>BNJV01002743.1_pt1:152500-563417 | contig 563417 bp, 690 predicted proteins | sample 8540591 | NCBI WGS metagenome assembly BNJV01 (sample SAMD00202457, study PRJDB9452) | human saliva metagenome | host: Homo sapiens | reverse complement strand
CGCCTTTATCGGTCAGCATATAGTACCCATTTGTTACATACAACAAGCTCTTGTTTCTTAAGGTGTGTTGCGGCTTGTGTGTATAGTCTGGCTTCCAGTTCAAGTGTTCGTGAATGGTGCCGATACCATTTTTCGATGGCTGCCACAGGTGTGTTCATATGGGTATAGATGTGGCAGAGCATCATCGTTTCTCGATAGTGACGACGCAAGTGGCGTTGGCGAAGATAGGTTGCAATATAGCCCGTCTTTGGCGTGCAAATAACGGCAATTAATAATGCGAGACCAATCGTTGTTGCGATAGCGCCCTGCAATGGATACGTCTAGGGTGAAAGCGACTTCCGTACCGATAATGGCACAGATAATGCCGATGATGATACTGCTAGTGAGCATGGCTTTCACAGAGTCCGTCCATAAATAAGCGATAACCGCAGGCCCAATCATGAGGCCGATAACGAGGATGGCGCCTACCGCTTGGAAGGAGGCCACCACGGTGAGGGATACCATGGTCATCAGCACGTAGTGGATGAGGGCAGGCATGAAGCCGAAGAGCCCTGCTAATAGTGAATCGAAGGTAGATAGCTGCAATTCCTTGTAGAAGAGCATAACTAATAGGAGGTTGATGACCGCTACCCCAGGGAGATCCATAGTGATACAGGACCCTAGGTCGGTACCGTTTACAATCCATCTGTCGAATGGGGCGAACGCGATTTCCCCCAGTAATGCTGTATCTACGTCAAGGTGTGCGTTGCCACTGTAGAGACTGACGAGGATGATGGCAATGGAGAATAGAAGGGGGAAGATGATACCAATGGACGCGTCTTCGTTGACGAGGCCCGTGTTATGAATCATCTCTGTAAGCCACACTGTTCCTACGCCGACTAGGGGTTGCCCCTACTAAAAGCAAGGGAGAGTTTAAGTCTTCCGTTACAAAGAAAGCGAGCACGATGCCGAGAAATACGGTATGCGTAATGGCGTCAGCCATCATGGACATGCGGCGCAGCACGAGGAATACACCAGGAATAGCGCACGCGATGGATACCGCAATGGCGATGAGTAAAATCTCTGTATGTACTGTCATGGGGCACCTCTTTTCCGGAATTGCCACAAGATGCCTCTATTAGGTGCAAATATGAGGCTCAAGAGTACGATAACCGACAGAATGACGATGATCGCAGGTCCTGTAGGCAGTTTTTGTACTGTTGTACTCCAAATGGTACCGCCAATAGCGGATACCATACCGAAAACATCCTGCTAGTATACACATGGTACCTAGCTTATTTGTCCATTGACGAGCCCCTACGGCCGGTGCAATGAGTAGGGAACTGATTAAGATAGCACCTACTGATTGTATGCCGATGATGATGGTCATGATCAATAGTGAACGATATAAAATGAGGGTAAAGGTGACGGGAATTTGTAATGTTTTAGCGTATTCTACGTCAAAGGAAATGAGCTTTTAGCTCTTTCCAAAAATAAGGCTGTTAAAACGATGATGATGAGCGCTGCCGCCGATGTAATGTACACATCGCGAGCTAATATAGTGGCGGCCTGTCCAAATATAAATTTTGAAAGCCCCGCCTGACCTGCATTGTTTAGACTTTGAAGGTAGGTGAGTAGAACCATACCAAGACCAAAGAAAGCAGATAGTATAGTAGCCAGAGCGCCATCGAATTTGATTTTTACTGTTTTCTACGGTGATGGTTATGAGCCACGCCGCAGTGATAGAGGACAGGGCAGCACCTATAATGAGTACCTCAATGTCTTTTATACCGGTCAGCAAGAACGCGATGACTACACCGGGCAGTGCTGCGTGAGAGAGGCCGTCACCGATGAGGCTTTCCTTGCGCAGTACTGCGAAGGTGCCTGCAATACCACTGGCAAGGCCCAAGAGGGCCGTGCCGAGCAATACCATCTGTGTCGTGTAGGATTGGAGTATGGTCATACAATCCTCCCCTTGCCGTAGGTGCGCTCGATGGCTTCATCGGTAAAGGTCTCTGCTACGGGTCCATAGGCAACAGTTTGCTTATTGACCATCGTTACCCAGTCGAAATATTGAGGTACCGTATTTAAATCGTGATGTACGACGATCACCGTTTTGCCGCGCGCTTTCATTTCTTGTAAAAGGGAGATAATGGCGTGCTCCGTCGTTTTATCGACGCCCTTGAAGGGCTCGTCCATGAGGTAAATATCTGCCTCTTGTACGAGGGCTCTTGCGAGGAACACACGCTGTTGTTGACCCCCTGAAAGTTGACGAATTTGTCTGTTTACATAGTCGCTCATGCCCATTTTTTCAATCATGGAGAGGGCGAGTTCCTTATCCTTCTTACTTGGTCGTTTGAACCAACCTAGATGACCATAGCGGCCCATGAGTACAACGTCTAATACGGTAGTAGGAAAGTCCCAGTCTACGCTACCGCTTTGAGGGACATAGGCGATTTTTTTGTAATCCTTTTTGTCCATCGCAAGGTGGTTGTCGATATAAAACTTAACACTACCTGAGATAACTGTTAATAGGCCTAACATGGCCTTTAATAATGTAGATTTACCGGCCCCATTAGGGCCGACGATAGCCGCTAAGGAACCGATGGGTACCTTCATATCTACGTCCCATAACACGGGTTTTGTCGTATAGGCTACGGTCATATCTTCAACTTCAACGGCCCATTCCATAGAGACCTCCTTTTATCATTGTTTATTTAAGTGCTTTAGCGATGGTATCGATGTTAGCTTTTACCATGCCGATATATGTGCCACCTTCAGTGCCTTCAGAACCTAGGGAGTCGGAGTATAATTCGCCACCGATAGCAACGTTCCAGCCTTTAGCCTTAGCTGCTTCTTGAACGGCTTCAATTGTTTTGTGTGGTACAGAAGATTCTACGAAGATAGCTTTAATTTTGTGATCTACGATGAATTGCACAAGTTCATTTACATCTTGTGTGCCTGCTTCTGTAGCAGTACTAACGCCTTGTAAACCTTTTACTTCAAAGCCATAAGCGCGAGCGAAGTATTGGAAGGCATCGTGTGCTGTTACGAGAACGCGAGATTCTTTAGGAATAGATTCTGCTTGAGCTTTGATGTATGCATCTGTTTCATCTAATTTAGTGAGGTATGCATCATAGCGTTTTTTGAAATCCTCTTTGTGAGCTGGATCTGCTTTTGAAAGTCCTTCGTATACAGCCTTGGCTGCAAGTTTCCAATTCGCTACATCGAACCAAATATGAGGGTCTTTAGTTTTCACGCCATCTTCTTCGTCAAAGTCGAGTAGAGTAGCTGGATCAATAGCGTCGGATACGCGGATGGTAGCTTTATTTTGTTTGGTTAAATTGTCGAAAATGGAACCCATTTTACCTTCTAAGTGAACACCGTTGTACACCACTACATCTGCTTTAGACATAGCAGTTACATCGCCGGCGCTCGCTTGATAGAGGTGAGGATCTACGCCAGGGCCCATGAGTCCTTGGACGGACACATGGTCACCGCCAATTTCTTTTACTAAATCGGTCAGCATCGTCGTAGTGGCGACGACGTTTAGTTTCTTTTGACTGTCCTGTGCTGCATCCTTACCACAGCCTGCAAGGGCTAGTAACATAAGTGCTAATGATACGACGACTAATACGACTCGGTTGAACTTCATAATAAACCTCCTTTATATAGATGCTAATTTTAAACTTTAATAATCTTGTTTGAGGGAACTGTACTGTCTTAATGATGAAATCATTTGAAGTGGAGAATATTTCCCTAAATTTAAAACAGAAAAAAATAGCCGCTACTAACGTAGCGGCTATTGGCAGTTATACAGTCTTCTGCTAAGGTCACGATCATTTAGTGGATAAGAGCTTGTAGATGGTTCGGCCCAACGAGGGCAACGATACCAAGTACCATCATGACCTTCATTTGAATACGCTTTCTACGTCTCATGATGAACCTCCTTTTGTAATTTTGTTACATCAACTTGATGTGTAATCCGATCAATTTAGTCAATATGAATATAACATAGATGAGAAAAAAATTATCAATAAAAAAATTATTCTATAAATATTTTTTTACTAATAGATTACATTTTTGCAGTTAAGTATTTTTTTCTTCATCTTTATCGAGTATTATATATGTATATTTATTATATTAATTTCGAGGGGAACAAACCATGAATATATTAACTCGATTCGCGTGTGCTGCTGTTCTTACATTTGCGGTAGGTGCTATGATGCCTGCTCATGCTGATGCGGCTGCGGGTAGATTTACAGAAGCACCTCGCGAGGTATCCATCGTTAAACCTACGATGCCAGCTATTCCAAATGGAATTATCGTAGCAGATCATATGCGTGTACGATTCCTAATTAACAAACAAGGCAAGGTTGAAAATGTCTTTGTAGAACAATCCTCGGGTTATGGTCCTGTTGATGAGGCTGTGAAAGCTGCTATTAGACAATGGGAATTTACGCCGGCTATTGGCACAGATCAAAAAGCCCATGCATCCATCATAGGCATGACAATTACATTGCCAAAGGGTAATGCTCCAGCTAAGTCCGGCAATGGTAAATTGACGATAGACAAATCACAGTCTAACGATAATCATGCGTCTGATGTGAATGCGAAAGCGAATGGTCCTAAGGCAAAATAAGGAGTGAAACAGTCTAGGACTCAATAATGAGAGTGGTCATAAGACTAAATGAGGAGAAAGATGATGAGTAATGTATTGCGTTGTGTTGCCTTAACGGCATTAATAATGTCCATGTCTGCCGCTGTTTCTTTGGCGGCCACACCTTATGAAGCGCCAAAAGCAGTATCTACACCAGGCTTTGATTCTGGTGTACTACATGGTTATGCCGGTGATGCAACTGTTGTTAATGTAAACTTTACTATTAATACAGATGGATCCGTTTCTCATGTAGAATTACAAGGGTCTACTGGTAGTAGTGATGCGGATGCATCCATTGTGAACACGATTTCTACATGGAAATTTACACCGGCTACGGATAGCAATGGCAATCCTGTAGAGGCATCTAAAACTGAATATATTAATTTAAGGAATTAATAGAAGGCACTCATACATTGTATGGGTGCTTTTTTATGTGCTGGTGAAAGTACTTAAGGAGTTAATTATATTGGGTGAAAGTGTTTTGTGGCTCAATTATCTTGGGAAATGTATCTGCAGCAACTGAAAATTACTTTCAAAATAAATATAATAAAAATATATTTAATATAGTAATAATATATTGTATATACTAATAGTCTTTGACCCCTGGAGGTATAAGCATATGAATCCATTACAGCAAAAAGCTAGATATTAATAACGAACGGTACAGAATTATTGTATCTATTAAAGAGGATTATTTAGACGGTAAATTATCCTTGGAAGAGGGTAACCGTATTTTAAAAGAAAAGTTAGGTACTTGTACGCCTGACGAATTTGCTTATGCAGAGCAAAGTTTGAAAGGTTTCTATAAGGATGAAGAAATACTAGACAAGATGGATGATTTGTTGAATTTATTTGACGGTGTATTAGTGCGTGCCGAAAATGAGTACCCAGAGAATCATCCGTTGTGGGCTTATTTAGAAGAAATTAATGCGGTTGAAAAAGGTAGCTCTTGAAGCGGATGAATTGTTAAAACAAGATAAGTTTATTAAAAAATCCTTGGCTTGGTGTTTTTTTGATTCCTTAGCAGAATGGCGTATCCATCTATCTCGTAAGCAAAAATCAATTATATCCAATGTTAGAAAAATCATGGGTTTGATCGTCCAACGCGGATTATGTGGACCTTTGATGATGGCGTGCGCGATGCTATCTCTGCATCCTATGCATTGCTTCGTGAAGATAAATATGAAGAATTCTAGCATCTGTTCCAGAAACACTGGCAAAGTTACGTGATTTGAACTCTAAGGAGTTAGAGGTTTTATTGCCAACATCCTTTAAATTATTAAGTGATGAAGAGTTTGTGCGCATGAGCAAAAAAATGACCATGAAATCGGTTATGCTATTATTAACGCACCAGGGTTTATATGTAGTGACAGGCATCAATGATTCTGCGGCACAACTAAATACAAATAACTCCGGTCAAAACGGTGCTGTATCTAACGAGTTCCTAAACGATTTGGCAGGTCTATTATCCAAATATGTTGGCCCTGTAGGAGGTGCAGCCGTTAGTAAAGATGCTGTCCTAGATGTGGCCACTGGCAAATTGACCTTAGAACAAATTAATTTGTTGTTCCGTCATCTGCCTGTGGATTTATCCTATGTAGATGAAAAATGAACTCGTTAAATTCTACAGTGATACACCACATCGCATTTTTCCCTCGTAGTGCTAATGTTATTGGCCGTGAGGTGAAGAATTGCCATCCTGCTAAGTCTGTTCATGTTGTAGAAGAAATCGTAGAGAAATTCCGTTCGGGAGAACAAAGCCAAGCAGAATTTTGGATCAATAAACCGGGCTTGTTTATCTACGTTATCTACACGGCCGTGCGCGATGAAAATGGTAAATTCCGAGGCGTACTAGAAATGATGCAAGATTGTACACATATCCGTGAATTAGAAGGCTCCCTGTACATTGTTGACTTGGGATAAAACTGACTTTGTAGGCGATAATCAACGCATTTATTAATAAAAAAAGTAACTCTCTGAGAGCTTACAATAATTATCAATTTTTTTATTATTACAAAAATGTGTTGCACTAATTTAAAAATAAACATACAATAATTTACTTTTTATTCATCTCTTTCGTGTATACAAATTTGTTAAAAAAACAGGTAAAATAGAAAATTATTAGAAGTATTTTTCAATACACGTACCGATAGGTTTTTATAAAGTTATACGATAAAGGTGAGGATTAGAATGGCAACACGTCGCATTTGGAATCAAAGTGAAATCAAGACAAATCCGTTATTTTCTAAATTACGCAGCACCATTGAAACTGCGTTTTATGGCAATAACGTAAAACCTGTTACATCTGTAGCAGAAGCGTATACATTGGCAACGCAAGAACCAGGTGTCATTCTTCTTGATATGCCTGTATTTAAACCAGAAGAACAAGGTTTACCAGCTGATGCTAAAATTCTCGTAACTAATGATGGTAAAACGACTGGCCGCTATGCGAAGGCTCGCCGTATCATTGGTGATGAAGGTATTGATGAAGTCGAATTAGCCGGTATCGCTCGTGATGCTGTGTATGATAGTCGCAATAAAGAATGGATTTCTACACAAGTTGTGGTTGGTCTTGATCGAAAATTCACGGCTCGTGCTCATCTTATGATTCCAAAGGATCATGCATCTATCATGTATTCTTGGGTTATGAACTTTAAATTTTTTGACGATGCAGTGAAAGAGTTCTATAACAACAGTAAAGACATCCCGGAAGGGGATATTTATATCTACTCTGACCCTGACTATGTAGTACCAGGTCATCCAGGTGGTCTTGCTATTTTTGATCCTGCTCATAACTGCGCTATGATTCTTGGCATGCGTTACTTTGGGGAACATAAAAAAGGCACATTGACATTGGCTTGGTCTTTAGCAAACCGTTATGGCTACGTAGCCTGCCACGGCGGTATGAAACGCTATAACCTTAAAAATGGTGAGTCTTTCACAATCGGCGTATTTGGTCTATCCGGTTCCGGTAAATCTACATTGACTCACGAAAAACACAATGGTCGCTATGATATTTCTATCTTGCATGATGATGCATATATCATCAATACAAATGATTTGTCCTCCATTGCGATGGAACCAACATACTTTGATAAAATGCAGGATTATCCTGTGGAACACCCTGCTAACAAATATTTGTTAACATTACAAAACGTGGGTGTAACCCTCGATGAAAATGGTAATAAGGTCGTATTGGCTGAGGACGTGCGCAACAATAATGGCCGTGCTATTAAATCCCAATTCTGGACAGACAATCGCGTAAACCACGTGGACGAACCGGTTAATGCCATTGTGTGGCTAATGAAAGATAAAAACATTGCCACCAATCCTTAAAAATCGACGACCCTGTGTTGGCTTCCACTATGGGCGCAACCCTTGCAACACGCCGCTCTACTGCGGAAAAAAACTCGATGCCAACGTCGATCCAAAATGCACTCGTTATTGAGCCATATGCAAACCCATTCCGTACCTATCCGCTAGTTCGTGATTATGAAAGCTACAAAAAAACTCTTTCAAAGAATGTGGCGTAGATTGTTATATCATGAACACCGGATTCTTCCTTGAAAAGAAAAATCCCTAAAGAAGTGACCCTTGATTTATTAGAACGCCTAGTAGAAGGAGACCTACAATTCGAACCATTCGGTGCCTATGAAAACCTATCCTACGTAGAAGTGCCAGGATTCGAACCACCATTTGATGTGCGTGAATACCATCACCAACTACACCAAGCCTTTGAATTCCGCTCTGAATACGTGGAAAAAAACTCAAAGACGGTAAAAATGAATTACCACACGAAGTACTTGATGTACTAAAAAAACTTTAATGTAACACTTTACAATACGAAATAGCCCTCTGGAAAAAAACACGCTACTGCGCTAAAGCGGAGCCCAAGTTTTTTTCAGAGGGCTATTTCTGTATCTTTTTACTAAGGTTTTTAGTGCATCGGTATCAGAAGCTACTGCGCTACGCGGGCCCGAAGTCGTTTGAGGAGGATTTTTTTCATCCTTACTTATTTCAGTAAGTACATTAAAGTTTTTTTATCATATCTGCGTTAAGAGAGACACACTATACTTCTCATGAGTGCTTTTTAATTCCTGTAATAAATAGGAATTAAAAAAATGAGTTTGTTTCATGAAATTATTATGAGCTTTATAATTGAAAAAGCATTGTTATAATGGGGGATAGGAGCGGATATTTTTTTATAATATGTATAAAAATTCGATTGACAATTGTCCTCTCAACAAATATACTTATGATAGTTTAAAAACATATTTATGAGATAGGATTTAAAACCCACAATTAAGGTGGATTTAACTTAGATAGAATAAGAATATGTTTTCTTGTTATTAGCGGTTGGCCTACGTAGGCCCCTAGGAGGTTTAAAATGAGTAAAGACGTGGAAAATAAAAATACCCATGACCATAGCCATGGTGAACATCATCATTGCCATTGCGGTGGTCATCATCACCATCATGACCATGACCACCACCATGATCATGACCATCATCACGATCATGACCATGGTCACGATCATAGCCATGAAAAGGCTTTGCCTACAGATAAATGGGTGCCACACACTCATGAACCAGGCGTGCCTCATGAACATGGCGTAAATGATTATCTTAAGGCTGTTGCTGAGTATCGTAAAACATGGCCTACTAAGCAAGATGTTATCGAGCAAACTCCTGACCCTGCCGTGCGTGAGATGATTCTTCGTATGGAACAAATTGGTTGCGACACTGTATTCGACCGTTTCGATAAACAACAACCTCAATGTGCGTTCGGTATTGCTGGCGTATGTTGTCGTATTTGTTTCATGGGTCCATGTAAAATTACGCCTAAGAGCCCTCGTGGCGTCTGCGGTGCCGATGCTGACCTTATCGTAGCTCGTAACATGACACGTGCTGCTGCTGGTGGTTTGACTCAACATGGTGCGCATGCTCGTGAAATTTTGATTTCTTTGAAAGCTGCCGCTAATGATCAATTGGATATTCCAATTTTGGGCGAAGAAAAAATCCGTACTGTATGTAAGGCTTTCAACATTCCTGAAGAAGGTCGTTCTTTGAAAGAAGTAGCTAATGATTTAGCAGACGTTCTATTAGAAGACTTGAGCCGTGCATTGCCTGGCGAATATAAAACAATTACAGCAATGGCTCCTGCTGAACGTCGCGAAGTTTGGAAAAACTTGGATATTTTGCCTATTTCCGCGTACAATGAAGCATTTGATGCATACCATCGTACATGCGTAGGTACAGATGGCGATTGGGAAAGCAATATGAAACAATTCTTGCGTTGTGGTCTTGCTTTCACATTCACTGGCGTAGTAGCGGCAGATATTGCTACAGATGCATTGTTCGGACAAGGCGGTCGCCGTACATCCAAAGTTAACATTGGTGCCTTGAAAAAAGGTTATGTAAATATCGCTGTTCATGGTCACTTGCCAACATTAGTATCTCAAATTTGTACAATTGGTGCCTCTGAAGAGTACTTTAGAAAAAAAGCAAAAAGCTATCGGTGCTAAAGGTATCCAATTCTACGGTATTTGCTGCTCTGGTTTGTCCAGCATGTACCGTTATGAAAACGTTATTCCATTGTGTAATGCTATCGGTGCGGAACTTGTACTTGGTACAGGCGCTCTTGATTGCTGGGTAGCTGACGTTCAAGACGTTTACCCTGCTATCATGGACGTAGCACGTTGCTTCAACACAAAAGTTATCACTACATCTGATGCAGCTCGTTTACCAGGTGCAGAACACATCGGTTACGATCACCATCATACTAACTTGGCTGAAACAAAAGCATTGGCTCGCAAAATCTTGGATCGCGCTCTTGAAGCTCATGAATTGCGTAAAGGTATGCCTGTATTCATTCCGCCATACGAAATCACTGCTGAAGTTGGTTTCTCTCCAGAATCCACTGTTAAACATTACGGTTCCTTCAAACCGTTGGCAGAGGCTTTAAAATCTGGTAAAGTTCGTGGTATCGTAAACGTAGTAGGTTGTTCCAACCCTCGCGTTATCTACGAAAAAAAGCAACTGTAGATATCGTTGATACACTTATCAAAAATGGCTGTATCATCTTAACAAATGGTTGTGCGTCCTTCCCATTGATGAAACTTGGTTACTGTAATACAGATGCTATTAAGAAATGTAGCCCTGCATTGCAAGAGTTCTTGGGCGATGATCAACCACCAGTATGGCATGTTGGCGAATGTGTAGATAATGCACGTTCTTCCGGTATTTTTCGCTGGTATTGCAGGTGAATTAGGTCTTAACTTACCACAAATGCCATTTGCTATGTCTAGCCCTGAATGGTCCAACGAAAAAAAGGTATCGATGCATCCCTTGGCTTCCGCTTAATGGGCATCAACTCCTACCACTGCGTTGAGCCACCTACACAAGGCTCTGATGCTGTTACAAAATGGTTGAAAGAAGACACTAAAGACATCCTAGGCTCTGTTATGTATGTAAATACAGATCCAGCTAAAGTTGCTGAAAAAAATCTTGGCAGATATCGATGAAAAAAACGTGCTGCTTTAGGTTGGGCAGAAGTAAAAATAATATAATATAAACAAAAGACCCTTTCCATAATCCTCCACTGCTCGATCTGTTCCTTCGGAACAGGGGCAAAAGTCGGATTCTGAAGAGGGTCTTTTACTATAGGGAGAAAACACAGAGCAAAGTCGGACGTACTGAGAGGGTTATTTCATTAGAGGTAAACTCTAAATTAGTAAATCTAAATGATGAGTTTTATTTTTCTACGTTTTAGCCTAATTAACTAATAATTGGGTTATAGGACAAAAACGTGTTGGTACTTTAATCCCAATCATTGAAAGATAATTTGTCATAGTTATGCAAATCACCCCAAGAAACGGCATCTCCCCAAGTTGGAATTATGCCTTGAAATTGGGCTCTTTCATTCATAGATCTATATATTTTAGAAATACTTGCATCAGTTGGCATTACCTCAAGTATTTTCTTTTTGCAGAAAAGCGGTCTTGGTGAGTGTAAATAACACCACCAGAAGACCGCTTTTATGCGTTTTTTTCTACAGACATTCCTCGATGGTAGCGCAATAAACGTCTGAGTTGTGCGTTTACGCCACCTTCAATAGGGTTATTAGTCCTCGGACATTCTTTTATCCAACACCAATGTTTTATCTAAATATCTAAACATTGTCTCTGTATTAATTAATACCACCAGAGAGTTATAGGCTTTTTAATAAGCGTTCATGTGTAGCTCTTAAATTATCATTACTATCACGTGTCATTTCACTCAGAAACTCTTTAAAAAGTCACTCTCCAATTAAATAATCGTTGAATCCATATTTGTGCATCTGCCTGTGTTTTTACGCTATATAAATCGCTTGCTAAATCTTTTTAACATAATGCCTGCTAATGTCTTAGGTCACCTAGTAGTGTAACGATGTACTTGCCATACGGCATGAACAATATAACGTTGAAGTTTGGCCGTACGCCAAAACTTTTTTTAATGCTTTTCTAAGACCAGGTCCACCATCAGAAACGACCACAATGGGGGTCGCTATTCGTCTGCATAAGAGCTTGCTATGAGCGAGACTGTTCTGATCCACATAAATACCATCCTAATACATGTTCACCATCATAACAGATTAAAATACAAGCTTTTTAGCTAAGTAAATACCATCAACGAATACCACATCTCTCGGGGTCTCAATTTTTGGGAGGCATAGGCCATATTTGCCAAAAAATCAGCTATCTGTCTACGAAATGTACGGCCTTGCCCAGGCATGTCCTGTTGTGTTTCTTTACTAAATAACCAATTTAGAAATCGATGAAAACATTTAGTGGTATTATCAATAGTTTGTGTAAAAAGTGATGTTACACTGCTTACAATACCATCGTTGCGATCCAGCTTTAGTTTTCCCATATTTTTTTGACAAGGAAATCCACAATTTATACATCTTACCAGCATGATTATTCCCTCCACTTAGAACACAGTTTTTTTCTAGGAAGATATAACCTTATTGAGACCAGTAAAAATCAAGGGTTGTGGGACTTTTTACCAACACATTTTTGTCCACCCTCTAAGTTTATCAAAAAGAACTTAAAATGGCGATGGAGCCAGTAATTTACTAGCTCCATCGCCTATAAAACCAACACGTTTTGTCCTATAACCCTAATAATTATTTATGAAAGAATAAAAAGCGTCAGGTAGACCTGACGCTTCATTTTTAATCAAAAAGCTTATTAACTTAATCTATTACATCATTTATAACTCTGCTATACTAATAACAGGAGTCATTGACGTGAGTTAGGTTCATCACCGAAAGGTGGTGATACTATGAGTAAATTCGAGAAGGTTTATTTAACTCTTTTTTTGTAATTTCCGTAGTTGTATCTATCTTAAGTTTATTCAAATAAACTTAAGAAACGCCTAACGTAATAGGTACTGGTAATACTTACACGTTAGGCGCATCTCATTTTACTGATTTTTAGATGAGCCTAACGATTGCACACGTCAATGGCTCTCTTTGATATTTATAGTATACCTCAATAACAACATAAAAACAACATAAGGAGTATAGCACTATAGTGTATACAAGCTATCATATACATATCCTTTTAAATTAGAACAGGCCTGTACTAATTTCTAGAAGAGGTATATGGATGAGGTCAAGGCCCTAGGCCGCAGACCGTTGTGTCTGTTTCGAACGCATAAATTCATGGACAACCGTAATTGCTGTGGCAGAAAAATATAATTTACTATGTGATGCTCTAATACGATCTAAATTCCAATAAAAAGAACACCCACAATTATCCGACTTTACTAGGCCAAGGCCCTAGGCTGCAGACCGTTGTGTTTGTTTCGAACGCATAAATTCATGGACAACCGTAATTGCTGTGGCAGAAAATATAATTTACTATGTGATGCTCTAATACAGATCTAAATTTCAATAAAAGAACACCCACAATTATCCGACTTTACTAGGTCAAGGCCCTAGGCCGCAGACCGTTGTGTTTGTTTAGAACGCATAAATGCATGGGCGTAAAACGTGAGATTGTAGAACTTTAGTGGCTAGAGAAATATAATTTACCATGTTTGATGATCTAATTTTGACACTCTAGATTCTAATAAAAGAACACTCCCAATCATCCGACTTTACTAGGTCAAGGCCCTAGGCCGCAGACCGTTAAAAGTAGCTGGAGGATGATTGGGAGTGTCTTTTCATTACTCAAAGTTTAGAATGTAAATTATATTTTCTAGTACCTAGAATGTAACGGATAATCTTCAATTTTACGCCATGAATTTATACGTTCATGTTTGCCCCTTTTTCTCACATAGAACCAGAAGCAAACCGCAACTGTTACGATGTTGAATGCTAGTAGTACTGCGAATGCAGGGTGAATGTTGCCGAATGTGGAGTATACGAAACCGAAGATTTTAGGTGTAATGAATGCACCGTATGCAGCTACAGCAGCTACGAAACCTGTGATTAGAGAGGATAACAACGGATTGCCAAATACGTGAGGAATCATACGGAATGTAGCACCTGTTGCAAAGCCGCAGCATACGAATGTCAATACGGACATAGCAAAGAAGAATGGGAAGTTGTGCATATCTACACCAACTGCGATCAATGCAGTGGTAGCACATAAGCCGATGAGGCTAACAAAGGTAACTTTTGTACCGCTGTTGATTTTGTCGGATAACCAACCGCCTACAGGACGAAGGGCACCTGCAACAAGGGGACCAACGAATGCGATGGATGCGAATGGAATTTCAGGGAATTCTTTACCTACCAAGAGACCAAGTGCTGCTGCGTAACCGGAGAAAGCACCGAAGGAACATGTGTAAAGTAATGTAAGAGCCCAAGTGTGTTTTGTTGCCGAAGATTTGTACAAGGTTTTTTTAGGATTTGGTTTTTTTCCGATGGTAAGTTATCCATGAAACGCGTCATAAGTGCAAGGATAATTACGAGTGGCACAATCCACATGAAAGCCGCATTGGCAAGGTATACTGCGTTGCCTTTTGATAATAGCTGGTGTTACGCCAAAGACATTACCAATTGCAGCGGAACCCATAGCAAATGGAGCTAAGAAATAGATTACGGAAATACCAAGGTTACCAACACCACCATTGATGCCAAGGGCTGTACCTTTTTTTCGGATTTAGGGAAGAAGTTGCCAATGTACGCCATGGAGGATGAGAAGTTAGCACCCGCTAAACCGATGAGGGCTGTTAAAATCATAAATGTCGTATAAGAAGTTGTTGTATCTTGTACTGCAAAAGCCGAGCCATACAACAGGAACTAATAAAAATGAGTGTGGATATAAAGGTCCAGTTCTTACCGCCCATAAGTGCAGGCATATATGTGTAGACGAAGCGCAATGTAGCACCTACAAGGCCTGGTAAGGCTGCGAGTGTAAATAATTGTTCAGTTGTAAAGTGGAAACCTGCGCCATTTAATTGTGCTGCGATGGTAGCCCATAGATACCATACGCAAAAAGGCTAAGGTTAAGGCAATAGTGGATATTACCAAGTTTTTGTTTGGCGATTTTTTTTACCAAACTTTTCCCAAAAATTCGGGATTTTCTGGTTTGCCAGTTCGCAACAATCTCTTTGCGACTTGCACCTACTTGAGGCATTTTCAGTTCTGACATGAGAGCTCTCCTTTAACTAAAACACATGTGATAAAGGGTAGATCTTTTCACACGAATATGTGGCACATCTCGTTTAAAAGCCTTGTAAAATGTGGTACTATAATAATAGAGAGTGTGCCTAAAATCACACCATTATTATATAGGACAGAATATAATGTGAATGTGACGAAAAACACACTTATATGAGAATTAATCGGTTATAATAGGGATAATATACGTAAAGTATATAGTATATGTGCCTTTTGTGCATGGCTGATTGTGAAAGCTACTTTCACAATCAATATGGACAAATGACACTGAAAAGATGCACGGTGATAGTATGGAACAGGAGTTAATTAACCAGTTACTTGCATTGCCAGGAGAAACAATTCACCTTGAAAAAAGGCGAGTTTTTTTGTTTCACGAAGGTGATATAGCAGATCATTTTTTTATTGTCCGCGAAGGGCGACTTAGTATTAAGAAATTTGAGGCAAGTGGTCATATTTTTGCTCATCGGTTGGTGGGGCCAAATAATGTGCTTGGTGAAATTCCTTTGTACGAGACGAACACCCGGACTTACGTGTTCAATGCGATTGCACGTGAAAAATGCTCGGTATATTCCATCCGTTATGATGTTTTAGAACCAGCCATTGCAAAGGACCATTCACTGGCCATTGCAATGATGAAAAATCTATACACTTCATATGCGGCGACAACAAGCCAAATACAGAGATTTGTTGTTGTATGGCAAAAAAAGGTGCATTCTATTCGACACTATTGCGTTTAGCTAATAGCTATGGTATTCAACGTGATGACGGTATCTATATAGACATCGCGTTAACAAATCAAGAGTTAGCTGAATTTGCTGCCACATCTCGGGAAAGTTTAAACCGCATGCTCAGTGAGTTACGAAAATTAGGCTATGTAGCCTATGATAAACACCATCTGGTAATCTGTGACTTAGATGCATTAATCGGATTACTCGATTTAGATAGCGACACGATCGACCCTAATATCAGTAATATCGAATAATTGTGGATATTCGCCCTTGTTGTTGGCATTGCTAACGCAAGGGCTTTTTTGTAGTTTTAAGGAGGACACGAGATGAGTTTATTGTCTCAGAAATTCAAGTTTCTTCGCAAGAAGGACGTATCTCCAAGCGGCCACCAAATCACAGAAGAAGGCGGTCGCGAATGGGAAAATTTTTATCGTGACCGTTGGTCCTACGATAAAGTAGTCCGCACAACACATGGCGTAAACTGTACTGGTTCTTGTAGCTGGAACATTTACGTTAAAAATGGCGTCGTAGCCTGGGAAAACCAAGCTACAGATTATCCGGAAACACCGGATGATATGCCGGATTACGAACCACGTGGGTGCCCTCGTGGTGCGACATTCTCTTGGTATTTATATAGCCCATTGCGCGTAAAATATCCATATGTACGCGGCGAATTGGCTGAGCTTTGGAGAGAAGCTAAGAAAACAGCTAAAAATCCTATCGAAGCATGGAAATCTATCGTAGAAGACCCTGAAAAGGCGAAAAAATATAAATCTGCCCGTGGTATGGGTGGCTTTGTGCGCTCCACATGGGACGAAGCGACAGAAATCACTGCAGCATCTTTACTATATACAGCAAAAACATACGGCCCTGACCGCAACGCAGGCTTCTCTGTAATTCCAGCGATGTCCATGTTGTCCTATGCAGCAGGTGCTCGTTTCCTTAACTTAATGGGTGGTTCACCATTGTCCTTCTATGACTGGTATGCCGATTTACCACCATCCAGTCCACAAGTTTGGGGTGAACAAACGGATACACCTGAATCTGGTGACTGGTACAATGCTGGCTACATCATGACTTGGGGTTCCAATGTACCGTTGACTCGTACGCCTGATGCTCACTTCTTGACAGAGGTCCGTTACAAAGGTACTAAGGTTGTATCTGTATCTCCTGACTATGCGGAATCTACAACTTCTTCTGATGCTTGGCTTAATGTGAAAGCCGGCACTGATGCGGCTCTTGCTATGGCAATGGGTCATGTTATCTTAAAAGAATATTACATCGATAAGGAAACTCCATACTTCAAAGAGTATGCTAAAGAGTTTACCGATATGCCATTTCTTGTACGCGTTGAAGATATCAACGGTGCAGTACAACCAGGTCGTTTCTTAAACGCTAAGGATTTAGGTAGCAAAGAAGACGGTGCTGATTTCCAAACTGTATTAATTGATGAAACAACAAATGAAATCGTTGTTCCAAATGGTACAATGGGCGACCGTCACACAAATCCACAAAAATGGAACTTACGCCTTGAAAACCGCAATACAGGGGCTAAAATCGATCCTCGCTTATCCGTATTTGACCAACGTCAAGATGTGACTGTTGTTAAGTTGCCATACTTTGGTGATGAAGAGCACGAAGGCGTTATTGAACGTGCTATTCCAACTATTACAGTACAAACTGTAGACGGTCCTGTAAAAGTAACTACTGTATATGACCTTATTCTTGCTAACTATGGTATCGATCGTGGTATCGGTGGTGAAGTGGCAACATCTTATACTGATGACACTCCTTACACACCTACATGGCAAGAAAAAATTACTGGCGTAAAAGCAGATATCGCTATTGCTACAGCTCGAGAATTTGCAGATAATGCAGAAAAAACTAAAGGTCGTTCCATGATTATCATGGGTGGTGGTATCAACCACTGGTACCATGCGGATATCATTTACCGTACAATCTTGAACCTCATCATGTTCTGTGGTACAGAAGGTGTTAACGGTGGTGGCTGGGCTCACTACGTAGGTCAAGAAAAACTTCGTCCTGTTGAAGGTTGGGGCGGTATCATGACAGCTAACGACTGGAGTAAAGCGCCTCGTTTGCAAAATGGTACATCTTGGTTCTACTTTGCGACAGAACAATACCGTTCTGATTGCATCGATTTGGCAGACCGCGTATCTAAATTAGCTAAGCCTCGTTACCGTCACCCTGGTGATTACAACGTATTGGCTGCACGTTTAGGCTGGTTGCCATCGTACCCTACTTTCAATAAAGGCAGTCAAGAATTGATTAACGACGCTCGTGCAGCGGGTGCTGGTACAGAAGCAGAAATCAACCAATATGTGGCGCAAGCGTTGAAAAACAAAGAATTACAATTCTGCGTAGAAGATCCAGCGGCTAAAGAAAACCATCCACGCAACTTGTTTGTATGGCGTGCGAACCTTATCGGTTCTTCCTCTAAAGGCCACGAATATTTCTTGAAACATTTACTTGGTACAAAACATGGTGTTCTCGAAGATGATGACGCACCAGTAAACCAGAAGAAATCAAATGGCGCGAAGCAGATGAAGCTGGTAAGCTTGACCTCTTAATCGACATTGACTTCCGTATGGCGTCTACAGGCTTGTATTCTGATATCGTGTTCCCAGCGGCTACATGGTATGAAAAAGAAGACTTGTCTTCTACAGATATGCATCCATATGTACACGTATTCCAAGCGGCTGTTGATTGCGCATGGGAAACTAAATCTGACTGGGATACATTCCGTACCCTTGCTGAAACAGTATCTCGCGTAGCGAAAGAGTCTGGCTTCACAGAATACGAAGATATCGTAGCATTACCTCTTGGTCATGATAGCCCAGGTGAAGTGGCTCAACCAGAAGGTAAGGTTCTCGACTGGAGCAAAGGCGAATGTGAACCAATTCCTGGTAAAACAATGCCGAACCTCGTTCATGTAAAACGCGACTACAGTAAAATCTTTGAAAAATACATTGCATTGGGACCTAATATTGAAAACAAAATGGGTGCTCATGGCATGGCTTGGGATGTATCTGATGAATATCAAACATTGTACGCACAAAATGGTACAATCGATAATCCAGAATTCATTTCTCATGGCCGTCCAAGCATTTACGAATGTAAGGAAGCTTGTAATGCCGTATTGACATTGTCCTCTTGTACAAACGGTAAATTGGCTGTTCGCTCTTGGAAGGCAATGGAAGAAAAAACAGGCCTTTCTGGTCTTGAAAAGAACGCAAAAGGTCGTGAACAAGAAAAAATTACCTTCGATGACATGGTTCGTCAACCACGCTTCATCATTAGCTCTGTAACAAGTACTGGTAAGAACGATAAAAACCGTCGTTATTCTCCATTTACTACATCTACAGAAGATAAGGTACCATTCCGTACCGTAACAGGTCGTCAATCCTTCTATTGCGACCATGAAATGATGCGCGATTACGGTGAAGCTATGGCGTTGTACAAACCTGTATTGTCCTATAAACCAGTACAAGGTGACTACAAACAAGAAGGCATTCCAGAAATCACATTGAAATACTTAACACCACATCATAAGTGGTCTACACATAGTATGTATTTCGATAGTCAACAAATGTTGACATTGTTCCGTGGTGGTCAAACAATTTGGCTCAACGAAGACGATGCAGCAGAAATTGACGTTAAAGATAATGATTGGGTAGAAGCTTTCAATAAAAACGGTATCGTTGCAGCTCGTGCTGTAGTTTCCCCACGTATTCCTCGCGGTATTTCCTATATGCACCATTCCCAAGATCGTCATATCAACGTTCCTGGCGCGAAAGTTAAGAAACAACGCGGTGGTACGCATAATGCACCAACTCATATTCACATGAAACCGACACACATGATCGGCGGTTATGGCCAATTGAGCTATGGCTTTAACTACTATGGCCCAACTGGTAACCAACGTGATATGACAATTGTGGCTCGTAAAATGAAGGAGGTAGATTGGCTTGAAGATTAAGGCTCAAGTATCTATGGTCCTAAATTTGGATAAGTGTTTGGGTTGTCACACATGCTCTATCACTTGTAAAAATACATGGACGAACCGCGAAGGCGCGGAATATATGTACTTCAATAACGTGGAAACTCGCCCAGGCGTAGGTTACCCACGTCATTGGGAAGACCAAGAAAAAAATGGAAAGGCGGCTGGACATTAGATAACTCTGGCAAATTAGCTCTTTCTACAGGTTCTAAAAACAAATCGTTTGATGAAATTATTCTTCCATCCTGAACAACCAGAGTTGAAGGATTACTTCGAACCTTGGACTTACGACTATGAAACATTGATTCATGGTGGTCGTAAAAACAACCAACCAGTTGCTCGACCTCGTTCTCTTGTGACTAAACAAAAAATGGAAGTTACTTGGGGCCCTAACTGGGATGACGATTTGGCTGGTGGTCAACATGCTCGCTCTGATGTGAACTTAACTAAGATGGGCCAAGATATCGTATTTGATTACGAAGAAGTGTTCATGCGCTACTTGCCACGTCTTTGTAACCACTGCTTGAACCCTGCATGTGTAGCTGCATGTCCATCCGGCGCGATTTATAAACGCGACGAAGATGGTGTGGTTCTCGTATCTCAAGATGTATGCCGCGGTTGGAGACATTGTGTTCCATCTTGTCCATACAAAAAAATCTTCTATAACTGGGAAACTAATAAAGCTGAAAAATGCGTATTCTGTTACCCACGCTTAGAAAATGGCTTGCCTCAAATCTGTGCTGAAACTTGTGTAGGTCGTATGCGCTATGTTGGCGTTGTATTCTACGATATGGACAAAGTAGAAGCTATGGCAGCTACAAAAAATGAACAAGATATTTACGAAAATACATTAGATTTGATTTTGGATCCTCATGATCCAGAGGTTATCAAAGCGGCTCGTGCTGAAGGCATCTCTGAAGCATGGATTAAAGCAGCTCAAAAATCTCCTGTATACAAACTTGTAAAAGAGTGGGGCGTGGCATTGCCATTGCATCCTGAGTATCGCACATTGCCAATGGTTTGGTATGTACCACCACTCAGCCCAATCTTGCAACGTGTAACATCTGATGTATACTTGCCAGATGCACATGAAATGCGCGTACCTGTACAATACCTTGCTAACTTGTTTACAGCAGGTAATACAGAAATTTTAGCTCGTACATTGCAACGTGTTCTCGACATGCGTGAATACATGCGTCGTCGTGAAACAGGTGACGGTCCTATCGATCACAATGTGGAGTTAACAGAGGATCAAATGTACGGTATGTACAAATTGTTGGCATTGTCCAAATACAATGATCGCTTTGTTATTCCATCTGATGTAAAAGTATCTCGCGAAGGTCGCCTAGAAATGCAACAAAATCGCGGTTTTGCTTGCCCTACAGGGGGATGTCAATAATGAAGGATGCTCAGAAAATCGCTCTTATTGCGTCATTTCTTCTACGCTATCCTGATGAACAATGGTATAACGAATTACCTGAATGGAGAGAGGACGCCCAATCCGTTGGGCATCCTCAACTTCGCCAAGGTTTATTAGAATTCTTCGACTATGTAGAGGACTCCGATAAAAAAGAATTCGAAGACCAATATGTTCGTACCTTTGATTTTAGTCAAAATACAACGATGTATTTGTCGACTTATGAATTGCAAGGTACTGGGGAACAAGCAGAAGAACTCGTTAAATTTAAAGCGTTCTTCCTAGAAAACGACTATGATTTGCCAAAAGAAATGCCAGACTATATTCCAGCACTTCTTGAATTATGTGCCGTTATCGATGATGAAAAAGCAAAAGAAATTTACGACTATTGTAAGCCAAAATTGGAATACATTAGAGAACGCTTCATTGAGGCTAAATTGCCTTATGCATTCTTGTTTGATATTATCTTGTCTGTTGCAAATGGATTGGAGGACGGTGCACGATGAATCTATTCCTTTGGGGCGCTTTGCCTTACATCGCTTTCACCTTCTTAATCGTAGGTACTTTGGTTCGTTTCTTCTACTTTGAAAGAAACTGGACTACAAAATCGAGTGAATTTTTAGAGAAAAAACAATTGCGCATTGCCAATCCATTGTTCCACTTTGGCTTGCTATGCGTTATCGGTGGTCACGTAGTAGGTGTGTTAATCCCTAAAACTTGGACTGCTGCAATCGGTATTAATGACCATATGTACCATCAAGGTGCGTTATACATGGGTGCTGTAGCGGGTATTATCTTCATCGTAGGCTTCTTGCTTTTGATGAAACGTCGCTTTACTGTGCCTGCTATGAAAGTTAATACATCTGGCCTTGATAAATGGTTATACTTGTTCTTAACATTAGCTATTTTCAGCGGTATGGCTGGTACATTGCTTAATGCATCCGGTTTCTTTGATTACCGCGTATCCATCGGCCCTTGGTTCCGTAGCCTAATCTCCTTTATGCCGGATCCATCCTTGATGGAAGGCGTACCATTCATGTTTAAATTCCACATGTTAGCGTGGATGGTGGTAGCTATTATCTTCCCATTTAGCCGTTTGGTACACTGCTTGAGTGTTCCACTCAACTACTTAGCACGTCCGTTCATCGTATATCGCAAACGTGATCGTGTATAATTGAATAGTTGAAACTTTATATCGGTTGCATACGGTATACTAGTTTCTCTAATAGCCCTCATGGTTGTGAAAGCTGTCGCTTTTACGGCTGTGAGGGCTTTTGGTGTTTATCTGCTCTTGGATAGTATTTAAAGTCTATATTGTAATATGGGCATATTACTACTATATGAGTAACATTCATATTTTTATGTGAGATTGGTATACATTTTCACTTTACTATGAGAATGAAAATTGGTATTATCTTATGTGGAATTATTTAACATCATATATATTTAACTGTGAGGAGTCTCGATAATGGCAGAAGTAGTGAAGAAACAATTTAAGAGTAAGTATCATATTCTTATTTGGATCGCTGTGTTAGCACTTATTTTAATGGGAATGGTAGAATATGGGTATGTAACTAGTGGCAGATCATTTGGTAACTGGAAGGTTCATTTAGGTTTAATTCCCTATGCTGCATGGCTCGTATTAACCTACATTGCAACGAAGCCAAAATGGTTTATCAAACGATATAATCCTAAAGAAATGTTTGAAGTGCATCGTATAGTAGGTATTGTCAGCGTTGTCTTAGTCTGTGCTCACTGGTATGTATACTTCTTAAAAGGCCCTAAAAATCTTTCTTAGGTTTTTTTGGGGGGGGTTATATCTCCCTTGGAGCCATGTTTATTGCTCTTATCTTTGGTGTACTATACTTAACACCTTGGATTGGAAATATGGCAAAATCCGTATCTCGTAAGAAAGCGATTTGGATTCATCGTTTAAATCTTATTGCCATCATTGCAGCAAACATTCATGTTCATGGTTTTGGTCGTTTGTCCAAAATGGTACCATTCTTACCTGTATTTGATGTATTAACATATGCATTGGTAATCTACTACATCTACTGGATGATTAAACAAAAAAAGCAATACTAAGAATGTAGTATATTTTTTTTATAAATAGAAGCTCTCGTCTATTACTAAGAGATGAGAGCTTTTTTTCGTACTCTATCTTTACTTATTAGTGCATAAGAGATGGTCTTTTTTTCTTGTTTACGATACAATATATAGGTAAGTTATCTTAATATATTTAGGTAAATATATTCTAAATAATGTATATTATTTAATTGCTTGAAGGTTGTATGGATATTTCATGGAAGCGCATCATCTATTTGATTTGCGCTATACAAGTCGGTGCGGGCATTACTATTATCGGCGTATTATCATTTATACCTTTATATTTGGTAGACCTAGGGCTGACCAATCAAGGTGAGGCTGCTATGTGGGCCGGTCTTGTATCTGGTGTAACACCTTGTATGGTAGCTTTGAGTGCTCCTTTTTGGTCCAGGAAAGCCAATGAACTAGGTCCTCGGCGGGTGATGATGTTCATCCTTGCCACTCTGATGCTAGCTGTAGGGGCTGCCGGGTTTGCACAAACGCCGAGTCAGCTATTAGTGTTGCGTACCTTACAAGGCTTAGTGGGTGGTTTTGTACCCATTGGACTTGGTATCATTGTATTAATCACACCAGAGGAACGCGTACCATGGGCAATGGGATTGTACCAAGCGTCGATGGTGATGGGTCTTGTTTTTGGCCCTCTTATGGGTGGCCTTGCTGCCGACTTATTAGGCTATCGGGCTCCGTTCTTTATGTTTTCCATCTTATCAGGCTTGTGCTTGTTAGGTGTGTACCTACTCATGCCTAATCTACAGCATACGCATAAGGTAGATAGTAATGAGTCCCAATGGGCATTAATTAAATCATTTCTTGCTATCCCACGTGTACGATTGCTCGTGGTTATGCAATTTTTATGTAATTTTGGTATTACCGGTATAGGCCCTATATTGCCACTCTACATTAAACACTATATGCAAGTAAATGATGATTTTGTGGCTACCATTGTAGGTGTTATTATCTTTGGGGCCGGTCTGTTTAGTGCACTAGCATCGATTTCAATCGGTCGCATTACTAAATGGATGTCTATGCCGAATATATTATTGACGGCCACCTGTGGTGTAGGCGGATTTTTTATTCTCCAATATCTTATGCCAAATGTGTGGAGCTTAGGTATATTTAGAACCATTGCAGGATTCTTTATGGGCTTTTATTACGCCTATAGCGAATACCTTGATTTCAAAGGCTGTTCCTAAAGAGCGGCGAAGTATTGTCTTTGGTGCTGTATCTAGTGTAGCCATGATGGGCAATGTGTTGGGCCCTATGATTAGTGGTATGATCGCTAATTGGTTTGGTTACGGCATGGTATTTTGGAGTACTGCTAGTATCTTTTTTATAGCCGCTATATTTGTGTGGCGTAGCCTGTTGCGTGAGAGTATCTAGATGTCTGGATAGTGACAGGTTTATTGTTTGAGATTATGTGTATTGAGAGAGTTCATCATGTTATTAAAACAATTGGAGTATTTTATTTCTGTTGTAGAGCATAACAGCTTTACACAGGCCGCCTATGAGCACTATGTGTCTCAGTCGGCTATTTCACAACAAATTAAATCCTTGGAGGCTAGCCTTGGCGTTCCATTGATGATACGTGAAAAAGCGTAGCTTTTCATCTAACACCGGCTGGTGAATATTTATATCGGAATGGTAAACAGCTGATGACGCGCGTTAAAAATTTACAAGATGAGACGGTGCGTGTCGGTAAAAATGAGCGTAAGTATTTGCGTATTGGTTATTTAAATCGCTATAGTGGCATTGCATTGCAGCAGGCATTAATGCGCACTACAAAACGGTATCGTGACCTCGATGTGCGTATGTATAGTGGCAGCCATTCTGAATTGAATCAAATGCTCGATGATAATTTGGTGGATATCATTTTTAATGATTATTGGCAAATTAAGTCGGATAATGATTATGTAGCATATCTTATTAGTAAGGCCACCGTTATAGCAGAGGTGCCCAAGGGGTATACCCCAGAGGGGTCTGTAGAGCTGAAAGAATTATTAGATTTGCCGTTAATTCTTGTATGTCATGATGACCAACGGTTAGATGAAGAGGAAAACTATCGAAAATCGATGGGATTTATGGGATCGTTCCTACAAGTTAAAAATCTTGAAGAAGCCCGTTTTCTCGTTGGTGCTGGACAAGGTATATTATTGGTAGACCGATTCAAGTATCTAGTGGATACCATTCCAGGTATTGAGCGAAAATGTATATTAAATAATGGTAAACCCTATAGAAAAAGGATTACTATTTCTATGTGAGTCCACAAAATCCTAATACCTATGCAGAGGCATTTAAAGATATTTTTCCTACAGGTCCTCGATGAATTTTTAAATAACAATATATATGAATAAAACAGGTATCGCCTAAAACCACACAGCTTTATGGTGTAGTGATTTTCAGGTGATACCTGTTTTGTGTTTATATGGACAGCATCATTAGAATGCCATCATAGACGAGTTTTTATGCCATATATGATTAATACGGTACCGCATACGCGATCGATCCATACGAGATGGGATATCTTAATTTTCTTAGCTAGTACATACATGGTTCCAGCAAGGAATCCAAAACCAAATCGGTGTCATCGCGAGGAATCCAAAGAAGAAGTGATATATGCTTTTCAGCAGGAATATTAGCGCGAAAGGCGCCGAGCATCATGGATGCATCGATGACTGCTTGCGGATTGCCCCATGTAACGAGAAGTGCCATTAACAGGATATTTTTGATGGGGATGTTCGTATCAACCTTTTTAAGTGAAGGTGTAGTTTTAAATGTTTTGTATCCTAGGTAGGCTACGAGCAAGCCGCCTGCAATGAGAATGATCAGGTTGAAGACTGGCCATGCCTCGAGGAGCGCCCCAATGCCGTAAAAGGCCGCCGTACTCAAGGTCATATCGAATAGCCCGATGATAGTGATGGTTAACAGGATGCGTGGCAATGGTTGGACGAGGGCCGTATTGATGATAAATAGATTTTGCATCCCAATCGGTGCAAACGTGGCGAGACCTACTAATAAACCTTGCAGGAAATACATAGATAATCCTCCTTTCTTGATGGATAATACGTTTAGGTAAATTTGGTACGTATAATAAAAGAATAGACCCCTGTGTAGTGTTATAAAGTACTACATAGAAATCTATTCTGTATTAAACGAAGCTTTATTCTATTTTACCATAAACCGATAACATGTTGCATCCCTAGGCTGACGAGGGTGATGCAAATCCAGCATGCAGCGCCTAATGCAAGGGCACTACCACCAGATTTGATAAGCTTAACAAGATTTGTATTAAGCCCAATAGCAACCATGGCCATGGTGATAAAGTATTTAGAAATAGTTTTGAATACGTCTAAGAAGTGAATATCTACATTTGCATAGGACAATACAGTTGTAATAAGAGAACAAATGACAAAGTAAAGAACGAACTTAGGGAAGATAGCTGCAATATTAACAGATTCAGCGTTATCGCTTGCCTTAGCCGCTTGTTTGGCTTTGTACACTTGATAACTAGCAAGACCTAAACAGATAGGGATGATTGCCAATGTACGTGTCAATTTAACGATGGTTGCATATTCAAGAACTTGCGTGCCTGTGCCCTTCATGCTATCCCAAACAGCAGCAGTAGCTGTTACGGATGATGTATCGTTAACGGCTGTGCCCGCAAAGAGGCCAAAGCCCATGTTAGACAACCCAATAGCATCGCCAAGAGGTGGGAATATGAATGCAGCGACTACGTTGAAGAAGAATACAACGGAAATAGCTTGTGCAATATCTTGATCGCTAGCTTTCACAACAGGCGCCGCCGCAGCAATGGCACTACCACCACAGATGGAAGAACCGACACCAATCAAAACGGCTGTGTTAGAATCGATATGCGTGGCTTTGAATATGATGTAAGAAATGATAAGCGATGTGGCAATGGTTGAGATGATAATTGGTAAGGAAACCCAACCTACATGCAATACTTGGGTGATGTTAAGACCAAAGCCGAGAAGGATAACGGCCCATTGTAGGATTTTTTTAGACGTAAATCCAATGCCGGAGCCCGTTTTTTCTTGTTTCCAAGATGTGAATAAAGAACCAATAATAATACCGAGGATAATAGCGAAGATTGGACTGCCGATAAAATGAAAATATTGTCCTAATAGCCAACATGGAATGGCTAGAATTGCACAGAGCAATATGCCTGGCAGTGTTTTTGCATTGATACCCATCATAAACCTCCTAACTGTACCTACTTGGTACATACATCGCTGTGGTATCGCGCAGGATGTATAAATAAACTACTACTTAATAGTAACATAATCGGGGGAATTAATCGAGGGGATTCCTCATTAAGTATCTTGTATACATAGCTTATAGTATTGTATCTTATGGTGAAAGTTTTATATAATCTTATACGGGATAATTATACTTAATGAAATATGATTCCTAGTAAAATACGTAGAGAACATCAACATGTCTCATAGAATATGCGAGGTGCATTATGATTGATATTAATGGTATTATTGAAAAAAACAAAGAATATGTAGCTAAACATCCTGAGCTTGCTCAAAAGGGTTTAACTAGTCATCCTACAAAGAAATTAGCCATTGTAACATGTATGGATACGCGTTTAGTGGGGATGCTCGAAGAATCTTTAGGATTTGATCGCGGCGAGGTTATCACCATTAAGACGGCCGGCAACAGCGTAACGCAACCGATTGATAACATCGTTCAAAGCTTGCTTGTATCTACATACGGCATGGGCATCGAAGATGTAATCGTCATCGGTCACGAAAACTGTGGTATGATTGACTTTTCCGCAGAACAATTTATGGAATCTATGAAAGCCAAAGGCATTAATGAAGATGCCATTCGCATGATTGAACCAGGTCTTATCGATTGGATGGACCGTTTCCACATTTCTGAAGAAAATGTACGCTATACAGTTAAATTCTTGCGTCACCATCCATTATTCCCAAGAGGCATGGGATTCTACGGGGGGATGATGGATCCTGATACAGGGGAATTCCGCTATATTGAGGTTTAATCATCTACTCGATGGGGCCCTATTACAATTCTACATTTAGGCTATCAGAGCCACGCATACTCTCTCGCTCCACCGGCCGGGTCTGACTACGGCCTGCGGCCTTCGCAGGGCCAAAGTCGCGCGAGAGTATGGGTGGCTCTTGTTATAGCTGAAAATTGTCAACCTGTATAGATTGTATATAGTTGACTGTTCTATTTGTAAGTTTTATACTGTAATTAAATTGTCAACTAATTATATATGCATAGTTGTTAATGCTGATTCGATATGGTAAAGAGGTGCTCGTATGAGACAGTTAGGTGTTTCTATTATTGGTACGGATACGGATGTAGGTAAGACGTTTGTCACAGGTTTGCTTGGGGCGTTAGCAGTGGACGATGGTTTTGATGTGGGCATGATTAAGCCTGTGTCGTCTAGTGCAGTTCCATTTTCTCAATGCGGAACAATGGATGAAGATGAAATATGCATGGGTCTTGAAAGTAAGGATGCTACATATTTGATGCAGTCTGTAGGTATTCCTGAGTCGCGTCGTCGCGAGGTGAATCCTATTGCATTGGCAGGGGATTATTCACCGCGTTTGGCGGCAGAGTTGGCCGGTGTGGACATCGATTATCCAGAGATTGTAAATCATGTGAAAAGGGTTGTAAATCAACATGATATTACATTTGTAGAAGGGGCTGGTGGAATTACAACGCCTCTTACTAAGGATATTACGTTTACAAATCTTATGACGGATATTGCATATCCTGCCATATTGATTGCTGATGGGCGTCTAGGTTCTATCAATCGCGTTGTGTTAACGTATGAGTATGCAAAACAGCATCATATTGATGTAAAAGGAATCATTGTAAATGATACGACTGTGGTGGATCCATTCTTATTAAAGACGAATATTGAGGATATGGAACGGTATACCGGTATTCCGGTGCTCGGTGTACTTCCTCCATATCAAGGACTAATCAAGCGCATATCAAACTTGGTTGGGGGCGTTCGTTCTTAGATTCGGCTAAGATTTGGCAAACTGTATGGGGCATTTAGTGAAAGCTCTATATACAAGGAATCTGGAATTAAGTAGATAGTATAGATATAAAATCTTAAGTATGAGGTGTTATGATGGCAGAGAAACAACTTTCACAAATTGCACAATGGGACCACGAATTTGTATGGCATCCATTTACGCAAATGCAAGACTGGTTAGCACAAGAACCTGTAGTTATCGAACGCGGTGAAGGCGTGTATTTGATCGATGACAAGGGTAAAGTATTATGATGGTGTATCATCCTTGTGGGTTAATATTCATGGACATAATCATCCTGTGCTTAATCAAGCGTTGAAGGACCAAGTTGATAAGATTGCGCATAGCACATTGCTCGGATTGGTGAGCCCTCCATCAGCGCAGTTGTGTAAAGAATTAGTTGAATTGGCACCAGAAGGTTTGGAAAAGGTATTCTTATCCGATGATGGTAGTACGGCTATTGAAGTCGCTATTAAGATGGCGTACCAATACCGTCAATTAGTAGGTCAAACAAAGAAAACGAAATTTATTGCACTCAATGCGGGCTATCATGGTGATACATTAGGTACTGTATCTGTAGGTGGGATTCAGTTGTTCCATCAAGTGTTCCATAATTTGTTGTTCAAACCTTTAACCTTGCCAAGCCCTGGTGTATACCGTGATGTAGCAGATCGAGATAAAGCATTTGAAGATTCCTTAGCAGAATTGGAACGTATCCTCAATGAAGAAGGAGACGAAATTACAGCTCTCGTTATGGAACCATTAGTGCAGGCTGCGGCCGGTATGCTTGTTATGCCTCACGGCTATTTAAAACGCGTTCGTGAGTTAACTGCTAAACATGATGTATTCCTCATCGTTGATGAAGTGGCAACAGGCTTTGGTCGTACAGGTAAATTCTTTGCTTGTAGAACATGAAGGCGTATCGCCTGATTTTTATGACCTTATCCAAAGGGATTACGGGTGGTTATTTGCCGTTGGCCGCTACATTGACTACAAAACGCGTATTCGATGCATTTCTTGGCACATTTGAAGAAAAAGAAAAACATTCTATCATGGCCATTCCTACACCGGTAATGCCTTGGCATGTGCTGTTGCATTGGCTTCGTTGAAAGTATTCCGCGATGAAAAAGGTTATCGAAGGATTATCTGCGAAGATTGAGGCTTTTACAAAGGCACTCAAACCTATCGAACAGTTAAAAACATGTTAAAGAAGTACGTCAACGAGGTCTTATTGTAGGTATTGAACTTGAAAAAGGACGTTGCTACTCACGAAGCGTATCGCCCAAATGATGCGGTAGGTGCAAAGGTTGCCGTTCTAGCTCGTGAACAAGGCCTTATTTGCCGTCCAATCGGCGATGTGGTTATCCTTATGCCACCATTGGCATCCACGGTGGAACAATTGGAAGACATGGTTCGCATCGTAGGTGAAAGTATTAAACGTGCCACAGAAGAAGAGGGCGTATTAGAAGATTTGAAGCCAATCATTCTATAATAAAAAGCATTTTACTTGCATAATGTAAAAATATATTCTATACATTCTCAAAAATACGATGATTATTCTGCATATCTATGATACTATATATGTATAGTATCATAGATATTCAAAGGAGGTCATCGTATGGACATTTATGTAATTATGCAAGTCATTATTTTGTTCGGTGCTATCTTCTTGGGCGTACGCCTCGGTGGCATGGGCATCGGCTATGCTGGCGGCCTCGGCGTCGTATTGCTGAGCCTCGGTATGGGGATGTTTCCAGGGCAAATTCCTTGGGATGTTATCCTAATCATTATGTCAGCCATTGCAGCGATTTGTGCATTGCAGTTGGCTGGTGGTTTAGATTATTTAGTACGCATTGCGGAAAATATCTTGCGTAAAAATCCTAAACACATCAACTATTTAGCTCCTACAGTTACGTATTTCTTGACAATCTTAGCTGGTACAGGTCATACGGCATTTTCTATGATTCCTGTAATTGTAGAGGTTGCAAAGAGCGAGAATATCAAGCCGTCCGTACCACTATCGATTGCCGTTGTAGCCAGCCAAATCGGTATTACCGCAAGCCCTGTATCCGCAGCGGTTGTTGCTATGAGCGGATTCCTTGAACCGTTTGGTGTTAGCTATCCAACATTGCTTGGCATTTGTATTTCCACAACATTTATTGCGGTTATGATTACTGCCTTTATCATGTCGACCTTTACGAACAATGATTTGTCTTCTGATCCTGTTTACCAAGAACGTTTGGCAGCAGGCCATGTGGCACCACCTCGCGAAAAGAATACGGATTTCCATCTAAAACCAGGTGCGAAAAAATCTGTTTTGATTTTTTTAATTGGTATCATTTGTATCGTATTCTATGCAACAGCAATTTCTAAGAATATCGGTATTATTAAACCGGTTATCTTCGGCCGAAACGATGCCATCGTCGGATTCATGATGATTATTGCAGCGGCTATCACATTCTTCTGTAAATTAGATACAGCACAACTTGTCAACACAAGTACATTCAAATCTGGTTTATCTGCTTGCGTCTGTGTTCTCGGCGTAGCGTGGTTAGGCGATACCTTTGTAAAAGGTCATATCCCTGAAATTAAAGCCATGGCCTCTAGCATGGTAACGGCATATCCATTCTTGTTAGCAGTTGCCTTCTTCTTTGCTAGTACGCTTTTGTATAGCCAAGCAGCGACTACACAAGCACTTGTACCGGCAGTAATCCTTGCGTTAGGTATTACACCGGAAAATACGGGATCTGTATATATCATTATCGCATCCTTTGCAGCCGTATCTGCACTCTTTGTACTACCTACATACCCAACACTTTTGGGGGCTGTACAAATGGATGATACAGGATCGACTCGAATCGGTCATCTCGTATTTAACCACCCATTCTTCATCCCAGGCGTACTTGCCATTGCTATTTCCGTAGCCCTTGGCTTCGTTGTTGCTCCATTGATGTTGTAATTGGTGAAAGCGTATAAAATCCTATACTATGCATAATACACAGGGCCTAGTCACATACGACTAGGCCCTGTTAACTGTTGTGCAATGGATACATTATTGGAAAAATGCTATACTATACATAAGAGAGGGATATATAGTATGGTAGAGAAAGATGATATAGGAGCCTATTATGTATACGATTTCTATCAAGCTAGATATGAATCGCATCCCGCCGGAAGCATTCGAGGCATTGAGAGAGAAGCATCATATCTGGTATAAAACATATTTTGATGCAGGAAAATTTTTAATGTTTGGCACACGGCCAGATGATTCTGGTGAAAGCCTTATTATCGCTCAAGGAACCGCAGAGGACTTAGAAGAGGCTGTACAATTTGACGCATATTATGCGGAGCAATTGGCTACCTATGAGATTCGCGAATATAAGGTAACATTGTTCAATGAAGCGATTAAAAACTATATAGATTGATATTAGATATCCCATATGAAAGGGCCCCTAGTACATTAGACTAGGGGCCCTTTTGGCGTTTTATCTGTTTTTACAGTCCTTGCAGATTCCCGCAATTTCTAGGTGATGCTCTGTTACTGTAAAATCTACATCTGTAAGTTCCTGTGGCATTTCTACGACGGGGCAGGTATGTAGAGGTATCATAGTTCCACATTTCGTACATACCGCATAGTGACGGTGCGTATGGGGTGTAATTTCGTAGTACGCCATGTCGCTACCCATGATGGTGGTACGTGTAACGATATCTTTTGTTTCTAATAACTCAAGGGTGCGGTAAATGGTAGACATCCAGGTGGTGCTGCCATCGCCTAATCGTTCAGCAATTTCGATGGCGGTAATCGGTTTATCCGTTGAGTTTAATACGGACCAAATAGCCTCGCGCTGTTTGGTCTTTTTATGCCTTCTGGCCAATGTGTTGTATTCATAATAACGCTTTCTATTATGGGTTAACTATTAACTGTATGTACTCTTGTACACATACTATTTATTTACTAAATTGCATCCTCCGAATAATGGATTTAATATTCTTGATAATGAGTACTACCAATAGGATGAATACCGATGTAAGTGATACAAAGCCACCTGGTGCTACGTTAAGATAATAGGATCCGAATAGGCCGATAATCATGGCCAGTAAACTAAATCCAATGGAGCAGAGTAAGGTTGTTCTAAAACCTTTTTCCAATTGTAATGCAGAGGCTACCGGTAAGGCGATCATGGCACTTAATACGAGAACGCCGACGATTTTGATGGAAATGGATACGGCTGCTGCCATTAAGATAGCAAATACATAGTTAATCAAATCCACTTTTACACCCGCTACTCGTGCTGCCTCTTCATCGTAGGCGATGTAGAGCAGTGAGTTGTAGAGGAAATACAAGGTTAACACAGATAATATGGTGAGTACTGCAATGCTAATCATATCTGTAGTATTTACGGTTAAGATGCTACCGAAGAAGAACACGTTAGCGTTAGCTTTCAGCTTGCCCGAACTGATGAGGGTAATGGCTGTACCGATGCTGAGAGATAAGATGATGGTAAGAATTAAATCAAGATGATGAGAAAAGTATTTTCGCAAGAACTCGATGAGGGCACCGCAGATAGCGGTGAATATGAAAGCCCCTAATATAGGGTTCGTATTGGTCAATAAACCGAGGGTAATTCCGGCGAGGGATGCGTGGCTCATGGTGTCGCCAATCATACTGGACCGGCGTAGTACCATAAATATACCGATGCATGGGCATAATAGAGAAATGCAGACTGCTACGAAGAAGGCATTTTGCATGAAATCATAATTAAACATGGCGCACCTCCTTAGATGTTGTATCATGAGCCTGAGCCGTCACATCTGTAAAGCAGGAACAGTTTTCATGGTCCACAGAATTGCATCCTGTGTTATGCATGATTTCGCTAGCATATTGTTCAGGGGAGCAGAGATGACCTTGACCATTTGCAATATGATAGATATTTGTCGAATTTGCAAGAGCCATTTCCAAATTATGCTCTACAGAAATAATGGTAATATGGTGTTCCTGATTTAGTGTGCGCAAGAGGGCATAAATACCTTCTTGGCTCTTGCGGTCTATGCCCGTTGATGGTTCATCGAGAATGATGAGATCTGGGTTACCGATAAGGGCCCGTGCGATAGAAACGCGCTGTGCTTGACCGCCGGATAATTTGCTGATGAGGCGGTCTTTAAACTCTGTCATATGTGTGAGCTCAAGAACGCGATTCACTTCATGCTTATCTTTGATGTTCAATAGCTTGCGATAGGAATCTAGAATTTCATGGACTGTAATAGGAAATCCAGCATGGGAGAAATCATTCTTTTGTGATACATAACGAATATTGTTCGTGTTGCATGTGATGGAACCTTTTACAGGCGTTAGAAAACCTAGAATGAGGCGCAAGAGGGTGCTTTTACCAGAACCATTATCGCCTACGATGGAAATATAATCGCCGCTATGCACCTCTACGTTTAAATCATTTAGCACATAGGGCGGTTGACCTTGGTATGAAAAATAAAGATGTTGAATTGATAACATAAAAACCACTTTTCTGATTGACAAATTATTACTACGTTTATACTATAACTATATTACAAATGCAACTGAGTCGCAACTGCAATTAAAGAATACTATATATACTATAATAGCATGAGCACTCAGGATTTAGAAAAAGGAGGCCTACTATGGTCAAGAAACTGGTATTGTTAGTAGTTGGCGTGCTGATGGCTGCTCTATTTGCAGGCTGTGGTAATGATGCGCCAAAGGAACAAGCAGGTAAGAAAATCCAAGTGGTAACAAGTTTTAATGCTATGTCTGAATTTGCGAAGGCTATCGGTGGCGATAAGGTAGAGGTATCTACGATTATTCCAGATGGTACGGAACCACATGACTTTGAATTAAAACCAGAGAATATGAAACAATTAGCATCAGCGCAAGTATTTGTTTATAACGGACTCGGCATGGAACCTTGGGCGCAACAAGCGATTGATGCGGCTAAAAACGACAAACTTGTATCTGTGAAAGCATCTGACGGTGTAGAGGCTATTAAGAACACAGATCCTGACGAAATTAAAGAACATGGCGCTGAAGACCCTCATACATGGTTGTCTTTGAAAAATGCTAAGATCGAAGTTAAAAATATTAAGGATGCATTGGTAAAGGTAGATCCTACTAATAAGGATTATTACGAAAAGAACTACAATGATTATGTAGCAAAATTAGATGCGATGATTCAAAAATATGAAGGTCAATTTGCAAAAGCTCCACACAAAAACTTTGTAACAGGTCATGCTGCTTTTGCATATCTATGCCGTGACTTTGGATTAGAACAAAATAGCGTAGAAGATGTGTTTGCAGAAGGTGAACCAAATGCGGCACAATTGGCTAAACTCATCGAATATTGTAAAGAAAACAAGATTACTACTATCTTTGCAGAAGAAATGGCTAGCCCTGAAGTATCCAAAACATTAGCTCAAGAAGTAGGCGCTAAGGTAGAAACTATTTATACCATCGAAAGCAAGGAAGACGATAAAAACATATCTTGAACGAATGGATGATAATTTGACTAAAAATCTTAGGAAGTTTGCAATAACTTTTTATGAGTAAAAGTTAAACTATTTATAACATAAAAAAATATAATAGAAATTAAAAAGCAAGGTATACTCTATACCTTGCTTTTTATGTTATAATGAATGAGCGTTTCATGAAAACACACTGTTTGTGTGCATTGACGCATATTTTTGTATTGTGTTGTATTAATAAGTATTAAGAGGACATATGATTGAATTCTTTTCGATCGATTAGTAGGGCCTATCGATACGGATGGCGTGCGCATATATCGTCAACGTACCAGCATAACTCAATTAGTCGTGATGATGGTGCTAGCCGTTATATGTTACCAATTCACCGCTATAGGTGATTCGGTATATGCGGAGGCTATGAAACACTTCATCATGAATCCCACAACATTTATGAAAATTGAACAACTTCCTATGGTTAATATCATTGAAATCAATGGATTGTTACAAAAGTTGAGTACGACGACACCTCTTTGGGATGTGAGCAGATGGCTATTGCTGATTGTGAAAGCTTTAGTTATGGCTATACTTATCAGTGGCTATGCATTATGGCGTGCCCGTCATTGCTATACGATGACTATTTTAACCGGTGTATTCCACTGTATTGCATATGCGCAAGTGGTAATCGGTATCTACATGTTGAGCATTGGTGTACTCTTTGCTTTCGCTAAAGCTCCTGTCGTTCTCGTGTTGTTATTGGGCGTATTTCTTACGATTATTTGCCTTCTTCTTACCATGTCTTTAATCACCGTGGTAGGACGTATTGTGGGGGCCTCCGTTTCGGGCAATGCCTTTGAAGGACTTCTTGTTATATGCGGTGCGTACATCATTTGGGTAGGCATAAAATTTTTAGGCATACTACTATTTTAAAAAGACACATTCCGTTTTTGGAATGTGTCTTTTCATCGTTATATAGTAACTACGCATGATTTGCCCGATAACTCTTATTTGTCATACTTGCTGTTTTCATATTCATTAAATAAGAATGCTACATTATCTTCATCGTACTCGATTTGTTCAGACCATCGTCTGATTTGTTCTGGCAGATTTCCGAATTGATGTGTTAGTAGTGCGATGAATACTGTGGCGTCAAAGGCGTATCGCACAAGGCTTTCTAACGAGTATTCTGCGAGCATATCAATTTGGCGGTATAAGATGTATTGATACACCTTGTTGAGTGCGGATACATCGATTGTGTCGGCCTTAAGTAAGTCCATAGTAGTTGATGCCGTTGTCGATGACAGCATGGCCTCTAAATGGACTAGTTGTTTTGTCCATTCCTCGTCGATAGGCTCCGTTTTTTTATATACAGTCACTAACTCTTGGCAGTAGTGGATAGATTGATTGGGTGTAAACTGACAAATAGCAGGATTAATACCTAATGCTAAGAGGTCAAAGATATTTTCGAGTACGGGACGGTCTTCCGCAGTAAATTCGCCGTCATCATCTTCGATGGTGAATAGCAATTGATCGCCTTCGGTAGCTAGTAACTTTTCTACCGATTCTTCGCAGGATAGACCGACGCCACAGAGCTCGAGGTCCTCGATATATTTATAGAACCGTGGATGCATATGACAGGTATCGCATAAACTATCTTCGCCTAGTTCTAAGACTACGCGGCACAATCCATCTTCCCGTAGTAACGGACAGGTGGGCTGTTTGTCGCTAAACATGAAATAATAGCCTTCGTCATCGACGGTCATAAATTTCCGCAGGTCTTCACCTAATGGTGTAGGCAGTGTTTGATATAATTTAGCCGTCTCCTCATCTACATCGATAGTCCACTTTTGACAACATGTATGATGACATTGATTGGCTTTTGCATTGAAATGTATGGTAAAAGGTTGGATATAAAGAAATCATAGTACTCACTTGTATATATTATTAACTACTGTTTTACTAATTAAATTGTAACATATGCAATCTATTCGTGGGTGTTATTTTAGATTATGATTTTGTTCGTGAAAGTCCTAATTATTGTGTATAATAATAGTATATGGAATATTTACTAATACTATTTATGTAGGAGGAACTTATGAAATCTATGTTCGTAAAAGGCGGTATTGCATTGGCACTAGCAGCGGCATTTGGGGTAAATGCACCAGTTGTTGATGCGGCTAGTATTGTACCGGTACAACCGACAGTCGCAGTTGTTGATGCTAATCATGCAGCTATTGTAGGCGCTAATACATTGCTCAATGCTTTCATTCAACAACATCCAAAAAGCAGCGATTACAGAAATTGCATTTGATGGCGAAGATGGTCAAATTAAATATGAAGTTGAAGGCTTTGATTCAACAGGTAAATATGAGTTGAAATACAACTATAATACAAATCAAATTGGTGAAACAAAAGAAGGCGCATACAAGGTTAGTTTAGAGAAAAAGGCCTTTAATCCTACTCGTATTTTAACGCCAGACGCAGTTGTAAACTTTGCCTTTGCTCAAACAAAAGGCCAAGCAACAAGCCTTAATAGCTGGTCTGTAAAAAAATGAAAAAAAGGTCGTTTTGTTTATGATGTAGAATTTGGTGCCGCTAATCATCAAGAAATTGAAGTACATGTAGATGCTTTCACAGGTGAACTTGTATCTGTAAAAAGGCGTAAAAATAGGTGTATTTGACATCTTACTGCAATAGGAGTAGGATGTTACTATACACATGCTGGTATAGCTCAGTTGGTAGAGCGGCTCATTCTGTAATGAGTAGGTCGTAGGTTCGAATCCTATTATCAGTTTCAATGGCCACAAGGTTAAGACCTTGTGGCTTTTTTTGTATGCCCTGGAGTTTTTTTCTAAAAAAATTTACTCATGAATGATCTAGCTTTTGTGTCATATTGAAAAAAATTAGTATTTAATAATATGGGTAATGTTACATAGTATGGGCCTTCACAGAAATCAGCAGACATAATATGAATTGATGATTCATGAATCGCGTTTGTAAAAATTCTATAGAAATTTAGCCGAAAATTCATATATATTTCATGCAATAAATTAAGATGTTCGGATATCTTAATTTACATCTCATACGCGATGGCTAAGATGGTCTCAGTTAGCCGCCATAGGCCTAGGTGGTAAACAGATGTGATTGTACATAGGTTATATTTCATAGCTTATATGCGATTAACAATTTGAAACTTAGGAGGACATGATGAAGAAATCTATCGTAAGAACTAGCCTTGCATTGGCAGTAGCTGGTGTATTAGGCACTAGCGTAGTTGCTTATGCAGCAGAAGCCCCACAAGTACAACCTGTGCCGGTAGTAAAAGAAGCAGTACAAACTGCACCAGTAGTAAAACAAGAAGCAACAGCACCAAAAATTGATGTGTCTGCAGCTATTAAACCTGTAGCAAATGAAAATACTAAACCTGTAGTGACTGAAACTGCTAAACCTGTAGCCCCTGAAGCTGCTAAACCTGAAGCTCCAAAAACTGCAGCGACTGAAACTGCTAAGCCTGCAGTAAACGAAACTGCACAACCTGTTGTAGTTCCTGCAGCAGCAAACCCTGCAGCGGCATCCATGGATGCTGATACAACTCCTGTAGTTGCAAAAGCAGATAAAAAGGATGCAAAAACAACAAAGGTTGTAAAAGCGGATACAAAAGACCATAAAACAACTAAGGTCGTAAAATCCAATAAAAAAGCTCAATCTGCTCCAGCTGTAAAAGCTGAAAAAGCAGATAAAGCTCATAAATAATCTACTATACCAATACACATACATTGCGCCATCCCATCGGCGCGTTGGGGTGCATACATCTCCCAGTGCACCCAGATACGGGCCCTTTGGTGGATCAGACAAACATTGACTCTCTCCTATGCCGTCTGTCTCCTTAGGGCCTCCTTATGAAGGGTTCCCTCCCAATTCATAAGTATATACATGATGTATATAAAATATCTCTCTCACAACACACAATACACACACAACACACACAATCCATATGTGTATGGTATAGGAGAATAAAAGCACCACCGAATTTCGGTGGTGCTTTTACTTTTGTGGATGACAATAGAATAAATTGTGTCATCCTCTTGTGTTATATGTATTGTCTTGGCACGCGATCAGAGAAGCCACAGAAGATTTCATAAGGAATGGTGGAGGCAAGGGCTGCAATTTCAAGAGCCGAGATGCTTTCATGACCTTGAGACCCCAATAGTACTACCTTGTCGCCTGGTTTGACTGTAATCGTATCAGGTATTGCGACCATGAATTGGTCCATACAAATGCGTCCTACAACAGGGCAACGAGTACCTTGGATGAGAACAGTACCACGATTAGATAGCTGCGTGGATACCCGTCGGCGTAGCCTACAGGAATAGTAGCGATTGTCATCGGTTCTGGTGTGACATAGGTAGAACCATAACCAATACCTTCGCCTGCTTCGAGATGCTGCACATGAACGACTTCACTGTGGAAGGAGAGAACCGGTTTTAGACCTAATCGATTTGGCACATCGAGAGATGGCATAATGCCGTATTGGATGATACCTGGTCGTGCATCTGTGAAGAGACTATCCTTTACGGATAGTAGGCCGGCACTGTTGGCGAGGGAGAAACGATAGTCCGCATCAGGTCTAAAGGCACGAATTTCATCCACCATTGTATGGAATTTTTGAGCCTGTCCATGAGCGTGACTTTGATCTGCTGCATCGGCATTACTCATGTGTGAAAAAAATCCGTCTACTGCAAGATTTGGATAGGATTCAACGCGCTTAATGAATTCCACCGCATTTTCTGGTTTAATACCTATGCGGTGCATGCCTGTATCAACGGCTACGGCAACGCGGATAATCATATCGTGATTGTCCGCCACTTTGTTGAGGGCCTCTAAATCAGTAGATTCGCAAACGGCGGGAATGGAATTCGTATCCGCTACAAGTTCAAAGGATTGTGGTCTCGTCAGACCCAATAGATAAATAGGTACCATAATGCCAGCATTGCGAAGTGGTACAGACTCTTCTGGAATGGCAACGGCTAAGGATTCATAACCTTCTTCAACAGCAATACGTCCCATCATAACGCTGCCGTGACCATAGCCATTGGCCTTGATAACCGCTGTGGATGTACTCCATTCAGGGAGGCTGTCTTTTATTTTTCGTAGGTTCTCGCGAACCAAGCTTGTATCAATCGTTAAATATGTTGGTCTCATGATCATTTCACTCCTAAAATACATTACTTTTATTGTATAACTTTTAGGGAATTAAACAATAGTTTTTGTGAAAGTTTATGCTGAAATTTCATTTATACTTAGATTCTAGGAGTCATTAGTCAAAATCAGCATAGGAGATAATGAATATGACGTATAATATGTAGCATTTAGTAGTATAATTAGTATATAAAATGATTTCACTTATGATAACAATCGTGAGGAGGATATGATGAACGAACGAGTTGTAGTGGTTAATGCTGGTAAGATGAATTATGATCACTTGCTAGATTTTTCTGTATTATCAAATGATGTACAAGTGTATGACGATAGCACAAATGCTGAGCTTATTGAACGCATTCAAGGCGCTACTGTAGTGGTAACAAAAGAAATACCTGTAGGGCCAGAGTTGCTTTCACAATTTCCTGAATCTGTGAAACTCATCGTAGAAGCTGGTACTGGATATAACAACATCGACCTTGATGCGGCGCGTGCTAAGGGCATTACGGTGTGCAATATTCCAGCTTATAGTACGGAACGAGTAGCTCATACGGCGATTATGATGCTTCTAAATTTGCATCTACTATGCAGCAACAAATCGGTATGCTTGCTAGAGGCGACCGTAGCAATTTTACTAAACATTTACAAGTCCCTCACACCGAAGTTAATGGTAAAACATTAGGTATCATCGGCGCCGGTCATATCGGCATGGCTGTTGTAAAGGTTGCAAGGGCGTTAGATATGAACATTTTAATTCATACGCGTACGCCAAAGGAAGATAGCGAGGGTATTCGCTATGTAAGCCTTGATGAATTACTCGCGCAAAGTGATTATATTTCCTTACATTGCCCATTGAATGATAAGACAAAACATTTGATTAATAAGGATACAATCGCTAAGATGAAATCTAATGCTGTCATCATTAATACGGGGCGCGGTGCACTTATTAATGAAGCGGATTTATGTGACGCCTTGGCAGCTAAACGCATTCACGGTGCTGGCCTTGATGTACAAGAGGTAGAACCTCCAGCAGAGGATAGCTCTTTATATACACTTGATAATGTTATTATCACACCTCATATGGGATGGAAAGGCTTAGAAACACGCCAACGCTTGGTAGGTATTATTCGAGATAATGTACAAGCCTTTTTAAAAGGTGAACCAATTAATGTTGTATCTTGATAGATAGACAAATAACCCCTGACCGGTTGTGTGGTCAGGGGTTATTTTCGTTTAGGGCTAAGATCATAGATCAAGTTTAATATATATAGTATATATATCAAGGGAGGTAGTTATCCTCAAACTTGATTATGATTAGTTGGTGTTTTGATGGGACACCACCAATGTCTACGATATGCTTTTATGCCTTCTACAACGGTTTTGCTCGCTTTGGCAGCTAAATCCTTTGTAGCGGCCGGGATGCCATCAAGGCGGTAAGTGATACCTAATTCCTTGTATTTAGCAACACCCATCACATGATATGGTAAACAGTCGACGGCTTGTAAGTTGCGGAGTGAGCCTAAGAAAAAGCCTAGCCTATAGTGACGATCTGCGTTGTCTGTAATAGTAGGTACCACCACGTGACGCACCCAAATCGGCACATTTACATCAGCTGTCAGTTTTGCGAATTGAAGGATTGGTTCTAAAGGCTGTGCGGTTAGCCATTTGTGGACAGTAGGATCGATGTCCTTAATATCCAAAATGACGAGACTCGTTACGCTCAGTAACTTACGGTATGCCACCTCTTGGTGGGGATCAAAACAAATTCCACTTGTATCTAAACAGGTATGGACGTTTCTTTCACTAAAATATGTGAAAAGCTCGATGACAAAGTCAATTTGCATCAATGCTTCCCCACCTGTGACAGTAATGCCACCGTTCGTATAGAACTGACGGTTACGTTCGTATTGCTGCCAAATCTCTTCGACGGTCATAAACTTAGCTTCTTGGCTTTCTTCATTCCACGTGTCTGGATTATGGCAATAGGCACAACGCATGGGGCATCCTTGAAGAAATACCACCATGCGCATGCCTGGACCATCAACCGTACCCATCGTTTCTAGTGAATGAATACGTCCTGTCATAGAAAACCTCGATTAGATTTGTTGATGGAATGTACGGGAAATAACTTCATCTTGTTGTTGTTTCGTCAATTTGTTGAAGTGTACTGCATAACCAGATACACGAACAGTCAATTGAGGGTACAACTCAGGATGTTTTTGAGCGTCTAACAATGTTTCACGAGTGAACACGTTAACGTTCAAATGGTGACCGCCCTTTTGGGAGTAGCCATCCAATAATTCTACCAAGTTATCCACTTGTTGTTGGTTGCTCATGGGTATTCCTCCTTTCAACCAAAATACGAGTATTGACGCCGGTGAAAGCATACAATACGGTGGAAGATTATTTATCTTCCTCTATAGTAACATTTGGTTCGCTGCAAGCGAAGTTTGTATTGCTGTTAGGCAATTGAGAAGGGTCTAACTCAATATCAAAATCGCCTACGGATACAAATGTTTCACCAGATTTACCTAATGCGTCTGGAACGATGGAGAAGGTATTGGAAATACCGTCAGAGCAATCGCGCCATGGCATTTTTGCAACGGAAGATAACGAAGCTACGGCACCGTGAGAATCACGACCATGCATAGGGTTAGCACCAGGAGCGAAAGCTTGACCAGCTTTACGGCCATCTGGTGTGGAACCTGTTGCAGTACCATATACTACGTTAGAAGTAATTGTTAACAAGCTCATAGTAGGAACGGATTGACGGTATGTAGGATGTTTACGCACCTTGTTCATGAATGTGGAAACAACCATGGAAGCCAAGCTATCTACACGATCGTCATCGTTACCATATTTAGGGAATTCACCTTCGATTTCGAAATCAACAGCGATGCCGTTTTCGTCACGAATAGGTTTTACCTTAGCGTATTTAATAGCGGACAAGGAATCAGCTACTACGGATAAACCAGCAATACCAGTTGCGAACCAACGAGTTACCTTGCGGTCATGCAATGCCATTTCTAGTTTTTCATAAGCGTATTTATCATGCATGTAGTGAATGATGTTCAATGCGTTTACATATACGCCTGCCAACCATTCCATCATGTCGTCGAATTTTTCCCATACTTCGTCAAAGTCTAAGTATTCGGATGTAATAGGACGGTATTTAGGACCGATTTGTTTCTTAAGTTTCGTCAACGCCGCCGTTAATTGCGTAAAGCAAGCATTTTGCTAGGTTAGAACGAGCGCCGAAGAATTGCATTTCTTTACCAATACGCATTGGGGATACGCAACATGCGATAGCGTAGTCATCACCAGAGTTAGGACGCATCAATTCGTCGTTTTCGTATTGGATGGAAGAAGTTTCGATGGATAATTTCGCACAGAAACGGCGGAAGCCGATTGGCATGCGAGGGGACCATAGTACAGTGAGGTTTGGTTCTGGAGCAGGACCAAGGTTAGTCAATGTATGTAGGTAACGGAAGGACATTTTGGAAACCAATGTACGGCCGTCAGTACCCATACCGCCGATGGATTCAGTAGTCCAAACAGGGTCGCCTGTGAACAAGTTGTTGTATTCGTGGATACGTGCGAAGCGAACCATACGCAATTTCATGATGAAATGGTCTACGAATTCTTGGATTTGTTCTTCTGTGTATGTACCATTGCGAAGGTCGCGTTCAGCATAGATATCAAGGAATGTAGAGTTACGGCCGATGGACATAGCGGCACCGTTTTGTTCCTTGATGGCACCAAGGTAACCGAAGTAAATCCATTGCATAGCTTCGCGAACGTCTTTAGCTGGTTCGGAAATGTCGTAGCCATAGGATGCAGCCATTTCTTTTAATTCTTTCAAGGAACGGATTTGTTCTTTGATTTCTTCGCGGTCACGGATTACGTCTTCTAGCATATCACCCATAGTGATGCTGAATTCTTGGTTTTTCTCTTCGATTAAGTAGTCGATACCATATAATGCGATACGACGGTAGTCACCGATGATACGGCCACGGCTATATGCATCTGGCAAGCCAGTTACGATGTGCGCTGTACGAGCAGCACGCATTTCTGGAGTGTATACATCGAATACGCCGTCATTGTGAGTTTTACGATGTTTTTTGAAGAAATCCTCTGTTTGAGGATCCATTTTGAAGCCATATTCTTCGATGGCAGATTTTGCTGTACGAAGGCCACCATAAGGGAACATAGCGCGTTTTAGAGGTTTATCAGTTTGTAAACCAACGATAGTTTCAAGGTCTTTGTCGATATATCCTGGCGCATGCGCAGTGATGTGTGTAGCCACGGAAGTATCGGCATCAAGCATGCCACCTTTTTCGCGTTCTTCTTCGTATAGTTTCATTACCTTGTCCCACAATTTTGTAGTACGTTCTGTAGGACCAACTAGGAAGGAGTCGTCCCCTTCATAGGGAACATAGTTTCTTTGGATAAAGTCGCGTACGTCAATCGCTTTATCCCACACACCTGTGTTAAAATCTTTCCATGCAGTATGTTGCATTTTGCACCTCCATAAATGGATATAACTATAGATTTTGATATATCTAGTGTACAATGTTTATCTAAAACTCACAATATATAAATGATATGGATTTTCAATACATACTATGCAAATTTCGTAAGAATAGATGTTATTTGTAATTTAATAATATTGAAAACACTATGTAAATATATTGAAAGTGTAGTGCTTAACTTGCTTTATTTGGATGTGTATATTTGAAAGAACTAATTTTTGTATTATCTTTAAATAATGAAAACTTATATCAATAAATGGAAAGTGTTCGATATATTGTGATGGATCTTCTTGGAATTGTAGGGTGTTATTATGGTAATATTTAGATAGTATTGATTATGGACTTACGTAGAAAGGTAGATGTTAATGACAAATCGTATGAAAGCCATTTTAGGGGCATCTGCCACCATTGCCGTTTGGGCTACGGCGTTTCCTTTTGGTAAAGTAGCATTGCAATCAGTAGATGCATTGACACTCTCGGTAGCAAGGGTTGTAGGTGGTGCTATACTCATGCTAATTATTGGTGTATTTAAGGGATTACATATACCTACATCTTGGCGTGAGTGGGGCATATATATTCTGTTAGGGGCTACAGGAAACTTTGTTTACCAAGTCGTTTTTAATGAAGGATTGCGAACCATACCGGCCGCTACATCTAGTATTATTATGGCTTTGACACCGATGACTACAGCGTTGATGGCATTGGTAGTCTATAAGGATAAAATACGCCCTATAGGTTGGCTCTTCACCATAACTGCTTTTATAGGTGTGGCCGTTATTATTTTTTGGAATTCCACTCTGACCATTCCAATGGGGGCCATATGGACGTTGATTGGTATGATACTGTTTGCGGTTTATAATATTCTAAATCGCGGGCTTAGTCTGAAAGGTTATGACTCTATTACTATCGCTATGTGGTCCATGTTTACAGGTGCCATTATGGCACTACCTTTTGCAGATCATGCTATTGAAATGATTGGAGCCGCACCAATTACTGCGAAGCTTGCTATGGTATACCTAGCATTCTTTTCTAGTGCATTAGGATTCGTATTCTGGAGCTATGCCTTTGAACATGCTGAAAAAGTTTCGGATGTAACCAATTTTATGTATATCTCGCCAATCGTGGCAGCCGTAGTAGCAGCCTTTTTATTAGGAGAATATCCTAATATGGGACTCTATATTGGAGCGCCAATTATACTAGGATCATTGTACTTATTTAATCGATATAGATAAATAAAAAGAACCTCAACCTTTTTTGAACTGCACACCAAAATTTGGACACAATTTTTGGGAGGTGCAGTTCATTTAGTGTTGAGGTTCTTTTTTGTGTTTGACAGTCATTATAAATTGTAGTAATCTAAGTATACAATTAAAACATACTTTAAAGATATGTTTTAGAAAAATATTAATTCCTACTAATATGTAGGGAGAGAGGTGGTACAGTGATTGCTATACGAAATGTAACGAAGGAGTTTGACGTTAATAAGCAAAAGGTTACTGCATTATCTGATGTAAACTTTACCATAGAAAAAGGCGATATATTTGGCATTATTGGCTTTAGTGGAGCTGGTAAATCTACACTGCTTCGCATGATTAATGCCTTAGAGGTACCTACCTCTGGTCATGTTGAAATAGATGGTGTGAATATCAATGGTTTAAGTTTTAATGAGCTTAGAAAGGTTCGTAAGCGCATCGGCATGGTGTTTCAACAGTTCAATTTGTTGAATGCTAAATCTGTGTATGATAATGTGGCTATCCCACTAATTCTTAATAAGGTGCCAAAATCCGACATTGATAAAAAAGTTAAAACCTTATTAGACTTTGTTGATTTGGGCGATAAAGCAAATGCATATCCTGGAGAATTATCTGGTGGTCAAAAACAACGCGTTGGTATTGCTCGTGCATTAGCTACAGATCCATCCATATTGCTTTGTGATGAAGCAACCAGCGCTCTAGACCCTGATACGACAGAATCTATATTACAATTACTAGAACGTGTTAATCGTGAATTAGGAGTAACAGTAGTTATCGTAACTCATGAGATTGATGTAATTCAGAAAATATGTAATCGAGTTGTAGTTATGGAGCATGGAAAGCTCATAGAGAGCGGATCTGTACTTGAGGTGTTTAGTAAACCTAAACACGAAACAACAAAGCGCTTTGTTAGGACTGTAATTCCTGATGAAATTCCATCAACAGTGAAACATACATTAGCTTGTGATAAAAGGCCATACACAATTCTTAAGATGCATTTCTTAGGGAATAATACGACAGATAATGTTCTATATCATATTAATAAAACCTTTGATTTAGAAACGAGTGTATTATTTGCTACGGTAACAGAGTTAGAACATACTGTACTTGGTATATTCATTGTTCAGTTTATTGGCGATGATCTTGAGGTGGGCAAGGTAAAAGAGTATCTTATTGCTCAAGGTATTGAATGGCAGGAGGTGACACTATAATGGATTTCTTCATGCAAGAACTTGGTGTTCCAGGATCGCAGTTATTATTAGCCGCAGAACAGACATTATATATGGTGTTCCTATCTCTATTCATTGGTACAGTATTAGGTCTAATTATCGCAGTCGCACTGGTAGTAACAAATCCTAATGGTATCGTTAAAAATAGTATTGTTTATACCATTACAAATACAATTGTTAATATTGTACGCTCCGTACCATTTATCATTTTGATGGTGTTTATATTACCGTTAACTAAGATGATTGTAGGTACGCGCGTAGGAACAACGGCGGCTATTGTTCCGCTTGTAATATTTATTGCACCGTATTTAGCTCGATTGTTTGAAAACTCGATTCTAGAGGTTAATAAAGGTATTATCGAAGCAGCACAATCGATGGGGGCCTCTCATTTTGAAGTAATTTGGCATTTTCTTTTACCAGAAGCAAAGGGTTCGCTTATTCTATCTATTACAACGGGTACTATTGGTCTAATCGGTGCTACTGCTATGGCTGGTGCTATTGGTGCTGGTGGTGTAGGTGATTTGGCCCTCACCTATGGTTATGAACGGTTGAACTTCCCATTGATGTTATTTACCGTAGTTATTTTGATTATTTTTGTTCAAATTATTCAAACAATAGGCAACTACTTTGCACGTCGTGCGCGTCGTTCCTAATTTGATGAAATAGATTTTAGTTATATTGATTGTGAAAGTATAGGAGAAAATACTATGAAATTTAAAAAGCTTCTTGCCCTTGGTGCGGCATTAGTATTTAGCGTAGCTTTTATCGCCGGCTGCGGTTCTAATAATAGCGATAATGGTGCAAAAAAAGAGTTAACCTACAGTAAATCTCAAGGCCCTTACTCTGAATTGTTTGAAAAAGGTGTAAAACCAATTTTGGAGAAACAAGGCTATACCTTTAAAGGCGTAGATATGTCTGATTTGGTACAAGCTGACCAAGTATTAAGTGATGGTGAGGTTGACTTTAACGTTGAACAACATACAGCATACATGAAAAACTTTAACGAAAAACAAAATGGTCATCTTGTAGCATTAACACCAATTCCAACAGTACCAGCAGGTATCTTTAGTGGGTCTAAAACATCTTTAGATCAAGTGGCAGATGGCGACACTATTGCTGTACCTAATGATGCATCCAACATGGCTCGTGCTTATGCGTTATTGCAAAAAATCGGTTGGATTAAGCTTGATCCTAACAAAGATTTAGCAACAGTAACTCAAGCAGATATTATTGAAAATCCTAAACATCTTAAATTTACAGAAATGAAATCCCTTACAATTCCTTCTGTACGTACTGACTTCGATTATATCGTTATTACAGGCGCTATTATCTATAATGCAAAAATTGATCCTAAATCTGCATTGGCAAATGAAGACGTATTGCCACAATGGTTATTACAACTCGTAGTTAATGAGAAAAACACAAAAGATGCACAATGGGCAAAAAGACATCGTAGCAGCTTACCACTCTCAAGAATTCAAAGACTACATGGAAAAAAATAACAATGGCCTATGGTTTCGTACCAAAAGGTGAATAAGAAGGGATACTAAATCGAAATAAAAGTATCTTGGTGTTCTACTTGTTCTCTAGATAGGTTCATGATATACTTTTTACTAGAGAAACGTGCTATGCATATGCACAAATAAGAGAACCACTGATAAGTTGCAGCTTATCAGTGGTTCTTTTTGTTTTTACGGAACAACCCGAGGCTAGTTACCAATTAACAAAAATAGCAAGTCTAACCATTTACAAATATAATAAGAAATTATATTTATCATGACCGCTAAGAGAAGAGAAACAAACGTACTACGCATAATGCACCTCCTTTCCATTACCGGATTTGGAAAGGTTGGTAACATCTTTATTTTAGTACTAATATTTACATTGGAGTATATTAAAGAAATGATTAATATCGATGCAGATAGAGTATATATTTATAGAGTTTTGAATATCATTTTTCACAAAAAGTTATAAATAATCCAATGTTATTAAATACTATTACCTAAAGTTTGTTGTTTATTAATAATATTTATGATTAAAATCATGTACCGTTCTATAGAATTCTGATATACTAGACGAGCATTTTTGCAAATTTATATCTTTAAGTAAGGAGTGTTTCTAATGAAATTGAATTGGAAATTATTTGCACCGCTTGTAGTAGCTATTCTCGTATGGCTTATCGGTGCTCCTGAAGGTCTTAGCGCAAATTCTTGGATTTATGTAAGTATTTTCGCAGGCCTTGTGGTAGGTTTGATTTTAGAACCAATGCCACCAGCTTTCATCGGTATCATTGCAGTTACCGTATCTATGTTATTTAAGGTTGGTCCTGCCCCTGTGGTAGATAAAGCAACCGGTGTCGCTAAGGCGATTACTGATGCGCAAGCTATCAGCTGGGGCCTTAGTGGTTTCTCTAATGCCATCGTATGGTTGATCTTTGCCGCTTTCATGATTGGTATTGGTTATGAAAACTCTGGCCTTGGCCGTCGTATTGCTTTGTTCCTCGTAGCAAAGCTTGGCAAGTCCTCTTTAGGTCTTGGTTATGCTATCGCTATTACGGACCTTGTATTGGCTCCATTTATTCCAAGTAATGCGGCTCGTTCTGGTGGTACCATTTATCCAATCGTATCTAGTATTTGTCCGATGTTTGACTCCTATCCAGATAAGAACCCTCGTAAAATTGGTTCCTATTTGAACTGGGTAGCGTTGGCAACTACATGTGTGTCTAGCTCTATCTTCTTGACTGGTGCAGCGCCAAATCCATTGGCTCTAGAATTGTCTGCTAAATCTGGCATCGTAGCGGCGAACTGGGGCACATGGTTCCTCGCATTCTTGCCAGTAGGCCTTATCTTGTTCATCATCACTCCATTGTTGACCTATGTATTCTGCAAACCAGAGGTGAAAGGCTCCCCTGAAATTGCAGCCTGGGCAAAGGATGAGTATAAGAAACTAGGTTCCATGACACGCAGTGAAATCTTCATGGCCTTGATTTCTGTATTGGCTCTTGTGTTGTGGATTGGTGCGTCTACATTCAAAGTAAACCCTACAACAACAGCTTTGATCGTTATTATCTTGATGATTTTCACTAAGATTATGACATGGCAAGACTTCCTTGCTAACAAACCAGCATGGAATGTTTTGACTTGGTTTGCGACACTCGTACCTATGGCTTCTGGCCTTAAAAATGTAGGCTCTTGGAATGGCTTGCTAAATCTGCTGGTGGTTCTTTGGTTTCTTTAGATCCTACAATGGCAGTTCTTGGTTTGTTGTTAGCATTCTGCTTGCTTCGTTACTTCTTTGCTTCTGGCACTGCTTATGTAACAGCTATGGTAGGCTTGTTTGCTACTCTAATTCTTCAAATTCCTGGTGTTGATCCAGCTCAAGTTATGTTAATTCTGTTAGTACCAATGGGTATTATGGGTATCCTTACACCATATGGTACTGGTCACAGCCCAATCTGGTTTGCTAGTGGCTATAACAAAGGTCCTGAATTCTGGAAATTAGGTGCTATCTTTGGGATTATCTACCTCGCTATCTTTATCGTAGTGGGGATTCCATGGATTCAGTTCGTAATGCCACTTTTAGGATAATAAAATAGGGCCCCACGAATCATTCTGTTCGCACTCCAGTTCTTCGCAAGTCGCGCTAACAGAACGCTTCGTGGGTCTTTTTTTATCCTAAAGTGGAGTGACTCACTTAGAAACAAGTCGCTCGATAGATATATTAGGGCTTTTTCTATCTAAATTTGGCATTACATGTGTAGTAAAGTCGCGCAAATAGAAGGTTACGTTAGGATTTTTATACTCTAAAATGAACCTCTAGATTGTGTTATAATAACGCATATAGAGGTTGCATATAAACGCGAGGTATATATGTCTATTCTTGAACGTACGATACAATCAGTAATATTTGAACTGGGTGCGATTTTAATCGGGATGCTAGTCATTGAATTTATTCCTCATGAGGGGCAACCATTGTTGTTGATGATATTAATTTCGTTGACTGCAGTCATATGGAATTTCATATTTAACTGGATCTTTGATAAATTAGTACCAGGTGATCGATTGGCACGAGGCCCTGTAATTCGCACGATTCATGCTGTATTGTTTGAAGGTCTATTATTGGCGGCTACGGTGCCAATGATTATGTACATGATGAGTATCACCTATGGATGGCTTATTACGGATATTTCAATGACTTTGATTATCTTGGTATACACCTATGTCTTATAACTGGGTATATGATCGAGTACGTCTGTTCTTTGTGAAAGCTTAATCTATTTGTTTGAGGTAAGTACCTCTTGTAAAATTTATATCGTATAAGTGGAGGTTCTTATGTCTACAAAATCTATTACAGGCACCGGCCTTTTGTTGGCTGTAGCCTTGTTAGCGCAAAGTTTGCGCCTTATGTTTCCATTTATTCCGAATCAAGTCAGTATGTTCCTTATCGGTTCCATTACATCGGCTACATTTGTGCTTGCCACATGGCGTTATGGATGGAAAAATGGCTTAGTTATTGCCTGGGTTGCGCCAGTTGTAGCACATTTACAAGGCATGTTGCCATTGCCACCATTTATCTTTTTATCACCGGCCTTAGGTACCACTGCCTATGTACTCGTAGCGTATTGGTTACAACATAAACCGACAAACTATTTACTTATTATCGTTGCTGCATTGGTGAAAGCAGGTGTTCTATTTGGTGGATATTCGTTATTCTTTTCTTTGTTCCAACTACCACCAAAGATTGTAAATGCGATGTTATTTGTATCTAGTTGGCCACAACTTGTGACATCCTCATTAGGGTATTATATTGGCATTGCTTATTATGAAACGTGTTAAATAGGTTTGATGGTTCTTTTATAATAAATCAAATAGATAATAAAAAGGTGTTACACATCCTCGTTGTATTGATAACAGTTAGTACTGTTTCAATAGGGGATGTAGTAACACCTTTTTATATGAGATATTCTATTGTTTTTTCTTCAAAGATTTAAGAATGAAACCACCCACAGTTCCAGTGATACCGAAAACCTAATAGGCCCCATGCCAATTGTATGCATTAAAATACTACTTTGATTGTTTTTTTAGAAATTTCTTGTGCTGCTTGCACTGCGCTAGTAGCCTTTTTGGCTATTTCCACATTATTAGCTGATGGATCTGGAATAACAAATAAGATTACGATGGCAATAATTAAACTAATAATACCAGCAATGAATAAATACTTTCCACGTTGGTTTACTTTTTCCATAATACCCTCTCCTTTATATATTACGAAATTAAGATATATAGTGTTCATCTTGATTATATCCTGTATGTATATAAATGTAAATTAATAATTCTGTATGTGAGTTTTTTTCGTGATTAAATGCTTAATGGAGGTTCGGTGAAAAAAACTGAAAAAGGAAAACATCAGTTTATGATTAGTTTAAAAAATAGAGATGCTACCTGATGTTTATTTGTGATAAGGTTCGAGTATATATTGAGAATATATTTAAAAAATACATAAAAACATTTAATAATTCAATATCAAATGTTTAGATAGAAATTCATCTAATAATTCACGTTAAATTAGTTCATGAAGAATACAGTGAGGGATGATGTATTTTTGAGATTGTACTGAATCTTATTAAAAGATTGGTTATTTATAAGCAAAAGTGAGTTTATTAGAAGTGAAGTACATAAAAATATTCTGATTTTAAAAGCTCATCATAAAAAAATTGATGAGTATATCAATAGGTCTATAGAACAATAGTAATCAAGCTATTTTTTTGAGTGTTTATGAAGAGTTATTAATGAACTTTATATGGAAAAAAAGGCTTGTGCATATCGTAAAAATTTTTGATATGCTATGCAAGTAATTAACAATATAAATTTTTCTTAAACTAACTCAAACATAACTATTTAGAGATAGAGAGAAAAAATATGTTTAGGTTAGGCTAAAGAGAGAGGCGAATAGAGAGGCTGAAAAATTGTATTGTATATTGTTAAGGATTTTAATTTAGTGAGGGTGTAAGATGAGAGAAAACAAACATTCCAAAAAATTAGCATTTGCAGTATTGGCTGCTACAGCAGCTGTTGGTGTATCCGCAGTTGCTCCTGTTAGTGCAGCAACTCCGATTTCAACTGCTAATGGTTTAATTGTAACTAGTGATACACCAGTATCTAGCAATGTGACAGTACCAACAACTGTAGTAACAGGTTCAGGTAATATTGCAGTAGGCCAACAAAATGAAGTGCGCAGCACATCTGGTTCCACTAGTGCATTTGGTAACCAAAACTATGTAAATGGACAAGATGCTAACGCTTTTGGTGATGGCAATGCAGCATTTGGCCGTTATGCACAAGTATTTGGTGACACAAATGAAGCAAATGGTAATCAAACAGTAGCATATGGTTATAACAACATTGTAGGTGAATTCCAAGCAGCAGCAACACCAACAGATTCCCATCGTGTGGATCCAACTACTACAGCAAATCGTTCTGCTGCTGTTGGTGTACAAAATAAAATCGCTGGTGGTGCAGAAAATGCAACAGCTTTTGGTGTAGGCAATACAGTATCTATTGCAGACCATTCTTTCCGAGATCGTACAAGCGATAATGAGCCAGATAGTGCTACGCGCCAAGCTGGTTCTTATGGTGCTAACTCTGTAGCTGTTGGTAATTCTAATACTGTAAGTGGTGATGCAGCAATTGCTATTGGTAGCAAATCTCAAGCAACATTAAGCAATGCAACTGCTATTGGCAATACTGCGACTGCTAATCGCGTTGGAACTATAGCAATTGGTACACGTGCTCAAGCAGGTGATTTTGTTGCTAATCCTAATGTCGCTACAGATGCTCAATTGGCTGGTAAATTGTCTGCTCGTCAAGATGGTGCAGATCGTGCCGTAGCTGTTGGTTATGAAAGTCGTGCTGTTGGATACAAATCTAATGCAATTGGCTCTGGTGCATGGGCATTAGATAATCACTCTACCGCTATTGGTTCCTCTGCGCAAGCCACTGCTAACCATGCACAAGCTTTTGGTGCAGGTGCACAAGCGACAGGTGTGCGTTCTAATGTATTCGGTTCTGATGCTATTGCAAACGCAGATTATAGCATTGCTATTGGTAATAAAGCGAATGCATCTGTTGCAAATTCCATTGCATTAGGTGCTGATTCAACTACTCGTGCAGCAACTAGTGTAACTAATGGTGTTGTAGCAGGTCATACATTTGGTGGCTTTGCAGGTACAAATCCTGTTGGCTCTGTATCTGTTGGTAATACAAATGAAGTGCGTCAAATTCATAATGTAGCAGCTGGTAAAATTTCCGCTGACTCCACAGATGCTGTAAATGGTAGCCAATTGTACTCCGTAGCAAATGATTTACAAACTCAAATCAACAACTCCACACCAGGTCAAATCAATAATAATATTACTAACTTGACTAACCGTGTAGGCGACGTAGAACAACGCGTTAACAAAGTAGGTGCAGGTTCTGCTGCATTGGCTGCGTTACATCCATTAGACTTCAACCCAGATGATAAATGGACAGTAGCTGCTGGTTATGGTCACTACCATAATGCTAACTCTGCTGCATTGGGCGCTTTCTACCGTCCTAATGAAGATACAATGTTCTCCATCGGCAGCACAATCGGCAATGGTAACCCTCAATTAAATGCAGGCGTATCCATTCGTCTTGGTAAACGCGCTCCTGAATCTCGTTCCCGTGTAGCTATGGGTCGTGAAATTGCTGAATTGAACGCACGTCTTCAAGATATTGAAAACAAATACAATAACTTGTTACAAGTATTGAATCCACATGCAATTGATCCTAGCAAACTGCTGAATTCCCAGATGTTCCTCGCAATCACTGGGCTTACCAATATATTAGCCAATTGGCTGGTAATGGTATCCTTGTTGGTTACCCTGATGGCACATTCAAAGGCGATGCAACAATGACTCGTTACGAATTCGCAACTATGTTGTACCGTGCTCTTCAAAACGGCGCTCCTATTGATGATAATATGCGTCGTGCTATGGATGAATTCCAACCTGAATTACAAAATATTCGTCTTAACCATTACCGTGTTGACCGTATTTCTGGTGGCGATAATGACCGTCATAAAACAGAACGTGTTCGCGTTAACAACGAACCTAAAAACCAACGCGACGTATATGGTTCCCGTATTAGCCAATAATACATTGACTATAACTTCCCCTCGAGCTTGTGAAAGCTTCAAAACAGGATGTATCCTCGTGATGCATCCTGTTTTTGCTTGTTATAAAGATTATAAAACTTCATCAAATATTTATGTAAAATTATTGCATTTAGATACATATAGGAGTATAATTACATTTATGATAATAAATATACAAAATATATGTATAAAATATAAAAAAATAGTGGTTTGATAAAGATATAAAATGAGGGCAAGACAATGAAAGAATTCAGACAATTAACAGTAGAAGATACAGCGGAATACCATAAGGTTTTAATTGATGGTTATGCAGCTATTAAAGATTTTCCAATCACCTTTGATGCCATCGATTTTACCGAAGAAGAATCTAAAGAGTGGATTGAAACCTATCCTGTATATGGATTGTATATTGACGGACAATTAGTGAGCTCTATTACATTCTGCATGCCGTGGGTTAAATACTCTACACCGGATAAATTTCCACATATTGCCCATTTCGTAACAGCACCCGCTTTCAAAGGCAAAGGCTATGCACGGGAAACACTTGGTTATGCAGAAGAGTTGTTAAAAATCTCAATTTAAAACACCAGCCGTTACATTGGGTACGGCTAAAGAGCATCCATGGTTGCCTAAGATGTATGAATCCTTTGGATTTAAAGCTTATGATAAAGTACATTTTAGAGGAAAACAACATACAACGGTATTGTTTAAAAAAGACTTGATATAACTAATACAAGCACCTCGTGAGGGTATTCCTCGTGAGGTGTATTTTTTTGTACAAGATAGTGCAGAATTTTTACATTTGGATATATAATATATACATATATGTCATATCTATGCGTTCATTTTGAATGGTAGATGGTTTATTGAAAGGATGTGAGACTATGTTAGTCTTATCTGGTATTTTAGTGATGGTTATCGGTCTGATGCTGCGCTTTAATGCCTTGTTAGTTGTCGTAGCCGCAGGTTTTGTAACGGGCCTTGCAGGTGGTCTCAGTATCAACGATATCGTTGGTGCCATTGGGGAGGCTTTCGTTAAAAATCGTTATATGTCATTATTTATTTTGATTTTACCTGTTATTGGTCTTATGGAACGTCATGGCTTACGTGAACGGGCAGAAATTTTGATCGGCAAGATCAACGCTGCTACGGCTGGTCGTATCTTTATGATTTACTTATTTGTGCGCCAAGTAACTGTAGCTTTTGGTATTAATATGTCCGGTATGGTTGCCATGGTACGTCCGTTGATTGCACCTATGAGTGAAGCTGCAGTAGCTCAAGGTCGCCCAGTATCTCAACGTACTCTTGATAAGGTGCGTGGTGTAGCTGCTTCTGCAGATAATACAGGCAATTTCTTCGGTCAAAACTTGTTCCTTGCTGCTGGTGGGTTATTGCTTATCAAAGGGTGTTATGGAACAATTAGGCTATTCTGTAGAGTTAACAGATATGGTGTTATACGGATTGCCAACTGCTGTTTGTGCCTATATCGTTAACTTCATTCGCTTTATTATCTTTGATAAAACAATTCAAGCCTCTGTAGCTCGTGACGAAGAGGATATGAAAGCTGGTAAATTAGTACCTAATGAATTTAATATCCTTGTTACACCAGAAGAATTAAAGAAGGAGGCTGAATAATATGTTAGAACTTATCTATAAAATGCAGCCCTTAGATTATGTATACCTTCTCGTAGGGATCATCTTATTTATCTTTGCCATTCAATCATTTTTAGATAAAGAACATAAATATCGTATCGGTACAGGTTTATTCTGGCTCTTGTACAGCGTGTCCTTTATCTTTGGTTCTTATCTATCAAAGGAAATAAATGGCTGGCTCGTTATCGCCATGGCTGCTATCGTGTTGGTAAAACAACTCGGCAAAGGTCATTACTTTGAATCTCCTATTGAATTCAAAAAAGACGAAGCAGTTCGTATTGGTAATGTTATTTTCGTACCAGCGTTGCTTGTTGGTATCATCACATTTATCATTGGCTTCTTTACTAAATTAGGCGCTCTTGTAGGCATTGGTATTGCCGCAATCATTGCTATGTGTGCTGCTCTTTACATCACTAAGGGTTCATTTAACCAAGGCTTCCATGAAGGTCGTCGTCTTATCGATGCTATCGGTTGGACTGCTATCTTGTCCCAATTATTAGCGGCCCTAGGCTATCTATTTAATTTGGCTGGCGTTGGTAAAATTATCTCCAGTGCTGTAGCTAGTGTGGTGCCTGCAGATAATGTATTCCTCGTAGTTGTAGCATACTGCATCGGTATGGTCATCTTCACAATGATCATGGGTAACGCTTTTGCAGCCTTTGCGATGATTACAAGTGCCATCGGTGTTCCAATGCTCGTTGTAGCTCATGGTGCAAACCCAGCTGCTATTGGTGCTATCGCAATGCTTGCTGGCTATTGCGGTACCTTGATGACACCTATGGCTGCCAACTTTAACATCGTACCGGTAGCGCTCCTTGAAATGCGCGACCAATACGGCGTTATTAAAGCTCAACTTCCAATTGCATTGATTATGCTCGTGTTGAACATCCTATTGATGTACTATTTTATTTAAGACCTTGTTCTGTGGATGAACAATCTTTTGAAATATCCTTATGAGGTGTTATGATGAAACTATTTTAATTACTGGATTTGATCCATTTGGTGGCGAACCTATTAATCCTGCATGGGAAGCTGTAAAAACGATGGATGGTTATACTGATGGCGATTACAAGGTGGTAACTCAAATGGTGCCAACTGTACGTTATACTTCTGTTGATACTGTGAAAGCAGCTGCTGAAAAATGCGAACCAGACTTTATTCTATGTGTAGGCCAAGCAGGGGGCCGTCCAGATATTACAGTGGAACGTGTTGCTATTAACTGCGATGACTTTCGCATTCCAGACAATGCAGGCAATCAACCAGAGGATGAGCCAATCGTAACTGATGGGCCTAGTGCGTACTTTGCTACATTGCCTATTAAAAACATCGTCAATGCATTACATCAAGCGAGCATTCCTGCAAAGGTTTCTAATACGGCTGGTACCTTTGTATGCAATCATTTGATGTATGGTGTATGCCATTATGCGGCACAAAAGGGCAATATCAAGGCTGGCTTTATGCACATTCCATATTTGCCATCTCAAGTGGTGGATAAACCAAATCAACCTAGCATGGCTGTTGAAACTGTGCGTGCCACATTGGAAACAATCGTGCATGTATTGGCTCATGGTGAAAGCTACAAGGCACAAGATATTAACTATACAACACCTCATGAATAGGTGGTGTCTTTAATACGTGTATCGCATGTTATATAGTATGATGATGCGGTGTGGAAAATATAGATTTATATATTTTGTTTGTGTATAGATGAGAGTGGGTTATCTCTATGAATAAAAAGTTAGTAGCAAGTTTAGTTTCTTGTTTTGTATTGGGTTCTGTCAGTGCCTATGCAGCCAATCCATTTAGTGATGTAGAACCTTCTAGTTGGGCCTATCAATCAGTAGAACAATTGGCATCTGCTGGTATTATTAATGGCTACCCAGATGGGACTTTCAAAGGCAACCATGATATTACGCGGTACGAAATGGCTCAAATGGTAGCGAAAGCCATGGCGAATCAAGATCGCGCTAATGCAGAACAACAAGCTATGATCAATCGCTTGGCCGATGAATTTAGTAATGAACTCAATACATTGGGCGTGCGTGTAGCAAAATTAGAAGATCAAGTGGGTAATGTGAAGGTAACAGGAAATTATCGTTTACGCTATCGTGGCAGCCAATTGAAAAATGATGCGTATGCTTATGGAAAGCATTCCTCCTTTGATTATCGGGCACGTGTAATCTTTAATGCTAAGGTCAATGATAAAACCGATGCCGTTGTTCGTGTACAAGGTTCCGGTGAGCTCGGCAATAGCAATGCTAATATAGCTCAGGTAAATCTTGCCTATGTGATCATCATTTTGGCAAGGACACAACATTGCGCGTAGGTCGTCAACTCTATACGCCTGCACTAGGGTCTTATGTATGATGACCTCATCGATGGGGCGCGCCTCATGTATAAACATGGTAAGCTAGATGTATCTGCTAGCTATGGTTACTGGTGGGGTGGTGCAGGTACGTACCAAAAATAAGGAAAAACACTATCTCTGCAGACTATGCTAGAAGTGAAAGGTAAACTTAACAAACATGTTACCCTTGGCGGTATGTATGGGCGATTCCATAATGGTAAATTATACCAAGGTCAAGACATTGATGCGGCTACAGGTAAACAAGTTAAATCCTTTATCGATTCCCCGTACAAAAATATTTGGGGCCTTAACGCGAATATGAACTTCAACCGTTGGAACGTATTCGGCGAATGGCTTACAGCACCAGGCGTTTCTGAGTCTCAAGCATGGATGGCTAGCCTTGGCTATGGTAATTATGACATCAAGAAAGCTCATACTTATAGCGTACGTGGTCAATATTACTACCAAGAAGGGAACTCTCCAATCTTCAGTAGTGCCTTTGCTCCTGCTTATAGCTTCTACAATCAACATTATGTAGATACTAAAGGCGTAGCTCATGTACGTAATGGATTTAAAGGTTTCGTAGCTAATGTAAACTACGTACCGTTCCAAAATGTATCGATTGGTGCTTACTATGGCTTTGGCAATAAAGACATGGACGGCAATAAATTAGGTGATTACTGGCGTACAGATGTAAACTTCATGTTCTAATATATGCTGTTTGCATAACACATAATTAAAATAAAGCTCGAGTTATATCTAAAAAGATATGGCTCGGGCTTTTTATTTATTGTCTTTAGACTGATTCGCGACGTAGTCGCGAATCATTAAACCACCCGCTATGCGGGTGCGGCAACGAAAGTTATACAAAAAAATCACCTTGCTTAAGTATAATGTAGGTTTTCAAGCCGCATTATATACAAAAGAAAGGTGATTTTATATGGCAACAAAGACACAGAGCCTTGCCACACAAAATGGTTATGCAAATACCACATTGCCTTTCTGAAATGACAGGGTCATTTTTCCAACTAAATTCATCACTTACTATTTCTTTTAGAGATTCTTTTATCACTAAAGCAATCTCTTATGATGTGTGATTTCCCCAAATAATAAGATGAAAGCCTGTTTGATATCCGAATGGAGAAAAATCTATTACTCCAACGATACGATCTCTAATAAGAAGTGTTCAATAGTATGAATTCCTCTTCTCGGAATAGCACTTTGATTAGGTTAAACAAGTCTTACATTAAAATTATTAATAGAATCTCCTTTCTCTCCAACTTGTGTATCAGTTTTGCAAACATACGGAGCACGAACTTTAGTATGATTTAATTTGAAACTTTCTACTTTTGCCATTTAATCCCCTCCTGTATTAGGTATACTTTTATTAACAAAAATTAACGAAAATATTATCAATATTCCACCTATTACTAAACCTAGCGTAAAACGATCGTGCAGACCAATCATTGAAAAAATTGTAGAGAATAGTGGAACTAAGAATAAAAAACTACTTGCACTAGTAGCACCTCCTTGTTTTAGGCTATGAAACCACAGCCAAAAGGAGCCGATAGATGCTGGTAAAATTAACCAAATAAAGCAAAACCAACCAGTTGTATCAATTTGTGTCAAATTATAATGCTCATGTAGAAATGTCGAAATTATAAACATTCCTATACCACCTATAAGAAGTTGCCATCCTGTAAACACCCATGAACCTTGATCAAAAGGAACTCGTTTAGTAATGACCGTATTAATAGACCAGCAAAATGAACCAAGAAGTGCAAAAAAAGCACCTACGCTAAACGCTGTTTTATCTAGCCCTAAACATAGAATTACTCCTGTAATTCCTAAAAATAATGATAAAATTTTCCATTTATTAAGCTTGTCGTTTAAAAGAAAAGGTGCCAAAATTGCTAACCACAGAGGATTAGTAAATAAAATAATTGAGGACATTGAGGAAGATAAACCCTTAGACATTGCAAGATTTAAAAACCCCATAGTACCAATTGTCTGTAAAATTCCTATAACGGTTACTAGAAGAAAACCGCTGGTTACTTTGTCATTACTTTTTAGGTATAATTTTAGATACTCCTTCAGTAAAAAGAGTAAGTAATAACATTAAAATACCCGCACTAATAAATCTCCAACTTCCAATCAGAAAAGGCGGGGCATGGTTTAGTGAAATTAAATACTTGCCCGTTGGAAATGATGACCCCATAAAAATAGTTGTTAGAGTAATACTAAGCAAAAACGAAATTCTTGAGGACTTTTTAAAATTCAATTTTATCATCCTTCCTTTCTTTACAAGGTATCTATAAAGAGTTATAATATGAAAAAAAATATAGTCTCTAATAGAGATATTAAATATCTCTATTAGAGACTATATAACTTTTTGTAGGAGGATGTCAACATGAAACTATCATCTGGTTGGGAACAATCAGTATATGTTCTTTTAATATTATCTCAGTTACCAGATAACAAAACAATAAACTCTCAAGCATTAAGCTTGCGATTAGGAACCTCACATTCATATTTAAAAAAAATAATAAAACTTCTAGTAAATGAGGGGCTAATCACTTCTATTCCTGGAAAATATGGTGGTTTTTCATTAGCAAAGTCTCTGGAGGAGATAAGTTTTTATGATGTTTTTATTGCTATTGAAGGACGAGGAAAAATCTTTGCTAATCAACAGCTATTAAAAAAATTTTTAGGTGAAAATGAAGGGAAAAAAGCACAAAAATGTGCAATTACTGATTCACTTGATATTATCGAAAATACCTTAGTCACAACACTCTCTTCAATTTCCTTAGCTCAGGTTTTCAATCAAGTAAGTTCAAATTATAATTTAGATGAACTAAGAGAATGGGTAAAAAATAATGTGTAACGCAAACAGACAAAATCGTGTTCTCATCTTAGGAACTTTAGCTATGATAATGACTTTTATGAGTTGGTCAAGTTTGGTGTACTAATTAATAATATTAATTTGGTTGTCAGCATGAGTCAAAGGTAACAAAAGTTTTAGTTGCCTGTAAATGTCAATATAAGAATGTACAATTTTGACGATGTACAATGTACAGTTATTCCTTCTGTTGCATATGGTTTCGTAACCGGTATGAATCTCCAGTTATGCTAATCACATGTGCATGGTGAAGTAATCGATCAACAATAGCATTAGCTACTCGCTCATCATGTAAAATGGTAGCCCACTCATCAAAATTAATGTTAGACGTTACGATGGTACTTTTCTTTTCGTACCGTCTATCAATAATTTGAAATAGTAAGTTAGCATCACCTGGTTGTAACGGTAAATAGCCAATTTCATCAATGATGAGTAATTGGTAGCGTGCATAATGCTTGAGCCGAGTTTCTAATCGTCCTTCATCTTTTGCACTCTTAAGGTTTTGAATTAAATCATGGCATTTAATAAAATAGGTGCTTCGTCTGTTACGAGAGCTTTCAATACCTAGTGATGTAGCTAAATGTGTTTTCCCAACTCCGCTAGAGCCAAGAAATACAATGTTTTCAGCTTGTTCCATGAATCCTAATGATGCTAAATCCTTAATTTGCATTTCGTTAATTTGTGGTTGAAATGAAAATTCAAAATCAGCTAGTGTTTTCAAATGAGGAAAATTACTAATTTTCACCATATGGTTAATTACGTTTTGTCGTTTAATATCAACTTCGTAATCACTCAGCTTCAATAACCACTCAATATGAGATAAGCTCTGTGTATTAGCTAATTCAATTGTTTCATCTAGGTGTAACATGCATTGTTTTAGTTTTAGATATGCTAGATTATCTTGTAAGCGTTGGTAATTAGTCTGTAGTGTCATAGATAGCTCCTATCTTTTTCCAAATTAGATTTTTGCTTTAGCTTTCACATCTTCAGAACTTAGATAAGGAATTGTTTTCTGCAATTGTGCCTCATAATGAGAAGGCAAATAGTTAACCTTCTTATCACTTAATGGGTGCTGTGCAATCAATTCTGTGCTATCATATATGTATAGCATCTTATCTATGGTCTTTAAGGTCATAGATTTGGCCACATATCCTGGTGGTACAGAATAGTGGCTACCACGAAAGCTAATGAGATTACTTGCTGAAACCTTAGCTTTTAGGTGATCTATGCGGTAGGAATCTCTTATCACTTTTGTTGGAAGTGGGGTAAGAGATTCCTTTTCTTTTTCAAGCAGTGCAGACGGTATTTGTCTTGTAGCTTGAGAAATCGCTAGATTACTACGTAAAATAATTTTTTGAATCTGTTCTTCCACTTCTTGTATTGTTAATTTTCCTTGGTACGCATGAATTTCATCTAGAATTTTCATTTGGCTTTCTACTTTGCCTTTCGTTTGTGGACGGCGCGCCATACACGGCTTAAATGTAAAGCCAAAGTCACTTGAAAATTGTTCTGCTTTGGTATGAAGCTGTCCTTTAGTTCCAGCTAGCCTCGGTTGTACCATCACGGTTTTCATATTATCTGTTAATAGTACATGTGGAACACCTTGTAATTGTTCAAAGAATTCTACCAATGCATCTTGTAGTGTTTCAGTAGTTCTATCGAAAGTGACCTTTGCTAATTTGTATCGAGAATAGCCTAATGTCATCAGCAATATATTAAAAGTTATGTGTGTGCCATCATGCAATAGGAATTTAATATTCTCTTTCCAATCAACTTGAGCCTGTTCAGCTGGTGCGGTTTCAAAGCGAATCGTATGCTGCGTGCTAGGCGATGTATGTTTTCTATCAAAATAGGATTGAAATACTGGTATCTTTAAAATATAACCGCGAAATGTAGAGTAAGCAGCTGTGAGTCCATGGTTATCTACCAAGTATTGCCACAAGACACGCTTATAATAAAATTGTTGGGGTGTATCATCAGATAATAAAGTCTGTATTACGTCATAAAATTTATCAATCATAGATGGTTTATGACGATGTGGATCAGGCGTTCCATTTTCATAATGAGATTTTATGGTGCGTCTATCATAGCCTAATTCACGACCTAGTAAACTATAATTAGGTTTCAAATTGCAAACCTCCAGAATGTCCCTTAATAATGGTAAGTCTAATAATGATGTTACAGTAAATGAACTGTTAATAGCGTATACGTATTGCATGTTGTTATCACCTCAACTATAGTATCGGTGATACAATTAAAATTGTACATTCTTATATCATCATTTTTGTACATTCTTAGAGTATCATTTACAAGTTGCCTTTCCAGTTTTACTAGGATCATTGTTCCGGATACCAATTGGGTACCTAAGTGATAGGTATGGAGGTAAAAGAATTTATATCATCCTATTTTTATTAACTTTACTTTCTCTATTCATTTTATTTTTTGTCTTTCTGTATTTTCATCCCACCTACTCAATACTATTAATTTTATCAACGTTTATCGGTATATCTGGAGCCTCCTTCTCCGTCTCCACCTCATACGTGAATAGCTATTTTTCTGAGAAAGAACAAGGGTTAATTTTAGGAATTGTTGGGGTTGGTACTGTTGAAAATGCCATAGAAGCTGTCTTCTTACCAGCTATTGCCCAATTTTTTTTCATTCAGTAGCAGTGCATTTCTTTTCTTAATAGTAATAACATTAGTTTTCTTAATTTTATTTATAGCCTTAGCAGATGAAACAGATCCACATCAAATTAAAAGCATAAGAAAACCTGGTATACTCCCCATATAGTAGACAGTGAAAAACAAAAATTCACTAGAAACTATAAGGGGAGTTTCCAAGCGTTTCGTTGTATCGTATTGCCACAAGTGAAAGTCTTTGCGTTGCCACTATTTACTAATCAATTCTTTAACACTATGAAGAGTACAAGTATTGTATTCGTCATTACGGTAATTGAATTGTTCGGTGCTGCAAAGTTATATACAGAGGAAAATTCACAGTATTTTGAGGCCTACGGTGTGGTGGCCGATCTATTTTGGGTGATGGGGATTGTCTTTGAATTTATCTTCCATCGTTTAGAAGTCTATGCAAGCAAGTATAAACGAGGTAATGTATTATGATAGATATTAAACAAGTTCACAAATCCTTTGGGAACCGTGAAATTTTAAAGGGAATCTACCTACATGTACCAACGGATTCTGTAACGGTTATCCTTGGTCCATTCGGCAGTGGTAAGACGACGTTCCTTTGAACATTGGATTTCCTTGAAAAGGCCGATGCAGGGACGATGCAATTAAATGATATTTCTGTAGACCTACATAAAGCGTCTAATAAGGAAATCTTAAATGTACGCCGCAATACATCCATGGTGTTCCAGTCTTATTATTTATTCTCTAACAAGACTGTTATTGTAAATATCATGGAAGGCCTTGTAACAGTTAAGAAGATGAAAAAATCTGAAGCTCGTCAGATTGCCCAACGTTTTCTCAAGGAAGTCGGCATGGAAGGCTATGATGATTACTATCCTGTACAGCTTTCCGGTGGCCAACAACAATGTATCGGCATCGCTCGTGCCCTTGCGATGGATCCTGAACATAAGGGAAAGGGCTATGCTCGTGAAGTTCTCGCCGAAGCAGAAGACTTATTGCGTAATGTATATAAAACACCAGCAGTGACCCTCGGTACCGCAGTAGAACACTCGTGGCTTACAAAAATGTACGAAAGCTTTGGCTTTAAGGAATATAAACGAGTGCAACTGCCTTGAAAGGTGCATACTACTATATTCTTTAAGAAGACGTTATAGATTGACAAAATAATTCATAATATATAAGATCTTATAAAATAGCGACGACGTAGTTTTATTAATTTGTTACTATTTTAGTGGGAAAAGTGGACTTCAGAAAACTTCCAGAAAACCGATAATTTCTATTTTATTCACAAATACAGTGCTATAATAAATAAAAAATTGTTGTTTCTGGAGTGTGACATAGGATGTATGAAATTGTAAATGAATCAAATTTAACGATTGCTTTTGATATGGATACAGAGTTATCTCAATTTGGTGTGTTTGGTATATATATTAAACGGGGCTATAATATATGTGCTGGATATATTGACCCTAGTGATTGGTCAGGGATTCGTGCTGGTTATAAAGAATTAGTTGACTTGTATGAAAACTGTAAAGGAGAGGCAACCTTTACATATATTCTGACGGGAGAAGGGGACACGTTAACATTCTCTTTAGACCAGAATGGTGTTTTGACAATAGCGGTTAATATCTGTACTACTTGGAATTACAAATGTAATATGATTATTGAAAGTTTAGATCAAACATATTTGCCAAGGTTTATTACGTTTTTCAAAGAATTTTTAGAACGAGAGCCGAAATAAAAAGAGTCGCATCATTTGATGCGACTCTTTTTTGTACCCAGTTTCTATTTATAATTATTTTTGTAACAATTTTAAGATCTACAGGGATTTTAGCTTCTACAGCTTCGCCTTTGATAATCTTTTTGAGCTGTATCGATAGCGATTTTACCCATTTGGTCTGGTTGTTGAGCAATTGTTGCAGCCAATGTGCCGTCTTGAACAGCTTTGTCTGCGTCAGCAGTACCGTCAAAACCTACGATGAAGATTGTTTTGCCTGCGGATTTAGCCGCTTGGATAGCACCCAATGCCATTTCGTCGTTATGAGCGAAGATAGCTTGTACGTCTGGGTTAGCTTGTAAGATATTTGTTGCTACGTTCAAACCTTTTGTGCGGTCGAAGTCAGCACTTTGTTTTGCTACTACTGTTAAGTCTTTGTCAGCTACGTTGTGGAAACCTTGGCCCCGTTCACGAGTTGCGGAAGCACCAGGGATACCTTCGATTTCAGCTACCTTTGCGGCTTTTGCCTACTTTATCAACGATTAGTTGAGTCGCCATTTCATGCCTTTTACGTTATCGGAAGCGATGTGAGCTACTACTTTGCCTTTGTCAGCAGAGCGGTCAACAGTGATTACAGGAATGTTTTTAGCGTTTGCTGCTTCTACGGAAGTAGAGATAGCTGCAGAGTCTACAGGGTTGATGATCAATACGGATACGCCGCTTTCAATTAAGTCGGAAATATCATTTGCTTGTTTTGCAGGGTCATTTTGAGCATCAACGATTTTAACTTTAAGACCAAGCGCTTTAGCTTGAGCCTCAACGCCTTCTTTCATAGATACGAAGAATGGGTTGTTCAATGTGGAAACAGAGAAGCCGATCGTGCCGGATTTTTTGTCGCCGCTGTTATCAGCGCTTTTACCACAGCCTGCTACAAGACCGATAACCATAACGGCCATCGCCAACAGTAACAATAGTTTTTTCATAGGAACCTCCTAGGCTTTCTTACGGTCTGCAAGAACAGCCAGTAAAATAACAATACCTTTTACAACTTGTTGATAGAAACTGGAAACGTCGAGAATATTTAACCCATTATTGAGGGTACCGATAATTAGGGCACCAATTAATGTGCCAATGATATGACCACGACCACCAGCAAGGCTTGTACCGCCAAGAACTACTGCTGCGATAGCGTCAAGTTCGTAGCCTGCACCTGCTGTAGGTTGTGCAGAGTTAAGACGAGAAGTGATGATTGCACCAGCGATACCACAGAGCATACCAGTCAAGGCATACACGAAGATTTTAACGCGGTCAATCTTGATACCAGCAATGTAACTTACCTTTTCACTACCACCTACGGCGTATGTTTTGCGACCTAAGGATGTGCGGCTCAATACGAACCAGAGGATGATAAAAGCTAGGAACATTGTGATCGCTGGAACTGGAAGGCCTGCAATATCCCCTTGGCCAAAGCCGTGGAATAGAGGATCTTGCGTAAGGCCAGAGATTGGGTTGCCGTCTGTGAATACTAGCGTCGCACCACGGTAGATTGTCATGGTCGCCAAGGTCGCAATAAATGGAGCTACGCGGCCATAGGTAATAACGAGACCGTTAATACCGCCCAATACAAGGCCCGCACCTGCGGCTAATACGATAGCCAATACAGGGTCAGTACCAGTTACGATGAGGTTGGCCATTACTGCACTAGAAAGGGCAAGGATGGAACCAACGGATAAGTCGATACCGCCAGTTAAGATGACGAAGGTCATACCAAAGGCGATGATCGCATTGATGGATACTTGGCGCAACAAGTTACGCAAGTTAGAGAATTCAAGGAAACTGTCATTCATGACAGAGATAATGATAAATAATAGGATGAGGCCGATGAGGGGGCCTAATTTTTTTACATATTGTAGAGCTTTGCTGTCCATTATTGTCCTCCTGTGGCTAATGTCATAATCGATTCTGGTGTTGCATCGCTGCGGTCCAAGATACCTGCTACGCGACCTTCATGAATGACCATAACGCGGTCGCTCATGCCAAGCACTTCAGGTAACTCAGAGGACACCATGATAATGGACACACCATCGTTCGTTAATTCGTTCATTAAATCATAAATATCACGTTTTGCACCGATGTCGATACCGCGTGTCGGTTCGTCCATGATGATAATGGATGGCTTTTTACCAACCCATTTCGCGATAACCACCTTTTGTTGGTTACCACCGGATAGGGACGATGCCGGTTCGTGAATAGATTGTGTTTTAACGCCTAGTTTTTTAGACAATTCGTCAGCAAAGGAATTGAGCTTGCCATTATCCAGCACATGAGATGGACAAATGTCGCCAAGGTTCGGCAATGTAATATTGGAACCGATGGAGAAATCGAGGATTAAGCCTTCGCTCTTTCTATTTTCTGTGATGAAAGCAATGCCAGCTTTGATGGCATCTTCTGGTTTTTACAGTTCAGAACGGATCCGTTAACTGTTACGGTACCGCCATTGTGTTTGTCTACACCAAAGATAGCACGCATGATTTCTGTACGGCCAGCACCCATAAGGCCTGCTACGCCGAGGATTTCGCCTTTACGCAAGGAGAAGGAAATTTCGTTGTCGAAACCTTCTGGCTTGAGGTTATCGACGCTCATCACAACTTCGCCAGGTGTTGTAGTACGAGCTGGATAGAACTCGTCGATAGAACGACCTACCATGTGGCGTACCACTTCATCTACAGAAATTTCAGCAGTTGGTTTTGTAATGATGGTGTGACCATCACGCATAACTGTGATGGTATCGCATTCGCTAAATACCTCTTCCATACGGTGAGAGATATATACGATGGCAACGCCGCGGGCTTTCATTTTGCGCATCATTTTGAACAATGTTGCCGTTTCACGCTCTGTAAGGGCTGCTGTCGGTTCGTCCATGATGACAACCTTGGCATCTAACATCAAGATACGAAGGATTTCCGTCATTTGTTGGTGACCGACGGAGCAAAGACCTGCTTCCGTTGTGAGCGGCAATTCGATGCCTAATTCGCGGCACGTATTTTGTGCTTCTTCGAGCATCGCTTTTTTATCGAGCATACCGAATTTATTGCGCTTCGGTCTCATTAAATATAGATTTTCTAACAATGTTAGATTTGGCCAAATGTTGAGCTCTTGGTGGATGAAAGCCACACCGTTTAGCTCGGCCTCTCTCGGGTTCGGGAAGGTGCGCTCTACACCGTCGATGGTGATTTTACCAGCATCTGCCTTGTGAATACCCGTAAGGATATTCATAAGGGTAGACTTGCCGGCGCCGTTTTCGCCCATCAAGGCGTGAACCTCGCCTTCCTTGAGGGTAATACTTACATCGCGTAGTACTTGGTTCGTACCAAATGCCTTTGCAATGCCTGACATAACAATTTCCATAACTACTCCTATATGACTTGTGAAAGTATCTCTTAATTTATTGCTCTAGGGACGATCGCTGAAAATACAATCGGCACGCAAGATAATGTTCGCATACGGAGATGCTTCACCAGTTCTAATAATGCATTTGCATTGTTTTGTTGCTTCTTTGAAAGCTTCATGGCTCGTTTCAATCCATTCGTATTGATTGGATGGGAAGGTAGACTCCAATAAGTCATAAGCTTCAGGATTATTTTCCTTAATTTCCTTTGCCACATGAATTGCTTCGGATTTCATATGCTTAGCGATGATGGATACCACTTGCTCGAAGCTTGGTACACCAAAATCTAAGGCTAAGTCAATCTTTTGAACCCCTTCAGGTACTGGCAAACCACAGTCAGCAATACAAATCGTATCGGTATGACCAAGATCTGCAAGGACCTTAGCGATATGGCTATTTAAAATGCCGTTTCGTTGCATGTTAACTCCTTTCATTGTTCCCCTTATTATATAGAGGTCGAATGCATTCGTTATTAGGTAAATGCTTATTGGAGCTGAATAGGACTTTCAAAGCAACTTTGGCCCTGCGAAGGCCGAAGGCCGTAGTCAGACCCGGCCGGTGGAGCTTTTAAAGTCCTATTCAGTTCCTTAGTGTTACTTGGATAAGAATGCGTCGACCTCATCCTTTGTAGGCATCCCTGACTGGGCACCTAGTTTTTGGATGGAAAGGGCCGCTGCTGCGTTGCCGTAGTGTAGGGCATCGGCTAGGCTTTTACCATTAACGATAGCTGTAGCAAAGGCCCCATTAAAGGTATCACCAGCACCTGTTGTGTCTACGGGTTCTACCTTAAAACCCGGAACAATGCGAATTTCACCATTATCAGCGTAGCCCACACCTTGGCTGCCGAGGGTAACGATGATTTTATTTTCGTTGGCTAATAAAGTTTCCTCTGTAGATTGATTAGGGTAGAGGGACGATAATTCGTGCTCATTTGGCGTAATATAAGTTGCCAATTCCAACCATTTAGGATTGAGGTCGGCTGCCGGAGCTGGATTTAAGAGGACTTTCACATTAGCCTCGTGACAACGACGAACGATGTATTTGATAGTTGGAATAGGGATTTCGTTTTGAACCATTACGAGATCGGCTTGTTCGATAGCGGACCAAGCATTATCGACTACAGATTGGTCTACCTTAGCATTAGCACCAGCGATGACGATGATGCTATTGTCGCCTTCGGCTAACGTGATATGAGCAGTACCTGTTGTCGTATCTGGGACAGTGACGATATAGTCCGTGTTGATATGATTTTCTTTGAGGTTATCCAAAATAATTTGGCCATACGCATCCTGACCGATACAACCTACCATAGTAACCTCAGCGCCTAGCGGGCTGCTGCTACCGCTTGGTTAGCACCTTTACCGCCATGAGCGATGTGCAGTTCGTTGCCCATAATTGTTTCGCCTGCTGTCGGACGTTTATCCGCGAGGACCACAATATCCATGTTGCAACTACCTATAACAACAATGCGATTCATGATATCTCCTTAATTGTTTATTAGTGTATCTTAATTCTGTTATTAGTATAGCGTAAATAACGTTGTTTATCTACATAAATAACCATAAATTATGGGAATAGAAAAATCGGTATACATTTTCTGGATGTGAAAATGTATACCGGGAGTATTTGATAGTTTTATAAACTATTAACCATATTAATATTAGATTAGTCTAATTGGTGTATCATTTTATCAATACTATTAAAAGTTTCCTCTATGGTTGTTGTACGTCCTTGAATGATATCATTTTGTGCTTCCACTAGAGAGGTTAATATTTCTAACTGGGCTTTTAACATATTATATGTTTTATTTTCTAGGGTGATTGTATCATTTGAATTTTCCATAGATATCTCCGAATATGTGATAGTTTATAAAAATGGTGGTTTATCGTAGTGTGTACCTGGTTCACCTACACCTATGCTAGCGCGGCTGAATGGTGTTTCGTCTTCAACGTGTAGGATGTCATAAACGGCTTTTACTACAGCTTCGCGTGTAACTTGTGCGTCGTTGAATGGAGCGCCTTCTGCGATTAATTCATAATTTGTGTTCTCCATATTGTTATAGAGCCAAGGTAAACGTAAAATAGTGTAATTCAAATTAGATTCTCGTAAAACGTTGCGCGCTTGACGTTCGCCTTGTACATAGCTAATTGGTAGATTATCGAAGGTCCATTTTTCTAAGGCTTTTGGAAATTCGTCAGATAGACCGGCCATGGATAAGCCGATGATACGACGAATATTTTGGTGAGATAGTGCTTTCACAATCGCTGCCATATCACTGCCAGTTTCCATAGCGCTGAGGAACACGACTTCTGTATTTTTAACGGCTTCCTCTAATTTTTTAGGATTTTGAAAGGATCCTTCGATAACAGTTACCCGTTCGTGTTCTAAAATTTCCGGATGGATACGTGTGCTCAATTGACGTCCATATAATGTGATGTGCATATCTGTATATGTTAAAAGTGTTGCTGTCAATCGTTGTGCGATTTGGCCTGCAGCGCCTAAGATTGTAATATATTTGTACATGTGGACCTCCTGTGTGGGCGTAATTAATATATGCATTATATCATAACTATGTGACGAGGAAGTGAGAAAGCTATGTATAGAAAGATTCTGATTCTAATAGTTACATGAAGATGCGTGGACACTCTTTATAATTTGAATACATTGTGATTTAATGATATCAAAGTAAGATTTTATTTAATCTTAATCTGTCATTGAAAGAGAGAAGGCATTCATTACAAAATTATTTGGAGGGAACTAACATGAAATTTCTAGATCAATTGGGAGATGCGGTAAAGGACGTAAAAGAATTAGCTAAATCCAAGGCTAGTGTTGTGAAAGAATTAACTGCTGATGCAGCACAAGAAGTGAAGGTATTGGCTAAAGAAAAGGCGGCAGATGTAAAGGCTAAATCCGCTGATGCGGCGCAGGAAGTAAAGGTCTTGGTTAAGGAAAAAGCGGCAGATGTAAAGGCTAAATCTGCTGATGCAGCACATGATGTAAATGAACTAGTAAAAGCTAAGTCTGCAGATGTGGCAAAGGACCTAGAATCTACCCTTAAAGTAAAGGCTGAAGAGTTAAAACAAAAGGCTAGAGAAGTAAAAGATATAACGGCGGATGCGGCTAAGGATATTACGGATACTGTTAAAGAAAAATCTGCAGGAGCAGCAAAAGACATTAGAGCGAAAGTTACTGAAAAAACAGAAACTAAAGGAAAAGCTGAAGAGCTAAGTGAAGAGAAGGCTGAATAAGACTTTAGATTGAATGAATCTACTCTATCCTTATATACACATATTGATATATGCTTTCTCAATGTATAGTATATATCATACATAGAAAAACTATATATGATTTCAAGCGGCGGCATCGTTTATTCGATGTCGCTTTATTTTTTGTAAGAGGGATATTATTGCATAGAAAAGGATTATAAACTTTCACAATACCCATATAAATGATAAATAAACAGTATATATTCTATTGAAGAAAAGAGGGTATTATGGAACGGATAAAGGATCTCGTGTACACCCATGACCAGGGTGGCCAGTTTAGATGGGTGACGGTGAGCACCTTGATGCTCGCATTGGGCACGATTTTGCACTTGGTGAGCCCTAGTTTTGCAGGGGTTACGCCAAACTGGATGATTTCAGCATATTGCGTAGCGATCTTGTTGACGAAACCTAGTGTATCTCAAGCATTAGGTATTGGTTTAGTGGCGGCCTTGATTGAGGTGTTAACCTCCAAATCTGGCTTCCCTTATGGTAACTTGTTATCTGAACCAGCTGGTGCATTGGTGATAACATTTATTTCTCGCACCATGACATCTATGAAAATCGGTAAAATTGGTTCCTTTGAAATCACGCCGATTGTAGGTTCATTCTTTACGACTGTCGTATCTGGTGGTATTTTCGTTACGTTGTTATGGCAAATTGCAAACTTGCCTAATAATGTATATCTCTACGCAATGTGGCCTCTCGTGTTAGTAGTAGCGGCTGTAAATGCAGCGATTACGCCAGTATTGTACATTCCAGCTCAAAAGATGTTCGCTAAACGCGGCATGTTGCCTAGCGGTAGCGAAGCTTCTAGTGACCATAGCGGACTCGTGATTACGCCAGAACGGGATGCAAAGATTTCCATTGAACATATGAATTATTACCATCCTAAGGCGACTGCGCCTACGTTAAAGAACATCAACCTTGATGTGCATGATGGCGATTTCCTCGTTGTAACAGGTCCTGCCGGTTGTGGTAAAAGTACGCTTTGCATGGCCATGGTAGGGGCGGTGCCTAAATTCTACGGTGGTCGCCTAGAAGGTATGGTGTTCGTAGATGGTAAAGCTACAACGCAATTATCGATTCCTGAGTTAGCAAACCATGTCGGCGTTGTTCTTGCCGATTACGATACACAACTTGTAACGATGACGGTTCGCGAAGAAGTAGCCTTCGCTATGGAAAACCGTGGTTACGATCGAGCAACCATCGATGTTCGTTGTGCAGAGGTGTTTAAACAAGTTGGTATTGAAGGTCTTGAAGACCGTAAAATTACGAGCTTGTCCGGCGGTCAACGCCAACGTTTGGCGATTGCTTCCGTGTTGGCAACCAATCCATCTGTCCTCGTTCTTGATGAACCAACGAGTTCTCTTGACCCAGATGGGACAGCCGAACTATATCGCCTCGTTGGTGATTTAAACCGCAATCATGGTATCACTGTTGTGGTTATCGACCATGATTTGCATGCTGTATTGCCATATGCTAACCGCATGGCGCTTATGATGGACGGTGAAGTCGTATGCGATAGCGATGTGGCTACTACATTGGAATACATGTATAACCATGATATTTATGTAGAAGCATTGCCATCCGTATTTACAACGTATATGGAATTGGAAAAGGCCGGTTACCATAGCGATGAACCTTGGCTTAGCATCGAATCGGCTATCAAAGGCCTTCATCATATCGAAATGGCCAAGGCTATCGACCGTTCTCGTTATGAACATACAAGTGATGCTGGTGAAAGCCAAGTTGAACATGGTAATCCTATAGGTGAAAGTACAGGAGGTGGCGCACATGCTTAAGGTAGAAAACTTACGATTTGGCTATGTGCCTACCGTAGATATTTTTAGAAATGTAAATTTTACCATTCATGAAGGCGAATTTATTGCTGTTGGTGGTAAAAATGGTTGTGGTAAAACGACGATTACCCGTCTCTTAGTAGGTCTCGAAAAGGCTGCTGAAGGGCACATCCGTTATAACGGCAAGGATATTACATCTATGCCACCATCTAAACGAGGCCAATTTATTGGGTACGTATTCCAACAACCAGATCGTCAAATGTTTAGACCTACTGTGGCTACAGAGGTGGCGTTTGGTCCTGAATCCTTAGGTCGTTCTAAAGACGAGGTTACACACATTGTAGATGAAGTATTGGAGCGCTGTGGTATCAGTCATTTGCGCAACGAGTATCCACCTACATTGCGTCGTGGTGAAAAGCAACGCGTTGCTATTGCATCGGCATTGGCAATGCAGTCTAAAATTCTTATCCTCGATGAACCTACAAGTGGTCAAGATGGTAAGGAAACAAAAGAATTGTTAGCCTTATTACGTCAGTTGAACAGCGAAGGCCTTACAATCTTATTGATTACTCATGATATGGAAATCATGGCTTCTGAATGTTCCCGTGCCATCATCATGGGCCATCGTACAGTATCCTTTGACGGTACACCAGAAGAATTATTTTCAAAATCTACCGATGAACTACATGACCTTGGTCTCACAAAACCACCGAGTGTAGAGCTTTCACAAGCGGTACCAGGACTAGGCTACTGCAAATCGATGGATGAATTACGGACGCGCCTTATCGCGCAATTGACAGAATAGGAGGGGACCATGGAACGATTAGTACCATTAACAAAAATTTTGATGACCCTCGCTGTATCCGTATGGGCCATTTTCTTAAGAGACTGGATGTCATTGATGGCATTAGTTGTCGTAGAATTAGTAGCGCTCTTGTTGACCGGCTTATTATGGAAACAATACAAGGCTGTATTTGCTTTAATCGTATTCGCCGTATTCTTAGGCGTTGTTCAATACTTAGGTAGTGGAGACGTTGTATCTGCTGTTGTATCCGGCCTTCGCATGCTAGCCATGACGCTTGTATTTATTGCACTCTTGGCAACGACGAAGTTACAAGATCTAACAGCGGCCCTCGTAACACAATGCAAAATTCCTTATGAATATGCATTTATGTTTACTGCAGCCCTTCGTTTCGTACCTGATTTCATTGGTGAAAGCAAAGCTGTACAAGAGGCTCAGTCTTGCCGAGGTCTTTCCTTAGACGGCAATATCTTTAAACGCATGAAATCCTATGGCTCCGTTATCCAACCATTGCTTTTAAAATCCTTGGGCCGTTCTGAAACAATGGCATTATCCTTGGAACTTAGAGGCTTTGGTGGTAAGACACATAGCTTTGCCGCATCTGTAGGCCTTAAACTATTAGACTATATAGTTATTGTTGCGTTAGTTGTAGTTACGCTTATTCTATTTGGTGTACTGTAGAGATATAATAGACTATCTTCTATTACTAGTCAGTATTTTATATTTATGATATACTACAAATAGGTAGTGAAGCGTACAAAATTACCTACAATATAACAAAAAAAGGACGAGTTGCAGCTCGTCCTTTTTCTTGCTTATTTGTACGCCGAATAGGCATGACTAAACCCCCAGTTAAACTGGGGGTCGGTAAAAAATTCTTAGAGAAAAGGAAAGAACCTCCTAGTGGTAAAATGAAGTTGGTCTGGCAACCACAACATTTCAACATAGGAGGTTCAATGTCAATGAATGACGTAAAAAGCTTATCACATAGTAAATGGAGATGTAAATATCATATTGTTTTTGCACCAAAGTATAGAAGACAAATAATTTATGGTCGGATAAAAGCTGATGTAGGTAAAATTTTAAGAGATTTATGTAATAGAAAAAATGTAGAGATTATAGAGGCAGAATGCTGTCCGGATCATATTCATATGTTAGTAACTATTCCACCACATTTAAGTGTATCAAGTTTTATGGGATATTTAAAAAGCAAAAGTAGCCTCATGATATTCGATAAACACGCAAATTTAAATATAAGTATGGAAATAGACATTTCTGGTGTAGAGGATATTATGTGGATACAGTGGGAAGATACGAAGGAGCGATAAAAGAGTATATTCGCAATCAACTACAAGAAGATATAGCACAAGATACATTAAACTTTAAAGAATATACCGACCCGTTTACGGGTGAGCCGGTAAAATAGGCAAAATAAAAAGCCCCCGGGTAGGGGGCAGCCAGTGGTAATAGAGTGGTTGTCAGATCATTCAAAGCCCTCTTTAGAGGGCTACCACTAGAGAAAGACCCTTATAGGGTCAGAGCAAACCACCCGTTTTACGGGTGGTTCTGATTTTTTGTCTTATTGTTGAGCCAATAGTTATAGGTAGTTACAACTAAAGCTACAATAAGCGGGGCAAGCAAGGTACCCCAAAGCGTACAAAATAACGCCTCCAATATAACACCTCCTTTCTTTTGGAGGTTCTTTTATTATATCATTTTATAGATATAAACTGATAATTTATATAATAATAATAAACTGTTTTAGAGGAAAATATGAGTGAATTAATAATTCGATCAATTGCAGAAGATGATGTATTTGCTTGTTTATCTATTTACAACTACGAGGTCGAACATGGTGTAGCTACCTTAGATCTTGAACCTCGCACATTAGAAGAATGGCATGAATGGTATAACGCGCACAGCGATGAGCATCATCCTATCATTGTAGGAACCATTGATGATGTAGTGGTAGGCTATGCATCGCTTTCACCATATCGCCCAAAAGAAGCGTATAAGAGTACGGTGGAATTGTCTATATATATACATCAAGATTACCGTGGTCAAGGTGTGGCAACACAGTTGATGAAACGTATTATAGCTATGGCTAAATCCGATGATACATTGCATAATGTGGTGTCCGTTATTACGGCCGGCAATGAGGGGAGTACGAAATTACATAATCGATTCGGTTTTACCTATTGTGGACTTACTCCTGAGGTTGGGTTTAAACATGGAAAATATCAGGATACCGAAACTTACGCATTATTGGTATAATAATAGATATTAAATCATTCATATATCCGTGGGGTTGCGGATGTATGCTATACATAGATAGGGGTAAGTTATGATAAATATGAAAGCAGAACGGCAGTTCATAGGCAATAGTACGTATCGTAGCCGATTGGTGGATGGTCATTTTCATACTGAATTATGTCCACATGGCAGTGGCGATAGAACGGCGCTTATGATTGAAAAGGCCATTGAATTACGCATCGAAAAGGTGTGCTTAACAGAGCATGCACCGTTGCCAAAGGCCTTTGAGGCAGAGTACGGTGGTGATAAGGTTGCTTATGATACGGCGTCTCTTAAACTCAATCAGGTCGATTCCTATCTCGAATTAGGTCGTGAATTACAACGTGCCTATGGTACGCATATCGATATTTCCCTTGGTTTTGAGGTGGATTATATCCCTGGTTTTGAAAGCGATATCCAAGATTTTCTTGATCGCTATGGTCCATTGACAGATGATAATATATTATCTGTTCACTTTATGGATGGGGTAGGTGGCAAATATTACTGTGTTGACTATAATACAGAGGAATTTGAAAAGGGCTTTGGTCCTTGGATTTCAAATCAAAGTGAATTGTATTATAAATACTTTAGTATCATTCGCCAAGCGGTGCGCGCCGATTTAGGTACGTATACGCCAAAGCGAATCGGCCACTTTGATTTAATCAAGAAATACCAACACCATTTCGGTTTTGAACACCATTTAGATAAACGAAATGCTCAATTGGTTAGCGATATATTACATATTATGCGCGTTCAAGGTAGAGAATTAGATTATAATATGAGTGGGTTCTTTAAACCTGATTGCGGTGAAATGTATCCAAGCCGTTTTATTCAAGGAATAGCTGCCATTATCGGCGTACCCTTTGTGCTAGGATCCGATGCGCATAGCGTAGCGGATGTAGCAAAGGTTTGGGATTAGAATTAATACTCCTCTATTGACAATTCTATAGAGGAGTATTATTATAGTTTTATGCTTTAATACGCTAAAGTGATAAAATCTAAAAGAATCTATATATTTTAAATAGTAATATTAGCATGGTTTATAGAAAGGATGATCCTCATGGTACAGAAACAGTTGCCTACAGGTTTTCGTGATGATATAGGTGCTGTGGCGGAGCGCAAGGATGATGTGAGTCAATACTTACTAAGCCTTTGTCGCAATCGTCAGTATACAAAAATTTCTACACCTCTCGTAGAATACAAAGATGTGTTTAATGGTTACACATTAGGCCGTGGTCAACATATGTACGAATTCTTTGGCGGTTCTGATGCATCTGTGGTTATCCGCCCTGATTTAACCATGCCAATCGGTCGTTTCTTGGCGACTACGAATATTGAATTGCCTCGCAAGTTTTACTATCTTGGTGACGTGTTGATGAAAAGTAAGCAACATCGTGGCGATATCAACCAAGTCACACAAGGTGGCATCGAAATGGTCGGCTATGAAGGTATTGATGCTGAACTAGAATGCTTTGCCATCATTAAAGAAGTGAACGAATCACAGCTCAATAATACCTTATTATTAGAAATCGGCGATGCTCGTTTCTCTCGTGCCATCACCGATGCATTGGGGTTGACCGATAGTGAACGGGCCGATTTGCTGGATGCATTATTTACCAAATATTTGCCACGCTATAATGAATTGATTAGCGAATTTAAAAATAATGCACTCTACCCATTCCTTACGATTTGGCCTCGTTTATTCGGCACTGTAAATGATATTAAAAACGAGCTTAGTCAGGTGATTTTGCCAGCAGGTGCACAACGTATTTTAGATAGTCTTATGGATTTAGCTGGTCAAATCGAAGCAACTGGTCAACAAGTTCGCATTGATGTATCTACAGAACCGCTTCAATCCTATTACACAGGACTTACCTTTAGAGGTTATGTAGATGGTGTATCTCAATACATTGTCAGCGGTGGCCGTTATGATGGCCTATTATCCGGATTTGATGGTACACCGATGCCATCTGTTGGTATGGCTTTCAACATTGATGTCCTTACAGATGTGCTTATGCAAGGTGAAAGCAATATCCAAGATAATGGCAAATTGCGCATCGCTTTAACAAAGGGACGCGTTGAAAAGGATTTTATTCCTCTCTTAGAGTCTTGTGGTATTGATTGTGAACCGTTGCGCAACAAGGCGCGTAAGTTGATCATTCCATTGGGCGATTCGGTAGAGGTTATCTTAGCGAAGGGCCCTGATGTAACGACATATTTGAATAATGGCGTCGTTGATTTGGGCATCGTTGGTAGCGATGTACTGGATGAACAAGACAATACATCTTATGAAATGCTAGATTTGAAAACGGGCCAATGCCAATTTATCTTGGCTTCCTTAGAAGGGTATAATCCGAAAGAAGGCCGCCGTCAACGAATCGGTACAAAATATCCAACCATTACAAAACAATATTTCGGATCCCAAGACGTAGAAATCATCAAAATTGAAGGTTCCGTTGAATTGGCTCCGCTCGTAGGCTTAGCCGATGCCATCGTAGATATTACAGAAACTGGTACAACACTACGAGAAAACAATCTTAAAATCTATGATTGGCTCCAACCAATCTCAACGCGTCTTGTAGCAAATCCATTGGCATTGAAACAAAAAAGAAATACTATCTTTGCGTTGATTGATCAATTACAATCGGCTATTGATAAAAAATAGATGGCATAGGCTATTGCGATGTGATGAGAAACATTTACAATAGAAGTATTGATATACATAGTTTGAAATGAGGACATACAATGAAAATTTACAAAGAATCCCTTGATACAATGCTCAGCATTGTCCGTCAATATACACAACAAACAACAGATATGGAAATTGAACGCCGCGTGTACGATATCATCGAAAATGTACGTGCTAATGGCGATGCAGCACTCCGTGAATATTCTGAAAAATTCGATGGTGTAAAACTAGATGATTTCAAGGTAGATCAATCTATCATCGATGCAGCATGGGACAATTTACCAGAAGATTTAAAACACGCTTTATTGGTAGCAAAGAAAAACATTACCGAATTCCACAGCCGTGAAATTGAACAAGGCTTTGTAGATATGGATACACCAGGTATTACGCGTGGTCAAAAGGTAACGCCATTGGCTCGTGTGGGCCTCTATGTTCCTGGTGGCACAGCAGCGTATCCATCAACCATTATGATGACTGCATTGCCTGCAAAAATCGCTGGTGTTAAGGAAATCATCATGGTCACACCTCCACAAAAAGATGGTATTAATCCTGCTGTCTTAGGCGCTGCAAAACTTGCTGGCGTTGATGCGGTATACCAAGTGGGTGGTGCTCAAGGTGTTGCGGCTCTTGCGTATGGTACAGAACAAATTCCTAAGGTAGATAAAATTGTAGGCCCTGGAAACATTTATGTGGCTACTGCCAAACGCCAAGTATTTGGTCAAGTTGATATCGACATGATTGCAGGTCCTAGTGAAATCGGCGTTATTGCTGATGAAAGTGCTAATCCAGTACATCTTGCAGCAGACTTGTTATCCCAAGCAGAACATGATCCACGAGCTCGTGCCATCATGGTTACAAATAGTGAAAAACTAGCACAACTCGTATCCGATGAGGTAGAACGTCAACTTTCACAATTACCTCGTGAAAGTATTGCTCGTCCAGCTATCGAAAACAATAGCTATATTGCTGTTATGGATAGCGTAGAAGATATGTTTATTGTAATGAACGAAGTGGCACCAGAACATTTGGAAATTCAATTGCCAGATCCTATGGAATATATGAGCATGGTCGAAATGCGGGCTCCGTATTCCTTGGCAAATATGCATCTGAACCATTGGGCGACTATGTAGGCGGTACAAACCACGTATTACCTACGAGCGGTACTGCAAAATTCTCGTCCCCACTTGGTGTGTACGATTTCGTAAAACGCATTTCCTTTACTCAATTTAGCCGTGAACGTTTGCAAGAAGTGGCGAAGGACATTACCACATTGGCTCGTACAGAAGGCCTTGAAGCACATGCTCGTGCTATTGAAGTGCGCTTTGAAAAATAATTGTATGGATGGGAAGATTCCCGTAAGGGCCTCCCTAATGATAAAGAGGATACTATGATGAGAACAAATCGGTCAGCTACGGTAACTCGTAAAACGGGTGAAACAGATATTACAATTACACTTACCCTCGATGGAAATCAAGATATTCACGTTGATACAGGCATCGGTTTTCTTGATCATATGCTCCATTTGTTGGCTAAGCATGGCCGTTTTGGTCTGGCTGTGAAAGCCGTAGGTGATACGTATGTAGATGCGCATCACACGGTAGAGGACATTGCATTAACCTTGGGTCAAGCATTGACACAAGCCCTTGGTGACAAGGCTGGTATTGAGCGCTATGGAGACGCGTGGGTGCCTATGGATGAAGCGTTGACACAGGTTGTCATCGATCTCAGTGGTCGCCCATATCTAGTGTTTAATGGTGAATTTACAACACCTGTGTTGGGTGGCAATTTTGAAACAGAATTGGTAGAGGATTTCTTCCAAGCCTTGGCTGTGAGTGGCGCCATGAACTTACATGTGCGTAATGAATATGGTCGCAATACGCATCATATTATTGAAAGCATGTTTAAGGCCACTGGTCGCGCATTGCGTAAGGCGGTTACGATTAACCCAGACATTCATGGTGTGAATTCTACAAAGGGCATGATTTAATCGAGTCCTTGTGAATGGTGAAAGCAGGGCCGCATAAGGCTCGTGAATAGAGGAGATACTATGATTTTTCCAGCTATAGATTTACAAGATGGTCGCAGCGTACGCCTGTATAAGGGCGATTTGCGAAGGAAACCATCATTAATCCGGATCCGGTTGACCAAGCATCTCAATACGAGGCTGCTGGTGTTGGCGCTTTGCACCTTGTCGATTTAGATGGAGCAAAGGCGGGGAAACCGGTCAATGTAGATATTGTTAAACGCGTACGCGCTGCATTTACAGGTGTGTTAGAAATCGGTGGCGGTATTCGCGATAAAGCGGCTGTAGATTTATATTTAGCAATGGGCGTTAATCGTGTTATTCTCGGCTCTGTAGCCCTTAAGAATCCTGAATTGACGAAACAGGTTATCGCCGAATACGGCCCAGAACGCATCGTCATCGGTGTAGATGGTAAGAATGGTAAGGTCGCTGCGGAAGGTTGGCTCGATCAATCTGATGTGCCTATGACCAATCTTATCGGTGCTATGGTGGCAGCGGGTGCTAAGTATTTTATCGTTACCGATGTGGACCGAGATGGCACTATGCAAGGTGCTAATGAAGACCTATTGGGTTCCTTACAAGATCAATTCCCTACGGCACGTATTGTTGCATCCGGTGGTGTCCGCAATTTAGAGGATATTAAACCTTGAACAACGCGGTGTAGTAGACAGTATTGTAGGCAAGGCCTTGTATGAAGGCACTATTACATTAGAGGAAATTGCTGCGTTTAATAAGGAGAAAGCATCATGTTAGCGAAACGGATTATTCCTTGTTTAGACGTAGATAATGGTCGCGTAAAAAAAGGCGTTAACTTTGTAAACCTCGTTGATGTAGGTAGCCCTGTCGATATTGCAGCTACCTATGAGGAACAGGGCGCCGATGAGCTCGTATTCCTCGACATTACGGCTACGGTAGACAGACGTACAACGATGCGCGATGTGGTGATAGACATTTCAAAACATGTGTTCATGCCTCTCACCGTAGGTGGTGGCATTAAAACTGTGGATGATATGAGCGCGCTATTAAAAGCTGGCGCCGATAAGGTATCGCTTAATTCAGCGGCTTTAGCGCGTCCAGAACTCATTAGTGAAGGCGCTCAAAAGTTTGGCAACCAATGTATGGTAGTAGCCATTGATGTAAAAACGGATCCAGATACTGGTAAATGGTATGTGTATACCCATGGTGGTCGCAAGCGTAGCGATTGGGAAGCCCTTGCGTGGGCTAAAGAAGCTGTGAGCCGTGGCGCTGGTGAGTTATTGGTAACGAGCATGGATAAGGACGGCACTAAATCCGGCTTTGATATTAAACTATATAAAGCCTTAGAAGAGGTCGTAGATGTACCAATTATCGCCTCCGGTGGTGCAGGTACGGTACAGCATTTTATCGATGTATTCACCGAAACTGGTGTTACCGGTGCGCTAGCAGCGTCTATATTCCACTTTGGTGAAATTAGCATTCCCGATTTAAAATCACAATTGAAGGCAGCGGGCATTGCTGTTAGATAGGGTAGGAGATTGTAGCATACATGAAACCAGACTTTAATAAGGGTGGCGGCCTATTACCGACGGTCGTTCAAGATAATACAACAAAAGCAGTGCTCATGGTGGCGTGGATGAACGAAGAGAGCTTTCACAAAACATTGGAGACAAAGGAAACTTGGTTCTGGTCTCGTTCTCGCCAAGAACTTTGGCATAAAGGCGGTACCAGTGGCAATGTGCAACACGTGGTGGATATGAAGCTCGATTGCGATGGCGATACATTACTGGTTCTCGTCAATGCGGAAGGGCCTGCATGTCATACAGGAGCAGTGAGCTGCTTTTTTAACGATGTAGAAGCGTAGAGATATACGAAATATGAGGTGAGATGACGCATAGGCGTTAGCTTTCACAAAGGAGAAGAACAATGGCCAATCAAGAAACATTAGAAGAATTATATGACATTATCAAAGGGCGCAAGGAAACTCCAAAGGAAGGATCCTATACGAATTACTTGTTCGACAAGGGACTCGATAAAATCTTGAAGAAGGTGGGCGAAGAAGCAACAGAAGTTGTCATCGCTGCTAAGAACGAAGACCCACAAGAACTAGTCTATGAAACAGCAGACGTACTCTATCATTTGCTCGTGCTATTAGTAGAAAAGGGCGTTCCTTACGAAGCCATCTTAGAAGAGTTGGCAAGCCGTGAAGGCGTCATCAGCAAAACACAGGAACGCAAAGCGATTACAGATTTGTAAGGAGTAGAGTATGAAGAAGATTATTGGCCAATTAAAGCCGTATGTGCCAGAGGAACCGGCTGAATCCGTCAAAGCTCGCCTCGGTGTGGAGCGCCTTGTGCGATTGTCAGCCAATGAAAATCCTTATGGTACATCGCCAAAGGTGCGCGAAGCAGTGCTAGATTATGTTACGAATAATGATGCCAATCTATACCCGGATGGCAATGCATCATCTTTGCGAAGCGTCCTAGCGGATTATTGGAAGGTAGCAGAAAATCAACTCGTCATTGGCGTCGGCCTTGATGAAGTGATTTCCATGGTAAATAAAACATTTATCAATGCCGGTGATTCTATCGTTATTAGTGTTCCTGCCTTTTCTGAATACGGCCTTAACGGCCTCGTAGAAGGGGCGGTCATTCGCGAGGTGCCATGCATCGAGTCTACAGGTCAATACGATTTTAAGGCGATGCGTCAAGCCGTAGATACTACGACGCGCCTCGTATGGATTTGTAATCCTAACAATCCAACAGGGACCTATGAAACTGTTGAAGATATTCGTAACTTTATTAGTACATTGCCGAAAGATGTGTTAGTCATCATCGACGAAGCTTATATCGATTTCGTAACCTCCGTAGAGGTGCCAACGGCACGAGCTTTACTTGATGAATTTCCTAATGTATTTATTATGCGCACCTTCTCTAAGGCCTATGGCCTTGCCAACTATCGCGTAGGCTATATGATGAGTAGCGCTGAATTAGCGAATTATATTCAAACCATTCGCTTGCCATATAATTTGAATACCTTGTCCCAAGTGGCTGCTGAGGCTGCCTTTGGTGATCGTGAATTCTTGCGCAGCACTGTAGAGAAGAATGCCGCAGAACGCGCCTTGTGGGAACAAACGTTGGATGAAGTGGGCGGCACTTATTATAAGAGCGGTGCTAATTTTATCTTTATGTCCGTACCTAATGCGGATGGCCTTGCTGATGAATGGCTCGCTAAGGGCTATCAAGTACGCCGTGGACAACAAGATAATTGGTTGCGTGTAACATTGCCTCCTGCTAGTGATGGTGCTATTATGCGCGCTATTTTGAAAGAGTATATGGCTCGTCAATAATGTAGGCCATTTATATAGCGATGTACATTGCGACGTATATTGCTATTTACATAGGCGTAAAAGAAAGGATGTCACTATGATTGCCATAATTGATTATGATGCGGGCAATACATTTAATGTACAAAAAGCATTACAATATATCGGTCTTGATGCGGTATTGACCGCTGATCGAGATACCATATTGGCTGCTGATGGTGTGATTCTACCGGGTGTCGGCGCCTATGCATCGGCTGTTTCCGTCCTTCGTGAGCGCGGTCTTATCGATGTCATTCATGAGGTGGTGGAGCGAAACATACCATTGCTTGGTATTTGTTTAGGAATGCAGCTTTTGTTTGATGAATCTGAAGAATATGGACCGACTCCCGGATTAGGTATTATACCGGGCACTGTGAAAGCAATTCCTAATAACCTCGGTCTTCGTGTACCTCATATGGGGTGGAATCAAAATACACTATGCCGTAAAGACAGTGCTTTTTCTGATGTAGCTGATAAATATACATATTTTGTGCACTCTTATTACGTAGATACAGATTCTCAATATATTACTACAACTGCAGACTATGGGATTAAGGTACCGGGCATTGTTGAGAAGGGGAATGTCTATGGCATGCAGTTCCATCCTGAAAAAAGCGGTAATGTAGGGCTTGATCTACTACGAACCTTTGGAAATATCATAGTAAAAAAATAAAATAGTCTTCGATATATGCTTTTAACGGATAATGAGTATCTAAAATGCTTAAGTGTAAATTGACATATTTTTGTTTACATATACAATAAGTATGTAAGTACTCATCAATTTATAAGCTACAGTGGCATTGGAGACCTAATTTTATTAGAACTATTTATTCGGCACCTCCGATGTCACGTACATTGGAGGTGTTTTTATGGTTATGAATGGTATTTACTTAGTTATAGCCTCCGCGTGTATTCTAATTTTAGCGTACCGCTTTTATGGGGCTTTCATAGCGGCCAAGGTGCTGACACTCGATCAGTATCGTCCTACGCCGGCTATGGTCCACAATGATGGTCACGATTACGTGCCAACAAACAAATGGGTAACATTTGGTCATCACTTTGCAGCGATTGCTGGTGCAGGTCCTCTTGTAGGCCCTGTTATTGCAGCCCAGTTCGGGTATTTGCCTGGCGCATTATGGATTCTCATCGGTTCCGTACTCGCCGGTGCTGTACATGACATGGTTATCTTATTTGCGTCCGTTCGTTATGACGGCAAATCCATCGCGGATATTGCCCGCGAAGAAATCAGTAAATTTGCTGGCTTCGGTGCTATGCTTGCTACATTGTTCCTATTGATCATCACCCTTGCTGGTATGGCCGTAGTAGTAGCCAACGCATTGCATAACTCCCCTTGGGGTTTCTTCTCCGTATTTGCTACAATCCCAATCGCTATTTTTATTGGTATTTATTTGAAATGGTTGCGTCCTGGTAAAATTCAAGAAGCAACTGTTATCGGTGTAGCATTGATCTTCGCAGCTATCATCTACGGTCCAAACGTAGCGGCTAGCGAATATGCTTCTTGGTTTACATATGACTTGCAAACCATCGAAATCATGCTTGCAGTCTATGGCTTCTTTGCAGCAGCATTGCCAGTATGGTTATTGCTTGCTCCTCGTGACTACTTGTCCACATACCTTAAAATCGGTACAATCGGCGCATTGGCTCTTGGTATTATCATCGTAATGCCTGAAATTCAAATGCCAGCTGTTACCCCTTACATCTGGGGCGGCGGTCCTGTATTGAAAGGTTCTGTATTCCCTTACATCTTCATTACTATCGCATGTGGTGCGTTATCTGGTTTCCATACGGTTATCGCAACAGGTACAACACCTAAAATGCTTACTAATGAAAAAGAAATCTTACCTATCGGTTATGGTGCGATGTTAACAGAAGGCTTCATCGCTATGATGGCGTTGATTGCAGCGACTGCATTACATCCAGACGATTACTTCGCTATTAACTCCACAGTAGAATCCTTTAAAGCGCTCGGCCTTCAAGTTCATGAATTACCAGCATTGTCTGCAATGGTTGGTGAAGACTTGATGCACCGTCCTGGTGGCGCTGTATCCCTTGCAGTAGGTATGGCTCATATCTTCTCCAAATTGCCTAACATGGATCACTTGTTGGGTTACTGGTATCACTTCTGTATCATGTTCGAAGCCTTGTTCATCATGACTTTGATCGATGCTGGTACTCGCGTAGGTCGTTATTTGCTTCAAGAATTATTAGGTCATTTCCATCCTAAATTTAACGATCAACATTGGGCTCCTGGCGTTTATGGCTGTGCAGCTCTTATATGCGTATTGTGGGGCTACCTAGTTCTACAAGGTAACATCGGTATTATTTGGCCTCTATTCGGCGTATCTAACCAATTATTAGGTACTATGACATTGGCTGTAGGTACTACAGTTATCATGCGACTTGGTCGCAAACGCTATGCATGGGTAACAGGTATTCCTTGTATCCTCATGGCTATCGTTGCTATCGCTGCCGACTTTGAAAACGTATTTAACAGCTATATCCCAGCTGGTAAATGGATCCTAGTAGCGTTCAGTGCTGCCATGTTCCTCATGATCCTTATCGTATTAGTAGAAGCAGTTCGCAGCTGGATTCGCTTGTCCAATATTCCTCAAGATTATCGTACACAAGCTGAAATCGAAGCTGAAAGTCTTGTAAAATACGGTAAAGAAGTAAAAGCATAATATTGATTATTACAATATATAAAGTGCACTCATCTTTGTGAGTGCACTTTTAATTTATAGTGTTATAGAGTTTTATGTGTTTTATTGGAAGCGGCATTGTAGAAATTCTATAGAATTCATTGACATATATAATAATCTAATATAGGATGTTAGTAGTGATGTATATTACTACAACAAAATAGTTAGGTAACGGCGCCTAGTTTTCAGATTATTCTGAGGCTAGGTGCTTTTGTTCTGAAAGGAGTTAATTATGATGGAAATCGACACAGGTAATACAGCATGGATACTCGTGGCGACGGCCATGGTGTTTTTTATGACACCAGGGCTTGCGCTATTTTATGGAGGCATGTCTCGTAGTAAAAACGTGCTTAGCACCATCATGCAGAGCTTCTTTTTGATTGGTGTGATTTCTGTAGAATTTATGCTCATCGGATATACATTGATTTTTGGTGACGATGTACATGGTATTATTGGTAGCCTCAATAAAATTGGTCTTATGGGCACAGAGAATAGCATCTTGGAAGGTGCGAATATTCCAGAAATGGCATTTATTGCATTTCAATGCATGTTTGCCATCATTACACCAGCCATCATGAGCGGTTCTATTACGGGACGTATGCGTTTTGCACCCTTTGTAGTATTCGCTGTGATTTGGTCCGTACTCATTTATAATCCTATGGCACATTGGGTATGGGGTGGTGGATTCCTCGCCAATCTAGGGGCACTCGACTTTGCAGGCGGTCTTGTTATCCATGTATTGTCTGGCGTATCAGGTCTTGTACTTTGTTTGCTCTTAGGTCGTCGCCGCGGTTATGGGCGCATGCCAATGTTACCGCATCACTTGCCAATGACCGTCCTCGGCGGTGCCATGTTATGGTTCGGTTGGTTCGGCTTTAATGCCGGTTCTGCGCTAGGGGCAGGTTCCTTGGCTGCAAATGCAGTGTTAACGACCCAAATGTCTGCTGCTATCGGCATCGTTGGTTGGGTATTGGTAGAAAGATATCACCGTGGTAAACCGACCGTGTTAGGTGCCGTATCTGGAGGTGTATCTGGCCTTGTTGCTATTACGCCAGCAGCTGGTTTTGTAACACCTGTAGCAGCGATTCCAATCGGTTTTATCGGCGCCATCTGTTGCTATGTGGCGGTCGCAATTTTAAAGAGCAAGGTTGGCTATGATGATTCTCTCGATGCCTTTGGTATCCACGGTGTAGGTGGTATGTGGGGTGCCATTGCTACCGGTTTATTTGCTACGGTCAGTGTGAATCCTGATGGTGCTGATGGTTTATTTTATGGCGGTAACTTGCTCATTCCTCAATTGATTTCTCTCGTCGTAGCCATTGCCCTTGCTATTATTGGTACGGTTGTCATCTTCAAGGTGGTTAGCTACTTTATGGATATGCGCGTTAGCATTAGTGCCGAATCTTTGGGTATCGACATTAGTGAACATGGCGAAGGTGCGTATAATCAATCTGAATTTAAGAGCAGTGGACGTTTTATTACCTCTGACCAACATTCCTTGGTGTAACGTATTCATGGTGAAAGCTAGCTTTCACAGATGGTACAATAGATGTAATGAAAACGCAGATGAGGTGATACTATGAAACGGATGAAGAAAGTAGATATCATTGCTCGGGCAGAGCAATTAGAAGATTTAAAAGAAGCCTTGAATCGCATTGGTATTCAAGGGATGACGGTTTCTCAAGTATTTGGTTGTGGATTGCAAAAAGGGCATACCGAAGTCTATCGTGGACAAGAGTACTCGGTCAATCTCGTGCCGATGGTGAAGGTTGAAACCGTTGTATGTGACGTGCCTGTTGATCTTGTGATGGATACAGCGCGCGATACATTGCAAACTGGCGAGGTAGGGGACGGCAAGATTTTCGTGTACGACGTAGAAGATTCCATGCGGATTAGAACCGGTACGCGCGGCACGAAGGCCGTTACTGACGATGAAGCTTAATTAATCATATATGTAATACGCGAGCTGCTACATACCTTGGTGTGTAGCAGCTCTTTGTGTTTATACATTTGTGGGTGATTGGTTTTGTAAAATTTAATGCTATAATAATTGTATGACTAGACGATTACGCTCGTATTGGAGCAAATATATACAACTATATAAGCGAGGTATAATAGGTATCATTGCATTTATTGGAATAACGGTAGTCATTATCTCTATCTTAGCTACTATTGCGAGTAGAGGCATGGGTGTTATTTTTAATGAGGTAATAGCACGTCAGACCATGATGCGAGGGACTATTACCGTCGCTAGCCTGAGCGCCACCCCATGGGGGACCATATCCTTTGAGGATTTGCAATGGTCTGATGACGATGGACATCAGTTGATGACCGTACCTTCCGGTAAGATACGCGTTAATATGTGGGATGTGATTACTCGTAATTTCAAGGCATCTGCTATACGAGGCATAGAATTAAATGATGCGGTCATTGTAGTAGATTTAGATGATGATAATCGAGTCGATTTTGTGCCTGCCTCTCCTGATATTAATAAACCCTTATCTGAAGTAGAACAGAGACCTAAAGCACCGAAAAAAACGACCCTAGAACGTCAAGAAGAACTAGGGAAAAAGGTGCGTAACTTTAACTGGAATGGTCAACATATCGATGCGATTGTGAAGCTTTCAGACTGCCAATTGGAAATATTCCAAAAGAATCGACATTATGTGATGAATAATGTTAATGCTCGATTTGATATCGATACGAATCGTGCCATTCGCATGAATCTAACAACTGGTAAATTCGGAGGCACCGCCATTGGGGATGGCCTCACATTGGAGGCCGCATCGATGTAAAGGATGTGCTCAAGCATCGTATGCCTACACTCGATATGAAGTTAAATATTTATGGCGTAGATTCGGCGTCCCTGGGATTTGGTGATAGTATTCACGATAAGATGACCTTGCTGACAGCAGTGACGGGGGATATTAATCGGCCCTTTGCATCGGGACGTGTTACCATGCCAATTCTTAGAATCCCTGCACTAACCTTTGAAAATGTGGTAGGCGATGTGACCTATCAAGATGGCATACTGGATTTTAAAGAGGTATATGCGAATGTATTTGGCGGTAAGTTAAAGGCTAAAGGTGTATATAATCTAGATACGAGGGCCTATGAATTAACGGGGGTTGCCACGGATCTAGATAGTAGCATGGCCCTAAAAACACCAGATTTTTCTGTTCCTGTATCGGCGAACCTTAATTTTTCAAGTAAGGGACAACCGAAGGATATGGAGGTATGGGGTGATTTTACATCTAGTGCAGGTCGTTACATACTCATTCCTATACAATCGATTACGGGACGCTTTTACAATCAAGGACGACATTTATCCTTCGCAGATGTGAAAGTACATACATCGGTAACAACAATTTCAACGGATGCATTGCATATCGATAATGGCGAATTAACATTGGGGCCATTGAATATTACATCCAATGGGGGTAGTAATTTTGCCATTTATGATGAAAGTACCTTTGGCGAGCTTGGGCATACGATGGATGGTATAAAAAATGACATGGCGCAGGCAAATCAAAATATGAAACGCACTCAAGGTAATAGTCAATCGATGAATCAAGTAGATATCAAACCACCAAGTGATGCAAAAGGCGTTTTAGATGATGCCAAAGAAGCAATTAAAGGCTTGTCTGATAGCTTGAAATCGATTAAGATTCGATGAAGTTTGAAAATTTTCATGTTCAGCTTATCTCTTAAGTATAAAATGCGAAATGTTATCAAAACATTTGATAACATAGTGGATTATATATGTGTTTTATTAGGAGGTTTCTTATGAGAAAAGCTAAAAAATTATCTATAACACTTATGGCGTCTGTTATGGCTTTAGGCGTTGTAGCATTTACAGCACAACCAGCTAACGCATCTTATGGCTATAAATATACTGATTCCATTCGTCCACCAGTTTTGACACCTACACCATCTACTGGTAGAGCACCTGTGGAACCTGTAGCCACTACAGTTACACCAGCTCCTGCTGCTAAAACTACAACAACAGTAGAGCCTACTAAAGCGGCTGGTTCTGTAACAACAGCTAATACTACAAATAATACAGATAAAACAGCACAAGATATTCTTAGCTCTTTGCTTTCCTTGTTGCAAAACTTGTTTAACACCCTTTTTAAATAATAGGGGGTAACAAAACGGCGGTCCTTGTTGGAACCGCCGTTGTCTGATATACCAAAAGCCCTTCGGTTGCATCCGAAGGGCTTTACTATTTGTATTATTATTTTGTGTTTTTGTCAGTTGTTTGTGTATGTTTAACCTTGATAAGAGGTTCGTCCTTTGTAGTGGATTTCGTGTTGGATTCCACTTTTGTAGTCGCCTTGTCAGATGGTGGCAAGAATGTATTGATTCCGTTTGTATGCACTACATCTGTATTTGTTGTAGATTGAAGTTGCATGCGTTGTGGAGCAATAAAGATTTCATCCTTCGTGATTTTTACGTCATTTAATAATAATTTGAAGATATTAGGGCTAACGAATAATTGACCATCTATCATGCGCGGTGTAGGTAGCATAGATTCAGATGTATCAAGGTTGATGATTTGCAATTTGCCTTTTCTCACGATTTGCGCTTGATCTGGTTGGATGGCTAGTGTAGCAATGCTCATATCTACTAATGCTGTTTTTGTTGGTGCGTCCCACGCCACCTTATAGCCTAATGCTTCTGATACTTGGCGCAATGCTACGAGCGGTTGGCCATCTACATAGGCTACGTTTTGATGGTCTTTTACAGGTTCTAATACCTTGCCATCCACATTGATATGATGTTGTGTCGTTACAGATGCAGGCTTTTCTAAATTTTGTGCTGGTGCTGGTGTTTCCATACCGATGGCTGCATATGCTGGTTGTGCCATGCCTACTGTGAAAGCTAGCGCACCTAGAGCGATGCTAGATAAAATAAGCTGTTTTAATTTCATAAGGGACCTCCATAAGGTGTTATATCGTTCTGAATGTATTAATGTTACCATATGTATATGAATATTTTTATTATAAATTTTAATTTGATGCAATTAATAGTACAACTATATAAGTTGTTGGTTTATTTCACATAAAAGCATGAATTTAATAATAATTCATACTTCACAAACAAACTTTAACTGTGTTATTCTGTTGATAGAAAAAATTATGATTTAATCATGATTAGTGTTGTTAGAGTATGTATTTAGGAGAGTTTTGTGAAGATAAAACGCTTAGTTCTTCTTAGCCTAGGTGTATTGGGTGCATCTATGCCTTTTGGGGCATATGCAGTGAATCCGATTATGCCTATGGCACAGCAAGAACAATTACAAGAAGACCGAGAAGCTCAACAGGAACGGAATCTTCGCTTAGATACTGAGCGCGTAGAAACTGTTGTCAGTGAACCGGCACCTATAGACGTACCTTCAAATCAGAATGGTGCGTCTTTTTTTATTCATCATATTCAGTTAGAGGGTGTACCTAAGGAATTTACGTTCTTACATAAGATTGCACGTAAAAATGAGCAAAGAACAGTAACAGTAGCAGATATTACTAATATACGTAATTCCCTTCAACGTAAGTTGCTAGATAGAGGTTTCGTTACCTCACAAGTATATATTCCTGAACAAAATGTAAATTCTGGCACGTTGCAGTTTATGGTTCTACCGGGACGAGTGGAAGATATTCGATATAGTGAGTCTTCGGTTCATGGCCCTTGGCGCACTGCATTTCCTGTGCATCCAGGAGATATCCTTAATATCCGAGATGTAGAACAAGGCTTGGAGCAGATGAAACGTGTATCATCTCAATCGGTAACAATGAAGTTACTTCCAGGTACATCTGTTGGTGCTTCTATTATTGAGCTATCGATTAAACAAGCGAAACCAGTACACGGATCAATTAGTATCGATAATAGTGGTCTTGAATCAACAGGTGTGTATCAAGGTAGCTTTACTGCATCTCTTGACCAAGCCTTTAGAGCTAATGATACCTTTACTATGTCGCTGTCAGGTGACCTTAGTGGTTCGGGTAGTATAAAAGGAACTCGTGCAGCCAGTCTTAATTATGTGATACCTCATGGGAAAGATACGTTTAGTGTTAGTTTTTCCAAATCAAGATATCATCAAACTATTCAATCTAATCCTTATGATTTCACATATAGCGGTAAGTCCACCACGATGAAGGCGAAATGGAATCATGTTTGGTCGCGTACACAACGTGAAACGTGCATTTGATATTTCTATTAGCACACGTCACAATCATCGCTTCATCAATGATATGGAACTTCCTGTACAAGCATTACGGACCACTTCAATGGAGCTTGGTGTTTCCAATCGTACATATATTGGAAATGCTACGTTATACTATCGTTTAGGATTCCAGTGGGGTATAGGCGCACTTGGCGCACAACCTGAGCATAAGGCATCTGTTGCTATGGGTGGGCCAACCTCGAGATATCATATGTGGCTTGTAGATGTAGATTATCGGAAACCATTTATTATGGGCCATCGACCTGCATCCTTTACGTCTTCGTTCCATGGACAGTGGGTGCAAGGAGGTAAAAGAGTATATAGTGTAGATACTATCAATATAGGTAATCGATATAGTATCTATGGCTTCGATGGCGAATATACACTTATGGGCGATAGTGGTTGGTATGTACGTAATGAAGTATCATCTGTTATTCCTCGCCTTAATACAGAAGTATATCTTGGTCTTGATGTTGGGGCTGTATATGGTAAAAGTACAGAATCGTTAGTTGGGAAAAGTATTGCTGGTACAGCATTAGGTGTACGTGGTAACTATGCATCAGGGCTCATGATTGATGCATTTGTTAGTACCCCTTTATATAAACCGCAAGGATATCATACGAAGAAGTTTTATAGCGGATTTACTATAGGGTATAGATTCTAATCTCAATATAATTATGACTATATATGTGTTGAGCTAGCATGTGTTGAGCTAGTATTTATATAATTGGAGAGTTGTATGTGTAAAACAAATCAAGAACGACGTACGCTGGGACGAAAGATATTGTCTTGGCTCACTTTTGGCGTAGTAGTAGCATCTCAATCGATGGTGTTGGCAGCTCCTATTATGCCTGATAATAATGCTGCTATTACTGAACGACCATTAGTTCAGGAAACAGCTAATCACATTCCATTGGTTAATATTACGGCACCTACTAATGGTGGCGTCTCTATGAATAAGTATGACCAATTTAATGTTGAAAAACAGGGTGCTATTCTAAATAACTCATATGTAACGAGTAAAACAGAACTTGCTGGTTATGTGCAAGGTAATAGTAACATGGTGAATGGTACTGCAAAGGTCATCGTAAACCAAGTTACATCAGATGCACCAACATCTATGAGTGGCTATTTAGAAGTGGCGGGGCAAAAAGCCTCCGTTGTGGTTGCTAACCCTAACGGCATTACAGTTAATGGTGGTGGCTTCCTTAATACAGATCATGCTGTGTTAACTACAGGTAAACCAGAATTAGATGATGCTGGAAATTTACAACATTACCGCGTAGAACAAGGAAATGTCTCTATTGAAGGTAAAGGCCTTGATGGGAAACGTGCAGATTCTGTGTCTATCTTGGCACGAACTATTGATGTAAATGCAGGTGTTTGGGCAAACACACTTAATACTCGTACAGGACAAAATCACATTGATGCTAACAACTTAAAGGCTACAGCTTTAGAGGCTTCAACTGTTGAAACAAAACCAACGATTGGTTTGGATGTGGCGGCAGTAGGTGGGATGTACGCGAATTATATTACTATGGTTGGCACTGAAGCTGGTGTAGGTGTTAATCTTAATGGTGTAGTGGCAGGCACTCAGTCTGTTTCAGTAGATGCTAATGGTCATCTATCTGTTAATGGTACACTTCAATCCGATACAAGTCTCGTGGCTAAAGCAAACTCTATACAGAATACAAAAATAATTGCCTCTGGTGGAGAGTTAGCATTAGAAACAAAGAATTAACAAATACAGGGCATATTACATCTGTTAATAATGGACATATTCAGGTAGAAGAATCCTTAACTAACAAAAATACAATTGCAGCTGGTGCTAACACGCAAGGCGCTGTTACAAGTAAAGGTTCCTTGTCTGTTGTGGCAGGTACCGTTCGTAATACTGATGCAGTGATTGTATCTGGTGATACTACAACAATTAATAGTAAAGAATTACATAATACAGAGAATGGTCGCATTTATGGTGGGAAGATAGCGATACAAACCAAGGTACTCGAAAACCGCAAGAATGTAGAGTTAGAATCTAAATTAGATGCCACTATGGCAGATATGAAAGCAGCAGAAGATAAGCTTGAAGCAGCCTATGCTGTAGATACGACAGCTTTTACATCAAAAATTGAACAAGATGACTATTTGAACCGAATCAAAGAATTATCTAAAGTATATGATGAAAAACTAAAAGCTGTTAAGTTAGTACAAGAGGAATTATCTGCTCATAAAGGGAGTACTATTGCAGGTCGAGAAGATGTAACCATTGAGGCGGACTCTATTTTGAATAGAGAAAAGTCTCTTATATATAGTGGTAGTACTATGATGCTAGATGGGCGTGATACATTGCACAACATTGGTGGTACTATTGACGGAATGGGCAATGGTGTCATTCGAAGTAAAGATTACCAAAATAAGAATTCTTCTTTTACCGCAAAACGTGTTAGCCCTGAAATTGAAAAAGGCCTTTCTGGTGCAAGTAATGACGCTATGCTTACCGCGCAAGAAGACCAAATCTTGATTACAGACAAAGATCATAGCGAGCGAGGCCAAACGTTTAAAAAGTCTGAATTTAGCTCGTTAAACAGTGGCTATGGTGCCTATCATAGTCATGGTAGTAAGGCACCAATGCCTATATACGAGGCTGCAGAATATGTTACTGTAAAACAAATTACACCTGAAGAACAAGCGGCTGGCGAAGAACCGATTCCGGCAGAATATATTGGTACAAAAGTACCATCATATGCCTATAATGACCCCATTTTTAATGAGTTTGGCATTACCTCTATGACGACAGAGCGCCCTCAAACAGTAGGTCCTGAACAAGAGGCGTGGGATGCACAATTTAAGCCGATTTTGGCATCATTAAATGATAAAATTAAAGCTCATAATGAAAAGGCTAAACTATATAACCAACAGATTTCTGGTGTAGCTAATGAAAAAATAGACGATTATACTATAATTCGAACTAAGACTATGACTTCTCATGAAGAAGTAAAAAATAGTACACCAGGTGTTGTGCGCTTTGGTGGAGATATGTCATTCACCGGAACTGGTACTAATGAAAATAGTCAAATGGTTGTAGGTGGTACATTAACTACTACGGGTGCTATTAATCAAGTCGCTAAAGAAAATCAAGAAGTGACTAATACGTTTGGCACTACAGAAACATCGTATACCTATAAACGAAAATGGCCGCATAAGTCTAGACGAAGAGGTTATAAAGGTCAAGTGTTTATGACACCACAAGTGAATAAAGAAAACCCAATAGCACTTGGGGTTGCTAAGAAAGAAGATAAAAATGGCAAGGCTAAAGGTGATGTTGGTGCTAATCACCGTAAAGAGGTACAAGATTTCTTAAATCCATTTGCACAAGATAGCAGTAATGATGCATCTAAACCAACAGCAGGAACTAATATTTTGGCATTGCCTACAGAATCTTTGTATAGAATACATCCTGAAAGCACTGCTAACTATGTAGTAGAAACAGATCCACAATTTACGAACAAAAAAGCCTTTTTATCATCCGATTATATGTATCAAGAGATGAAAACAAAGCCTGAAAATATTGAAAAACGATTAGGTGATGGCTTGTATGAGCAGACTTTGGTTAGACAGCAGATTGTATCTGGAACAGGGTATAGATTCCTTGATGGGTATACAGATGATGAAAGCCAATTTAAAGCTCTCATGGATGCCGGTGTTGCCTATGCTAAGCAACATGGTATTGTTCCAGGTGTAGCGCTGACGGCAGAACAAGCAGCTAGTCTCACTAGTGATATGGTCTGGCTTGTAAAAGATGTTGTTATGGTAGAGGGGAAACCTGTTGAGGTAATCTACCCTAAGGTATATCTTAAACAAAGTCATGGCTTAGAGTTGCATAATGATGGAACATTAATAAGTGCTAATACATTGGTTATGAATGCAAAAAATAGTATTCGTAATGAAGGTGCTATTCAAGGCAAAACAGTAATCCTTGCTACTGATAAAGATATCATTAATAGTGGTCACATTAAGGCAGACAAAGTTGGGTTGCAATCGGATACAACTATTTACCAACAAGGTCAAGTTGTAGGGCGTGATGCTGTAGAATTACAAGCCAAAAAGAATATCACTTTTAACAATTCTATTGAGCATTTAACAAACCAAGATGTTTTACATAAAACAGCCGGTATTGCTGTAACTGGTGATACAGGTGTTATGATTGTCTCTGCTGGCAATGATGTAAACCTAGGTGGTGCAACTATCGAAGCGTTAGGTAAAGAAGGTGCTATCACTATTACAGCTGGACGTGATATTAATAGTACTACAGATACTCTTACTGCTAAAAAAGATATGACTCAAGATGGCGATAATTATTTACGAACCTATCGTCAAACTGAGCTAGGAACGACAATAGAGGCTGGTGGCAATGTATCTATTGGCGCCAAACATGATATTAAGGCACGTAATTTGACCATTAGCAGTGATACTGGGGCTGTAAAAGTCATTGGTGAACATGACATATCTATTGAAAATGGATACAGTGAATCTAAAGATGCATTTGCGTTAAAATACAAAGAAAAAGGGTTCCTTAATAAGAAAGAAACTAAAATTAAGACTCATGATGAATCTAAACATGCGTTAATGAGTACCGTTAGTGGTCATACTGTTGTGGTGGGTGCTAATAATGATGTGGCACTTACATCCTCTAATGTAGTGAGTAATGCGGGAATATCTGTATTAGCCGGTCATAATGTAATAACTGATGCAGCGACAGAGCATACGCTAAGTATCGCCTCTAAAGATGTAAAAAAATCTGGTATTATGGGTGCTGGCATGGGTATCATGATTGGTAAAAAACAATCTAAAGATAACTACTCTATCGATGAAACTACTCATAAAGCTACTACTTTAGGATCTACTAATGGTGAGGTTACTGTGCAAGCTGGTGATACAGTTCACTTGACTACGACAGATGTTATAGCGGATAAAGGTATTCGACTTAGTGGACAAGATATACTATTAGATGGCAAGGAAAACCATTACCTTGCTAAAGAAAGTCACGAATATAAGTCTTCCGGCCTTACAGTTAGTCTTGGCGGCTCTGTTGCAAGTGCTATTAATACAGCTTATGGATTACAACAAAAAGCTAAAGGTCGTGAAGATAAACGTTTAGCCGCGCTAGAATATATGGAAGCTGGTAAAGAACTTAAAACAGCAGCGACGAATATCCGTGATTACACAAGCTATACTGCAGGTTCTGTATTAAAGAAGGGGACTGAATTAAAAGAGCTCGGTCAAGCCCAAATAACATCTGCACAAGAGCTAAAAAATGCTTCTCTTATGAATCGATATGCGAATACAGCAACAGCAAATGTTGCTGAGTATAAAAATCAAGTAGGCGAAGCCAATATAAGTAAAGGAAATGCAGAGTTAGCAGATTTAGATAATAACCAAGCTGGATACAAGGCCAAGAAACGTGCTAAAGCAGATAATCTTGTAAATATTCGTGTAAGTATTGGCTCTAGTAGTAGTCGAAGTGAGTCCTCTTATGAAGCAAATACATTTGATGGGGGCTCTATTGAAAGTAATGGAGATATTATCATTGAGGCTAATAGTGCAGATTCTATCAAGGGTAATATTAAAGCTATTGGTGAAACAATTTCAGGTAAAACAGTGAAATTAATGGCTTCTAATGATGTATCTTTACAAGCGGCAACAAATACAAGTGAAAAGCTTGAAAACGCAAAAAGTAAAGGCTGGTCTGTTGGGGCTAATATTAGTGTTACTGGAGGTGGTATACTAGGCTTTGATGCAAGTGCTAATGCTGCAAAAGAAAAGAGTAACACAAAGGTAACAACACATACTGGTACTACTGTTGTAGGTACGGATGCTGTTGCTATTACATCTGGAAAGGACACCCATATCAGAGGTTCTAAGGTAATTGGTAAATCTGTAACAGCAAACGTAGGTGGCAATCTTTCTATTGATAGCTTACAAGATACAAAAACATATGTAGGTGAAAGCTCTAATAAAGGGTTTAGTGTATCTACAAATGCGGGTTCTTTAAGTAATGTATCTATGAGTTCAAGCAACGGAAAAATGAAAAGTGATTATGCGAGTGTTACTGATCAAGCTGGTATTTATGCAGGTGACGGTGGATTTGCAATTAACACGGCTGAAACAACATCATTAACAGGAGCTGTTATAGATAGTACAGCAAACTCTAATAAAAATAAACTTTCTACTGGATCATTAGTTGTTAAAGATATTGAAATACGGCAGAATATACATCTCGTAATGTAGGTATGAGCTATAATCACGTTGGTAATTTTAAGAACCTTAGTAAAGCAGGGCAAGATGCCGTGTGGAATACATTAGGGAAATTACCTAATCTGTTGCCAGATTCTAGCAAATCGGCTTCTTCTACTACAACATCTGCTATTTCAAATGGTACAATAGAAGTACGAGACGCTAACTTTAATATGCAAACACTGTCCCGAGATACAAAAGATAGCTTGAATAAGCTTGATGAAATCTTTGATAAAAAGAAAATTGAAGAACGTCAAGAATTATCTAAACTATTTGCAAAAGAAGCCTTTGGCCAATTACATAATTGGAATCCAACCTCTAAAGAAGGTAAAGCTGCAAAAGCGATAGCCCATGGTGTAGTCGCTGAAGTATCTGCTCGTATGGCAGGAAATAAACCTGGTAGTGGTTTTTATACTGGTGCTACCAATGAAGCATTAATTGGAGAAATTCAAAAAATTGCAAAAGAAAAACCTGATGTAGCTCAAACATTAAGTGCTTTGCTAGGTGCTGCTGTAAATGGTAGCTTAGGTTATTCCTCTGTAACAGGTGCAGCTGAAGCACAATATGGGACTAAGTGGAACAATGGTGGTGCTGTTGCTATAGTAACAAGGGCTCTTATAGGAAGCAGTGCTGTTGGTTTAACAAATAGTATGAATCAGGTTAGCAGTATAAACAATCTTATACGTAATGCAAGTTGGATTTTAACTCTTCCAAAAACGAGCGTTGTTTCTGTAGATAATTATTCTTATGATGCAAAGCAAGGAAAAAATGAGCTGCTAATTGGTGTATGGCAGGATAATGCAACTAGTGATGCTTCTGTAGTTATACAAGATACCCCAGTATTAGAACAAAGAAGACCCATTGTTGTTGAGGGGCAACAGTATGAATGGGATTTTGCTAAACAATCTTATTATCCGGTTGAGATATATCATTTAAATGGTCAAGTATATAAAAATAATGGTAGTAGAGATATATTAAGTCGTCATTATTTAGATGGTCTCGGTGGAGCACCTAACAGGTATACAGGGTCTGTATATGGTAAGGATGGAACGAATAACTGGGTTATTGAACCGTCGGATTCCCTTTCAAGTAAAGCGGTGCAAGTAAAAAATACGATTACTGGTGAGATTGGTGAAATGTCGTATTCTTACGGTGATATGTATTTGGTTGATCACCCTGAGAGTAGTATTGTTTTGAATCCTAATACTTTACAGTTTATAGTTGCTCAAACTTTACAACCAGTGAGCAAACCATTTGTTTTGGCCTATAGGAATCGTATTTCTAGTATTACACCTGTAAACGTCTCTAATATTGGAAATGAAGGTTGGGTAGATGATTTTACTTTTAATCCTGAATTTTCAAAACCTGAGATACTATCTTCTCCATTAGAGGAGTCTGCTCAGCCTATGGTACTTAAAAGTCCTACTAATGAGAATGCAGAAGTACAAATACTTTCTAGTCCGTTGGGACAAGAACTAAATACAAGCAAGTTGGGTGGATTTGATTTAATTCGACCTAAATTATCCGATTATATATATACTGCATACTCTAAGGAACATCCAGTTTGGGGAATGAGAGTTCCGCAAGATTCTGAAACAATCTTATCAGATAGAAGTTTATTCGATAGAACGGGTAAGCGCTATGGGGATCATGCTCAAATTTATAGACATAGAGTAACAAAACATTACTATTATAGAGATACTTTTCATGAAGGTGTAGATGCCCATTTAGAAGTATTTGATAAAAATGGAAATCATTTAGGCGAAGCAGATCCTATAACTGGAGTGATGAGGGAGAAATCTAAAGACCCTAAGAAAAAACTTAGAAAGGATTTAAGACAATGATTATGAAACCTATTAAGTCTTTATATAGTAGTTATAACCAAAATGATATATATATGTTAGAACGAATAGGACCATATAGCATAATAAATGATAACCATCAAGGGCTTATTGTGTTGGATTCCTCATGGAATGAAGTGAAAAGAATTAAGGTAGATGAAAATCTGTTTTATCCTGAAGCTAGATATATAGATTACGTTAATAATAGGATGCTTTTTAAGTTGGAAGCATTTTTGTGTTTAGTTGACATTGAAAGTAGTGGGGTTAAACTAATAGAGCTTCCTGACGATCTTCAAGATATATATTTCTCAAACTTACATTGTTTCTGTAAAGATCATATTATGATAGATACGAGTAAGAATGTAGTATCTTTGGATTTGATTGACTTCAAAAATTACAGTGCTAGAACTTGCTTCTGTTGATGAATATCCATTTAATGAGTATCAAAATAGATATAATGGAATAGTTATGTATTTTAGAAAGAATAAATTAATCTGTCATGACTCTGGGAATATAATAATTATAGATGGTACAAGCGTTATTGAAATTCCAGATGTAGTTTCTATTAAATACTATCAACTAATAGCATCTAATACATATTTGTTAGCGATTGGTGAAAATCAGCTACAGCTTATCAACTTAGAAAATGCTAGTGAAAGTAAATTTATTTCTTTTTGCATCTCCCTGCTATTGTGTTGGTGCAGATATATTTGAGGAACAGGACAAAATCCATATATCTCTTTTATTAAATAATGATTGGGAAGAGTTTGTGCGTGTAGAAGAATATGCTTTTACCTTTGATGAATTGCAAACAAATGTAATGCTGTAGGTCATTCTTTATATGCTATAATTAAGTATTACATGAATTATTTAATATATCTTAATTATAGAGTTATAGCGTTTATAGAAAGAGGTTCTTTATGGCATCCGGCAGATCTGAAAAAGAGTTACAAGGGGTAACGATGTTAGGTCACAAGACCGATTATCCTACTGATTATGCACCACAGGTGTTAGAAGCGTTTGATAACAAGCATCCTGATAATGATTATTTCGTTAAGTTTAATTGTCCTGAGTTCACTAGCTTGTGTCCTATGACAGGGCAACCAGACTTTGCGACCATTTACATTTCTTATGTGCCAGATAAGAAAATGGTAGAGTCCAAGTCTTTAAAATTATATCTATTTAGTTTCCGCAACCACGGGGACTTTCACGAGGACTGCATTAATATCATTATGAAAGACCTCATCAAGTTGATGGAACCTAAGTACATCGAAGTATGGGGCAAATTTACGCCTCGTGGAGGTTTATCTATTGATCCATACGCAAACTATGGCAAACCCGGTACAGACTGGGAAAAGACGGCGAAAGAGCGCCTTCATTTCCATGATATGCAGCCTGAACGCGTAGCGTACCGTTAAGATGAATTACGAATTTATAGCTGTCATCTCGGCAATCATATTTTGCTTTGTATTTGGCCTATTATTGTCTTTGCATCCAGCAGCGCTCGTCGTTGGTAGTCATAGTTCATTACATACATACAGCCGATGGACACGATGGAGTGCTTATATAGCGTTGATACTATTAGTATTGCGCATCGACATTACTGTAACAGACAGTATGGTGCCGTCTAGCTGGCTGTTTAGTGAATGGTTTCAGCTCGTTACCATTGTTATATTTGCTCTCGTCCTACTACAAACCTTGGCATTCGTAGATTTTACACATGGGGAACGAAATGTACAGTTTCACTATTGGCAAATTGAGCAAAGTTATGGTTCAGAGTCGCGGATGGAACGATATATACACAAGCATCATAATCAAGTAGCAGGGGCGTTGGTAAATTATTGTTATGTTTTATGGATGACATGGCGTTCTATGTGGCCTGCCTTATTGATGTTATTCTGGTATAAACTTTGGGCCGTTGAAGTGAATGGCTTGCTTTCACCAATTATATCTAGAAAAGAGCATATGCCAGATGTGGTTTCTTATTTGATATTAGATCCACATATTTTAACGTATACCTTGGCTGGCTTTTTATGGGGCCATATTGTATTGCATGAACGAAAGAACATCATCTTATATGGCAATAGTAGGGCTTTTCAGTTTGTGCTCTCTAGGCTTATAGTTATCGTGGGCAGTCTTTTGTGGATAGGAATTGCCGTCGCCATTATGACGGTACCTATTACGTGGGATTCGGTGATTAGCACGCTTGGAAACATACGATAAACTCAGTTATTTCCTATAAACTGCGGGCTTTAAAGACCCTCAAAATTCTTGACAGATATATTCCTAGGTGTTAGAGTAGGAATATATTTATAGAGTGTACAAATGATTATACCCAGTGTATAGTTTGGTGATCGTTAAAACCGTGACTTACGCCCTTGGGAGTATCCAAGGGCGTTATATTTTTGATAGACACACTGTTCGTGTAATGAACGTAGATATGGAGTACTTATGATGCAAGGTTTGCGCGAGTTATGGGGCAAATTCAATATAATATTAAACGCGTCATGGATTCTGACCCAGCGGCCACTAATGTGTGGATGGTTATATGGACGTATCCTCATATTACGGCTTTGTTCTGGCATTTCTTTGCGCATCGCCTTTATAAGGCGGGATGGCCTACATTGGCACGCCGTATAGCACTTCATTCTCGTCATGTAACAGGCATTGAGATTCATCCGGGTGCTACCATAGGTCGAGGCTTATTTATTGACCATGGTATGGGTGTTGTTATCGGTGAAACCGCCGTCGTCGGAGATAATGTGACATTGTTCCACCAAGTAACATTGGGCGGTATGTCCTCTAAGAAAACAAAACGCCATCCCACCATTGAAGATGATGTTCTCATTGGTACAGGTACAAAAATTTTAGGGGATATTACGATTGGAGCGCGCACTAAAATCGGTTGTAATCTAGTTATAAAACACGATATTCCAAAAGATATGGTTATCTTTGAAACGGATCCGGAAAATATGTATGTTCGGAAACCTAGACGAAAGAATAATAATGGTGTATCGAATGATAGTCCATATCCTGAAAACTACATAGAATACTATATATAATATAGATTGGTTTAGACCTCTTGCTGTTAGATGCATATCTGATGGTAAGAGGTCTTTTTGTTTCATAAAAATTTCATTGAAAAAAATCGATAAAGTTATTGACAAGGAAAAATCATTATTGTTAATATAATCATGTAATCAATACTGATTACAAATTACAGAAATAAATAACAGACATAAAAATCTGACTGGATTTATCCTGATGTTAGGATGAATTGTAATTGAGAATTAAATGAAAAAAAGGAGTAATTATTATGAAAAACGTACAACAAGTAAATCAATATTTAGCAGATCTTTCCGTATGGAATGTAAAATTACACAACCTTCATTTTCAATGTAACTGGTCCACAATTCAAATCCATCCATGAATACTTGGAATCCATTTATGATGAAGCCTTTGAATACTTTGATGCAGTCGCTGAACATGTAAAAATGCAAGGTGAATTTCCATTAGTAAATTCTGTTGAATATGCTAAATTGGCAAAAATCGGTGAATTAGGTCAAGAAGATGTTCCTCAACATAAAGTTATCGAAATTTTACTTCATGACTTCAAATATATGAAAGATCAAGCTTCTGCTATTCGTGAAGCAGCTGGTGAAGAAGATAATTTCTTGCTTTCTAACATGATGGAAGACCATATTGAATATTATGTAAAACAAATTTGGTTCATTGAATCTATGTTGAAATAATTCAATTGACAACGCCTTACTGGGTATGATATGATTACCCAGTAAAGCATGGAGGATTACTCAAGAGGCTGAAGAGGACGGTTTGCTAAATCGTTAGGGCGGGTTACCGTCGCTAGGGTTCGAATCCCTAATCCTCCGCCATGCTGAGACCTCACATCGTCTGATGTGAGGTCTTTTTTATTAACCATACAGTGTAGGGAATGGGGATAGAGTTGACGTATTCATATCTGATTGCTTATAATGAATTGTATAAAATTTAATTTAAGGAGACTTTTATGAATACACAATATACACGTCATTTGTCGATGATTCGTCGCGCCCTTAGTATTGGGACCCTTTGTTTAGTGGCATCCTTCGGTGTGGCTCATGCGGAAGACTTTGCAATTCCTAGTGCCCGTCCTGTGGTAGATGGTATGAGTACTGATGATGTTAAAGTCGTATCTGCTGCACATCCTGGTAGCGCTAACCTTATTACACCAAATGATTGGACATATAAAGCGTTAAAGACACTGGTAAAACATGGGGCCATTACAGATACACACGGATTTACATTCGATGATAGCACTAGCTATACAAAGGATGAGTTGATGCCGTTACTTGATGAAGTTGTGGAAAAACGGGAACAAATGAACGACAATGATCGTCAATTTGCGTTGCGTATCTACCAAGAAAACATGCGTGATGTCATGGATTATCGCATTGAACGAGACAAAAAAATCACCGAAGAACGCCGTCAAAAATTAGATAAAAAACGAGTTGAGAAATTTGGTAAAGATGTAAAGGTATCCGAAAAACAACAGGAATCTCTCGATGCGGCCACTGATGAAGTAGCAAAACCTAAAGAACGGGCCTTAACAGATGAACAAATTAAGGAAAAAATGAAGAGATTCAAAATTGATGACTCTCGTGTAAAGACTAACGGTGATGTTCGTATTCGCTATACAGGTTCCAAGAATGGAAAATCTAAAGCAGATGCGCGTGTACAAACAGAAATGACGTTCACTCTATAATCCCTGTAAGGGAACAACATGATTAATTTTCTTAAAAATAAGTTGTTTACCGTCCATCAGAATGGCAAACAACATGTTAGTGAAGTATTTAAGTATATCGGACCCGGTATTATTGTAACCGTCGGATTTATCGATCCTGGCAACTGGGCTTGCCAACTTAGCAGCAGGTGCTAGTTATGGGTATGAATTGCTATGGGTTGTAACACTATCTACGCTTATGCTCATCTTATTGCAGCATAATGTGGCCCATTTAGGGATTGTGCGGGGGCAATGCCTAGCAGAATGTGCTTATGAATTCTTACCGAAATGGTTGTCTCGTACGGTGCTTAGTACGGCAGGGATTGCGGCCGTAGCAACGGCGCTGGCGGAGTTTATTGGTGCTGCTATTGCATTAAAGATGCTCTTTGGTATCCCTCTCGTTATCGGTAGCGTGTTGACGGCTATCGTATGTACAATTATGCTCATTACAAACTCCTATAGTAAATTAGAACGTATCATAGCCGGGTTTGTATCCCTTATCGCATTGGCCTACCTTGTGGAGGTCAATATGGTCGATGTTAATTGGGCTGCAGCGGGTATTGGCTGGGTCAATCCGAGCATACCTAATGAATCGATGCTCGTTATCTTGAGCATTTTAGGGGCTGTTGTTATGCCTCATAATTTGTTTTTGCACTCCGAGGTCATCCAAAGTCGTCAGTTTAATCGACAAGATAAGGAGATTATGCATCGCCAGTTGCGATATGAATTCGTAGATACATTATTATCTATGGGCATTGGTTGGATGATTAACTCCGCCATGATTATACTAGCGGCGGCCGTATTTTTTAGTCATGGCATTGCTGTTACCGAATTAGAACAAGCTGAGGAATTATTGAGACCTTTAATTGGACCTGCTGCAGGTACTATCTTTGCATTGGCCTTGCTGTTTGCCGGCCTTGCATCATCGGCGACAGCTGGTATGGCTGGGGCGAGCATATTGCCGGCATGTTTGGCGAGTCCTATGATATGAAGGACTTTCATAGTCGTTTAGGATTGGGGTTAACATATATTCCTGCACTATTATTGATCCTGTTTATTACGGATTCCTTTCAAGCCTTGCTCGTTTCGCAAATGTTCTTGAGTTTACAGTTGCCGATTACCATATTCTTACAACTATATATGACGAGTAGTCGTCGTGTTATGGGCGCTTATACGAACCGCCGATTTACGGGGATTATTCTTTGGGGCATTGGTATTATCGTAACATTGATGAATATTTACTTATTAGTTATAGGCTAATATATACCGCTTGTTTTTGTGAAAGCTTTCACAGAAATAGGCGGTATTTTGTTTTGTTTAGAACCAGAACCAAATAGATTTATGAAATGTAGTTGTAGTAACGTATAAGCCTGTGAAATATGGTACAATAAAGAATAGAATTTAATTTGCTACTATAGCAGTTTATATATGTTTTTGGGAGGATTTCATGGCAACAGAAAAAGATATGAATGAATTAAATGCACCATTACAATCTGATTATAAAGAGGTTGTTCACGACATTGCAGAAGAATTATTAGCGCGTCTTAACATTGAAGAGGATGGCGCTATTATCGATATGTTCCAAACAGGATCTCTAGACCCTTGGCAATTATTTGTGTTCTTCTCCGCATTAGAACATGCACTTATGGAGTTTAGAACGGACAAACGCAAGAAAACCGTTATCGTTCATGCTCAACCGGAGGCCCTCGTTGGTACAGGCCCTGTTGTAACACCTGTATCCACAATGCTTGAGCATATTTAATGTCTCGCGTAAATGATATGAGCGAAGGTCGTTTAGAAACAGGTTTGCTTACCGTGTCTGGTGAAAGCATCGATTACGAAGGGGTTAATCTTAAGGGACGCCATGTAGTTATCATTTGCGATATCCACGATAATGAATCTCCTTATTTGGCAGAATGCATTAAATTGTGTAAAGAAATGAAAGCTAGTCACGTTGTGGCAGTGCCTCTCATGTTGTGGAATCCAGATCTTATTGACAATTTGACAGAGGAAAGTATCAAGGCGGAATTGTCCCATGAAAATCGTCCTCTCTCCTAGTAAGACAAAAACAATATCCCATACTGCAGCAGTAATCCGTGATGGTCAATTTCAGCCCCTTATTACGCAAAAGATTGTAAAACATGTACAATCTCTTGATGTAGCAGCACTTGGTAAGGCCCTAAAACTAAAAGATGATAAGGCACAATCTATTTTCGATTTTTATGAAGAGTTTGAGTCTCATCCTGTAGGTTTTGCTTGTGAAAGCTACGATGGCATTGCCTTTAAATACTTGGATTGGACAGGACTATCTGATGAGGCTAAGAATTTTGGTAAAAATCACCTCGTTATAATGTCTGCGTTATACGGCATCGTAGAGCCTACGATGGGCGTTAGAGATTATCGATTAGATATGGTCGATAAGGTGGGCATTAATTTATATGAAACTTGGCGCAAAGCGGTGGATGCATACTTTCACAAGGAAGATTGGATTCTAAACCTAGCGTCTAAAGAATATGCAAAAATGGTGAATCATCCAAAGGTGGTAACCATTGAATTTTGGGAATTACGAGGCGACACATATAAACAGATGAGTACGTCCTCAAAAATGAGTCGTGGCATGATGGCGCATGCATGTTTAACGAAACAAGTGAAGCACGTGCGGGATTTACCGCGTGAAATTAATGGATTTATCTGCGCTACAGATATTGAGTCCATTACCATACCAAGCGAATCGATGACGATTCGTTATGAAAGGAAGTGATTGTTTGCAAGTGCAAGATATTCTCGCAAAAGACCTCGTTGGCGATGAATGGCTGACAGAGGATGAGTTAAGATTTCTCATGTCTGTAACTGATGAAGAACAGTTGCAGTTAATCTATAAAAAGGCTTACGAAGTGAAGGCGAAATATGTACAGCCTGTGGCATACTATCGTGGCCTCATCGAGTTCTCGAACCGATGCATTAAAAACTGTAATTACTGTGGTATTCGCCGCGAAAATGATAAGACGGAACGCTTTGATATGAATCGTGAAGATATCATAAAGATGGCGCAGTGGGCGTATGACCATGAATATGGTTCTATTACGCTTCAATCTGGAGAACGTTGTGATGATGTATTCGTCGATTATGTAGTCGATCTTATCCGCGACATCAAAGCCATCGGCGATGGTTCCCTTGGTATTACGATGTGCGTAGGGGAGCAAAGTGAAGAGGCATACCGCCGCATGCGTGAGGCGGGTGCTAGCCGTTACCTATTGCGCATTGAAACGACGAATAAAGAGTTATATCACAAAATTCATCCTCGCGATGAACTACATTCCTTTGAAACTCGAGTTGAATGTCTACGCCGTTTGCGTCGTGTAGGATTTCAAGTGGGTACAGGCGTTATGATTGGTCTGCCTGGGCAAACAGAGGAAGACCTTGTGAACGATATCTTGTTCTACCGTGATATGGATATCGATATGATTGGCATGGGCCCCTATGTGATGCATCATGATACGCCATTAGGCCAAGAGGCGTTAGCAATGGGCATTGATGATGAGGCTGGTAAATTGCGCCGTATTCAACTAGGGCTCAAGATGATTGCCTTAACGCGTCTATTCTTGAAAGACGTAAATATTGCAGCTACTACAGCGTTACAAGCATTAGATCCACTAGGTCGTGAAAAAGGACTGGTAGCAGGTGCCAATATTTTGATGCCTATCATTACAATCCCAGAACATCGTGCCAAATATTTGTTATATGATAATAAACCATGCGTGGATGATAATGCAGATAAATGTAAAGATTGCTTGACGCGTCGCGTTATGTCCATTGGTGATACTGTTGGGTGGAAGCAAAATGGGGATTCTAAGCATTACGGTAAGCGAACTGGGTCGTTTTAAACACATTGATATAGATTATCGATTAAATTGTTTATAATTTTTATATTTATGTAGAAATATAAATAAAACCCAGATATAATAAGAACATAGTTTATTTTGTTTTATTATATGAGGTGATTTTATGGAAACAAAATGGTATTCTGACTTTTGGAATCTATTGACTCAACCATTCAAGGGCGGTATCGATCAAGTCGTACAGTATGGTACATTGAAAAAGGGGTTCTTAGGGACAGCGCTCTTATGGGCGATTCCTTACATTTTACTAGGTTTGTTTGGGGCCTTGTTGTTCCCATTGCTTCCTAGAAGCGAATTTTCTGCTATGGGCATGCTCCTTGGGGCTGGCGTAGGCTTCTTCTTTATTCTAGCCTATATTGCTAGTATCATTTGGTCCTTTGTCATGGTGGCTGTTGGGTCCTATGTATTTAACTGGGTAGCTGTAAAGATGGGTGGTACTGACGATGTACAGTCTGTTATGAAAGTACAATGGTATCTACAAGGTTATGAAGTATTATTATGTACTTGTGCGTATACAATTGTTTTTATTCTCATGGCTATCTTCGGTGGTTTATTTGGTAGCTCTACATTAGCTGAATTTATTTATAGTTTAGGTTCTCTAGCAATTTTCGTTTTATCCGTATGGGTAGGCTTAGAATTGATGGCAAGACAAACTACGTTGACTAAGATGCAAGTATTCATTGCCGGCATTGTAACATTTGTTATCTTCTTCATTATCTCGCTTATTTTCATGGCTCTTTTTGGTGGCTGTGCAGCCTTGGTAGGGCGATAATTTCATTATTATAAAAAATCCTCTTTTTTCGATAAATATTTTTTCGGGAAAAGAGGATTTTTATAGTATTACGTCGAAATCATATATCAAGAACTCAAAGTTTCACATAAGGAGGCGATTCCGATGAAAGAATATAGTAGTGATCAGATTCGTAATGTAGCTGTGGTGTCCCACGATGGGGCAGGGAAAACGGCTTTAGTAGAATCCTTGTTATTAACCTCTGGTGCTGTTGATTTTGTTGGCCGTGGTCAAGATAACAAACATATTATGGACTTTGAGCCAGAAGAGATTAAACGGAATGTAACAATTCAATTGGGTATGGCCCCTTGTGAATGGCATGACCATAAGGTTAACTTTATTGATACACCGGGTTACAATGAATTCCATGGCGAAGTTCGTGCCGCATTGCGTGCTTGTGATGGCATGTTAATGGTATTATCTGCAACGACTGGCGTTGAAACAGATACGGTGCGCGCGTGGGATTATGCTGTTGAATTACAAATGCCACGTATGGCATTTATCAATAAAATGGACGTTGATGGTGCTGATTTCTTCGGTACTATTGAACGTATGCGTGAACTATTTGGCAAGGCAATTATGCCACTCCAAATTCCAATTGGCGAAGGTGCCAATTTTGAAGGCGTTATAGACGTAGCCAAAATGACTGCGTTTACTTACAAAGACGGCCAACCAACAGAGATTGCTGTACCGGCTCATCTTATCGAAAAGGCCCAAGAAATACGGGAAATGACCGTAGAGGCCGCGGCTGAAGGTAGCGATGAATTGTTGGAAAAATATTTAGAAGGCGAAGAACTTTCATTAGAAGAAATTCGTCAAGGTCTACGCGAAGGGATGATTACAGGCCGTGTGTGTCCAATCATGTGTGGCAGTGCCACATCCCGTATTGGCTTAGATCAAGTATTAGACAGAATGATTCGGTATATGCCAGATGCAGCCAAAAAGTGATGACTGCTGAATCAGCAGACCCTGGTGAACCAGTTGTGGTGCATGTGGATAAACCCCTAACCGCATTCGTGTTTAAAACCTTGCTTGACCCATTCGCAGGCAAACAAAGCTTTGTACGCATCTTCTCTGGTGAACTCAAAGAAGGTGATAAGCTGTTCAACGTTAATCAGGGAACTGAGGAAAAAAATGGAATAAGATGGTTACCCTTATCGGGAAGCAACAAACTCCAGTGACTGTTGCAAAAAGCTGGCGATATCGTAGTGATACCGAAATTAGCCAATGCAAAAACAGGCGATACCTTAACAGCTCCTGATTTTAAGGTGAAGTACGATGCGATTCGTTTCCCTCAACCTTTATATACCGTAGCTATGGAAGCTGTGAAAAAAAGGTGAAGAGGAAAAAAATTAGCTAGTGCTGTGTTAAAAAGTAGCCGAAGAAGATCCAACTTGTGTAGTTGTGAAAAAAATCCGGAAGCTCGCCAATTGCAAATCGATTGCATGGGCGAAGTGCACTTAGAACATATCCTTAACAAGATGGACCGTAAATACGGCGTACAAGCGAAACTTGTAAAACCATATATTCCATACCGTGAAACAATTAAAGGATCTGCAGAAACAGAATCGAAATATAAAAAACAAAGTGGCGGTCATGGTCAGTATGGACATGTTAAAATTCAAGTTGATCCATTATATGATGGTCAAGAATTTGCCTTTGTAGACAAGATTTTTGGTGGTGCTGTACCAAGACAATATATACCAGCAGTGGAAAAGGGTGCCAAAGAAACCCTAGAAAAAGGCTTAATTGCGGGATATCCTATGATTGGCGTGCAAGTGACACTCTTGGATGGATCTTACCACAGTGTAGACTCCTCAGAGTTAGCATTTAAAGTAGCTACGTCACAGGCTATCAAGGATGTAATTCCAAAGGCGAAACCAGTCCTATTAGAACCAATCTATGAAGTTAACGTGTTTGCACCAGATGCTTTCATGGGTGACATCATGGGCGATTTAAATAGTCGTCGAGGTCGTGTATTAGGCATGGAACAAAGTGAAAGAACTGGTATATCTGTTGTTAAAGCGCAAGTACCATTGGCAGAAATGTCAGATTATGTTACTGTTTTGCGCTCTATGACACAAGGACAAGGCGTATTTAATCGTCAGTTCTATAGTTATGAAGAGGTTCCTCATAAGCAAGCCGATGAGATTATCGCTGCTTTTAAGGAAAAAGAGTAATATAAAATTGTCCACGTAGTTAATTCTAATATGAATTAACATGTAAGTAACAACTACATATACAATTTCATAGACAACTTCATATGTATAACAGTCTTGACGTGAGTCATAAAACTGAATAGTATTTTACGGACCCTCCATATATGTAGCGTATGGAGGGTTTGTGTTTATATAATCATGTGTGGAAGCTAAGCTTTTTATGTGCTACGATAAGGGTATAAAGATCATATTGATATTGTATTTGAATATAGTATGTCTATACAGTATGGTTCTTACAGAAAGGATATAGTTATGTTTTTCTCCAGTATACATGCAGATTATACAAAAATGGGCTACCCCGCAGCCATTGTTCGAGCCCTTGATTTCTTAAAAAACACTGATTTACAAGCATTGCCAGGAGGTCGTCATGCTATCGAAGGCGATATGATGTATGCCAATGTAGATGATGTAGAAACAAAATTATTTGAAACTACGAAACCAGAATCTCATAAAAATTATATAGATATACAGTTTATGGTAAAGGGTGAAGAGAATATGGGCTTTTTTGTAGACCGTGGCCGAGTAAAGCCTATCGAATCTTATCCTGAACGAGATTGCTATTTTTATCCTAATGAATCTGTCGATGAAGGGCAAATCTATTGTCCAGAAGGGTATTATACGGTATTTTTCCCATCGGATATTCATCGCCCTCTTTTAGCGGTTGACGGTAAGCCTATAAAAATTCGTAAGGTTGTTGTAAAGGTGCACGTGTCTCTATTAGGTGAGTAACATGATGAAACGATATGAAGTTATCGGCATTATATTAACATTATTAGGCGCCACCTTATGGGGCGTGTCAGGCACATCTGTTCAGTTCATTGGCAATTTTCGTAATATGAACCTGGAGTGGCTATTGACGATGCGTCTTATTACGGCAGGACTGTTAACCGTTCTATATGGGTGGATTCGTCAAGGCAATGCTATTTTTAATGTATTCCGTAATTGGCGAGATACATTAGGGCTCGTCATATTCGGCGTATTTGGTATGGCTTGTGCCAATATACCTATTTCCGTTCCATCGTCATCGCCGGTGCGGGCATTGCGACGGTGCTGCAATATTTGGCGCCGTCTATGATTATCATCTATTTGCTGATGCGTTATGGCAAACGGCCTTCTACAGGAGAAATCATTTCAGTTATCCTTGCTTTAGTAGGTACTATTTGCTTGATGGGCAATAATGGTTTTTCTTTTGAAAGCTTCCGCAGTGATGTATTATTCTGGGGCTTATTATCTGCCGTGGGCGTAGCCGTATATAGTGTTTCCCCAGTACGATTATTAGCTACCTATGGGACAATTCCTATTGTAGGCTTTGGTATGCTCCTTAGTGGTCTCGTGGCAGCGGTCCTTTTCCAGCAACCTCATTCGTATGCGACGTGGGATGTATGGACTGTGGTAGGCTGTTTTAATGTAGTTTTTCTTGGCACCATCGTGTCCTTTAATGCGTACCTTGAAGGGGTTAAACGCATTGGTGCGGTTCCAGGATCGATTTTGTCATCGATTGAGCCGATTTCAGCAGCCTTCTTTGGATGGGCTTTGTTAGGTAATCAATTTAACTGGGTTGGTATCTTAGGGATGGCCATGATTATTGCTACAGTTATCATCATTGCCTTAGAAAAACGAGGTCAATCATCTTAATGATAAACTTTTTGTAATAGTAATCAATCCTTATGCGGAGGTTGTATGGAAGAAAAACAGTGGATAGGCATGGGCCTTGCCATTATGGGGGCACTATTTTGGGGGCTTTCAGGTACATCGGTGCAATTCCTCGAAAATGCAAAGCATTTAAATGTAGAGTGGCTGTTAGAAGTGCGGTTACTTGTAGCAGGTTTATTAACAATTCTACTCGCTTATATACAAGATGGACGGCGCATTTTTGATATATTTAAAAATCCAAAAGACTTTGGAAATTGCTCATATTCGGTTTATTGGGCATTGCGTTGGCACAGTACTCGTACTTTAAAGCTATCGCCATTTCAGGTGTAGGTGTTGCTACTGTTCTTCAATATGTGGCTCCTACGATGTTGATTATTTATCTATTTATACGATATTTTAAAAAGCCATCTCTCCCAGAATTATGTTGTGTGGTCCTAGCTATGATTGGCACGGTGTGTATTATCATGCAAAAGGGGCTAGATTTATCTGCATTTAATGGGGATGCTTTGTTTTGGGGCCTCATCTCAGCGGCTAGTATTTGTGTTTACACATTGGAACCTATTGAACTCTTAAAAAAATACAGTACATCATCCATTGTTGGCTTTGGTATGTTTATATCTGGCATTTTAGCGTGTATCGTATTCCGCCAAGTGGCATCAGAAGCCATTTGGGATGGTATGACTTGGGTTGGATTATTTACAATTATCATACTCGGTACAGTTGTATCTTTTAATGCTTATATCGAAGGTGTGCGTCGCATTGGTGCCGTGCAAGGATCGATTCTTTCATCTTTAGAACCAATTTCGGCTGCATTATTTGGATGGGCTCTTTTAGGCAATGAATTCACCTTAGTAGGCATCTTTGGTATGATCTGTATCATTGCCACAGTGTTCATCATTGCTTGGGATAGACAAAGACAAATTAAGAGAGAAGTATTAGAGAAACTAAATAAGGAAGAAATAATATAGACATAGAAAAACACATATGCTCGATAGTTAATTATCGTGGCATATGTGTTTTATTGTTATAGAGGTAATATATCATATTTTCTCTAATATCAATTCAAATAAATTCTCTAGTTTTTGTAAGTCTCCATATACCGTACCGTCCATGTAGGTATTATATATGATGTCATTATCGGAAACGCGGATTTGTGCTCGATACCCTTTCGATATGGCAAGCGCTCGAATTACTTCACGTTGTGTTCGACCATTCCCTTCTCTGAAGGGATGGAAGAAGTTTAGCGCGTCTAGAATTTTAGCCAGTGAGCAAATAATACATGCTTTTGTATTGGCCTTTTGATGATATGTATTGAGCAAATCATTTAGATATTCCTCGGCAGAGTTAAATGATTGAATCGACATAAAAGGATTTCCACTTTTAGAGATATTAACTCTTCTGTATTGACCGGCCCAAGAATAAACGTCTTGAAAAAGATATTTATGAATTTTTTGTATATCATCAGTGGAATACACTAAAATCGGCTGTATATATAAATCTGCAAGCCGTTTTGATACATGTAGATGTTCATTATTTTTGGCTGAGTTAGAATCTAGAATATTTTGTTTGTTTATTAAAACCGTTGAGTTTTTATAGGTATAGAAATTATCTAAATCTATATATTGGTAACCCTCGTATTGGTTTTTAGCCAATTTGTAGTTCCTTCCTTCTATTTACAACGTAGTTTTTTAATTCTAGAACTGATTCAGTAGTAGGTTTAAAGTCCTCAATCATAGATGAACCTATGGCATACCAAACTGCATCAAAGTCTTCAAAGTTGTCAAATTGTACATCTAAAATAGTGAGTTTTTCTTTGCTTACATTTAATGTCATAGGAACCTCCTTTAATACTATTATTATACCATAGTTAAGCTTTTGATTTTGTATACATAGCCCCGCTTGGTTGACTATTTACATATCTATTCCTATAGTTAATGTATAGAGAGGAATAATAAGTTATATGATGTTATTTAGTATATGAGGTTATATATGATACTAAAAGAACGTTTACAAAAAGATTTTGATGCTATGGCACAGTTGACTGGACTTGGAGAAGGCGTTAATCGCCTTGCTTTCACCGATGCAGATTGGGAAGGGCGTCAATATATTATAGATTGTATGATTGATGCGGGCCTTGATGTAGAGATAGATGGATTTGGTAATGTTATCGGTTATAAGGTTGGTACAAATCCTGATTTACCAGTTGTAATGGTTGGATCTCATACAGATAGTGTACCCAATGGCGGTAATTATGATGGTGTAGTTGGCGTTTTATCAGCCATTGAAGCAGTGCGTAGCATGATAGACGATGGTTTTGAACAGGAACATACCATTGCAGTAGTAGATTTTATGTGTGAAGAATCTAGTCGATTTGGCGCCGCTACTTTGGGGAGTAAGGCTATGTGTGGCAAATTGACATTAAATGATTTGCATCGATTAGTCGATACACAAGGTATAACCTTATACGATGTATTGAAAGGTCGTAATTTGAATCCTGATGCTATTGAAAGTATGGCATATAAAAGGCCGGTGAAAGCTTTCATAGAAATACATATTGAACAAGGCAAAGTGTTAGAACATGAACAGAAACAGATTGGCATTGTATCTGGTATTGCCGGACTGGAACGGTTTTATGTAACCATTCGTGGTAATGCAGATCATAGTGGCGCTACGCCGATGAATTTACGCCATGATGCATTGTGTGGTGCCTCAAAAATCATTCTCGGTATTGAAGAGGTAACATCGATGCAAGAGGAGCCACCTGTGGTAGGTACTGTTGGTATTGCCGAAGTTGTGCCTGGTGCTATGAATGTGATTCCTGGAGCTGTAAAACTAGGTGTAGACATTCGAAGTATTTCAAAGGTAGCTCGAGATTCTGTAGTATTTCTTATTAAAGAATTAATCGATGTTATTGCAGAAAAAAGAGGTCTATCTTATACTATTGAGCCTATTTCAAAGGACCATCCAGTATCTATGCATCCACTTATGGTTAAGGAGATTGAAAGAGCCGTTACATCTCTACAGTTAGAATACATGATTATGCCTAGCGGAGCTGGCCATGATGCGATGCATTGGGCTGAGGTGGCGCCTACAGGGATGATATTTATTCCTTGTCGTGATGGAATTAGTCATAATCCAGCAGAGTTTGCTGCTATGGATGATATAGTAGCTGGTGCAGAAGTATTAGAAAATGTGATAAAGAATATAAGTCTAGTTGGCAATGCTTTAGATTAATATAAAAACCTTCAACAATGATGATCGTCGATGTAGTTATAACATCTATTCTCATATGTTGAAGGTTTTGTTATATGAATTATTTTAGTTTAAAGGCAATCCATAGGGCACTGAGGATGAATAATCCACCACTTACCCAGAATAGTGTAGTGAAACCTAGTAGAGCCATAAGACTAGAGCCGCCGATGGCACCAAGGAAATATCCAAAGAACAAACAAGATTGATTGTAGGAGAAAACCTGTCCTGTAAATTCTCTAGGTGTTTTGGAGGATAGATATGTATTCAATGCAGGAAGCATACCGCCTAAACCGAAGCCCTGTAGAAATCTAATGAATGCGAGCTGGTAAACGTCCGTTACATACGCTTGAGGAATGTTGAATAAACCTACATAGATAAGCGATACGACGAGTACCTTACGTGGTCCTACCTTATCGACGAGTTTCCCTAAAGGTGAACTACTCATCAATTGAGCAATCCCCATAGCAGAGAATACGGCACCTGCAATAAATGCTAAATTCTCGGTGTTGCTTGGTACAATGCCCTTAATATATACGGAGATAACAGGTTGTAAGGACATGATGCATATTGCGTAGATAAAGGAGGCCACACATAGTGCTACAATACTACTAAATTCGGGGATTTGTTCTTTTAATTTACTGATAGACAGTTTTTCTATATTAGGCTTTGGTACATAGTTTTCATGGATGAATGCTGTGGCTAATACACCAGCTAAGCCCATGAGGATGCCGACGATGATAAATCATTGCGAATACCTACAGTATCTGCAATGTATCCGCCTAATAACGGTCCAATGAGCGATCCTGCTAGATTGGCCGATGCCAATAGACCTAAAGCCCAGCCAGTCCGTTCAATTGGTGATTCTGAGGCTATTAATGTAATGCTTGCCGAGTAAAAACCACTGACTAAACCTTGGATTAATCGAATTAAAACAACCCCTTCTGGCGTTGTTTGAAAGGCGATTAATACATTACAGAGAGCCATACCAAAGCTAGATCGAATTAATGTAATTTTGCGCCCTTTTCTATCTGCAAGACGGCCCCAAAATGGTGCAGCCAAGCAAACAATAAGAAATGTAATCCCTGTAGCTAAGCCAGACCATAAAGACATTCCTTCTGGTGTGGTGACACCTAGATCATGAAAATATAGAGGGGAGAATTGGACCTAATTGACTAACCCCAAAGGATGTACAGAATACACAGACTAAACTGATGTATACCGTTCGTTTCCACGTTTCCATAAAAACTCCTAAATCGATAAATGAATACTAGTATGTAATTTATAGTATAACGTGATATAGGTTGTTATGCATTATAAATATTAGAAAAATAATATATAATCAGATATAATTGTAATACAAGTAATACGGATTGAAAGAGAGTGGATAGAATTAATTTAATACTATGATTTTGGAGGTGAGCATATGGCAACGATTTCATTACGTATTAGTTCAGATGAAGAAAAACTATTACAAACCTATTTAGCCGCACATAACTTAAATATTTCATCGTTCATTAGACAAGTCGTGTTTGATAAAAATTGAAGATGACTTAGCACTAGATGAAAAAGCGTATTTTGCGGGCTCGTAATCGGATTAATAAAGAAAAACATTACTCCCATGAGGAAGTTTGGAAAGAACTGGGGGTATAGAAAATGTACGAGGTTATATTTACTGATTCGGCATTAAAAGAATTGAAGAAGTTAGATAAACCGGTAGTACGAGTTATAAAAAACTGGGTTGTTAAGAACCTTGTTGATTGTGTTGATCCGAGAATACATGGAAAACCATTAAAAGGCAATCTTAAAGGTGTTTGGCGCTATCGTGTAGGGGATTATCGGCTTTTTGCAGATATTCAAGATGATAAACTTGTTATCTTTTTATTTGAAGTAGCACATAGGAAAGAAATCTACAAATAAGTTTAGAAATTATAATGTTAGTTGAGATTTTTCTTGACTTTCATTCTATAGAAACATTATAATCAGATTATAATTTTATACTCGCCTGAAAGAAACCGATGAGGTGGAGATAAAAATAGGAAATGCACTCACAGAGAGCGGGATTAGCTGAGAACCCGTAGTACGCAGCTTATTAAATGGACCACCGAGGGCGCATGGAACAGAATGAACTTTCATTCCTAGTATGGTGCGACGTCACACGAGCGTTAGTCGTGAGGGATATGTTAGTATCCTGCGAAAGGGGAATGCACTGCATTCAAACAAGGTGGTACCGCGATTTATAGCACATACAATCATATTGTAATAATAGAACTATAGACTCGTCCTTGACGTTACATTGTCATGGGCGAGTTTTTTTATTGGCAAATGCCAGATGGAGGTTCTCATGATTTTTCCTAGTCTTGACCGTGTGAAAGCTATCGCACCGGGCTACGATATCGTGCCTGTGTATATGGAAATTTTATCCGACGTACGCACACCGATTAGCGTGTTGAAAGCGTTAAAACAAGTGAGCAGTCATACGTACTTGCTTGAAAGTGCGGATAATAGTAATCATTGGGGCCGTTACTCCTTCTTGGGCTACGATCCTAAGATTGAGCTCTTCTGCAAAAAACCATAAAATGACTATCAAAGACGGTACAACGCGTACTTTTTGAATGCTCTGATCCTGCTGCAGAAATCCGCAATATTTTGAGCCAATATAAAAGCCCTCGCTTAGAAGAGCTACCAACCTTTACAGGTGGCTTTGTAGGGTACTTTCGCTTGCGAATACATTCGCTACATCGAGCCAACATTGGATTTCCCAACACCAGACGATGACTCCGCCATGGTCAACGATGTAGACCTTATGCTCTTCGATAAAGTCATCGCATTCGACCATTACAAAAAAATAAAATTTACTTAATTGCTAATATCAGTACAAACGATTTGGAACGTAACTACAACAAGGCTGAGCTTGAACTTAAAGCATTAGCTGATCTCGTAGTAAACGGAAAAGAGGCGGACATTCCAAAAAGGCATCCTTAAAAACAGAGTTTCACTTCTGAATTTACAAAGGACGAGTTCGAAGCAGTTGTTAAAAAAAGACACAGCATTATATTAAGGAAGGGATATCTTCCAATGTGTTGTATCTAACCGCCGTGAAGCTGAGTTCGATGGTAGCTTGTTAAATGCGTACCGCGTATTGCGTACGTTGAACCCATCTCCATATATGTTCTACCTATCTGGTGGCGATGTAGAGCTTACAGGTGCTTCTCCAGAAACATTGGTAAAATTGACGGATGGTAAAATGTACACCTTCCCAATTGCAGGTACTATGCGCCGCGGTAAAAACCGAAGCAGAGGACCTCGCTATTGAGGAAAAACTCATTAATGACGAAAAAAAGAGTTGGCTGAACATAACATGCTCGTTGACCTTGGCCGTAACGACTTAGGTAAAATTGCTAAATTCGGTTCCGTACAAGTAGAGGCGTTACACATGTTGCAACGTTTCTCCCACGTAATTCACATTACATCTACTGTAAGCGGTGATATTCAAGACGGTAAAGATGCTCTCGATGCCATCGGTGCTACATTGCCAGCAGGTACATTGTCCGGGGCTCCTAAAATTCGTGCTATCGAGATTTTACACGAACTTGAAAAAAGCCCGCGCGGTGTATACGGCGGCGCTGTAGGTTACATCGATTTCTCCGGTAACATGGACGTATGTATCGGCATCCGTATGGCTATGAATAAAGGCGGTAAGGTCTATGTTCGCGCCGGCGCAGGTATCGTTCGCGATAGCGTTCCTGCTAGTGAATATAACGAAACCTTGATCAAAGGCCAATCCATGATTTCCGCAATTACAGACGCACAGGAGGTAGAATAATGGTACTCCTTATAGATAATTACGATAGCTTTTCCTTCAATTTATACCAATTAGTAGGCTCTATCGATCCAGACATTAAAGTCATCCGCAGCGATGAATTAACCGTTGAAGAAATCCGCGCGTTGAAACCAGACTATGTGATACTTTCACCAGGACCTGGTAGACCAGCTGATGCGGGCGTATACGAAGACCTATTACGCGAATGCAAAGGCGAATTCCCAATCCTCGGCGTATGCCTTGGTCACCAAGCCATCGGCGAAGTATTCGGCGGCACCGTTTCCTACGCAAAACAAGTTATGCACGGCAAACAAAGCGTAGCCAAACAAGTACACCCATCCAAAATCCTTAAAGGCGTACCTGAACAATTCGAGGTGGCTCGCTACCACTCCTTGGCGATCATTGACGAAACCATGCCAAGCGAACTCATCGTTACATCCATTACAGACGACGGTGAAGTAATGAGCGTAGAATACAAAGACTACCCCATCTACGGCGTGCAATTCCATCCGGAATCCATCATGACACCAAATGGGGAACAAATGATTCGCAATTTCTTATCTAAGTAGTACCAGGACCGGTATTGTCTTATATACATTTGTAGTCGAGATGGAGGCCCTAAAGCCTCCACCGGCTAGATCTGTCCCTGCGGGACAGGGCCAAAGTCGTTTTAGGACCACCATCTCGACTTCATCTTTATTTAAATCCAAATCCGGTCCCATGACTACTTTTAATAAAAATTGCGAATCATTTGTTTTCCTAAACGTAAAAGGAAGAAAACGGCATCGCCGTTTTCCTTCCCAGCGCCGCAGAAACATTTTTAAATATTTAATTGTTGTTCATTTTGATAGCGGTTCTAGCAGGTAGTAGGGCATATAGAGGACTAAATGTCGTAGTGTTATTGTGGATTCACAGGGTTCTAGTCCCGACTTTGGCCCTGCGAAGGCCGCAGGCCGAAGTCAGACCCGGCCGGTGGAGGGAATAGGTCCCTGTGAATCCACAAGCGATATGAATGAGAGTCTATGCCCTATTACCGTTGAACAGAAGCAAAATGAACAACAAGTAAGGAGTTATAAATGATCCAAGAAGCATTATATAAAGTAACCCATGGTCAAGATTTATCTTATGATCTTGCTAAAGATACAATGAATAAAATTATGAGTGGAGACGTAGCTGAGGTTCCTATGGCTGGTTTCTTGTGCGCCCTAGCAGCAAAAGGCCCTACTGTAGATGAGGTTACGGCGTTCGCTGAGGTTATGCGTGAGAAGGCTGGTTCTGTGCCTCATGAAGGTACTGTTGTAGAAATCGTAGGTACTGGCGGCGACGAAGCTAATACGTTCAACATTTCTACTACATCTGGCTTTATCATTTCTGCTGCAGGTATTCCTGTAGCAAAACATGGTAACCGCAGTGTATCTAGTAAATGTGGTGCTGCCGACTTGATTGAAGCGTTGGGCGCTAAATTAGAGCTTAACGGCGAACAAAACGAAGCAGTTCTTAACAAAGCAAATATGTGCTTCATGTTTGCTCCTGTATACCACCAAGCTATGAAGTATGCAGGTCCTGTACGTAAAGCGTTAGGCGTTCGTACAGTATTCAATATCCTTGGACCTTTGGCAAACCCAGCAGGTGCTACCGTAGAGTTGATGGGTGTGTACGATAAATCCTTGGTAGAGCCATTGGCTCATGTATTGGCTAACCTTGGCGTTAAACGTGGTGCTGTGGTGCACGGCTTTGACGGCCTTGATGAAATTACAGCTACTAACAAAACATACGTATGCGAAATTAACAATGGCACTTTCACAAGCTACGAATTCGATCCTAAAGAATATGGTTTCGAATACGCTGATAAAACTGAACTTGAAGGTGGCGATGCTACTGTAAATGCTGAGATTACACGCCGCGTTCTCGGTGGTGAGCAAGGTGGTAAACGCACAGCCGTTCTTCTCAACGCTGGTATGGCGATTTACCTTGCAAAAGATGGTATTACATTAGCAGAGGGCATTGAAGAGGCGAAAAACATAATCGACTCTGGCAAGGCTCTTGCTACAATGGAACAGTTTGTGAAAGCCACACAAGAGGTGTAACCATTGATTTTAGACACGATTGTAGAGGCTACCAAGGTTCGAGTGGCCAAAGAAAAAGAGGTGGAAACGCCTGAGGCTGTGAAAGCAGCGGCCTTAGCATTGCCATCTGATACAGGATTTCCTTTTGAAGCAGCCCTTCGGCAGCAAGACTTTAACTTCATTTGCGAAGTAAAGAAGGCGTCTCCTTCAAAAGGCATTATCACTGAGCATTTTCCATATTTAGACATTGCCAAAGAATATGAAGTAGCTGGGGCAGCAGCCATCTCTGTATTGACTGAGCCAGACTTCTTTAAAGGGGACAAAAAATATTTACAAGAAATCGCTAGTACCGTAAAAATCCCTGTCCTTCGCAAGGACTTCATCATTGATGAATACCAAATCTACCAAGCAAAGGTATGGGGCGCTAGTGCTATTCTTTTGATTTGTGCATGCCTCGATGTACCAACATTGACAAAGTTCCGTGAGCTAGCTGATTCTCTTGGCTTATCCTCCTTAGTAGAGGCTCACGATGAACAGGAGGTACAAATGGCCATTGAATGTGGGGCTCGCATTATTGGTGTTAACAACCGTAATTTGAAAGACTTTACCGTAGACGTACAAAACAGTGTGCGCTTACGTAATCTCGTTCAAGACGATGTAATCTTCGTATCTGAAAGCGGTCTTGAAACGCCTGAGGATATCCAAGTATTGCGCGATAACAACATCGGCGTAGCCTTGATGGGGGAAACCTTTATGCGTTCTCCTAATAAGATTGAGAAATTGGCATATCTCTATGGTCCCACCTACTATACACCGAAGGTTAAGATGTGTGGTATCTCCAAGGTGGAAACAATCCCTGCTGTAGTAGAAGCAAAACCAGACTACATGGGTTTTGTCTTTGCACCGAGCAAACGACAAGTTACTGTGGAACAAGCTAAGACGCTCGTTGAAGCATTACATAATCAATGTAAAGAGCAAAATGACACGGTATCCATTAAAACGGTCGGCGTTTTTGTAAATGAAACAATAGACAACCTCGTTACTATTGCTAATGAGGTCAATCTAGATGTTGTGCAATTGCATGGCGATGAAGATGAAGCTTTCATCCAATCCCTAAAAGAACGTACTAATGTAGAGGTTTGGAAGGCTATCCAAATCCGAAGTGCGGCAGATGCAGAGGCGTGGATTGATAGCAGTGCAGATATGCTGTTGTTTGATGCGTATCATAAAGACGAGCGAGGCGGCCACAGGAGATATTTTCGACTGGTCTTGCTTAGATACATTTGAACGTCCATTTATGCTGGCTGGTGGTATCGACAGTACCAATGTGGCCCGTGCCATTCGTACGGTTCGTCCATATGGTATCGATATTAGTAGTGGTATTGAAACAAATGGTGTGAAGGACGATGAGAAGATTACAGCTTTCACCAAGATTGTGAATAGTATAGGAAGGTAAGTTATATGAGTGAACAAAGACATGGTTATTTTGGCGCCTTTGGTGGTCAATTTATGCCAGAAACATTGATGAATGCAGTCATCGAATTGGAAGAGGCGTACAACAAGTACAAAGATGATCCAGAGTTCGTGCGCGAACTTGAGGATTTACATAAAAAATATACAGGTCGTCCATCCCTTTTGTATTATGCAGACCGCATGACAAAAGATCTTGGTGGTGCTAAAATTTATCTGAAACGGGAAGATTTAAACCATACTGGTTCTCATAAATTGAATAACGTAATTGGCCAAATGCTATTGGCAAACGGATGGGTAAAACACGCGTAATCGCTGAAACTGGGGCTGGTCAACACGGTGTGGCAACAGCTACGGTAGCCGCATTGATGGGCATGGAATGTGAAGTATTCATGGGTGCTGAGGACTGTGAACGCCAAGCGCTCAATGTATATCGCATGGAATTGTTGGGCGCAAAGGTACATCCTGTAACAACAGGTACTAGCACATTGAAAGATGCTGTATCCGAAGCTATGCGCGAATGGACAAATCGTATGTCCGATACACACTATGTGTTGGGCTCCGTTATGGGGGCTCATCCATTCCCTATGATTGTTCGCGATTTCCAATCCATCATCAGCCGTGAAGCGCGTGAACAAATTCTCGAAGCGGAAGGTAAATTGCCAACAGCTGTTATGGCCTGTGTTGGTGGCGGATCCAATGCGATGGGGATGTTCTATAACTTCATTCCTGATGAAGGTGTACGCCTCATTGGTTGTGAAGCAGCTGGCCATGGCGTAGATACGGATATGAATGCTGCTACGATGGCAAATGGTACAGTAGGTATCTTCCATGGCATGAAATCCTACTTCTGCCAAGATGAAGACGGTCAAATCGCACCGGTATATTCCATTTCTGCAGGCCTTGATTATCCTGGCATTGGACCTGAACATGCGTACTTGCGCGACAGTGGTCGTGCTGAATACGTACCTGTTACAGATGATGAAGCAGTAGATGCGTTTGAATATCTATCTCGCTTAGAAGGGATTATTCCTGCTATTGAAAGTGCACATGCGGTGGCACATGCACGTAAAATCGCTCCTACCATGAGTAAGGACGATATCATTATTATTTGTTTATCTGGTCGTGGCGATAAGGACGTTGCGGCTATGGCGAAATACAGAGGGGTGGATCTTCATGAGTAAAATTAAAGACGCTTTCACAAAGGGCAAGGCATTCATCCCATTTATTAGTGCTGGTGACCATGGTATTGAGAACACGGAACGGTATATTCGCATCATGGTGAAAGCTGGCGCTGATATGGTAGAAATCGGTATTCCGTTCTCGGACCCGACAGCGGAAGGCCCAGTTATCCAAGAGGCAAGCACGCGTGCATTGTCTACAGGTGTAAATTCACGATATCTTCGATATGGTACGCCGTTTGCGTACTGGTGATGATGCGGTGACAGTGCCACTCGTATTCATGACCTATTTGAATCCTATCTATGTATTCGGTCGTGAAAAATTCTTTACCCTCTGTGAAGAGGTTGGCATTTCTGGCGTTATTGTGCCGGATATGCCATTTGAAGAAAAAGGTGAACTTGGAACAATTGCTCATAAGCATGGTGTTGAAGTAGTATCCTTGATTGCCCCAACATCTGAAAATCGCATCGAAATGATCGCAAAAGAAGCGGAAGGTTTCGTGTATTGTGTATCGTCCTTGGGCGTTACCGGTATGCGTAGCGAAATCAAGACGGATATTAAATCCATCGTTGAAACCATTCGTAAATACACAGATATTCCTGTAGCCGTTGGCTTCGGTATTTCCAAACCTGAACAAGCAGAAGCTATGGCGCGTGTATCTGATGGTGCTATCGTAGGATCTGCTATTGTAAAAATCGTGGCAGAACATGGCAATAATGCAGACCAAGCATTATTTGATTATGTACAGTCTATGAAGCAAGCCGTTTTAAAGGCTGGTGTATAATATAGTTGTTATATAATATATAGGCAATATAGAAATAAGACCTATCTAGGGCGAATTTACCATATTACATCTATGTTGATATAATATAGTAGAGTCAAGCTCTGTTGATAGGTCTTATTTTTATGTGAGATTTTTTGCTCATTGTAGAATACATATGATATTTGGTATCATGAATTCAGATATATCGTTTGAGAAAAAGGATGTTTAATGATACGACAATTAGTAATTGATACAATAAAAGATAATATTATAGATCGGTATTGTGATTTTTCTGGCACTATTTCTCGGGGCGCATTTTGGCGATTTATGCTCGTTGAACATTTGATTGTTGGTGTTTGCTTAGCCGTGCTAGGTTTACTGTCTCTTCATAGTGCCCTATTTATATATACAATAGGCATAGTTTTTGCGTTGTGGTTCATTTCGATTATGGCCCTTACATTGCCTAATTTGGGTGCTATGGTACGTCGCTTACATGATACAAATAATAGCGAATGGCTTTTGCTGTTAGGGTTTATTCCCTATATAGGCATTTTAATCGTTATCGTATTATTGTTGCGAGGCACAAAGAAACATCCTATTATTGAAAGCTCAGTTGAATCCTTTGAAGAAATAGATTTATTTAGCGATAACGCGGTGGATAATCCGCAAAACCTAGGTATATTAAGCAATGCATCTCATACATCATATGGAAAAATAAGTATTATTGCTGCTATTTTTCTTACTATTGTTAGTTGGGGAATTGGCATCTATAGTTTTTCCTCTGCTGCAGATAAGGAAATCGATGCGTATTTACAGATGCAACCTGGTGCGTTTATGATTATGGCACAAAAGACTTTAGGTAGTAGTACAGCTGTTGAATCTGCTAAACAGGTTGTAATAAATTATTATACATATCTTAATAAGGAACAATATCAAGAGGCATATCGTTTATTGGCTCATCGAGAACGTGAAAAATATGGCACCTATGATCAATGGGTTAAATCTGTTAAAGCTACTCATAATCGTCAAATGTCTTCGCTCCGTTTACAAGCTGTGTTGCGAGATGATGACGATGTAGATCATATTTCCTTTGAGCTGACTTTCACAGATAAAGCCTATCCTAATCAAATGTTCGTCAAGATGATATATGAGCATGATACGTGGCGTATTGAGTCGATTGTGCCGTACGATCAAAAATATGAAGAGCGATAAGGAGGGCCTATGAATCAGAATATGATATATGATGTAAGTTATATGGATGCCCTTAAACGTGGATTCAAGCAATATGTTACCTTTTCTGGTCGTGCTAGCCGCAGTGAGTTTTGGCGTTTTATGGTGTGCCGAGAAATTATTTTAGACGGGCTAGCTTGTTTCGGTCTTATCGTAGATATGGTGCTCGGCAATACATCGGCTGCTAGTGATTATGCAATGGTGCTGCTCGTCATATTACAGCTCGTATTTTTTCTACCCAGTCTTGCTATTACCTGTCGTCGATTGCATGATGTTGGAAAGAGCGGATTAACATTTCTTTTAGTATTTATTCCTATTGTTGGTATCTTTGTGCTCTTATCTAATCTTGTGAAAAAAGGTGACGTATCCATGAATGTGTATGGGGGAAAAACAGGGTATACCTGTGTTACACCTGTTATGGAGCAACAGTTAGGCCTAGAGCATACGCCTACTGTAAGAGAAGATATTTTGATGGGTGCGGTGGCTATTATTTTATACGTTTGGATTTTTACCCAGCAGTTTGTTGAAAGCGCATGGGTATCCTTTAATGCTAGAGGCATGTTCTAGTCAAACCTCGTTTTACCATTTGGTAAGACGAGGTTCTTTTTATATGAAAATTTTATGAAAGTTTAAATGTGGATTTATTGACTATATTGAAAAATATTGTAAAATGAATAATAGATGAAACTAAATAATTCGAATTAGATACTAAGTATTATGTAAATCATATTGTAGAAAGAGGTTCGGCATGCGTGCTTGTCCAAAGTGTGGACAAAGAATACCTAGTTCAGAGCGTTATTGCCCGTATTGTGGGCATATGAAAAATATTCCATTACCACTTGATGCCTATGAATTGGGTTTTATTGAAAATTTTAAACATTGTGTAGTTCATAAATACGCGAATTTTGAGGGCCGTGCTAGTCGCAGTGAATACTGGCATTTTATGCTTGTGTATCAATTAATTATAGCCATTATATTGTTTATATGCGCTGCTATTAGTTGTGTAACACCTGTATCGGGAACAACGGGGGTTGCCTTGGGGCTAGTAGTTCTTTTTATTTTGTCCATTGGATTTATCATACCAGGTGTAGCCGTTGCTGTTCGACGTTTACATGATCTTGGTTGGTCTGGGTGGCCTGTTCTATTGGGACTCATTCCTTTTGTCGGGATTCCGGCAGTATTAATATTAATGGCCTTGCCTGGAAAGACCGCGGCTAACCGGTTTGGAAATCCAACAGGGGTAGAAGTCATTACAAGCAAATGGCACATAAATATGGATTTATTGATGCGACCCCATCTACACCATTGACTATAGTACTTATAGTGGTGTTAGTTGTATTATGGTTACTAGTGGATTGGATGTTAGCAAATTGAATATATGTATAGAGCATCAGGATTAAAATAGAAGGTCTGTGAAAATGAGCAAAATTGCATTTTCACAGACCTTTATTGTATGTAAACTAAAAGTTATGACAAGTCATTCAAAATACATATGACTCAATAGATGTATTCAGCTATATGACAAGCCTTTTTAATTGACTAAGCACAGCGTACTTTTTATAATAGATATATTATTATACTATAGTTTCGGAGTGGGATTATTATTTCCTAGTTAAATAGAGGAATTATATTATCTACGATTGTAGTTTGCAGATAGAAACATATCTTATCAGATATATAAGGAGACGATACGATGAAGTTTAATACAAAATGTGTTCACGGTAGTGGTAGACCGGATAGTACAGGGGCCATCTCTCCAGCCATTTATATGTCCAGTACATTTACACATCCTGGTTTGGGTGAAACAACAGGATTTCAATATACACGTGAGTCTAACCCAACTCGTGATCGCCTTGAAACATTAATTGCAGGCCTTGAAGAAGGTACTGATGCAATCGCTTTTTCTTCGGGGATGGCTGCCGTTGATGCAGTATTCCATTTGTTTTCCCCTGGAGACCATGTTATTTTAGGGGATGATTTGTATGGTGGATCCATTCGATTATTTACTAATATCTACGAAAAGAATGGTGTCGAATTTACCTATGTAGGTACATCTGATCTTGATGCAGTGCAAGCAGCTTTTAAACCAAACACTAAAGCTGTGTACATTGAAACGCCTACAAATCCGATGATGGAAATTACCGATGTACGTGCGTTGAGTAAAATGGCACATGATCGTAATGCACTTGTTATTGTAGATAATACATTTTTAAGCCCTTATTTCCAAAAACCATTACATCTTGGTGCAGATATTGTTGTCCATAGTGGGACTAAATTTATCGGTGGTCATCATGATGTAATTTCTGGATTTACCATTGTAAAAGATGATGAATTGGCAGCTCAATTGCGCCTTATTTATAAGACAGTAGGCGCGTGTTTATCTGCCTTTGATAGCTGGCTTGTCATTCGTGGCATTAAAACTTTGGCGCTCCGTATGGAACAGCATCAAAAGAATGCCATTGCTCTCGCAGAATGGTTGAAACAAGAACCGAAGGTAACAAAGGTATTATTCCCTGGACTTCCGGACCATCCAGGCTATGAAGTGAACAAATCTCAAACTACTGGCTTTGGTGGTATGTTGTCCTTTGAAGTAGATAGTGAAGAGACCGCTAAACAAGTGTTAGAAGGTATTCAATTGATTCAATTTGCTGAAAGTTTAGGCGGCACCGAATCCTTGTTGACATATCCTGTTACACAAACACATCCAGATTTAAAACCTGAAGATGCGGAACGCAAAGGGATTACACGTCGCTTGTTGCGCTTGTCCGTCGGCATTGAAGATACAGATGATTTGATTGCTGATTTAGCACAAGCTTTCAATAAATAAAAGGAGGCTATTATGGGCCGATATAATTTTGACAAAATCGTAGATCGCAAGCATACAAAGTCTCTAAAATATGATTTTGCTGTACAACGTGGTAAACCTGCTGATGTATTACCATTTTGGGTAGCGGATATGGATTTTGAAATTCCTAGTGAATTAAAGCAAGTCTTGTTGGATCGCGTTAATCATGGTATTTTCGGATATACGGAATCTGATGATGCTTATTTCAATGTACTAAAAGAATGGTTCGCTAGCCGTTTTAATTGGAATATAGATAAAAAATGGCTCGTAAAAACTCCGGGCGTTGTATTTGCTCTTGCTATGGCAGTACGTGCTTTCACAAAGGAAGGGGAAGGCGTACTCATTAATCAACCTGTATATTATCCATTCAGCATGGTCATCGATGATAACAATCGTAATTTGATTAACGTTCCTTTAATTCAAGGGGGCAGATACATATACAATCGATTTTGAAGGCGTAGAACGCGCTATTGTTGAGCATAATGTAACATTATTCTTGCTTTGTAATCCGCATAATCCTGTGGGCCGCGTGTGGAGCGAAGATGAGTTAAAACGTCTTGGTGATATTTGTATTAAACATAATGTTATTATTATTAGCGATGAAATTCACGCGGATTTCGTATGGGATGGTCACAAGCATACTGTTTTTGCTAATCTTGGTGAAAGCTATGCGGAGCATTGCATCGTTTGTACAGCACCTAGTAAGTCCTTTAATATTGCAGGTTTACAAGTATCTAATATTTTCATCCCTAATGATTCCTTGCGTCGTAGATTCGTCAAAGAAATCGACCGTGCAGGCTATAGTCAATTGAACACGATGGGACTTGTAGGTTGCCAAGGTGCTTATGAAGTGGGTGGACCATGGCTTGATGAATTAAAGGGATACATTCAAGGGAATATTCAATATACCCTTGATTATTTTAAGGAACATTTGCCAAAGCTTCACATGTATCGACCTGAGGGTACGTATCTCATGTGGTTTGATTGCTCTGAACTGCCATTGACACCAGAAGAACGTGAACGGTGGCTACTTAATGATGCAAAGCTATGGCTGGATAGTGGCTCTATGTTTGGTAAAGATGGTGAAAAGTTTGAACGCATCAATGTTGCCTGCCCTCGTTCAACATTGACAGAAGGTTTAGAGGCATTGCGTCGCGCTTATGTCGCTAAAGGGTTTTTAGGAGGTTTCACGATGCCGATTAAAGTTATTAAGAATTTACCGGCTATAACAAAGTTAGCACAAGAGAATATCTTTGTAATGGATACGGAACGAGCGGAAACACAACAAATTCGGCCGCTCCAAATTTTACTTATCAATTTGATGCCTACAAAAGAGGTTACAGAAACACAAATCCTTCGCGCTCTTAGTAATAGCCCATTGCAAGTAAATTTAACTTTATTGCATACAGCATCTCGAAAATCTAAGAATGTAGATGAAGAATATTTAGATACCTTTTATCGTACCTTTGACGAAGTTAAAGATGAGTTTTTTGATGGTTTGATTATTACTGGTGCTCCTGTAGAGCTAATGCCTTTTGAAGAAGTAGATTACTGGGATGAGCTCGTAGAAATTATGGATTGGAGTGAAGAACACGTATACTCCACGTTCTATATTTGTTGGGGCGCACAAGCTGGTTTGTACCATCATTTTGGTATCAATAAACAAATTATGGATACTAAATTATTTGGCGTTTATGAGCATGATATCTACAACGATCAACCAGTACTCTTGCGAGGATTTGATGAAAAGTTCTGGATGCCACATTCTCGCCATACAACAGTTTCATTAGAGCAAATTAAAGCACATAGGGAATTAGAATTGTTAGCTGGTTCTGAACCAACTGGGGCTGCTATCGTACGTAGTTTGGATAATAAACATATCTTTGTTTTTGGTCACTCTGAGTACGATTGGGATACACTCAATCGTGAATATGTACGAGATCTTGCCAAAGGTGAAGACATTGCGGTACCAGAAAACTATTTCCCTGATGATGATCCAAAACAAAAACCAATCGTAAGATGGCGATCTGTAAGCACATTGCTCTTTACGAATTGGTTGAACTATTATGTATACCAAGAAACACCATATATTATTGAACAAATTCAGAAGATGAAGTTTGAACGAGATAAAAATTTTGGTGCTTATATTTAAATACATTAGTATTCGAACCGGTGGGACATCAAAGCCGACACGCTACTGCGCTAAGCGGAGCCCGAAGTCGTTTTGATGTCCCACCGGTTCTTTATATCAATATTATATTCAAAGGGCGCCAAAATTTTGGAGCCCTTTGAATATGTTATATGTGAAGATAATCAAATCAATTCCTAATGGCGACTTTGGCCTTCCTAAATTTTGGCGTATTCTAATTTAAAGCACAAGATGGAAAGAACAGAATGCGCTCCTAAAGACGACTTTGGCCCTGCGTAGGCCGTAGGCCGGAGTCAGACCCGGCCGGTGGAGTCTTTGGGAGCGCATTCTGTTCACTTACATACTCTGTATTTAAATATAAGCACCAAAATTTTTGCCATAGCTTATAGTTATGGAGAATGTATTATAAAAAGTGGTAGACATATTTTTTAATACATAGTAATATAATAGGCATAAGAAATGAAGTTTATTCCTTTATATGAATGGGAGTTGAATTTAATGAGCAAACAATATAAATTTGAAACATTACAATTACATGCAGGTCAAACGGTGGATCCAACTGGTTCTCGTGCAGTACCTATTTATCAAACAACATCTTTCGTATTTAAAGATGCAGAGGAAGCAGCTGGCCGTTTTGCCTTGACTAATCCTGGTGGTATTTATTCTCGCCTTGGCAATCCTACTACTGATGTATTAGATGCTCGTGTAGCTCAACTTGAAGGTGGTGCTGGTGGTATTGCTGTAGCATCTGGTTCTGCAGCGATTACATACTCCATTTTGAATGTAGCAAGCGCAGGTGATAATATCGTTGCTGCATCTACATTGTATGGTGGTACATATAACTTGTTCACTGCTACATTGCCTCGTTTTGGTATCGAAACTAAATTTGTTAATCCTGACAATTTGGAAGAGTTTGAAGCAGCTATTGATGATAACACAAAAGCTGTATATATCGAAACTATCGGTAACCCTGGCATCAACCTTATCGATGTTCAAGCAGTAGCTGATATTGCACATAAACATAATATTATCTTAATCGTAGATAATACATTTGCATCTCCATACTTGTTCCGTCCATTGGAACACGGTGCTGACGTAGTAGTTCACTCTGCTACTAAATATCTTGGTGGCCATGGCACAACATTGGCTGGTGTAGTTGTGGAATCTGGTAAATTCGACTATAAAGCATCTGGCAAATATCCTAGTTTCGTTGAAGGTGACGAACATTACAATGGTTTAGTATACGGCGATTTACCAATTCCTTTCACCGTAAAAATCCGTGCTCAATTGCTTCGTGATACAGGTGCATGCATTACGCCTCTAGCATCTTGGCAAATCTTGCAAGGTATCGAAACATTGTCCTTGCGCGTAGAACGTCACGTAGAAAATACTCGTAAAGTAGTGGATTTCTTGAGCAAACATCCTAAAGTTGCTTGGGTTAACTATCCAGAACTTGCAGATAGCAAATACAAACCATTAGCTGACAAATACTTCCCTAAAGGGGTAGGTGCCGTATTTACATTCGGTGTAAAAGGTGGCAAAGAAGCAGGCATTAAATTGGTTGATGCATTGCAAATCTTCTCCAACCTTGCTAATGTGGCGGATGCTAAATCTCTTGTTATTCACCCTGCATCTACAACACATGCTCAACTTAATGAAGAACAACAAAAATCTGCTGGTGTTACGCCAGATATGATTCGCCTATCTGTTGGTCTTGAAAACATTGATGACATTATCGATGATCTTTCCCAAGCATTGGATAAAGCTTAATCCTTAACTTCTCAACTCCTTAAAGCATAACTCCAAAAACCTATAGAACATAAAAAGAAAACCTTGTAATAAGAGGCTGTACCAAGATGTCGTGACATAATTTGGTACAGCCTTTTTGTCCTATAACCCAAAGAAAAAGACCTTGAATTCAACGATTCAAGGTCTTTTAATATGTGTATATGTGTGTTTAAAAGGGTTTGTTTTATGTGTGATAGTTTTATGAGTGTTTAGTTTTATGAGTGTGTTAAGAATTGGAGAGATAGTATTATATAGTGGTTAGGTGTATCTATATAATATATGGGTTATGCTTAGTATTTTGTAGTTTTTACTTTAGCACTGAGAACTTTACCGGAAATAGCATCGATCTTAACGTCTGCTTTTTTGTCGCCGCCGTTAGTCATGTCTAGTTTGTAGACAAGTTTGTTGCCGTCCATTTCCACTTCCCATTCCATTGTTTGGAAATCGCTGCCTACGCGTTCGATAGCTTTTGTTTCAGCAGATTCTGGTGTGATGGAGTTTTGTGGATTAAAGCTGTGAGATTTCTTTAATTTGTTCCATGCACTAATGGATTTTGCTTGATTGGAAACAACTTGACCTGTTGCTTCATCGATTTTCATTTCCACTTTTTGTGTCTTAGTATATGCTTTACTTCGTAAGTTGGATGATGTTTTGCATCATAGGAGATAGAAGTTACCATTGCATCTGGATAGTAGCGATGTAATGTAGTAACAGCGCCTACGTAGTCGATTTCGCTACTTTGCATTGGAGATGCTACGCTACCAACACCATTCCAGGAACTAGAAGATGGGTAAGCAGGAGCTGCAGATGCTACGCCTGCAATCAATACAGTACTTACGCCAAGAGCATACATAATACTTTAGACAAATTATTTACTCATGTTAATTACCTCCATAAAAAGGATTTTTGCTCAAAAGCAATTGTGAGTAGATTTTACTCAATCTACTTATACATAATTTAATATCACATAAATGAATATAAAATGAAAACTAAAACTATATACTTATTTTTAGGCATATACATACCATATCGACATCATGTATATCCTATTTGCATATTTTGCATAATGTAAACTTAATATAAGTATATATGGTTGACATAAATAAAATGGAATGGTTTAATAACCTTTGAATAGATATGTAGTTTGTTTAGATAGGTTTCTTTTATTCTATTAATGGAGGTATACCATGAGTTCATTTCAATCGACGTCTCAGCACAAGAGAGTTGGACACCTGACAGCCCATATTTGTAACATTAATTACAGCCGGTGCATTTATTCGTGTGCCACTTCCAAACTGTCCATTTACACTGCAGATTTTATTTACTACACTGGCTGGTATTATATTAGGCACCGCCTCGGTGCCATTAGTGTAGGGATCTATATTATATTGGGACTTATCGTGTACCTGTGTTTACATCTGGCGAGGGGCCAGCTATGTATTGCAACCTACATTCTAATATATTTGATTGGATTTATGTTGGCGCTATGTGGTGGGTCGCTTTGAGGAGCTTTCACCAACACATTCTGTTAAAAACATTGCTCATTGGTGCTATTATCAATCTGCTTATTGTATATGGTTTTGGCATGATCTATTTATATATGATAATGAATGTATATTTAGGGACACCTATTGGTTGGTGGGCTGTTATCTGGTCTTGTTTCTTGATTCCTGTTGGGCCTGACGTACTTTTTATGTGCTGTAGTCGATGTGATGGGGAAACGTATTATAGGCCATTTGCGATAATATATACAAAATAGTAATAGAGGGCTATCACATTTGTGGTAGCCCTTTACTATGTCTATGGATATACATATCCTAAAATTTCTTGTGCATCTTTTGTTTTGTTGATTTCTATGTATGGTTGCTTGCGCCCGTGAAAGTCTCGTGTTGATACAGTGCCTTCTATGGTTACCCATTGTTTATTGCTATAAGAATCTCCATCATTCTTATGCATTGTTAGACCAATAGGGGAGACGTCTGCAATACAGCAAGCCATGGCCATACGTGAAAGTGTAAACTCATTGGATTTTAATGTATTGTCTTCTCGGTTAACATAACCTGTCATATAGATTTTGTAATCCCTACATATTCCTCTGGTTTAGACCGAGTGCAACGATGGTGTGCATGATAGTTATCCGAGTTTAATACGATTTCCTTTTTAGATTTTGAAATGCCAGGATCTTTGGCCTCATTATTGATTGTAATAACTTCGCCAATATCGTCTTGAGAAAAATTAAAATCATTAGTATCTTCTGTGGGGGCCGTATTTCCAGTTACTTGTACAGAATTAGGCGATAAAATTGGTGGAACCACAAATAACACAAGAGGAATTATGATTGGTGTAATAGAGCGCCAATTATGTTTATATTGTTTATTTGGGGACCAAAGGATTGAAATAATGCCTCCCAATAACAGTGCTATACCTGCTAAGAGTAAAAATAATTCATATCGAGGAGCCACATATAATTTATATTGGCCTGTAATGAGTAGATATAAAAAACTAATACCTAATGCCGTATATAGCAGACCCTTGATGACACTGAGTATATCTTTGTTTCGTAGTTCTGATAACATAGTCTGTTCTCCTTATACATTAAATAAAAATTGAAATAGCAATGTCATGATATACGTAATAATACTTATAGTAATAACTAAGCGAAGTATAAATGATAGTTGAGATATACTGACGTAACATGTATACGTTTTTGATGTCAATCATAGGACCTAACCATAGGAAACCAAGAACTGCTGATATAGGAAATAAATTGCTTAACGAACGGCCTATAATGGCATCTGATGTAGAACATAGGGAGAAGAGGAAAGCTAAAGCTAGTAATAATGCATTAGCAATAGGTGTGGCTACATCGAGTGAACCAGAGAAGAAGGTAGGTTTTATCCATACTTGGAATAGGGCTAATGTGAAAGCTGTGCCAGAGAAGTAGATAAGTACTGACTGAATTACGCTCTATGTGCACAGAAAGATTTTCTTTTATTGCCTTCTTTGATTTGGTGAACCATACTGATAATCTTTTGGCTGAGGTAAATTGTTAGTGATGGTAGATAATTTGTGTGGTTTCCATTTAAATGTGAGGGCCACCATACATGCGATTAATATACCACCAATTATGCGAGCTAGTATTATTTGTGGCGTATCTGGAAATGCATAATAGGTTGCTAATAATGCGATGGGGTTCATAATAGGACTTGCGAGCATAAACAATAATCCTATATGTTGAGGGATACCACGCTTTAATAATGCATTAAACATAGGAATAGTAGCACAATCGCAGATAGGTAATACAAGACCGCTACCAATGGCGATGCCATAGCTTTTAATAGAGTCTGCTTTCAGATAACGCATTAGCCAACGATCCGGTACCAATAGTGTGATAGCAGAAGAAATGATGGTTCCTAACAATAAAAACGGTATCCCTTCAAAAATAATGCCTGATGCAATGGCCAAAACTTGATGGATGGAATAGGAAATGCTATGACGGAATACAGTGACCAGTAATATATATAATGTCAATATAGCCACAATACCGTACAACGACCATGGCCATATCGGTTTAGTTAGTTTATTGTGGATGTCTTTTGTAGTGGGATTGACTAATATGGAACATTCCGGATTGTAGGATTGTAAGAGTTTCTTTACTGCTTTGGTTTGTGTCGTATCATTCGCATATAACATAATATAATCGGCGCTGTATAGTTGCGATACAACTCTATCCCCTAGTGCCTGTATCATAGATGTTATACTGTTGCTGTTTGCTGTGTAGATGACGCGTTCTAGATGACAGAATTCTTTTAGAATTGAATTGAAGAAGATGCGTTCTAATTGTTGAAATGAAAACATGCCATTCCATTCAACCCATATTTCTTTCGGCGTTGTTGTAGAAAGATAATCCTGTATCTGTTGTACTACATGATGTAGATTTTCTTCTATATCATCTGGCTCAATCGATAAAGGACTTTTTATAAACTCTGTATTACCTGTTTCAAAGCTGATAATTTCTGTAGAACCTAGTTTTTTTCGTTCTCGTAGCTCTACATTGATTAGGGTGGTTTTGCCAGACCCTAATAAGCCCGTTACGACATATACAGGAATCATGATGCACTACACACTTTCTCGTTTATAGATGAAATGTCTATTTCGGTGCCAATAACAACTAGGTGATAGTCATTTAAGTGTGTAGCTGTTATAGCACAGGATTGCGGTGTGTATTGTAATTCCATAGGGCCTGATGCGGTAGGAATAATACCTTTAATCCGTAGTATTGTAGATGGTAAATTATTACAAAAATCAATCCATTGTGTATCATCGAGGGATTGTAGATTATGGAATGTATGGGTCACAAATGGTTGGTGCTCATGATGGTGGCCGTCATGGCCATGATGACTGTGATTGTCATGGTGAGCACCGTTGTAATCCTCACTGTCGTTACATGTATGGCAACTGCAGGTTTCGGAATCATGTTCATGTGCCTTATGAGTATTAGATTTTAGTTGGTGTATATCCTGTTGAAGTGCATCTACATCGGTATAAATTGGTGTATGTGGTGCTAATTCAACGATGAGTTGTTTTGTTTTTTCAACCTGTTTTTCATCCTCTATGTGAGTAAGTAGAATAGCATAACAGTGTTTTATTTGGTCTTTAAAGAAGGGACCAAAGTTCTTAATTGCCATAGGTGCCTGCATAGCATCTACGATTGTAATAATCATGCTGATATAGGCTTTACTGGTGATATCGTCATCGTCACAAGTATATAAAATTTCACTTAATTTGCTCACCCCAGATGGCTCTATATAGATTTGATCGATATCTTGCGTAGATAGAATATCGATTAGGGCATTTTTAAAGTTGCCTTGGAGACTGCAGCAAATACAACCGGATGTTACTTCGCGTACAGTTGCGCCCGATGCGGATAATTGCTTTGCATCGAGACTGGTTTCACCAAAATCATTTTCTATAATTAATATACGTTCATTTGTGTTACGACAGTTTAATATATGTTGTAAATACGTTGTTTTTCCGGCTCCTAAGAATCCGGATATGATCGTAATTGGTATCATTACATACGCCTTGTAAATGTAAACATAGTATACTACTTATACATAACATATAAAAATACCCATAAGGGTATGAACAATAGTTTACAAAGTTAAGTAATAAGCGATTTATAAGAAAAATTGATAATATTATACTAATATGAGTATATGTGAACATGTTTATATATTTATGACGTTGATTTTACAAAAAAGCGTATGCCTCATAGGATATATATGAGTACATACGCTTATTTGAATAAATATTATTTTGTAAAACTTTTGAAAAATTATTGTAATTTTTCTAGTAATGCTTTTAAGGAATACATATACATGTTCTACAGAAGGTAGATGTACGCGTTCCATATTTGTATGTGGGCTACGATTGTTGGACCAAAAGCTGATCATTTCAGTATTTGGTAAAACATTCTTTAATAAGCCACATTCTAGGCCTGCATGGACTGCATTCACGCGGGCAGGGGTGTCGGACATGGTATTGTAAAGTGCGATAACTTGTTCTTCTAGTTTAGAGCCTTTATCGTATTCCCATGCAGGATAACCACTGCCATGGGTAGCAGAAACACCTAATGTATCAGCAAGGAGTAATAATAGTTAAGTATTCTAAGCTGTTTTATTAGAGCCACGAACTGATACGAGGATGTCTCATCTGTAGTGTGCCTTCAGAAACGATATAGCGAGATTATCTGATGTTTCGAGCAAGCCCTTCGATGGTTTGGCTCATAGAGTGAACCCCATCTTCTGCAAGATAGAGGTAGGAAATTAAAGGTCGTTGCAATATCATCAGCTACACTGTTGCCGGTGTAGGAATTTCTTCCACTACGAATGTTAAATCAGGATCTTTGATTGCAAATTCATGTTTGTATTCTTTTTCGTAGAATTTGATAAGGGTCTTAATCGCTTCTATATCCTCGTTGCGTACAGACATGGTTGCAACCGCTTTAGATGGAATCGCATTATGTTTAACGCCACCTACGAAAGAAGCTAGATTAAAGGAATATTGTTTTTCTAAATCATAAAGAACGCGAGCAAGTACTTGGTTTGCATTAGCTCGTTGTTCAATGATTTCGATACCGGAATGACCACCCTTTAAACCTTTTACTGTTAGTGAAAGCCCTGCATCATAACCAGGTAGATTATTTTCGCGCAATAGTGGGATGGATACATTAACGTGGCAGCCGCCAGCGCAGCTCACGCAGAACTCATGTTCCACTTCAGTGTCTAAGTTGATTAGATAGTCACCTGTTACTTGACCTTCTTTTACCGCTGCAGCACCATCCATACCTGTTTCTTCGTTAGTGTGAACAATACTTGTAGTGGACCATGTTGTTGGTTCTTATCTTCTAGGACTGCTAAAATCATAGCGCCGCCCATGCCATTATCTGCACCCAATGTAGTGTCATCGGCGTGCATCCATTCACCTTCGATGATGTTGGCGATTGGATCTTTTGTAAAATCATGGCTGGAATCATGACCTTTTACGCATACCATATCGATATGACCCTTTGAAGGATGACGTGACTGGACGATTTTCATAGCCTGGTGTAGCTGGTTTTTGATGACTACATTCCATTCTGCCATCTTGTGTAGCTTCGAGACCTAAATTGTGAGCAAAATTGACAATGTAATCGCTAATGCCCTTTTCGTTGCCAGATCCACGTGGGATTTGGCTCATTTCTTTAAATATTTCTAATACGCGTTTTGCTTGAACGATTGCGTCCATTTGGCACCTCTCATTCTGAAAATATATCCCATATAATTCTAATTATCTTAGCTGCTATGAGATTATTCATGTTTTATTCATTAGTTAATAAGTAATTATTATCTATAATATAGTTATATCACATGTACTATGAATAGAAAAGACGATGTATATAGTTTAGGGTAATAGTATCATGCGTAATGTATAACGAACGCGCTGTATTATATACCTTTTTATTTATATAGGATGGGAAAGCATGCAACATGAACGTCGCAACATTAGTATGCTTATGGATCTCTATGAGATGACCATGGCTCATGGGTACTTTACGAAACAAGACAATACAGACCGCGCTGTTCGACGTATTTTACCGTCGCAATCCGGACAAAGGTGGATTTGCTATCTTTGGCGGATTGGAACAAGTCTTTAGAATACATTTTGAATCTTCATTTCGATGAGGAGGATATGGCGTATTTTAAAATCATTGCATTTATTTAGTGATGAATTTTTAGAGTATTTGCGCAACTTCAAATTTACCGGTGATGTATATGCCTTCAAAAGAAGGTACCATCATATATCCTAATGAGCCGATTATGACCATCGTAGCACCTCTTATCGACGCACAAATTGTGGGAAACAGCAGTGCTTACCATGATTAATCATCAATCACTGTGCTACAAAGGCGAACTCGGATCGTGCGCGCCGCCGATGGGCGCATTGTATCCGATTTTGGGGCTCGTCGCGCTCACAATGTAGATGCTGCTGTATATGGTGCGCGGGCGGCTTTTCATAGGCGGTGTCAATCGGGACTGCCACAGTTCTGAGGGACAATAATCTGGGATTCCGTAATGGTACCATGGCACATAGTTGGGTTATGTACCACGATTCTGAATATGAAGCATTCAAGTCCTATGCTGAAGTGTATCCGGACAGCGCTGTGTTCTTGGTGGATACCTATAATGTATTAGAATCGGGTGTACCAAATGCCATTAAGGTTGCCAAGGATATTTTGGAACCGAATGGTCATCGATTAAAAGGCATCCGCCTCGATTCTGGTGACTTAGCATATTTAGCTAAGCAAGCGCGTCGTATGTTTGATGATGCGGGGATGAACGATTGCAAGATCATGGTATCTAATAGCCTTTGATGAATATCGATTTCATCCTTATTAAATCAAGGTGGCCTGCATTGATATCTTTGTGGGGAACGATTGATTACGTCGAAACGGATCCTGTATTCGGTGCTGTAGACAAGATTGCAGGCGCTGAAAAAGGTGGCGTATGGGAACCGCGCATTAAGATTTCTGAGTCTGTGGAAAAGATTACCAATCCTGGATTGAAACAGGTATATCGCGTTTATAATGCGGATGGTCGCGCTATTGCTGAACTATTGACATTACCTGGCGAAGTGCCATCTACAGACAAACCATATCGTTCATATCGATCCAGAAAAACCTGGAGAGAATTGTATTATGAAAACTGTACATTTTAAAAATATGCGTAGAACTCATGATTAAAGGGGCGAGCAAATCGTACCATCTCCCAACATTGGAATCGATATGCGCCTATGTACAAGAACAATTGGCTCATGAGATTTGGCCAGAAGAACAACGCTTTGAAAATCCACATCGTCACTATCTAGATATGAGCCCTGACTATTACCATATGAAGATGGACTTATTGAATCGTATTGGTCGTAAAAAATAGGAGGGCCTATGCTTACACATCCAGAACGAACAAAAGAGGAATTAGTGGCGTGGATTCGGGACTATTTTGAACAAAATGGACCTGCATGTTCCGCTGTAGTCGGCATTTCGGGCGGTAAGGATTCTAGCGTAGTAGCCGCTCTTTGTAAGGAGGCGCTTGGTGCAGAACGCGTTGTAGGCGTCCTTATGCCAAATGATGTACAATCCGATATAGATGATGCAAAAGAGGTGGTGGCGCATCTTGGTATCCCCTATATAATTGTGAATATTGGTAATGCCTATCGTGCATTAACGGAGGCTATTGTACAAGGCGAGGGTTTTTCCAATGTAACGGGCCGTACAGATTTAGCGCGAGATGCAGAAATCAATACACCGCCTCGTTTGCGGATGGCCACATTATATGCGGTAGGTCAAAATTTGCCACATGGTGCACGTGTTGCTAATACATGTAATGGCTCTGAAGACTATGTGGGCTACTCTACCAAGTTTGGCGATGCAGCAGGTGACTTTAGTCCATTGGCGAATCTCGTGGTTGAAGAGGTACGTCAAATTGGACGCCTTTTGGATATTCCGCGTCATTTAGTAGACAAAACGCCTAGTGATGGGCTCAGTGGTCAATCTGATGAGGATAAACTAGGATTTACCTATGCCGTTCTCGATCGATATATTCGAACCGGCGAAATTGAAGATATACAAACGAAGGAACGCATTGATTATCTACAACGAATTAATCGGCATAAACTTGAATCACGCCTTCCTAAACCTTCTACATTATGATACCTATAGGAGGATAAGATGACTAAGAAAATTGCAAATCGTTGGTACTGGTGGTACCATTGTGACAAGGTGCTTCGGATACTGATTTGACGGGGTATACAGCAGGGTGTATTGCCCTTAGAAGAAATTATATCCTCTGTACCTGGCGTTAGAGATTATGGACCTTTTTGTGTCAATCAATTTTGTAATATTGAAAGTTCAGATATAACGCTATTTCAATGGGTCCGTCTATCAAAAATTAGTACAAAAATGTGTGGATAATGATGATATTGCGGGTGTTGTTATTACATCATGGCACGGATAGTATGGAGGAAACCGCGTACTTTTTGCATCTTACTGTCCATACTGATAAGCCTATCGTTATAACTGGTTCGATGCGTCCAGCAGGAGCTGTCAGTGCCGATGGCCCTATTAATCTATTGCAAGCTATACAAGTGGCTCGAACACCAGAATCATATAATAAGGGCGTACTGGTAGTTATGAATGGCTATATTGATGGTGCTCGTGATGTAACGAAAATGAATACAACTAACGTGGCAACCTTTGGTAGCCCTAATGCAGGTCATCTTGGTATTGTACAAGATGGTATAGCCCAATACTATAGTGTCCGTTGCGTAAAGCATACGATGGAATCTGAGTTTGGCTTGCCAGAGAACGATGACTTACCACGTGTTGAAATCTTAACCTGTTATGCAGGTATCGAAGAAATTATGGGGCTTGCCATAGTGGCAACGAACCCATCGGGTTTGATCTTAGCTGGCTTAGGCCATGGTACGATACCGCAACCTATCCGCAAGGTAACATCCAATTTACCAATACCTGTTGTACGCGCATCCAGAACGGGAAGTGGTATAGTATCTAAGGTTCCCCAAGATGTGGAGGCAGGCTATTTTGTATGTGATAGCTTATCACCCTCAAAAGGCTCGTATCTTGTTGATGTTGGCCTTTACAAAAGGAACGCACTTGCAAGGATTTGGAACGAATCTTTAAAAGAATACTAACCCTTACAAGCAATTGTATGCGGATGAGACAGATATAAAAAGACCCTTTGTGATTATTCACAAAGGGCCTTTTGCTTGTATAAATCATTCGGTACCGATGGCATTTTCTAATGCTCGTTGTACACCTAGGTATACAGCTTTGGCTAATGTGTCGCCGAATAGGGAATAGGATCCTGCATCAGTTAATATATCGCCATTTGTATTGATGGTCAAGATGATGCCATCGGTAGCAGTTCCAGTAGCGGAGGTATTCGTTTCTTTTGCTAAACTGTGCACTATATGTGTATTGTATTTGGGGAAGTCATTGGTACTTTCTACCTTCCAATCTTGTAATGCTGCTGTTTTGGCTTCCGTAATCGTCATGATAGCTTTCACCATCGCACTATCTGTTAAGGCCTTGTTGGTGAATACGAGGATATTAATTGTGCCAGGGCTGTGGAATTCACCATCTTTTTCTTCATAACAATAACCTGTACCTGCACGATGGGCCGTTTTCTTATAACCACCGGTGACAATGGTTTCAATGATTGTATCACTTTCTTGTACCAACGTATACGCATGAAGGGACATGATCGCAGATGTTAATAATGCGGTGCTGAAATGAACGGGCACATCAATTTGTTCGAATTCTTGAGCTAAATAGTTTGCCACAGACCCACCTGGTAAATCTTTTTCGGTTTCGATATGATACGTTAGTTGTTGGTTGCGGACCCCAAGCGTATGGTGAAAGCCGCCGTTTAACTGTCCGCTGCTCAAGGAATAGTGGATATCGTCGAAGAGAACTGTTATGGACGATGATTCTTTTGTGACGTGACCACCCGTTATTAATTCATCTGGCGCTGTATATGGATTGTTAGGCATATAGGACTCCCTAGTTTTTCATTGTTAGATATAGAATATAAAAGATATAATAAAAGGGTAATATTTTATTATCTTCATATAAGTTGTTTATAATACATAATATTTACATGTGAAATTATATCATATGTTTACCATAGATTTGAGTGAGTTACTTTAAGAATTGTGGGGGTATACATGTACGAATTCATAGCAACCGCATCACAGTTGTTGTTTAAAGATGCCAATGTCTTATTAAAATTGAGAGAATGGTTTCTGAGTCAAGCTGGCAATATTCTTCTAGCATTAATTATATTTGTAATAGGTCGCTATATTATTCGGTGGGTTAAAAATTTTGCCGTTCGTGTTATGACACGTGCAAATTATGATTCTGCAGCCATGAGTTTTGTGACCCAAATTATTAACTACCTATTACTCATCGGACTAATTTTGATTTGTCTTAACCAAGTTGGTGTGCCTACTACATCCTTTGTGGCTGCTTTTGGTGCCTTTGGTTTAGGTATCGGCTTGGCATTACAAAATAATATGTCAAACTTGGCATCTGGATTGTTGATTTTAATATTTAAACCATTCCGCGCAGGCCACGTTATCCAAGTAGGTGATGTTGTAGGTAGTGTTACGGCGATTCAATTTATGTATACCATCATCGTTACAAAGGATCAAAAACAAATCTATATACCAAACTCATTGCTTACATCACAAAACTGTTACGAATATTACCAATACAAAGGTTCGTGTCATTCCTTTCGTTTTTGATATTGGGTATAATAACGACCATCATGAAGCAATTAAGATATTAAAGAACGTTTTTGCCAAGGATAAACGTATTCTAAATGCTGAAGAATATGGAGATCGGCATTTCTGAATTTGGTAGATAATTCAGTACGAATTTCTGCGTTTGCAGAAGTTAAAACTAGTCAGTTTCTTGAGGTTCGATATAGTATTATGTCCGATGTAAAAGATGCTTTTGATAAGCATGGTATAGATATTCCATATCCACAACGTGTTGTATATATACAAAATGCAGATACTGCTACAGATGAAATTAAAGAAACTAAGAAAAAAGTAACTACCACGAATCAAGAAATCTGATAAATCATGAATTTACAAGTTAATAATATGTAGAAAGAGATTGATATGAGAGATTTAATAATGCATAGGTACTAGTATAGCAACGTTTTATATTGGCGTTAGCTTTCATAGGTGCCATGCTCTTAGGTACTGTTGCTCTGCATAGCTGCACCTACGCCACCATCTACCATTGGTGAAGCAGTAGTACTCATTGATGCGGATACAAAGGAGATTTTATTCGCTAAGAATCCTGATAAATGGATGCATCCGGCAAGTACTACGAAAATGGTAACCTTATTAACTGCTCTTGAGTTAAAGGGCACACAATTAGATGAGTTAGCAACGATTAGCCCTTATGCGACGAGCATGGAGGAATCCAATCTTGGCGTACAAGTAGGCGACCAAATCATCTTGGAAGGTGTTCTTGAAGGTATGATGGTAGCATCTGGGTAATGATGCGGCCGTAGTGGTGGCAGAGAACGTAAGTGGGTCTGTAGAAAATTTTGCGAAGGATATGAATCGCATAGCTGCTAAGGCGGGGGCTAAAAATAGCGTATTCCTCAACCTCATGGATTGACCCAAATGGGACATCATTCGACGGCACGAGATTTGGCTTTGATTGCAGCTTATGGGATGAAATATCAAATGTTCCGCGACAAGGTTGCTAATGATTACTATAAGGTGCCGTATCAAAACCGTGCGCCTGAAACGATTCGCACTACAAACCATTTTATCCGCAATAAATATCCTGGTGCTAATGGCTGCAAAGACGGCTTTTACAAATGCGGCTGGTGAATGTTTAATCGCATCGGCTACGCGAAATGGGCATACTATGATTGTGGTGATGCTCAATGATGACAACCGCTGGAATGAGGTCCCGTTCAGTTCCTGAGACTATGGCTTTTAAATTACGCGGTGTCATTTAATATCATAACTATTTAGTTATACATACTATAAAAGGTCCTACCTTCTGGTGGGACCTTCATTGTAAGGGGGATATGTATGAGTTCATTTTTTGCTTTTTTAAAACGGATGCGCTTTATTAACCGTTGGAGCTTGATGCGCAATACGGAAACAGAAAATATTCAAGAACACAGCCTTGAGGTAGCCATGGTAGCCCATAATTTGGCAGCTCTTAAAAATGAATATTTCGGTGGAAATTTAGATATTAACAAGGTGGCCGTCATTGCCATGCACCATGAGTGAGTGAAATCTTTACAGGGATATGCCGACGCCTATTAAATACTTTGATCCTAAGCTTCGTTCCTTGTATGGCGAGGTGGAAACCTTAGCGCAAGAAAAAATGTTAAGCACATTGCCAGAACGATTGCAATCCGTTTATAAACCGTATATTGTAGATGCTGAAACATTGCCTGAATGGCCGATTGTGAAAGCTGCCGATACCTTGTCCGCCTATATGAAATGCGTTAATGAATTACATGCGGGCAATGATGAATTCAAGGAGGCGCACGATACGATTCTGGCCAAGTTGAAAGCTCTAAATATGCGAGAGGTGGACATGTTCATCGAAGAATATGTACCGGCCTTGAGTGAGTCCTTGATAAACTTAATTACTATAAAAATATAGTAGGTAGTATTAAGGTTTTGTAATATATTCCTGATTGCGTATCAATATCTTTTTACCGCGCCATGAGAAGGCTCGATGACCGTGCTTTTGCTTCAAAACTCCTTATTGGTCATAGACTCTAATTCATCAACATCCACATAAGGTCTCGATAGATTGAAATTCAATAATGGGTGTTGTAGGTAAGTCCTTATTATGGGGCATACTTCTGGCATACATCACAACCGAATAACAAGGGTGATTTTCTGATGATAGCTTGTTCGTCATCGGTGAGATCGCCTTTTTTTTGCGTTAAATAGCTTTTACAGGTGGCGTAATTAAATGCATTGCCATTTAGACATTGACCTAAGCAGGATGTAATACACCGATTACAGCCCATACACGTATCGGCCATAGGCGTATTGGACTCGAATTCTAATGTGGTGAGCACAGTACCGATGACGATATAAGAACCCCAAGTTGGATTGATAAAGCATTTGTTTTTACCGTAGAACCCAAGGCCTGCTAAATAGGCCATATATCGATCAGCTAAGGGACTCGTATCGCAATGGATAGAGAATGATGCATCTGGGGCAGTCGTTTTAAGTTCATCTACGAGGCGTTGTAAATAGTCTGTCACAACTAGATGGTAATCAGTGGCCCACGTGTAACGGGATAGATTCGTAGGACCTTCATGTGGCACATGATAGGGAAATAGACAGACGATGGCGCTGTGTGGCATAAAGTCTGTTGTACCTATCAGTCGTTCGTCTATGTCGGCTGCTGTGAATGGACAGGGATGGGATTCCTGCAAAATTTCACGGGCCTCTATAGGGAGTGGCCATGACGTGGTGCCCACTACGGGTATATGTAATTGTTTGCAAACTTCTTGTAATTTTATATTGTTTGTCATAGATTTACGGTGTAATAGTTGTTACAATTATATATAAGCAAAAATAAAAGGTTTTATGGCAACATTGCTAATAGAAAATGGCTTAAGATAATGATTGTTTTTAGTATACCATTGTGAGGATAGATTATGTTAGCCTTTTTGAAAGTATTACAACCGAAGACGGTGGAAGAGGCCTATGAAATGGCCGTAAAAAATAAGACGGCACCGATGCTTGCTGGTGGGTGTTGGCTGCGCTTAGGTCGCCGTACATGGCCTGCAGTCATCGATATGGCAGGATTAGATTTACGATATGTTCGTGAAGAAGATAACGAATTTGTTATTGGTGCCATGGCGACACAAGGCGATGTAGAACGATTTGAACCATTACAACGCTTTTGTGGCGGTGCCGTAGTGCGTGGAATTAAGGAAATTTTAGGCGTCCAATTTAGAAATATGGCTACCATGGGTGGATCCGTAGCTAGCAAATTTGGCTTTTCCGATATCATTCCTGCCTTGTTAGCTGTTCATGCAGACATCGTAACCTATAAAGGTGGTCGTATGTCCATGAAGGATTATATGAATTATCGGGAACGTGATATTTTAGTTGAAATTCGCATCCCTAAACGCGAAGTGCCTGTTGCGGTTGAGGCGTTGCGCATTTCTCGTGGTGACTTTCCGTATTTAACCGGTTCTATTCGCCGTGATGATACAAACTATGAAGTCTATATCGGGACCCGTCCAGGTGCGCCACAACTAGCTGAGAAAGCTAGTGCCTTGCTTTCAGAAAAAGGATTGGATGCATTAGATGAGGCAGCACAGATTGCATCAGAGGAACTAGTATATCAAAAGAATTCTCATGCATCGAAGGAATATCGCATTGAGATGGCTAAAGCCATGGTTCGCCGGTTAGTTAAGGAGGTGGCACAATAATGGAATTAGTATTGAATATTAATACTAAGAATGTAACCGTTAATGTGCCAACGGATGAAATGCTATTAACTACGTTGCGCAACTTAGGCTATTATAGCGTACGCTGTGGCTGTGATACGACAAACTGTGGCTTATGCACTGTTTGGGTAGACGATGAAATCACGTTATCCTGCGTATATCCTACATTCCGTGCGCCAGGCCATTCCATCACAACCCTCGAAGGTCTTGAAGAGGATGCATCTTTATTAGCAGATTGTCTTGCTTCTGAAGGGGCAGACCAATGTGGTTTCTGTACTACCGGTATGATGATGAGTGCCATCGCATTAAAGCGTAGAAATCCTAATGCCAGTGATGATGAAATCCGAGAATACTTGATTGGCAATCTCTGTCGCTGTACCGGCTATGAGTCGCAGCTCCGCGGTGTTCGTAAGTATCTACAAGGAGGTTTATAATGAAGCACATTGGTAAGTCTTATGATAAAGTCGATGCCAAGGGTATACTCAGTGGTAAACCTTCTTATACAGGCGATTTTGTGCCAAAAGATGCCCTCATTATTAAGGTGTTGCGTAGTCCCCATGCACAGGCGAAAATTAAATCCATTGACACATCTAAAGCTAAATTAATCCCTGGTGTAGAGGCTATTTTTACCTATGAAGATGTACCGAATACGCGGTTTACTTTGGCAGGTCAAACCTATCCAGAGCCATCTGCCTATGATGCGTTGATTCTCGATCCTGTAGTCCGCTATGTAGGTGATGAAGTGGCCCTCATCGTTGCTAAAGATGAAGCTACTGCATTGAAGGCGATGCCTCTCATTAAGGTTGAATACGAGGTGCAAAAACCGGTGCTTGATTTACGCACGGCTATGGACCATGAAACAGTAGTCCATCCAGAAGACGATATTCTCAATCACATTCCGGTAGGACAAGACTATAAACGCAATATTTGTGTATCCTACCATAAGCGTGTTGGTGATATTGAAGGGGAACTCGCTAAATGCGATTATGTCGTAGAAGGCACATATTTCGACCAAGCTACGCGTCAATCTGCAATGGAACCATTCCAAAGCTTTGGCTATATTGATCATTTAGGACGTATTGTCATCGTTAGCTCTACGCAAATCGTGTTCCATGTGCGCCGTCATATTGCACGAGCACTAGGAATTCCTGCATCTAAAATCCGCGTTATTAAACCTCGCATTGGCGGTGGTTTTGGATCGAAGCAAACGGCTTGTACTGAATTGATGACAGCATTTGTAACATGGAAATTACAAAAGCCATGTTATTTACTATATGATAGAACGGAAGCACAAACTTGTTCTACTACACGTCATGCTCGTGAATGGTATATCCGCGTAGGGGCTACCAAGGATGGCATTATCCAAGTTATCGATATGGACTCCATTACCGATGCAGGCGCTCATGCAACACACTGCTTTACGACAACCACAGCGGGGGAACATAAGTCTGTTCCATTGTATAACAAGGCAAAAGCAGTACACTATGGCACCGAAGGGGTTTACATGAATCATACGCCGGGCGGAGCCTTCCGTGGCTATGGCGCTACAGAGGCTTTGTGGCCTTTAGAATGTGCAGTAAACCGTTTGGCGGACGAAATGGGAATCGACCCAGCGGAACTTCGTCAAAAGAATTTGATTGCTGCCGGTGAACGCAGTTTAGTATATGATCCTGATGAAATTATGGATTCTGGCCTATTCCAAGAAACTGTAAATAAGGTTAAGGAAATGGCCCGTTGGGATGAACGTCCTCATAGCTGGGATATTGATGAACGCTACCGCGGTGGACTCGGTATGGCTCTTGCCTTACAGGGGTCTGGTGTTGCTAATATCGACGTAGCATCCGTAGAAATTCGTCTCGGCGATGATGGTAATTACACATTATATACAGGCTCTTCCGATATGGGGATGGGAGCTAATACAATTCTTACACAAATGGCTTGTGAAGCTCTTGGTTGCCCTATGGAATCTATGACGGTTGTCGAATCTGATACGGATATCGTACCATTTGATCCGGGTTCATACGCATCGAGCACGACTTATGTAACGGGTACAGCTGCGAAGATGGCGGCTGAAGAACTGAGAGAAAAGATAATCCATAAATTAGCGCAATTTATGGATGTTAAACCAGAAGATATTGATTTTGACGGCTTAGTAGGTGTGACTAAGGACGGTACAAAGAAAATGTCCGTTCAAGAACTAGCGCCTAAGCTATTAGTCGGAATTACATCCGAACAATTAACGGGGTTCGCAACATGGGGTAGTCATACATCTCCACCACCATTCATGGCGTCTATCGCTGAAGTTAAGGTAGATAAACAAACGGGACAAATTATACCGTTACATATGTATAATTGTGTAGACTGTGGAACCGTTGTGAATCCTAAATTAGCGCGTGTACAGGTTGAAGGCGGCGCAGTACAAGCTATTGGTATGGCTTTGTATGAAGACGTTAGATACTCTAGTAATGGTCGTTTAGAAACTAATAATTTTATGACCTATAAAATTCCTACACGTCAAGATATTGGTGAATTACATACAGCCTTTGTTGAATCATATGAGGAAAGTGGTGCATATGGTGTTAAATCCATCGGTGAAATTGTTATTAATACAGCTTGTCCCGCAATACAACATGCTGTAAAAAATGCAGTTGGTGCGGATATTCGTACATTACCTATGACACCAGAGAAGGTATTTATGGGGATGGACGAGAAATATAAAGTATAACCATTTCTACATTCCTAAAGGGGGCCTCGTGCTATGACATCACAAACGCAGTACTGGAATCGTCTTATCCAACCTGGCATTGTCGCATTGGTTGGGGCTGGCGGCAAAACAACGGTCTTATCTAAGCTAGTCGAGTATGGTCGGTTGCAAGGACAACCTATCGTAGTGACGACTACAACACAGTTGTATGAATCACAAGTGGCTCAATATGAACCTATTTATACAAAGGATATCAACGATGTTGATGAATATTGTACAAAACGTATTCAACAAGGTTATTGTGGTGCCTGGTTTAATGGTATTACACGAACTAAGGTTGATGCTGTAGATTGTGAAAGCATAGATGGCCTTAGTGCGTTACATCCAAACTGGCAAATCGTTGTTGAAGCGGATGGAGCCAAAGAGAAATGGCTTAAGGCACCAAAACATACGGAACCTGTTATCCCAAGTCAAACAAAGACGACTATAGGGGTGGTGAACCTTCAAATGCTGGGCGCATCCCTTGATGAAGATCATGTACATAATTTAGAATTAGTTCAATCCATTGTACATCGCGAAGAAGGTGCCATTGTAACACCTCATATGCTTGCTCAAATCGTGCTTCATAAACAAGGGCTATTCCAATATAGTAAGGGCAAGAAAATCTTGTTCTGCACTGGTTATGACACGGTACAACATCGTATTATTGATGATTTCATAAGTCATGTGGTAGATAGTGATATTACGTCCATTGTGTTGGCTGATGGGTATAAGGCTAGTTGTGAAATTCGTCGTATTATTCAATGTCGCTAGGTAGCAAAATGGAATATAAGACAGGTGAAAGCGCTCCCTTAGGGGGCGCCCTTTCACGAGAAACACCTGCATTGGCATTGTCCTGTTAGCAGCAGGTCAGTCTCGACGAATGGGAACAAATAAGCAATTACTTCCGTGGCGCGGAAAGACGATTCTTGACGCGGTATGTCATGCATTACAAATTGGCTGGGAACAAACTAATCCTTCATGGAATTTAAAAACCTATCCAATGGTTGCCGTTACAGGTGGGGACCATGATATTGACCATATTGCTAGCAGTTATGGATTCTTCGTTATTCATAACGAATGTTCTGATTTAGGTCAAGGCACATCCATCGCATTAGGCGTGAAATACTTGATGAATGAATTTGGCACACGAGCTTTAGATGGTATCATTTGCTCTGTGTCTGATCAACCGTTACTGAATCCAATGGTTGTTGAACAACTCATTACTAGCTTTCAACAGCATAGGGATGAAACAAATAGAACAATCGTAGTACCTAAATATGGAACAACTCAACACCCTGGCAATCCCGTTTTGTTTGGTGCCCATTGGTTTGAGGACTTGCAACACATCGAGGGTGACCAAGGTGGACGAACAATCATTCGTGGTGTGGGGCATAGTTTTGTAGAATATGTAAGTATTATTCCTGAATGGGGATTTGATATAGATACGCCAGAGGATTATAACGATTTGCAACATCGTGAAAGTGAGGGTGTATGAAGCCTTTAATACTTGTGCGCGGAGGCGGCGATATCGCTTCCGGTGCAATTTATAGATTGAGACGTGCAGGGTACCCTGTAGTAGTTAATGAAATTGCTATACCTACTATGATTCGTAGAGAGGTGAGTTATGGTAATGCTGTTCATTGCGGTGAAATGATTCTTGAACGGTTGGTTGCACGTCATGTGTGTATCGGTGAAATTCAGGATACGTTATCACAAGGTGTGATTCCTGTTGTAACATCGTCCTATGAAGAGTTATTAGATCAACTGCATCCGGATGTTGTTGTAGATGCCATTTTGGCTAAAAAGAATGTAGGAACTACTAGACTCGATGCACCCTTTGTTATTGGTGTAGGCCCTGGATTTAGCGCTGGCCGCGATGTGAATGTAGTCATCGAAACTATGCGTGGACATAATTTAGGACGCTGTATTTATGATGGTGAAGCGCAACCGAATACGGGGATTCCTGGCAATGTGGGTGGTTATACCCATGAACGGGTGATTCATTCGCCAAAGGCAGGAGTATTTACAGCTAAACGTCATATTGGTGACGAGGTGCAAGCTAACGAAGTGATTGGTTATGTCGATGAAGAACCGGTGCGGGCTAAGATTACCGGTACATTACGGGGTATTTTGAAAACGGGACTTATCGTATCTGACCATTTTAAATTGGCTGATGTGGATGCTCGTTGTGAGGAATCGCATTGTTATAGTATTTCTGACAAATCCCTTGCTGTTGGCGGCGGTGTCTTAGAGGCCGTTACTGCATGGGACTATGAAAGGAATAAAGATGGAAAGCATTTATGATATTATGAAAGACCGATTACAGGTGACGGAGCCAACATTTTTGGTGACCATCCTATCGGGGCCTCGTCAAGGGGATAGAACTATCTATAATCAGGATGGGGATATATTATATGGTGACGCTATAGAAGGCTTTACACTAAATAGAGTCAAGCCGAATGCTTTTATGTGTATTTGGTAGCACTGAATGTTTTGTTGAACCTGTTGAAAAAGGATCCATCTGTACTTTGTCCTTGGGGCAGGCCATGTAAGCCGTGCCATTACGGATTTATTATTATTTATCGGATGTCGTGCTACTGTTGTTGATGATCGACCTGAATATGTGGTGCCTGAATTCTTTGATGAGCGTGTAACAAGAAAAATGTTTGCCTTTGGATGATTTTAGAGACAAGTTACCTCTTGATGAATATAATGGATTTATTATCGTTACGAGAGCCCATGAATTCGATAACACATGCCTTGAACAATTGAGAGATCAACTGCCTACTTATATGGGTGTTATGGGCAGTCAACAACGTATTCATTATGCATTAGAAAATTTGAAAACCAAAGGTTGGACGCAAGAGGAACTCGATATGATCTATGCTCCTATTGGTCTAGATTTAGGTGCTCAAACACCAGAGGAAATTGCTTTATCTATCGTCAGTGAGTACCTTGCTGTTGTACGAGGTAAACAAGGTCAGTTTTTACGCAGAAAGAGAGTTGTAAGTCATGAAGCGTGAGTTTGTAGAATATTTGAGTCAACGCACAGATGAAACACTAGCAGTGGCAACAATTCTTCATACGGCTGGTTCTACACCTCGTAAAGCAGGTACCTCGATGGTTGTATTCCCTGATGGATCTATTTTTGGTACTATTGGCGGTGGCCGCGCAGAAAATGAAATACGCCTCAGTGCTATTGATTCCATGAAGAAGAAGGAGCAACATCGACGTATTGAAGTAAAATTAAATGATGATATAGCCGTAAAAGAAGGTATGGTTTGTGGCGGTTGCATGGATGTATGGATTAAAACGCAGAATGTATGACTTCGTTTTAAATTTACAGTGCTCATAAAATGCGATAAAATATAAGGTACAGCTAATGTAATGGCTGTACCTTATTATTTTGTATAAGGAGTTGCACATATGCATTTTGAAGCCCTCATACATACCTTTAGAATCCTTGATCTCATCGATATCTTGACGGTTGCTATCGGTATTTATTATATGTATAAACTCTTAAAGGATACACGCGCTGTAGCCTTGCTAAAAGGGTTATTATTTTTGGCTATTTTGAATGTTTTAAGCCATGTAATGAATCTGTATGTTATTAACTGGATTCTCCAACAAGGGATGACCGTTATCCTCTTTGCGTTACCTGTCGTGTTCCAACCGGAATTACGTCGTGCCCTAGAGCAACTTGGGCGTGGCCGTATTTTTAGTAAAGCACAGAATGTAAACGAAGAAGAAATGGATATGGCTATCAATGAAGTGATGGCGGCGGCTCGCGTTATGTCTCGTGAACATACAGGGGCCCTCATCGTATTTGAACGCGAGGTAGGCTTAAACGACTTTATTGATACAGGCATTATTGTTGATGCTGTACTTAGTCGGGAATTGATTAAAAATATTTTCGTTCCTAGTACACCTCTTCATGATGGGGCTATGATTATCCGTAATGGCCGCATTCAGGCTGCAGGTTGTCTATTGCCTCTTACCGAGGACCGTACATTGAGTACCGAACTTGGTACACGTCATCGCGCGGCTATTGGTCTGTCTGAACAAACAGATGCAGTTGTCGTTGTTGTCAGCGAAGAAACGGGTGTCATTTCTTATACCTATGGCGGACATATTTATCGTCACTTACCAGAAGATCAAATTAAAGAGGCCCTTCGTACATTTATGGAAAGACCTCGTCAAAATATTACGAGCATGTGGAAATGGGGTGGCAAGAAATGATGATTCATTTGAAACGCAACTGGCCTGCAAAAATACTTTCATTATTGGCAGCCATCGTCATGTGGTTTTTTATTATGCGCGACCAAAATCCTGTGATGGAGGTTTCCTATACGGTGCCTGTACAGGTGCAAAATTTGGCAGCTAATTACATCATAGAAGATGCACCTCAATATGTACGCGTTACGCTTAGTGGGCCACGCGATACGATTATTAATTTAAAGTCTGAAAACCTTAAGGCTTATATAGATGCGTCAGGGGTTTCGACGGGACAAAATAATGTAACCATCCACTTTAATCCACCATCGGGGATGAACATAGTTGAAATCAAACCTGATACGGTAACGATTAATGTTGATGAATTTGCGTCAAAGAAATTACCTGTTGAAATTGTGCCAATTGGACAAATTCCGGATAATGTGGCCATGAAATCGGTTACTGTGATTCCTAAGGAAGTCACTGTATCTGGTCGCAAACAACAAGTAATGGCTGCCACACGGGTTGTCATGAAGGTTAATGTGGCCGGTCAAACTAAAAACTTTAGTGCTGTTGCTGATTTGGAAGCTTGGGATAATGCGGGCAATGTGCTCGATGTAAATATTAGCCCAACACAAGGTCAAGCACAGTATGAATTAAATTTACTTAGAAAAGATAAAGCCGTACCTATTTCGGCAATAACCGTAGGTCAAGTAGCGGATGGTTATGAAGTCAAAGGTATTACGATTAAGCCTGTACAAGTAACAATTACAGGTCGTGAAGAAATGGTAGATTCTGTTTCGGATCTTAAGACGGAATCTATTGATATAAGTAATGCTACGGCACCTATTGATGGTACCTATAATATAGTAATTCCTGATGGCCTTACTAGTAAGATGACTACGGTTCATGTAACAGTGGATATACAAAGAAAAGCATAGATATGATAAGAATAATAAATCTTCGCGTAGCCGTTACCGTAAAGGCTACGATTGAGGAAATAGTAGAAAAGAAATACCCTCAACTAAAGGGATATATACAGAAAATTCATGTGGTGAGACGTGCCGTAGATGCTCGTAAGAAACCCAATATTGTATTTGTGTATACTCTTTTTGTAGAGGCTCAACATGAAGAAAAAATCATTAAGAAACTAGGTAAGCAAAAGGATGTTACCTTATTTACACCTGAGAATCCAGAACCGATTGCCATTGGTGATAGACTCTAGCACATAGACCTGTTGTGATGGGCTTTGGTCCTGCAGGTATGATGGCGACCTTTTACTTAGCCCGTGAAGGCTATCGCCCTATCGTGTTAGAACGGGGACAAGATGTAGATACTCGTGCAAAGGATGTGGAAACATTTTGGAAAACGGGAACCTTTAAACCGGAATCGAATGTTCAATTTCGGTGAAGGTGGGGCCGGTACATTTTCTGATGGTAAATTGACTACGCGCGTCACACATCCGCGGTTGCATGAAATTTCAAAATACTTTGTAGAATTCGGGGCACCGGAAGAAATCCTATACAAGCATAAACCTCACGTAGGAACAGATAAATTACGTCATATGGTAAAAGCCATGCGTGAGCGCATTATCGAATGGGGCGGCGAAGTCCGCTTTGGAGCTAAGGTAACCGATGTATTTGTTGATCAGGATCATGTGGTCGGTATCGAGGTGAATGGTGCGGAACGTATTGATACGACTCTAGTTTTATCTGGTGTAGGTCATAGTGCACGAGATACGTATGAAATGTTATTTAAACGCGGTATCGATATGGTGGCTAAACCATTTGCTATCGGTGTTCGCATTGAACATCCTCAAGATGTCATCGATCAATCTCAGTACGGTGTGGATCCAAAGAGCCTAGGATTAGGGGCTGCTGAGTATTCCTTGGTATATCATGATAAAGAATCAGGGCGTACGGCCTATAGCTTCTGTATGTGTCCTGGTGGGCAAGTGGTCGCATCTGCGTCCGAACCGGGCGGTGTTGTAACCAATGGTATGAGCTTGTATGCCCGTGACAGTGGCGTTGCAAATAGTGCTATCGTCGTAAACGTAGGCCCTGATGATTTTGGTACCCATCCTTTAGATGGCGTAGCATTTCAACGAGAATGGGAACGCAAGGCTTATAAATTGAGTGGTTCAAACTTTAATGCACCGGCTCAAACGGTAGGTTCTTTCTTAGGCCAGTCTGATGCGCCGTCTGTTGAAAGCAGTATACATAGTTATGAACCTCATATCGTAGATTGCGATTTGCACCAGTGTTTACCTGATTATGTATCGTCTGTTTTAGAACGGGCCTTACCGTATTGGGGACGCCGTATCAAAGGCTTTGATAACCCTGAAATCTGTATGACCGGCGTTGAAACGCGCACATCTTCTCCACTTCGTATGGGTCGTGATGAAAATCGCGTATCCACTACAGTCGGTGGCTTTTACCCGATGGGGGAAGGTGCAGGCTATGCGGGTGGAATCATGAGTGCCGCCTTGGATGGTGCAGAAACGGCGATTGCGTGCATGAGCATGTATGCAAAACCTAATGAATGATACTTTCACAAATAGATTTATACATTTACGTGTTATGGTGAAAGCTCAACCTAGATTTTATAAATTGTACAAACTCGTGTGATATAATACACACAACATAGATTGAAATACATTCGTTTGTAGACGGAGGAGAATATGGCTCGATTATTTGGTACTGATGGTGTACGTGGCGTTGTTAATGAATTTTTAACACCTGAATTGGCATACCATTTGGGGCGTGCAGCGGCAACACATTTTGGTAAAGAAAAAGAACATCCTACATTTTTAATTGGTAGAGATACGCGTATCTCTGGTTCCATGTTGGAATGCGCGTTGGCATCTGGCATCTGTTCTGTAGGCGGTAATGTAGTTATGGCGGGAGTCATTCCTACACCTGCTGTAGCTTACCTTGTAAAGCAACAAGGCTTTGATGCGGGCGCTGTTATTTCTGCATCTCATAACCCATTCCCAGATAATGGTATTAAATTCTTTGATGGTAGTGGTTTTAAATTACCAGATGACGTAGAAGATCAATTAGAAGTATATGTACGTCAAAGTGCAGATAACGAATTACCTCGTCCTACAGGTGCTGGTATTGGTCGTGTAGAGTATAATGCAAATCTTGCACATCACTATGCTCACTTTGTTCGTCATACAATCGATACATCCCTTGAAGGTTTAACGATTGTCTATGATGGCGCGAATGGCGCTGCTTCTAGCGTAGGTCCTGAAATTTTGTCTGGTCTTGGTGCAAAGGTTATCAATATCAATGTCAATCCAGATGGTTTGAACATCAATCATCATTGCGGTTCTACCCATATCGAAGGCTTGCAAGTAGCTGTTCAACAACACCATGCTGATTTAGGCATTGCCAATGATGGTGATGCAGACCGTTGCTTGTTAGTAGACGAAAAGGGTCAAGTCCTCGATGGCGACCAAATCATGCTATTATGCGCTCTTAAATTGAAAGAAGAAGGCAAGCTCAAAGGTGATACTGTAGTTGGTACCGTTATGAGTAATATCGGCTTCCACAAAGCAGCTGAAGAACTTGGTATGAAAAACCGTTTCTACTGCTGTTGGTGACCGCTATGTATTGGAATATATGCGTGAACACGATCTTTCCATTGGCGGTGAACAATCTGGTCACGTCATTTTCCTCGATCATAACACAACTGGTGATGGTATGTTGACTGCTGTTCAAGTGGCGGCTCTTGTAAAAGAAAAAAAGGCCAACCACTTTCTGAATTGGCTGGCATCATGACAAAAATACCCACAAGTTCTTATAAACGTACGCGTTGCTACAAAAGACTGGTTGGGAAGAAAACGATATTATTAAGGCTGCTATCGTAACAGCTGAAGGTGAACTTGGTGACGAAGGTCGCGTACTGGTACGTGCATCTGGTACAGAACCACTCATCCGCGTAATGGCAGAAGGTCCAGACCAAGAAGCACTACAAGCCTTATGCCAAGAAATTGCTGATATTATTGGTAGAGAACAAGGGTTGGCTGAATAACTCTTGATGAGTAGTTTGACCTATTCCGTTTGGTTCCATTCTACAACTTTTATATTATCGAATCTTCCTATATATGTCCCTTTGCTCCGTCCTACGTAAAGTCGCTGCAGGAACATATATAGGAGGGTATTTATTTTATATTTATTTAGGATGGTTACCGAATGGAACCGTCACTATTGCGCGGTCATTTCTACTCATAAGAGTTATTTCTGGTATGGAGAGGCCGATAGCAGAGATGATGTAATTCATCTCTTAGATAGTTAAGAGATGGGATGGTGTTTTTGCAAAATACGTACATAGGGCATGGTTTTATGTTATTATAGCTATATAGTTTAAATCGTATTGGTTTAATAGTTAAGGTGTAGTATGAAGAATATAAATCAAGGGGAGGCTGAGGTTCTCCTTAATGAGTACCCGAATAGTGTTGATTCTGTTTGTGAGCTTGCAAATGCTGAGTCACAAGCATGGAGAGAAAAAAATTCACAGCTTATCTTGGAGAGGTTCTTAGAAAAATATAGCGATGAATTGAATGATGTTGAAAAAGCTAAAGTTTATACTAATTTGGCTTTTTATTATAATGATGAGGGCAATATAAAAGAATATGAGTATCTATCTGCAGCTGTAAAATTAAAGTCTCCATATATAGAGACCTACCGAGGGTTGGCTTTATATCATTTTACAGCTTATAGAGAGAAGGGATCTGTAGAGGAGTTAAAGAAAAGTTTACGCGCCTTTGAAAAGGGAATAACAGTATCTGATGATTATGAAAATGAACTTTGGCTATGCGGTATGTTTATTTGAACTCAAAGAATATGAAAAAGCAAAGATCATATTTTTACAGTTACTTGAAAACTATCCAAATAGAATGCGATTATTGCTTTGTATAGCTTATTGTGATGTGTATTTAGGAAATAAAATCCAATCTCTTGATTATTTGAAGAAAATTAAGATTGGTGGAGACCCTGAATATCAGCGAGATGATGAAATTTGGGAGTTTGATATCTTTAATGCCTATTATGTATTAGATGAGTACAAGTTATTCTTAGAAGAATGTGAAAAGGCTAAAAGCTCTTGTGACTTAAATTACGGACCTTATTATTTTGGCCTTTGGACTATGAACCTACATGACCAATTCTATCTAGAAGTGGTCAAACAACGAGCAGAAATACTAGCATGTATTGAAGATGTAAAAATAGATGATGCCTTTGTGAGTGAAGAAGAGCGGCAAGAGCATCTCCAATGTTGGAAAGATGATTTAGAAAGCCTAAATATATTAGAGCATAAGATTAAATATGAAAACTACAAGCCTGTAGTTGAACTAAAACTATGGCCCATATATGACTGCTATTTGATAGATTATTTAACGCATAAACTCTCAGAATAAATTTTGATATAACCTTATGCAGCTTTGTATGGTTCTAAATCGGCATAGAAATAAAAGAGGCAACGTCGTCGACGTTGCCCCTTTTATTTCTTGATTTTATTTATCAGCAACAACGAGTTTATATCCATTCAAGTGAATATTATCTCCTGTAGTATCTTCGTTCGTTAAGGATTTTACATAGCTATCGCCTGTAAGTGTCCAAGTGGAATCTTTGCTGAGTTTTAGTGCAATTTCTTTTGCTGTATTGTCAGTGTTGATAGCGCCAACTAAACTAGATCCATTTGTCATGTCTAGCGCAATGGTGCTAATTGCATCGGCTACAATATTGCCGTTTAAGGCTTGGTTGGAGGCGCGAAGTGTAAGGTGACCGCCATTTTCACCGGTTTTGCCCCAACGGGAGTCGGCCGCTGCTTTCACTAGTGTTGTAGTATTGGGAGTAGAGATAGCATTGCCAGTAAGGTCTACCTCTGCAGTGGTGTTGTTCACATAGATGAAAGCGCCTGTAGCATGGGTGGTGAGTGAGTTGTTTTCTGCTTTGAAACGGGCAATACCACTTTCAGCATCACCAGAAAAGCTTTGGTATAGCATAAAACCATTGTCTTTGTAGCCTGTTACATTAGAGTTGGTAAGTGTGATGGAATTTTTGCCTTCTACAACACCAATTTCACTGTTTTTAGCTTCGCCCGTAATATAGTCAGCTGTGATATTACCAGTAGAGTAGATAATAGGGCTACCTTCACCAGATGTTGTTAATTTGGCAGCCTCTGCTGTAATGGTACCTTCGCCACGGTCTGTAGCTAATGTAGCAGAGTGAGCACCTTCGGTTGTAATAGTAAGATTTTTGCCGTTTACAGTGCCTTTATAAGTGGCATCTAAACCCGCGGGAGGAATCGCTCTTTGTGTGAATGTTAGTATTTTCTACATTGATGACAGAACCTTCACCAGTGGCAAATACTGCATTTCGAGCCATTGGAATTGGATGTAATATTGCTGCCTTTTGATGTTGATTTGACTACCGTCGGTACCGAGTATTACTGCGTTTTGACCACGGAAATTACTATTATTATCGCTTGTCGTATTGCCTGCTTTTATCGAATACGCTGTTTTCGATGGTTACGACTGCTTTATCTTTGCCGATGAACGCATTTTGATCTGATGTTGTATTAGATATTAATTCATGCGCAATGGCTTTATTTTCGGTTACTACCGTAGTACCTGTGAAAGTATTAGGATTAGCTTCAGCTTTTGGAACTGGCCCATTAGGCGCACTCATAGGTGGATTTCCAGCTGGTGGTGCACTTGGTATGTCTTCTGCAAAGGTTGGAAGGAATGCCAATGTAGAAAGGGCGGCACCTAATACGGCAGGAAGTACCCAACGGCGTAATTTTCTATATGAGTGTTTATGGTTTAGAGATGTTGTCTTTTTATGTGTTTTATTATTTTGTGTATTCATTGTAATCTCTCCTGTTAGACAATAAATATGCATCATATAAATTTCGATAAATATGATTGTATAAAATTTTTATAATAAGTAGTATAATAATGGTGTATGAGTGATCTATGAAATCGTTTGGCTTTATGTACCCCTATGAAAATAAGCGTTATATCTTGTGTTTAATGCTTTCATAAGGCCTAGATTCTTTACATTCATTACATCGATTTAGTATAATATAATTTAGTATGATTACAATTGTACTAGTTCTGCCACATATGAGTGAAAGGAGTTCCAAATTCGTAAAGGCGAATAGCGCAAGTACCCGCGAAGGCAGTCGTTAGGGTAGACGAGGGGAAGAGTGATCGAATCATCAGCGGATGCTCTTCCGGCACATTCATGTCGTAACAGATACTAAAAAGCCCATTGGTAACAATGGAGACAAAGTGTATCTGAATGAATTGTATTAAAGTAATAATTAATACATAATTGAAACATTAATCTAGAACATTAATCTAGAATATTAATTAGTTAGCCTTAGTTGTTGGCTGGGGCTAGAATGCCCCCAGTTATAGGAGGATATACTTATGTGCGGTATCGTAGGATACATTGGCTTTAATCAAGCATCTGATTTCTTATTGGACGGTATGGCGAAATTAGAATACCGTGGTTATGATTCTGCAGGTATTGCTGTTATCGGCCCTGAAAAATGTAATTAAAAATTCAAAAAAAGGTTGGCCGTCTAGCTAATCTTGAGGCGATTGTAAAAAGCGCATCCCTAATGAAGGGACTGTAGGTATTGGTCATACTCGTTGGGCTACTCATGGTCGTCCATCCGATATGAACGCCCATCCTCATGCATCTGAAGATGGTAAATTTGCTGTTGTTCACAATGGTATCATCGAAAACTATATGCCTTTAAAAGAAGAGCTCATCGAAAAAGGGTACCATTTCAAATCTGAAACTGATACAGAAGTAGTAGCTCATTTATTAGAGGATATGTACGATGGCGATTTTGTAAGTACTGTTCGTCGCATGCTTGATCGTGTTGATGGTGCGTATGCTCTTGAAATCATCTGTGCTGATGAGCCGGACAAAATCATTTGTACTAAAAAAGAAAACCCATTGGTTATCGGTCTTGGCAAAGGGGAAAACTTCGTTGCCTCCGATATTCCAGCAATCATTAACTACACACGTGATACATACATCTTAAACGATGGTGAATTGGCTATCGTTACACGTGATAATGTATCCGTATTTGATCGTGCAGGCCATGCAATCGATAAAGAAGTGTTCCACGTAAGCTGGAATGCAGAGGCTGCTGAAAAAGGTGGTTATGAACACTTCATGTTGAAAGAAATTCATGATCAACCAAAAGCTGTGCGTGATACATTCGGTACACATATCTCCGAAGATGGTAAAACAGTAATCTTTGATGAGTTGAATTGGACTGCTGACGATGTAGCAGCTTTCAATAAAATCCTCATCGTCGCATGTGGTACAGCATACCATGCAGGTCTTGTAACAAAACAATATATTGAAAACTTGGCGCGCATTCCTGTAAATGTGGAAATCGCATCTGAGTATCGTTATAGCAATCCGTTGACTGATGATAAAACATTATGTATCGTTATCAGTCAATCCGGTGAAACATCCGATACATTGGCTGCTTTGAAAGAGGCTAAACGTCATGGCGCTAAATCCTTGGCAATTACAAACGTAGTAGGTTCCAGTATTTCCCGTGAAGCAGATAACACTGTGTACACATGGGCGGGTCCTGAAATCTCTGTAGCGTCTACAAAAGCGTATACTACTCAATTAGTAGCAGGCTTGTTGTTTGCTGTATATCTTGGCCAATTAAATGGTAAAATGGATCCGACTTTAGGCGGAGAAGTCCTTTGCGGTGTTAAAAGCTTGCCTACATTGATTCATGAAATCTTTGAAGTAGACGAAGATATGAAAGCCTTTGCAAAACATTATGGCTTCAAATCTGATGCGTTCTTCTTGGGCCGTGCTATCGACTACGCAGTAGCGATGGAAGGTGCTTTGAAATTGAAAGAAATTTCTTACATCCATGCTGAAGCATATGCTGGTGGCGAATTGAAACATGGTACATTGGCTCTTATTGAAGAAGGCGTACCTGTTATCGCATTGGCTACACAAGAAGATGTGTACGATAAGATGATCAGCAACATCCGCGAAGTAAAGCTCGTGAAGCTGTTGTAATCGGTATCGGTATGAAGGGTGACGAAGAATTGTCTAAACACGTAGACCATACAATCTATGTGCCTCGTGCAAATAAATTCATCGCTCCAATCCTTGCGGTTGTACCATTGCAATTGTTGGCGTACTACGCAGCGATTACACGCGGCGCAGATGTAGATAAACCACGTAACTTAGCTAAATCTGTAACCGTAGAATAATATATATAACCAACAGTGCTTCGGCACTGTTGGTTTATTTCAATATAGGGAGACTATTATGGCAGTTATATTTTCCGGCATCCAACCAAGTGGTGAATTGACACTTGGTAACTATTTGGGAGCTTTACGTAATTTCTTAGACTATCAAGATACTGATGAATGTTATTATTGTATCGTTAATCAACATGCGATTACAGTACCACAAGATCCAAAAGAGTTATTTCAAAATACTCGCAATTTGGCAGCGTTATATCTCGCTGTTGGTCTAGATCCTAAAAAGGTAACATTATTTGTTCAATCCGAAGTACCTGAACATGTAAAACTTGGTTGGGTTATGCAATCTATTAGCTATGTAGGCGAATTAGAACGTATGACACAATATAAGGATAAATCTCAAAAGCAAGGTGACTCTATTCCTACAGCGTTGCTTACGTATCCACCATTGATGGCGGCAGATATTTTGTTATATGGTACTAACTATGTTCCAGTAGGTGAGGACCAAAAACAACATCTTGAGTTGACTCGTAATTTGGCAGAGCGTTTTAACCGTAGATTTGGCGAAACTTTCGTAGTACCTGATATCAAGGTAGGCGAAGGTGGTGCTCGCGTTATGAGCTTACAAGAGCCAACTAAGAAAATGAGTAAATCTGATGATAACCAAAATGCTACAATCCGTCTTTTGGATGCACCAGACTTGATCGTGAAAAAATTGAAACGCGCTCAAACTGACTCTGACAACGCGGTGCGTTACGATAAAGAAAACAAACCTGGCATTTCTAACTTGATGGGCATTTACCGTGCTATCACAAAAGACAGCTATGAAGCTATCGAAGAAATGTATGCTGGTAAAGGGTATGGCGCATTTAAATCGGATATTGCTGATTTGCTTGTAGCAACACTTGAACCAATTCAACAACGATACAATGAACTCATAACAAGTCCTGAACTAGATGTCATTTTAGATGAAGGTGCTGCAAAAGCACATGCAAAAGCATCTATGATGTATCGCAAGGTTGAACAAGCGATGGGGCTTTGCCGTAAATAAGTATTTACATACACTTTTGAGGTCAATTATGACAAAACAAGAGGTAAGCGAACGATTTTCGGGTGGCCATGTAAAGCACATGGTCACCACACATAAGGCCGTACAGTGGCTAGGACGGATTCTAGGCATTGTAATTTGTGTTGCCCTCATTAAATGGGCCCCACATGATATAGGTAATCGCATGCTTTGTTATGCATTGGTCGTTTGCTTGTTATGGTGGGTACACGGGCTCGATGTAGTGCTCGTATATATTTGTGACAAAGGCTTTGTTATCAAACAGAGACCGACAAATTTACGTGATTATTTTCGTAGTGCCATTAATTTAGATGATTACTATGTGTATGTTCCTTTTGAAAGCGTAGTTGGGTTTACGCCTGATTGGAAAGAACTACAAGCCGTTAATACTCATGGTGGCATTTATGTAGTACCTTAGATTTGCAACTTGCACCGTATAAGGATAAAATGCGCCTTCAAGCCGCCATAAAACATTATAGAGATACACATGATATATAATTTTGTAAATTTATTGATTTAACTATTTACAACTTTAACACGCTAAAGTATAATAGGTTCATAAGTTAAAACATGACCTATAACATATTGTGTGGAGGATATTATGAACTGGAAAAAGATTATGGCTGTAGGTTTGGCTGCAGTTTCTATGATGGCTTTTGTAAGTGGTTGTGGTAGTGATACAAAGAAGGCTGATACTCAATTACCTAAGAAAATTGTTATTGGCCTAGATGATAGCTTCCCACCAATGGGCTTTAAAGATGATAAAGGTGAAATCGTAGGTTTAGATATCGACTTGGCTAAAGAGGCTGCTAAGCGCGCTGGTATGGATGTTGAGTTCAAAGCGATTGACTGGTCCAGCAAAGAAGCGGAGTTAAAATCTAAGAAAATTGACGTATTGTGGAATGGTTTAACTGTTTCTCCTGAACGTGAGAAAAATATCTTGTTCTCCGATACATATATGAAAGATAAACAATACATTGTTGTTCGTAACGATGATAATGCTATCAAGGGTAAATCTGATCTTGCTGGCAAGGTTGTAGGTGTGCAACAAGCTAGTACTGGTGAATCTGCATTACAAAACGATCCTAGTGGCAAAACTGTTAAAGAAATTAAATCCTATGCTGATTTCGTAAGTGCATTCATGGATCTTGGCATTGGTCGTGTCGATGCAGTTATCGCTGATGGTGTTATTGCTCGTTACCTCATGACAAAAGAACCTGGCAAATACAAAATTGTAGAAGGCACTGATTACGGCGTAGATAACTTTGCTGTAGGGTTCCGCAAAGATGATACCGTATTACGCGATAAAATCAATGGTATCTTAGCCGAAATGAAAAAAGATGGTACTGCTGATAAAATTGTTGAAAAATGGTTGGGCTCTAGTGCAGATCTAGATAAGAGCGATGCTAAATAGTACGATTCGTGATATACTAATAGTACTGTGGTCAGTATGTACAACTGATAATTAAAGAACGAAATGTACACTAGAGAAGAGGCCATGTGCCTCTTCTCTATTCGTGTTTTGAAGGAGTATTTCATGTTAGATTATTTATTGCAGATTATCCCGACCATTGCGGATGGGCTTAAAGTCACCATTGCACTGTTCTGTGTCGTATGGGTACTATCTATACCTGGTGGTATCATATTAGCTTTACTGCGACTATCTAAGCTTCCTGTAGTCGATAAAATTGTTGAAGCCTTTGTATATCTAATGCGTGGTACGCCATTGATGTTACAAATTTTATTCATGTACTTTGCATTGCCAATCATGACGGATGGGGCTATCCAAATGGATGATGCAACAGCTGCTGTGGTTACATTTGTACTCAACTATGCAGCGTACCTTTGTGAAATCTTCCGTGGCGGTATCCAATCGATTCCACGCGGTCAATATGAAGGGGCAAAGGTGCTTGGTTTTACCTATGGTCAAACGATGCGTACCATCATTTTGCCGCAAATGTTTAAACGCGTGTTGCCACCACTTGCCAACGAAACGATTAACTTATTAAAAGATACATCTCTTGTATATGTATTGGCAATGAATGATATTTTGCGTATCACAAAGTCCATTGTTCAACGTGACTTTGATATTTCTGCGTTCCTTGTGGCCGCTATTTTCTATCTAATCTTTACATTTATTTTGACAAATATCTTTAATTATTTAGAAAAACGTTTCTCTGTATATGATGAGTAAGAGGTAATTATGACTTTTGTAAATATGGAACGCATAGAGAAACACTTTAATAATAATGTGGTATTGAAAGATGTTTCCTTGCAAATGAATAAGGGCGAAATTGTATCTATTATCGGTCCATCTGGCTCCGGTAAGTCTACATTTTTGCGCTGCTTAGGTCAGTTGGAAACGATTGACGGTGGTACTATTACCGTTGATGGTGTAACGTTGGCATCTACAGATGCTAGCGGCGTCGTTACCTACGCTGATAAACATACCATGCATGATTTATTACTTCGCATGGGTATGGTATTCCAATCCTTCAATTTGTTCCCCCATATGACTGTTCTTGAAAATATTATGGTGGCACCGCGTATGGTAAAAGGTATGAAAGATACCGATATTATGCCAATCGCAGAACGCTTACTTAATAAAGTAGGTCTTTGGGATAAACGAGATATGTATCCCTCTAGATTGTCTGGCGGTCAACAACAGCGTGTGGCGATTGCTCGTGCATTAGCCATGAACCCAGAAATTATGCTCTTTGATGAACCGACGTCTGCCCTTGATCCAGAATTGACTGGAGAAGTATTAAAAACGATTAAACAACTAGCCGATGATCGGATGACTATGATTATTGTTACCCATGAAATGAACTTTTGCTCGAGAAGTTTCAGATCGTATCATCTTTATGGCGGATGGTATCATTCAAGAAGAAGGGGAACCGGAACAATTGTTTACCAATCCGCAATCTCCTAGAACTAAAGCTTTTTTTAGAAAAATATGTTATAATCCTTACCACCTATGTAATCATAGGTGGTACCTTCACATATATGAAAGGAACTTTATGAAATTACCTATCGCATTAGTATTAGCTGGATTGTCCATCGTATCTAGCGTTGCTTACGGAGCCTCTCCTGAACATGCTACGCCAAAGTCTATCGTAGCCTCGCAAGCAGATGCTCTTTCCGTATTGCCAGAGCAATATAAATCGTATGCTACTAAAGATGAATACGGTTGTAAAGGATACGAAACACGGTTATACTTTCACCATTCCTTGGCGTGTAAATGATGGTGTTATGATTGATATGGATGTACGGAGTGAAAGTGAACATATACAGGGGTATTCCTTTAATTTGTCTGGACCCAAATCAAGACGACGCTTATACCGTGTCTTTTACAAAGAGAAATAATACACCGCAAGGCAATGTGTCACAAAAGGTGTGGAATACAACATGGTATGATGTTCCAATTAAGGGTATGACGGATGAAGAATACCTTCGTATTTGGCGTCAACATAGTAATGTATTTGATACTAACGATATAGTGGGCGGATTCTTCCCTAAAAAGGGTGCACAAGCAGCACGCTGGAGCCGCACGACACCGAAGTCCTATGCAGAGATGACATCTACGGAAAAGGTTCATTCTATTTTTGAAGCTGAATTTATTATGGAAAAAGATCCAACGCATCGCTATAATCTTGTAAGTACGTATCCACCTATTCAGGCTAAATTTATGGAACAAGGTCTTATGGAAACGACAGTTCCTTCATTTTCTTTGTTAGATACTAAGAAGACTGGCTCTACATTAAATAATGTTAAGAAACTATTGTCAGGTTCCAGTGATATCAATGTAGCAGAAGGTTTGAAATTCGTTAGTCCTAAAGGATTTTCACGCATTAATGACCCTAAAAAGATTACTTTCACAAAGGATAAGATTCGTCTCGACATAGAAAGTTTTTCTGTTCCTGTACAAGCGGTGAGCAGTGCTATGCCTACGATGATGGGCAAGCAGATGCTAGGTGACCAATATGTAAAATCTTTGGTGGATGTAAATAAGGCCACCATTGAACGATATGAAACACATATTATTGATGGTGCCGTTATGTTTTATGTAGCTGGGACAATGAAGAATCCTGAAGTCGCAGATACGAATACGGCGGAAACTGTTACATTCGGAGCTACGATTATTCTTGGAAATAATGGCAATGTCGGTGTAGCTCGCATGATAGCACCAATTGGTACTGTATTGACTACACCTGAACTAATCGATATTTTAGATGGATTTAAGTTAACGAATTCTTTAAATATCAATAATTCGTCTCAAGTTCTTTAATCTGCAAAAAAATGTGCTATAATGTATATAAATCCTAATCGAAAAAAGAGGATTTTTCCTAATTCGTCTAGAATATTATAAATAGACTAAACGATTTTTAATCATATCCCTTCATGGGGATTAGAAATAGGAGGGGTTAATATGGTTACCTACAAAACTATTGTCGTACCTACTGATGGTTCTGAAAATGCTAAACGTGCACTAGAACATGCACTTGCAGTAGCAGATCGTAACAAAGCAGAATTGATTGTTGTTCATGTAGCAAATATTGTATCTGCTATTTCCAACTTTGATCAAACACCAATTTCTGGTGGCTATGTGTCTGAACAAATTGCAGAAGACATGGAAGAAACAGGTAAAGAAATTTTGAACGATGTAGTGAAAGAAATTCCTACAGGTGTTAAAGTTAAATCTGTATTTGAAGTTGGTTCCCCAGGCCCAGCATTGTTAGCTGTTGCTAAAAAATACAATGCTGATCTTATCGTAATGGGTAGCCGTGGTCTTGGACCTTTGAAAGGTTTATTCATGGGTAGTGTAAGTAGCTATGTAACTAGTCATTCCTCTTGCCCAGTATTGGTCGTTAAATAATATCATACAATTTAAAGGCTTTGTCATTGTGTACAAAGCCTTTTTTTGTATATAATAGATATCATAGACATAGTATTTAAATTTAGATAGATTATTAGTGTTAGTTTAAAAGAAAGGATCCCTATGATCGACGGGAACGAATCATTGTTAAAGTTAGCAGAATTGTTTAAGATTCTTGGCGATCCAACGCGCCTAAAGATTGTTGAGATACTGCTAGAAAATGAGATGTGTGTTAATCATATTGCAGAGACAATGGGCATGGGACAATCTGCTATTTCACATCAGTTGCGAGTATTGCGACAAGCTCGTCTTGTAACATATCGCAAGGAAGGGAAAACTGCATATTATTCTTTAAATGATGATCATGTAGAAGGCCTTGTGCGAATGGGTATGGATCACGTATCACATCAATAGAGTACTGTACCTGGTCTATCACATTGCATTATATGAATTAGATACAAGAAAGGGAGCCTCTTGGGGCTCCCTTTTGATGTATATATTTTTAGTATAATGGAAATAAATAATAAGCTAATGTGATAAAGAGTGGCATGGTCACTGCCGATAATATGGTGGTACCCATTACGATTTGCGTAGCGTATTCTGGGTTGTTTTTCATTTCGATAGCGATGAGGGCCATGTTGATAGCCGTTGGTACGCTATAGGTAATGACGATTGTTTGTGCCGCAATTGGATGCATAGGACCATAGAAGATAATAAATAGTATGGTCATAACAGCGGCTAATAGGGGACTTATGATAAGTCGTAATGCACTGGCTAACATGACGTCAGCTTTAAAGAAATTCAATGGGGTCCGGTTAATTTGTACCCCTAAGGCTATCATGGCTACACCAACGAAGGCGTTAGCAAAGATGTTGAGAGGAGCAAAGAAGAAGAGACTATGAAGATCGAATGGCAATAATTGGCATAGTAAGGCCAGTGGAATGGCGTATACCATGGGCATGTGGAATACGACATTTAGTGCATCTTTCGTACTTAATCGACCTGCACCTGCTTGATAGAATCCATAAGTATTGCTCGTAATGGTTTGAATAATCATGATAGATACTACACTCACGAGTCCTAAGTTAGCATAGGGCGTAGCCCCATCGATGACATATGGTACATTAGCAAATACAAAGATGGCAAGGGCCACCCCCATATTACCTACATTATTGAACATGACACAGTTTTTTAATGTTGCGATTTTAGCTACATCGTAACCCCGTATGCGCCCAATAATTTCAGAAATAATAGAGTTTAGTATGAGTACACACAGTGCACAGAAAACAATTTCCAATGTACTTGAAGTGAATTTAGCCTCATACATCGCCCTAAATACGAAGGTGGGCAATAATATATAGAAATTAAGTTTGCTCAGTGTATATAAGTCAAGTTTAAATTTTTTATCTAATACAAATCCAACGCCTATAAGCATAAATATAGGAATCATGGAATTCATGAAGATATGGCCTATTAATGTTAATAAATTCATGGTCTCACCTAGAGTTCTATAATATGTATAATTGTGATTACAATCATGGCATACTTCGGTTATAATCAATATACTATGTTATATATATCATACATTTCATATATAGCTTATACCTGATTTCTTTATAATAGTATCATACCATAGGATGTAGTGTTTAGGTTTATATTTTTAAGCATTTATATGTATTAATTCCGTAGGGAGTAGGAGGTTGTATGAGAAAAGATTCTATTAGTTTTAATGAGTATTTGTATGCTCGCCTTTGTAGTAGGCTGTGGTAATGATGCAAGTAAAACTACGGATAGCGCAAAGCCAAGTACGTCTGAAAAGATTACAATTCAAGCGGCTGCTAGCCTTAAGGGGGCTCTTACTGAATTAGCAGATGCGTATAAGAAAGAGCATAACTTAGCAGATGATCAAATCACAATTAACTTTGCTGGCTCTGGCACATTGCGTCAACAGATTGAACAAGGTGCACCTGCAAGCTTATTCATTTCTGCAGACGAAAAAAATATGAAGATGTTACAAGATAAAGATTTAGTAACAAATGTAAAACCATTTGTAACAAATGAACTCGTTCTTGTAGTTCCTAAAGGACAACCTAAAATTGAGTTAGATCAAATCGCATCTGTAAAACGTATTGTTTTAGGTAATCCAGATACCGTACCCGCTGGTAACTATGGTAAGCAAGTACTAACAAAATTAGGTGTATGGGACCAAGTAGAACCTAATGTGGTATATGCTAAAGATGTTAAAGCTGTAACGGCTTCCATTAGCCAAGCGGCTGGTGATGCGGGCTTTATCTATAAGACGGATGCTATTGCAGCCGGTGATGCAGTTGAAATTGCTGCAGTAACACCTGCAGATTCTCATGATCCTGTTATATACCCTATCGGTATTATTAAGAAATATGATAATGCTTTGGCTCAAGATTTCTATACATACGTAATGAGCCCAGAGGGCCAAAAAGTATTGGAAAAATATGGATTCTCTACGTCTAAATAAGAATTTAACGCTAGCTTTTAGGGCTAGCGTTTTCTTATGATACAATAGAGTTATAATTTATTATCCGGCAGAGATTCGGTAAAGAAAGGAGGCCCGATATGAGTCCATTTTGGTTGTCATTGTGGGTGGCGAGTTTAGCTCTAGTTATTGTTATATTGACGGGCTTAGCTGCTTGTTACTGGATGAATCGATGTAAGTGGAGTGGTATCGCTATTCTAGATGCCCTAATAACATTGCCACTCGTGTTGCCTCCAGTAGTAGTTGGCTTTGCTTGCTTATGGTATTTACACCGGGCTATGCATTCGGCGCTTGGTTAGAATCACATGGTTTAGGCGTCGTATTTACTGCAGCAGGTGCCGTTGTGGCCTCTTCTGTTATTGCCTTTTCCTTTGTTTTATCAAACGGTGCGGTCCGCATTGCAGTCTGTAGACCATAATATGGAGGACGTAGCACGTACATTAGGTGCTTCAGAGTTGCGCATATTTTTTACAATCTCTGTACCATTGGCATGGAAGGGGATTTTAACGGGCAGCATATTGGCATTTTGTCGTGCTATGGGTGAGTTCGGTGCTACCATATTAATCGCAGGTAATATTCCTAAAATTACGCGTACCATGCCACTTGCTATCTATTCCTATGTAGAGGCAGGACAGTACATGGATGCCTTTGAACTCGTTATTTACATTTGTGTGCTTACATTAGCGCTATTGAGCGGGTATTCACATCCTTACAAAAGGATCCTTGTTCCGTAATTTAGGGCGTAATTAGGAGGGACTATGATTACATTTTCTTTTACCATAGCAAGACCTTCTATGATTGTGAAAGCCGATGGTACTTTAGCTTCAGGAATTACGGTGTTAACCGGTTCATCTGGAAGTGGTAAAAGTACGTTTATTAAATGTATTGCAGGGTTAGTGAAACCTACAACTGGTATCATTCGATGCGATGAACGAACATGGGTTGACCGAGATCAAAATATATGGGTGCCAGCTCAAGAGCGTCAGGTAGGATATATGCCACAAGGCAATATCGTATTTCCTCATTTATCCGTGGAACACAATATTACATATAGTAAACGAGGCACGCCTGATATGTGTGATTCTCTATTAAAACGTTTAGGATTAGAAAAATACCGTAACACTAAGGCGGGGCGCTTATCTGGTGGTGAACAACAACGTGTGGCTTTAGGTCGTGCACTCTATTCAAAACCAACTATATTGCTTCTTGATGAACCTTTATCTGCATTAGATTGGAACCTTCGGAAACAAGTGCGTGAGGATCTTGTTTCCATCATTCGTGAATGGGACGTACCTTGCGTATGGGTGACCCATGATGAAAGCGAAGCTGATGCAGTTGGTGATAGACACTGGAACTGTGAAGACGGACAAATTATTATACCTGAATAGTAAAACACCTTCATAAGCATGATTGCTTATGAAGGTGTTTTTGTTTTAGTGTTGTTTTATTTTGACAGATGAGTTTTCTGTATGACTTATGAAGCCAACGATAGCTGTTACGAAGAATGCCGTTGTAAAGGCTGGCAGCGTAGCCCCAATAGTACTTTCACTATGTAACATATAGTGGTATAAACCAACGGATACGACCCAAATAAGACCTCGTAAGAGATAAGCGGATAATGTTTGTACTTGTTGGCGATTGATAAAGTAGTCCGCCAAAAGAATGGCAATCATCGGCGCAAATACAGAGCCGATGAGATATAGAAAGTCTGTAATATCGTCCATCGGATATAGGATGGCAGCGATTGTACCAACGATAGTAACTACAACGGCTATGCCTTTACTAGAAGCACTCTTGTAGATAGTCGTACTAGATACGCCTGCAGAGTAAGCGTCCATAAAGGTTGTAGTAACGGTAGAGAAGATGATAACGATGAGGCCCGCAAGGCCAAGTCCTGCATTCATCATGATGGTAATGATAGAATCGCCACCGCCAAAGATAGCGGCACTAAGACCTAAGGTGTACATAACGATACTTGTTACAGTGTAGACTGTAGCACTTGTAAGTGATGCGGAGAAAGGTTTTTTGCTTTCACGGGTATAATCACTGATGAGAGGAAGCCAAGATAATGGCATGGCGATAGATAATTCAAGGGCAGCGATGAAACTCATGTTTCCGCTAGTTAGAATGATACCTTCACTAGGCCACTGCGATATCATGTGAGCGCCCATGTAAAGGGTGAGACCTAACAATAGCACTGATACGATAGCTTGAATATAGCCCGTATTGTGGAGGCCGATGAAAAGCCACAAAATGACAAGTGCGCCAATGGCTATCGTCCAAATTATAGGAGATAGAGGTGCTAGTTCTTGTAAGGCTAGCATAGCATCGTAGATCATGATGCTAGTCCAGCCAATAAGTTGAAGCATATTTAAAAAGGCAAAGCCTTTAGCCCCTAGTGGGCCAAAGCTGAAGGCAGTAGTATTCATACTGCCTTGCCGTAAACGTCCACCGATGAGGCCAGCCCCAAAGAGCAGTATACCGCCGATGATATGCCCCAGTATGATGGCATATAGACCTTGGGTGAGTCCTAAGGGGGCCAGATAGGTTCCTGTCATAATTTCCGCTATAGATAGAGCGGCACCAAACCATATCATGGCGAACTGTGGTTGTGTAATGTATGTGTCTTTCATACGTCCTCCTTGCCAAGGAGTCATAGAAAAAAAGCCGAGTTCATAGGAACTCGGCTATTAATCCTCTATGTTCCCTACGTTGGCATTATCCAAATCAGGTTATGGGTTAAAGCATTAGCTTACTCTCAGCCCACTCATGTGAGCACCCCGTTATGGCTTCATTATAGGCTGTTAAGAGAACCCCGTCAATTATTTTCTTGCATAGATTGTATAATGATGTTATAACTAGAGTATAAAAATATATTGCCACTAGGGGTGCTTTTTGCTGAGATTGACCATTCAAAACCCTAGACCTGATCCAGATAATACTGGCGTAGGAAAGTGGAGTGCAACATAATACTAAACTATTACGAGACCATTCCATTGGGAGTGGTCTCGTTTTTTTATATGTTTGGAGGTATTATGAAATTACATACTGCATTAACAATTGCCGGTACTGACCCGAGTGGTGGCGCTGGCATTATGGCTGATTTAAAAATCTTTTTCAAAGCCGTAACGTATACGGCATGGCTGTGGTTACGTCTGTGGTAGCCCAAAAATACAACGGGTGTTCACCACGTAGAACATCTATCCTTAGAGAGTATAGAAAAACAGTTACACGATGTGTACTCAGATATTATGCCACAAGCCGTTAAGACTGGTATGATTGCCTTACCGGAAATGATGGATCTCATTTATCCTTATATGAGTAAACCAAATTTCCTTATGTAATGGATCCCGTTATGATTGCCACTAGCGGTGATCGACTCGTATCAGATGAAGCAGTGAATTTCTTAAAATCCAAACTCATTCCGACCGCTACAGTGATTACACCTAATCGCAGTGAGGCAGAGGTCTTAGCCGATATGTCTATCACTTGTGAAAGTGACATAACAACGGCGGCTAATCGAATTTTACATGACTTAGGGCCGCAAGTGGTCATCATTAAAGGTGGCCATATTGGCGAAGATGCAACAGATTATGCTTTCACAAGAGATGGTCACGTTCGTACGTGGACGAGTCCTAAATACGATACGGTGCATACTCATGGTACGGGCTGTACCTTCTCAGCGGTTATTACAGCGGAGCTTGCTAAAGGCCGTGATGTAATGGATGCCATCGGTATTGCCAAGGACTATATTGCTCTTGCTATTAAGTACAATCCAGCGTTAGGCAATGGGTGTGGCCCAGTTAACCACATGGCCTATGGTTTATTGGCGAATGGAACTGAAACGATGGATGAGCTCTTGAAAAAAGATGAGAGGAGATGATGCTATGAACCCATATATGCATAATCAAATTAGGCCTGAATTCAATATATTATACACATTGCGGAAGAAAAACCCTCTCGTTATTTGTATTACTAATGATGTGGTACGAACCTTTACAGCTAATGGACTACTAGCTATTGGAGCATCGCCCATCATGAGCGAATGTAGTGAAGATTTAAAGGATCTTATTGTGTATGCATCAGCACTGCTCATCAATATTGGGACACTTACACCTGAGAAGGTTGGTTACTATAAAGAGGCTATTAAATTAGCGAAGGAATATGATGTACCAATTATTCTTGATCCTGTGGGCTGTCATGCAGGAGCTTACCGATTGTCGGTGGTCTTAGATTTGATTAAGACTGGTTCTATTTCGTTATTACGAGGCAATCAAAGCGAAGTTAAGGCTATTTATGATGCACTGGGTTCTGATAATAAGGATGAAAACTCTCCGTTAGGTAAGGGCGTTGATGGGGCACAGGTAGCGGATAGTGCCATTATCGCATATCGTTTAGCGCGTCTTATTAACTGTCCTGTAGTAGCAACGGGCAAAGAGGATTATGTATCTGATGGAACTCGAGTCTTGCAGTGCCTCATGGTCATTCGATTATGACTGCTGTAACGGGAACAGGTTGTCTCTTGGGGGCCGTATTAGCAGCCTTTTTTGGAATTTATGATTCCTTTTAAGGATAGCCTGTCTACAGGTGAATTTCTTGCCTATGCATTGGCGTATTATGGTTTAGCTGGTGAAAGTGCTGTTAAGGTAAGTGGAATAAAACCAGGTAGCTTTAGCATAGCCTTTATGGATGCTTTGTATACGCTAGATGATGAGGTGCTTGTATCTGAAAATCGTGTGCGGCCCGTAGTTGTACCAGATCAATTACAGGTGTATTTTGTGTGTGGTACACAAGATACAGAACTTAACAAAAAACGGTTGCTCGAAATCGTAGAAGATGCTTGTCGTGGTGGTATAACCTGCTTTCAGTATAGAGAAAAGGGCGATGGTACATTAGAAGGTCAACAGAAGTTAGAACTAGCACAACAGTTACAACATATCTGTGCCAAGTATCATGTGCTCTATATTATCAATGATGATGTAGAGCTAGCGGTCGCTGTTAATGCGGATGGTGTTCACGTAGGGCAAGACGATATGTGCTTAGAAGATGTGCGTAATATCGTAGGTCATAAGGTAGTGGGGATATCCATCCATTCCATAGAGGAACTCCATAAGACAGATGTACTGTATGCTGATTGTGTAGGCGTAGGTCCTATGTATACAACTAGTAGCAAGCCTGATGCGCAAGAACCATGCGGCCCGGAACGTACAGCTGAACTACAGGCAGAAGGATTAACCTTACCATGCGTTGGAATTGGTGGTATTACCATAGACAATGCAATGGCAGTACTCCGTGCTGGCGCTTGTGGTGTTGCTGTTATATCTGCCATTGCCCATGCAGAAAAACCTTATGAAGCGGTTCGACAATTTAAAGAATTAGCATCTAGCCTTTAATAGTAAATAGTATAACTTACAACTCTTAATGCATATATAACTAATAGAACACAAAAAAGACGATGACCGAAGTCATCGTCTTTTTTTATTGAGGTTGTCTGTACATACAGTTAGGAAGAACTGCACTTGCAGTATCAAATATCTGTATTTAAAATATTGTTTTATCTAAACTTATAGATTAGATGGATTCAACGTGGCGTTGGAAGAAAGCTTGTGGGTGAGCACATACTGGGCAAACTTTAGGAGCTTCTTCACCAACGTGAATGTAACCGCAGTTAGCGCAAATCCATGCAACTGGTTGATCGTTGTGGAACACTTTGTTGCCAGAAACACGAGCTGCTAATGCAAGGTAACGAGCTTCATGGCGAGCTTCGATTTTACCAACTTCGCGCATTTTGAAAGCGATAGCAGTGAAGCCTTCTTTTTCTGCTTCGTCAGCGAAATCTTTGTACATTGTAGTGTGTTCATAGTTTTCACCAGCTGCTGCATCGCGAAGGTTAGCTTCGATGTCAGCGGAGATGTCGCCACCATGAAGAGCTTTGAACCAAACTTTAGCATGTGCAGATTCGTTGTGAGCTGTTTCTTCGAAATAATCAGCGATTTCGTTCATGCCAGCTTTACGAGCTGCTGCTGCATAATATGTATATTTTTGGAATGCTTGGGATTCACCAGCAAATGCTGTTTGAAGATTTTTTTCAGTGTTAGAACCTTTTAATTCTGCCATTTTAATACTCCTTTGTACTTACATCAAATTTCAAAATTTTTACCTTAGTTATATATTCATAACCACTTGGTTGTGAATGCAATGGTGGGTAACTCACTTGAGTTTAAGTTAAATAAAAACTTATTTATATACTGATTAGATAGACACTTGTCTATATTTGAAAAAAGCACTTGCTTATCTTTTTAAAATGAGTACTTACCTATAGTTGTAAAGAGGCACTTGCCTATAATTTACACCACAATGTTTTTTTGATTCGTATACTTAACGAATAATCATTGTTGACTATATTGTAACATACTAAATGAGAAATGCAAGTGTTTTTTTGTAAAAATTTATTTCGAAAATTTTCTAAATGATAAATATTATCAATGTAGTAAATAAGCGGTTTTTTTGAAAAGTCTGTTAAGTAATGGATTTATTAAAAAAATAGAATTACTGATAATGAGAATGAGAGTTACATGGAAAATCATTATTGTTTATAGAACTGTTTGTTTTTGGTAACAATTCTGATTAAGCCGATAGATCTTATTAGTCAAAGTGTACTTTTACCTATATTGGAGAACATATTTTAAGTATAATAAGATATATATAATAGAAATAGTATAAGGAGGCGCTATGGCGTTTATTAGATATTATGTGGGCGATATAGTACAAATGAAAAAATCGCATCCCTGTGGCAGTGATGAGTGGGAGGTCAAGCGCATAGGTACAGATTTTCTTATCGTTTGTAAAGGTTGTGGTCATCAGTTGTTGATGCCTCGCCCTAAATTTGAAAAGGCAGCGAAGAAAATAGTATCGCGCTTGCCTGAAAATGAATGAGGTAGGACTATGGTGCGACTCACTGATTATGTTACGAGTGGAGGCTGTGCGTGTAAGATTGGTCCTCATATATTAGAACGTGTTTTAAAGGCCGTTACACCTGTTACAAATGAACATGTTCTAGCTGATATGACTGGTGCTGATGATGCAGGGGTATATCAAATTTCTGATCAACTTGCCCTTGTACAAACATTGGATTTTTTCACGCCTGTTGTCAATGACCCTACGTTATTCGGTAAAATTGCAGCGGCTAATGCATTGAGCGATGTATATGCGATGGGGGGGATACCCCTAACGGCGATGAACATCGTTGGATTTCCTGTTCCCTTAGTAGAACAAGGCGTATTGACGGATGTACTCAATGGGGCTGCGTCCATTGTTTCTGAATCTGGTGCAGCCATTGTAGGTGGTCACAGCATCGAAAATAAGGAACCTATTTTTGGCATGTCGATCACAGGTCAAGTTAATCCTAACGAGATTTGGAAGAATAAAGGCGCTCGAGTAGGGGATGTATTGGTGTTAACAAAACGCATCGGCACAGGTATTATGAATAATGCGTTGAAAGCTGATTTATTTCCTACTGGTACTGCGCAGGCGGTTGCTAGCATGAGTACGTTGAATCGTGTGGCTGCTGAGGTGGCCCATAATTTTACAATTCATGCGTGTACTGATGTGACGGGCTTTAGCCTTATGGGGCATTCTGTAGAAATGGCGAGTGCCTCTAATGTAACAATTCATATCAAGATTTATGATATTCCGCTCTTTGATGACGTCATTGACGCGGCTCGAATGGGCCTTGTACCAGCGGCGTCCTATGGCAATCGTAAGGCTATTACAGATGTACAAGTAGATAAAATATTAGATTCTGTGTGGACGGATATTTTATTTGATCCACAAACATCAGGCGGTCTTTTATTCTCTGTGCCTGCTACAGAAGGACCGGATTTTGTGAAAGCTTTACATGATGTGGGCGTTGAAGGTGCCACTATAGTTGGTGCCGTTGAAAGCTTTAGTGGCTTAGCGGTACGCGTCACTAAATAAGATATATTACAATTTTGATTTTAATAGTATATAGAGTAGTTGTGCGTTGATGCTTTCACAAAATATATAATAATATTGAGGTAAATAATGAGTAATACAAATGAATTAACTGTAGATGTGCGTGGCAGTTTGTGTCCAAAACCTGTGATTGAAACGAAGAAGGTAAGCGATGCAAATCCAGACGCGATTATTACGACCATTGTAGATAACGAGGTGAGTCGCGATAATGTAGAGAAATTTGGGAAGTCTCGTGGCTATGATGTGGCAATTGGACAAGATGGTATAGATTTTTTTATTAAACTTACGCCGAATGTAGAACCTGCACCGGAAATTGGTTGCAAACCTATGAATTATAGTGACCGCATCATTTTGATGACGAAAGATTATCTTGGTGAAGGTAGTGAAGAGCTTGGCCGTAATTTGATGAAAACCTTCTGGGTGTGCATGGTTGAAGCCGACGTGAAGCCATCTACAATTTATTTCATCAATAGTAGCGTTAAAATGGTAACCAACGATTCTGTTCATTTAGACAATATTAAAAAGTTAGCTGATCTTGGTGTTGAAATTGCTGCATGTGGCATTTGTCTCGACTATTATGGTCTAAAAGATCAAGTGGGGGTAGGCTCTATTACAAACATGTATGCGATTACAGATGCTATCGTTGGGGAAAATCTTGTTAAACTATAATACTCGTATCTATGTTGTAAATGATTAAGCAATATTATTGGGGGTGAGGCGTTGAACAATAAAAAGTTGCTTGTCGTTTTTACATCCTATTATTTTGGGGATAAAGCAGATAAGATATTAACAGAACTTTCGGTGCCTCACCAACTGATGGCTACACCGCCAGAATTGAATGATATGTGTGGTTTGTCCATTCAAATAGACTTGAATACTGTAGAACAAATTCAGACTATCCTAAAAGAACATAAGATTAGTAAATCAGGCTTATTTTGGTATGAAAAAGGGAAACCAGTTTTAGCTTATAAAGATTAAATCGATTTTTTAATATCGAAATTCATCTATATATGATAACATTAATATATAAAAATCTTATTGTATAAGGAGATATACATGGTTGATTTTACCTTGCCTCGCGAATATATAGACGATATGGTCGTCCGTATGGCCCATCATAGTACAGCAATCGAGGGGAATACGTTAACACAAGGGGAAACAAAGAGTATCCTATTAGATAATATGATACCCCGTAAAATGGATTTGCGTGAGTTCTATGAAGTATCTAATTATCGCGACTATTTAGTATTCTTGATGGAATCATATCAAGAAGTAATTACGATAGATATCATAAGAGACACACAACGATTGTTACTAGCACATATCCGTGATGATAATGGGCAATTTAAGGTTGTTCCAAACATGGTTATTGGTGCTGATTTTGAGCCAACAAAACCATATCAAGTACAAGAAGCTTTAAAAAACTGGTGTGATACATTGCAATATCGTTTAGAGATATCCCAAAATGATGAAGAGCGGGTGCGTACCATTATGGAGCAACATTTGCAATTTGAACGTATTCATCCTTTTGCTGATGGTAATGGCCGTACAGGAAGAGCTCTTATTGTACACGCTTGTTTACAACAGAAATTAGCGCCTATTATCATTAACAAAGATGATAGAGGTGAATATATGACTCTGTTAAATGACGGTGATTTAAATGGCTTATATAAGTTAGGTCTTGATTTATTTTATAAGGAAAAAGAACGTATGATTCTATTTGGTCAAAATTTTGGCTAATGAGCATCATATGTTATGTATCTAGGTTAAGTTTTTGAAATTAATATAATGAAAGGTTGAATTTCAATGAGTAAATATGAAATAGAAAACGTAAAATTAACAGCCCCTAAATTGGATCGTAACGATTTAGAATATGCTATGACATATCGTTATGCATGTAAAAAATTCGATAGCACTAAAAAGATTTCTGACGATGATTGGAATGCGATTCTGAATGCAGCGCGTTTGTCTCCAACATCTCTTGGCTTCGAGGCATATCAATTGTTGGTGATTCAAAATCCAGAAATTCGAGAAAAGATGAAAGCTTATGGTTGGGGTATCTTAGCAGGGCTTGAAGCCAGTCATGTAGTGGTTTTCTTAGCTCGTAAAAAGGCAGATCTTGAATCGATTCATCATATATCCGTCATATTCAAGAAGAGGTGAAACAATTACCAGCTGAAGTTGATGCTGCATATCGTGAAAAATATGCTCAATTTACAAAAGAAGATTACAAAACATTTGAATCTGAACGTGCGGCCTTTGACTGGGCGTCCAAACAAACGTATATCGTTATGGCGAATATGATGACCATGGCTGCTTATGAAGGCTTAGATTCTTGTCCATTAGAAGGGTTTAATCAAGATGACATGACAGCATTCTTAGGTGATGAACTTGGCCTTTTCGATACTAAGCACTTTGGCATTGCTGTAATGGCTGCCTTTGGTTACCGTGATGAAGAACCTCACCGTAATAAAACGCGTCGTACAATGGATGAAATTGTAAAGGTCGTTGAATAGAATATATCAAAATATTTACAAGAAGAATGTTAGGACCATAGAACACTACTTTTGCTAAAGTATGCCAACTTTATATATCGCACTTCATTTAACCTTTAAACATGAATGGTACGTTATAAATATACATAATATTTAACATATCTGTATATTTAGATGATTTTTAAGATACATGTATATAAGCGTAAAGGAGTGATTATATGTTATGGTCAATTATTGTTGGTGGTTTTATCGGGTTTCTAGCAGGTGCCATCACTAACAAAGGCGGTGCAATGGGCGTTATCGCTAAAGTTGTTGCTGGTTTAATTGGATCGTCCGTAGGTCAGTCCCTATTTGGTACCTGGGGTCCTAGCTTAGCAGGTATGTCCTTAATTCCATCTGTATTAGGTGCAGTCATTGTTGTTGCTGTAGTCTCATTTTTCTTCGGAAAAAGGGGATAGTAATCTACTTATAAAAGTAGGTCTAATATAGCTAAACGTGATTTTACATGAAAGGAGTCACTATTATGGCATTAGAAGAAAAACTCAACCAAGCTAAAGGTGCACTAAAAGAAAATGTTGGCAAATTAACTGGTGACAAAAAATTGGAATCAGAAGGCGCCGTAGAAAAAACAACTGCTAAAGTTAAAGACGTTGTAGAAGATGTTAAAGATGCTGTAGAAGGCGCACTTGACGGCTTGAAAAACTCTGTTGATAACGATAAAGAATAAACTCGTGTTTATTCAACAATCACATAAAGAAAATCTCATTAAGAGACAACAAAAACCAGTAAATCGTTCGATTTACTGGTTTTTTTATTGCTATTAATTTGCATTATACGTTGAAGCGGAAGTGTGTTACGTCGCCGTCTTTCATAACATATTCCTTGCCTTCTAGGCGAACAAGGCCTTTTTCTTTAGCAGCATTTTGGCTGCCGCAAGCTTGTAAGTCATCGAAGGATACGATTTCAGCGCGGATAAAGCCTTTTTCAATATCGGAGTGAATTTTTCCAGCTGCTTGAGGTGCTTTTGTGCCGTTTACAATTGTCCATGCACGAGCTTCCATTTCACCAGCTGTAAAGTAGTTGATGAGGCCTAAGAGTGCATAACTTGCCTTGATAAGCTTAGTTAAGCCAGATTCTTCAAGACCGAGATCTTCTAGGAATGCAGCGGATTCTTCATCGGATAACTCAGCAATTTCGGATTCGATACGAGCGGATACAACAACGATGCCAGCACCTTCGTTCTTCGCGTATTCTTCTACGCGTTTTACGTGCTCGTTAGCGGAGTAATCAGATACTTCATCTTCAGAAATGTTAGCAACATAAAGAGATGGTTTTGCTGTAAGTAATGTCAACTCTTTAATCATTTCTAACTCTTCTTCGTTAAGACCTTGGGCACGAACTGGTTTTGCTTCACCGAGACCTTCGATAATGCGTTCTAGCAATGGTAACTCAGCGCGAGCATCTTTATCGCCGGATTTTGCAATTTTCAATGCGTTGTTTCCGTTTTTCTACGGATTCAAGGTCTGCAAGGCAGAGCTCGGTGTTGATGATTTCGATGTCTCGGATTGGATCGATAGAACCTGCAACGTGAGTGATATTAGGGTCATCGAAACAACGAATAACTTGTGCAATTGCATCTACTTGACGAATATGGCTAAGGAATTTGTTACCTAAACCTTCGCCTTTAGATGCACCTTCAACGAGACCTGCAATATCTACAAATCGCATAGCAGCAGGGAGGATGCGTTTGGAACCGAACATTTCCGCTAATACAGCTAGACGACTGTCTGGAACATCAACAACACCTACGTTTGGCTCAATTGTACAGAATGGATAGTTGGCAGCCTCAGCGCCAGCTTTTGTAATAGCGTTGAATAATGTACTTTTACCAACATTTGGAAGGCCTACGATGCCTACTTCTAAATTTGTGCTCATGGTACCACCTTTATTAAAATTAATTTCGTTCTTTGTGAAAGCTTTCATTAGAAATATTGTTTCTTATAAAAGCCTTGTCAAACACATATTATATCATATTCTAATGGATATATACATTTCTATAGAATTAGTCTAGATTATTTATCAAGAAGTGCTATAATATTAGAGAGAAAGTTGAAGTTTCTTATAAAAAATAATGATAAGTAGATGTATTTATATAATAAAAATATAAGTTTTTCTTATGATTTGTTTTATAGAAAATTTTGATGAGTAGATATGACTATGTCAGTGTGCAGGCGGACGTGTCATTTTGATTGAACGTAAACGTCATGTAACGCTGCTAGGAAAGGAAGTTAAGTATGTTTTCTAAGTTATTTGATAGTTTTTTAGTTCACTATTTAGAACGTTTTAATGATCACTGCTTTAGTGTAAAAGTGGGTGACAATGAATATACCATTGGCGAAGGTATACCTGAGTTTACCATTCGTGTAAACCGCGATATCCCTAAGAAAGATTTGCTCGTTTCTGCTGAACTTGCACTTGGCGAAGCGTATATGCGTAAGGATATTGAAATAGAAGGCGATTTATTCAAAGCTCTTTGTGTTGTACTAGGTCATGTTAATAAGGATTCTATCAATAAAAAGGTACTTAGTTCTCTCTTTAATGTAGGTCTTAAAAAGAAAGATCAAAAACAACAAGTGTCTTCTCACTACGACCTTGGCAATGATTTTTATAGCTTATGGCTTGATAAGACAATGAGCTATTCTTGTGCGTACTTTAAACATGAAGATGATAGCTTAGAAGATGCACAATACCAAAAGGTTCATCATATTCTTGATAAATTATATTTAAAAGAAGGTATGACATTACTCGATATCGGTTGTGGTTGGGGATTCCTTTTAATTGAAGCAGCCCGTAAATATGGCGTTAAAGGCTATGGTTGTACATTGTCTGAAGAACAATGGAAGAAAGGCCAAGAACGGATTAAAGAATTCGGACTTGAAGGTCAAGTCGAAATCGAACTAATTGATTATCGTGATGTAGCTGCATCTGGTCGTACATTCGACCGTATCGTCAGCGTTGGTATGTTGGAACATGTAGGTCGTCCTAATTTTCCATTGTATATGGAGGATGCATCCACTATGTTAAATGATGGTGGTTTATTCTTGCTCCATTACATCAGTGATCCATCAGAAAAAGAATCTAGTGCATGGATTCGTAAATATATCTTCCCAGGTGGATGCTTACCGTCTCTTCGTGAAATTGTTTCTATTGCTTATGACTATGATTTTAATGTTATCGATGTTGAAAGCTTGCGCTTGCACTACTATAAAACATTGATGCATTGGTACAATAATTTCCAAGGTGTACGTGACCAAGTAGAAAAAGCTCGCGGTACTGAATTCGTTCGTATGTGGGACTTATACCTCTGTGGTTGTGCAGCAGGTTTCTATATTGGCAATATGGATTTGCATCAAATCCTTATGACAAAAGATGTTAACAATGAATTGCCATTAACACGTTGGTATTAATAGATAGATTTTAATACGAAAAAAGGACCGTCTTAAGGCGGTCCTTTTTGTGTGTCATCATACGCTGTTGTTAATGTAAAAAGAGGATAACCGAAGTTATCCTCTTAAGGTGCGTATAGAATTATAGAGAGTGAGCTCGCAATTCTTCAGCAGAATGTGTGGAAATCCAAGCTGGTGGAATATCGAATACTGTGTAGCAACCAGTACCACCGTGTTTAGCAAGGCGGTAGATACCACGAGCGTATGCAACAAGTGCAGAACCTGTGAATTCAGGGTTAGAATCAAGTTTTAAAGAGTATTCAACAACATGACGAGTGCCGTCAGTGCTTTCACCAGAACGAAGAACGAAGCCACCATGTGGAATACCCTTGTGGTCGCGATCAAGTTCTTCTTGGGAAATGAAGTTGACTACAGTTTCGTAACCTACGAAGTAGTTTTCCATAGTTTTGATTTCGTTTTCAATTTTTGCTTTGTCTGCATCAGGAGCAGCTACTACATAGCATTCACGAAGGTGACCTTTGTAGCCATCAACGTCTGGAGTTTCACCGTTGCGGATAGCTTCAAGGTATTGTTCTTTAGGAACAGTGTATTGACGAGCATCAAGAACACCATCGATACGACGGATAGCATCGGAGTGACCTTGGGACACGCCGCGGCCCCAGAATGTGTAAGATTTGCCATGAGGCAAGATGCTTTCAGCGTAAACACGTTGTAAAGAGAACATGCCTGGGTCCCAACCGCAAGAAATCAATGTAGCAGTCTTAGCTTCTTTAGCTACTTTGTCTACATTAGCAAAATGCTCAGGGATACGTGCATGTGTATCGAAGGAATCGATACAGTTGAAGTATTTAGTTACCATTGGAGTTTGTTCGATAAGGTCTGTTGCAGAACCACCGCAAAGAACCATAACATCGATCTTACCTTTGAAGTTTGGTAGATCTTCCATAGTGTATGTAGGAACACCAGACACTGTTTCTAAGCCTTTACGACGAGAAAATACGCCTACGAGTTCCATATCTGGTTGCAATTTAACAGATGCTTCTACGCCACGGCCTAAGTTGCCATAGCCTACGATACCAATACGAATTTTGCTCATATTAGCCTCCTATAAAATTATAAAATGTATTGTAATAACTAATATACTTATTATAACATAGAAATTTCTCTTTTTATAATATTCTATAGAGTTATACAGCATATATTATGTGGAGAGAATAATTCGTTTGTTATTATTCATCATTATATCGATACATTGCGTATGGGAATATACATAAAAGAAAACATCATATGTACAAAAAAATTGACACATATACCCCTACTATATATACAATGAATATATGCATATTATTGTGTATAGTTTGAGGAGGTTATGAGATGAGAAGAACGATAAACCTTGCTGTTATTGCTGCTTTAATTATTACCGGTGCTAGTGCAGAGGTCATGGTGTCAGCCACTACAGTTGAAAGCCATACGGATGGAAAATCCATTGGGTTGAATTTGTGGGGTGAAAATAAACACTATACCGATGATTTGACCGTCAATGTATCTGGCCTTGGTGTAAATGGAAATAAATACCATAATAACGTTACCGGTATTTATGCTCTTGATGGATCACAGGTTGCCATAGATAAAAATGTAAATGTAACGGTTGCAAATCCAGCACCTGCGGAAAGTGGAGAGAAGCGCAGACCAGACTTAGCACACTATTACATGAGTGGTATATATGCTGGTTATGGTGGGGTTACAAATGATGGTAATAATGATGATACCCGTATTACCGTACAAGGTAATGCCAAAGTAGATGCCATTGGTGTAGGTTTGCAAGCCAATAAGGATGGATACATTCGGATTCTAGGTGGGGCAGATGTAAAGACACATCCTTTAACGACATCTGATACATATTCTGCACTTTCAGAAGAAGGATTTGTCTATGTGAATACTGGCATGGATGGATTGAAACCAGGTGCTAAGGACGTCAATATGTATGGCAATATTGGTTTTATCAATAAAAACTATGGTATTGATAAAAATCCACACAATCATGGATCAGAAATTTCATTGGGATTAACGACACCAAATTCTAAATTAGTGGGTGGTGTACTCAATGAATTTGATGAAAGTAACAATAATCCTCATCATGGCGGTTTGAGATTGTATTTACAAAATGGTGCTACATGGCGTAATGAATGGTTAGGAGCTGAACGTGAATATCCTACACAAGGCCGACCAGATACTGCAAATTATCTCTATACAGGTAGTAAGGTAGAGCATCTTATAGGTGGTGCCACAGAAGGTAGCCGTGGCATTATCCAAGCCGTAGATGCACGGCCTATTACGATTAATAATTATGCTGGTCATACAGCTATTGATTATGAAAAAGGTGCACCTGCTGCAGAAAACGGTAAAGGTGAAATTGTAATTAATCATGCTGACCCTGGCTCTTCTGTTACATTGCGTAGTTCCGTAGAGGCTTTGAAAGAACAAGCTAATGCCGAGATTCCAGGATTAGCAGAAAATCAATTTGTGAAGAAAATAGTCTACAATGGATATACGAAGGGTGAGCGAAACCTTGGTGTTAATGTGCATTTAGAAACAGGTGTGATTAGTCCTACATTAAATGCTAAACTTAGCCCGGATGATTTTGATACAGATGGACGTGCTATGGTGTCTAATAAAACCGTATTATCCACTAGTGAAAGTGAAATTGTATCCGGTGCTAAGAGTGCATTAGCATCTTCTGTTATGCAAATGCGAGCCGATACCAATGATTTACAACGCCGTTTAGGTGATGTACGTCTTAACTCCGATAATCAAGGCGTATGGGGCAAATATATTGGTGGTAAATCTAAAATTACAGACTCTGCCTATGTAAATCAAAATTATAATATGGCGCAATTTGGCTATGATACGAAACGAGGAAACTGGATTATAGGCGGTGCCTTCTTGTATGGTACAAACAACAGTGATTATACACTAGGTTCAGGTTCTGGTAAAACTGCTGGATTAGCAATCTATGGGGCTAAACAATTTAATGATGGTCGTTATTTAGATATTATTGCTAAAGGCAATCGTTTGAAAAATGATTTACCGTACATAACAGCTTAGGAACGTCGTTGAGTGGTGACTACCGTAATACGGGTGCATCTTTGAGCCTTGAATATGGTAAACGTATCAAGAGAAATAATGGCTTCTATATCGATCCTAGCGCAGAATTGATTTTTAGCCGCTTGTCTGGTGAAAGCTTCGATGCTCGTACGAATACTGGTAGCACAGTTCATATTAATTCTGATGCGGTTAATTCCGCTATAGGCCGCTTAGGCATTGGCATCGGTAAGGAAGCTAAGAATAGTAATGTTTTCCTTAAAGCTGCATTGGCGCATGAATTCTCTGGCAAGATGAAAGCAACCTATAGCATGGCCGGTGAACCAACGACTAATAGCGTAGTAGATTTGAAGGATACTTGGCTTGATCTTGAACTCGGTGGTTCATGGAGTTTCCGCCCAAATACATATGTATATGGAACATTTACTAAAAACTTCGGTAGCACCGTTGATACATCCTATCGTGTAGATGCTGGCATTCGTCATAACTTTTTAATTGAGTATCTAGATTTACAATGAAAAACGGTCATAGAAACATTCGGAGAGAAGGTTTCACATAACCGTCTTTTGTATGCTATATATTTTTTACAGATTTATAAAATGATATTAGAATTGTAAAGTTTTGATGCGTTCTACGGCACGGATTGTATTTTCACGGCTGCCGAATGCAGTTAAACGAAGGTAACCTTCGCCGTGTGGACCAAAACCAGAGCCTGGTGTAGATACGATTTGTACCTTTTCAAGAAGAAGGTCAAATAATTCCCAGCTTGTCATGTTGCCAGGTGTTTTTTTAACCAAATATAAGGTGCATCAACGTACCACCGTATACAGTAAGGCCGATGGATTCGAGACCTTCTTTGATAATACGTGCATTTTCTTTGTAGTATGCGATGTTCGCACGCGTTTGTTCACGGCCTTCTTTTGAATATACCGCTTCAGCACCACGTTGAACGATGTAAGGTACGCCGTTGAATTTAGTGCATTGACGACGGTTCCACATAGGGTTCAAAGGCTGACGTTCACCAGATTTAGTTTTACCTGTTACTTCTTTTGGCACTACTGCATAGGCACAACGTGTACCTGTAAAACCAGCAGTTTTAGAGAAGGAACGGAATTCGATAGCTACTTCACGAGCGCCTTCGATTTCGTAGATGGATTTTACAGTGTCTTCTGTGCTGATGAAAGCTTCGTAAGCGGAGTCGAACATCAAGATAGCGTCGTTTTCTTTACACCATTTAATCCATTCAGCTAAGCGTGCACGGCTAAGTACTGTGCCTGTAGGATTGTTAGGGGAGCAAAGATATACGATGTCTACGCGTTCGGAAGGAAATTCTGGGGAGAAATTATTTTCTGCAAATGTAGGAAGGTATACAACTTTTTCAAACATACCATCAACAGCCTGGCCAGTGCGACCGCCCATAACATTGGAATCTAGGTATACAGGGTATACAGGATCAGTGATAGCGATGATATTATCTTCACTGAATAACTCTTGAATGTTACCAACATCGGATTTTGCGCCGTCAGAAACGAATACTTCATCCATGCCGATTTCGATGCCATATGGTTTGTAATCGCCTTCGATGATTGCTTTACGAAGGAAATCATAACCTTGTTCAGGGCCATAACCGCGGAATGTTTCAGCTTTGCCCATTTCTTGAACAGCCTTAGTCATAGCATCTACGATAGCAGGTACTAAAGGCAATGTAACATCGCCGATACCAAGACGAATAATGTCAGCATCTGGATGAGCCGCTTGGTAATCGGCTACTTTTTTAGCAATGTTAGCAAATAAATAAGAACCTTGTAGGTTTAAATAGTTTTCATTAATATTAGCCATGATGACTCCTTTTTATAATTAGAATTCTCTATATATAGTAAAGTATATAAGAAAATGGTGCAAGAGGTTTCTATAGAATTTAAAAGAAGATACTATAGGGTGTTTTTGGCCCATTTAATTGTATATAATGATATAAAAGGAAGGCTTATTATTTGTTGTTGTCGGAGGTGTGTTGTGGAAATGAGTATGAAAGACGCTTTTCGTGTAGTATTTGCTGATATAAATCGAGAAGAAAAGACTAATATTTTATCGGATAATTGTACTCCACAAGAAGTAGTGGGAAACTTTTATAAAACATCCATTTTGAATTATCGTGGATATGTTACGGGTGAAAAGAAAGAAAAGAGAAATTTATACACGGAACAAATTGCAAAGTCCATTTTAGAAAATGATTTATTAACTGAATGGAATTCTTTAGTACCTGTTAGAACAAATCATTTTGTACCTGATCACAGGAAGAAATGTGAATGTATTATTTCAACAAATCGTAAAGAAGAAATATTAGCTAAATTATTATACAGACAAGGTGATGTAGGTGGGTTAGGAAAGACTATTGATTACCAAACACCATTAAAAAATGAGATGTCTGATTCTTATGGCAAAATAGATTTATTATCATACAATGAAACGGATAATTTAATTTCTATAATTGAATTAAAATACAGACCATCTGTGAGTGATGAAACATTATTACGTTGTATCTTAGAAGCCTATACATACTATAAACTTTTGGCGTTAAATCAAGTAAAACAAAAACTGAATGATGAAAATCAGCAAGCTACTTTGAATGACACTCAGGCAGAATTAGTAATATTATTTGATGAAGGTGCATTTTCAGAGGATGAAAATGGCAATGAAAGAAATCTAATGGTATCGCTTGATGAGGGTAAAACTAGATATCCGGATAAAACAATTAAAACACAGCAATATAAAGAAATTAAGGGCTTGGGATTATTAAATGAAAATACCCAATTATATAAATTGTGTAAGGCTATTCTAAAGCAAGAAGAAATGTTAAAACAAATACGATTTCTTATGCTGAAACGTAGTGGCACGCAAACTGCTAATCGTTTGAGAGATAAGGATGATAATGATTCTGTTGAATACTATGAATATTGCACAGAATGCTTAGAAATCATAAAGGATTAGTTACTATGAATATTACTGTACACCGCGGTACTCATCAAATTGGTGGTAGTGCTATAGAAATTAGTACAGCATCTACTCGCATTATGTTAGATTTTGGTAATGAATTAAGTTTAGATGAAAAGTACACACCTATAAATCTGGATATAGACGGCGTTACAAAAGGAACGCCGGATTGTGACGGTATTGTGATTTCTCATTATCATATGGATCACTCAGGCCAACTAACCTCTGCACTATCAGAAATCCCATTATATGTGGGTGAATTAAGTAAGGAAATCGCGCTAATAGGTGCTGAGTATCAAGATAGAGGTTTATACTTGCGCTTATTAGGTGCTAATACATTTCGTGGGGGAGAGGCTTTCACTATTGGTGATATACGTATCAGACCTTTAGTTATCGATCATAGTGCTGCGGATAGTTATATGTTTGTCATTGAAGCAGAAGGTAAACGTGTCTTATATACAGGTGATTTTAGAATGCATGGGGTACGAGGTCATGTATTAGAAAAGCTAATTAGGACGTATATAGGTAACGTTGATGTATTAATTACAGAAGGCACCTCATTATCTCGAAATGCTCATGATGGGATATCTGAAAGAGAAGTGCTAGACGATATTTCTTCATATATTCAAGATGGAAAATATGTCTTTGTTATGTGTTCCTCTACGAATATTGACCGTATTATGGGGATTTGGCATAATATGCCGACTGATAAGGTATTAATTTGTGACGCGTATCAGAAAAGAATATTAGATACGGTGATTGATAATGTGTACTATAATAGTTCATTGTATCGTAGACCTGATAGTCCACTAGTTCTTGATATAGGGGCATATCCTAAATATTATATGGATAATGGATTTGTTTCCTTAGTAAGAGGGAACAGAAAATTTATATTTCTCAAAATTAAAAGAAATTCCCTAAAGATGATGTACGTATTATATATTCTATGTGGACAGGATATATTGAGGAAAATCTAGCGTTGAAAAGATTTGCTAGATACGTATCCATCTTATATATGTCATGCAAGTGGTCATGTATGTAAAGGACTGATTTAGTTAAGTTTATCGATATGGTCAATCCTGATGTTATTATTCCTGTTCATACTGATAGTCCTGAGAACTTAGAGAAAATAGCATCTCATAGGAGTATTTATGTAGTTGATGATAATGAGCCGTTTATTATATAGGACCCACTTGCTTTCATTTTACTTATAGGTTATAATAGTAGAGCTTATTAATGGTAAGCACTTCCTACCCCTATGTGTCGATAGGGGCATTAGTCCGAAAGAGGAGGTGATTTTGTATGAACAAATACGAAGTCATGGTTATTGTGAAACCAGCTGAAGAAGAAGCAACTAACGCTGTCATTGAAAAAGTGGAAGCTTTAATTGCTCGTGTAGGCGGCACAGTAGAAAAGGTAGATCGTTGGGGCAAGCGTCGTCTTGCTTACGCAGTGAAAAAATTCACTGACGGTTTCTACGTATTGGTTAATTTCGAAGCTGATCCAGCTGAAATTAAAGAAATCGACCGTGTGTTGAAAATCAACGATGATGTCTTAAGACACCTGATTGTTAAACACGATGCATAATTAAAGCCTGGAGGAGAAAAGATGAACTCTGTACAAATTCTAGGTAATTTAGCTCGTGATCCTGAAGTACGTTTTACTAAAACTGGTAGAGCAGTGGCGACTTTCACAGTAGCTGCTACGAATACTTATATTGACTCTACAACCAATGAAACGAAAGAACAAACTGCTTTCATTAATTGCGTTGCATGGGGCAAACTTGGTGAAGCGGCAGGTAATCTTCGTAAGGGCAGTCGCTGCTTTGTAGAAGGTCGCTTGCAAACTCGTTCCTACGAGACTCAGGATGGTCAAAAACGTTACGTTACTGAAGTGGTAGCGAACTTTGTGGGCCAATCCCTTGATATGAATACTAATTCTTTCGATGGTGGGTCCAATTTTGATAGTTTCAGTACAGGCGGCGATGACGAACACATCCCGTTCTAGTGTCCGAGACTCCTACTAATTCGAAAGGAGGATTCGCAATGAGAAGAGATAGAGGCAGAAAGCCAAGAAGAAAAGTATGCGTTTTCTGTGCAGACCATATCGATCAAATCGACTATAAAGATGTTGCAAAACTTCGTCGTTTCACGACTGAACGCGGCAAAATCTTACCTCGTCGTATTTCCGGTACTTGCGCAAAACATCAACGCAAATTGACTACATCTATCAAACGTGCACGTGCAATCGCTTTATTGCCATTCACTGCAGAATAATTGATGAATCAAGGCGGTATAACCATTTGGTTGTACCGCCTTTTTGCTACATAAAGAGCTGGTTCTGTATGGACTGGCTCTTTTTCTTAGATTGTGGTATATTTTGCAGGAAAACGGTGTTTCTGTAGAACAAATTGTAGCTGATGTAAAAGCATTGCTAAGTTAAAATCGCTACAGAATATAACTTATATAAATATTGTTTATGAATGAATTGAAAAAGTAGTAGTACTTTGCTAATTAGCATAGAAACTACTACTTTTTGAATATATGAATATGAGTTATAAATAGTATTTATAAATAAAAATATTTTATAGTTTTTTTATCAATATGACTATAAATAATAGATGAAGTAGTATATAATAAAAATAGACTGACCCATTTGGATGTATGATACAGTTTTACTAATTTATAAATCTGTATTGGTTAGTATATGAACGTAAATCGTGCTTTTGTTGGTGTGTAAAGGGAGATTTGGAAACATTGAAAAAGGTTTTAACTTTGGCCGTGGCTTTGGCTGTAGTCAGCAGTGGTTATCTGTGTGAGGTAAATGGTGCCGCAGAACCGATAACCAAAAAAGCGCCTTCCATCTCAGAATTTAATATATATGTGCCAAAAGAGCTCAATGAACGTCAAAAAGATCTTGTTGAAATCGGACGTTATACAGCTAGCGGAGATCTTGGCTCCTTGAGAGAAACGATTATTTCTGCTATTGAACGCGGTACTTTGACACCTCAAGAGGTAAGTATTGCCATTCGTCAGTTGTACTCTGCAGCGGGTTTAAAGCAAATGAATGCGGCTCTTGCTACATTTGAGCAACTTCGCGAAGAACGCCCTGAGTTTGGTGTAGATTATGATAAACTTGTGCCAAAGCGAGTGGGCTTAAGTGCTCTACTAGGTAATGGCTCAAATAGTACAAATATGGCTGCCAAAATTAAAGCTGATGAAGCATCAACAGCTGTAAAATATAATACATTCCGTATTAAAAAGCCAAAACCACAAAATAGAAACAGATCACGTCTAGGCAAACTTGATCGTGAACTCGTAGCAGCAGCGGCATTAGGTACTCGTGTTGGTAAATCAAATGCGGTATTTGCTACATCTAAGAAAAGTTTAACAGAGCTTGGTTTGAGCCCGCAACAAATTGAATACTTAGAAAATATGCTATCTAATTAATGATGAGCCCTTGTCTTTTCATAATGACAGGGGCTTTTTTATATTACTAATTGACGTAAAGTAAAGCATTTTTCTATAATAATAAGGATAGGTAACAATTAGTTATGTAATATAGTACTTTCAGAATAGACATATAAGGAGTAACGATGCGTCTTCGTAGAAAACCGTGGATTGATGAGGCTATCCACGAGTATGATTCACACATTATTTTATCAGGACAAGAGGATTATAAAGGCAGATGGAGAGAGGCTTTTTCGCATCCAGAAAGACCATTATACATGGAACTAGGCACTGGTAAGGGACGATTCATTGCGGGCATGTCTGAAGCATATCCAGATGCAAAATTTTGTTGGTTTTGAGGTTCAAATCGGTGTAATTTACTATGCAGCACAAAAGATTTTCGAAGCTCAACGGGACAATGCAAAAGTATCTTTGTTTGATATTGCAGGAATTGAAGAAATTGTAGCCCCTGAAGAAGTAGATCGATTCTATATCAATTTCTGTGATCCATGGCCTAAGGCTAAACATGCTAAGCGTCGCTTAACATATCATACATTCCTTGACCGCTATGCACGTTTGTTAAAAGATAATGGCGAAGTGCACTTTAAAACCGATAATGAAGACTTATTTATGTTCTCTCTAGAGGAGTTCAAAAATTGTGGGTGGGAACTCAAGAATGTCACCTATGATTTACATAGTACAGATTTACCGAATGTAAAAACGGAATATGAAGAGAAATTTAGCGCAAAGGGACAACCTATTTTCCGATTAGAAGCAGTGAAACCGACTGTTACTAAGGAGGCATAATATGGTGCAAAAAGGGGAAAAGAAGGGACACTTTTGGGAGAAAGTGTTTAAGAACGACCTACAAGGCATGTTATTGCCTATAGCGCTTATGGCCTTGATTGGTAGCATTAATATCTTTAGTGCCACCTATGTTGGGTCGATTACAACAGATACTGGATTGTTGGGCTATGCACCGAGACATTTAGGTTATTTATTGGCTTCTGCTATTTTGGGTGTCCTTTTGTATCGATTTGATTATCGTCGATTACAAAATACTAAATTACTGACTTGGATAATGGGATTGACCGCAGTATCCTTAGTGGCTATATATTTGGTCGGTGTAGAGGTCAATGGTGCGCGCCGGTGGATTTCTCTTGGCCTATTCTCGTTCCAGCCATCAGAGTTTGCTAAATTGGCTGCACTCATGTGGACAGCAGCTAAATTGGCGGATAAACCGTGGGTAAAACCCAGATTTACATCTATGATTAAACCTAAGAAGGGTTTGTCTCAAAAAGAGGTAGCATTAGGTTATATTTTTGAACGCGTAAGATATATGTGCTATATGTTGCTTTGGCCAATCATATTTGCTTTGCTCACCATTAAACAGCCGGATATGGGGACTGCCGTATTGATTATAGGTTTCTCCTACCTGTTAATATTCTTATCTGGCTTTGAGAAAAGTATATTTGGCTTATCCTTGATGGGGGCTATTGTCGTAGGTATTTATGCTGCTCGTAGTAGTTCGTATCGGTGGGAACGCGTTGTATCTTGGTTTGATCCCTGGTCCTATGCACAGGATAAAGGCTATCAAACTGTACAAGGTTTGTTAGCCGTAGGCTCAGGTGGGTTCTTTGGACAAGGCCTTCTGAATGGTACGTCAAAGTATTTCTATCTACCTGAAGCACATACGGACTTTGCCTTCGCTGTTTGGGCACAGGAAATGGGCTTTTTAGGCGGTATTCTGGTCGTATTCTTAATGGCCATGTTTACGTATTTTGGATTCCGTATTGCTAATAGAGCACGCGATGCTTTTGGTAGATGGTTAGCCATTGGGATTACGATTCTCATCAGTGGTCAAGCATTCTTCAATATCGCCATGGTTTGTGGTATGTTGCCTGTAACAGGTGTGCCATTGCCATTCGTTAGCTATGGTGGTTCTTCTCTAATGATGAATTGTTTAGCTATCGGTATTTTAGCAAGTATTGCGAGACGTGGCGTAGAAGGTGTTAAACCAGTAGGTAATAAGGAAACGTTGCCGTCGTTGCGCGAGGAAACGCAGAGTCGGTTTAGACCGAATAGAACGGTTGAATCTAAATTACCGGGACGTTTTGTACCACCAAATAAACGATAATATATGTGTTGTGTATGAGGGAAAATTATGAACGATTTTATTGATATTCAAGAACGCCCATCATTGGGTAAATTATTGCCACTTAGCTTTCAACATTTATTTGCTATGTTTGGCTCTACCGTACTTGTACCGTATTTGTTGAAAGTCGATCCAGCAACGGCATTATTTATGAATGGTATTGGTACATTGCTGTACTTATTTGTATGTAAAGGCAAGATTCCAGCCTATTTAGGCTCTAGTTTTGCTTTTATTGCTCCTGTCAGTGCGGTATTGGCTGCAGGCTTGGGTTATGAGGCCGCTAAAGGTGCCTTTGTTGTATTTGGCTTATCCTTTGTTATTTTATCGTTCTTAGTTCGCTATATTGGTATCGGTTGGATTGATAAATTATTCCCACCAGCTGCGATGGGGGCTATCGTTGCTATCATCGGTCTTGAACTAGCTCCAGTCGCTATGGGTATGGCTGGACTTATCGGTGATCAAAATCTTGGCATGTCTCATGAGCAGGCTATCATAGTATCTATGTTCTCCTTGATTGTGACCTTGTTAGGAACCGTCGTATTCCGAGGATTCCTTGCTGTAATTCCTGTGCTTATCGGCGTAGTGGCAGGTTATATCTTATCTGCTATCATGGGCGTTGTCGATTTCTCCGCTGTTGAAGCGGCACCATGGTTCTCGCTACCACAGTTTATGGTATGCCTGAATTTGATATCAATGCCATCGTCATGATTATGCCAGCATTATTTGTAGTATTTGCGGAACACGTGGGTCACCTTGTTGTTACAAGTAACATCGTATCAAAAGATCTTATGAAAGAACCTGGCTTAGAACGTTCTTTATTAGGTGATGGCCTTGCCAATATTCTTTCTGGTTTCTTTGGGGCTACACCAAATACAACGTATGGTGAAAATATTGGAGTACTAGCAATTACACGGTGCTTTAGCGTTTGGGTTATCGGCGGTGCAGCTATATTGGCTATGATTATTTCCTTCGTGGGCAAGGTAGCCGCTCTTATTCATGCCATTCCAATCCCTGTTATGGGTGGTGTATCGATTCTATTGTTCGGTATCATCGCGGCTTCTGGCTTGCGTATGCTCGTAGAACGCAAGGTAGACTATACAAATCCTGTTAACATGATTCTTACATCTGTTATTCTTGTTGTAGGCCTTAGTGGTGCACAGCTCGTAATTGGTCCTGTTGTTTTAAAAGGAATGGGCTTGGCCACTGTTGTAGGTATGGGGATGAGCATTGTACTTCTTATCCTACAAAAAACAGGTATTGGTAATGATCAATTAAAGAAAACGGATGTATAATTGATTATACATTTAACTATATAGCAAGACTTATAATTAACGCGTAGCTTTTCGGCTACGCGTTTTTGTATAGTGGGCATTTATATATATCATAGAAGCGTGTCTATTGGAAAAATATAAATGTCTATTGTATAATATATTGTATGAAATGATTTTGTGAAAGGAGGTTTATATGGATTATATTTTTTGGCTTATTATAGGTCTCGTATTGATGGCTATTGAACTAGTTATACCTGGTGGTATTGCGGGTCTTATCGGGTACTGTTTGTTTATGTGGGGCGTATTTATCGGCCTTGGTGGTACAGATATAGCCTTATATGCGGTGCTCGGTATCACGATTGTATTAGTCGTGGTATTATTAACCTTCTTTAATCACTTTTCAAAAACCTGGATTGGCAAGCTCTTTACCTTAGGGCAACGATCTACCACAAAAGCTGGATATGTGTCTAATGATGTATTAAAGGATCTAGCTGGCAAGGAGGGCGTAGCGCATACAACATTACGCCCTGCAGGTATTGCTAAAATTGATGGTAATTTAGTGGATGTTGTAACCGAAGGGGACTTCATCGATGCCGGTTCACCCATTGTGGTGCTTCGTGTTGTAGGCGGCCGCAATATTGTTAGAAAGCGCGACTAAGCTTTCACCACATCGTCGTATATAATGGAGGTTACTATGGATGTAGGTATTTTAATTTTGATTCCCATTCTACTGATTGGGATTATGGTATTCTTGTATGTTGTGCCATTAGGCCTTTGGGTATCCGCGTTGGCAGCCGGTGTTAACGTAGGCATTTTTACATTAGTTGGTATGCGTTTACGTCGTGTAAATCCATCTCAAATTGTAATGCCTTTAATTAAGGCGAATAAAGCGGGTCTTGAGGTTAATGTAAATCAATTGGAAGCACATTACCTTGCTGGCGGTGACGTTGACCGCGTTGTAGATGCATTAATCGCTGCTGAACGCGCATCTATTCCTTTGACATTTGAACGTTCTGCTGCTATCGACCTCGCTGGTCGTGATGTATTGGAAGCGGTTCAAATGTCCGTTAATCCTAAGGTGATTGAAACACCAATCATTTCTGCAGTGGCAAAAATGGTATTGAACTTAAGGTTCGTGCTCGCGTAACGGTACGTGCTAATATTGATCGCCTCGTTGGTGGTGCTGGTGAAGCTACAATTATCGCCCGTGTTGGTGAAGGTATCGTAACAACGGTAGGTTCTTCTGAAGAGCATACAGATGTATTGGAAAATCCAGATCACATTTCTCGTACTGTATTGGGCAAAGGCCTTGATGCAGGGACTGCCTTTTGAAATCTTGTCCATCGATATTGCTGACGTAGACGTTGGACGTAACATTGGTGCCCAATTGCAAACAGACCAAGCGGAAGCAGATAAGAAAAATCGCACAGGCTCGTGCCGAAGAACGCCGTGCTATGGCAGTTGCTACAGAACAAGAAATGCGTGCTAAAACACAAGACATGCAAGCTAAGGTTGTGGAAGCACAAGCTGAAGTTCCTAAAGCATTGGCAGAAGCTTTCAGAAACGGTAATCTTGGCGTTATGGATTACTACAATATGAATAATATTATTGCAGACACTAAGATGCGTGAGAATTTAGCAGATGGTGAATAGGAGTAGCTATGGACTCTATTTTGTCTACAGTACTATCGGCCTTTACGCATAATCCTATATTTGTTCTAGCTATAATTGCTTATATCGTGTTCTCCTTTTTGAAAAGCTCAAAGACTGAAGATGCTGATGAGTATGAAACCTCAGGTGCTGAAAAGACTTGGGAGGATATGGAGCGTGAATACGGTATTTCTATTGAACGTAAAATAGAAGAACCTCCGGTTAATGCTACATCTAATGATGCTGTCTATCAGTCGTCTAATACTCAGATTTCTTATAATCAATCTGCAGAGCAACCTAAAAAAGAGCAACATAAACAACGAGAAGAACATAAAGTATCTACTAGTAAAACGGTTGCAGTTTCTACATTGACTGAGCGCCTAGCAGAATTTAAGCGCCAAAAAGCAATGGAAGAAGTAAAGATTCCTCTTGTTGATGTAGAGACTCATACGAAGCCTGTAACAAAGAAGGCTCGCAAGTCGCATCATGATATTAAAGAAGGTATGAAATGGGCTTTTATATTAGAAAAGCCGAAGGCATTGCGTCATAGGGCTCGATAATGTATATCTGTTCCTGATAAAGGCAGGGTTCCCAATGGTCACCGGGGTGACTATTGGGAACCCTTTTTCTATTGCTAAGACTATAACTAGCCTTTCATAATAAGTGTAATAGGTGTGTGAATATAGTTCGCCTAAATTATGTGAAAGGAGCGATTATATGTATCGCAGCGTACGAAATATTCCAAAACAATTATTAGAGAATCTATATGTTAAAGAGAAATGGACCTTACGAGACATTGCCGATTATATTGGGTGTAGTGTAGATACAATTGTAAGGCGTATGCAGATGTATAAGATTGCGCGACGTGAAACGCGTAAAGATATCAATCGCGCAACCTTGGTAAATTTATATGAAGTGAGTCATACGAGTATTGAAGCCTTGGCCCGTCGTTTTAATGTATCCACTGCGACCATATCTAATCGATTACATGAGTATGGACTGCTGTGTACTCATGACCATTCTATACATAGTGTAGAACCAGATCGTATTAAAAAGGCTTATGAAAGTGGTAATAGTACAACTCGTATTGCCCATATGATGGGGCTTTCACGATGGAAGGTATTACATATCTTACATCACATGGGGTGTCAATATACGCGGTGGGCGGCGTAAGGTGATGCCTATCGATGAAATGAGCTATTTGTATAGCTATCATGGGTTGAGTACAAAGGATATAGGTATTGCCTATCAACTGCAAGCTAATACGGTTGCCTTATATTTACGAGAATCTGGTGTTGCATTGCGTGGTAAACGGTTAGAGGTAGATACGAATGAGATTAGTAGATTACGGATGGAAGGATTATCCATTGCAGCTATCGCACGACAACTCGAATGTTCCCCGTCTGTTATAAGAAACCGATTAAAGCAGCAACAATCTTAGTAAAGACGTAGTATAGTATGGTGTCGTATGGTAAATCTGTATAAACCTCAACTCATTCGGTATAGAAATTTGTAGTTAATTACTATATACTTAGATTTATATGATGATGGGAGGTTTATTATGTTCGAATATTTAACATTATTATTACCATTTTTACTGCTAGGGTTCATCGCCGCCGGCCTATCTAGAATATCTGGTGTGGCGTTATCCATGATTATTGTACCAACCTTGTTGATTTGGGGGGCTACACCACTAGATGTGGTTGCGTTTATGCTCCTCTTTGTAGTGTATAATAATTTCACATCTGAAACACAAGATGTACGCCTTGATTACAAGGATCTCGTATTATTTCCTAAATGGCGCTTGTTAATTCCTTTAGTTTTGACGGTAGTTGGTATCTTCATTAATCCAGCTATTGGTATTGCTGTCTTTATGGCTTGCTTTGTATTGGAATTGCTAGCAACCGTATTCAAACGCATTCCTGAACGGGAACGTCCTGCTGTTCATCGCGTTATTGTACTTTCCGTTCTCAGTGCTATTGTAACAGCTATTGGCGCCTATGTAGGTCCTACTATTAGTGGGGATTACTATTTTGGCTTAGTTGGTTTAGCCATCTTGGCCATTACTGCCTTTGCTTGGTATGCAGGCCGTAATCGAAATGCATTTAAAGGCATTTGGGAATTTATCTGGGTTGATTTCGGCATTTTGCTTGGTTTATTCGGTATTGAAAGCTCCAACTATCCATCTGGGTTGACTCGAGACTATAAGAGTTCTATGGATCGTATGCTACCAATGATTACTGTAGTAGGCGGTTATGCGGGATTGATGGTTATCTTTGGCGTATATGGCATGTTCTCATTGCCATCCTTTATTACTGCCATTGGTGCGGCCATTGGTATACGCTTGTTCGGCTTGTACGAGTTCCCTAAACGCGGCACCTTCTCTTACCTAGCAATTGGATTTGCTATAGCTGCCGTTGTATGTTTATATCTCGTATCTCCTGTACCAACAGGATTTGATGCGGTCAATACGATTATGACCCAACCTATGGTTCAATAAAAGGTGAGTTTATCATAGTATCAATCATCTAAACTTGTTAATGTGAGAGTAGATAGTTAACATAAACAATAAGGAGATGTGTATCGTGAAAGATAATACTACTGTTGAAGTACATTCTAATGAAGTTGTAGAGACGAGACCATTTCCGCCATTCTTGCCGAAGAATGCAACGGTTATGATGATGGGAACATTTCCACCAACATCTGAAAAGCGAGCCATGGAATTTCATTATCCGAATTTTCAAAATGATATGTGGCGTGTTTTCGGTTTGGTGTTCTTTGATGATAAAGAACATTTTAGAAAAGGGGAAGAAAAAGCATTTGATGCGGAAAAGATTAAAGCTTTTTTATCTCAAATTGGTATAGCTTCTTGTCCAACGGTATTGAAAGCTATTCGTGAGCATGGTAATGCATCTGATGCGTTTTTAAAGGTAGTTGAGCCCGTTCCTCTCGCTGACGTATTAGCACAAATACCAGATTGTACTCATATTGGTACAACAGGTGGCAAGGCTACAGAAATCTTACTTAGTTTATTACCTGAAAAGGTAAAACTACCAAAAACAGGAGAAACGATTCCGTTTGTCTATGAAGGTCGAGAACTTTCTTTGACGCGTTTGCCATCTACCTCTAGAGCCTATCCGTTGAGTCTTGTGAAGAAGGCGGAGGCTTATAAAGCATTTTTTAAAGCTTGTGGATTAGAAACAAAATAATTGAATAATAGTAGGATACCTTTGATGGTCTATTCTAACTGGTAAATTAGAGTAGAACCTATCAAAGGTATTTTTATTATTAAAAATTTACGTAAATAGGTGATATGGTAATTCGCTTATTGTATATAAATCTATGAGAGCAGTCATAATTAAAAGTGATAACAAAAATAACTATTTAATTCTTGTTTTTTATGATGAGAGGTCTATAATTAACCAATGTCATTATATGGTTGACAAATATTTTAGAAATAGGAGTTGATACTATGGATAAGGCTAAGGAGGCCTTATGGACAAGATCATTTGTCCTCGATACTTTGATTAATTTCTTAGTATTTTTGATTTATTATTTATTAATTGTTATTATTGCCGTAGTGGCAAAAGATAACCTTCACGCCACAGCCAGTCAAGCAGGCTTAGCTGTTGGTATATATATTATCGGTACCGTCGTGGCACGATTGTTAGCGGGACGCTTTATTAGTGTCTTAAGTTGCCGAAAGATGCTGTACTTAGGTTTGTTTATTTATTTGGCTTCAACAGCCATGTACTTCTACACACCTAACTTGTTAATGCTCGATAGCGTTCGATTCATAAATGGTTTTGCTTACGGTATTACATCAACTGCAACAAGTACGATTATTGCTGCTATTATACCTCAGTCTCGTCGTGGCGAAGGGATTAACTACTACGGTTTATCTACTTCTCTTGCTGCTGCAGTAGGTCCATTCTTAGGTATTTTAATGCTTCACAGTCTTGGCTATGATTTTATCATCGCATTCTGTGTTGCACTTATCGTTATTTGTGGCATTGGCGCCGTAATTATGAAGTTTAAGGAGCCTAAGCTTGATATCGATTCTGAAGCTCATAAGGGCATTAAGATTTCCGATTATATTGAACCTCGTATGAATTCTATTAGCCTTGTTTCTGTGCTTGTAGGCTTTGCATACTCTGGTGTTATCGGCTTTATGGCGGCCTATACAAAAGACTTAGATCTTATTATGGCAGGTACATTCTTCTTCGTTGTCTATGCCGTAGTGATCACTATTACAAGACCTTTACTTGGTATTCTATTTGATATGAAAGGGGAAAACTTCGTTTTATATCCTTGTTTCGTATCTTTAGCGCTTGGTATTTTCTTACTATCCATTGCTCACTCTACATGGCTTGTACTTTGTATCCGCCGTATTCGTCGGACTTGGATATGGTACATTCATGTCAAATGGACAAGCGGTAACAGTTAAAAATTGTACCAGTTCACCGCATTGGTGTTGCCACATCAACATACTTTATCGCCTTGGATGTGGGCCTTGGCTTTGGTCCATATATCTTAGGTGCCATTAAGGAGGTAGTCGGTTATACAAGCATGTTCCATGTAACTGTTGTAGTAGCCCTTGTTGCCTTAGTTGCTTATTATTTATTCTATGGCCGTTATGTAGGCACAGATAAAGATCTTTCCATGAAAGCACGTGCTGAAGAAGAACAAATTAGAAATCGTAAACGCAATGGTAAACTTGCATAAAACGATGTTTGACATTGGGTATACAATTTTATAGAGTAATAAAAAATGACTATTCGAGCAGTTGCTCGGATAGTCATTTTGCTATCTTATAGTATTATTTTTCGATATTTACAATGTTGACGATAACTTCAACAGCTTTTTTCATATCGTCGATACATGCAAATTCATGACGACCATGGAGATTTTCTACACCAGTAAAAATATTAGGTGTTGGAATGCCCATAAAAGAAATTTTAGAGCCATCGGTACCGCCACGAATAGGATCGCAGATAGGTGTGATACCTGCTTTTTCCATGGCCGCTTTGGCTACGTTTACACATTCCATATTGTCTTTAATGATATCGTACATATTATAATATTGATCTTTTACGGAGACTTCGCAAACTTCACGGCCATAGATTTCATTTAATGTTTGACCTGCTTGTAGGAAAAATGCTTTTTTCGCTTCAAACAATTCTTTGTCATGGTCGCGGATGATGTAGTTCATCTTACCAGTATCTACTTGTGTTTCCATACTCATGAGCATAAAGAAACCTTGACGACCACAAGTGTGTTCAGGAACGGCCGCCCCAGGTAATAACGCGTCAAATTGCATAGCCAGTTTAGCACAGTTAATCATGATACCCTTTGCTGTACAGTGTGTACTGATACGCCTTTGAGTGTAACAGTTCCGCCAGCTGCGTTGAATGTTTCGTATTCGAGTTGACCTAGGCTTTCACCATCGATTGTATAGGCAAAGTCTACAGGGAATTGTTTTACATCGAAATGGTCTGCACCGGTGCCGATTTCTTCGTCAGGACCAAAGGCGCACATGATTTTACCGTGTTTGATTTCTGGGTGAGCCACAAGATAGGAGAGGGCCTCCATAATTTCACAAATGCCAGCCTTATCATCGCCACCTAATAGGGTAAGACCATCTGTTACGACTAGAGATTTACCAATATAGTTTTTTAGATTAGGAAAATCTTCGCGACGGGTAAAAATTTGATGCTCTTCATTGAGGCAAATATCGTTGCCATCGTAGTTTTCAATGATGCGTGGCTTAATATTTTCTGCGTTATAGTCGGCCGTATCCATATGAGCAATAAAGCCAATCGAAGGAGCCTTTGCATCTGTATTAGCATTCAATGTACCAATGACAAATCCATTTTCTCGATTGTAGATGACCTCATCAAGACCGATTGCTTTCAAATCAGGAACGAGTACATTGGTAGCAAAATCGACTTGCGTTTGCGTACTAGGAATCGTTGTACTTTCCTCGTTAGACCGTGTATTTATGCTTGTGTAGCGTACAAAACGTTCAACCATTGGTTCCATAATAAGCCTCCTTGAGAGAATGTATTGAATATATAATTGGTTGATACCATAGTTAGACCTATTTAGCCTATATATCTTAATTGTAGACCAGTAGTACATAAAAAGCAAAGTGTATCAGTGCATAATGTGTAAAAATATTCGTATTATGCATATAAAGCAATTGAAACGTATATAGCACCATGATAGTATAAAGGTGGATAGATATACGTTTGTGTTTTTTATGAGGAGGTTTTACTATGTCGGACGAAACTCGTTCTATTCCGCCCGTAGAACCGGTACTTGATCCTAAAAAGGACTACGAAGAAATTAATTCATACGTAGTATTTTTGGGGCCTGTTCTATGCAAAGCAATCTTTACACTGGCTGTTGGCTATCTATGTTTGAAAAATTGGTCAAACAGTAGATGCCTTTGCTCCAGTATCTGTACTTGCCATGGGTACAGCAGTTATTTTGAAACGGAAAAATGCGTTTGCTGAAACTGTACACATTCAAGCAATCGCCAGCTCTAGTACAAACACATTAGCTGGGGCTATGTTCTTCTTGCCAGCCCTTTACATTTGGGGTGTAACAGATGTAACCTTTACACAAATGGCAATTCCAATTATTCTCGGTGGCGTACTTGGTGTTCTACTATGCGTTATGTTCCGTCGCTACTTTTGTAGAAGAAATGCACTATGTGTATCCGTTCCCAAGTGGTCGTGCTGCAGCTGAAGTATTGATGAGTAATGAAGGTAGCAAAGCTAAATTGATGTTAGGTTCTGGCCTTATTGCTCTCGTATATGACTTTATTCTAAACAGCCTTGGCTGGTGGGAAGAGGTCATTCGTACAGCTACATTTAAATGGGGCGCTGCCTTAGCCGACCAAACTAAATTGACGGCTGCTGTAGATACCGATGCAGCATTGCTCGGTCTTGGTTACTTTACAGGCCTTCGCTATGCAGCGATTATTGCGGCTGGTTCATTCTTCTCTTGGTTTGTATGTATTCCAGTTGTGTATTTCTTAGCGCCAGAACATGTGATGCACATCAATGGTCAATCCGTACTCCTAGCAGATGCGCCAATTCGTAAGGTATTCCTTGATTATGTGCGTCATATCGGCATCGGTATGCTCGCTATGGCCGGTATTATTGGCCTTTTGAGCATGTCTAAGGTTGTGGGCAGCGTTGTTAAAAAAGCGGTTTTAGATATATTCACATCCAAAACTACAGAAGTTAATTTGCTTCGTACACAACGCGATGTTCCTACATCTTGGATTGGTGCAGGTATCTTGTTATGTACTGTTTTATTTGCCGTATACTTCCACTTTATGTATTCTGAAAGCCTCGCTCAAACAGGCGTAGCCTTCTTAATCGTTCTAATCATGTCCTTCTTACTTGCTGTAGTAGGTATTAGCTCCATTGCCTATACTGGTACAGAACCGGTATCCGGTATGACAATCTTTATGATTATCATTTCTGCTGTATGCTTAACAGCTGCTGGTATGACTGGTAAAGTCGGTATGATTGCAGTCCTCATGATGGCATCCTTTATCGGTACAACCATCGGTATGGCCGGTAACTTTATGTCCGAACTTAAGGTAGCGCACATGACAGGTGCTACACCTAAGAAAATGGAACAATGGCAAATCGTTGGTACCATTCTCTGTGCTGTACTTTCTGTAGGTGTCATGATCTTATTAAATGGTGCCTATGGTTTCGTAGGGGACCATGCATTGAATGCTCCTCAAGCGAATGCGATGGCTGCCATCATTGAACCTATGATGACTGGTGGTAGTGCACAATGGCCTTTATACATGGCAGGCGCATTGTTTGCAATCATCTTATGGATGGTGAAAGTTCCACCGTTGGCATTTGCATTAGGTACATATCTACCTATGGAAATCAACACCCCATTACTAGTTGGTGGTTTGATTGCATACTTTGTACAAATAGTACAAACGATAAAGCGTTGGCAGACCTTCGATTCTCCAAAGGTAGTACAATTGCATCCGGTCTTGTAGCCGGTGGTGCTATTGGTTCCTTGTTCAGTGCCGTACTTCGTATTGCAGGTATTGATGTATTTGCTCAAGAATGGGTAGAAACACCAGAAGCAACATACCTCAGTATTGTAATGTACTTGTTACTCTGTGCATTCTTGTACAAGGTAGCTATGTACATTAAAGATAAAAAAACAGCTAATTAACATGAATCTCATCTAATGGGATTGCGAATAACGCTCTCTATGAATATAATTCGTAGAGAGCGTTTTTATATGGAGTTGATTGGGGGATTGGCTTTGATATATAGATATAATCTATACCAAATAAAACATATTTATATAGTAGGAATTATTGACCTAGGATATATAGGGTGATATGATATGTTTATGTTATTTTATTTTAGAGTAAATCTATAGTTGTTAGATTATGTAGAAATTTTATTTAGTAATAGGTATGAGATTCTAGGTGACTAAATAGTAGAGTCTTTTTACTATTGAGGTATATAATGAAACTAAAACGAATTGCGGCTCTACTAGGTGCTTTCACCATTGCTAGCAGCCTATTTATAGCTGGTTGTGGTAATACTACTAGTAATAATGATAAAGTATGGCGTGTTGGTACTGATGCTACCTATGCACCATTTGGATTTAAAGACAAAGATACGGGCAAGTTGGATGGTTTTGATATCGATATTATTAATGCTATAGCTAAAGAAGAGGGCATTGAAGCGGATATTCAAAACTTAAACTTTGATGCTCTGTTACCAGCATTACAAAGCAATACAATTGATATTGCAATTTCTGATATGACGATTTCAGAAGACCGTGCTAAATCTGTTGATTTTAGTAATCCTTACTATATAGCGGGTAATGGGCTTGTCGTAAATATTGATAATACTACTATTCATAGCTTTAAGGATCTAGAAGGCAAACGCATTGGCGTTTCTATTGGATCCACTGGTGCTGAGATTGCTAGCAAAATTCCAAATACTGATGTACGACAATTTAATATTATCGTTGATGCCTTTTTGGAATTGGAAAATAAAGGCGTAGATGTAGTTATTAACGATACGCCAGTAAATGAGTATTATGTAAACAATAAAGGACGTGGCATTGCCAAGGTTACCGGTGAGGACTATGATGCGGCGCCGCTTGGTATTGCTGTGAAAAAAGGTAATACGGAGTTACTTGGTAAAATAAACGATGGATTAGCCAAAATTAAGGCTAATGGTAAATATGCAGAGATTTATAAAAAGTGGTTTGGTAAAGAACCACCTGTAGAAGATTTGAAATAGGTGATAGAATGGCTAAACGAAAAGCATTTTTGAAGATTGTAAAGGGAAATGGACCTCTTGTACTAGATGGTGCATTCGGTACAGAATTAGAGCGTCATGGATGTAACATTCATGATGAGTTGTGGTCGTCTAAGATGCTTATTGAAAATCCAGAAATCATCAAAAAAGTGCATATTTCCTACTTGGCAGCCGGTGCAGATATTATTGAAAGTTCTGGTTATCAAGCAACTGTAGCCGGGTTTAAAGCTCATGGGTATGGTACGGAAGAAGCACTAGATTTGGTGAAGTTATCCGTTCGTTTAGCCGTGCAAGCACGTAATGAATTTTTAGAAGCTAAAGCGAATGATGCGCTTACATTGCGTGGTATTACATTAGGTGAACAATTGCCAGATGGCAGTGTCCGTTACTTCTCTGAAGGGGCCTTACCAAAACCATTGGTTGCCGCTCTGTCGGACCTTATGGTGCTTTCTTGGCAGATGGCTCTGAATATCGTGGCGACTACGGTGTACAAACCGAATATTTAGAAGTGTTCCATATTCCTCGCATTGCATTATTCTGCGAAGAAAACCCAGATGTGTTAGCCTGTGAAACGGTGCCTTGCTATGATGAGGCCATCGCCATTGCCCGTACCTTGTGTGATCCGCTTACGACAAAAGGCATTCCTGCATGGATTTCATTCTCTTGTAAAGATGAACATCATATCTCAAGCGGAGAGACCATCATTAAATGCGCTGAAATGATCGATAAGGTGCGTCAAGTGACGGGCATAGGGATTAACTGTACAGCGCCGGAATATGTAGAATCCTTGATTAAAGATATTAGGTCTGTCACAAATAAGCCAATTGCTGTATATCCAAATCTTGGTGAAACCTATGATGGAGAAACTAAAACATGGTCAGGTGGACAACAAAGCTTTATCGACTATGTTGATGTATGGCGCAAGGCCGGGGCTAATATAATCGGTGGGTGTTGTCGAACAAATCCTGATATCATTCGTGAAGTAGCAAAACAAATACATGTAAAATAAATGAGAGGGACTGTATAAGTACAGTCCCTTTTACTTTAGTGAAATGATATAATGTATATAAATAATTGATATTTATTCGCAACATGATATAGTTAACATAAGGAGGTGTGTGCAGATAAAACAGAGATTTACAAAAATAGCGTGGAAGTTTATATTGCCTGTATTAGTTATCGTTATATGGTTTATACTGAGCTCTCTAAACATCTGGTCCACCTATATCTTACCAACACCGTATAGAGTTTGATCCGAGTTTATAGATTGTATTGTATCAGGACTCATATGGAAACATGTAGGGATGAGCTTGTTGCGGGTTGTACAGGGCTTTTTATTGGCAACTATTATTTCTATACCACTCGCCATTGTATTGACGGCTAGTCACCGCATGCGCACGCTTTCATCAGGTATGATTGAATTCTTTCGACATGTTCCGCCATTAGCGTTGTTACCACTATTAATTTTATGGTTAGGGATTGGTGAAAGCTCTAAAATTGCCATTGTTTTTCTTGCAACAGTGTATCCTATTTTTCTAAATGCTCTCATGGGCTTTAGTGAGGTAGACAGAAAGCTCGTTGAAATGACACATCAATACGGCTTATCCAAGAAACAAATTTTTCTACATGTTACTATCCCTTATGCCATACCTTATATTATCAGTGGCCTTCGTATCGGCTTAGGCTATAGTTGGCGATCCTTAATTGGTGCTGAAATGATTGCCGCATCTTCAGGCATCGGGTACTGGATTCTAGATGCACAAACAATGGCCCGTTCGGATATCGTCATTGTTGGTATCATCGTAATCGGTTTGTGCGGCATTATCTCTGATGCTCTGTTTAAATGGATTACCAATAGAATGCTGTCGAGATATATGACTGGTGGTGATGTATATGGCTCCTAGTTTACATATTAATAATCTTAGCAAACTGTATAGGGGCGAACACAATGTCTTAGTTGGACTACACCCCTTAGAGGCAACATTATCATTGCAGAAATTAATCTGTGTTGTAGGTAAAAGTGGTTCTGGTAAAACAACATTGTTACGGTTGTTGTCAGGGCTTGAAGAATCTACGAGCGGCACATTTTTTGTTGATGATATGGATCTTGATGTGGTACAACGATCTATGGCTTTTGTATTTCAAGAACCACGATTGTTGCCATGGCTTACGGTGCGTGAGAATATGGCTTTCTCAAAATATGGTGGAATTACGGTTGATGAGTCAACGATTGATTACTATATGAAACAATTAGGGTTACAGCAATATGGTTCATTCTATCCAGCTCAATTATCAGGCGGGCTTGCACAACGGGTAGCATTAGGACGTGCTTTTTGCAGTAAAAAGAATATTCTCTTAATGGATGAACCATTTGGCGCACTTGATTATTTTACACGACAACAATTACAGCGTGATTTATATGACTTGTATGTAAAAGAATCTATGTCTATAGTGATGACTACACATGATTTACAAGAGGCATCCCTTCTAGGGGATATTGTTATCGTCATTAATTCAAATGGTAATCATGAGATTGTAGAAAACCCCATTGTAAAAGATGAGCGATGGGATGAGGATGTACATGTTTTGGAACGACGTTTTACATTTATTGAAAAATTACAGTCCATGATTGCCAACGATTGATGAGCATATATGAATTTATGAAAGGAGTTTATATGAAGTATTCTATTCGGAAAATACTTACCCTTTGTTTATGTTTAATTACTGTGCTATTTGTAATGGCTGGCTGTGGTTCTGAACAATCAAGACAAGAACCAAAGGATTTACATTTAACCTATGTAAAATCACCTCTAAATATTCCGTCCATCATTGAAAAACAAAATGGTATTATGGAGAAGGCTTTCAAAGAAAAGAATATAGGTGTTACTTATTCGGAAATTACAGAAGGGCCTAAGCAAACAGCAGCGTTAGAATCCGGCGATATTGATATTGCTACCGTATTGGGTGGCACATCTGCGATTTTAGCAAAGGCGAATGGCGCCGATATCAAGATTATCGGTATGTATAGCCGTGCACCAAAAGCATTTGTGTTGATTACTAAAAATCCTGATATTCAATCTGTTAAGGATTTGAAGGGGAAGAAGGTGATGGGACCTAAAGGAACGATTCTACATCAATTGTTATTAACTGCATTGGATAAGAATGGTATGACTGCTAATGATGTAGAGTTCATAAATGGAGGCATTCCACAAGCGGCCAGTGCGCTCGATTCCGGTGATGTAGATGTAGCCATGGTAGCGGGCCCTGTAGCGTTAAAAGCTATTCAACAAGGTGCTCGCGTTGTTGTAAGTGGCGAAGGCTATATTGATGGCTCCATTGTTATTGCAACAAGTGGTAAGTTTGCTAAAGAACATCCTGAGTTGATCAAACAATATATGGATACACATAATCAAACCGTTCAAGCTTATGAAAAAGATCCAAATTCTTACTATGATATTGTGGCGAAAGAAACGGGCTTAACGGAAGCCGATGTGGCTACAATGGCCCCTTGGTATAACTTTGATACGACAATCGCCGATTCAGATATTAAAAGTTTGGAAGCATCACAGGATTATTTAATCTCTATAGGTATGATTCCTAGTGATAAAAAGGTAGATATTCAATCCATGATTTTACGTTGATAATAAAGCGTATAGCTAATTATTATTAGTTGATATACCGGTACAAAATACCGGTATAATGAAAACCCGCTTAATGCACACGTCATTAAGCGGGTTTTTAGTATCTTGAATTTATAATCTAAGTGCAACTAAAAAAAGATTCATGGCTTTCTGATAAAAATAGTGTTTGCAAAGACATCTAAAAAAATCAGGAGGAGCCATGAATCATTATACTCATTTTACACTAAAAGAGCGCGAAATTCTAAAACATTTTATTGATATAGGAAAAAATCAAACAGAAATTTCAATTTTACTTGGGAAAAATAAATCGTCTATATCAAGAGAAATCAAAAGAAATAGTCAAAATGGCGAGTACATACCTTGTGAAGCCCATGTCAGATATAAAAATAGACGCTTTAATTGTAAACCAAGAAAAAAGCTAGATAATCCAAGTCTATATGAATGTGTAAAGAATTTATTTTTGAGACATCAATGGTCTCCGGAACAGATCTCCTCTCGATTGAAATTTGAAAATTCAAGCTTCACTATTAGCTACAATACAATTTACAGGGAAATATATAATGGTCGTTTTGATGAAAAAGAACTATCACATGGAAATAGAGGAGTTGTTCGCAAACTACGACATCGTGGTAAAAGTCGTCATACAAAAAATTATGAAGAAAGACGTGGAAAAATTCAAATTAGTAATTTAATTACAGATAGACCAGATCCTGCAAATAATCGAGAACGATTAGGTGATTGGGAGGCTGATACAGTTATGGGGCAGACTGGTAAGGCTTGCTTAGTAACATTAACTGATCGAAAAAGTAGGTATCTGCTATGTAAAAAAATTGCAAAAAAGAATGCATTTTTAGTCAAACAAGCGATGATTAAGCTTTTAAAAAATCAACCTCTAGAAACAATAACTCCAGATAGAGGGAAAGAGTTTTCTAAACATGCAGAAATTAGTCAGGAGTTGAATTTAGTAGAATTTTATTTTCCATTTCCACATCATCCTTGGCAAAGAGGAACAAACGAAAACACCAATGGATTGCTTAGAGAATATTTCCCGAAAACTGTGGATATTAATCAATCAGATAGCTATGTTGAAGCAAAAATGAAAGAAATAAATCTTAGGCCGCGCAAATGCTTAAATTGGAAACTCCATACGAGGTTTATCATTCAGTAGAGTTGCATTTGACTTGACAATTCAAGATAAAAAAAGAAGGCCATCCATCGGATAACCTTCTTATATGTGGCGGAGAGACAGGGATTTGAACCCTGGGTACGGTATAACCGCACACATGATTTCCAATCATGCTCCTTCAGCCGCTCGGACACCTCTCCATGTATTCTGTTGTGTAACAGGTACTTGTATAGTATATGAAAAAGTTAGATTTATGTCAAGAACAAAATAGTAGAATTATTATAGTTTCATAAGAGTTTTAAAAAGCCGCCCCGAAGGACGGCTTTTAGTATGTATATTATAATACTTCTTTGATTTCTTGTGCATCGATAGATGCTTTGATATCGTCTGCCATTTTTTCGATTAATGGGATATCTTCTTCTTTCAAAGAGGATTTGATATCAAGAGGTTGGGATACGATTTCAATATCTTTGAAGTCGTTTTCGAAATGAGCAACCATTGTTTTCATTGCAGCGGAAGCCCAGGAATGGTTACCGATGATGGATACCTTATGATTTTGGAAGTTAAGCGCTTTTAACTCGTGAATGAAGTTTTCCATAGTAAGGTATAGGTTCAAGTTATAAGTTGGTGCAATTGTTACCAAGTTTGTATATTTCCAAGCATCAGCGATGATGTAGGAAGGATTAGTTTTGGAAACATCGTAGATTTTAATATCTGTAACACCCCGTTTAGACAATTGTTTAGCCAATTGTTGAGCGATGTCACGAGTGTTACCATACATGGAACCGAAGGCGATAACAACACCTTTTTTCTCAGCTGTGTAGCTGGACCAGTGTAAGTATTTGTGCAAGATATATTCAATCGTTTCAGGTGTACGCCAGATTGGACCATGAAGTGGAGCAATGCGTTTGATTTCAAGACCGGAAACCTTGCGAATTGCATTTTGTACTTGAGGGCCGTATTTACCAACGATGTTTGTGTAGTAACGACGAGCTTCATCTTCATAGGTTGCTACGAAATCAGTTTGGTCAGCAAAGATGTTGCCATTGATTGTACCAAATGTACCGAATGCATCAGCAGAGAACAATGTACCTGTAGATTTTTCATAGGTACAAGTTACTTCTGGCCAGTGAACCATAGGCATTGTGTAGGATACAAGAGTATGTTTACCTAAGCAAATTTCGTCGCCTTCTTTTACTGTGTAATATTGATCAGGCTTTGGTGTGCGGTAGAATTGTTCGAACATGCGGAATGTTGTTGCATTACCAACCATTTTACAATTTGGATAGCGTTCCAATGTTTCTAACAATGTTTGACAGTGGTCAGGTTCCATATGGTTTACGATGATGTAATCAAGATCACGACCATTTAAAAGGTGGGATAAGTTGTCAAAGTATTCTTCGCGAATTTCTGCATCAACAGAGTCTACAACGCAAGTTTTTTCATCATCGATGAAATAGCTATTGTAGCTTACACCATTTGGAATAGGGAATAAGTTTTCAAAACGTTCAGTTGTCCAGTCATTACTACCAATCCAGTAGATATTATGGGTCATTTTTTGAGCACAATGCATAGTAATATCCTTTCCTTACACATATGTATATACATAACTAACCTCATCCATGTGATGACGGTTTAATTAATTATATTGACATCTTATAATACAGTTTTTTTCGAAAAAAATCAATATATCGATATATGTCAATGTGTTATAACTGTGATAACTTTCACATATTAGAATGTGTATTGTGAAAGTTTGTAAATATAGCCCATTCCGAAGAATGGGCCATATAGATTATTTAAAGTATTTTACGCCGGATGTGAAGATTGGCATTTCCAAGTTGCCTGGAATATTTTTACTAATATCTGCACCACAGCGTTCGGAGTGCGCCATTTTACCAAATACGCGGCCATCAGGGCTATAAATACCTTCGATAGCAGCCACGGATTGGTTAGGATTAAATCGTCCATCCATGGATGCTATACCGTCAAAGTCAACATATTGTGTAGCAATTTGACCAGTTTTATTGAATTCCAATACTTGTTGTGGGGAGGCAATAAAGCGACCTTCACCATGAGAAATAGGAACCGTATAAATTTCGCCAGCCTTAGCTTCACACATCCAAGGAGATTTTGTAGAAATAACCTTAGTGTTGGCCATACGGGATACGTGGCGTCCAATGGTATTGTATGTCAAGGTAGGGTGATCTGCCGTTAATGTTTCAATATGGCCACCAGGCAATAGACCTAATTTAATCAACGCTTGGAAACCGTTACAGATACCGAGAACTAGACCATCTTGTTTATAAAGTAGGTTTTCGAGGCCTTCTGCAAGATATGGGTTGCGGAATAGGGTAGCCATGAATTTACCAGACCCATCTGGTTCATCGCCGCCCGCTAAATCCACCAGGGAACATAAGAATTTGAGACTCTGCTAATTTAGCTTTGATTACGTCAATAGATTCTTTTAATTGTTCTGGCGTTTGATTGCGAATTAGTACGATGTCTGCAATAGCACCAGCTCGTTCAAAAGCCCGAGCGGAATCGAATTCACAGTTAGTGCCAGGGAATACAGGGATAAGTACCTTTGGTTTAGCACCTAAGGAGGTACTGCGAGGTTTTGCGTGTTGATCGTGAATGTAAGCTACTGCTTCACCAGTACCGGATTTTGCTTCCAATGGGAATATATCGGATAATGGTTTTTCGTATGCTTTTTCGATTTCATCAAGTGTTACAGATTGTCCGTTCCATTCGATGACAGGTTTGTCTTGGGTAACTGCAATAACGCGAACGTCGGACAATTCAAGTAAATGGTTAACCGCTGTAATATCTACTTCTACGATGAAAGAACCAATAGCTGGTTGGAAATAGCTCGTTCTGCATATTTGTCGAACTTAACGCCAATTTTATTGCCGAGAGCCATTTTGGAAACTGCTTCAGGGATGCCACCTTGGTCTACTACATAGGCAGAGTATACGCGGCCTTTTTCAATTTCCTCTTGTAAGATATCACAATTTTCTTTGAAGTGATCCCAGTCAGGTGTATCGTTATACGTACGAGGTACATCAAAGTATACGAGTCGATGGTTAGGACCTTTTAAATCTTGGCTTACAATATGTTTAACAGGAGCTGTTACCGCTGCGAAGGATACGAGGGTAGGAGGCACTGTTAAATCCATAAATGTACCACTCATAGAATCTTTGCCGCCAATGGCACCGATTTCAAGTTCTTTTTGCGCTTTGTACGCACCTAGAAGTGCTGCTACCGGTTTACCCCAAGATTCTTTGGAGTGTAAACGTTCAAAGTATTCTTGTAAAGTAAGGTATGCATCTTGACGACGACCACCGAGTGCCACAAGTTTTGCAACGGATAAAAGCACGGCATATTGTGCGCCATGGTATGGACTCCAAGCGGACAATTCAGGTACAAAGCCATGTGTCATGATACTAGCAGTTGTTGTTTCACCGTGAAGAACGGGTAATTTTGCCACCATACCTTGGGTAGGTGTTTTTTGATATTTACCACCAAATGGCATGAGCACTGTATTGGCCCCAACTGTGCTATCAAAGCGTTCAACAAGGCCTTGTTGAGACGCAGTGTTTAATGTAGATATTGCTTCGAGCCATTGATCTTTGAAATTGTCGGCACTTGCAGAACCACGACGGAAATAAGATTTCAGTAGGAGCTGTCACTACAGCTTCTTGTTGTTGACTCGCTCCATTTGTATTTAAGAAATCACGACTAATATCGACAATTGTTTCTCCGCGCCATGTCATGATGAGGCGATTTGTATCGGTTACATCGGCAACGATTGTGCACTCAAGATTTTCTTCATCGCAATACTTCATAAATGCATCAACATCGGTTGGTGCAATGACGCAAGCCATACGTTCTTGGGATTCGGAAATAGCGAGTTCTGTACCATCAAGACCGTCGTATTTTTTAGGTACTAAGTCAAGGTTGATGGTAACGCCATCTGTTAGTTCACCGATGGCTACGGAGACACCACCAGCACCAAAGTCATTACAACGTTTGATGAGTGTTGTTACCTCAGGGCGACGGAATAAGCGTTGAATTTTACGTTCTGTAAGGGCATTCCCTTTTTGAACCTCAGCACCACATGTAGCGAGGGATTCTAATGTATGTTCCTTAGAGGAACCTGTAGCCCCACCGCAGCCATCACGACCTGTTTTACCACCGAGTAGTACGATGATATCACCTGGTGTTGGTACTTCACGTCGCACTTGATTGCGCGGAGCAGCACCGATAACAGCACCGATTTCCATGCGTTTTGCCACATAACCTGGATGATAGTATTCTTTAACTTCGCCAGTAGCAAGGCCGATTTGGTTACCATAGGAGGAATAGCCACGTGCGGCTTCAACAGTAATTTTCTTTTGTGGTAGCTTGCCTTCTAGTGTATCGGCTAGCGGTGTGTGAGGGTCTCCGCTACCAGTGATGCGCATAGCTTGATACACATAAGAACGGCCACTTAGAGGATCGCGGATACAACCGCCAAGACATGTGGCAGCACCACCAAAAGGTTCGATTTCAGTTGGGTGATTGTGAGTTTCGTTTTTGAATAGCAAGAGCCATTCTTCTTCTTTGCCATCTACATCAACGGGAACGATGATAGTACATGCATTGATTTCTTCGGATTCATCAAGATTAGTAAGACCGCCTGCATGACGCAATTCTTTTACAGCTAATGTGGCCATATCCATGAGAGAACGAGCTTTCACCTTAGTTGTATATAACAAATTGCGACCTTCAGTATATTCTTCTAGTGCTTCCTTGATTGGTTCTGTGAAACGACTCTCTTCGATAGTAATATCCGTTAACTCTGTCATAAATGTAGTATGGCGGCAATGGTCAGACCAATATGTATCGAATAAGCGAATTTCTGTAATCGTTGGATTGCGTTTTTCTACATTCTTGTATTGCTTTTGAATTAATTTGATATCTGCCAATGTCATAGCGAGTCCATATTCGCTAATCATATTTTGTAGTGCATCCTCTGACATTTCTGTAAAATCGTCGATGATAGCTACATCTTCTGGCTCTTCTAGTTTAAGTGCCAAGGTATCAGGTAACTCGAGACTTGCTTCTCTAGAATCAACAGGATTGATGTAATATTGTTTGATTGATTCTTTTTCTTCGTCTGTAAAAGTACCTTCTATGACAAATACTCTTGCACAACGAACGGTATGACCTGTTGTAAGTGTGAGCATAGAAATACATTGCTCTGCACTGTCTGCACGTTGATCGTATTGTCCTGGTACATATTCGATAGCAAAGACAAATGCATTTGCTGGAATATCTAATGTTTCTGCTACTAAATCAACAGGTGGTTCAGAAAAAATCAAATGTTTAGCCTTTTGTAATGCGTCATCGCTAAGATTTTCTACATCATAACGTTCATAGATTTGCACGGCTGTAGCTGGTACATGTAATTCTTGCTGTAATGTAGCTAATACATGTACTGCTTCATTAGCGAAAGCATCACGTTTTCTTACAAATAGTCGTTGAATAGCCATATAGCCTCCTGTAATATGCAGAATAAATGAGTTCTGGTGTTGACAAGATAAGTATAGTCGGTCTAGACTTATAAGTAAAGATAATCTTACTTATATAAAGATTAACGCTACTTATAAATATGAAGTTTTCATGAAGGTCATAAGACCAAAATTTCATAAACCGTAACAATAGCATCTTGTTTTTGAGTAAAAAGTAGAATATTAATAATGTATTACTATACTATTAGTATATAACAGAGGAGGATAAAATGGCAGTATCAGCAGATCTATATGATCAGTTTTTAGGAGTTGGGTTGTATTTGTCATTTTCTCGCGTCGCAAAAAGAGCTAGGTGTTTCGCAGTCCGCAATTAGTCAAAGTATCAAACAATTAGAAGGCGAATTAAAAAAATGCCTTTATTTGTGCGCACTACTAAATCGGTAGCATTTACGCCAGAAGGCAAGGAATTATTCGATACAGTAGCCAAAGCATTTTTCCATTCTAGATAATGGGATTACGCAATTACAAGAACGGGTGAATCAAGCTTACGAAAGCTTGAATATTGCCGCTACAGATACACTATGTCGTCATTTCTTGTTGCCCTACTTTCATAAATGGCAATTGCAAGAAAATCAAATTGGCTTGCATATCATAAACAGACCGTCCCCAGATTGTGTGGAAATGGTCATTAATAAAGAAGTGCAGTTAGCTGTAGTTAATGACTACGAAGGTTTGCGTAGTAATACACAATTAGAAGTTACTACCTTGGCGAGCATTCAAGATATCTTTGTGGGCGGTCATGAATATAAAGGGGCAGGCTTCTTTGACCAAGGCCGCTTGCTCAGTGAGCCTATGTTGTTACTACAAAAGGGAACAGCTAGCCGTACTTTCTTTGATGAAGTAACGCATGGTGCTTGTAGTAAACCGCGTTTTGAATTGAGTAGTGTAGACGTTCTCCTCGATCTTGTGGAAATTAACATGGGTATCGCTATGTTGCCAAGTAATGTGGTGCAAGAAAAAATGCAAGAAGGTACTGTCGTAAAAATTGATACAGATATTCCTGTGCCAACGCGAGATATCGTACTTGTACGGTCACGTCTCGTTCCACAATCCGAAGGCGCTGCTAGATTTACAAATTTATTGACTAATCGTGAAGATAAACGGGACAAAGTTTTATAAATATGAATTACAAACACACTTTATTTTTTTCAATAAAGTGTGTTTTTTTATTGACCCTAAGTGCTGATTTACGTTAAAATTTAAAGATAGTTATGCGGAGGTAAAACGAAATGGAATTATTAAAACAACGCATTCGTGAAGAAGGTATTGTCTTAAACAATCGTGTATTAAAAGTTGATGGTTTTTTGAATCACCAAATCGATCCACATTTATTTAAAGCTATTGGTAAAGAAATTGCTGACCGCTATCGTGATGCTGGTGTTCAACGTATTGTTACCATTGAAGCATCTGGTATTGCCTTGGCATTGATGGCTGCTCTTGAACTAGACGTGCCATTAGTATTTGCTCGTAAGAAAAAATCTATTCTTATGGTCGATGATGTATATCATTCTGTTGTATATTCTTATACAAAAGAAGAAAATTATGACATTACAATTTCTAAAAAATTCTTGCCGGCAGGCGAAAAAGTTTTAATTATTGATGACTTCTTGGCCTCTGGTGAAGCAGCTATGGGGCTTGCTAAACTTGTAAAAGATGCAGGCGATGAAGTGGTTGGTATGGCAATTGCTATTGAAAAGTCTTTCCAACCAGGTCGTGAACGCTTAGAAAATGCTGGTTTCCGTGTTGAATCCTTAGTGCGCATCAAAGAATTTAAAGATAATAAATGTGTTTTTATAGAGGACTAGTCCTATAGTTTTTTGCGGAGAGAGGTAGAATAATGAACGTAAAAGCTGAGAAATTTGATGTACTCGTAGCGGACATTGAAAAATCTGGTAATACATGGTTTACAAAGGATGTTATTGAAGGTGATGAATACAATACGGTTGTATACCATGGTCGTTTAGAAATTCATGGTAATTCTTTACCTGTTTTTATCGTGTTGGATGATTCTGTATTCTCCTATATTCGTGTTGCAGTTACAACAACGAGCATTACAGATGCAGCCATTAAAAAAGTATTGCCTAAATTGAATGAGCTTAACCAACAATTTAAAGTGACAAAATACTATGTAAATGATGAGGACAGCAATATTTACACTGATATTTCTGTGCCATCTACAGCTGAAACATTTGAACCAGCAGTATTGGTTAATCTTATGTTAGAGGTTATTAAACCGCATTTAGATGAAGTTCATCCAGAAATTTTGAAAATTGTAGGACAAGCAAAATAAGAGGTTAGTATGAATCCTAAAGCATTAGCCTTTGATAAATTTATGAAGGCAGAAGAAGTAACGGCTTTTGAGCGCAAAGATTTTGATGATGAAGACGGTACAGTTGTATATCGATCCTATATTAAATCACCGCTTTGGGATATGCCGATGTTCGTGATCTTAGATAATAGTATTTACAGTGTTATCCGTTTAGTGCTTGGCCCTGAAAAGGTAACAGCACAGAATATGGCGGCCATTAATGCATTGATCAATCGTGAGAATGCAATGTATAAAAACTATAAATTCTATATTGATGAACAAGATTCTACATTGTATTTAGATTGCGTCTACATGTGTGCTAATGATGAGTTTATACCAGAGTTGATGTATGCTTTAATGACGTCGATTGTGGATTATATTCCTGAGGCCGTTGGCGATTTAAAAGCTGCTTTTGAAAGCAATGTACAATAAAATATGATATTCCTTATAAGATAGTATATCGTGTGAATAGGGAATAGAATACAAGGGACTTCCATACCTATGTGTGGAAGTCTTTTTTTTTATCAATGTACATTCGTACATAATAATTATTATTCGTATCATACTGTGCAATCTTTAATATAAGTATTGTATAGTTCGGAATATAACGAACAATTATAAAAACTAATATAATTATTATTCGAAAAATGATTGACCGATACAAATTGGTCTGATACAATTTAGATACAGATAAGGAGGCGTTATCATGAAGAGACATATGAACTTAACATCCGTTACTATTATGACTATTTCTGCTAACGCTATCAGTGTGTAAACTTGGCCTTTTTAGGTCGAGTTTTTTTATTAAGGAGGAACAATGAAGGTTGGCATTATCATGGGCAGTAAATCTGACCTAGACACGATGAAAAAAGCATCTGCTATATTAGATGAATTCAATATTCCTTATGAAATGGTGATCGCTTCTGCGCATCGTACACCAGAGGCTGTTAAGTCTTTTGTGGAACGCCTTGAAGCAGAAGGAGCAATCGCTTTTATCGCAGGTGCAGGCGCTGCAGCCCATCTACCTGGAGTGGTGGCAAGTTTTACAACTGTACCTGTTATCGGTATTCCTCTTAATGCAACCGCATTAAAGGGCATTGATTCCCTCTTGGCAATCGTACAAATGCCGTCTGGTATGCCAGTAGCAACAATGGCCGTAGATGGTGCAAAAAATGCTGCATTATTTGCAGTACAAATCGGTGCTACTTTCAACAAGGAACTAAAAAGAAAAAAATATGTTGCCTATCGCAAAGATATGGCTGACAAGGTTTTAGCAGATAATCGTTTGCATTACAAGCAGAATTAAATAAATAATTATTACATAGGGAGGATTACTATCATGGCTAATATCGATTTGGAAAAAAATTAACACTTTTTATACGAAGGCAAAAGCAAAACAAGTGTATCAAACAGATGACAAGGAAACATATATTGTTCACTACAAAGATGATGCCACTGCATTTAATGGTGAAAAAAACATGATACTATCCTTGGTAAAGGCGTATTGAATAATAAAATTTCCTCATTCTTCTTTGAATTATTGAAAAAAGAAGGCGTTCCAACACATTTCGTTCGTCGTGAAGATGACCGTAACCAAACAGTATTGACGTTGAACATTGTTCCTCTAGAAGTTATCGTTCGTAATATTGTCGCTGGTTCTATGGCTAAACGTTTTTGGCATTGAAGAAGGTACGCCTCTTAAACATCCAATTCTTGAATTCTGCTACAAAAATGATGAACTTGGCGATCCATTTGCCAACGAATCTCAAATCACAGCTCTTGGCTGGGCTACGCAAGAACAATTGGATAGAATTTCCGAAATTACTATGAAGGTTAACGATATCCTTAAAAACTTCTTGGCTACTAAGAATGTAACATTAGTCGATTTTAAACTTGAATTTGGTACACATAATGGAGAAGTATTGCTTGGTGACGAAATTTCTCCTGATACATGCCGTTTCTGGGATGCAACAACAGGTGAAAAACTCGATAAAGACCGTTTCCGTCGCGACCTTGGCAATATCGAAGAAGCTTATAAAGAAATGTTATTCCGCTTAACGGGCGAACGTGCATAACCTGGGGGTTATTGATGAACTACGATCCAATTTTTGACAAATGGCATGAAGAATGTGGCGTCTTTGGTGTGTTTGACCGCACTGTTGACGTTGCACGATATGTATACTGGGGATTGTTTGCCCTTCAACACCGCGGTCAAGAAAGCGCAGGTATCGCTATTACCGATGGTAATGAAGTGGCTCTAAAAAAAGGTATGGGTTTATTGACCGAGGCTATCAAGGAATTACCAACATTAAAAAGCCATATGGGGACTGGTCATGTTCGGTATTCTACAACAGGCTCTAATAATCCACGTAATATTCAACCTCTTGTAATCCATTATCAAGGTGGCCAAATTGCAGTAGCCCATAATGGCAATTTGACGAATGCTCTAGGCATCCGTCGTCAACTTGAAGCAGATGGTTCCATTTTTCAAACAACTATGGATTCAGAGGTTATCGTTAACTTAATCGCTCGTTCTAAGGCTGAAACGCAAGAGGAACGCATTGCTGATGCGGCACGTCAAATCGAAGGGGCCTTTTCCTTGGTTATTACCACTAACGACTCTCTCGTTGGGGTTCGCGATCCTCAAGGCTTTAGACCGCTTTGTTTGGGCAAGACTGAACATGGCTATGTATTATCTAGTGAAAGCTGCGCCTTTGATGCTATAAAAGCTGAATTTATTCGCGATATTGACCCAGGTGAGATGGTTATCATCGATGATCGTGGTGTGCGCAGCACAATCTATGCAGAACCTCAAAAAATTGATAAAAAACTTTGTGTCTTTGAATATATTTATTTTGCGCGCTCCGATAGTAAAATCGATGGCCAATCTGTATATGAAACACGACTCAATATGGGACGTGAACTATATAATGAAACTAAATATGATGCAGATATCGTCATGTCTATTCCAGACTCTGGCACGACGGCTGCTCTTGGATATGCTCGTGCGTCGGGTATCCCTTTTGCAGAAGGGTTGATTAAAAATCGATACAGTGGACGTACATTTATCAAACCTAACCAAGAAGAACGGGAACTAGCTGTGCGCATGAAACTAAATGCTATGCCAGAGGTTGTAGGCGGTAAACGTATTGTATTAATCGATGACTCTATCGTGCGTGGTACCACAAGCGGCCTTATCGTTAAGATGTTAAAAGAGGCAGGCGCTAAGGAAATCTATATGTGTGTTAGCTCGCCGGCTATCGAATATTCTTGTCACTATGGTATTGATACGTCGGTTCGTAAGAATTGATTGCGGCCACACATACAATTGAAGAAATAAGAGATTATATTAAGGCAGATAAATTGCATTATCTATCAAAAGAAGGCTTGTGCCGAGCTGTTAGCGGCGTACCAGAAGCGGATTTATGTTTCGCTTGTTTCAATGGCGATTACAGGGTAGATGTGCCTACAGAACAAGAGGAAGGGGTCAAATATGTGCTCGAATAAAACAGGATTAACCTATCGTGATGCAGGTGTAGATATCGATGCCGGTAATAAAGCCGTAGAGTTGATGAAAGAATCCGTAAAAAGAACATACACAGCAGGTGTTGTAGGTGATTTAGGTGGCTTTGGTGGCCTATACTCCTTAGCAGGTCATTCCATGGAAGAACCAATGCTCGTATCTGGCACAGACGGTGTTGGCACAAAATTGCGCCTCGCTATCATGATGGATAAACATGATACGATTGGACAAGACTGTGTTGCCATGAGTGTAAATGATATTCTTGTGCAAGGGGCAACGCCTCTGTTCTTCTTAGACTATGTAGCAGTTGGTAAACTTGATCCAGTACAAGTCGCTGATATCGTTCGCGGTGTTGCTAATGCCTGCGAGGAATCTGGCTGCGCCCTCCTTGGTGGGGAAACAGCTGAAATGGCTGGTTTCTATGGTGAAGGTGACTATGATGTAGCAGGTTTTGCCGTAGGTATTGTAGATCGTCCTAAACTGATTACAGGTGAACATATTAAATCTGGTGATGTCATTCTTGGTTTGCCATCCTCCGGTGTTCATTCCAATGGGTTCTCCTTGGTTCGTAAAATCGTTTTCGACCATAAGGGTTTCTCTATAGATCAAGACATTCCAGAATTTGGTAAACCCTTGGGGAAGAACTATTAACACCAACACGCTTGTATCCTAAAGCTGTATTACCGTTGATTAAAGAAAACTATATCAAAGGTATGGTTCATATCACGGGCGGTGGTTTCTATGAAAACATTCCACGCGTACTACCAAATGGCGTAACTGCTGAGGTAGATTGTGATACATGGCCACGTCTTCCTGTGTTTACAAAATTGCAAGAATGGGGCAATGTGGATTGGCATGAAATGTACCGTACGTTTAACATGGGTATCGGTATGATTCTCATCGTCGATGCCGATGATGTAGATACGGTGAAAGCTAATCTTGAAAGCCGAAATGAAGCTGTATATGAAATTGGTCGTATCGTTACAGGCGAAGGTCCTGTTGTCGTAAAAGGGGCGGTATTTAATGACTAATTCCGTATCTAAAAAGCGTCTTGCTCTATTTGCCAGTGGTAGAGGCTCAAATGGCGAAGCCTTGTACAAGGCGATGCAAGAGGGCCTTATCAATGGCGAGTTTGTCGTTATTATTACAGACCATGCAGATGCAGGTATTGTAGAACGCTCTAAAGGATGGGGCATTCCACTTATTGCTATTGAACGTAGTCAATTTGATTCAAAGCAAGCCTTTGAACAAGCTCAATTGGATGCTCTTGAGCCGTATTGTGTTGATGGTATTGTGTTGGCAGGCTACATGCGTATTGTAGGGGCTGGTCTTATTGCTCGCTATGAACATAAGATTTTAAATATTCATCCTGCTCTATTGCCATCCTTTCCAGGGCTTCATGGTCATCAACAGGCTATTGATGCGGGCGTAAAAGTAACAGGTTGTACCGTTCATTTTGTAGATGCCGGTATGGATACAGGTCCTATCATCATGCAAAATACGGTTCCTGTATATCCAGATGATACAGAGGATACTTTGTCCGAACGATTATTGCCCGTAGAACATGCGACCTATCGTGAAGCACTTCGCTTGTTCTGTGAAGATGCATTACGTATAGAAGGACGCATTGTACATTATATTTAGGAGGAACGATGATTCAAAACGCATTACTTAGTGTTTCTGATAAACAGGTATTGTCGACTTTGCCAAAGGTCTTGTAGACTTAGGGGTGACTATCTATTCTACAGGTGGCACGTTGAAAGCTATTTCTGATGCAGGCGTTCCTGCAAAGGCTGTAGAATCTCTTACCGGTTTTCCTGAAATGATGGATGGTCGTGTAAAGACGTTACATCCAAAGGTACATGGTGGCATCTTAGCGATTCGTGATAATGCAAAGCATCAAGCCTCTATGGAAGAACACGGTATTTTACCAATCGATTTAGTGGTTGTAAATTTATATCCTTTCCGCGAAACGATTGCAAAACCAAATGTTTCATTAGAAGATGCTATTGAAAATATAGATATTGGGGGCCCAACTATGGTGCGCTCTGCGGCTAAAAATAATGCATATGTAGGCATTGTGGTTAACCCTGATCACTATGATGAAATTCTAGAAATGCTTAAAACGAATGGCGCGTTGACCCAAGAGTATCGTTTTGCACTCGCTAAAGAAGCCTTTGCTCATACAGCTGCTTATGATACGGCGATTGCTAATTATATGAGTGGTGTTATTGGAGAAGGCCCTACACCTCCTGAATATTTAAGTGCTTATGAAAAGGTTATGGACCTTCGTTATGGCGAAAACCCTCATCAAAAGGCAGCTTTTTATAAAGAAATTGGTAAGGCTCACGGTATGGGGGCATTAAAACAATTACATGGTAAGGAATTATCTTATAACAATATCGTCGATATGGAAGCTGCGTGGAATATGGTGTGGGAATTTACGGATCCTGCGGCATGTATTATTAAACATACTAATCCATGCGGTGCTGCAACGGCATCCACATTGCATGATGCGTATGTCAATGCCTATGAAGCCGATTCTGTATCCGCTTTTGGTGGCATCGTTGCGTTAAATCGCGAAGTTGATGTGGCCACTGCCGAAGAAATGAGCAAGATTTTCTTAGAAGTTATCATGGCGCCAGCTTTCACAAAGGAAGCTCTAGATATTTTGGAAGCGAAGAAAAATATTCGTCTCATCGAGTTATCTAAGCCTGAATCTGGCCAAGTAACTGTGAAAAAGGTGTCTGGCGGTATGCTCGTACAAACAGAAGATGACATCGTAGAAGACCGTGCTAATTATAAGGTTGTTACAAAGGCGCAACCTACGGAAGAACAATGGAAAGCGCTTGAATTTGCATGGAAGCTTGTAAAGCATGTAAAGTCCAATGCTATCTTAATTTCTAACAAGAAACGAACACTAGGTGTTGGTGCCGGTCAAATGAATCGCGTTGGATCGGCTAAAATTGCCCTTGAACAAGCTGGAGAGGCTGCAAAAGGGGCTGTTCTTGCATCTGATGCGTTCTTCCCATTTGGCGATACCGTAGAAACAGCGGCTAAACATGGTATAGCTGCTATTATCCAACCAGGTGGTTCTATCCGTGATGAAGAATCCATTAAGGCTGCTGATGAAGCAGGTATTGCGATGGTATTTACAGGCATTCGTCATTTTAAACATTAGAGGTAACTATGAAGGTTTGCGTAATCGGTAATGGCGGCCGCGAACACGCTATAGCGTGGCGTTTATCCATCAGTCCGAGTGTAGAAAAGGTGTATGCCGTTCCTGGCAGTGCAGCTATGAAAAATTGTGCTGAACTAGTAGGCATTGATTGGTCTCATACGGATCATCTTATCCGTTTTTTGAAAGATAATAAGGTGGACCTTGTTGTTGTAGGTCCTGAAGCGCCTCTTGTGGCAGGTCTTGCAGATGCGTTGCATGAAGCAGGAATCCCTGTGTTTGGGCCTTCCAAGGCGGCTGCTCAATTGGAAGGTTCTAAGGTCTTTGCTAAAGATCTTATGAAAAAATATAATATCCCTACAGCTGCTTACGGTGTATTCTCCAATGTAGATGAAGCAAAACAATTCATCGCCAAAACCGGAGCACCTATTGTAGTAAAAGCAGATGGATTAGCAGCTGGTAAAGGTGTTGTTGTAGCTATGACTATTGACGAAGCTAATGCAGCCGTTGATGACATGCTAAGTGGTAACCGCTTTGGCGAGGCTGGTAGTACCGTTGTTATTGAGGAATTCATGGCAGGTGAAGAAGCGAGCCTTCTTGCCTTTGTAGATGGTAAGACCGTAGTTCCTATGATTGCGTCTCAAGATCATAAACGTATCTTTGATGGTGATAAGGGTCCTAATACAGGCGGTATGGGAACCTATGCACCAGCACCTGTGCTAACTGATGTATTGCGCGATGAAGCCATGAAGACCATTTTAGAGCCTATGGTAGCAGCCATGGCAAAGGAAGGTATGCCATATGTGGGCTGTCTTTATGCAGGCCTTATGATTACTAGTGAAGGCCCTAAGGTCGTGGAATTTAATGCTCGCTTTGGCGATCCAGAGACACAAGTGGTATTACCATTGTTGGAAGGTGATTTAGGACAAATTATGATGGCCTGTGCTACAGGTACATTACAATCTAATATGGTGAAATGGAAAGACTCTTCTGCGCCTGTGTCATTCTCGCTTCAAAAGGCTATCCAGAAACCTCGTCTAAAGGCGATGTCATCTTAGGTGAACTTGTACAATATGATACATCCATTATTTTCCATTCTGGTACGAAGTTAGAAGGTGACCATTATGTCACGAATGGTGGTCGTGTTCTTGGTGTTGTGGGACTGGGTAAGGATTTGCGAACCGCTTTAGATCGTGCCTATGAGCGCGTTGACCATATTACATTTAAGGGCATGCAATATCGTAAGGATATTGGTGCAAAAGCTTTCAAATAATACATAATCCCCTATACTATATGCGTATACATACGGTGTAGGGGATTTTTATTGCCTATAATTTAGTATGTACCCGTGATATAATAATATCGATATACATAGAAACACCAATGTAGATGACATTTGGTGAAGTAATAGAGTCTGTTTTCTTTGTAATAGCGATATACCATTATGATTTATAATAAAGAACCGTTACAACTGAATAGTCCTGTAGCCTTTTGGCTTAATTTCCCCAATGAGGAACGTGTTTTTTGGGTGGACCGGCAAAGTAATCGTATTGTTGTAGGCGCTAAACGTCTAGCCACAGTGAAAGATGATGAGGACCGCCATAATTATGCGTATGTATTTTATGGGGATACTTTTTTTGACACATCAAAGGATCCTAAGTGGTCGGGAATGGGGCATGAAATGATTGCATTTACCCATTACTATATCGTAGAAAATGGGGAATCCTTTTATTTGCATGCAGGTGAAAGTGTTAGCATCGAAGACATGGAAGTGCCTCATATTCATCATGATTTCCATGAAACCAGTGATGATAAATCTGATTGGGATAACTTGATGCATGCTATTTCGGATGGCATTAGTCGTGGGGAGATGACAAAGGTGGTTGCATCTCGTGAGGTGCAATTTACAAGTGATACACCCTATAATGTGGCGAGTATCTTGGCAAACTTGGTTGAAAATAATCCGAACTGTTTCATCTTTGGCTATGAAAAGGATGGGCGTACCTTTGTGGGAGCTTCTCCAGAAATTTTGGTGCGTCATCGTGGTGATGAAATCCTTAGTTATGCACTAGCTGGAACAGCGCCAAAGGATGGACCTCATGCATGGACCAAGGAACAGTTATTAACAGACGAGAAAAATCTGTTTGAACACAATATCGTTCGAGATCGTATTGTACATACAATGAACGAGGTTACTCAAGATATTTCCGTTGGTAAAACGGAGATTATGGAGCTTGCCCATCTGTATCATTTGAGAACTATCATAACGGCCAAGGATAGCACAAAGTCGCTCATTGAATGGGCAAAGTTATTACATCCTACCCCAGCACTTGGGGAGAACCAAGAGATAAGGCGTTGGCCTTATTACAACAATATGAAGCACACGAGCGTGGTATGTATGCCAGCTCCGTTTGGCTTTATGAAGGATATGGGGGATGGCATCATTGTTGTCGCCATTCGATCAGCGCTCATTATGGACAATGTTCTGTATGCATATGCTGGATGTGGTGTAGTTGCTGATTCCGATGCGGATGAAGAATATATAGAAACGAATAATAAAATGCGTACTATACTAGATGCTTTATAAATGGTATAGAACTAGTGCGAAATAACTATGATGGGGACTATGTACCTCATCTAGATTACGGAGAAATTACATGAATGAATATATCGCTAACTTGGTAGATGAGTTCGCCCAATTAGGTATCACGCATGCCGTGTTTAGCCCTGGTTCTCGCTCTACGACGATGGCCATGTTATTTCGGGAACATGGTGCTTTTGAAACCTATATGAATATTGATGAACGGTCTGCGGGGTTCATGGCATTAGGCATTGCTAAGGCCCATAGAAAGCCTGTAATTCTCGTGTGCACATCGGGTTCAGCGGTGGCACATTATATGCCGGCTGTACTAGAAGCACAATATAGCGGTGTACCCTTGATTATTTTGTCCGCCGATCGACCTCATACATTGCAACATGTAGGGGCTCCACAAACGGTGGACCAACAAAAACTATTCGGAACAGCCGTTAATTATTACGAAGAATTAGCTGTACCACAACAGGACCATTACTATACGTATCCACGCCTAGTAGCTCGGAAGGCATACATGAAGGCTATGGATGTGAAACGTGGACCGGTGCATATTAATGTACCGCTCTTTGAACCGTTAGTACCGGAGTTAGATCGAAAGCATTTTGAATGTGGACGACTTCCATTTCTGTTGTGAGTGGAACGATTCAACCAAGCAATGTGCGTGCTATATATGACCTTCTTAAGAATAAAAAGGTTCTTATGTTAGCAGGCCCAAGTGCTAATCCTGATGACATAGAGGCTATTCTTGCTTTGTCCTATATGTTCAATGCGCCGATTTTAGGCGATCCTTTATCTAATATGCGTAGCATTCGTGATGAACGGGTCATCACATCCTATGATGCAGTATTGACACAAGAATCGTATCGTGACGTATTACAACCAGATTGCATTTTACAAATCGGTCAGATGGTCGTATCTAAACGCGTTCAGCAGTGGGTGGCATCCATGAAGGATAGGGCTATCATTTCTGTTAGTCCAACTATGGATTACACGAATCCCGCAGGGAATACAACGCTCTTTGTACAATCGACACCACAAGGTTTAGTAGATGCATTGAAAACACAGATTCCGCAGCTTCATTCAATGGAACATAATGACTGTACAGACGGTACTGATGTGAAACTAGATACAGATGGTAATAACTATCTATCTACATGGATTGACGTAGATGCGATGGGGCGTAAACAACTCGATACAGTAGGTCAAGAACAGGAACTATTTGAAGGACGCACAATTCATCTTTTACAAGATGTGTTACCACAATACAGTCAAATTGTAGTTGCCAATAGTATGAGCATTCGAGATATGGATTATTTTTGGGCTGGTAATCGCCATGGCGCTACTATCTACGGTAACCGTGGCGTTAACGGTATTGACGGTACCATTTCTACGGCCCTTGGCATAGCTACTACTAGCGTTCCGACCGTATTGCTTACGGGGGATTTAACATTCTTCCACGATTTAAATGGTCTTGCTGTAGCGAAAACGCATCCGTTAAATTTAACCATTATTGTTCACAATAATGATGGAGGAGGCATTTTTGAATATTTGCCACAAAAGGGGACACCGCATTTTGATTACTTATTTAGCACCGCACAAGGTCTAGACTATAGTGGCCTTGCCACATTATATGGTATCGACTTTGTACGCGTTGCCAATAATGATGAATTGAAAAATGCGTTGCAAAACTATGTAGGAACAGCAGGTGTTCACGTCATTGAGATTCCAACATCTAAAGAACGAAGTCGGGAACTACATAAGAAATATACGACGATTCCTACAAATAAGGAGGACCGACTATGAGCCAATATGCTTGCAGTATTATAGATAACTCCATATATAATCCAGCACTTCGCATGTATGTAGACCTTGGTGAATATCGATATGGTGTTACATTGGCTGGCGCTGGTAAACCTCTGGTGTGCTTACATGGTTTTTCTGAATCTGGATACACTTGGGATGGTATCGTCGTACCTGGATATCAACTCATTCGTATCGATACGATTGGTCATGGAGATTCAGATATTCCAGAGGATGAAAGTGCTTTTTCTATCCCCACTATGATCCGTGATTTGCATACAGTAATTTCCGCCGTCGCAGGTGAAAGTTACTCGCTTATGGGATACTCTATGGGGGCCCGATTAGCATTGATTTACGCTCTTAAGTATGGTTCAGAAATTGAAAACCTTATTTTAGAGAGTGGTTCTGTTGGCATTGAATCAGATGCAGAACGACAAGCGCGTAAAGAATCAGATGATCAATTGGCACTAGATATAGAGGATAATGATGGGCATTGGTTTGCCACTAAATGGTCGGAAATTTCTATTTTTGAAAGTCAAAGCCAGCTTTCACCAATCGTACATGACAAGTTGTTTCAACGTCGTGCACACAATAGTCCCTATGCATTAGCAGCTACGTTGCGTGGCTCAGGGCAGGGCGTCATGCCATATGTAGGCCATCGATTACAAGAATTATCTATGCCATCTCTATATATTAGTGGCGCGTTAGATACAAAATATACTACAATAGGAGAAGAGCGGTTTAGTAATTTACCAAACTGTGACCATGTCATCGTCAATGGGGCGGGACATAATGTACATTTAGAAAAGCCGGGCCCGTTTATGACGGCCTTAGCAGATTTTTTATATAAGGAAAGGTAACATCCATGAGCAAATTTGATTGGAAAGTATTGGATCGTAATTATGAAGATGTAATCTACGAAACCTATAATGGTATTGCAAAAATCACGATTAATCGCCCAGAAGTGCGCAACGCATTTCGTCCTAAAACCGTAATTGAGCTTATTGATGCATTTACAATCGCTCGCGACGATGCAGAAATCGGCGTTATTATCTTGACTGGTGCTAACCACGGCCAAGGCGAAGATAAAGAAGCATTCTGCTCCGGTGGTGACCAACGCGTGCGCGGCAATGGTGGCTATGTAGGCGATGATAATATCCCTCGTCTTAACGTACTTGATTTGCAACATTTAATCCGTATCATTCCAAAACCTGTTATCGCTATGGTAAATGGCTTTGCCATCGGTGGTGGCCATGTATTGCACATCGTATGTGACCTTACCATCGCTTCTGAAAATGCAAAATTCGGTCAAACAGGCCCTCGCGTAGGTTCCTTCGATGCTGGTTATGGCGCTGGGTATTTAGCGCGCATGATCGGTCATAAACGCGCTCGTGAAGTATGGTTCCTTTGCCGTCAATACACGGCTGCTCAAGCTTACGAAATGGGCATGGTTAACTGCGTGGTACCATTTGACAAATTGGAAGAAGAGACAGTTCAATGGTGTAATGAAATTTTGGCATTGTCCCCAATGGCATTGCGCATGTTGAAAGCATCCTTCAACGCAGATACAGATGGCCTTGCAGGTTTACAACAATTTGCAGGGGATGCAACATTGATGTACTATACAACAGATGAAGCTAAAGAAGGTCGTGATGCGTTCAAAGAAAAACGCAAACCAGACTTCAAACAATTCCCTAAATTCCCTTAATAGGAATATGGTTATTAGTCCTTATGTATGGACCTGAACCTTTTACATGATAAATGCAGTGCGCCTCTATATGAGGCGCCTTTCTTATACGTATATGTTTTATAGTATTATGGTTAGCTATGAGGTGAGATGATGGAATGGTTACGATATGGAAAACAGCACTATCCTAATCGTATATGTATAAATGAATATACCTATCGCGACATATATAGTGCTGTTGTGCACGTGGCAACGCGATTACAAGCATTGCCAGATACACGCATCGCTATAGTGTCGGATAACTCCGTAACGATGGCCGTTTATCTCTTGGCCGCTATGCTAGTCCGTAAAGAGGTACTTTTATTAAATGTTCATCTTACAGCGCGTGAAATAGAAAATCAGTTATGTCAGCTACACATTACAACTGTATTACACAGCGCTAAACGACGTGAACAAGTACCAAAATCTGCAATGGCTATTGAACTCGAATCCATGGACGTTATGTTGCATGATGAGGTAAAGGATATCTTTGACTGGACCGTGGATGACAATGACATTGCTGCTATTATGAATACCAGTGCTACAACGGGGCAGTTTAAATCGGTGCCACTTCGTTGGGGCCAAATTAAGGCTCATGTACAAGCATCACAAGAGGTGCTAGGCAGAACTGAACAGGATAATTGGCTTATGGTATTACCGTTGTTTCATGTAAGTGGATTATCCATTTTGATGCGGTCTTTGTATAATGGTACGGCTATGACCATTATGGAATCTTATGACGAAGAACAAGTACTGCAATATATTCATGATGGGCGCATTAATATGATGTCTTTGGTGCCTACCATCTTAAAGAATTTGGTACCGCGCATTACGCATCATCAATTGCGGGTAATCTTATTGGGCGGTGAGTTTATACCGCGACCTTTAGTTGATGCGTGTGTAGCGAAGCAGTTACCGATTTATAAAACCTATGGTATGACAGAAACCTTTAGTCAAAGCGTGACCATGCCTGTATTATCCAATCTAAACAAACTAGATTCAGTAGGTAAACCCTTGCCAGGTATGACCGTACATATTGCAAATCCTGATGCGGATGGGGTAGGGGAAATCCATTTGAATGGCCTCATGGTCATGAGTGGCTATATCAATCGCGAACCGATTCATGGCGATTTTAATACCGATGATATGGGTTATGTCGATGAAGATGGTTTTTTATACATTTTAAATCGCCGTACAGATTTGATCATTTCTGGAGGTGAAAATATCTATCCTAAGGAAATTGAAGACACCGTGTATGTCATGCAAGGTGTGAAGGAATGTGCTGTTATCCCTGTGCCTGATGCGAAATGGGGACAGGTGCCAGCATTATTCCTTGCCGTTGATGATGAGACACTATCAAATGATGATATAGAAATATCGGTACGAGACCATATTGCACATACATTGGCCAAATACAAGATACCTAAATATATTACAATTATGGATGCATTGCCACGTAATGGGACGGGTAAAATTGTACGTAAATCGTTGGCCTCTTATCTCGATATGGCTGAACCCAATGGAGGTTCTCATGAATGATGTATTGAACTTTAAATCTATAACGACGTATCGTGTAGCATTGCCGTTAAAATTTGAATTTAAAACGGCTAAGGGTGCTGTTCGCCTTCGTGAAAGTATTATCATTCGTATTGAGGACCAACAAGGCTATGTTGGATACGGGGAATGTGTGGCTTTTACAGACCCTTTTTATACATCAGAAACTGTTGACTCCGGATGGAAACAATTGGTAGATACCTACATCTTGGAGTTGCGCTTGATGCGGCCGAAACCATTGATGGCATACATTCGGCAATTGCAATTTTGGTTAAAGCGCGACAATATGCCCATGACGATAGCAGGCCTTGAAAATGCATTAATTAATTTGGACTGCAACCGAAAGGCGTGAATTCTGTGTCGTATATCATGGGTCAGTCCTTGGAACCTACCATTTTAAACGGCATCGTCATTGGTGACGTGCCCATGGATAAACTATTAGACATCGTGGAACAGCATGTATCTAATGGTTGCAAACGAATTAAACTCAAGGTATCGCCTCGTGATGGTTATGAACGGACACGACTTGTGCGTGATGCTTATCCAGAATTAGCCTTAGCTGTTGATGCTAATCAAAGTTATACCTATGACCAGCTGGAAATGGTGGCTGCCTATAATGATTTGCATTTGCTCTGCATAGAGGAACCCTTTAGCATGACGAATTTGACCACCTATAAAGCGTGGAAGGAATCGTTGCCTAATTGGCCTATTACGACCTCTATTTGTTTAGATGAGTCGATTTTATCCTATGATGACTTATCTTATGCAATCGAGCATAGATTAATCGATGTACTCAATGTGAAAGTAGGTCGTCTTGGGGGCTTAATACAGACGCGAGCCGCTATTTTACGATGTCGCGAAGCAGGTATTCCTTACTGGATTGGTAGCATGGTTGAATCAGGAATCTCAAAGATATTACATGTTCAACTTGCTGCCTAGGTGATACCTATATGGCAGGGGATTTATCTGATTCTAGTCGCTATTTTGAACATGACCTTATCAATCCAGCAATTTTATTTACCGATGGGTCCATGCAGGTGCCTAATGGTGCTGGTCTTGGCGTTGATGTATTGGATAATCGTATTGAAGAATATACAGTGGAGAAACGAACACTATGACAATGATAGACGCATTACAAATTGATTGTGTAGAGCTAACCGGACCTACCAGTGGGCAAGGGGTGATGCATGTAACTAGTTATCATGCGCAACCACAAGGCTATCTCAATGGCGGAGCTACCTTGGCCTTTGGTGAAATTTTATCAGGGATGCTCAGCAATCAACTGATTCGAGATGATCAATTTGCTGTAGGACAATCGGTAACCGCAAATCACATGCGCCCTATGAAAGCAGAAGGCGATTTGATTGCTAAAGGACAGCTACTCTTACAAGGGAAAACATCTCATGTTTGGCGCTTTGATATGTATGATGAAAGCCATCGCTTGATATCTCAGGTTACCGTAACCTGTGCGATAGTACCTAAAAATCGATAAGAAAAAAAGACCTCTTTTTGTAAGCTGATATGGAAAAGAGGTAGATGATAGCAAAATTCGACTTTGGCCCTGCGAAGCCCGAAGGGCGTAGACAGACCCGGCCGGTGGAGAGTTTTGCTATCATCTACCTCTACAAACGTATTTGCTACGAAAGAGGTCTTTATTTTCTTGTGATTTTATAGAGTGCTTCGATATCTGGGATATCATAGATAGCCCAAGTTCCGTCACCGATGTGCTTCATAAGTACTCGAATGGGAGCTGTTTGGTTTGTTTTTTTGTATTGTGAATCGTTACGGTTACTGTGGCAGTATCGCCATCATCTTCAGAGGTAATGTTCTTGATTTCCAAATGGCGTTGTTTAAATAATTCACCTCGTTGGATGCGGTCTACCATAGAAAACGTATTGGATGTATCTTCGCTTTCAACATCTGAATCACTACTATTTTGCGATTTGAAACTATCTGGATCCTCTACATATTTACGAATTACATCATCAAGAAGGGCTGGACCGAATGTTTTCGTTGCTGCCACTGCGAGCCTTGCCTAATGGTGAGGATGTATCCACATAGGTGTTGCCCTCGCGGGTAACAATGTTTTTAACCAATGATGTTGTATCGATGTGCTCCAATACCGTGTCCGCATCTTTGTTTTCAACGGCTTCACGGATAGTTTGGAACGTATAGACTGGTGTATGAGGAATATACCATAAGAAATACCACATAGCGCTCAGTGCAGCTATGATGGCAATAATAATTGCTATTGTTAATGTTTTTGATCTCATAATGTTGCTCCGATGTATATAATACATATATTTTAACACATAAATTTCTCCTTCTCTATAGTTGTCAGCGCGTTAGATTATAGGTATAATAAAGTGTATTCATTTTATATTCATCATTAAAGTGAATGTGTAAGAGAGGAGTTAGAAATGAAAGACAAATTAATACTAAAAGCTCTGGTTTGCAGTGCTTTTATGTGCAGTCTAAGTGTGGGAACGATGGCTGCAGATGTGAGCATGGATGTAAAAGCTGGGGATACTGAACAAAGTAGCTGGATGGATCGTACGGACATCGGTATTGGTTTACAAGGGTCTCAGAAAGATTCTTATCATGATTATGCAATGCCTAATAAACAAATGACCGATAATAATCTAAGCTATGATACACGATTCCATTATCATAATCATAATTCTAAGCAGAAAATGAACGCAAAGTATTTTATAGAAACATTGCAACCTATAAAGAAATATGATAAATCTATGGTTTTTGTACAGGGGCGCTTAGATGGTAATGGTGGCGAAAAAGTTTCCACTACTACATATTGGAATGGGTCGGACTCAGATTTTGGAAGAATTGACGGTCAAGGAACTTATATTGATAAAGGTGAAGTAGTAGAACATGATACTCTTGGTGTTGTCGGTACTGCTGGTATTGGCTATCGTCGTCTTAGTACACATGAGCATGCCTACGTCGGTACCAATGTATTCTATGACTATGCTTTTAAGAATAAATTTTCTCGTATTAGTGCAGGATTAGAATATGTAGCTGGTCTAAATACGATTAGTGTCAATGTATACCATGGACTATCAGAAAAAACGGTGGGTCCTTATCACATTAACACACCTTTGCGTCAAGTACCACGGGCAATAGATTTTCATGATAGCTTAAGTTCACCGCCTAATGGTATTCGAAAAACACCTCGATATTCTTATGAACATGTATTGGATGGCTTTGATATACGGTATACACGAGATTATAAGAATGCTCGTTGGCTATCTAGTTATGTGGAAGGATATCATTGGAAAACAAAAGCGCCAGGAAAACATCCAGAAGAGATGTACTATATTGACCAACATAAGTGGCAATCTATACATGGATTAAAGGTAGGCGCTAAAATGAATGTGACGCCTCATATTTCTGTAGATTTAGGAATTGGTAAAAGTAATATTAGTTCTGTAGAACCGTATGTATCTGTTATGTATACCTTAGGTAAGTCTAAATATGCGTACTTTGGTGGTAAGCATAGCGAAATGTGATGACTTCGCCACGTTCTAAGATGTTCGATAAGGTTAAACGCAGTGATATGAAGGTTGAGTATTATTGGGAACAAGACTTGCGTGATGGTCCTTGGGATCATCTATAATCAGTATCATGCTGGTAGAAATACTATAATCAACAATTTCATATAACTATATTTGAATTGGCACCTAAGGTTTCCTTATAGAAATCTAGGTGCCAATTTTATTTCTATAAATTTTGGTCTAATCTGGAGTATATTAAAGTATACTGAATATAAAATGATTAATATATACGATTTTTTTGATGTATAATTCATATTTCTATATATTTTGGAAAAAAATTCATTTAAAAAAATTAGAAAAAAAGTACTTGCATTATATGAGTGGCTCATGTTAATATATACGAGTAGTCAACGAGAGTTGATACGCGGCCCCGTGGTGTAGCGGTTAACATGTCGCCCTGTCACGGCGAAGATCGTCAGTTCAAATCTGATCGGGGTCGCCATTTTTTTTTACAAAAAACATGCCTCGGTAGCTCAGTCGGTAGAGCAACGGACTGAAAATCCGTGTGTCGACAGTTCGATTCTGTCCTGAGGCACCATTTTTGTATTCCACGCGGTTGTGGTGGAATGGCAGACACGCCATCTTGAGGGGGTGGTGAGCGTACGCTCGTGAGGGTTCAAGTCCCTCCAACCGCACCAAGCTGATAAAATAAGGGCTTACAGGTAATTCTGTAAGCCCTTATTTTTTGTTTGACATCATAAAGTCTTGCGTGGTTTGACATCATTTTGACATCAGAATATTTTAGAGATACGTTCCACGATGTCATCTTCCATTTTAGGTGTTACATGTGAGTAGGTATCCATCGTTTCTTGGAATGAAGCATGCCCTAGACGTTCTTGTATAGCTTTCATATTAGCCCCATTTTCAATGAGTAGGGTGGCGTGGGTATGTCTAGTACCATGCATAGTAAAAGAAGGCTTACCGATTAAATTGGCGTATTTCTTACATAGCTTGCTGACTTCATCAGGACAACGAGGACCGCCTTTTATACCAGGAAATACAAGGTTATTATTGATCCAGTTCATTGTTTTAATTCTACGCTTGTCTATGACCGTTTTATGCTTCATAAGCTCATGGAGCGTTTCCGTATCAATGGCAATTATCCGTTTTGAAGATGTTGTCTTAGTTGTATTGGATATAACTGCCGTAGATCCGATTTTGAGGGCAGTTTGTGAAATAGATACAGTTGATTTCTTGAAATCAATATCCGACCATCTTAAGCCTAATAATTCAGACCGCCGCATACCTGTTGCAAATGCTAATTTAAAGAGCGCATGATGTTCTACATTAGAAATATTGGATAAGAAGTTTTTAACCTCATCTGCAGATAGCGTTACCATATGACGGACTTTTACCTGTTTTGGCCGGTCTATGTTTTTCATATAGTTTTTAGGAATAATGTCATCTTTTACCGCCTGCTCTAATATGGATCCTAGAATTGTCATGGTGTAGGATATAGTCCTTGATGACAATCCATCCATTGATTCAAATACATACCGTAATGTATTAGGTTTAATTTCGGCTAACTTTATGCCGCCGATTTTATCTCTAATATAGCGATTGATAATACCAGTATAACTTTGATATGTGGCAGGCGTTATAGTCTTTGCTTTTAGTTGTAACCATATATTAATCCAGGTGTTTAATGAAATAGTATCATCGAAATTAGCACATGCTTGATTTGTATTTATGTATTTCTCCATAGCTTCTATGGCCGCTTTTCTAGTGGTGCCATAAAAGAATTTACGCTTACCGTTGATGGTTTTCGATACCTGGTATCGTCCATCGGATCTCTTTTTTGCCATAAAAATAACCTCCTTAGCTTAAATTTGGGTATAAGAAATAAGCCTTAGAGGTTTTATGGTATAATAATAGTGTTCTTTGGTATATGCCTCTAAGGTGTGTATCATGGCCCCTATTCTGTTGGTAGCAGAGTAGGGGCTATTTTTTATTAGTTTTGTGTTTTAGGCGTGTACTTACCAGTGCGCTGTGCATTTCCTAGGGCCCCCATAGCTTCTAAATACCCATAAGTATTTGGTTGTAATTCAATGCGTTTAGGGTTCTTAATAAATGAATGGAATATAACTCGACCAGATCTACCATCGTAGAATGTAATTTCTATGATTTGCATTGTGATTGTATGATTTATAAAATCATAAGTAAATCGTTTAGTAGAGCTCGATATAGCAGTATCTCCGTTGTTATAGCCATATACAGGTAGAATGATTTCTAATTTGTTCCCATTGTCCTTTTCGGTCACTAATGATTCAATAGGTATGAATTGAATTTCGCCCATAGGATTTGGGATCTGCATATACCCGTTATATGGATTTAACTCTTGAAATGTTACAGCCTGTACCGGCACTGTAGACATTAAAGCTAATGCAGCAATAATAATTAGTTTCTTCATGGTTTCTCCCCTTATGTGTAATTACACATTAAAATGATGATAAAAGTCGATGTTTTCTAATTCCGAATCATCTATATGTGACCTACGAACCATTTGTTCGACAAGGTTTACATGTTCATCTATGTAAAAATCATCATTAATAATATGCATTAATTCATGTTTAATTTCCTCTCTCATGCGATCATGAGGGAGGTTTTTGTTTATGTAGATGTTATGAGTATCTACATCTTCACATTCCTCTGACACAGCATTGGCATGTGGCAAGTCGCAGTAAATCAAATTTACAACCAACGATAACACTCTCCCTTGTGTGTATTACTTGTGTTTAGATTTTAAGAACTCTATGTATTTGACTGTTTCTTCCATGTCCTCTTTAGACATATCTTTTGCAGCGGAGAAGAGCATACGAGCCCCTGGACGTGTGCGTAGGTATTCCGCAAATTCGGCGGCTTCTGCATTTGTATAATATCCACCCTCTACATGTTTTTCTACTAATTCAGATTTATTTACACCAAAATAATTGGCCATCATCTCAATTTTATCTATCCTTGGATAAGTATTTCCTTTTACCCAATCGGTAAAGGTAGTGTATTTAAATCCTAAATCAGAACATATTTTGTTTCTATCGATTCCTCGACTATCCATTAAGCGTTGGATGTTTTCAGCCATAATAGCCTTGTTACCTAAATCACTCATAAAAACCTCTTATATTGCAATATATCAATTAATATACCTATATATTACGATAAATTCGTAACAAAATCAATATTTTACGGAAATTTTACGATAATTTATGTTTGTTTTATGGACATTACGGATAAACCGTAGTAAAATGATGATAGTAAACAAGGGATTGTTACAAAAGGAAGGAGGGATTCTATGAAGTACACACTCAAAATGTTACGAGCGTCAAAAAATTGGTCTCAAGTAACAGCAGCGCAACAAATCGGAGTATCTGTAGATACATGGGGAAATTGGGAGCGTAAACGTTCATTCCCTGATGTTCTGCACATTCAAAGGATACAGGAAGTGTTTAATGTAGCTTATGATGATATTATTTTTTTATAATGAGTTACGGTTAAACCGTTACACAAGATAGAGTTAATAGGAGGTGTAAACAAAATGACTGTTGTTATTAATGCAGAGACAAGTACCAAAGAACAACTCAAAGAAATTGTAAAGCTTATAGCTGAATTAGAAAAAGAGCACACTTGTAAGTGCACTCTTAATCTAGTTTTACACTAATTATTTTTTAAAGGAAATATACACAATGTCATCGGAATGGATTAGATGGATTGTATTACCAATAAAAGTATATTGCGTTTGATATAGCTTAAAGTTTTCATAATCAGTAATATCCATTTGTTTGACATAGGTAGACTCATGTTGGCGTATGAGTTGTAAGTTATCAATTCCGATATATTCGCCATCCTTTAATTTGATAGTCGCTTGCATATAATCACCTCCTTTCAAGGTGATTATATCAAAAGTATTTATTGTGTCGAAAGGAGATATCCGTGAATAGAAATAAACTCTGCGTCACAGTTGATGAGGCCGCAGAACTGGCTAGCGTTGCACCTGCAGTGATTCGACAATGGGCGGAAGACTTTGATTTTCCGTCCATGAAATCGGACAGCGTGGCGGTAAACGTTTAATTCATTTAGATTCGTTTAATGACTGGTTAGCTAAACGATGCCAGGCAAGAATAGGAGAGTGAAAGATGAATAAATTTATCATGATAGCGTCCCTTATAATGTTCGGGTTACTAGAGGGTTCAGATGTACAAGGCTTTGTCATACCTGATCTAGTAATGGCCATAGGGATATTATGGGCGAGTGCCATGTTGCTATATGTAGTTAAACATGGAGGTGAATAATGGAAACATTAATGCAAGCATTATTTTTGGCTGTATTCATGCTGGTTAGTTGCATGGTGTTTGTTTCTCTGTTTGCATTGTTGCCCTTCTGCTTCTAGGAGGTGATATATGAAGCGTGTTAATTGTTCAAAATGTGGCGTACGGATTATCCCATATACCTATAGTTATATATTCGATGAAGCAAATCGAAAAGCTATTAGGGTGTGTAAGAGATGCCATGACGAACACATTAAAAGTAAATGTAAAAAAGCCCGTACTCACGGCAATGAGATACGAGCTCTAGTTAAATAACCAAGTTAATTGTAACACATTAAGTCGTTACTAAAAAGGAGGTATTATGCCTGAACTTGTAGCAAAGAAAAAATCAAAACCAGCTATAAATACATTTGATTTTAGCTTCTTTGAAAAACATAACGGTAAACATGATAGAGCTATGAAAGTTGCTATTGTTACATGTAAGAGCTATATCAAATTATCAATGATGGCCTATCGGAAAATTAAAGGTCCAGAGTATTTCAAGGTCGGTATTGATATTAACAATAGAGTAATATGTGTATCCCCCGCAGTGGAGACCGAACCATTTGTGATTAAACCGACGGCGAGTCAGATTGAACGCAGATGCATTTTTATTACTCAAAAGCGAGCTGCCATTGATAAGTTGATAAAACTAGGAATGCCAAAAGTTGTAGAAGGTCAACTAGTTGATGGAGAATTAATATTTCAATTCTAAAGGAGATTAAATCATGGAAAATCAAAATATCTTAACTATTAAATTTAATACATTGGATGATCTAGCAGTGCAAGTAGCAGATTGGAATGAACGATTAAATCATCAATGCCAAGGCCAATGTATGTCGGAAAGCCAATTGTTAAAGTAACGTCAGGCACCAGTCTTGAACTAGCAGAAAGTAAACTCGAGGATACATTCAAGAAAGCAATTCAAAAGAGTAGTAAAAAGATTGCAGAAGGTATAAATCAACTTGAAGCTGAAGGTTGTAAGGTAGAAATCTTAGAAAATGAAGTGCCAGCGCCTGCAGATGATGTTCCTGTAACAGATTTCGAAGGTAAGCCAACAAAAATTAAAAAAGAAGAAAAGGTTGAGCCGGTAACAGAATCGGTTGTAGAACCTGCTCCTGCTGAAACACCTGAGGAACCAGCTACTATTGAAACGCCGGAACGGGATGCAGCATTAGATGTAACTGATGAACCGGTAGATAAAAAAGCATTCTATAAAGAATTCCGTGAATGGATGGGTGAGGACGGCGTAAAAGCAAAAAAAGCACTTGCAATTTTTAGCAAGCATGGTGTTACTCGTCCATCTAGTGACTCTTTGACAGATGATATTATTACTGATTTGAAGTCCGCAATGGCAGGGGAGGAATAATATGCCTAAACAACAATTTAAAGCTCAAGCGGATATTTGTAAAAAAGCGCTGGATATATTACATAAAGCAATCGAGCTTGACCCTGGTAATGCTGAAGAATACCAAGCAGGTATAGCATATACAGAAGGTGTCATGAAAGCATCCAATGCTATTGTAAAGGCTTGTGAAATCGTAGAACCTACTAAAAAGCAAAAGGAAGAGCCTAAAGCGGAGGAAGCTGAAACTAAAAACAAGAAAGTAAAGGCTACGACTAAAAAGTCTAAGTCTAAAGAAGAACCAGCACCAGTGGTAGAAGTAGAGCCTGCACCTGTTGAAGCGAAGGAAGCAGAAGACCTATTCGCTATGTTTGGTGATTAAAGGGGGTATTCACTGTGGAGATTGTATCCAGTACCTATATTCACAAAATGTTCGATAGTGTAATTCTAGAGGCTCCTTACGGTGCGGAGTATACAACTATACACCATATCGATTGTGGGTTTACGTTTGGAGGTAGCTGGCAACGTAGATATTCATATCAGAATGGATATGTTACCGGTTCAAAATACTATACCTGTCCAAATTGTCGAGCTTCTTCTAACCCTTATGATCATAAAATTTACTTCTCTATAAATGATGAGAGCGTATATCCTGTATCGACCTATGTTGAAGTTATCAATTACAAGCATTTCCTGGATTTGAAGATTCGATATCAAGCTATCCAGCTTTTCTTTGATGGCAAAAAAAATGACTTAGGGATGTGTACAGAAACATTGCGATTCGACTTCAAGAAACGTAAGGCAACATTTATTGATAGATTTAGAATCCATCATGAATTGACTGTTGACTATATTCGTGAGAACGAGATTATGCCGGTACTGAAATTCTTTGGTGATTCATACGCCATGACAGATTTTAACCGGAAGTATTTAAACAAAACATTTAAGACGTTACGTCTAATGTTTGAAAAACGATTGAAGGAAACTTACGGATATGGAACAAAGGATGTATATGTAGCACCTGGTGCTATGGAAGAAAACGGCTACCATTTTACGATGCTGCTCAATATGATTCTGAAGCTATCGGCACCTGATATGCCTAGTATTGTTAGCTTGATGAAACAATATGTATATTGGACTAATGCTTACTGCTTATATCGATATACAAATATCCCTTTTGAAGATGATGTGTTAGTGGCTACAAGAAAAGGTATGAATTTTCAAGCAGCGCTTAGACAATCATATAAGGCTCCTAACAGTAGAGCCTTGCGGAAGCGTATGGTTGATGATCCATTGAGCGTATACATGTCTGATGTCCTTAATCTTTTTAACGATGAGAATTGTAGACGCACTATACTCACATTACGGCGTAGTAGGCATGAAGGTACGGACCCATATTTTGGTAAGGCTCACAATGCTAATGATGTACGTAAGGCGATGAGATTAAAAAGTCCACATGCAATGTTTATGTGGCAACAATTAATTAACCGGTGCGGTGAACCTACCATATTACGTTGGCTATTAGGTGAGGACATTCGTGTTATAGAGGATTGTGTAGATATGCATGCCAAACTCGAGCCAAAATACCAAGAGGCATTATGGAAGAAACGATTCAAGTTGAAGAACTTCCATGACGAAGTAATCAACATATTCAACAAGCAGGAATATGGAGATGTAATATTGCCTGCTCAACCTCAATTACAAGCTGATATGAATGGCATGCACTTTATGGTGCCAAAAACTGCAGCTGATTTAATGACATATGGAAAGCGATTGAAGAACTGTGTAGGTTCATATCGTGACCGTGTCATTCAAGGGCAAGCAGCAATTGTGGTTGTCACGGATGATGACATGAATCCTATTGCATGCCTAGAGTTAGCCACTGGTAATAAGGTTAAAAAGGGTCAACCTAAATTTAATCATCTAGTGCAAGCGAAGTTATTCGCGAATGCACAACTAAAAAAAGACAATAAAATTCACTCTACAGTGATGAAATGGGCCAATCGTTTAAAGATTGAACCTCACACTATTGATGTGGACGCTAATGTTGTATAGGAGATCACTATGAAACTCACAAAATTAGAATTACTAAATTTTAAAGGCTTGAAAGCCTTTACTATAAATTTCAACGGTGATGTTATTATCCGCGGGGATAATGCTACCGGCAAGACGACTGTATTTGACTCCGTATGTTGGTTACTATTCGGTAAGGATAGCTTAGACAGAGCAGACTTTGAGATTAAAACGCTTGAAGCTGGCGAACCTATCCATAAAGTCAATCACGAAGTCACAGGCACTTTTACATTGGATGAAGGAGGCACTGTTGAATTAAAGCGTGTGTACCGGGAGAAGTACTCATCCCCTCGTGGTGGTGAAGTAACTATGACAGGTCATACGACAGACTACTTTGTCGATGGCGTTCCTAAAAAAGAAAAGGAATATAAGGAGATTGTAAATTCATTAGTTGATGAAAATATTTTCAAATTAATTACTAATCCGTTGTACTTCAATGAAACATATTCCTGGCAGAACCGCAGAAAGCTATTACTTGAGATGTGCGGAGATATATCAGATGAGGATGTTATTGCAGAATATAGTGAACTAAAAGCATTAACTGATATCTTATCAGGTCATAGTGTAGACGATCATCGAAAGGTAGTAGCTGCTAAGAAAACCGCCATCAATAAAGAGCTAGATATGATTCCAGTTCGAATTGATGAGGCCTTGCGCGGGAAACCTACCATTGATATTCCTCGAGACGTTCTTATTCAGGAGATTAGCTTAGCAACTACAACGCTAGAAACTCTAGAGGCAGACAAAGCATTATTAGTGAATGGACATGCGGTTGTTGATACTAGAGCGGAGCTTAGAGATGTACAACGTCGATTGATGGCTCGTGAAAGTGAACTGCAGATGGAATATAAAAAACAATCTGCATTGAAGTCGAATGAATACGATATGGTTGTTTCTGAACTTAACAATCTATCTTCTAAGGTTGAGAGCACCAAGCATCGCCTTGATACATCAAATAGGGATATTCAACGTATCGAGAGTGTTATTGACGAGCTGATGCATCAACGTCAGCAGGTCAACGAGGATGCATTTGTAATGGATATCGATGAGGCTTGCCCGACCTGCGGACAAAAACTTCCTGCAGAGCAAATTCAAGCCGCACGTGAAAAAGCTGAAACGAAGTTTAACCTTAGAAAATCTAAGCAATTAGAAGAACTTAATCAGTCTATTGAATTGAAGCAACAAGACATTGAGAATATTAAAAAACGAGATGCCGGCTTAGAGCCTGTTGAAACTTTAGAGGCTCTTATTAAGGCGAAAGAACTTGTTAAACAAACCATAACTGATGAAATTGGACAGCTAACAGCTCCAGTGCTTGATGATGATTCTATCTATGCTGATTTAAAAGCAGAAGAGTTTATGCTGCAGATGAAACTCGATGAATCTAATATAGATCATTCTGAAGAAATTGCAGACATAGACAAACGTATTGCTACAACGAAAGAACACCGCTTTAACCTTGAAACTGAATTGAATAAATACGAAGAGGCTAAACGGATTGATACTCGTGTAGCAGAGCTAGAAAGTCAACAGGCTGAATTAGCAGCAGAAAAATCAAAGCTCGATGAAGCCTCTTATCTGATGGATGAATTCGTTAAGGCCAAGGTCAATATGCTGGAAGATGTTATTAACTCGAGATTCAAACTAGCACGATTCAAGATGTTTAATGTTATGTTGAACGGCAACGTTGAGGAATGTTGCGAAACCACCTATAAAGGGGTTCCGTATCGCAGCATGAATAACGCTGCACGTATTAATGTAGGCCTTGATATTATCAACGCACTAACTAGCTATTTCAAAGTAAATGCTCCGGTGTTTATTGATAACGCTGAAGCGGTGACTGAGTTTGTTCCTGTAAATAGTCAAACCATTAAGCTCATTGTTGATGAATCAGAACCACAATTAGTGGTTAAGGAGGTGTAAGTATGAACGAAATAATGAAAGTATTTAATAATTCAGAATTTGGTGAAATTCGAACTGTGATTAAAGATGATGACATTTACTTTGCCGGCAAAGATATTGCCGAAGCGTTGGGATATAAAGATACTGTCAACGCATTAAAAGCACATGTTGATGAGGAGGATAAGCTGACATGGCGAATCACCACCTCAGGTCAAGCTCGAAATATGACTGTAATAAATGAATCCGGAGTATATGCTTTAGTGTTTGGCTCTAAGCTTACGAATGCAAAACAATTTAAGCGGTGGGTTACTAGCGAAGTGCTTCCTGAACTCCGCAAGACGGGATCATATTCTTTAACTATTCCAAAGACATTGCCTGAAGCTCTTAGAGCATATGCCGATGAGGTAGAATCACATAATGCAACGAAAGCCATTGTAGCACAACAAGAACAGCAGATTGCGGAGTTTAAGCCGGTTAAGGATTACGTGGATAAAATTCTCTCAAGTAAATCCTGTTTAGCGATTACTCAAATTGCAGCTGACTATGGCCTTAGTGCTCAAGAGTTAAATAAAATTTTGCATGAAGCTGGTCTACAACGTAAGGTCGGTGATCAATGGATTCTGTACAAGCAACATATGGCTAAAGGTTTTACTAAATCAGAAACCTTTACATTCTGCAGAAGTGATGGTCGCTTAGATTCTAAAATCACGACTAAGTGGACGCAAAAAGGGCGCTTAGAAATCCATAGTATTTTAACTAAATTAAACATACACGCAGTATGTGAAGACGTAGCATAGGAGGCACACAATGGCAAATGAAGTAGTAACAAGAAGCAATACTAATCTACCCGGTTTTCAATCTGCAGAGGGGTTTGAATTGCTACAACGGCAAGCGAAAATGTTTACACATTCCACGCTAGTTCCGCAACAATTCCAGGGGGAACAGAATATGGGGAACGCTATTATCGCTTTGGAAATGGCAACGCGAATGAACGCTAGCCCATTAATGGTGATGCAAAACTTATATATCGTATATGGAAATCCTGGTTGGTCCTCTAAATTTTTAATTGCCACGTTTAATCAATGTGGACGGTTTGAAGCTATTAAATATAGACCAACTGGAGAAAGAGGAACCGATAGCCAAGGCATTGTCGCTTATACTCGAGAAAAAGGGAGCGATGAAATTATAGCGGGCCCTGAAGTAACTATCGCACTAGCAAAGCAAGAAGGTTGGTACGATAAAAAAGGTAGTAAATGGAAAACGATGCCTGACCAAATGTTACGCTACAGGGCAGCAGCTTGGTTGATTAGAACTACAGCCCCGGAAATTAGTATGGGACTACAGACTGCAGATGAAATTATCGATGTTGAAGGCAAGGTTGTTGATACTGCAGATGTAGTTGCAGAAACAATAGAAAAGAATGCTAATAGCGAAGTAATCGATATTGAGCCTACTCCTACGAATGAATTCGTAGATCCTGAAACAGGCGAAGTCGTCCATATGTTTGGTGATTAATTGTGATTAGTATTCAAGCATTCGGTAGTAGCTCAAAAGGGAACTGCTACCGAATCAAAACCTCAACTAATGGGGATGAATTATTACTAGATGCAGGGTTAGCATTTAAAGACATACAGCGGTATTGTCGATTTAATTTTGTACATCTCTGCGGAGTATTAGTGACTCATCAACACGGAGACCATTGCAAGGCCGTTTCTGACTTATTAAAACTCGGACATCGCGTGTACATGCTAAAAGACACGGCTGAGGCTATCTATGTTGCCGGACATCATAAAGTGGTCTATGTATCGCCTAAGATTCAATTTTCTATTGGCAATTTTACTATACTACCATTTGAATTAGAGCATGATGTTCCGAATGTTGGTTTTTTAATTACTGATGGGGAAGAGAAACTCTTATATATTACCGACACCTATTATTGCCGGTACACATTTAAAGATGTGAATCATATCATGGTCGAGTGTAATCATTCATATGAAATCCTAAACCAACGTGTTGACGATGGATACTTACATGAGAAACGTATGGAACGATTAATTCAATCCCATTTTTCGTTAGAGAATGTTATTAAATTTCTAAAGTCTATGGACCTTACTAAGTGCCAGGACATTCGACTGCTTCATTTATCTGATGAAAACTCCGATGCAGCTATGTTTAAACAAGCTGTTGAAGCCGCTACCGGTAAATATGTAGTCGTAGAACAAGAAAGGAGCCCATTATGATTGTTAAATCTATTCAAATTACAGATAACGATATCAATATCGCCTATCAGAAACCATCTGCTACTGGTCTGACAGATGTCTTTACCATTAAATCTAAAGATGATCCACGACCTGAACTCATGCAAGCTTTCAGCCGGCTACAGTCTATTATGAAAAAGAATTTTGAATTCCTGGAGGAGTTTAACATCCCGTTTGTCGTACGGTCATTCAAGTTTAAATATGGCGCTATCGAGGACGTGGTGGAGAAAGTCAGCGTTGAAGGCATTATACAAGATGCAAACTCTACTGATGAACTGAAATTCAAGACTGATTGGTTGTCGGTAGAGTATGCAGACCGTACATTTGCTATTTCAGTACAAGACTTGATTGATGAATGTGTAAGGTTTATTGTCGGTAAACGTGCACAAGGCAATTTATTTACAAACGAGGAGTAACGGATGGGAAGGGATGTCTATTACTTCAGTCACGATGTTAATGCTAGTAATGACCCTAAAATCATCGTAATGAAAGAGCTATGCGGCATAATTTCTTATGCGTGGTGGTGGATACTGATTGAGCAGTTGGCTGTACAGGAAGAGTATAAATTACCAATGGATAAAATTACGTTCACGGGGTTAGGCATAGCGTTCGGAATGAAGCAAAATGAAGCAAATGCTTCAAGCAATGAAGCAAATCTAAGCAAAACAGAGCAAGCAGAAGCATTTGTAAATTTGCTTATAAATGAGTGTGAGCTACTAGAGACGGATGGCGAGTATTTTTGGTCTCCCTCTCTTATTCGACGAAATTTGCTCCGGAAAAATAAGCAAGCTGAAATATCCAGAAAACGTAGTGAGGCCGGACGTTTAGGTGGTCTTAAGAGTGCTGAGCAACGAAGCAAAACGAAGCAAATGCTTCAAGCAAACGAAGCAAATGAAGCAAATCAAGCTAAAGGAAAGGAAAGGAAAAGAAATAATATAGAGAGAGATACGCGCGCGTGTGAAGATGAAAATCCTCTATCTATGTTTGACGATGATGAAGTAAAAAATAAACCCATTTACGATTTGTATATGAAAGCAATCGGAGATGTATCACCTGTCATTAAAGACCGATTAGATGATCTGGTTGAGTCTTATGGGAAGGAACGAGTTATTGTTGCTATCAATACCACAGCGGATAACGGGGGTAATAGCATCAAGTATGTTGAAACTGTCACGGCAGGAAATCTAAAGAAGGAGGTGCAAAAAGATTTTGGAGCAAGTAAATATAACGGAAATGCTAGAAACGTTTCTCGAAAAAAGGAAGAAGTCGACTGGCAAGCAGAGTATGAACGAGTCCACGGTAAAGGATGAGTTTTTCTATCCTGTGTATGATAAGCCTGTAGTGATTAAGGAGAATGTTAATGGAGCCTATGCTGCTGTTGGTATCCCTCGGCGATATTATGATATGGATTTTGGATGGTTACGTAAACATGGTAACTTTCCTAAAGAGAATTCTGAAGCATATGCTGTAGTGAAACAGTATGTAGATAATCTAGAGGCAAATCTTAAAAGTGGCAGAGGATTGATTTTAAGGGGCCCTGCTGGCACTGGAAAAACTTCTATAGCAGTTAGTATCCTGAAAGAGGTTCTGGCGCTAAACCGAGGCTGTATGATGATTTCTATGCCTAGTCTATTGGATATCATGCTCACCTTATCAAAGGGTGATAGAGTTGCGTTTCTAAATTATGAACAAAAGCTCAGGAATATTCCGCTATTGTTGTTAGATGATTTTGGAGCGGAGTATTCTAAATCCGATTGGGTGCATACAAAAGTTGAAAGCATTATTATTGGCCGATACCATGATATGAAGCCAGTTATACTGACAACTAATTATAATAACGACCAAACAAAAGACCATTATAGCGAACGAGTGATTGATAGATTACGTGGTAAAGATTATGAAGAGGCCATATTTTGGGGAGACTCACACCGATGAAGATTATCCTACGTTGTCAGTTTCGGTTTAGAAAGAAAACACATGACAGGTTCCCTACGTTGAACGAGTACATTGATTGTGAGCGTGGTTCGACCATAGCGGCGGCTGCTATGAAAAAGAAATGCACCGAGCAGGTCAAAGAACAATGTCTATCACAACAGATAGAATCGGTTAAGGGGAAAGTAGACCTGTTATTTGAATGGCACTCATCGACCAGGCATGATCCTGACAATGTAGCGTTCGCTAAGAAATTTATTCTTGATGGTCTACAATTGGCAGGTGTGTTAGAAAATGACAATAGAAAGTTCATAGGCACGATGGCAGATGAAATTATAACTGATACAGAGAATTATGTAGTCCTGCACATATCGGAGTGTATGAGTATATTCCTGTAAAGAGTGTTAATTAAAGCGAGGTATTATGAAGAAAAAGCTTGTATATGTGGCTCATCCATATGATGGAAAGAAGAGCAATAAAGAAAAAATAGACAAAATCATGCAAGAACTGGTGATGGTTGATATTACACATGACTATGTATCTCCTATCCATAATTATGGGTTCATGTACTTAACCGGAGACCAATATCAATTTGGTTTAGGTATATGTCTAGGCCTACTCAATCATTGTGATGTACTGGTCTTATGTGATGGCTGGGAGACTAGCCGAGGCTGTAAAGGCGAATATGAATACGCCAAGAAACATGGTATTGCTACATTTGTGTTAAGCGAATGGAAAGCAATGAACATGATTTAATTTTTAGTTAGATACTTCTTTCAAAGTTGGTATAAACACAATTCGGACTAAACTACAAATTAAAAAGGGGGAGATGTATTTGAATGAATACGAAATTGAAAAAATCACTAGGTTGGCCACTGAGGTGGCCACCAAAACCTACTATGAATTAGCCAAGCAAGAAAATGCACAGCTAGGTCGTAAACTTCGACACAACACGATCAAGCTGCTTAAGCATTATAGTCAGTTACAGTCATACGTTGACAATGCTATCACGGATTCGACACAAGCCGAGGATATATGGCTCAATGAACTGTTAATTGATATGTTTGACGATAAAAGCATTGTGAAAGTAAATGCGATTGTTAAAAGCAAAGAAAAAACAGCATTGATGATGAGGCATGTGAATAACATGCTCGATATCTATGCTGAGAAGTGTAACGCAAAACAATTTAAGTATTGTGAGTGTATGCGCAGGTATTATATTGATGGAGAAACATTAGAAGAGATTGCAGAATCATTCCCTGAAAAGCCTGATGTACGAACCATTCATAGGTACATCGCTAGAGGTATTGAAGAGCTATCCGTACTCTTATGGGGTGTAATTGGACTAAACACGAAATTGTCATAAAACTGTCGTGGACATGTCATTCTTGACAATTTATAATGATAGTGTGAGTTAATAGGGAAACGATTAATCTCTCTCTCGACATAGTGAATACCTAGAACACAAAAGCGAAAAAGCCCTTGCTTCGGCAAGGGCTTTTTGCTATAGGTTAGCTAATCCTATAAGACAGTGCGATCGCAACAGGATGCAAGTTAATGGCAAGTTATATACTAAACGTAAATAACAAACGCGCGTTTACCGTAGTCACGAGCATAACGGCGTTTACCAGTCTTAGGGTCTGTTACATATGCAACAAATTTCTTTGTGCCACGTTTAGACCCGCTTTGAGATGTATTAGACATATTGGCTTTTCCTTTCATAAATTTCTCTGAAGAGATTTATGGCGGGCCCGCACTATTTATATTATAACCATTATTTATTGATTAAACCAGTATTGAGATGTAAATGAAAAAAAGACCCCGGATTCCGGGGTCTTTTTCTTAGACGGAACAAGTAAACTTGTTTTGAAATAAAAATGAGTTGTAGCTAATAACTCAAAGCATCCTTTATACGTCTAAACATCTCACTAACATAATATCACTAAAATATAAAAAAATCAATCGTAGGATTGCGGAAAAAGTTTACTTTTTATTTTATAAATGAAAAAAATAGAACGAATATTCCATACTAGATATTGTTTTTTTATAAAAACAATATAACAATATATAGTATATTATCGATGATAAAATCGAATATGGTTATGCAAAAGAAGAATGGAACGAGGTGAATACGATTGACAGATGTGTATTGTGAAAAAAGGCGATGCCTTAACAATGTGAAAGGTTGGTGTAAGGCCAATGGAATTCATATAGACTATATGTGTAAATCGTATGCACCATCACATTCGTTAGTAAAAACAAAAACCGCAAAGGTTCATAAGGAGTGCGGTAAATATAAGCAAAATAAAGGAGTGCTGAAATAATGGCAGATAACATTATGATCCATTGTGCGTATACAGATTTAGTAGATATTGCCTCTGTAGTACCAAACCCTAGAAATCCTAACCACCATAGTGATAAACAAGTAGAGTTGTTAGCCAAAGTGATAAAAGCACAAGGTTGGCGAGCTCCGATTACGGTGAGTAACCGTTCAGGGTTTATTGTAAGAGGACATGGGCGGTTAATGGCTGCACAATTATTAGGCCTAGATACTGTTCCAATTGACCGGCAGGATTATGAAAGCGAAGCTGCAGAGTATGCAGACCTGATTGCAGACAATAGAATCGCCGAACTATCAGATATCGATAATACCTTATTAGGAGAGTTATTAGCTGATACGGGAGATTTTGCTGAGTTCACAGGTTATTCTGACGATGATATAGCTAGCCTATTAAACCAGGTAATGGCAGATGAAGTTCATGAGGATGATTTTGATGCAGAAGAAGCTATCAAATCAATTAAAGAACCTATGACAAAGTTCGGTGATGTATGGATGTTAGGTGAGCATATGTTATTGTGTGGCGACTCAACAAAGACAGAATCTCTTGATTGTCTACTGGGGGGGGACGTTGTTGATATGGTATTTACAGACCCACCGTATAACGTGGCTTATGAGGGAGGTACAAAGGAAGCTCTTACCATTCAAAACGATAATATGTCAGATGCTGAATTTGATATATTTCTTGATGATGTATTCGCTTTGGTTAACAAAGCATTAAAACCTGGTGGAGCGTTTTATATCTGCCACTCTGATAGCTGTGGTGGTCAATTTAGACGTGCGATTCGAGATAATGATTTACTTATCAAACAATGCCTGATTTGGGTTAAGAATACATTTGTAATGGGGCGCCAAGATTACCAGTGGAAACATGAACCAATACTATATGGATGGAAACCTGGGGCTAGTCATAAGTTTTATGGTGGCAGAAAACAATCTACTGTGATTGATGACAATCTTCCTCTTGAAATCGAAAAAGATGGAAATGACTATATTCTTCATTTTTCTAATGAAACGGACCATATTGTAGTAAGAGTGCCTGGCTATGAAATAGAAGTTAATAATGGTATTGAATGTGATTCTATATGGCGCTTTAATAAGCCATTAAGAAATGGCGAACATCCAACGATGAAACCGATTGCATTATGTGCGCAGGGAATTAAGAACTCATCTAAACCTGGAGAATTTGTATTCGAACCGTTTGGTGGCTCAGGGTCTACTTTGATTGCCTGCGCACAAACAAAGCGCAGATGTAGATGCATTGAATTAGATCCTAAATACTGTGATGTAATAGTAAAGCGGTATATCGAATTTATTGGAAGTAATAAAAATGTATATGTGATTAGAAATGGGCAACGCTTAGAATTTTCTGAGGTTGCCCAATAGTTTTTGTAAACAACATGAATTGAGTGAGGTGGTGCTGCCATGTGACGACACATCAGCAAGCGCACAAGGACTACCTAAATGGCATGAAGTATAAGGATATTGCCGAGAAGTATGGGGTGTCATTGGCGACTGTTAAATCGTGGAAGACACGCTATGGGTGGTTCCGCGATACATCAAAAAAAAGTATGCATACAAAAAATAAAAGTACGCATACTAGAAAACGAGGAGGCCAGCCTGGCAATCATAATGCATTATACAATGCTGGCGGTGCGCCTAAACAAAATCAAAATGCTGTTAAGCATGGATTACTAGCGAAATATTTACCAAAAGAAACTTTAGACATTGTGATGGAAGTCGAGGAATCAAGCCCTATTGATATTCTATATATGAACATAAAAGTTCAATTTGCACGTATTATCAGAGCGCAAAAGCTGATGTATGTTGAGGGAATAGAAGACCATACACGGGTCACTGAAAACAGGACAGAGGTTACTATTGACCCAGCTAAAGGGACCAGTCGTTCTGTTACTAAAACAGATAAGGTCATTTCTTCGGTAGATAAAGAAGTAGTATTTATGAAGGCCCAATCAGTGGCAATGGCCACTTTAACTAAAATGATTCAGCAGTACGACGTTATGTGTCGCAGTCCGCTAGCTACAGACGAACAACGAGCAAGAATTGATAAGATTCGCGCTGAAGTTGCCAATATTTCTATGGGAAATCGGACGATTGATGTTAATATAAATCACAATCCATTAGCTGGGTTAAGTACTGAAGAAATTAGAAAAGTTATTGAAAAAGAGGATAGATAATATGGAATTCACACCGGCTGTTGTACAGGAGTTCAAATATGAACTTGCGAGACGTGAATTCTTTTATTTTTGCCATCTATTAGAGGGTGACTTTTATGAATACGACCGTCAATATTTAGTTGATTTGTGCGATGCATTACAAGATTTTTATGAGGGCGATATCTACAATGTTCTTATTCTTAACTTACCGCCACGGCATGGGAAGAGCCGCACAGCCCAGAACCTGTCAAAATGGGTACTTGGTAAAAACCACAAAGAAAAGGTGATGACTGGATCTTACAATGCGACTTTATCCAAGACATTTGCCAAGGGAGTGCGAAATGCAATCAAGGAAGTTAAAGCTGATGAGAATATAACCGTTTTCTCAGATGTATTCCCTGGAGTTGAAATCAAAGAGGGCGATGGAGCAGCTCATATGTGGTCTTTGAAGGATGGTTATAATAGCTATTTGGCTACATCCCCTGACGGTTCATCTACAGGATTTGGTGCGACACTCTTAATAATTGACGACATCATTAAAAACGCTGAAGAAGCCTATAATGAAAACGTCAAAGAGTCACATTGGAGTTGGTTTACAAACACAATGCTCTCTCGATTAGAAGAGGGCGGGAAGATTATTATAATCATGACACGATGGGCTTCAGATGATTTGGCCGGGCGTGCAATCGAGCATTTCAAAGATGATCCTAAGTTCAAATCTAAAGTGATTATGATGAAAGCGGTTCAGGAGGATGGCAGTATGCTGTGCTCGGATGTACTGTCAAAAGATAGCTATCTATCTAAAATTAGAGCAATGGGCGAAGATATTGCATCAGCCAATTACCAACAAGAGCCTATTGATATAAAAGGTAGGCTATACTCTTATTTCAGTACATATGAGGATGTTCCTAGGGATGATAAAGGATATCCACTATTCTCTGCAGTGAAGGCTTACGTAGACTCTGCAGATACCGGCGACGACTTCTTATGTGGCATTGTGTATGGGGTATATAAAGACTATGCATATGTGTTAGATGTATTGTATACAGATGCACCTATGGAAATTACTGAAGAACAAACTGCAGATTTAATAAATCGAAATAGTGTAAATATTGCTGATATAGAGTCTAATAATGGGGGGCGTGGTTTTGCTAGAAATGTTAAACGGATACTAAAAGAAAAGTATCCAGGTAATCGAACAAAGATTACTGCATTCCATCAAAGTAAGAATAAGGAAGCTAGAATATTATCAAATTCAACACAAGTTATGGATTATGTTTTATTCCCAGTTAACTTTAAGGACCGCTGGCCTGAATACTATACATCCATGTATAAGTATCAACGCAAAGGTAAAAATGCACATGATGATGCTCAAGACGCAACGACAGGCGTTGTTGAACGTTTGAATGCGCCTGTTATTAAATCCATCAATTCTGATATTTATTAGGAGGAACTTCATTATATGTTTATTACAAACGAACAGAAGTATGCATACCAGTTATTACATGATGCGTACTATGGGTCCGGGTTATTCTCTTTAGGTCGTGGTTTAAAACAGCATCCAAGAGAAAGCATAGACAATTATAATTTCCGTAAAAAGTTATCAAGCTATTCTAATCATACAGCAGCGATTATTAATGCGAATGTAGATCCTATCTTTAATGATGAAATTCGAAGAGAGTATAAAGAAACGGCTAAATTCAAAGTGTTCTTAAAAGATGCAGATCGATTAGGTACATCATTACAAGAATACATTCAGCAACAAGCTTGATTGCCAAAATGTATGGTGTTGTGTATGTCATTGTTAACAATGAAGCAGAATTTGGTGAAAGTTTGGCTGATAATGTACGTGATAGACGGCTACCGTATTTAACTTCAGTTGAACCTAGTGATGTGACTGGTTGGAAACTGGATGACAAAGGTCGAATAATTAGATTCGAATATAGAACGATTATTACTGATGATAATGGAGGTAGTTCAACAGTATATTATGAATGGACAGATACAAAATGGACTATTCGTGATAAAGGGCGAGGCATTATTAATGAAGGTGAACATGGGTTAGGACGTGTCCCTGTAGTGCAATGGTTTGGCCGTAGCACTAAGAAAACAACTATATTACCGCATCCAGAGTTCTATTCGTTAGCACAAAAGAACTATAGAGTCTATCATCTTGATAGTTTATTGACACAGATTTTGAACTCTCAAACATTTTCTACTTTAACCATGCCATCCGACGAAGGAATAGAAGACTTAACCTTGGGCGTTAACAACGTACTACTATATCCATCAGAGGCTAGTCATCCTCCTGCTTTTATTGCTCCAGATAATGGGCCGGCACAAATTATCATGCAAGAAAAGGAAGCTGAAATTAAAGAAATGTACCGCATAGGTGGTGTTGATTCTGTAGTAGGGGTTCAGCAAGAAAAATCAGGGGTTGCTAAACAGTGGGCATTCAAAAGAACAAATCAACGACTAGCAAATTTCGCTGTACAGTGTGAAAATGCAGAGAAAGCCATTATTGCATTATATGAATTGTGGACTGGCGAGCAGTTGAATTATAAATGCGAATATCCAAGGGACTTTGACATTAATGATGTAGCTGATTGCTTATCTCAAGGACAGCAAGCCCTTGATTTAGGGTTTAAATCTAAAACATATTATGTTGAAGTGCTTAAACGCATCCTTGATGGATATATGCCTAATATTGACGGTAATGTGTATGATGCTATTGTTAAAGAAGTGGAAGCTACTGCACAGCAAGAAGTATTAGATGACATGTATTCAAATGGAGAAAATCCGGATGAGAACAGTGAGCGACTAGATGAATAAGCATACCGAACGTGTCATACGCGATATAATTGATGAATTTGAAGCCGAAGTACGTCGATTGTTAGACGAAGGGCACACGCCTAAATATGCTGTTAAAGAAGCATATAAAAAATATCCTGTAATGGAGGCAATGAAAGATACGTTAATCGATGAGTTGGTTGAGGAGTGTGCTAGGGGATATGGTGTAGACATAGGTGTAACCAGTGATGCAGCTAAAAGTGCAATAATCGCAGGCATGCCATATAAATTACAAACCATATCAAAGGCCATGCAGAAGGCGTGGGCTCCAGACGGACTGAATTTATCCAAACGACTGCACAACGCATCCTTAGCTGTGAAGCGTGAAGTAACCCGTACTATTCAAGAGGCAATAGTAAAAGGTGAACACACAATGGAAACCGCAAAAGCTTTATTTGATGGTTACGGTAGTGAAACTATTATTTCAAAAGCTGAAATACCAATATTCATAAAACGTATTAATCGATTAAGCATCGTGCTTCCTACAGATAAGATGGGGCGTGATGTTGTAAAACATCAAATCAGAAAAGTACGATATTTAATTGAACAACGCACAACACCTGGGATGAGGGCTGCATATAGCGAACTGATGGATGTAATCGAAAAAGGAAATGCCGCAGCCGTTAATCGTGCGGTGTACGTTGCAACTCAAGAAAAGGCAAGATATCATGCAGAGCGCATTGCGCGGACAGAACGAGCGAGGGCATATGCTGAGGGGGAAATTGCAAGACATTTAGATGATCCTGATGTGGTAGCCTTTCGGTGGCGAATGAGTTCGAGTCACCCTATTGTCGATATTTGCGATGTATATGCTAACGCAGATTTATATGGGTTAGGCCGCGGAGTGTATCCAAAGGATAAGTTCCCACATTTGCCAGCACATCCACATTGCCTTTGTCGCATTATGCCAGTTATCGATGGCATGATTAATAATACTGTTGCAAAGCCTAATGTAGAAGCCGGCGGATTGTCATATTTAAAGACGTTGAATAAAACAGAACAAGAACAAATATTAGGGGTAAATGGACGCAACTTAGTAATGAATGGGCATATATCGTGGACTGAAAAAGCTAGGGGGTGGAGTGGAGATGTTTTTAAACGCAGACTCCCGGTGATTGAGAGTCTAAAAGACTACATAAAAGATGGTAAAGTTCGTGTCGAAGAAATCTCAAAACGGAAAGATGGCGAAATTAAAGAAGATGTCAAAGCTCGCATTATAGACTATATTAATTCTCCATATTTTAATAAATCATATGTAGCTCGGCAGAGCATGCATGTAAAAGATGGTAAGCTATATGATGCCTCAAAAAATAAAAGCTATTACGATGTCGAACCATCACATTCTGATGTATTGAAGGCGATAAGAGTTGGAGCGAATAATGGAGGAATAGGGTTTACACGTAATGGCGATTGGAACTATAAAATACTAGTTGATATATACCCACATATTGGGTATGATGTACATGAAGAGACAGGAGCGAAACGGAGTACTAGCTTTGCGACTGTGCATGTATCTAATAAAGGCATTCATATAGTACCGAAGGGAAGTGAACGAAAATGACAGAAAAAGAATTGCGTAGACGATACGATGAAATCAAGTCAGAAAATATTGAAGTCATATTCGTTGATGGAGATACTATGAAAGGCAAATTATTGGGTTATACATCTAGCGTAAATAATGAGCCAGACGAAGCGTCTATAGATGTTGGTGAATATGAATTATTTGCTAGTGAAATAGCTGGGATTCGAGAAATTTAATAATTTATAATAGGTGATCTAGCACTTGCATAAGCAAGTGCTTTTTTTGTTGCCTTTTTAGTATTGCAGGCGTAAAAGAACAAGACCGCGGTCGTGAGGTGTGGCTCACGAAAATAAAGCGAAGAGGGAAAGTTTATTTTACAGGAGGTCATACAGATGACAAAAGAGGAACTAATTAAGTTAGGGTTAACGGAGGAACAAGCAGAGGCAGTGACTAAGGATTATGGTGAAAACTACGTTTCCAAGAGTCAATTTAATGCCAAGAATGATGAGGCGAAAGCAGCAAAAGCGGCAAAAGAAGTCGCCGACCGTGAGCTTGCTGATGCGCAAGGCAAGCTAGAAAAAATCACCTCTACAGGGATTAAAGATGATGCAGGTATTGTAGCTATGCAGCAACGAATTAAAACCCTGGAGGATTCTGTAGAGGCCGAGCGTAAAGCAAGAGAAAATGCTGATGCACAACGTGTACAGTCTGAAATTTCTGCAGCCGTGGTTGATTCTTTGACGAAGCGTAACGCTATGGATCCTAAGGAATTTTCAAAGCTGATTGTTGGTAACATCAAAGTCAACGAAGATGGTACTTATGGATATATTAAGTCTGATGGTACTAGTGGAACTGTTGACGATTGTGTAGATGAATGGCTAAAAGGTAAAGATTATGCAATTAAAGATGTACAAAAACGCGGGAGTGGTTCAGGCACAAGCGGTGCAGGAAGCAACAATTCTGGCAGTAATAAGCCAGTAGGTTTAAAGGGGGCCGTAGCAGCTGCTATTGAAGCCCAATAAATTTTATAAATTCTAATAACGGAGGAATAAACTAATGCCAATTACATTAGCTGAAGCAAAAACTTAACGTACAAGACGATTTACAAATGGGAGTTATTGATGAATTCCGTAAATCGTCTTTTTTTATTTGAAAAACTTAACATTTGATGATGCTGTATCTCCTACTGGCGGTGGCGGTACTTTTAACCTATGGTTATACTCGATTATTAACACAACCAACTGCAGATTTCCGTGATATTAATGCTGAATACACACCTCAAAGTGTAACTCGTAAACGTCATACTGTTGATTTGAAAGTATTTGGCGGATCCTTTGAAATCGACCGTGTAATCGCTAAAATGGGCGGTATTGTTGATGAAGTAACATTACAAATCGAGCAAAAGGTCAAGGTCGCAACTGCATTGTTTAATGACACAGTTATTAATGGCGATACTGGTACCAACGCTAAAGCATTTGATGGTTTAGACAAGGCGCTTTTAGGTTCTTCTACTGAATATACACCTACAGCAGCTATTGATTTGTCTGATAGTGGTGCTATTGATGCAAACTACAAGACATTCTTAGACCAACTCGATGAATTCCTTTTAGGCTTGGATGGTGCGCCATCTGCCATTATGGGCAACTCTAAATTGATTGCTAAAATTCGAGCAGTAGCTAGACGTTCTGCGATGTACTCTACTCAATTAAATGAATTCGGACAACAAGTTGAATATTACGGCATTACACCGTTAGTTGACCTTGGTGCCAAAGCTGGTAGTAATGATCCTGTGGTAGGTATTAATGGTCAAGGTGAAACTTCTTTATATGTCGCACGCCTTGGCCTCGATGGTTTCCACGGTGTTTCTTTGGCTGGCGATAATGTGGTTAATTTGTGGTTGCCTGACTTCACCAATGCTGGTGCAGTTAAAAAAGGCGAGGTCGAAATGGTTGCTGCTGTTGCATTAAAAGCATCTAAGGCAGCAGGCGTATTCCGTAAAATTAAGGTTAAATAAGGAGGTCAATTATGCCGATTATTAAATCTCCAGTGCCTGATTATACAGGTCAAACTGGTTCAGTTGTATTTGTGAATGGTGAAGGCTTCACCGAAGATGCTAACCACATTGAATGGTTTAAAGAGCACGGCTATGAAGTTGTGGAAGATAAACCTGTAAAGGAACCTAAAAATACAACCCCAAAGGCTGACAAAGAGCCTAAGGATGAAAATCCTCCGGACAAAGATCCTGAGGACAAAGAGCCTAAGGATGAGGGCACTGAGGATAAAACCTCCGGCAAGGGTTCCGGTAAAAAATAATTGCTATGAATAGCCAGGATATTTTCAACAAGCGTATTTGTCAGGCAGTAAAAGCAAGTACTATTGAAGTTCGAGATACTGCACAGGAGAAACATAGATTTACCTCGAGAACAGGGAATTTAGAAAAGGCTGTTGATTATCGAATTTCTAATAGTGGAATGCAAGGGGTTGTATTTATTGATAGTGATGTCGCTAAATACGGCCCTTTTGTACATGCAGGGACACCAGCACATGTAATTCGGCCGCATTTTAAGAAGATATTGAGATTCGTACCACAAGGCGGTAATGGGTTTATATTTGCTAGGAAAGTGGTTCACCCTGGGACTGCCCCAGATCCATTTTTGTATGAAGCGTTGCAGAATAATGTCTCAAATATTACTAGTATTTTTTCCAGATATACCGGTATTGCACTAGATGATGTGGCACAAGGGCTAGTAAAAGATGAGATTACGCTAAGTTTTGAAATATAAGGAGTACTGTATGCTATATAATTTTGAAGATATGGCCGACCTATTAGGGGATGAATTGCTAACGCAAGAGGTAACAGAGACCGCTGTATCCAAAGCAGAACAATGGCTATATGTACTTGCGGATAGATTGGGTGTGTCAAAGGATAAAGTTATACGTAGTTTTACTATCGATGAATTAGTCCTTGCATATATCTATCGAGAAGTCTGCGTTAATAAATCGTATGCTTTACCAGGAAGTTATACTAGTAATGGTTCGACGGATGACTTTTATTCTAAAAAATTAGAATACTATGAAGCTCGTATTAAATTATTGGAATCGCGAATAACACCGGAGCAGCTTACAGGTAACCCTACAGAGTACAAAGGATATCGTTCTGTTGAAATCTATAGGGGGTAATATGTGGTTTGAGTTAATGAAACATATTAAAGATATCATTGTTAGCTCCGGATATGATTTTAATGTTATATTAGGCGCTATGCGCCCACAGGCTGCTAAGATAGATAGTCATGGAGTTATTATGGTTATTCGAGGAGAAACTATGCCAGGAGATAACTCTGTGCAATCTGAAATGCAACAGGAATTGTTTATTGAAGTTTGGGGACGGAATGATGACCCGGACCTATCAGTTGGATACGAACTAATAGCAAACCTAGAAACAAAACTTGAAAAAATCATGACTAAGCTGCGGGATGATTGTGGATGTTTAAATCCCAATATATGTATCTTGCAAGATAGCGGTTATCAAATCATCGATATTAAATGTACAAGTAAAGTAGGCGACCATGATTCAGTACGGCCATTGATTGGCACACAGTACAGGTTTGTGGCTCGCCTTATTAATTTGAATGAAGAAACAAACGGAGGTATCTACTAATGCCAGCTCAACCAGCTACAGCAAAAAAACTTTATAAACCGCAACAGGCTGCAATGCCTACTGCTGGTAAAAATTATTTGATTTATGTTAATACTGGCACCGACGAAACAACAGGTGCTGAATGGCTTTTATTAGGCGGACAGCGTACAGGTGATGTATCTCGTAAGGCTGATAGCATCGATGCATCTCACAAAGGCACTAACGGTTGGAAGTCTACTATTCCAGGGCTTAAAGAGTGGTCCATTGACCTTGAAACATTGCTTATGCCTAACGAAGAGTCATTGCAATTGTTAGAAAAAGCGTTCTTGAATGATGATCTTATCAACATCAAGATTGAATATCCTAATAAAGCCTACATGACAGGTATTTGCTCCATTACAGAATTGTCTATGAACACACCACATGACGATGTGGCAACGTATAAAGGCAGTTTAAATGGCGTAGGTGCATTGTCTGAATTGAAACAACCATAATTTATATTTGATATAAGGAGTGCGCACTCATGAAAAAAATCACATGTGATGTATTTAATGCTGGCGAAACAATTTACTTTTACGATTGGTCGAATTGCTGAACTTGAACAGCTATGGGGTGAACCTATTTTTTTAAGGCTGTACAAAGTGGCACAATGACATTTAATCAGCTTATTACTGCATTTGTTGTTGGTATGAAACAACACGGTAAAAAGCGTGATTATATCTATTACCAAGATAAATTACAAGAATTGTTTGACGAAGGCACGGTTCAATATAGCGACCTAGTAGAATTAATCGTTCAAGCGTTAATTGGTAGTGGTGTCTTTGGTAAGGCTGCGTACTATGCATTATTTCCTGAAGAAGCTGACGAAAAAGCACAATCTGAAGTAGAAGCAGAGGCAGTAGAAGCAAAAAACTAGAGGGGGGCTATACAGCCCCCTCTTTTAATTTATGGATAACAAAGGCCGAGCGTACGGCGTATGGTCCACTCAATTTGAAGCCTTGGGAATTTATGAAATTAAGCCCTATGGAATATTACAAACTGGTGAAAGGGTATGAATTGCGAATGGAGATTGAGGACCGCAGACAGGCTTATTTTACTTGCATAATGACAAACGTTCATATTGCTGGCAATAAGCGGTTAAAAGTTGAGGACATCATGAAGCAATTACACCCTATTACGTTGGCACAACGCAAAACGGAAGAAAAGTTATTCATGGAAGAATTTAGACAGGCGGGAGGTGAGATATAAGAAAATGGCAGATTCACAAATCAATGTACGCATAGTCGGTTCATCTAGTGGTGCCGAGCAAGCACTTGAAAGGGTGGCTAAGAAAGCGGAAAATGCACTAGGAAAAGACGTTACTGCTTCGATGGAGGCTGTTAAAAGCAAAGCGCAGAAGATCTTCGGTATAGAAATTCCTAGTATCATGAACGCTGCAAAAAGTGGTGCTGCATTTGGTGCTGCGGCAATAGGTATTGAAGCTGCAGGGCGAGCCATGAAAGATATGGCAGTTAGTGCTGTTCAAACCACCGACCAACTTACACAGATTAGGGCACGTATCAATCTAATTAATGACGGCAGTCAGTCTACTGCTGAAATTATGGACAAGATTTATAGTGCGGCTAACCGTTCTCGTGGTAGCTATTTAGATATGGCCGATAGTGTTGCTAAGTTGAATATGCTTGCAAAAGACGCTTTTTCATCTAATGACGAAGCAATCTATTTTGTTGAACAGTTAAATAAGCAATTCAAAATCTCAGGTGCTAGCGTTGAAGAAACAACATCAGCTATGTACCAGTTAACGCAAGCAATGGCAGCTGGTAAGCTACAAGGGGACGAATTCCACTCAATCATGGAAATGCTCCGATGTTGGCACAATCTATTGCCAGTGAAATGGGCCTTACTGTCGGTCAATTGAAGGAAATGAGCTCGCAAGGGCTTATTACTGCTGACATTATCAAGGAAGCCCTATTCAATAGTGCAGAAGAAACAAACGCTAAGTTTGCAGAAATTCCTATGACGTTCCAAGATATAGGAACGCAAGTTCAAAATGAATTGATAGCTGCATTTCAACCTGCGATGGAAGAAATAAGCAACATGACAAGTTCAGGCGTATTAAACGATGCACTTGCTGGGTTGTCTATTGCCTTTCGTTTGGTTGGTACTGCCGCGCAAGCAGCCATTATTACTGTAAGGGGTGCATTTAGTGCGTTATCAGTTGTAATTGATACAGCTAAGAATATTGTTACGAGCTTTGCTAACCTATTTAGAACTGCCATGCCAGGGGTTGCCACTGCCATTGTAGGTGTTACAACGGCATTTATTACTTATAAAGCGACTGTTGCATTATGTAGCACTCAAACAGCTGCATTAACTGTAAAAACCGTAGCGTTGAAAACGGCACAAATAGCCTCTGCAATTGCAACTAGGGCTTATGCGGTAGCAATGACTGTTGTTAAAGTAGCCGTTCAAGGAACTATCTTGTCAATAGGCGCATTGACTTTGGGGACAACTGTCCTCAAATCGTTATTTCTAGCATTAAGAAGTAGTACATTAGCTGCAGCTACTGCTCAGCGTGTATTAAATGTTGTAATGAAGGCAAACCCAGTCGGAATATTAATATCCGTCATAATGACTTTGGTCGGTGTATTTGCGACTGCATCTGCTGCGTCAAATGGATTCGGTAATACGTTAAGCTCTGTATTTTCAACTATTGTACACACCGCTGTTTGGGGTGTGAATAAAATTATCGAAGGGCTTAACTGGTTAATTGCAAAACTTAATAGCGTTGGTGATAAAGTAGCAAAATTCTTTGGTACATCTTTTACTGCTATTCAACAAGTTGATACAATCAGTGCGGAAACTGCACAAGATATTGTAAATACTGGCGTTAATATGGCTTCACAAATAACACAAGGGTTATCCGGTGGCGGTGATACAGGCCTAGACGTTGGCGGTGGTGGCGGAGAAGATGGCGGTTCTGCTGGTACCGGTAAAGGTGGAAAAGGTGGCGGAGGTGGTAAAGGCCACTCCGGAAAGGATCTTGCAAAAGAGGCCAAAGAGGTCCACGAAAAAATCTTGCAATCGTTCTTGGAAATGCAAGGCAATCAAGTCGAACTAATCGAATTGCAATACAAAAAGGAACTCGATGAGCTCAATAAATCAAGAGCGCTAATGTTAATTATCAAGAAGATTTAAAGAACCTTAACGATGTTTATGCGGATAAACGTATCAAGGCTAAGCAAGAGGAATTTACGAAACTCCGTGCTATTGAAACGAGTATTCGAGATATGCAAAAAGAATTCGCTCTCAATACTGCTGATAAAGACAGTACTGGTAGCGTAGCTCCGTCTGTTCAATTGTCTAAAGATTATATCGATGCTATTGATACAATCGAAGATAAATATGCGGAAATGGTCGATAAGTTCATCAAAATGGATGCCATGGAACAGCAACATTATATTGATAAGTTGAAAGAACGAGGCATTGCATTTCAACTTACCGGTGATGGACAAATCTCATTTGAGGCCATGAAAAATGCAGAATTGTTGGCTAAACAAGAAGAGTATCAAAAAAAGGCATTACAACTTCAAACCGAGTTGCAAGACGAAAAATATAAAATCGAAGACGCCATGCGTACTCAAAACTTTGAAGCCTTACAAACTGCATTGAATGATGAATATATCGCTATGCAACAAAACTATGACTTGCGAAAGTCGTTACTTGAAGAATACAAACAAGCTGCATTTGACGCTCATATGAACGGCCAACAAGTATTGTTTGACGCTATAAACGCTGGCATGGATAGTTTACAAGGATCTATTTCAGGGCTTATTCAAGGCACTACAACTTTAATGCAAACATTCCAAAATTTAGGTAAGGCAATACTCAAAACTATTGCAGATAGCGTAGCACAATGGATAGCCGGTCAAATTAAACAGGCAGTCTTTGGTAAAATGCTAGCGGCTCAACAATCTGCCACTGGTATTGCTGCAGCTAATGCTCAATTACCGGCTTGGAGTGCATTGGCTCAACAAGTTAGTATGGCAACATTTGGTGCAAGTGCTATCGCTGGTATGGCTGCATGGAGTGCTAACACAGCAGCTGGTGCAGCTCAAACAGCTACACAAAGTGCGTTCTCTGGTATGTTTAATTCAGGCTCAAGTGGATTTAGTAGCAATCTATCTTTACCTAAACTGGCAAGCGGTGGTGTGGCTTATGGATCAACTTATGCTGAGATTGGCGAAGGTAAGTATAAAGAAGCTGTATTACCTTTGAGCGAAAGTACATACGATGAAATTGGTGGCGGTATAGCTCGTGCCAATGGTGGCGGTGCTGGTAGTATTACGTTTAACGTATCTGCTATGGACGCTCAATCGTTCGGAACATGGCTCGAAAACTCAGCAGGACGTTCGCTAAGACAGTTTTTAGTTAACCAAGATAGGGAATTTATAGCGACGGAGGGGACGTGGTAGCATGGCAGATTTAATTAAATTTCCGGATATCAAATCCCTTGCGTGGAAGTCTACGAAGGCTCAAAAATGGGATACTAAAATAAAGCGTACTGGGAGCGGTCGGGTGCGTACCATGACAACGTGGCAGTATCCGCAATATACAATTACTACTGAATTTGCAATATTAACTCCAGAGGAGCATAAGCAAATCATGGGGTTCTATGCAAAAGTAAAAGGCGGTACAGTTCCTTTTCTTTGGTTGGATCCAGAAGATTTTGAGGAAAAGGGCATTCGTTTAGGCACTGGAGCTCAGAACGAATGGCAAGCAGTTCGCTTGTATGGTGATTTCAGGGAACCGGTAGCACATATCGAAAACCTAAAATTATATGCTAATGGGACACCGATAAATGCTGTATCCGATAAGGGTGTAATTAGATTAGCACAAGGGGTAACAGTAGCACCGACTGCGATTATTACTGCTGACTATACATATTATTGGAAAGTTATGTTCAGCGGTGATTATACAGACGAGATTATTTATAAAGATATATTCAAGTCTAAGTCTTTTAAATTGGTAACAGTGAGGTGAGTAAATGAAGGAAGTCGGACAGATTTTAAGCAATCATTTAAGCACATCTCAGTCATTCTTGTCGTGTGATTTATACGAGCTAAAACTAAAAAGCGGTATCAGCTATTACTGGGCAGATACCGATGCAAATGTAAATTATGGGGGCCATACTTATAAAGGTGATGGCCCTATTATTACGCGTGAAAAAATAGCTACGAATAGTACTGTTAGCGTTGATAAATTAAGCGTAACCATTACTGCTAGTCAAAACGACCAAATTGGTGGTGTGCCTGTATTGGAAGTCGCTCATAATGGTGGTTTAGACGGTGCAACGCTTGATCTACGCCGTGCATTTTTTGACGATGCTGGCAATGTGATTGAGTGCATAGACCTATTCCATGGAATTTGCGAAGTAACACAGGGCGGCGGCTTTATATTGAAAATTAGTGCAAAGTCAGTTGTACAAAAGCTCAATATCGAATATCCAAACCGAAGATATTATCCTCAATGTCCTTATAGTATTTACTCGAAAGAGTGCGGTGTCGATATTAAGGCTTATCGCAAGAAAGCAAAAGTAACAGCTGTTACTGGTACAAATACCGTGCAAATCGATATACCATTTGAGGACGGCTATTATACAGCCGGTGGTATGGAATGGATAAGCGGACCATTAGCAGGGCAAGCAACGCAAATTATGGATAGTAAAAACGGCACCATTATTTATATGAGTGCGACTAACACATCACCTCGTATTGGTGATGTAGCCTATATCTATCCAGGGTGCGATAAAACACCGACTACTTGTAAGAATAAATTCAATAATTTTAGTCGGAATAGGGCGACGCCTTATGTTCCTTTAAAGGAGACGATACGATGAAATTAACAACAGGTGAACGTATAGCAAATGCTGCATGTGAATGGCTAGGCACTCCATATCAAAATAACGCTATGGTGAAAGGTAAAGGGGTAGACTGCTCATATTTATTAGTAGCTGCAGTGGTTGATAGTGGCCTAATGAATATTGCAGATTTTAACATTGAAAACTATTCCAATGAATGGCATTTGCATCGCTCAGAAGAAAAGTACCTGAAATATGTTAAACAGGTAGCAGACGAGGTGCCTCTTGATGATCTTCGTATCGGTGATTTCTTACTATACCAATATGGCCGGTGCATTTCTCATGGTGCCATTTATATTGGTAACAATTTAGTAATTCATGCGTTCGTTGACTTGGGCGTTATTCTTTCGTCGATTGACGATGTATTGTTTTATGACGCCAAAGGGAAAAGTCGCTTGCGTGCTGTGTATCGTTTCAGGAAGGGTGGCAAATAATGGGCTTTTTATTTAATCGCGGTAAAAATACCACTAATCGAGCCGATATGATTGCTGATTTTCAAATCAATAGTGCTTCATATGGTGAGGTAGTGCCTGAAGTGTTAGGCACTACACGATTGAGTGGCAATATTATTTACTATGACGATTTCACACCTCATGAACATCGCAGTACGACAAGAACTGGTAAAGGTGGCGGTTCAAAACATACTGAAATAACCTACACATATACTGTTGCATGTGCCATTGGCTTATGTGAGGGCCCTATCGCTGGCATAGGGAAGGTTTGGCGAGACAAGGAGATATATTCCTATCCGAGCGAAAAAATCGAACTGACGGCATATAATGGCGATTATGGACAAACTCCGTGGCCTTATGTTTTATCCAAGCACCCTGAAAAAGCATTGCCTTATAGTGGCTTGGCATATATGGCTGGGGTGGTTGATTTAGGGGAAAGAGGGAGCTTACCTCAATTTAATTTTGAAATTAGAGGGAAGCTATTAGATACTGGCGACGGTATCGATGTAAACCCTGCCGATTATATTGTGCATGTGTTAAAATCAATCGGCATTGACGATGTAAACATAGACGGATTAGAAAATTATCGTGCATACTGCAAAGCAGCAGATATTCTAATTAGTACACCTCCGGACAGTAAAAGCTCAAAGGCTCAAAATGTTATTAATGATATAGCTGAAATTACAAACAGCCTTGTCTTTTGGTCTACAGACCGTTTGAAAATTGTACCATTAGCCGATAAGCCTATTGGCGATTGGTCGCCAGCTAATCAAATTCAATATAACTTAACAGCAGATGATCTTATTCCAGCTAGCGATGGACAACTTATTGTATATAAACGAAAAGATAGCTCGGAAACATATAATCAGGCAACAGTTGAGTTCATTAATCGAGCTAATAGCTATGAGAAAGAAACAGTATCATTCGAGGTAGTAGCAGATGTTCAAAAGAACGGCCTAAAACCAGCGTCTAAGAAGTCCGCTCATTATCTCTACACTAAGGCAAGGGCTCAATACTACGCTGAACAGCTGGCTATGAAACGGCTATATGCAAAGAATCAATATACATTCCATCTCGACTGGGCTTTGCAGATTGGAACCAGGCGACCTAGTAACAATTACAGATGAGTTATGCGGATTGCGTGAGCAAATCGTAGTTATAACATCGGTATCCGAAGCTGCAGATGGGCAACTAGAAATTACAGCAGAGGGTAAACCGCCAGGCACCTATGCGCCAGCTAAGTACAACGTCCATGAAAACGAACGACCTTTTATTGATTACAATGTGCCTGCTCCAAGTGTTAACGATGTAGCTATTATTCAAACGCCAGGTGATGTAGGGGGCAACGAATTATATATCGGTGTAAATTCAGAGCCTAATTGGGGAGGCTGTTCTATATGGTTATCAGACAATAACGAAAACTATAAACGAATTGGCAATATCTCACAACAAGCTCGAATGGGTAGGCTTAAAACCAACATAACACAAGGTACTAACTCCGCTAATGTGATAATCAATCAAGGAGCATTAAAAGGTGGCAGTCATGTTGACGCTGAACGAGCGAACACTCTATGTTGGGTTGACGGTGAATGTCTATCTTATGAAACAGCTCAATTGCAGCTTAATGGCGATTATGCGTTAGGTGGTATTATACGCGGTCAATATGGCACTAATGATACAGCGCACAATGCTGGTGCTAGGTTCGTAAGAGTTGATGAGGCGTTATATCATGCTCCGTATCGTAAAGAGGACATCGGAAAGCAGGTTTATTTTAAATTTACGTCATTCAATATGTATGGATCTAACGAACAAGGGTTAGATGAGGTGCAAGCATACCCATATACAATCACACCATACTATATTCCGGAAGTAAGCGATTTAGCATTATTTACTAAGTATTACGAAATTGGCGATGGTGTATTGTCATTTGATGTAGTGGCTGCATTTACTCAACCAACTATTAATACATTTGATACTGTCGAAGCATGGTATCGTGAAGGTACAAACGAATGGAAGTATGGCGGTAATGGTGATAATCAAATCGTTATTAGCGGTTGTGAATTAGGCCATACATATGAGGTGCGATTAAAGGTAAAGGACCGTCATGGAAACTACTCACAAGGCATTATCAAATCTGTATTAGTTGAACTCAAATCAGAAGTGCCTAATACTCCGCAAGGGCTGGGCGTTTCGTTTGGTGATGTTGCCACCTTTAATTGGTTAGAGGTGCGTAACGCTGATATTGATTTTTACGAGTTGCGATATGATCTGCACCCAGGTCAAGAGTATGGGCTAATTGGTAAAAGCAATAATACTACTTTAAGCACTCTATTAACAGAACGGAGTGCAAAAGTATATTTATATGCTCATAACCCTACAAAGGGGTATAGCGCTCCGGCAGAATTGACATATAACGTACCTATTCCACCTAAACCGTCTAACATTAAAATAGTTAGCTTGATTAATGGCATTGGTATTACTACCGATAATATCAAGTTAGGTTGTAAGGGCGTTAATATTTACGTTGACGGTACGCGATATTTCTTCACAACAAACGTAGCAACAATACCTTTGGAAAGTGGTGTTCATACCGTACAGGTCGCATTTGTTGATCTATTCGGAGAAGGTCCTAGAAGTGATGAGCAACTAGCGACAATCAAAGCTAAAATCGATAAGTCCCTACTCGACATGGAAAGCCTAGGCCTAGAGGGCATAGACAAAGCAGTAAATGACTTGAAAAGCGAAGTTGGCACAGTCAAGACAGCTGTTAATGGAATGGATAGCAAGATAATCGACCTTGGCAACGCATACCAGCGCACTTTGAGCGATTATCAAAATAACGTAAATTCGCAAATCACGCAGCTTTCAAGCGGTATTGATTTGAAAGTAACGCAAGCAATCAATAATATAGACGGCGCGGAACTGGTGAGCCGTATTAATCTAAGCCCAGCAGGTACGCGCATAGACGGCAAATTATTGCATGTTACTGGCGAGGCGCTATTTGATAACAATATCATTACGAAAAGAATGATACAGGCTAGGGCCGTTACCGCCGATAAAATGCAGGTGGATAGCCTTTCATCTATTACTGCAACAATCGGCACGCTACGAACTAAGACGAGTGGCGCAAGGGTTGAAATTAGCGATAATCTTATCGAAGTATATGACGATGACAATCAATTACGAGTGAGGTTAGGCGTATGGGAATAATTACATTTTTTAAAAAGTTATTTAAGCGATTATTTAAGCATGGGGGTGAAAATAACATGCCAGCTGGATTACAAGTATTTAATAAGAACGGCGTACAAATTGTTAGCTTAACGGATAGACTTACAAAAGTATCTGGCGTTAAACGTTTCGATGTGATTGAGGAAAGCGGCAGCGCTACAGTCGAATTGAGCAAGGACCAGCATATATGGTATTTCTTGAATTCGTATGCAGGCGATAATGACGACATTTTGTATGGCTTTGGGCCTAGTTACAATATCGTTGTTGAGGGTGGTAAAATTTCATGGAATTTAAAGCACCTAATAACGTCAATAAACCTTGTAAAGTAGCATTAATATATGGGGTGATGTAGCATGAAACATTTTGAAAGTCATAACAATGACAGCATAGTAACAATTAACGATACAGATAGTTGCTTATACTTAAAATATAAAATCAGTCTCAAGGGTATGCCTATTAAGCCGTCGGCTGAGGTGGCTCAAAATAAATATTATGGATATAATGGCGACGGAATTACCTACGGTATTCAACGTACGCCTAATGGTGATATATATCACGCTTATTTGTATATTCCAATATTGCAGCGACAAGCCAACGAGCAATATGTATATGCTATGAGTACAAACTTGCCTGTCAATGACATTGAACTTGCAGAAATTAGAAATAAGAACCACCCTACTCGTATCGGCAAATGGACGAATTACTTGCGAATCAGCTTTAAAACAGATAGCCTTGAAAATATACGCAAGATTGCCGACACTATGGAAGTGTATGTATTCTCTAATAAAATGCCTAAAACAGATAAGTACGGCATGGAAATATATGATAAGAATGGCAATGTTATCTTTAACAGCAATTTATTAACAATGCGATTGGCGTTAGTAATTCATAAGGATTATCCTGCTACGTTCTTATCTAAGGAAGAGTACGAAATCGGCAAGGTTAAATTTCAAGGCATTAAAAAAGCCGGGTTAAGTTTTACATATCCATTGGCGGCTATTGGCTCAGATAGTGGCTTTATGGCTCATAAAGTTAGCTGGGACGGCGATGGCGTGGATATTATAACAACGTACGGCGGAAATGCTGGCGGTATTATTCGACAAAACTCAATCACAACAACGCAAGTATTGATTTGCGAACTCGACGGAACGCAAAATATTCCAGCTATTGAAACAATGATGATCTAATAGCGAGGTACACATGAACTTTATAAGAAATGAGCCAGAGACATTACACATCGGCGCTGATTATCGTAGAGGGTACGTGGTCAGTGCCGATTTTGATTTAAGCAACTGCACGGCGGTCATGAAAGTGCGGAGCGTGCAGGGCAAGCTATTGGCCGAGGCTGAATGTGTAATTCATGATAATATCGTGTATTGTACTATCACCGCCGAGGCAACTAAGAATATAGGCCGCAATTATAGGAGCGGTCAATATGATGTGTTCCTTATTCATGGGAACGAGACCACTAAAATCGTAATGGGTGATATGAAATTCATTCATGATATTTCAGCACATTAGGGGGTGCAATAATTATGGAAGATACAAATAACTTTGAATATGTGAACGTTAAAGCAAGGGGTCCGAAAGTGATTGATATTGTTATTCCGTGGGCGCAAGGATTACCGGGCGAACAAGGAACGCGAGGCCCAAAAGGCGATCCGTTCCGATATGAGGACTTTACGCCAGAGCAATTAGAAGCCTTGAAAGGCCCTAAAGGTGAGGACGGGCTAAGTGCGTTTAATATCGCTCAATTAAACGGATTTCAAGGTACATATGTTGAGTGGCTAAAATCGTTAAAAGGCAAGGACGGAGCAAGTGCTACGGCCGACAATGCTCATCAATTGTTATTGCAAGGTAACATATGGTGCGAAAGCGCCAGCGTTGACGATGTACTCACCGCCTTAATTGGCAATATGGGCAAGCCGTTCCCACGCACTGAATTTAATCCGTTGACTATTCCAAGCGTAATCCAAGGTCAACAGGTTGTAACAGTAACAGGCGAGCCTCATTACAGCGTTAAGGTAGTTGGTAATGACACACCTTTCACGCTAGATAGTACTGGGGCTTGTAGCGTGAATATTCCGCCATTAGGTGAAGATGATATAAAACTCACTTATCACAATTTCACAGGTGCGAAAGTAGCAGATTATACGATTGCTGGCGTTCAAATTGGTGCAGTTGCTGATGAAGAATATACCGAAAATGGTATTGTGTACAAACGCTATGGCGATGTGTTGAAAATGAACATTACCAACAATACAGTAAATGGTAATTTCAAGGATAACCCTAAGAATTGGGACGTTACGCAAAAGGTAATTTACGCCAATAAGCCTTCAACGCTTAATTTAGGCGATAATTGGAACAGCTACGGCCCTTACTATGTAGAAACACCTGAAAACGTAACGTTTAAAGGGGATAATAGCAATATGCGACTAACCTTAGTTACATCAACACAGGTGTCAAAAACGATGGCCTTTAATACAAACACCATTGAATGGGATGCGACTAACCTTAGTTACATCAACACAGGTGTCAAAAACGATGGCCTTTAATACAAACACCATTGAATGGGATGCGACTAACCTTAGTTACATCAACACAGGGGATGATTTAGGCGCTATGTAATTAATCGAACCACAGGGGGAACGCATGCAAGAATTAACGAATTTTTTATGTGACGCATGGCGAACACTTACAGAGTCATTCGCAATCAAGGCTTTGTTGGCGGTAATAGCAGAAGTTGGCATTTACATGTTAGGACTTAAACATGTACAGGTTTTAGGTATATTCATATTGCTTGTCTTTTTAGATCTAATCACTAAATGGGCCGCCATTAGTTACCAAATGCTCATAGATTTAGGGGCTAGCCCTGACAATATTAGTGGTTCAGATAAGTATATTGCAATTCCTGCTGCATGGGGGAAAGGGCTTATATCCTCCAAGCATATGCGAAAACCTTTTGTAACAAAGGTATTAACATATTGCCTAGCTACTGCCGGTGCATGGTGCTTTGACTTTATGGCCGGCAATTATGCGTTTGCAGTCAATTTGGTGTGGCTATATCTTGGCTCCGTCGAATTCCTTTCTATATTGGAAAATATGCGAGACGGTGGCAACAGTACTATTTCAGGTCTATTGGAATTAGTGCAAAGCAAGGTCGACGCATTATTAAAGAAATAACGTTTTGTATGAGGGCTGCATATAGTAGCCCTCTTTTAATTTGAAAGAGGTGTATATAATGAAAATCGGTGCATATTTTGAGGATTATGAGTTCGCTTGCAGTTGTAATAGACATGAAGTCGATGAGACTGGACACAATAAGTTAGACCATATCATCGACAAGCGTTTAGTGGACTTATTAGACGCAATTCGTGAACGTTTAGGGGTTCCGTTATATATCAATAGTGGCTACCGTTGCCCTGAACATAATGAGGAAGTAGGGGGCGTGCCTAATTCTCAGCATGTAGAGGGGACAGCGGCCGACATTACATACGATGGCATTGATGTTGATTATCTTGCACAGATTGCCGAAGAATGTGGTGCGGACGGAATTGGTTGCTATTATCACCAAGACTTTGTGCATGTTGATGTTAGGGGATATGCAGCACGTTGGAATGATCTCGACTAAATAAAGGGGGCTATGTATGTATGAGAAAATCACGAACTACATCAATGCGGTTAAATCTCAAATTACTGTTAAGCGGTTTATTATGCTTGCTGGTGCTTTGTTGCTCATCGTTGGTGCATGCCAGCTCATCGATGGCTACCTCACAGCAAGAGGAAACTATCAGCGTGTCCTTGAAAGACTGGAACAAACTCAAAACGAACTTAATCGAAGCCGACGCCTCAATCAAGAACTCAAACTTGTCATTGAGCGAAGCTCAGAGCTTAACAGTCAAGCAGGCGACCGAATTACAAGAATTGAAGATTATCAACGAAGAACGGAGCAAGGAATTGGCCGAGCTCAAAACTATCAACAAGAAACAGAGCGAAGAGTTAGCGAAGGCATCGGAAATAACAACCGAGCAAGCGAACTCATTGGAGAAAGCCTCGACATCATTAGACGAATTGAAGGCGGAAATAAAGAACAACCGAAGAACTGAACAAAGGCTACGTCGTCAACGTGATACATGGGCGATTAGTAATGCTGCACTTTTCTTGGCTAGTGCTTTACGCAGATAACATGGAGGTGATCCCATTTCTCCTTACTGCATAAAGGTGGATATGCAGACAACTTTTGATTATTAAACAAGGGCACGTACTATAAAAAGTAGGGTGTCCCTATTTGCAGTTTTGACATCAATTTGACATCAATTTATATTAAAATATGCTAAAATATATAATTATATATATAGGTAAAAAGCTGATAGATACTGTATTCCTTGAGTTTATAAATATTTATTAAACGCCACGCCATCTTGAGGGGTGGTGAGCGTACGCTCGTGTGGTTCAAGTCCCTCCAACCGCACCATTCTTATTGACTATTTAACAGATTGTAACGAATTGTAACAAACTGTAACAGATAAAGCATTTACAAGGATATTTGAAAGATAAAGAGTAACAAATTGTAACGCATTGTAACAACAATTTGCCCCTTTATTGCCCCTTTTAAAAAAACAAATATTTGCCCCTTTTTATATGAGGGTTATTTTTAGGTCTTACATCAATATGATGTAAGGCTTTTTTATTTATATAGTTATAGATAATCTTATATATACAATTATGGATTTATTGAGTAAAATGAAGTTAGGATTAAAGGCGGAAAAGTGGTGTGGATATGGAAAAGAAATTAGAGACAAATCAATTTTGTATTACAGTTGATTACGATAAAAATGCATCAAAACCAGAACAAATATTTTTAGGCATCGCAAAATTAATTGAGGGATTTCAATATACAGATAGAGAATTAGTAGGGTGTATAGCTAAAGAAATTGAACCAGTAATAATGTTAGACGATGTAGAACAGGGTTCTATACGTATGATATTGCGTTCTGTTATTGAATCATTACCAGATGAAGGACTAGAACGTTGTGATGTAAAACGTATTATTGGAACATTCTTAGTAAAAGCCAAATATGCAATATTAAAAGCAATGGATAAAAAAGGCGCTATATCAGAACAAGCTTTTGACACTTTAGAGTTAGAAATATCTAAGCAGGCACAGGAAACAGGTGTTAGTGAATTAGGTTGTTATACAGAACCTAAAAGAGAAACACTTATAACAAGTATGGCATTAATTTCTGATGGTGTTAGTAAAATGCGTGAAACTGATCGTGTACAGTTTGGTGCAGAAATAGAAAACGAATTAAAAGCTATACAGATTGGAAGCGAGTTAGATATTGATGAAGCAGTAACAAAAAAAGTGTTACACAAGAAGAAATAACTAATATACAAGTTGTGATATTGAAAATTCAAAAAGTTGCTTTTATTGGAAACTCAAAATGGGAGTTTAGAATAGGGAAAAATAAAATCAGCGCACATATTGAAGATGAAGCTTGGTTAGAACGATATAAAGCAGGTCAAATTACATTAATACCGGGAGATTCATTAAAGGTAGAGATGAAAGAAACCATGCAATATGCTAAAAAACCATGAATTGATTTGTAGTGTTAGCCAAATTATAAAGGTACTATCTGTTATACACGAAGAAAAACAACCATCAAGCCAACTGTTTTCATAAGAAATTGTTTATAGACATTAAAAATGATATACTATTAGTGAGATAATTTTGACATATTAGCAAAGAGCGCCAAAGCATTAAGCCTTGGCGCTCTTTTATTTATTTGATAGTGCTTTACCCATATTTGTAATTGCTGCATTTACTTCCTGTTTCATTTCATCTGTTACATGAGTGTAAATAGCAAGTGTAGTACGTGGTTCATTGTGGCCAACACGTTCCATAATAGCTTTTAGAGGAACATTAGATTCAGCAAGAATAGAAATATGAGTATGTCTAAAGGTATGGGTGCTTACTGGTTTTGGGAAATCAATTTTTTTTATAGTACGATTTACATAATGTAGATCATATGGCAATCCACCATCCGTAACAAAGATATATCCTAAATCAGCAAATTTAGATTTCCATAATCGCCTTGCTTGATTGGCGGTTATAAAATGATTAATAATCTGTACGGCTCTTGCATCTAATTTTACTTTACGGATAGAATGAACATTCTTTGGTGGCAATCGCATAGCAGGGTCAGAAAAGCTCCCACGATTAGATAAAGTAGCGTTTACATCTATTTCAGCATTTTCTTTATCATAGTCTTGAGTGCGTAATGCTACCATTTCACCAAATCTAAGACCAGTTAAAGATTGAAACTCACATAATAGGGATACATGATGATTGATAGCATCTAATTGAGATAGCAAATCTTTTAGTTCATCTTTAGTTAGGAATTTAGAACGTTGTTTCTTGATGCGGTCTACATCAGCTACTGGCTTTTGTAATTCGATATTGTCTAAGAAGGAAATATCACGAATATATTCCATACGCCTAGCATACTTTAATGATTGTCTAATAAGACTAAGGGCCAGTTTTGTATAGTTGTAGGAATACTGGCAAGAAAATTTATCAAACGTGCTTGAATAATATATGGTGAAAGTTTAGAAAGCAATATATCAGCAGGAAACCATTTCATAATCTGTTTGTGAAGATTATCCATACTATATTGTGTAGATGATTTTCTAAATGCACGCTTTGATTCTAAATATTCAGATACAACATTATTCAATGTCATATCTTTGGCAATATCTGTATTAGTGGCCAAGTCAATTTTATTTTGTAATTCAGCTTGTGCGATTTTGTAGGCTTGCCTACTATTAGTATTTAAGGTAACAGATATTCTTTTTGTTTTACCGCTATACGAATCCACATAGCGTTCTTGAAATTTATATTTAGTAATACCAGCTTTGGTAGTTACAGTTTCACACCACATTAAAAATACCTCCTAGGCTAAAAAATGGTATAGTAAATAAGCCTAAGAGGTATGGTATAATATAGTAAGTTGATGTGGTATACCTCTTAGGTGTATCATGGCCCCTTATTCTGTTGGCGCAGAATAGGGGGCATTTTTTATTTAGTAATAGATTGATTAATAAGTTCTAACTTATCTTCAAAGTCTATAGGAAGGTCTGTTGCTTGTTTGTATTTGTTGTTTAATTCATTCAGGAAATCAATAATTGCTTGTGTTGCTATATCACTGCTTTTTGCAGATCTAAAAACATTTCTACAGTCGTAAATTAAAGATGTAATTAGAAGTGTATCGTTTAATAATAAAACCATCATAATAAGCACACCATATAAACCTCTTAGCGCTTTCTTATCAGTTTTTGTTATTTCTCCTTTTTCTCTTTTTAAAACTCCTTTAGGTAAAAGATTATATAAAACATTACCAGGAATATTGTAAATAGATCTACAGCCAAAAAAGTTTAAGCTATGTGCTGCACAATTTCGGAATCGCCTTATTGCTTCTAATGTATTTACAAGAAGCTCTATTTTATCTTTAACGGAAATGGCATTGGTAGGTAGTAATGTATTAGCGACAGCTATTTTATGTTTCGTATTTAGAAATTTAAATAAATTAATAGCGCTACCAAAAGAGATATTTTTAAATAATATCCATGCGGGCACATGATTGTGATGCTTCAAATAATATTTAGTAGGTTGTTTTGCATATTTCAAGTTAAGCTGTTGTTGTATTTCTTGTTTTACGTTTTGAAAGGTCAATCCATGAATTTTTTGTTTATAATGATGTGCATGCAAGTAATCATCTTGATGCACTCCTAAATGTTCTGAAATAACATGTGCTAATCTAGTCTTAAATAAAGTTTCGACCATTAAACTATACTTCATTGTGACGGATTGTAGACCTTTATCTATAAAAGAAAAAATAGATATACTCTCGATAGCCGTATTTGGCTTAAAAGTATCATCTGGATTCATAAAAACAGACTTATATCCATTGAATAAATCATAGTAAGATGAGGTCATTATAATTTGTTTTGCATGTTCACGGTCTGAGATAATTAGATTTCGTGATTTTTAATAAATCTATTTGTTTATCCAAATCTAAAAAAATGGCTTATCGTATGCCATAATAAAAACCTCCGATATAAAAAAAGGCACTATCCGTAGATAGCGCCTTTAGTGACCAACGCCCGTAGCGTTGAAGTCAATTCACTATCTATAGTATATCAGATTTGACAAATAATACAACATATGAGTGTATAACAAAAACGCATAATTAGTATTTTGTCAAGGACAAATAAGTGACGATTTAGTAATTATTACAATACATGATGATAAAAATCAATAGTTTCTAACATATCATCAGTAAGTTCTTTCCGTCTTACCATATGTTCAATGAGGTTAACATGTTGGTCAACATGGAAATCTTCATTGATGATATGTAATAATTCATGAGCAACTTCTTTTCTCATATCTTCAATAGACATATTTTTACGGATATAAATATTGTGAACACCTTCATCTTCCCCTGTAGATGTAACAGCTTTCACATTAGGAATATCACATTCAATTATATTCACAATCACACTAACAACCCCTAATAGTATTATTTATTATGTTTAGATTTCAAATATTCGATGTACTTCACGGTTTCTTCCATATCTTCTTTGGAAATGCCACGTGATGCGGAGAATAATAAACGTGCAGAAGGACGAGTGCGAAGGTATTCAGCGTATTCAGCAGTTTCAGAATCCAGATAGTAACCTTGAGGAGTATCATCTTTATCCCAACCAATTAACCATTCTGGCTTTACTTCTAAGATAGGAGCTAATCTATTAATAAAAATCAATAGAAACACTAGCGATTTTACCAGATTCATATCTTTGCATATTACTTTTGCTAATACCTAATCTTGCTCCTAGGTCAGCTAATGTTATGCCTTTTTTTGTTTTCTAATGAATTTAATTCGTTCTCCTATTTCTTTATTTATTGTATTTCTTTCATTGATACTCATAATATGCCTCCAAATAAGAATCGCCCTTACAAACATATATTACAATAAACTTGAATAAAAATTCAAGAAAAAAATTATAAAAACTTTTATAAAAATCTTGCATAGAGTGGTTGACAGGCTTTACTAATAGGCTTATCATGTAATCAGAAACTTGCATGAAATGCAAGGAAAGCGAGGTGAAAAGATGAAACTAGAAAAACTGAAAGGATTGTTGGTAGAACACAAGAAAACATATGCGGATTTAGCAGAACTATTAGGCGTTTCTATTACAACTATTAACAGTAAAATGAATGGGAAAACACAGTTTGATGTAGTAGAGGCTACAATGATTAGTGATTGGCTTGGGTTAGACTGCTCTAGTAGAGTAGATATTTTTTTACATAATAACTTGCATAACATACAAGTTATGGGTTAGAAGAGGTGAAATCACATGAAAGAAATTAAAGAACTAATTAAAAACAGACTAAAAGAGGTATTAACCGTCCCATATAAAGATGATGTAGATGAACAATTGCGTTCACATGCGGTAAAAACATATATCAGCTCAATCATTATGATAGATGACTATATGAAAGAAGAGCAAACCAATAAATGATTTGCTCAACAAGATCTAATCTAAATCGTTAAGAGATTGGTAAATACATTTAGATATAGATTTTTCAAGTATTTGTTTTAATTCAGTTTCAGCATTAGCAACTTGGCCTTTTGCAACATAGTCGATGAAAGTATTCATTTCATGAGAAATACTAAGTTGTCTTAATGCTTTAGTGCAACTGGATTTAATCTCACGTTCGCTAATATTCATATACTCACCTCCTTTTAAGATGAGTATAGCATGAGTGATAGAAATTGAAAGAGGTGAAATAAAATTGAAAACTCCATTACAAATACATATGGAAAATAAGTCAGAAGATGGAGGGAAAACAAATATCAATAAAAAAGAGCCACATGATGCGGCTCAAAAAAAGTGGATTATATTTAGATATTTTAATGCTTTGAAATATAACAAAGACCAATCACTAGAGGAAAACCTACAAGACATAAGATATTGCACAAGAGTTAATTTGGGACTGTTTGTGATTGCAGTGCTCCTAACGATTCTAAATATTACGAGAATATAAAGGTTAATATTGCAATTATTATTGTTGTAAATATACCAATACCAGCTAACCATGCAGCAAATTTACCATATTTAGCAGATTCCTTTGAAATACGAAGACTTTCTTCTGCAAGTTGTAATGCATTATTTTCTTTTTCCAATTGATGCAAGAAATTTAAACCGGATACGGTTAGTTGAAATTCATCAGAATCATCAAAATAATAAGGTGCAAAAAAATCTTTTGGTATAGTTACAAGTTTAAAGTAGGAGTGTATTAGAGAGGTAGTATTAGAGATTGCAGATATACGATCAAAAGAATAAAAGGGTGGTTCAACTTTCTTTTTGGGAGTGTTGGATAAATACAATTGGAGAGTTGCATCGTTCAATATTGATACTTCTGCTTTTAATTCAGCGTAAGTTTTTGACTTCCTATTAATGAATAATATTAATTTCTCTAAATTTTCATTGGTTAGATAATGAGCGTGTGAATCAAAGGAATCAAGTTCTTCTTTATAGTTTAAATACTCTTGTTCAATAGATTTTTGCGATAACTGAAAATTAGAAATCGGTAATGCTTTCATAATCCCCATATTTTTTTGGATGGCATTACTAATAGCTTCGGATTTTTTAAATAAGTCATTAGTGGGTTTCATAAAAGACCTCCTTTTAAATAATTATAGCAATAAGAAAGGATTAATAAAATGGAAAGTGTTCAACCAAAGTATGTGCCTATTAGTACATTAGCTAAGATATGGGGGCGCAGCAGAATGTATATCTACAGAAGAGTAGATATGATCCGCAATGAAGGAAAGTTCAATGATATATGCCTACAATTAGGACCACAACAAACGCTGGTTCATGTAGATAAATTCGAAGTCTGGATGAAGGGCCAGAATATGAAGTGGTTAAAGGGGGCATAATAATGAGAACAAAGCTAGACATTATCACCAACATTCAGTTGGTATTATGGGTAATGATTCTAGGACTATGTGGAGGCATAGAGTTTCTACATGGCTGGAATATATTATTAAACGTTTTAATGATGATACTAACAGGGGCAATCATATTTCTGTTAAGCACATTAAAGGGGGTGATGAAACATGAATACAAAAGAAAGAGGGCTTACGCTGCTAGGAAGATACCTAAAGTTCAATGAGGAAGAAATAGAACTACTAAGAGAAAAGATTAGTTCAATAACTTATAACAGAAAAGGCGGACTACTAAATTTTTCAATTCTAGGAAATGGAAGAATCATTTTTCTAAAACAAAAACAAGATGGTTGGAATATTAGAATCACAGGGAATGGTCCTATACGAGAAGGTGATATATCACTAATGGAATCAGGTAGGTACAACATATGGAGTGAATTAAATGAATAAACCATATTGTGCAATCTGTAATGAAGAAAATAAAAAAAGCCGTGCCTACATTTACTGTAGACAGGCTAAAGGGGCTATATGCATGGAACATTGCGATGCATGTCAGTATTTAGAAGTTGAAAAAGGGGACATGCATTGCAAGTATCCAAGGCAAAAAGAAAAGGCCACTAATTAAAGCAGCCAATTCATGTACGTAAATTACGTAACTAACCTAATGTAATTATATCATACATGGAGCGATAAAGAAAGGAAATACCTGTTATAGAGGTGTTTCTTAATTAACTAGATATAACATATTAATAAATCGACCATGGGAGTAATTACTATGAGGAAGCGAAAAAAAGGCATATCTAAAAATATGATAGAGGTACTTGATTATCATACATCAAGAACATACAGAAAGAATGGCAAGCGTGTGAAAAAGAAAAGCATCACACCAGAAGCCATGAAAAAGCAAAATGAAAAACAAGCAGAAGCAATGCTGCGTATGTTGATTGATAACAATTTCAATACAAATGATTGTTATCTTACTCTTACATATAAAGAACAGCCAGCTACATGGGAAGATGCAAAGAAAGATATGCAGAATTTTATGAGACGGTTAAAACGTAGATATAAAAAACTGGGTAAGGAATTAAAGTACATCTATATTGCAGAGGGAAAAACAAGAATCCACTTTCACATGATCATCAATAATGCTGAATTGTATTCAGATGAAATCAATGAACTTTGGCCACATGGTATGCATAAGCTGATGTTGTATCAAGGTAGGGCAGAAGATGCAATTAGATTGGCAAGTTATTTTGTAAAAGAAAAAAGGAGTGCATGTTATTCAGAAAAAGAAGATGCATTTAAGCGTAGATGGAATAGTAGCAAGAATTTAGAAAAGCCGAAAGTAAAAACGGAAATTCTAAAACCAAGCGAATGGAGAGATTACATTCAGCCACCTAAAGGATATTACGTAGAAACAGATAGCATAGTTGAATCAGTATCTGATGAAGGATATCCATATAGATTTTACAGATTGATAAAGATTGAGGAGGTAACACGTGGAGCTACTAGGATTAGGCATATTTCTAGGGGGAATACTAGGAATGGCGATAGCATCGCTATACATAATTAATAAAGAATGTGAGAAATGGAGAAGAGAAGCATATGCTAAATATAAATCAAGTATTTTTAAGCGGTAATGTAGTAGCCGATGCAGAACTACGATATACAAACAGGTAAGCCAGTACTTACATTTAGAATGGCAACAAATAAATACGTAAATGAAGTACAAAGCACAAGCTATCACAATATTGTGTGTTGGGTTGATGCGGAATTATACAGCGGTTTACGTAAAGGTGATTTTGTAGCCGTAGCAGGTGAGTTACGTTCTAGATCCTATGAAGATAAAAAGGAGAGAAGCGCTACGTAACCGAAGTAGTAGCGCAAAAACCTTACATATGGACTTAAACAAAATGAAAGTCAAAAGTAATTTCAATAATTTTGATGAAGATGAAAAAAATTCCATTTTAGGAGAAAACAATAATGAAACGAGGTAGACCAAAGAAAGTATGTAGTCATTCGTTTGGACCTTTTAAAAAGTGGAGCATTATGGGTAAAAAGATTCATGTCCTAAAAGAAAAAAACATCAATAAAGCTATTTAAGGGAAAAAAACAACAGGTACTATATATTGGCTAAAAAAAGGAAGAATGTAAAGATTGTCCTGCTTATAATCCAGTACGTGTTCAAAACCGATAGGGGGCGAAGTTATGAATCAAGTAACAACACTTTTTTTAGTAGTAATGAGTTTGGGGAACTAAGGACCATTACTATTGAAAATGAAGTGTACTTTGTGGCCAAGAGTGTAGCAAATGCATTGGGATATAAAGATACTGCAGATGCAATCAGAAAACACATTGATGAAGAAGATAAGCTGCGTTGGCAAATTGCCGATACAGGTCAAAACAGAGAGACATATCTTATCAATGAATCTGGATTATATTCGCTAATACTAAAAATCAAAGATGCCAAGTGCGAAGAAATTTAAAAAGGTGGGTAACTAGTGAAGTATTACCACAAATTAGAAAGACTGGTAGTTATGAATTAAACATTCCAAAGACATTACCAGAAGCATTGAGGTTATATGCTGATGAAGTAGAGGCCCATAATCAATCAAAGGCAATCATAGAGCAACAGAAACAACAGATTGCAGAATATGAACCAAAGATAGATTATGTTGATAAAATTCTAAGTTCACAAAAATGCAATGACTGTAACACAGATTGCTGCAGATTATGGATTAAGTGCCATAGCGTTAAATAAGATACTACATGATGACCATATTCAACGTAATGTAAATGGGCAATGGATTTTGTATAGTGATCTAATGCACAACGGATATACAAAAAAACAAAAAAACACATACATATGTAACTTCAGATGGAAGATTAGAAAGTAAAGTATCAACACGATGGACACAAAAAAAGGCAGATTGATGATACATGAGTTATTAAAAAAACGTGGTATTAAAGCCATATGTGAGGAGGTAGCATGAAACCGCTCATATATAAAGGCCTTAGATTAGGAACAAATAAAAACAAAATGGGTGAGTAGTGATGAAATAAAAGCAAAAGCTACTCACAAATTAGATTGTTGGCAATACAAAATGATAACTATGCATGGATACCAATTACAGATGGAACACTATGTAGAGGAAGTGAAGCTAAAGACATCACAGGGAAGAGGATATACGAAAAGGACCATATAGAGTTTAATTGTAAATCAGTACAAGGAACTCCATTGGTAGCGGAAGTATATTACAGTACAGATAAATTTCAATGGCGATGCAAAGCAATCAATCATCAACAATCTGATGCGGTACTAGATTTTGATTTAGCATTTGTTATGAATAACGGAAATGCAAAAGTAATAGGAAATAAATTAGAGGGGTATGAACATGAATGATAGATACAGGAATGTATGCAAAGCACATGATCATATTGTAAAGTGCAGGACTAAAGAAGGGAAAAGGATATTCATACCACGTTGGGGATACGTGATAAATCCTTCTGATAAATTACAAACTGCAAGCATAAAAAGAAACGCTTACAAGGTAAACCGTAAATTTAATCAATGGGCGAGGAAACTATGGATGTACCATGCAGAGGGTGCAAGTTTAGAGAAGTAGCTTGCCATGGCAAATGTGAAAGCTATTTAGAATATAGAAGAAAGCTAGATGAGCAAAATAAAGAGAGATACAAAGAAATTGATACATATAGATATGTAGGGGACAATGTGAGAACGATAAAACATAAGATGCGAAAAGCAAAGTACGGATGCACAGTAAGGGATTGAGGTGGCGCAAATGTTAGTGAAAAATGAAAACGAGTATTGTTGGAGTTTCGATGGTGATGCTGGTAGTCCACAAAGCAGCATTGAAGAGGCTATTGATGACTTTTTAAACTACTATGAAAGCTATTGTTGGGATGATAAGAACAATGTTGAATATTTAGAAGAAGAGGTATTGGATGATTACGTAGAAATAGGGCATCCATACTATTATGTTCCAGAAGTAGATGGTGAGCGTGTAATTTATGATCTTCTAGATAATGACTTACCTGAAGAATTTGCTGAATGTGATTTTGTATATTTTAAAAAGGTAAAGCAAGAACATCTATGTGAATTAAGCAAAGAATTGACAGAAGTATTTAGAAAATGGGAAAAATCACATGGATATGGATATAGCGCATATTTAGTGAAAGAAACAGAACTATATAGAATTGGTGATTATATCGATTCAAACGGAAATTATAAATAGGAGCAAACGATGCAAAGAAAAATGTCATAGGTGCGATAGGCTATATACACCAATAGATCATAATACATGGTGTCCAGATTGTATGGCAGGGAAACCTGTAGTACCACGCAAGACTAAAAAGCAAGTAGAAAAAGAGAACAAAGAACGAATGGAGAGAGTATATAAGTACACAAGATATTGCATTCAGTGTGGAAAGAAGTTCTATACAAATCGAGTAAACAAGACGATATGTGGTGAATGGGAATGTGAAGAAAAGCAACAAAAACAATTATTACAAGCAAGGCGAACAAAAGAACGTGCATTAAGGGGGTTATAGAATGATTAGAGTGTTAAGCATATCATTTGGAGAATATACCAAAGTAACATATATGAAACATAACGGCAGATGTGATGAAACGTATCAATTAAAAACAAAAGACCTGTACAGGCCAGAAATGATACGACAATACGAAAAAATGAAAGAACTATTTTTACAATGGTTTCCAACATTTAAGTTTTCAGCCAACATGTATTACATGGTAGGAATGGGAATTAAATATAACAAGCATGATGATACATTGATTGATAAAGTAAAAGTAACAGGCGGTTTAGAAAATAAAGCAGGTAGTTTGTGTAAGGTAGTGAGTGAATGGCTACCAGTAGGAATAAGTGAAAACAAAATAATCATGGAGTTTCTAAAAGAAAAGGAGTAACACAATAATGAATGGGAGATTGATATATGTAGCGCATCCATTTGGTAGCACAAATGGAATAAATTGTGATGATGTCATAAATAGTAATCAGATGGCAATAGATAAAATTATGAAAGAGTTAGTATTAAAAGATAGAAATAATGTATATCTATCTCCATTACATAATTTCTCTATGTTATATTTTGAAAAAGAGTATGCTAAGGGATTACAAATTTGTTTAGATATGTTGGAAAAGTGTTCAGTATTAATATTATGTGGAGATTGGCAACACTCAAAAGGATGCATTGGAGAATGGGCTTATGCTAATGCAAGAAATATAAAAATATATTCTCTTGAGGAATGGGAAGAATATCTTGATAAGCAAGGGGATATTAGTCGATGACAGGAAGGGAATATTTAATTCAAATAAGAGATACCGATTTGAACATTAGATGTAAGGAGAGGGAAATATTTAGATTGCGACAGGATATAATGAGCCTACAAGCAATTGACTATAGCAAGGAAAGAATTAGTGGCGGTCAACCAATAACCATCGCAGATAAAGTTGCAAACCTTGATGCGGTTACAGATGAGATTATGAAAGAATGGAGTACATACCTACAAGAGAGAGAACGAGCAAGGTTTATGATCAATCAAATTCGCAGTACAAAACAAAGGACGGTATTAGTAGATAGGTACATTAATGGATGTACATGGGAAAAGGTAGCAGAACTAATTGATTGTTCAAGGCAGAATGTTCATAATCTACATAAAAGAGCAATCAAAAATTTTGAGGAAATTTATAAAAAGGTTGCTATTATTTGACACTCTATATATGAGATACTGTATGTGGGCATGAACGGGTTGAACACGTCAAGCCTCCTAAAAAAACTACATACCCTAAAAGGACTTCATCATAATTGGTCGCATAACACGATATGATGCGGTCCTTTTTGGTTTATAAGAGGAAATATGAAGCACAAAAGAATTATATCGAAGAAAACAATTAATGAGATACGCTCTACACGATGTGAAATTTGCGGTCAAAGGACAAACATTGAACCGCATCATATTAATACACGTGGAAGTGGTGGCGGTGATATTAGAGAAAATCTAATCCAACTATGTACACAATGCCATATCAATACACATAGTGGACAACATCCAACAAAAGATGATTGCTTAAAAAAAGTAGCAGAGCGTGAAGGTATTACATATGATGAAGTATATGCTATTAATAGGAAAGCCATGGGGTATGAGGTATAAAATTTAGTAGCCTAGAAAAAAGGGGGGGGGGTTTATAAAAAATGGCAAAGGAGTATTCTAAAAACTTCTATAATTCATATAGATGGAGAAGATGCGCAAAAGCATATGCAGAATCAAAATTATATATATGTGAAAGATGCCATGGGTTAAAAAGCGTAAACAAGGTTGACGGAACTAGACAACGTTGGGTAGTGCATCATAAAAAACCTCTAAACCCCAATAATATTAATAATGATGAAGTTGCTTATGGATGGGATAACCTTATGTTCTTGTGTATTGAATGCCATAACGCAATACATGCAGAACTAGATGCGCTGGCAGTACCAAATGGAATTACTAGCGGTGCAAGTCTATTGATTAAGCCTACACGTGATTTGATATTTAATGAGATGGGCGATTTAGTTGCGGTAAATGATAATGAATATGATAACGATTAACTCCCCCCTCATATTTTTATACAGAAAATATTTTTTCTACACCGGGGCAGCAGTTTCGTTTAAAACACAGGTCGCACATGTGAGGGGTGTGGTTAACAAAGGAGTGATAGGAGTTGACAAATGAAGAAAAAGAAAAAATAAAAAAGAAGAGAATTACAGAATATAACAAGATTTTTTTCAAGGAACTTCCACAAGAAAAAAGAAAAAAAGTTGATTAGAAAAATCAATTGAGCAAGCTGTACACATGGAAATGCAGTTAGATGAACTACAAATTCAATTAGAAAAAGTAGGATTTGTGGAAGAATATTGCAATGGAAACAATCAATTTGGTAAAAAAGAATCGACTGAATCAAAGGCTTATAACACGTTGATGAAAAACTATATTGCCATCATAAAAGTACTGTTGAGCGAATTACCACAGACTAAAAATGAAGATGATGATGAAGGATTTAAGAAGTTTATTATGGAACGTGTTAGACGATGAACCCAATCAGAGAATACTATAACCAAATCATTGATGGTGAAATAGTTGTATCTGATCGTGTTCGTAGGATATATAAGCATTTAGTCGATAAGTTAGAAAACCCAAGTCAATATATCTATGATAAGGACAGGGCAGAAGTTGCAATTGATTTCATTGAGCTGTTTTGCAAACATTCTAAAGGTAAGTGGGCAGGAAAACCAGTAATCTTAGAATTATGGCAGAAAGCAATGATTGCTGCATTATTTGGCTTTGTTGATAAAGATACAAAAGCAAGGCAATATCAAGAACTCATATTGATAGTGGCACGTAAAAAAACGGTAAGTCCACTGTAGCGGCCGCAATAGGCCTTTTTGTTGGTTGCGGATGGTGAAATGGGATGCTGAAATATATAGTGCTGCAACAAAAGCGTGACCAAGCAAAAAAATTATATGGGATGAAGCGGCTAAAATGATAAAAAAGTAAGTCGCTTAATAAAGTTTGTCATATTCGTGTTAACAGAATTTTGTGTGATGTAAATGATGGAAAGTTTGTACCGCTTGCATCAGATTCTAATAATCTTGATGGGTTAAATGTTCATGGAGCATTGATTGATGAACTGCATGCTATCAAGGATAAGAATTTATATGACGTAATCGTTGATGGTATGAGCGCACGTGAACAACCACTAACCATTATTACTAGTACTGCTGGTACAGTTCGTGAAAATATTTACGATATTAAATATGATGAGGCTTGCCAAATTGTAGATGGGTATGATGATGAGCAAGGTTATAAAAATGAACGTATCTTACCAATAATTTATGAGTTAGATAGTAGAAAGGAATGGACAGATCCTAATTGTTGGGCAAAAGCTAATCCGGGACTAGGAACAATAAAAAGCATTAGCCAATTAGCTGAAAAAGTTAAATCAGCACAAAATAATCCTATTCATGTTACAAATCTACTAACAAAGGACTTTAATGTTCGTGAAACATCATCAGAGGCGTTTTTAACGTTTGAACAATTAAACAATATAGCAACATACGATATTGCTAAATTAAAGCCAAGATATGGGATAGGTGGAATAGACTTATCAGCAACTACAGACTTAACATGCGCCACATTGTTATTCATGATACCTAATGACCCTGTAAAATATATCAAGCAAATGTACTGGATACCAGAAGATTTATTTGAAAAAAGAGTGCAAGAGGATAAAGTACCGTATGATGTGTGGTATAAAAGAGGGTTTATACGGAAATCACCGGGCAATAGAATTGACTATAGGCTAATTGTTGATTGGTTTAAAGAAAGACAAACGGAAGATGATATTTACTTATATAAATGTGGGTATGACGGATGGAGTGCTACATATTTTGTAGAAGATATGAAATCAGAGTTTGGGCGGTCTGTAATGAATCCAGTCATTCAAGGTAAGAAAACGTTGAGCGGACCAATGAAAGCATTGGGCGCAGAACTGGAAGCAAAATTAATCAACTATGATAACAATCCAATATTGAAATGGTGTATGGCTAATGTGGAAATAGATGTAGATCGTAATGGTAATATTCAGCCAACTAAATCCATTCATGCAAAGAAAAGAATTGATGGATTTGCATCTATGTTGGATGCATATGTTGAGTATGAACGAAATCAAGAAGATTACCACAATGTAATTTAAGAAAGGAGGTGAGATAATGAACTATCGAAATATCTTTAATAAAATATTTGGATTTGGCAATACTGATAAAGCTAATTTAACTGGGGCAGAGTTCTTAGATGGATATACGAATGTATTTACCCCTTTTAGTGGAGTGCCATATACAGATACCACGTTTAGAGATTGTACAGATACGATTGCTAGACATTTAGGTAAAATGAAGCTTAAACATATCAGACGAACAAGTGATGGAATGGTACAAGGTTCTATATCTATTAACCACATATTGGGAACAAGACCAAATCCATTTATGACGGCAAGTGAATTTTTAGAAAAAGTAGTTGCACAATATTTCAATTACAATAACGCATTTATTTATGTAAAACGTGATGTAAATGGCGTGATTGAGGGCCTATATCCATTAGACTTTGGAAGTGTAGAAGTTAAAGTGGATAAGGATAACAATTTATATGTTAAATTCCAATTTATTAATGGCAAAAGTATGACTGTACTGTATGATGCGGTTATTCATATTAAACGGCATTTTAACAGTCATCAGCTATTTGGTGAAGATAACTCAAGAGCCTTAAAAGAGGACTTGGATTTATTGCATGCAGTAAAGGCCGCAATTATAAACTCTGTAAAAAATGGTAACTCGTTACGTGGGATTATCAATTTTGAAGGTACAGTACGTGAAGATGACCAACAGGAACTATGGAAGAAGTTTACTGATCGTTATGTATCAAATGCAAATGGTAGTGGGATTGCTACGTTGGATAATAAAGCAACATTTCAACAGTTAACAACAACTATCAGCACCTTTAATAAAGGTCAAATGGATTTTGCAAGAGACATGGTGTATAAGCACTTTGGTTTGAATGAAAAGATTGTAAGTGGTAATTACACAGAAGATGAATATATAGCGTTTTATGAATCTGTATTAGAACCAATTGCTATTAAATTAACGCAGGAATTTACAGAAAAACTGTTTACAAGCCGCGAAAAGGGACATGGAAATGAAGTGATAGTTGAAAGCAATAGATTATCTTATATGTCTGTAGCAAGTAGGATTAAATTTGTCAAACGCTATTGCCTACAGGGGCTGTTACAGTAAATGAAATTCGTGAAATCTTTGGTTATGAAGGTGTTGAAGGTGGAGATGAACGTCTTGTAAGTTTAAACTTCGCTAAGTATAAAGACCTTTCAGAATATCAAATAAATGCATCGAAAGGAGGTGATACAAATGAGGAAGAACCGAAAAATGGAACACCGAATGATGACGGTGCAAGCGATACAGAATGATACTGATGATATTCAAACACGAACAGTAGAAGGATATGCTGCAGTGTTTAATGAAGAAACGCTAATTTGGAAATCTGAATATACTGGGTATGAATATCGTGAAGTGATTTTACCGGGCGCATTTGATAATACTGATTTTAGTCAATGCGTATTGAATTACAATCATGGCGGTATGCTATTTGCCAGAACCGCTAGTGGAACATTGCAGTTAACTGTTGATGAAAAAGGATTGAAATTGACAGGTGATATAGCAGACACTTCGATTGGAAATGATGTGTATTCTTTAATTAAACGTGGTGATCTAAACAAAATGTCATTCGCCTTTATTGTTAATGGTGAAGAAGAAGAGATTGACCGAGAAAATAAAGTATACACACGAAAAATCAAATCAGTAAAAGCGGTATATGACGTATCTATTGTAGATAACCCTGCATATAAAGGCACATCGGTTAGTGCTAGAGCAAATGGGGACTATGAGAGATATGAAGATATCGAAAAAAGAAAACGGCTAACATTGTTGGCAATGACATAAAAAAGTATTAGACACGCAGTAAGCGTGTTTTTTTATTAACTAAAAGGAGAGATAATATGAATCGTTTGGAACAAATTAGACAACGTAGAGCAGAATTGCGTGCGATGTTGGAAGATACTACACAAGTTAACTTGAATCTTGATGAAATCGAAACTGAGTTACGTGAATTGGAAGCAGAAGAAACTGAACTCGAACGTAGAACAGCAATTTTAAATACTGTTCCTACTGCTACTACAGTGCCTGTACCTGTAGCAGAACAACGTACACAAGGTGCAGAAGTATTTGATTCCATGGAATATCGTAATGCATTCATGCAATATGTAATGAATAACACACCAATTCCTGCAGAATTACGTCAAAATGAAAACACATTAACTACAGATATTGGCGCAGTAATTCCACCAACAGTTTTGAACAAGATCGTTCAAAAAATGGAAGTGTTGGAATGGTATTACCATTAGTTACCAATACAAACTTTAAATCTGGTCTTGCTATTCCTACAAATAATGTAATGCCTGTAGCAACATGGGTGGCAGAAGGTAAAGGCTCTGAACGTCAAAAAGCAACGCTTGGTAATATTCAGTTTGGCCACTTTAAATTACAATGCCGTGTATCAATTTCTTTGGAAACATCTGTAATGGCATTATCCGCTTTTGAAAATATGATTTCCAATAATGTATCTAAAGCCATGGTAAAAGCAATTGAAAATGCAATTATCAATGGTACAGGTAATGGTCAGCCAACAGGGATTTTAAAAGATGCAGCCGCTGGTGTGAAGGTGGAGGTTAAAGACTTTGACTATGCAACACTAGTTAAAGCAGAAGCTGAATTGCCTGTTGAATATGAAGAAGGTTCTGTATGGGTAATGACAAAGAAAACATTCATGAATATTGCAGGTATGACAGATAAAAATGGACAACCAATTGCACGCGTTAACTATGGTATGGGTGGAAAACCTGAACGCTCTATTCTTGGTCGTGGCGTATTGATTGTACCTTATCTTAAAAACCTTGATGCGGCTGCAGTTGGTGATATTGTAGCGTTCATTTATCGTTTTGAAGATTATGCATTGAACACTAACTATCAAATTGGTGTAAAAACATATGAAGATAATGAAACAGATGATATTGTTCGTAAATCTACAATGATTTGTGATGGCAAACCTGTTGATACAAGTTCTTTGGTTAAATTAGCTAAGAAAGCATAGGTGTAATGTATGTTGACGGTAGCGGATGTAAAACTATACCTACGAATAGATGAAGATATTACAGAAGATGATGTATTTATTGAGGAATCTATAAATGCCGCTATCACGTACATTGAGCAAATGACTGGAAAACCATATATTGACGATCCACTATATCGTAGAGCCGTACAATATATGGTTGCTCATTGGTACGAAAATAGGGAAGCAACCTCATCTAAAACATTTGTACATGATTTGCCATTTACGCTAGGGCCATTAATTCGCCATATTGCATTATCTAAGAATTATCCAAGCGAGGAGACATAAAATGCTAAATATGGACGGAATCGGAAGATTGACGAAAAGAATTGAAGTACTAGCGTATCAAGATATTGAACACGATGGAATAACTAAACAAAAACTGGTTAGGTTGATACCTAATAGAATTTGGGCAAGGATAGAACCATTGCGTGGTAGGCAATATCTTGAAATGTATAAAGAAAAAGTAGACGAATTATATAAAATTACAATCAGATATAGAGCTGGAATAACTGATGGTGTGCTAATTAAATATAAGGATGTAGTCTACAAAGTTAAAACTGTAATTGATCCATATGAAGAACATACAAAATTAGAATTGATGTGCCATATCTATAAAAGAGGGAAATAATGAATATTAAAACCTTCATGGGGAGATTGGATAAATATATTAAAGAGTATCCTGTAGAAACAGAAAAAGCGATGCGTAAAGAAGCTAATCGAATGAAAAAAGAATTAGTAAGCGCATCACCTGTAGGTAAAGGGAGAAAACGGAAAATTTCAAAAAGTTGGAAAATGACTATTAATGGCAGCAGTAGTAGAAACACTAGAAGCAACTTTACGGAATACATCACCTCATTTTCACCTAGTAGAGCGTGGGCATGTCATGAAAACTATGCATGGGAAAATAAAAGGATTCAAACAGGGGACATTTTTCTTTAAAAGGACGGTTGAAAAAAATCGAAATGATATAAGAACAGCTGTTGGTGAACACATGTTTAAAATATTGAGGAAGAAAATAAAAGATGGCTAACCGATTATCACAAGCGGCAATATGGAAAGCTGTAGCAAAGAAAATACATGAAGAATATGGATGCACGGTATATAGTGATGAAGTTTTAGAAGAATTCACTATGCCGTGCTTTTTTGTAAAACTTTTAATGAGTTCAGAAATGCAAACAAAGAATTTCATTAAAAGAAATGTAACTATTATTGCTACATATTTTCCAAGTAATGAATATAAGGATGAAGAACACTATTTAACAGTGTTTGATAAATTCTTATTATTATTTCAAATGGGTTTTCCTGTTGGCGATCGTTATTTACATGTAGATGATATTCAACAAGATAGAGTAGGAGAAGAAGATGATATTCTTCAAATTACAATGGATATTACATTCATGGATACAACAGGACGTATTGAAAGAATGATAGAAGAAGGAATCACAATGGGTGATGTTAAATTAACAGTAGAAGTGGAGGATAAATAATGGCTAAATTAGGAATGCCTACAGTTGTAGTTAAATTTATTGAAGCTGGTATTGAAGCCATTCAACGTTCCCAAAGGGGAATTGTTGCATTAATTTTAGAAGATACTAAACAGGTAATTGATAAATTAGCAACAAAAACAAATGGTCATGAAGTATTACCTAATCCATTTTTGGTATATACAGTAGATGATATTCCAGAAGAATTATCAGATAAAAACAAGGATTACATTTTAAAAGCATTGAAGGGTTACAATAAACCACCATTAAAAATTGTTGTGTATATGATGCAACAAGGTGGTGATAAAACTGGTGCTGATAGATTCCAAGAACCATTAAAAGCAATGCTTACAGAACGATTTGATTATTTAGCAATTCCAACAATTGAAAATGCTCAATTGGAATATGTTGCAACGTGGGTAAAAACAGCACGTGAAAATAAGTTCAAAAAAATTAAGGTTGTATTACCGGGTTCTAATGCAGATTATGAAGGTGTAATCAATTTTGGTAATACAAAAGTGTTTACAGCTGATCGTGAATATAAACCAGCTGAATATACTGCACGCATTGCAGGTCTTGTGGCAGGCACAAATATGACGCAAAGTGCTACATATGCACCATTAGGAGAAGTCATTGATTGTGATAGACACACTCAAGATGAAATGGATGCAATGGTAAATGAAGGTAAATTCTTCATTTGGTATGATGGCGAAAAGTTTAAAATGAGCCGTGCTATGAACTCTTTGGTAACAACAAGCCAAGGGAAACTAGAAGGATATCAAACAATCAAAATTGTAGACATTATGGATATGATTTATGACGACATCAGAAAAACTGCACAAGATTCTTACATTGGCAAATATACAAATGATTATGAAAATAAATGTTTGTTGATTAGTGCAATTTTAGGTTATTTCAAACAATTGGAAAATGAACGATTGCTACAAAAAGATTACTCTACATGTGAAATTGATTGTGAAGCAGTTCGAACATACCAATTATCACATGGCTTATTCACAAAAGAAGAATTAGCAAAAATGAGTGATGATGAAGTTAAAAAATTGGATACTAAGAAGATTGTATTCTTAAAAGCAAAAGTAAGACCGCTTGATGCAATGGAAGATATCCAATTACCAATTAATATTTAATAGGAGGGACACATGGAGAATTTTGCAGCGCAACAGGTAATGACAGGCTCTCATGGGCAAGTGTGGTTAGATGGTTCTTTGGTATCGCAAGCTACCGCAGTTAAAGCTACAATTAAATTAAGCAAAGAAGAAGTTAAAAAAGCCAAGACAATGAGTAAACAATATAAATATGTTGGTTATGAAGGTACAGGCAGTTTAACTATGAACAAAGTATCTTCTTTGATGATTAGTAAAATGGCTGAAAATCTAAAAAAAGGTAAAGCCACTGTATGCCAATTAGTAATTCAATTAGATGATCCTGATGCTAAAGGTGTAGAAACAGTAACATTGTATGATGTAACATTTGATTCCTTAGACCTTGCCAACTGGAAAGTAGGCGCATTGGTAGAAGAATCTGTAGACTTTACGTTTACAGAGTTTGATGTGATTGATAAAGTGGAGGACTAATAGATGAGCAATATCATTGACAAATTAATGGAGAAAGACCTAGATACATTAAAAGAGGCAGCTAAAAAGGACCTAGAAATCACTCGATTATCAAAAGTTTTTAATGAACCTTTTACTGTTACAGTAAAGGAAATTAGTTATAAGCGTATTACAGACCTTCGCATGTTAGCTACTGATGATGGTGTAGCCGATGAAAGTCAATTTTTACAGTTTGTTGTAACGGATGGCATTGTTTCTCCAGATTTTGGAACGAAAGAATTATTACAAAAATTCCAAGTTCCATCCAAACAGGCATTATATACAAAGTTATTTAAAGCAGGTGAATTGGAGTTGATTGCACGTGAAGTATTAGCTCTATCTGGATATGGTGATAAAGCCATTAAAAAAGTAATTAATGAAGTAAAAAACTAATATATTCCGATGGTGATGTAAATCTTGCCTATTACATGTATGTCAATCATGATGTAATGCCATCGGAATTTCACAAAATGGGGCATGGGGAACGTGTAGTTCTCCGTGCTTTTATGTTGCAAGAAATTAAGGACAGAGAGGAGGCGAAAAAAGGATGAGTGAAGTAATTGATTTGGTGATGCGTTTACATGATGGTGTTACATCAGTATTATCTGGAATTAATTCACAAATGGCTGCAACTGCTAATATGGCAGATAGGCAAGGTAGAAAACTGCAGAATATAGGCAGAGGGATAAGTGGAATTGGTAATGCACTAATGCCTGTATCTGCTGCTATTGTTGGGATAGGCGCCGCCTCTGTTAAAGCTTTTGTTGGTTTTGATTCTGCTGTTACTTCTGCTGGTGCTAAAGCAGGAGCAACACATGATGAAATGATTAAATTGAGAGATGTTGCAAAACAGTTAGGAGCGGATTTCCCTATAAGTGCTACACAAGCAGCGGAAGCGATGGATGGATTAGCTGCAAGCGGTATGAATGCAAATCAAATTATGAGTTCATTGCCATCAATTGTAGAAGCATCTGTTGCATCTGGTGAAAACTTGGAAACAACAGCAAGCATTGTATCTGGCGCATTAAATACATGGGGACTACAAGAAGGTAATGTAGCAGAGAATGCAACACGTATGGCCGATGTAATCCAAATGGCTGCTAACAAATCACGATTAGATATGATTGGGTTTGGCAATGCAATTCAATATGCAGGTGCACCAGCGGCTGCATTAGGAATATCTGTAGAAGAATTATCTACATCATTAGCTATCATGAGTAATAACAATATTGAGGCATCAACGAGTGGCCGTGCATTACGTATGATGTTAAGTAGATTAATAGACCCTCCAAAAGAAGCCGCACAAGCATTACAAAAACTAGGAATTGTCACTACTGATTCACAGGGAAAATTTATTGGCCTTGGTAAAGTATATGATCAATTGCGAACTAAAATGCAAGGACTAACAGAAGCTGAAAAATTTAAGTTGGCAGGTGATATTGCAGGAACAGAATCTACATCTGCATTATTAGCAGTATTGAACACTACTAAGGAAGCATACGATGATATGCGTAGTTCAATGGATTCTGCAACAGGTTCATCTAAAGCACAAGCCGATATAATGAAGAAAACATTGCTTGGGTCATTCAAGGATTTAGAAAGTAAAGTAGAGGCGTTAGCTATTAGCTTTGCTGATGTATTGCAGCCTAGGGTACAGAAGGTGGCTGACACAATCGGTAATCTAGCTAAATACTTTACTAATTTAAGTCCAGCCATTAAAAATACGGCAATTGATGTAGGCCTTAGTATTGTAGGCTTTACTGCTTTTGCTAAAATATTAGGGCCTATTACAAGTGGAATTGGCTCATTGATGCGGACATATGCTAATGTTGGTAAAGTATTACGTGGACAAAGTATCAATAATAAATTATTAGAAGTATCTGTAAAGGGTATTGCCAGAGCTTTTAGTGGAATTGGTAGTATAGTGATGAGAGTATTACCAATGATAGGAAGATTAATTCCATTAGTCTTGACAGGACCTGTAGGAATTGCAATTGGTGTAGTTGCATTGTTAGGATTAGCAATTTACAAAAACTTTGACAAAGTAAAACCGATATTAGAGGGAGTAGGACAATCGTTTATAGGTGTTGTAAACATAATAAAAGGTGCAATCAATCGAATTATCGTTGCAGTACAACCTATAGTATCAAAAGTAGCAAGTGCATTTGGTAAATTAACTAATCAAGTGGCTACATCATTTGGTAGGATTTATCAATTAATGTCTCCTTTCTTAAATATTATTTTCACTGTTGTAAGTAAAGTAGCTAAGGTTTTGATTGGTGGACCGCTTGCAGTAGCATTAGGGGCATTAGTAGTTGGCTTTAATGTAGCGGTAGCAGGAATTACAGGGATTCTTACTTTTGCATTAATGTAATTGAAGGCATTTTAACAGGGATTACAAGTGTGTTAAGTGGTATTACAGATTTTATTGTTGGGGTATTTACTGGTAATTGGAGCATGGCGTGGAATGGCATCGTTCAAATATTTGAAGGTATAGTAACACCAATTAAATCCATATTTACAGGGGTAATAGATGGCATTAAAGCAGCAATAAATAGTTTAATTTCTGGTGTAAATGGAATATCTGTAGATATTCCAGACTGGGTGCCGGGTGTAGGTGGCTCTCATTTTGGGCCATTAAACATTCCGTTATTATACTCTGGGACTGATAACTGGAAAGGTGGCCCTGCTATGATTCATGATCGAGGGGCTGAAATAGTAAACTTACCAAGTGGAGCACAAGTAATACCGCATGCACAGTCATTGAATACTGCATATAATCAAGGGAAACGTAGTTCATCTAGTAATAGCATCAATGTAAATATAGCGAATCTTAATGTTAGAAATGATGGGAAATCTGTAGAAGAGTTGACATTTGAAATTGCAGAACAAATTCATTACCAATTACAAAAACGTTCTATTAATAGAATGGAGGGAGCTGTATAATGTCTTTTTTTGATGCAATTATGAGTTTCTTTGGTGGTAAAGGAATACCACAAGGATGCCAATTTACATTATCATGTGCAGGACAAAATATAGTATTGCCAGTAACACCAGCTTCATTTAAAGTTGGGAGAACATACAATAATAGCACGTTAAATATAAATGCAATTGGAGAAATTAATATGTTAGGGCAAAAAGAGGTCTTCAAACATTATCATTTGAAGGCTTTTTTTCCTGCACAAAAAAATATGAATGGTCAGAAACGAATGAAACAAACCTTATAACCTAGTAAGAAAAAAATAGATGGATTTGCTACAAGTGGTAAGCCGTGTAAGATTTCAATTTCAAATACTTCAATATCTATGTACTGTACAATTGAAGCATTTAATCATGATGAGCATGATGGTACTAGTGATGTATATTATGAAATGACACTCAAAGAATATAGGTACATAAAACCAACATCAGAGATAAAAAATGATACTACAGGCTTATATAGTAGAATTGCCGAAGCACCAGAAGAGCAAGCTGTAACATCATATCCACAAGAACATTTCATGGATACAGCTAATAAGGCAGTATCAAAAAAATAATGCCAATTGCTGAACAAGGCAAAAAGGCATTAAACATGTATAAGATGATGGTTAAAGCTGGTAAAAGTCCAATTGGTGCAGTTTTAAAAGTATCTAAGCGGTCATTAAAAATGAATGGTAAGGAGTGGCCACTATGATTACATTAATAGAACATATTAATGAAAAGGATGAAAGAGTAGATATTACACATCTTATTTCTAAGTTTACATGGAGCGGTGATAGAGAAGAAGCTGCAAGAAAGTTAGAGTTTTCATATGCTTACAACCCTAAAGATATATCATTTCCGAATTATTTAATTGATTTAGGTGATCGTATTGAAGTGACAGTAGATAATGCAAAGATATTTACTGGACGTGTTTTCTTTAGAAAAAGAAATACAAATGACAATACATATGATATTACTTGTTATGATGGGATGATATACCTAGCAAAGTCTAAAGTAAGTTTAGTTTTTAATGCTACAAATGTAGTTGATGCTTTCAAGCGTGTATGCGCAGAGGTTGAAGTACCTGTAGGGACCTTACCAGATGTACCTACAGTAGTAAACTTTGTGGCAGATAAAAAAACATGTACAGAAGTTTTTCAAATGTTGTTTGAGAAAACAAAGGCTGATATTCAAAAAGATTACACAGCCATATTACTAGCAGATGGAATTAATTTGGTAGAAAAAGGAACAACCATTGAAGAGTATATAGCTAGGGATACATACGATGTAATAAGTTCATCACATTCTGAATCAATTGAGGAAATGGTAAACAGAGTAAAAACTGTTGACGCTGCAGGCAATGTGATTCGAATAGATAATGAAGATGCATTAATTAAAAAGTATGGTATTTTCCAAGATATTTATAAAAATCAGCCAGAACCAAAGGAAAAGAAAGCTACTAAAAAGAAAAAGGCTACTAGTACAAGTACACCAAAGAAACCCAAGTTTCCTGTTGATAATGTGGCAAAAGCCAAAGCAAAAATCAAAGGAATCAAAATGGAATCAAGTATTTCTGCTATAGGTAATATGCAATGTATAGCAGGGTATTCTGTAGTAATTGAGGAAGAACAGCTAAAAGGAGTATTCTTCATTAAGTCAGATAATCATACATTTGAAAATAATACACACATCATGGAATTAAATTTAGAGTACATTAGAGAACCAGAGGAAGGAGAGGGTGAAAGTGCCGAAGAAAAACAATGATCCTTATGCAGGAATATTAGGTATCATGAGCGATGTAGGTGGAAACGCTGGAAAGCAAGCGATGCCGGGAATTGGTACTATAGTATCACCACCTCCAAATTTGGTGGTATCGTTCAATGGAATGGAGTTAAACAGTAATTTTTTATGGGTAGATGAATATTGGTTACAAGGTCATTATAGAGAATCTAAGGGGCATATTGTAAGCGAAACACAACCACGCAGCGGTGGCGGTGGCTATGCAGAATTTGCTAGTCATACACACGCTATTCATAATGATTACACAAAAACTAGAATCATGACTGATACATGGCATGTAGGAGATAAGGTAATGCTAATTCCAATAGTAGGGGATGATGAAAGTACAGCAGAGCAATATTTTGTATATGGAAAATGTAGGAGGTTAGACGGCAATGAGTAATCCATTTATGAAAGGGAATACACCAAGTAGTATTGACGTTCAAAAAAATCTACCATTATGCAAGGAACTAGCTTGGGACTTTCAGAGAGATACATACCAATATGATAGAAATGGCAATCATAAATATGTAACAGGTAATGACGCTATCAAAGTATGGGTTTGGAAAACCTTGAGAGTAGAGAGGTACAGATATAGAGCATATTATGATGATTATGGTATTGAGTTTGAACAGTTTATTGGTAAAAAGCCAAATGATACACCTAGTCAATATGAACTGTTTGAGTATGTAAAGGATGCGTTATTGGTTAACCCATACATTATAAATGTAGATGCTGTAGATGTAATTCAAGAACATAAAACTATTACATTACAAATTGAATTACAAACAATATATGGGCCAAATACGATAGGAGTTGAAGTATAATGCTAGAACCACAAAGTAAGCAAGATGTGCTAGGACGGCTACTAGCAGATTTCAAAAAAATAGATAAAGAAGGATTGAGTATACATGAAGGAACATTTGTATTTGATACATTAAGTTCAAATGCGGTTGAGTTTGAAAAATCATATGCGGAAATGCAATTGATACTTGATGCGGCTTTCCACAAACTGCATGGGGCGAATACTTAACACGTCATGCGGAATCTCATGGGGTATTTAGAAAAAGTGCAACACAAGCTAATGTAATGTTAACTATTACTGGAACTGCAAATACAGTAGTACCAAAAGGAAGTTTATTTGGCACAGATAATGATGAAACCTTTAGAACCACTATTGAAATTACGCTAGGTGAAACTGGAAGTGGGAAAGTATTGGCGGTATCAGAGCTAACAGGTAAATCATTAAATGTAGGAGCTAATACAATTACAGAAATAGTAGGTGGGATTTATGGAGTAAGTACAGTTAACAATGAAGCGGCTGCATATGATGGATATGATGAAGAAACTGATGCGGAACTACTAGATAGATTATTATTGAAAGTAAGAAAACCAGCAACAAGCGGTAATGCATATCACTATGAACAGTGGGCAAGATTAGTTAATGGAGTATTTTTAGTAAAAGTAATCCCATTATGGAATGGACCGGGAACAGTAAAAGTTATTATTATCAACAATGAGCGTGAAAGTGCGAGTACAGAATTGATTGAAAAAGTTAAAACTGTAATTGCAGAAAATGCACCAATTGGAGCTACTGTAACAGTAGTTACACCAACGATACTTGATATTAATATAGAGTTAACGGTAACTAAGGGGAAAGCTGAAATAGAAGCTATTAAAAAAGTACTAAATGAAGAGTTTAAAAAGCAAATCTTCAACGGTACATATGTATCATATGCTAATATTGGCAAGGCTATTTTGGCCAATAAAGAAACAGGAGTATTAGATTATCGTGAGTTAAAAGTAAATAATGGTGTTACCAACATTGGTATTACAAATGAACAATTACCAACAGTTAAAGAGGTGATCGTACATGAGTGATTTTATAAGATGGAAAGAGGTGGATATATTAGCATATCTACCTTTTTTTATTGCAAAAGATATGGAGTTTAAGGCAATAAGTGATGCGGATAGTAGAGAGCATGAACGCATTAGATTATTGTTAATGGAATTATTGAAACAAGATAATATCCAAACGGCAACATATGCATTAGATAAATGGGAAGAATTTGTTGGGATTAAACCTAAAAACAATAGTTTTAAGGATAGAAGAAATCGTGTGATTGCAAAGTTAAATACTTCAAATAGCAGCACAAAGAATATCTTGAAACTATTGCTAATAAGTTTATATCTGATAAGTCTGCTGAAATAATTCCATATAACGAAAAATATATGATGGACTTAAGCTTTACAAAGGACATGTGTGATAACATAGATGATTTACACAGTGCAATTGAAGAATTTAAACCAGCACATATTGGATATACTGTTTGGGAAGAACAAACTGTTGCGCAAAACTTAATAATTACATCATTAGTAGGAGCACAGGAAGAAACCGTGATAGGCATGATAGAACCATTAGAGAATATTGAGATTGAACACAGTATCTATTATGGGAATGCCATTGGGATAGAAGAAGTAACTATGATAGGAGGTTAATATGGCACAATTTCCGGGATTAAGCTTGACTGTTCAAGGAAATAAAATGATCCTTAAATCATCAACTGGTAAAACAGAGGACAGACTAATTATTACAAAGGCGGTAATTGGTGATGGGCAGCTAACAGCAAGTATTGATGGTTTAACAGAAATAGTTAGTAAAAAATTAGAAATAGGGTTAAGCCAAGTAAAAGAAGTTGCAAATGGACAAATGCAATTGCAATTTAATTTTGATAATAGACAAGTAGAAACTGGCTTTTTTTGGCGAGAAGTTGGATTATATGCAAAAAATGGTGATAGTGGGGAAGAAAAACTTATTGGCTATTCTAATGCCAAAGGTTTAACTTCATATATTCCAGATAAAACTAATATTATTCCAATGCAACGTTTAGTAATTGCTTTAGGGGTGGGAGATAATCCAAACGTAAAAGGAGAAGTAGATTTTTCCAGCTCTATTACTTTAGAACAATTGGAAACAGCAATTGACACACACAATAAAGCAGAAGAAGCACATAAGGAACAATTTAAAGCAATTAATGAAAAGATTGCTGCAATAGAGGATTCCAAAGTAGCTAAAACATCTGCTGATTATATTAAATCATTAGTAACTAATACGAATGGATTAGAAGCTACAAAAGGTAATGGTACAAAAGAGTTATTAAAATTACTAACTAATGTAGATAGTGATGATAAACAAGGACTAGCACCAACATTATCTTTGGTAAAAACTCTATTAAGTAGTCTAAATATTAAAAATGGGCAAGATGTAGTAAAAGCCTTGAGGGGACGAAACATTAAAAAAAGTCTTGGGAGTACGGTATGATTTATCGAATCCAAATGCTTGGTATGTCAGCTTTTGGCAAGTTGTTTGGGCAGTTTAATTATCCAAGGGGAAAAAATTTGTCCCCGAAATTGCATCTATAACATGTCCCATTCAGTTTTAACAAATACGTTAATATTCTTGATATGATACTAGACCAAGATGGATGAGTGACTAGAAATACAAATCAATCACAAATTTAAAATTCACTTATATGACTGCACTAACTATGTAATCGCATATAGTTGGATTGCTATTGGTAATTAACCAAGGGGGAAATGATAGTGATACCCAAGCATATTACGATATAGGAAGTCAGCAAAGACAAGAGCAGTTTACATTTCCTATATCGTTTAAATCCAAGCCATTATATGTACATCCATATGCAATTAATAAAGTAGAATTAAGGCATTTATCACGAATTGGAATTAGTGATAGCCAGATTACATCAACAGGATTTGCATCGGTTATTAGTGAGAATTCTAATGTAATAGAACAGATTAAAATGAGGTATATTGCTGTAGGAGTTTAAATACCCACAACACACCATTCAATAATCGAGTCAGATTTCAACATTGTTTGGTAACTAGAATGCACTTCATAACGCATATCAGTCCTAGATATTCTTCTGCTAATTGCACTTGCTCCAGAGTTCCCCCAAAACACTGATGCATCACTAGCAATGATCACAAATGTATGAAATAGATGGTTGTTTGTAAATGCGATAGGGAATATAACTTTATTTGTTGTGGTTTCTAAATTGTTAATATCTGATTGCTTTTGCTCACCAGCCTTTTGTTTTCCCCCTTGGTTAAATTCCTAATGCAACATAGAATAAATCGCTATTATATGATGCGCTAGATGCATCAGCAACGATTGTATAGCCAGTAGTAGTTCGCTTTATCTGTATAAGCAACAGAAGCACCCACCGATAGCAGTAGGCCATTCTAATGTTTGTAATACACCAATACATTCTTTTGCATAAGAGATAGGGAATTGAACATCATACTTTTCTACCATCATAAATGGTTAAATTTAATTTTCTTCCCCTTGGTTAATTACCAATAGCAATCCAACTAATGCTAGTTACACTATTTTGTGCAGTCATATAGGTGAATTTTTAAATTTGTGATAGATTTAATTGCGCTAGTAACCCATCCATCTTGGTCTAATATATCAGCAATATTAATAATATTAACTGATTGGAGATTATTAAATGCAATAGGGTATACAGTATCGTCATTGTAAATATTACGCCCTACAATAATATTTGGGTATCACTATCATTTCCCCCTTGGTCATTTAAGCATTTCAATGGCCTTACGTAATTGTCTAAGTGATTTATGGGTATAAACACCATCAGTAACATTAGATGAAGCATGGCCTAGCAATAGTCGCTTAGCATTGTAGTTAGCACCTACATCATCTAATCTAGTAGCGAATGAATGACGGCAATCATGAGGCGTGTGTTTAGCATTGATGGATCTCATGGCTAATTTAAAGGTGTGAGACAGGGAAACATAATTCCGTTCCATTATGATCCATTTATCAGATAAGCGAGATTCAATAAATGACCATATACGATGATGAATGGGAATGATGCGGATACCTGCTTTTGTTTTGCTGCTAGTAACTTTTAAATACCGTTGTTTGCGATTAATATCGGTGCTTTTTAAATTAATTAATTCACTGGCACGCAATCCAGTGTATAAGAGTATTAAGGGTATTTCTGCATTGATATACCATAAGCGGTTAATTTGATTAGTGGTGAATACTTTGCGTGGGCGCTTAGGGGTATTGTGGCCAATATTCAAATATTGACTGTATGACTTTGAGCACCAGTCATTAATAATTGCAAATGAATATAATTGATTCAGTAAAGAGCGAACTTTCTTACATGAGGAATAGGAAAGTCCGCTCTTTAGCATATCTGATATTATATTTTGCAACTCCATATATGTGATTTCGTTGATAGGGCGGTGAGATATAGATGATACATGATGATAGGCACATTCATATCCTTTCATGGTATGTGGTGAAACATTTAACGAATGCAACTCTAACCATGATTGATACACATCATCTAATGTATGCACATGGGATAATGCCTCCATAGCCTCTTGATAAGAGAAATAATAACCTACAACTTTATATGCTACATAAGGGCGCTCATGAGCGCCTTTTAATTTCTTAATTAATTTCATAGTAAGTAACCTCCAAGAAAGGACAAGAATATGTATGTATTTGTATTAGACGAAAAAGGTGTTCGCCAAACATCTTATGTAGTTGGTGTTCATGCTGACACATTAGAAGAAACAGAGCAGTTGGCGAAACAATCTTATCCAACTGCTAACATCGTAACAGGGGATAGTGAAATGCAAGCACTATTTACAAACGGAAAAGCATATGTAAATGGTGAATTTGTAAATCCGCCAGTAGTTGATTACATTCCAACAAAGGAAGAAAAAATAAACGTCATAAAATCTGAATATGAACCGCGATTTAAACTCTAGAAGAGGCTCAACGCCGATTGCTGCTCATGGGAAAACCTACTAATGCAATTAGTGCTCAATATATCAAGTTGAATAGCGAAATGGTAGAACGAATCAAGGAGGTGCAATAATATGCCTAAATATATCGGTGATAGTAAAGTTCCTGTAATGGAATTCTGTGAGTACTGTTGGGAAGTACTTAACGAAGATGGCACATGCCCTACAGAAGGATGTGTGCATAATGATCTGTTATCTTTAGACGAAAGTGAAGCACAAACGGAAGGAGATTAAATGTGGACATGGCAATTCGAATTGAATGATATTCTAACCACGTTGACTATTGTCAGTATAGTTGCAGGTATAGGGTATAAGGTTCTAGTTATTCCATTGCTCGAAAAGTTGGATTTGCAACGAATGCAAGACAATTTAATGTTTCAGGAAAAAATGGGCGTGCTCACGGATACGCTAAAGGAGTTAAAGGACGAAATTAAATTGTCTCGTGAGCAGCGAACTAAAGCGTACACTGAACACGTTAAATTGACATCTCGTGTCGAGGGCATCGAAGCTCGCGTTGATGATATTAAGGAGGAATTGCATGAACATACCACCAAATCTCATCAGTACAGTTAAAAAATCATATCAATCTGTTAGGGTGGCTAATGTCCACCCTACAGGAATATTTGCTACAAGGGCGCTAGTATTTGTGATGCTAGTGCCTATTTTACTAGTTGTTAGCGAATACATTATGGTGTTCATTCGTGGCTATGCTGACGATATGACACTAAATTATTAATACTGGGATAACTATTATCGACCATATATTTATTCCTAGCGTATTAACAGCCCTTGTGGGGTTCTTGGCGCTTTGGATTGATAAGGACGGTAACGGAGTCCCTGACCAATTAGAGAAGGAGGAGAAACGATGAAAGTATTTATTAATCCCGGACACGATATTAACTTAGATAGTGGCGCAGTTAATCATGTATATGGTACACGTGAATGCGATGTGGCACGTGATGCGGGCAAGATGTTGGCGCGCTATTTAGAAACAGCAGGGTGCGAAGTTCGTACTCTTCAAGATGATGATTTAGGCCTTGTATGTTCTGAGTCTGATTCTTGGGGCGCAGATATATTTGTATCACTCCATTGCAATGCATTCAATACGCAAGCTCGGGGTACTGAAACTTTGTACAAGTCCTTTAATGGGCAACGTTTGGCCAATGATATCCAATCACAAATTATCCGAAGCATTAATACAGTAGATAGGGGCGTTAAAAAACGTGATGACCTTTGGGTTCTAAACGGTACGGATGCAACTGCAGTATTAGTTGAAATGGCTTTTATCGATAATGAAGATGACCACGCTCTGCTTACGAACGATTTAGATACTATCGTGCGTGCTATTGCACGGGGTATCACAGATTACACAGGAGGGCTATGATGTATGAAAAAATCAAAAGTCTATTTGATCGCACTCGTAACCGCTATATTCTTATCGGCGCTCTTATCGTTCTCTTCTGTATTTGCGCAGGATATATCCTCTACCAACCAAGTGGAGCCGACTATCACCGTGCCGTTGACGCAGTGGAACGAGCTCAAGAGCAACAACGAGAAAGCCTTGAGCTCAATCGAAGCATCCAGCGTTCCATTGACAGAAGCACAGACCTTAGTCGTGAAGCAGGATCAAGAATTGACAGAAGCGCGCAATACAATCAACAGATTGGAGAGCGAATTGGACAAAGCCAAAGCGGACTCAGTGAAGCAAAAAGCTACCTTGAACGAAATGCAGAACTCTTTAGACGTATTGAAGAACAAAATAGAAAGGGACAATCGAACAATCAAGCGCCTCCGGATGCAACGCAACATATCCCAAGTAGTGGGAGCGGGAGCGATAATCGGAGTAGTAATTCGTCGATAGCGAGGTGATCCGCATATCTCCTGAGCATGAGCAGGTGGACTCATGGATTGATTTCAAAAGAATGACAAAAGATTAATAGAGCCTACTAACTTAGAAAATATCTAGGTTAGTAGGCTCTATTTTTGTTTGTAAAAGTATAAATAAGTGCTTGATTTTATACCCTATATAGGGTATAATAAAGATGTAGAAAGGAGGTGATGCCATTGAAGAAGTTAAGGAAGAAAATAAAAAAGTGGCTACCGATAATAACCGCGTTTATCCAGCTAGCAATCGCGATAGCACAGTTATTAAATCAGTAACCACAGGGGCTCGAAAGAGCCCCAATCTTCCTAACTATTATAACAATGGCGAGCATATGATTTCAAGATTAACTTTAATAATTAGCATTATTGCCTTTGTATTATCTGTATATAATCTATTAGTAATATTAGGAGTGCTGTAATGAAACTAGATGATGTAATGACAACACAAGAGGCTGCAGAGCGGTGGAATGTTACTGCTGATTCATTAAAACAGAATTGTAGAGGTCGTGTAAAGAATGGATTTAAGGAAGGCGAGTTTAAGAAGTCTGGAAAAAAATGTGGCTTGTAACTCGTCAAGGCATGGAACGATTATATGGAAAAGAAGAATAACGCTTGCCCCTTATTTGCCCCTTTTTGAAATGTAGAGTTTGAATAATGTAGTAATGGTGCGGAGTGTTGAGTATAAACTCTCAATCCGCACCAAATATAAGGACCTACAGTTCACTGTAGGTCCTTCTTTTATATCTGTATGAGCAGAGTTTTATGGGAGAGATATTTGGTGGTAATTGGAATCATCCATATGCACTGGGGGCAGCAGTGAGCCCTGAAAAAAATTATATTATTTATTTCTGTCAGCGCGGTTAATTGTAGGTCTAATATTGTAATTAGCTGATTTAATCTCTTTATAAATGACAATTGTTAAACTAAAAATAAATTATTGACATAAATTATTTTAAAATATAAAATAATTGTAGACATACTGGCGTGTCAAAAAGGGATTAGAGAGTTCAGCCAGATACAATATGATATAGTTCGAGAGATCTATATACAAATTAAGACATGTTACGAGAGAGACGAGAGAAGAGTAACATGTCTTTTTTGTATGCCTAAAATAGATGATAGCTCACTTTTTACTCATAAAAAAATATCTTCATTTTATATTTGATTGTTTGATAAATATACTTAAAAAAATAAATAAAAATATTGACGTTAGAATTATAAACAAATATATTGATGGTGATATTCATTTTCGTAAATAGAGATAGAGAAAAATAATTTAACAACTATAGTGTGAGAGCTTTAGGAGGGAACTTTCAAATGAATAATCAAATTAAATCCTTACAAGCAGAAAATAATGCATTAAAAGCTAAGGATGCTACACAAGACACTCAACTACAAGAACTTCGTGCAGAAATTGCTGCATTAAAAGCAAGCATGACAAAATAATATAATTATAGTTATAGACAGGCACCTCCCTATGTATTACAATGTAATACACAAGGAGGTGCTTTGTATGTCAAATATTTCTGTGAGACTTAATGAACAAGAAGAAACACTGTTTAAAACTTATGCGGAATTTATGGATGAAACCTTGTCAACACTATTTAAAAAAGCTTTACTAGAAAAAATCGAAAATGACTTTGATCTTAGGGTGGGTCAAGAAGCTTTGAAAGAATATAAACAGGATCCTGTTACATATTCTGTAGCAGAAATGCGTGCAAAGTATGGTTTATAAGCTAGAGTTTAGTAAACGGTTTGACCGACAATTTTCAAAGTTGGATAAGTCAACACAACGTTATATTTTTAATTGGTTGATAAAACATTTGGATAATGTAGAAAATCCACGATATTCTGGTAAATCGTTAACTGGTAATAAACAAGGATTGTGGCGGTATAGAATTGGCAACTATAGAGTTATTGCTGATATTAGTGATACGAATTGTGTGATTATAGCGGTAGAAGTAGGTCATCGAAAATTTATTTATAAGTAGAGGTCATATTAATGAAATACTTACGTCGTGAATTAAACCAAGTAGAAAAGGAATATTTAAAACAATTTGGCGAAGATTCCTTAAATCGTGTTATCCTTCATGATCCAAATACAAAGGATAAACAAGAGGTTCAAGATACGATTGATATTTTGAAAAGAAGCGATAGCCAAAAAACAAACCTCTGGAACAAGTGCCAGAGGATATGTGGAAGCTTATTGAATTCTAATGTAAAAGACACATTGCAAATTATTGCAATGTGTCTTTTGTGTTATAAGATTATAGATTATACAGTTCTGGTTTACGGTCCCTGAATATATTGATTTTGTTGCGAATGTCTTCGACAACATCGAAATCAATATTCACAGAAGCAATACCTTCCTCAGTATTCATTTCTAATAGATTTGTTCCCCAAGGATCATATACGGCGGAGTGTCCCGTACTTTGGACGCGACCAACCGTGCCACAGCCGTTTACAGCACACACGAATAATTGATTCTCTATGGAGCGTACTTCATTAAGTACTTGCCAGTGTCGTAGGCGCATAGTAGGCCATTGAGCTGGCACAAATAGCAATTCTGTATTCGGTAATGCGGCCATGCGCACTAATTCTGGAAAGCGGATATCGTAGCAAATAACGGTGCTACACGGAATGCCATCTAACTCAAAATGTGTGGTATGCGTACCGCCTGCGAAGTATTGATCTTCTTTCGCTGGACTAAAGCCATGCATTTTAGAGTACTCTCCAACGAGCGTGCCTTCTCGGTTATAGGCATAGGATGTATTGAACACAACATCATTTTTGGCAACTGCTACAGAACCGCCTACGATGTTTACGTTATGCTCTTTCGCAAATGCACTTAATAATGATTGAGTTCGCTCTCCGTTTCTATCAGCGATGTTGATTAACTCTTTTGATGGATAGAACCCGGTATTCCAAGTTTCTGGTAATACGATAATATCTGGATGTTCAGAAAGTGATTGAGAGAGTAATTCCTGAACACGAGTATAGTTATATTCTACGTCATTTACATGGACGTCCATTTGAATAATAGTTAGGCGTTTTTTCATAGTACATCCTTTATTTGTGCAAATGGTATCGTTTATGTGAAATATATTATAATTTAAAATATTAAAAACATTATTGAGTAGATTACAATCTGACGGGTAAACAATTCGCTAGTTTTTTTACTATTCTCCTTTATAAATGATATAATATAAGGTATTAAATTGTGTCTATATAAAGGGGGACCTATGAAACGATTTTCATTGGTAGTGCTTTTCACAATTGTAATTGCTACAGCGTTAGCAGGATGTGGAATGCTTTCACAGCAAACGACAGAAAATGAAACTAAAACGCCACCTACACAACAGGTTACGATGGTACATCCGTCGGGAGTTCCGGTACTCATGTATCACAAGATTGGCGATGATAAAGAGAATGATGCGGTTATCCGCGAGGATTTATTCCGTCAGCAAATGAAGTTTCTCAAGGATAATGGATACCATCCGTTGACGATGGATCAATTATACGATTATGTAGTTAATGGTGCAGCGGTACCTGAAAAGCCTGTGGTACTAACCTTTGATGATGGTTATGCAGATACATACTCTATCGTGTATCCATTGATGAAAGAATATGGTTTTGCTGCTACTGTATTTGTTAATCCGGGCGATGTAGGGACGCGGCTTACATGGGAACAGCTAAAAGAAATGAAAGACAATGGTATAACTATTTCTAATCATGGATTCCAACACGTGGAAATGGGCCAACTTTCAAAAGCAGCACAAATGGAAAATATTCAAAAAGCACAACAAGCGTTAGCTGATAAGTTAGGAATTACAGATAACCCTTGGTTCTGTTATCCCTATGGGGACAAAAATAAGGATACAGATGCTGCCACAAAAGACAGTGGTATAAAGATGGCAATGGCTATGAAGTCCGGTTGGGCTCATACAGGGGATAATCCATACAATATTTTACGTGTTTGGGTTGGTAATGCCGTAGACATCAAGCATTTTGAAGAACGAATTAGCACTGAACATTACAGTGATTTATAAGGAGATATACATTGTTTAAAAAGAATTGGGTAAAGTTCATCATTATGGTGTTCTTATTTACCGCAGTCACATCACCATTCGTTGTATTGTTTGGACCATTTAATAATGTAAAACGTGCCGTAATTGGTGCTATCTTACAATCTCGTCATCCTCAATACATTACATGGTTATTCAGCAACGATGAATTGCAATCTATTTTGGGGACAGTAGGCGTTGTAAAGAGTCAAGATTTGTTTAAATTTAATGCTCGCGAAGATAAAGACTTAAAATTGGAAAAAATTGAGTCTTCTCGTTATGTAGGGTACGTGCTTGAAATTCCAGATCCTCGTCGTATCCAAGTTGCGACAGCTGCAAACATTCAAGAAAAAGGGGATACTACAAGTAATATTGCTAAAATGAATGGTGCCGTAGCGGCTATCAATGGCGGTGGCTTTCACGATCCTAATGGTACTGGTACAGGCCGCTTGCCATATGGCTTTATCCTTCACGAAGGGGATTATATCATCGGTAAGGATGTAGGGCCTGATGAATCTGTTGATTTTGTAGGCTTCTCTAAATCTGGCACCTCATTGCGGGCAACTATGATAAAACTGAATTAGCTGATATGAAAGCTATGGAAGGTATTACCTTTGGGCCACCTCTTATCGTAGATGGTAAGAAGATGATCACCGATGGCGATGGCGGTTGGGGCGTAGGTCCTCGTACGGCCATAGGTCAACGTAAGGATGGTACTGTGTTGTTCGTTGTAATCGACGGTCGTCAACCAGGCTATTCCTTGGGTGCTACCTTGCGTGATGTGCAAGATGTACTTTATGAAAAGGGCGCATACATTGCGGCTAACCTCGATGGTGGCTCTAGCTCTACATTGTATTTAAATGGCAAAGTTGTAAATAAACCAGCCGATTTGTTAGGGGAACGGATGATTCCTACGGCGTTTATCGTGAAATAGGAGGAACAATGAAACCTTTTACGCGTGTACTGAGCGCCTTTGCGGTAGGTATTCTACTGCAAGGAGGGGTGTATCTGTACCTTGATCAATATATGTTTGCACCGACTACGGAATTTAACGTCTCTGGTGCGTCTAAGGATGACACAAAAAACTTCCCTGACGTAAAAGAAGGACGTAAATACGTATCTTATGACCATCAATTTATGGCTGTTGTTACAGATGAATCTCTTCGGATTTATAAGGCTGGTGAAAGCAAGCCCACAACGGTTAGTTTGAAAGGTCGCTCCATTAGCTATTTTGACTGGATGCCAGATCGTAACTACGCAATTATGGGCCTGTATACGGACAACAAGGTTGTTATGGCCCGACTCAATGCAGATGATCCGGAACACGAAGTAGATACAGAACTTGAAGATGTACCAAAGGGAAGTCGCATTGTTGATGCGGCATATTCCGAAGCGACGAATGTGGTGTACATGAAGGTGAAGTTCGTGAAGGTGCATACCGGATTTACAGAACTGATGCGAACTATGATACGCGTCGCGTTTACATGCAAGCTACGGACATTGGTCGTATTGCTGTGTTCTATGATGAAGATAATTTCTTCTATGATAATGCTAAAACTGGTGATATCTTCATGTTTAATGGTATCGAAGGTGGTTGGCGTGTTATCAATCCACCTGGACGATTCCGCTTGCTCGGCGTAGATACTAGCAAGACAATCTATATTGCTCGTGTCGATGAAGATAATAATGTATTAACTGTGTACTCTGGTAAATTAGGCGTAGGATTTAAACCTATTTATAAATATAATAATCCGACTACCTTGTCTGAAGTAACGATGAATGCGGTGAAAGAAATTATTGCCAATGGCAGTGATGATACAACCAAAGTAACAGAAGATAACGATAAATCATCTAAAGACTCTAGCTCTAAGAAAAAAGAATTAATATAAAGCCTTTATAATCGCAGGTTATAAAGGCTTTATTTATAAAAATTCTTTAGTTGTATACGACATAATTCAAGTTGAGCTCATATATATTTCGTTATAATCAGTATATATATGCTAGCTTGTTTTTTATATGGTAACGATGGTATATGAGAAAGGCGGTTGTTATGAATATATTGTTTGTACGGCTCAGTTATATTGGTGATATACTGCATGCCACAGCCGCCGCAAGGTGGATAAAGCAACAGTATCCAGATGCGAAATTACATTGGATTGTCACACCTAGTATGGCTGAACTATTAGCACATAATCCCTATGTAGATCATATAATTCCTTGGGAGCGAGATGTATATGAGGCTCATTCAAAGAAACTACATCTTCGTACCATGTGGAATATGTGGTGGGATTTACGAAAACGTTTAAAGCCTTATCACTTCGATATAGCTGTTGATGTACAAGGTAGGCTTATTACGGGGCTTGTACTATTGGCATCTGGTGCGCCTATACGGCTAGGATTAGGTGGTACTAAAGAATTAAATTGGTTATTTACTAATTACAAATCGAAGGATCGGTCAAAGCATGTTATAGAGCAATATCTTGACGTAGCTAAGTTATTGCCTAGTGCATTGAACACAGAGACTATCCCTGTTGAAACTGAGAATATAGATTTAATGGATCTCATTGTAACAGCTGATGAGCAACAACGGGCTAAATCCGAAGTGGAAACGGCGTTTGCAGAAAAAGATAGACCGTTGATAGGTTTAGTTTTAGGCTCATCATGGCAGACTAAGTCCTGGCCTCATGAAAAGTGGCAACAACTAATTGATTCTCTGTCTTATAGAAGCAATTTTATATGCTTTGGGGGACCGAAAGAAGCGCAAGATTTTGAGGATTTGATGCTACATGTAGAGAAAGAGGACTTGCCAGTTTACAATAAACTAGGGAAGACTACTTTACGTGAAATGGCGGCTCTTCTTGGTGCATGTGATGTGGTAGTGGCCTGTGATACGGGTGCACTGCATATGGCAGTGGCTCTAAGACGCCCTGTAATTGCCTTATTTGGCCCTACAAACCCTGCAGAGTGGGGACCTCTGACTGGAACCTATAAAGTGCTACAAAATCATGATATGGATTGCTTAGGATGCCGTAAACGAAAATGTCCGAAGGGAAAAGCGTACTGTATGTCTGGTATTGATCCAGTTATGGTAAAGGAACATATTATTGAATTATTAGGTGTAAAGAATTAGACTTAAATAAGAGTGACAATATATAAGTTAGTTAGAATATGCATTTTGTTGTGTCGTCTAACTAGTAGAATAGGAGTATATAATGGCAAAGTTTAAAATTCAAAAAGGATTATCCGACGCAGAAATGATGAAGCAATGGGGTGGCGATGATAACTTTGAAGAAACTATGATGCAGGCAGAACGCAACGCAGTAAAGCCTGTAATCCATCAAAGCCCTAAGCAAACACAAGATGCATTTTATCGTGAATTTTTAACGGAGAAGGTGGAAACACTTATCGGTAAGATGCTGTTAGACATTAAAATGGAGTACTTTAAAGAAGGAGAAGGGGCATTCTCTATCCAAGTAAAACGAGATGGCAAGAATGTTGTTCTTGAAACAGCACCTAAAAAGGTAAAGTAAAACAGGTATATTTGAAATAGAAAATGTATATTCATGAATTTTAGATTACCTTTATTGGTTATCATAAAAAGTGATAACAGGGTTTGCAAATCAAGATAATTCGTTATACTATATCAATAAATACTGATATGCTTTTGTACATAAATAAAAAAATTATAACGATATGATGATTGGTTTGTTTTTAAATTCTCATTAACATACTCATTTGGTAATGATTAAAAAAATGCAAGATAAAAATCTAGCATAATAGGCATTTGGGGTGATTTTTTTGTTACACTTTTTATATCAAAAGATGCATGCTTTTTTTGATGATAAATAAGCATAATATACTTGTTGACAAAGAATTTTAGAAGTAGTCTAATATAAGTATGTTCCAATAATTCCTAGCATATTTTACCTACATAAGTGGGAACTATAGGAATTGTTGATAAATAGGTATGAGATAGGTATTGCGTGTATGTATAAAATTACATCACCTAACTATTTCGAATTGGAGGATTAACATGGCTAAAAAATTAAGAATCTGTGAAACCGTTCTTCGTGACGGTCATCAATCTATTTTGGCAACTCGCATGCGTTACGAACAAATGGAACCAGTGCTTGGCCTTTTAGATGAAATCGGTTATGAAGCTCTTGAATGTTGGGGCGGCGCTACTTATGATAGCTGTCTTCGTTTCTTGAACGAAGATCCATGGGAACGTCTTCGCAAATTAAAAGCTAATGTAAAAAATACACCACTACAAATGTTACTTCGTGGCCAAAACTTGTTGGGCTACAAACATTACTCTGATGATGTAGTAGAAGCATTCTGTAAAGCTGCTGTAAAAAATGGTATCGACCGTATCCGTATTTTCGATGCATTGAACGACCCTCGTAACATGGAAGCTGCTATTAAATATTCCAAAAAAGCAGGCGCACACGTTCAATCCGCTATGGTATACACTATTTCTCCAGTTCATACAACTGAAAGCTTCTTGAAAGTTGCTGAAACTTTGGTAGAAATGGGTACTGATTCCCTTTGCATTAAAGATATGTCCGGTTTGTTAGGACCTGCTGATGCATTCGATTTAGTTTCTACTTTCAAAAAACGTTTTGGCGATTTGCCAATCGACTTGCACAGCCATTTCACTTGCGGTCTTGCAAGCACTACATACTGGGAAGCTGCTAAAGCTGGCGTAGATATCATCGATACTGCTATCTCCCCATTCGCTCATGCAACTAGCCAACCAGCTACTGAAACTATGATCGAAATGTTCAAAGGTACTGAATGGGATCTTGGTCTTGACCTTGATAAATACATTCCATTAGTTGATCATTTCCGTAAAGTAAAACAACAAATCGCTGAAGAATTCAACTTGAAACCAGCTAGCGATGTAATCCCAGCTGTTCGTCGTTACCAAATTCCTGGCGGTATGTTGTCCAATACTCAAAACCAATTGAACGAAATGGGTATGGGCGATCGCTTCTTCGACGTAATGGATGAAATGCCACGCGTTCGTGAAGACTTGGGTTACCCTCCATTGGTAACTCCAACATCCCAAATCGTTGGTACAATGGCTATGATGAACGTTATGATGGGCGACCGTTATAAAATGGTTCCTAACGAAGTTAAAGACCTTGTACGCGGTAAATATGGTGCATTGCCTGGTAAATTTCTGACGAAATTCGTCACACTATCATTGGCGATGAAGAACCTATCACTTGCCGTCCAGCAGATCTTATCGAACCTGAATTGGCAGGTTACACTGAAGATTTGAACTCCAAAGGTTACACTGGCATCACTGAAGAAGATGTATTAACATACGCTATGTTCCCAGAAGTTGCTATTAACTTCTTCGAAGCTAACCGTCGTTAATCTTAATATTAACAGCTCTACCTTTTAGGTAGGGCTGTTTTTATGTTTATACGAATTTTATATTTTCTCTTGCTAATCATGAGTAAAATAGCGTACACTATAAGGAGTATCTACTAATTATGATATTGAGGTAATCCTGTGAATTTACAAATTAGAATTTGGATATCCAATGTTGTTCTATTTGTAGTTCCTATATTAATTGCAATTATTCTATTTTTGTTATATTTTTTTCAGGACTACGCATTTTAGCGAATGCCGGATACTATTTGCGTATCGAGCAAGAACAACAGTTTAAAAGTGTTAGCCGTGTGGCTGAGACTATTACCTTTTATGGTATAGACAATGGTTTAATGGATTCTCTTGTTAAACCAAGCTATAGTTTGTTAGACCCTAATGAGGTGTATGTAGAAATTCTCGATCAGGGAAAGGTTCTATATTCTTACGGTACACAACAGATTTATAATGAATCCGCTATCGTTGGCTTGATTGATGTAAACCCTGAGTTACAAGGGATTGTCTATCAGTCAAATCATACATTTGTGTACGAAATGCGTAAGAATGAAGGACGTCATGCGTATCTTTATCACATAGCTATTAAACGAGCTGTGCATGGTAGTGATAGCTTGATGGAGACAGTTTCGTTCTACATTAGCATTGTTGCATTACTTTTGTTTATAGTTACATTTTTTGCAATCAACCGATTTGTAACGAAGTTTATTATGATTCACGTCCGCAATATGACGGAGTCATTACGAGCTGCTAATTATCAAATCGAAATGGAGCAGGAGCAACAAAAAGAATTGCTTGCAGGTATCTCTCATGATATCCGTACTCCATTAACTGCAATTAAGGCCTATGCAGAAGGCGTTCGAGATGGTATCGCGCCAACCGAAGAGCAACAAAAGCGCTACATGGGAATCATTTTGAAGCGCGCCAATGATTTAGATTCTATGTTGGAGGAATTATTCCTTATTACAACATTGAACTATAAAAAGGAATCTAGACCATCGGAGAAAATAGAATTAGGGAAATACGTACAAGGTTTTGTAGAAGATCATATAGAACATTATAAGTCTAGAGGTCTTGAACTGAGCCAACGTATTACAGTTAAGGATGCTACTATTATGGCAAATCCGCAGTTATTACAGCGGGTATTGCAAAATATCTTAAATAATAGTGCAAATATAAGATGGCAGATATAGGACATAGTGTTATTGATGTCACCGAAGATGAAAGTCATGTGTACTGTGTGGTAAGTGATGATGGCCCTGGGGTTCCGCCAGAATCGCTTGACCGACTTATGCGTCCGTTTTATCGAGTTGATTCGTCCCGCACTAATCCACAGGAGGGGAGTGGACTTGGTCTTTCGATTATTAGACGTATTATGGAAATTTTCGAAGGTCGTGTAGTGATAGAAAATATTAGACCACATGGACTTAGGATTATTTTAGAGTTCCCGAAAAAAGGAGAAAATCATGAGTGAACATATTCTAATAATTGAAGACGATATTGATATTGCTAATATTGAGCGTGATTATTTGATGGTTGCTGGTTACGATGTAACTGTTATGAACAATGGTACTGATGGTATTGAAGCTGCCTTGAATACGCCAGTAGATTTAATTATCTTGGACGTTATGCTGCCAGAAATGGACGGCTTTGAAGTATGTCGCGCCATTCGTGATAAAGTGCGCGTACCAATCGTGATGGTAACTGCACGTCTTGATGATATCGATAAAATCCGTGGACTTGGCGTAGGTGCCGATGATTATATCGAAAAACCATTCTCTCCATCCGTATTGATTGCTAAAATTAAAGCTATGTTAGCACAATACAAACGTCTAACAGAAAAAGATGTAGTTGATACAAATGCCATTCAATCTGGTGATATTCGCCTTGATCCTAAGATGATGAAGGTTTGGGTGAATGACAAGGAAGTTCACCTTAAGAAAAAAGAATTCCAATTATTAGAATTTCTTATGCGTAATCGCGATATCGTATTTTCTAAAGAAGAATTATATTCCCGTGTATGGGGGTTAGATTCTTATGGTGATTATGCAACGGTAGCTGTTCATATTAATCGTTTGCGTGAAGAAATTGAAGAAAATCCATCTGATAGCAAACATATCATCACGGTTTGGGGTGTAGGTTATAAGTTTGTATAATAAGCACAACTAAATTCACTTTTAGTTCATGGATTTATGAACTATTGATGCTATATATGTTTTGAGACTCATCTTATAGAGAAATAATCGATGTTTTATATATTATTTATATACTACTCTTTATTTTTTTAGAGATTTTTGTGTATACTATAACTGTAAGGATTATTATGAAGATATACGGAAAAGATACACTTAACTTCTCTCTCTTAATAAGTTCTCTCTCAACTTTTCCGTCTTCATATATAACTCTCTCTCACAGTCCTTACACTCTCAAACTATATGCAAAAGAGGTATTCATTAGTTAATCCTAATGAATGCCTCTTTTGTTTTCCTATCTTTTTACATATAATTTAGGAATGATAGAAATTGTTATATTGCAAATCTACAGAATAAGCCCTATAATGAGTGTACATTGATTGCATGCAATTAAAAATAGGAGATAGTATATGAATATAAAACAATATAGGAAACAGATCATAGCATGTGCTATTGCACTCTGCGTAGGTGTAGGTGGCGGATATTATTTCTTCGGTGCACCAGCAGGTACGCAACAGAGTGTTGTAACCAATCAAACTAAAGAAACAAAACCATTGACCGAAGCTCGTAATACCTATGTTGTACAAGCCGCTAAAAAATCAGGCCCAGCTGTAGTGGGTATCACAACACAAGTATTCCAAAAGGATATTTTTAATCGTACTATTTATGCTGGTGAAGGCGTTGGTTCTGGTGTTTTAATCGACAATGAAGGTCATATTGTGACGAATAATCACGTTGTATCCGGTGCTAGTAATGGCGAGGTTACGGTGTCATTATCTGATGGTACTACTGTCAAGGGTACAGTTATGGGCACTGATGAACAATCAGATTTAGCTGTTGTAAAGATAAATCCACCTAAAAATATTCAACCTGTTGCTATAGGCGACTCTGATTCGTTACAGGTAGGTGAACCAGCAATTGCCATTGGCAATCCGTTAGGCCTTGAATTTAAAGGTTCTGTAACATCTGGTGTAATCAGTGCTTTAGCTCGTACAATTGATGATCAAGGTCAACGGTTCCCATTGATTCAAACTGATGCGGCTATCAATCCAGGAAACTCTGGCGGTGCTTTACTCAATGCTGATGGTGAACTCATCGGTATCAATAGTTCCAAGATTTCTAAAGAAGGTGTAGAAGGAATGGGCTTTGCCATTCCTATTAATTCTGCAAAACCAATTATTGACTCTATCATTAAAAACGGTAAGGTTATTCGTCCATATTTAGGTGTATGGGCTGTGGACCGTCAAACAGCAGCTCGTAATAATGTAACTTACGAAGGTGATGGTCTTCTTATTGTACAATTGGATCCTACCGGCCCTGTGGCTCGAGCTGGCATTGCAGAAGGCGATACGATTGCTCAAATCGATGGTAAGGATGTAAGTACATTAATCGAATTGAAAGAACAAATCGATGCTAAGAGCCCTGGCGACACTATTTTAGTATCTTATACTCATAATGGTAAAATGAAAAGCACTCAAGTTACATTAGGGAAATCCTCGTCTAATTAATAATTAGTAATACACACACACAAAAGGCGTTCCTTTTAGGGGAACGCCTTTTGTGTATATAGAAATAAAAAATGCCCTACATATATAGTGTAGGGCATTCATGAAAATGATTATTTAATATGTTTCGAACCGCGTTCTGTCATAGCTACGCCTTCTTTGCATAGAGGGCATTCTTCTGGTTTGTATGTTGGCACTTCAAGGTTAAGTAATGCTTGTACTTTTTCTTTTGGCACGCCGAACTCAGCTTTGCCGCCAGAACGGTTAACGAGAAGGCCTACGCCTACGATTTCGCCGCCAGATTGGTTAACTACGTTAACAACTTCTTGTACGGAACCGCCTGTAGTTACGATGTCTTCTACGATAAGTACGCGTGTACCCGGTTCGATTTTAAAGCCACGACGCAATGTCATAACGCCTTTTTCACGTTCTGTAAAGATAGCGCGTGTGCCTAGTTCTTTACCGACTTCGTGAGCTAATAAGATACCACCAGTCATAGGTCCGATAACGAGTTCTACGTTTTGATCGCGGAAGCGTTCAGCCAATTCTTTACACAATGTTTCAGTGTATTTTGGATGTTGTAATACGTTGAATTTTTCAACATACATAGGGCTATGTAGACCGGAAGTCAATAAGAAATGACCTTCTAAAATTGCTTGAGTATCGATAAGTAATTGTTTTACTTCTTGTTCTGACATCATTTGGATACACTCTCCATTTCTTCAATAATTAAACGTACCGCCTCTTGTGGATGTTCAGCCTGCGTAATAGGTCGGCCAATAACAAGGCGAGATGCACCATCCTGTAATGCACTCGATGGTGTAGCAATGCGCTTTTGGTCGTTTGTAGCTGCAAAGGATGGGCGAATACCTGGTGTAACGATAAGGAAATCTGGTCCACAGGCCTCGCGAATCATCTTAGCTTCTAAAGCGGAACATACAATACCGTCCATACCGGATTCTTTTGCTAGTTTAGCAAGGCGAATGACTTGGTCTGCAATTGGTAATTGACCGCCAATAGATGTCCAAGATTCGTCATCAAAGCTTGTTAAAACGGTAATAGCTAATAGTTTTGGACGTTCGATGCCTAATTTTTCAGCGCTTTCACGAGCAGCCTCAGCGGCAGCTTTCATCATTATAGGACCACCTTGACCGTGAATGGTAATTAAATTGGCGCCTAAACGAGTAAGGGAAGATACGCCATGGGCCACCGTATTAGGAATATCATGTAATTTCAAATCGAGAAATACATGTTTGCCGTGCTCTTGCAAATAGCGAACCGTTTGGTCCCCTTCGGCGTAGAATAATTCCATGCCCACCTTGTAGAAACTAACGGAGTCCCCTAGTGAGGACACGATAGATTTCATCGCATCCATTGTGGATACGTCGAGGGCGACGATTAATCTGTCATCTGCCATGTTATAACCTCCATAGTACTTATATATCTAAATAATTTTCACATAGAATAGGGCGTCCTGTCAATGAAAATCCGTTGTGAAAGTGGGCTTAAGAACTGCTTTTGTACATCGATTTTCTTTGCGTTCATGATATAATAATAGAGAAGTGAAGATGATTCCTAATACAAGTTGATATATGTATATCAGATGTATGTATATAATATTGTTGTAGCTAAGAAAGGATTGCCATGTTAGATTTTGTAGCATTGGATTTTGAAACAGCTAATAAATATAAAAATAGCGCCTGTTCCTTAGCGGTTATTACCGTTGAAAATGGGCAAATTACAAAAAAAGCATATAGTCTTATTAAACCGCCATTTATGTCTTTTGATCCTGAATGTATTGAAATTCATGGTATTGAGCCTAAAGAAGTATTGCATGAAAAAACATTTGATCAGTTGTGGCCTGCCATCTATGAAAACCATTTAAAGGGAAAAATTATGATTGCCCACAATGCAAAATTCGATATGAATGTATTGCGAGCTACTCTTGATTACTATAAAATTCCTTGGCCAGAACTTGATTATGCATGTACTGTAAAAATTTCTCGCGCCGTATGGCCTGATTTGGTAAATCACAAATTGAATACAATGGCGGCGTACTTAGGCGTAGAATTTAAACATCACTATGCATTGGATGATGCCGAAACCTGTGCTAAGGTTGCCATTGAGGCAGCTCGTTTAAAAGGGGCGAACTCATTACCTGAACTGCTTTCAAAAACAGGCGTACCTCTTGAACCATTCATCGATGAAAAAAATAAAGCGGCACAAGCAGAATTACATAAAGAACCAGAGCCAGAACAAATGTCATTTTTCTAAATGTGTGCTCGGTTACGATACTAGATTGTTTGGGAGGTAGTCATGTTAGGTAAAGAATTATTAACCTATGTGGACCATACATTGTTAAGACCTATTGCGACTTGGGACGAAATTAAGGTGATTTGTGAAGATGCATTAACCTATCATACGGCATCGGTATGTATTCCACCTGATTTTGTAGCATCCGCTCATAATGCGTATCCAGAATTGAATGTTTGTACCGTTATCGGATTTCCACTAGGCTATCAAACGACAGAGGCTAAGGTGGCAGAAACGAAACAAGCTATTGCAGAAGGTGCATCAGAAGTTGATATGGTTATTAATTTAGGCGATGTTAAACAAGGTGATTTTCATGCCATAACCGAGGAGATAAAGGCTCTTAAATCCGTATGCGGCGATAAAATTTTAAAGGTTATCATCGAGGCCTGTTTCTTAACAAATGAAGAAAAGATAGAACTATGCTATTGTGTAACGGAAGGTGGCGCAGATTTTATCAAGACCTCAACTGGATTTGGTAGTGGTGGCGCTACATTAGAAGATGTGCAGTTATTTAAGAAACACATTGGTCCTAATGTACGGATTAAGGCGGCAGGTGGCATTCGATCCATTGTTGATATGAAGGCTTATATTGCAGAAGGATGTAGCCGTATTGGGGCTAGTGCAGCCGTAGAGCTACTAAAAGATCATTTGGACGAAGAAGTATAAGGAAAAACCACCTAGGCAGTGCTTAGGTGGTTTCTTAGAATGGCGGTGTGACTATGCGCATGTATGATATTATTTTGAAAAAGAGAGCGAATTTGGCCCTAACAGATGCGGAGATTCGCTTTGTCATCGATGGCTATGTAAACGGTACCATTCCTGACTATCAGGTGAGTGCTTTATTGATGACCATCGTATTTAACGGTATGAATGCTCGTGAACTCGGTACGTTGACACTCTCTATGGCTCAGTCTGGGCAGATGGTGGATTTATCATCTATTGATGGCATTACCGTAGATAAACATAGTACAGGCGGTGTAGGGGATAAGACGACGCTTATCATCGCTCCTTTAGTGGCTGCTTGTGGTGGCAAGGTAGCAAAAATTTCTGGGCGAGGTCTTGGCCATACGGGTGGCACTATCGATAAGATGGAATCGATTCCTCATTTGAAGGTGTCCCTAAGCCAAGAAGAGTTTATCGCACAAGTCAATAGAATCGGTCTTGCCGTTATCGGACAATCAGAAGGTTTGGCTCCGGCCGATAAAAAACTTTACGCTTTGCGCGACGTAACGGGAACAGTGGATAGTATTCCTCTCATTGCATCCTCTGTGATGAGCAAGAAATTGGCATCTGGCGCACAAGCCATTCTACTAGATGTAAAGGTGGGCAGTGGGGCCTTTATGAAAACCATCGAGGATGCCCGCGCCTTGGCTAAGGCTATGGTAGATATTGGTCGTGAAAATGGTCGTTCCGTTAAGGCTGTTTTGACCGATATGGATCGACCCCTTGGTCATGCCATAGGCAATGCCTTAGAAATACGTGAGGTCATTGATACATTAAAGGGGCATGGCCCTGAGGACTTGACTCATGAATGCATTATCATGGCTGCACATATGCTCGTTTTGAGCCACATCTGCGACGATGAAACTGCACTTACTCGTGTGAGAAAGGCCCTTGATTCTGGTGCCGCTCTTGAACATCTCCGCCTTATGATTGACGCTCAAGGTGGGGATAGCTCTGTGATTGATGATGAAAGCCTACTGGCTATCGGCCGCTATACATATGATGTAATGGCACCTAAGGCCGGTTACATTACTCATATGAATACAGAACAATGTGGTATAGCATCTGTTATGCTCGGTGCTGGTCGCACCGTAAAAGATGGTCCTATCGATTATAGTGCAGGTATTATCATGCACAAAAAAACGGGCGATGCTATTACTACTGGTGAATGTGTAGCAACCTTGTATGCTTCCGATAAAAGCTTACTTGCCAATGCGGCTAAGACCTATGTGGAGGCTATTACGATTGGCGAAGAGATGCCACGCGTAGTTGATACCATCCTTGATACTGTGGAATAAGGAGCCGTATATGACAGAATTAGAAATTCAAAACCTTGTGAATCGTGCTATAAAAGCTCGTGAAAACGCATATTGCCCGTATTCACATTTTGCTGTTGGCGCTGCTTTGTTATGCGAAGATGGTACCATTTACGAAGGTTGTAACATAGAAAATGCATCCTATGGGCTTACCAACTGTGCAGAACGAACGGCTATTTTCAAAGCTGTATCCGAAGGGCTTACAACATTTAAGGCCCTTGCCGTAGTCGCTGATACGGAAGGGCCTTGTGCACCATGTGGCGCGTGTCGTCAGGTGGTAGCTGAATTTAAGATTCCTATTATTATAATGGGAAACCTAATGGGGAATATAAAAATAGTAACTATAGAGGAACTATTGCCGTTTAGTTTTTCGGAGAGCGAGCTAATTGATAAATAGATCCTTCTACAGTGGAATATATTTTTCTCCAATGATTTTGATTGAGTGTGGATGGAAAACTATCATCACCATAGATGAGTAGATAGATGTCTTTATCTTAGGTAGATTGTTAACGGATATAAATGGCATAACCTCTTTGGCATTCCATGAAATTGTATTTGGGTCAGGGGCTACTTCATCAGAGCCAATCAACTTATAGACTTTATGATCACTATAGTATGTTGATGAAACGCGATATCTGCCACTGCCTTGTACAATGAGGGCATCATGGCTTATAGATTGACTGATATAGTGACTAATATTGGGACTAGATGCTATATCCATTTGTGGTATAGCAATCGTAAACGTCAATACTATATAGGTAATGCTCATAACCAGTGCAGTTTTACATATGAATGAAATTCGCTTATAGCACATGGTAGCCATTAATATAGCGAGTGGTGTTAGCGCTGGAAATGTATAGGTGGAATATTTGGTAGCCATACAGGAGAAAAAGAATATAACTACACTCGCCCATACTGCTAAAAAGGTATGGAAGGGAACGTTGTGAAACCAATTTTTTCTATTTGTGTAGATTAACTTGGGCAATATAATGGACCAAGGGAATAAGGATATAATCGTAATAGGGATGTAATAGTACCAAACATTATACCGAGGGTGTTCTGATACGGTGGCACGTAACCAATTATGGACGCCTAAAAAGATATTAATAAAGTCATTTCCATGAGTTGCGTACATATAGTAATACCAACTACCCCCAAGGGTGAGAAGGATGAATAGGCCTGGTATGAGTTGGAGGCTTAATAATTCGCGAAGATCTTTGCGAATTATTAGGTATACGAGTATGATGAGCCCTGGTAATAAAGCCAATAGGCCCTTTTGTTAAGACTGCAATAGCTGATGCGATATAAGCAGATAGATAATAGATTTTATAATGAGTGGCATGTTCTTTATGGCGCGTATAGCCCGTATAAAATCCCATTAATGTAGCATTAAAACATAAACCCAAGGTCATATCTGTTATAACAGACTTAGCGATAATCCAATATTCTGCAGATATGGATACGATAATAGCACTTAGAATAGCGATGATATGGCTTGTTTGTGATTTCATGAAACGGTATATGAGGAAAATATTGCATAGTGCTAATAGACTAGAGAAAAATCGTGCCCCAAAGTTTGATATGCCAAATAGTTTAAAGCCTACAATAATTTCCCAGTAATAAAATATTGGTTTGTCATACCAATAATGACCAAAAATTTGTGGAGATAAATAGTTTTGGTTGATAATCATCTCTTTGGCGGTTAGTGCATAATTGCTTTCTACAGGATCCGTAATACTGAGCCAAGTATTGCCAATAAAATAGATGATAGAGGATAAAATAAGGACTATAAAAATATGATAGTCCTTATTTTTTAATATATATTTCATCGATTTAGCCCTTTATATTAAATTGATTACACAATGGTGCTTGTGATTTTTTTATGAGACGTACACATTGTTTTATGTTTGCAAGTATACGGAAAATATTATATTTAGGGTGATGTAACAGTTTATCAATAATCGAAGAAATATAGTTTTGAGAAATTTTAAATAATGAGTAGATAATGAGTATCCCCATGATGATATCAAGTGGGTAATGGTGCCCTACAAATACCTTGGCACACCCCGTTACGATAGTGCCTATTAACAGTATTGTTCCCAATCTTTTATAAGTGGCAAAAATTGGTAATGCAATAGCTGTCATAGCCATTGCATGGGTGCTAGGAAAACTAGAGTCAGCAGCGTGAGGAATTAGAAGATGTACTGTATGTGTGACAAAAGGTCTAGGTTCTTGAATTATGAATCCAATAATACTATGAGTAATTAATATGATACCTAGAAACACTATGGTATGTATACTTGTTTTTAAAAGTGTTTTGTCCTTGTAATAAATTCCAAGTCCCAATAATAGAAAAAGTAATGCAGCGAAGCAACCTGCCAGATATTTCACAGTCAATATCATAGATATATCTAGCCAAGTGTAGGTACCTGCGAGGTTATTAATGAGTTGAAATAATTCGTAATTCATATATCTCTCCTTTTTTAGTGATGACTTAATTGTATAAGTACATCATAAAGGGAAAATATTACGAAATTATAACGACAGAATTACGTATTGGAAAAGATTAGTTTTTCTATCATGACAGCCAGAATATGACTTTGTATAATAAATGAAAAGGAGGTTATTATGGTATTTAATTGGTTTAATCATCTAGGTGTACAAAAAAAGATGATAATTAGTAACTTATTAATTATCATCGTACCCTTTGTAGTATTAATAACTTCATTATCTATGCTATGGGGCGTTATTCGCTATACAAATCCAGTTGCTCATCGCCAATGGATGATGCTCGCACCTAGCACGATTCAGGCACAAGTATTCCAACTAGGACTCGAGCAAATCAATAAAGAACTTTCAAAGGAATCCACATCTATAAGTGATATTTTAGATAGTAGTGCGGTACTAGAAGCACAAGGTCTAAATATAGTTATTTTTGAGAATAATCAAGTGGCTTATTCTACATCAGGTTTAGATGTAGACGGTCTGTTGAAGAACTTTGATACTACAATGGACGCATCCGGTTCTGTTCATTATTTAAATTGGCAAGGAAATCAACTTACTTATGTAAATTCGTATGGAACGGGATTCACAATCTATGGATATGGACAAATTCCATTTATGGCCAAGAGTATGGGACCAGAGTCGATGGATAAGAAACTCGTTGAAGGTGCATTTGGCATTGGTATTATAGTGATGCTGGCTATTGTTATTGGTATAGGCATATATATTTCTAATCGTTTAGCACAATATGTTTTGCGACCTGTGAAAGATTTAAAAGCGGCAGCGGATACTCTTAAGATGGTACAGAGCCTAAGATTATTACTGTCAGAACACATGACGAACTAGGTGATACATGTGAGGCTTTCAATAATATGCAAGCTGCCTTATTGAAGGCACGTGGAGAACAGGCCGTTTACGAAGAGCGGAGGCGAGAAATGATTGCTGGTATTTGTCATGATATTTCCACACCGCTTACCTCTGTAAAAGGGTATGCTAGTGGTATACTTGAGGGGGTTGCCAACACAGAAGAAAAACGAGCGAAATATGTACAGCGGATTTATGATATGGCAGGCCGGATTGAACATTTAGTTACCATGTTATCTGATTTTTCTAAGTTGGAATTAAAACAAATTCACTATGATCGGCATATCTATGTATTAGATGATTTACTACATGAATATGTTGCCAGTCGTCATCTTGATGAACATGAACATATCCATTTATATGAAACATATGATGCCGCTGATGGCATGATTGCCATTGATCGAGAGCAATTTTACCGCGTTTTAGATAATCTTGTATCTAATAGCTTGAAATATAGGAATGGTGACTCTGTCGCCATCGACATAGCAACGACCAGAACGACTGATGGTTATAGAGTGAGATTTTCTGATGATGGGCGAGGTGTATCTACAGAGGAATTACATCGTTTGTTTGATATCTTTTTCCGTACTGATGAGGCGCGTACAGAAGTGGCTAATGGCAATGGCATAGGTTTAGCTATTGTAAAACAAATTGTTGAAGATATGAATGGTGTTATTTACGCTGAACATAATGAAAGCGGTACTGGATTATCTATTGTGATAGAATTTCTTCGCATAAAGGAGTAATGTATGGGTAAAGTTTTGATTATTGAAGATGATATGGGCATCTATGAACTTGAGCGTGATTATTTGGAAATTGAAGGCTTTGAAGTCGATATTGAAACAAATGGTATAGATGGCTTGAATAGGGCGCTTAATAATGAGTACGACCTCATACTACTTGATATTATGATTCCTAAAAAGGATGGATTTTCTGTTTGCCGAGATATTCGAAAAGAAAAAGAAATTCCTATTATCATGGTTAGTGCTAAGCGAGAAGATATTGATAAGATACGAGGCTTAGGCCTAGGTGCCGATGATTATATGATTAAACCCTTTAGTCCTGCTGAATTAGTAGCTCGGGTAAAGTCGCATATTCAGCGTTATAACAGAATACGTAATAGCTTGAGCCCCATGGTGGTGGCCATTGATCCAAAGATTTCTGCAGGCAGTTTAGAAATTATGTTAGATTCACATCAAGTTTTTTTAGGTGGCGCGGAGGTGAATCTAACACCGCGAGAATACGATATTTTAGTACTTCTTGCATCTACGCCTAATCGTGTGTTTACCAAAGAAGAGGTTTTTGAAAGTATTTGGGGGATTGACTCTTTAGGTGAGACATCTACCGTTATGGTTCATATCAATAGATTAAGGGCAAAAATTGATAAACAATTCCGAGATGAGGAATATATTGATACCGTTTGGGGCGTAGGGTATCGTTTTCACAAATGGGATAACTACAAAAAAATATAGTCGTAAACAATCATTGCGTAAGATTATAAGAAAAAGGCTGGAGCACGTTGAACCGACCCCTTAATGTTAGACCAAAAATCTTAACGTTAAGGAGGTCGGTTTTTCTATGGCAAAATATAGCCTTATATTTAAATTAAAAGTCGTTACCGCATATCTAAATGGCGAGGGTGGATATGAGTATTTAACTAAGAAATATGGTTTAAAGACTACATCACAAGTTCGTCGTTGGATTAGTGCATTTAAAGAATTTGGTAAAGATGGTTTGTGTCGAAAGCGAAATAATACAAGATATACTTCAGAATTTAAGCTAGCTGTGGTAGAGTCATACTTAACTAGTGAATTATCGTATCGGCAAATTGCATTACAATACGGGCTGAATAATCCTTCATTAATAGCTCGCTGGAAATCGGAGTTTATGAAATATGGGACCAATGCTTTTGTCGAGCGACCGAAAGGACGAATACCTACCATGAGTCGAACAGATGAAAAAGCAAAGATTAGCACACATACTAAATCTCGTAACCAAAAGAAGAAAAAAGAATTAACACCAGATCAAGCTCGTATTTTAGAACTGGAAAAACAATTACGCTATGCTCAAATAGAGAACGCCTATTTAAAAGAATTGAGGAGATTGCGCATCGAGGACGCTCGAAAAATGAAAGAGCAGCAAGAATCATTAGCAGTCTCCGAAGAGAATTCAAACTAACTGAGATTCTTGCTGCCTTACGTTTTCCAAAAGCAACATATATGTACTGGCAACAGCGCTTGACCAAGTAGATCCAGATCTACAAATACGAATAGCTATTGAAGATATTCGTAAAGACCATCCCCACTATGGATATAGAAGATTGTTACCCTTGTTACAATCACGAGGTATTGTTATTAATAAGAAACGATTGCAACGAATTATGCAAAAGTTCAATTTGCAAGTAATAGCATTTTCTCGTAAGAGCCGAAAATATAACTCATATAAAGGCGTTAGAGGACGGATTGCACCTAATCGCATTAAGCGTAGATTCCATTGTAATCAACCACATCAAAAAATTACTACAGATACAAGTGAATTTAAGTATTATGAATTAGATGCAAATGGTGCTTTGAAAGTTAGAAAACTATACTTAGATCCATTTATGGATTTATATAATCTTGAAATTATCAGTTTTAGTATAAGTCCTACACCATCAGCTGAGGCTATACTTTCAGCACAACAACAGGCGATTGAAAAGACTGCTGATGCTAAGTATCGGCGGACATTTCATTCTGACCGTGGTTGGGGTTACCAAATGAAAGCGTATCAACATAATTTAAAAGTGCATAATATATTCCAAAGTATGTCTAGAAAAGGTAATTGTCTCGACAATTCACCAATGGAAAATTTCTTTGCCATCTTAAAACAAGAGATGTATTATGGCAATACTTTTCATAGCTATGCTGAGTTAAAAATGGCGATTGAAAACTATATTATGTATTACAATACTAAACGAATTAAGGAAAGATTGAACTGGCTAAGTCCAATTGACTATCGTTTAGCTACTACTGCAGCATAAAAAATTCCGAGCAACCAGTTTAGGTTACTCGGAAATAAAAGTCTAACTTTTCGGGGTCACTACACGTGGCTCCAGCCTTTTAGTGTAAGATAAGGACCATTAGAATGCAGGAACAATTGCACCTTGGTATTTATCTTGAATGAATTTTTTGATTTCAGGGCTATGAAGAGCTTCCATCAATTTCTTGATGCGAGGGTCGTTTTCATTGCCTTTAAGAACAGTTACGATGTTTACGTAAGGGGAATCATTAGATTCGATGAACAATGCATCTTTACCAGGGTTAAGACCTGCATTCAATGCAAAGTTAGTGTTGATAGCTGCTAGTGCAACATCGTCGATAGAACGAGGCACTTGCGCTGCTTCTAATTCTACGAATTGGTAACCATTAGGGTTAGAAGCAATATCTTGTACAGTGGATAAGATATTGTTAGAGTCTTTCAATGTGATAAGACCAGCTTTTTGTAATAACAATAATGCACGACCACCATTTGTAGGATCATTAGGGATAGCGATTTTTGCACCTTTAGGAAGGTCTTTTAAATCTTTGATTTGACGGGAATATAAGCCCATTGGTTCAAGATGAACGCCACCAGCAGATACTAGAGGAAGGTTATGTGCTTTTGCAAATTCCTCCATGTATGGTACATGTTGGAAGAAGTTAGCGTCGATTTCTTTATCACCTAATGCTAGATTTGGTGTATTGTAATCAGTGAATTCTGTGATTTGTAAATCGATATTATCTTTTGCTAAAATCGGTTTTACTTGTTCTAAGATTTCCGCATGTGGTACTGCAGTAGCACCAATTTTTAATACTTGTTTGTCACCGCTGTTAGCCGCTTTGTTATTATCGCTGCCGCAACCTGCGATTAATAGCGCACCGCCGAGAACGACTGTAGCTGCTAATGCTAAAAATTTGTTCATACAAACACTCTCCTTTTCGAGAAAATTAAATGTAATTCGATAAGCTTATAGTACTAAATTATTTCCTATTCCGCAACTATGTATTATTAGAAGTTATCCATAACTAAAAGTTATATAGAAAGAGGAGCTGCCATTCAAAACCGACTTTGGCCCTGCGTAGGCCGTAGGCCGAAGTCAGACCCGGCCGGTGGAGGTTTTGAGTGGTAGCTCCTCTGCGTATCGTCTTTTAGTTTGGTTAACGACTAATAATGAGCCCTATACTTAATAGTAATTGGTATAACATGGCAGCGCCAGCAGTGGTACCCATGGCTTTATCTAGTTTGATTTCATCCACATAGGTATAGAATGTTTTGATGGTTTAAATGCTGGGATGATGGCTAGTGATGCGAGTAATGCTGGGATTGGGAGGACTTTCAAATAGATCCAAGCGCCAATCCAGAAGAAGTTAAAGATATAGGTGATGCTCATAAGGCTGATAGCGCGGTCGCGGCCTAATACAATTGGTAATGTGCGACGACCGTGGTTTTCATCGTTTCGAATATCTCGAATATTGTTGGTGAGCATGATGGATCCAACTAATAGGGTTGCCGGTAGTGCTGGGATTAAGAATGCTAGTGAAAGTTCACGCGTCCACGCATAGCCTGTAATGAGGACAATCGCAAAACCCATGGCGATACCGGATGAGATTTCCCCAAATGGTGTGCGAGAAATCGGCTTTGGGCCACCTGAATACAAAAAACTAATTAATATACAGATGATGCCGGCCGGAATATACCACCATGTAATGGTGGCTGATAGGTAGAGACCGATGATGATAGGTACAATCATAAGAATCTTAATCATAGTGGAGATGAGCTTCGGCGTCACTGCACCACGTGTAAGAGAACCGGCATTACCTATTTTTTGCCCCGCATCAAGACCGGATTTAAAATCTTTCAATTCATTCCATAAATTGGCGATGATTTGAGCCGATACGACGGCTAAAAATATAAGAATTGTATGGAAAATGGCGAGTCCTGTGCCATGAAGTGCACCGAAGGCATAATAACTAAATGCAGCACCTAAGATGGTTGGCCCTAATGCAGCGGCCAATGTGCGAGGTCTAGTGAGGGGAATTAATTCTTGTATCATACTAGTGTGGCGAAATGCCAACTCCTTTCTGTTAGAAATACGTTTTCTTATCACTAAGTATTGTATAGTACATTAGGGGAAATGTAAATTTGGTGTACCTATCATGTTAATACAATTATATAGTATAATATTATATGTATATTTAAAATTCTTAATTTAAACTTACTTGTATAATTCAGTTTATATATTCACGAGGTGAGACTATGAAAACGTGGAGTAAGAAGATAATGACGCTAGCTTGCGCTACATGCTTAACGGTAGGCATGGCGGCTGTAGCTTGTGCCGATACAATCGATTTAGGCTATGGTCAGTATGCTACCACTAATAATGGTGTACATGCGACAGCTATAGGTGCGATTCCTACAAATCCTACTTTCAGAACGATGGAACAAAATAAGACCCTTCAAACAGCTAATGAACGAGCTGCAAAATCTATGAATGACCGCATAAAAACATCCTATCCAATGGTAAAAGAGGAATTTAAAGGCACTGCCTTAGATGGGTATAGTTTGTATCAATTATCTGGAGATAGTACACTAGGTCATCATACGGGTTGGTTACTTACATACAACGTAAATAAAGAGGCTATTAATTATCTAGATCGTACAGCTACTGAAATTGTTAATTCCGCAATGGCCGATAAACAAGTGAAAGTACAATCTGTTAGCGAGCCTTACACAAAATCTAATGCAGAGAAGTTTATTTCGAAAATGGCCACAGTTACACTTGACCGCAAGATATTAGAACCTCAAATGGCGAAGTTAAATGCTACTATGCATCGCGATATGTTTAAGACAATACAACAAAGTGCTATGCAAGATGCATCGTTGTCGCAAAAGAACAAAGAAAGTATTCAAGAAGGTGTGGATCTTTTTAAACGTGTCATTCCTAACTTTACAATAGGCGCTACAGAAATATCCTTCAAACCATATACATCTAAATTTGGCACTATGGCTGGTATGAATATGCGTGGCAGTTTAAAATATGATGGCTTTGTATTGCCTGGTAGCTTAACTATGTATGCAATGCCACAAAATGAAGGACTTACAGTACAAATCTTGGCTACCGAAGATACGAGCCGAGACTACTGGTCAGGACAATTAGAATCCATGTATGGGTTGAAAAGCCTAAAGGGAGGCAATAAATAATGAAACATTTAAAAACTTTTGTATTAGCAGCATGCTTAGTTGGTGCTGTGACTAGTTTTGCAGGCGCAAAGGATGTAAAAACATTAGCAGGAACTATGGCTGTTCCGAATACTGTTACTGTGGCGACCGCATCTACTACAGATTCTCTGGATATTATAAAGGATTTGCTTATTAAGGATAATGCAAAACCAACTACAAATAAACGGACCCGTCAAAGTAATGAGGAAGCATTATCTGCGCTTAACTATATGGGCGTTTCCTATGATGTATATCAATTACAAGGGGAAGATAAAACAGGTCAAAAGGACGCTTTGTTAGTGGCCGTAGATTTAAAAACGGCAGCCAATGCATTGTTTGATAACCCTAAGGCTAATGCATCTGTTCTTCCTGTATTAGCCATACTCAATAATGGAGAGTTAGATCCGATTACAGAGCAACTCATGTTGACTACGGTTAATAATCTATTGCCAAAAGAATCTAAAACATTTACATTGCCAGATAAGAACGTGCCTGGTTCCATCTATGTAAGTGCTGGTAAAAATCATAGTGCTGCTATCGGTGTAGTTGGTGAAAGCCAAAAGCCTACTACCATTACTGTAGAAAATACAGAACAAATGGAAAAAATGAATAATACAAAGTATCAAACATATACCGTAGGTTCTCGCGTATTAGTTGATGCAGAAGGTATCAAATTCCCATATTATGCAAAAGCGGCACTCGTAATGAACCCACAAAAACCAACATTGTTCTTGGCATTGACCAGCGATGTACAACGTCAATATTTTATGCCAATCTTTGCAGATGCTTTCAAATCTATTAAATAAAATATATTGAAAAACATCAATATCAATATATAATAATTTATATATATGTATGTATTGTAAAAAGGAGTCCTATTATGAAAACAATTCACACAGATAAAGCGCCTGCAGCAGTAGGTCCATATTCCCAAGCTAAAGTAGCCGGCGGTTTTTTGTTCGCTTCTGGTCAAGTAGCGATTAACACTGCTACAGGTTCCGTAGTTGAAGGCGGTATCGAAGCACAAACTGAACAAGTATGCAAAAATATTGAAGCTGTATTAGCTGAAGCAGGTTCCGATTTCTCCAAGGTTATCAAAACAACATGCTTCTTAGCTGATATCAATGACTTCAAACCATTCAACGAAGTATATGCAAAATATTTTACATCTAAACCAGCTCGTTCTTGCGTGGCTGTAAAAGATCTTCCATTGGGCGTAGCAGTAGAAGTGGAAATCATCGCGGAAGTATAATATGGATTATATTTCATTATTACAAAAAGAAATGCGACCTGCCTTTGGTTGTACAGAGCCAATCGCTCTTGCCTATGCAGCAGCCAAGGCCGCATCCGTATTGGATGAGTTTCCCAACCACATTCATGCGCGATGCAGTGCCAATATCATTAAGAACGTAAAATCTGTTGTCATTCCCAACTCTGGGGGCCGCAAAGGCTTAGCAGCGGCTACCGTGCTCGGTGCCATCGTAGGCCATCCCGAACGAGAACTAGAGGTATTAGAATCGGCTACCGATGAAGATCGTAATTGGCTAGGTACCTTGTTAGATGCTAACTTTTGCACTGTAGAATTAGCAGAAGGCGTTGATAATCTCTACATTGAAATTATGGCCACAACCGATGAACATACGGCTGTAGTACGCATTGAAAATGCACATACGAATATTACTTATGTATCTGTAGATGGGAACGTGATTTCTGAAACCATTAATGAAATTAAAGAGGCTGAAAGTAGCACTTATCCCATGACATTCGACAGCATTTACGAATTTGCAAACAGGGGATATTTCGGGTGTTTTGCCTAGCATCAAACAACAGGTAGAATATAATACGGCCATTTCTAACGAAGGTTTATCCAATGATTATGGTGCCAATATTGGTCGATTGTTATTACTTGATGATGAAACCCCATCTCTAGAAACCAAGTGTAAGGCTCGCGCCGCAGCTGGTTCCGATGCACGCATGAGTGGGTGCCCGTTGCCTGTAGTTATTTGCTCCGGCTCTGGCAACCAAGGATTGACTGTTTCGATGCCTATCATTACAACCGCTGAGGGACTCGGTAAAACCGATGAAGAATTACACCGAGCCCTTGTATTTGCCAATTTGTTAACGCTTTACGTTAAATCTGGTATTGGTAAACTATCCGCATATTGTGGCGTTGTGTCGGCTGGCATTGTAAGTGTGGCGGGTATTGCCTTTTTGAAAGGCGATAGCAAAGATATCATTGAAGATACACTCGTAAATGGTCTTGTTAGCCTATCCGGTATCGTATGTGATGGGGCGAAACCATCTTGTGCCGGTAAAATTGCCATCTCCTTAGATGGAGCTTTCATGGGCTATAAACAAGCCCGTCTCAACAAGAGCTATCAAAAGGGTGATGGCCTCGTAGCTCACTCCGTTGATGATACAATTAAAAGTATCGGTGTCGTTGCACAAGGCATGAAAGAAACTGACGTAGTCATTTTGAATGAAATGTTGAAGCATTAATTGGCTCTATATATGGACTATTTTTTGTCCCATAAACAAGAAAACAGCGTTATGATCGGCTTGGTCATAACGCTGTTTTTCTAATATTATTGTAATTTTTTAGGATCCTTTAATAGCAATGATGCGCCCAGTCCTACAATAAGGAATGGAACCAGTGTCATCATGGCCAAAGATAGGGAATAGGTATCTGCTAAATTCCCCTACAACCGGTGCGATGATACCACCAATCGTTTGGCTTACGCCAAGGGTGATGCCTGATGCAAATCCGATGCTCTTAGCTAGGTATGTTTGGCCCAGTACGATAACAGGGCTGTAACTGATGGCCTTTGCAGCACCAATCATGAGCAAAATTAGATAGGCCAGTGGCATCATAATTGTTACAGAAAAATCAGGGACTTGTGTTAATAGGAACATGGATGGCAACCAAATCAACAGAGATAATCTAATAATTTTGATAGGACCGTATTTGTCGCCTAACAAGCCGCCAATGTAGGTCATAAAGATACCGATACTAAAGAATACGGTTAATGCAAAACTACCTTGTTCTGGACTTGTGCCGAGTTCATGAGTCCAAAACACAGGAATAAATGCATTAATAACGCGGAAATTAACCGATTGGCTTAGAATGATAATGAACAATATGCCAAAATATTTCCAATAATTTTTCAGTGGCTGAGCCGCAACTGTTGGATTTTCGGTGGCTACGGCTTGATCGATTGTTCGTGCATGAGCTACGATACGTGGCATGAGCAGGAATAGAACGGTAGATATAATAATACCAGCTACGGTGAAAGCTGCTAGACCATGTGCGCCTACTGTATAGGCGATGGCGCCCGCAAATAGAGGACCAAAGGCGAAGCCTGAACTGCCGCCGATGGCGAAGGTTCCCATTGCTTTGCCCTTTTTACCACCTCCGAGGCGGTTCATAATTTTTGCTCCTTCAGGATGGAAAATGGAAGAACCTACACCGGCTAATGTAGCGCATACGAGGAGACTTTCATAAGAAGAAACAAAACCCATCATCCCCGTACTACATGCGGATAATAGCGTGCCTGCTGCGATGAGTCGTGGCTGATTGAGCTTGTCTGTAATATACCCTAACAATGGTTGTAGCAATGACGATAGTGCCGTGTTCGCTAAGATGAGAAAACCTGCTTGCTCCAAGGACAGTCCATACGTATAGATAAACAGTGGCAATAATGCAGGCAGTACGCTTTGGCATGAGTCATTAATCATGTGACTCAGCGTAATGAGATAAGGATAATACTTTTGCATAGTAGACCTCGTTAATTGATGATGTAATATACAATATATTTATATTATATACTATATGTATACGAATATACGAAATATAAAATGGCACGATATATATTAGGGCACCTTTATATGAAGTAGGTAGGCCGTTTTACAAAAGTAAGAAAGGAGTATCGTAGTGACGAAGGACGAATTTTGGGAAGCGATTAATACGGGTGGCAAAGTATATACATATAATGATGAACTTGATTTTTATGTAGTTTTTACCAATAGAGCGTATGAAATTTATCTAGCTCCGGTTCCTGATGATATAGATTCAGATAATTATCCTAAATACAAAACATTCGATGAAATGTTAGATAAATCAACAATATTAGGGAAGCCACTTGTGGAATGTTTAACACAAATTGAGTGTTAAAATGGTTATAAACAATAAAACCTAGATACAATCTGTGTTAGATGTATCTAGGTTTATCTATTATATCTCTATCATTATCATTTAAAGAATGGCAGAGGAGGAGGGATTTGAACCCCCGCGCCGGTTGCCCGACCTACCGCATTTCGAGTGCGGACCCTTCAGCCTCTTGGGTACTCCTCCGTGCTTTACGACGCTCTTTAAAGAAATCTTTCATCAATTGGCTGCATTCATCCGCGAGGATGCCCGCTTGCAATTGTGGTTCATGGTTCAATCCAGGGTGGGATAACACATTAAACAGAGATTCTACAGCGCCTCCTTTGTAGTCGCTAGCACCATATACAACGCGATCAATACGGCTGTTAATAATGGCCCCTGCGCACATAGGACACGGCTCTATCGTAACATACAGGGTGCATCCAGTCAACCGCCAGCGACTTAGAGTAGTACAGGCTTCACGGATGACGAGAACCTCGGCGTGAGCCGTTGCATCATGATCCAGTTCGCGGCGGTTATGATGACGTGAAATGACTTGATTATCGTGGACCAAAATGGCGCCAATAGGGATTTCGCCAAGGGCATACGCTTTTTTGCCTTCTTCGATGGCAAGGCCCATAAAGTATTCGTCACGGCTGCGCTCGTCCATTGTATTAAGTTCGTTCGGGTCCATTAGGTCTTTTGTCATTATCGCACCTCTTAATGTATAATATCTTACATAGAGTCTATCATATTTTATCGTATTTTTGCGAATAGATTTAATCGTTGTATCAGTTGCTTGTGTGAGGCTAGTATGGATATTATTTGGTATATGTTTGATATGATCGGCACCATCGCATTTGCCGTATCAGGGGCGCTCGTCGGTGTGTCTCGTAAAATGGATATTTTTGGCATGGCTGTACTGGCCCTTGCTACCGCTATAGGTGGTGGCGTAATTCGTGATGTACTGCTAGGCTATTTCCCGCCAAACTCACTTCGTAATGTGGTGTACGTTACGGTCGTTCTCGCAGTGACCTTTATTGTATTTGCTATTTATAACAGTCGCTATCATCGCAATATTATGGGTCCTCGTAGTAAGGCTAGTTATTTGTTTGCCGATGCTCTTGGCTTAGCATCCTTTACCGTTACGGGTGCCTCTGCAGGGTATACACTATATCCGGACTTGCCTATATTCATTGTATTGCTTGGTACGATTACCGCTGTAGGCGGTGGCATTCTACGCGATATGTTAGCACAGCGCGTGCCTTCCGTACTGAAAGAAGACGTTTACGCACTTCCTAGCATTATTGGGGGCATAGCCTATTATTTACTGGTGATTAGCGATTGGTCAGGGCAAGCCGTATATGGGGCTTTCACCATTGTACTCATCATTCGTCTATTAGCTATTAAATATCACTGGAGTCTGCCGCGTGTCAGATAATAAAACGGTTTTATGCGATATATTTGCCAAATTATGACTAAGTGATATAATTGTAATATTAGTTATTTTTTTATGATTGTATCCCTTACAACAGTTGTGAAATGGTACGCATGAGCGTGCTTGATAAAGGAGTTTAACCTATGTCTAAAAAATGGTTGAAAGTAGCGTTAATGGTTACGGCTATTGCTACGGGTACATCCATTCAAGTTGATGCGGAAACTGTGTTATATGTTCCGCAAGATGATCGCCCAGTAAGTCTGCAATATACAGTTGATACTGCAAAAGCAGCGGGGATGACGGTGTTAACACCACCACAAAATTTGATTTCTGGTAAAACCTACAAAGGGCAAGCTGATCAAATCTGGAATTGGGTAGAGCAAAATGCGGGCCGTGCTGATGTTATGGTATTGAGTACAGATACCTTAATCTATGGCGGCCTTGTGGATTCTCGTAAACATAATTTGCCTTTGAGCACATTGGAAAATCGTTTAAAACGCATCGAAGCGCTTAAGGCAAACCATAAAAATACACGCATTTATGGCTTTGGTACCGTAATGCGTTCCCCGCGCGCTAGTGGGGGCGGTACAGAACCATCCTACTATGCAGATTATGGTCCAACCATATTCCAAATTGCTGCACTACAAGATAAATTGGATGCAGGTACATTGACGCAAGCAGAAACGCAAAAATTGATGAGCTTGCAAGCATCGGTTCCTGTAGAATATTTACAAGACTGGTTCTCTCGCCGTCAAAAAAATATGCAAGTAAACAAAGATCTAATCGATGAAGCGCGTAATGGCGTTTTTTCATACTTTGCATTAGGTCATGATGATACGTCTCAATTGTCTCAATCCGCATTAGAAGGACGCTATTTGAATCAATACTCCAAGGGCATTCCACGTACACAATATGGTAGCTTCCCTGGGGCAGACCAATTAGGTCTGTTATTGATGGCTCGTTCTCGTACCGATGAAAGCGCAGAAAAACCGACATTCTCTGTTATCTATCCACTAGGTGGCGCAGGGAAAACATTGCCAGGCTATGAAGATCAAACCATTGATAAGACGATTGCGGAACACGTAGAAGCCGTTGGTGGCACCATGACAACTGCGGGTAAACCAACCGTTCTTCTCGCTGTTAATACACCGCTTTCAACAAGCACATCTGAATCTGAAACATTTGGTAACTTCCCGATGATTTCTCAAGCTACGAATGCCTTTGTAGATCGCATCCAACAAGCTACGGAACAAGGTGTAAATGTGAGCATTGCTGATATTGCATACAACAATGGTTCCGATAATACCTTGTTAGGCGCTTTATACAAACGCGATTTACTCTATAAAATCGGTGCTTATAATGGTTGGAATACAGCAAGTAATACAGTAGGCTATGCTATTGCCCAAGGTCTATTGTTACAGTCTATGTCTCCAGAAGGTCATCTTGATATGTTGACTCAACAATATTTGGATAACTGGGCATACCAAGCAAATATCCGCAAGGATATTTATCGCATGCAAGATTCTATTCGTACCGACAATGTACGCTACTCTGGTGACTTGAACTCAAAATTAGAAGAATATTTACAAGAACGTGTACAAGATTTCAGTGAAACCTATTTGAAGGTGGACCCACGTACAGTTAAGGCTACATTCCCATGGGGCCGTTTATTTGAAACGGATATTACCGTTTATGATAAACCAGTAGTACCACTTCAAAAAGAAATTCGCATGCAACGTGAAGAAGAAGCGAAGAGACAAGCAGAGGCAGCGGAAGCAGCAACTGCACAAGCTAATGGTCAATCGCAAGCGGCTCCAGCTGCGCCAACTACAACGACGCAAGCTGCACCAGCTGCAACTTCGACACCTGTAGTACATCAAGCGGCAACTGCACCGCGCATTGTTCCAACACCGGCCGCTGTGCCACAACAATAATCGCCTATGAAACGATTGTTTTTGCCTGAAATAACCTATATGCGTGGTCTCTGTATGCTCGGTGTTATCGGTATTCATGTCGGCTCTTATGCATTACAAAATCCGTTCGTTAATTTACAACTTATTAGCGTATTGGAAATTTTATCGCGCTTTGCAGTGCCCGCATTTTTCTTCCTGTCAGCCTTTGGTTTGTTCTACCATACATCGGTAAACGATCCATTTAGCTACAAGGATTTTATGAAACGACGCTTTCAAGTGGTGCTCTATCCTTACATTGTGTGGTCGCTATTCTACCTTATCTATACAGGAATAACGGCGCACAATTTTGGAAATCTTCATCCTGGACCATTACTCGTGAACCTCTTGTTTGGTAACAGTATGTACCACTTATATTTTATGGTTATACTAGTGTGGTTCTATGTGCTCATGCCACTATGGCGTGTGATGGTGCGGTGGATTTTGAAAGCGCCCATTCCTTGGCTTGTAATCCTATTTGCTATTCAATTAGGTGTTGATTTTATATCCTCCTATCGATTGGGGGTCTGGGTGACACAACATTTTAGCGACTCTCCAGCTATAAAATATCTTTTTGATATGCGTCTTAACTATTGGGTGATTCATTATGTATGGATATTCCTCTTTGGTGCTGTTGTAGCTGAGCGATATGAAATCGTGAAGGACTATATGTGGCGCTACCGATACCTGTTAGCGACATGTGCCATTTTATCGATTCTATCCATGTTGGGTGCCTACTACTATGTCATGGATGTATGGCACTATACGGTGCTCGAAGCGATTTACACAGTGCATCAATTGAGTCCGATGGGCGTATTCTATACGGCATTGGGTACATTGTTTAGCTTATTCCTATTCCAAGTGATGCCCCTCAACAATACGATGGAGGCCTTCTGGTCTCAAATTGGGGATACTTCATACGGCATCTATTTGGCGCATCCGTTCTGGTTATTGATCATGACCGGTATCATGGCCAAGTATAATCTTCTATTTACAGTGCCTCACGTAGTGCTGTTGTATGTGATGGCTGTAGGATTATCCTACTTGACGACAATAGGTTTACAACAAATACCAAAGCCAATTCGAAAATATATTCTTGGCAACTAATAGGCTTATATAAGCACTGTGAGATTGGTATATAACTAATTACAATAGAATCCGCTCCTACCATAACTTATAGTTATCGGTAGAGGGCGGATTTTTTCATGACTAAAATGAAAACTTTCACAATGTAAAGTGTGAAAATTAATCTGTGATTGTGCTATAATACAATCATACTGATTAGAGTTACAACAAGGGAAAATGAGGTGCTCTTATGAAAGAATTAACATATTTTAACGGTGAATTCGTCGAACCAGGTGCAAAGGTAATCAGCATTGATGACCGTGGTTACTTATTCGGTGATTCTGTATATGAAGTTGTACGTGTAACTAAAGGTCGTTGTTTTGCATTGTCCTATCACCAAGATCGTCTATATCGATCCATGCGTGAAATGGATATTCCTGTAAAAATGACGCCAGATGATTTGACCGAACTTCACGAAATCTTGATTGAACAAAGTGAAATCAAAGAAGGTTATATTTATTTACAAATTTCTCGTGGTGTAGCGCCACGCCATCATGCGTATGATTGCTCTAAACTTGAACCACAAATGCTCATGTCCATTCATAATCTCGATATGGATGCAGTGAACAAGTTGGAATCTGGTGTGAAAGCTATCGCATTGCCTGATGAACGTTGGGGGCATGTAGATATTAAAACTACGAATTTGGTTCCTAACATTTTGGCGCAAACAAAGGCGGAAAAGAAATTTGCTTATACAGCGATGTTATTCCGCGATGGCATTTGTACCGAAGGGGCTACATCCAATGTATTTGCCGTAAAAGATGGAATTATTTATACACATCCAGCGGATAATCATATTTTGAAGGGCATTACGCGTCAAATGGTTATCACTCGTGTGGCACCATCATTAGGCATCACGGTGATTGAAAAAGAATTTGACCGCGCCTTCGTTGATGATGCGGATGAATTATTCTTTACCAATACAACCGGTGGTGTGATTCCGATTATAAAACTTGACAGAAATCCTGTAGCTGATGGTAAACCAGGTGCAGTGACGATGAAATTACGTCATGGTCTAGAAAAATTAATGGAAGAAGGCTTGGCTTAATTAGCAGACTATAGGTATCACTATGCTACCTATAGTGGCTAGTAAGGGGAGTTTTCACAAAGAAAGGACATATTTTGATTACATTAGAACACATTAGCAAGGTCTATGAAGGTGCTAATCGTGTAGAAGCGCTGAAGGATATTAGCCTCACCATTGAAAAGGGGCAAATCTATGGCATTATCGGTCAATCAGGAGCCGGTAAATCTACATTGATTCGTTGCATTAATATGCTAGAAGCCCCTACATCGGGCTCCGTTATCGTAGACGGCACAGATTTAACGAAATTGAGTGCCAGTGAACTACGCAAAGCGCGTAAACATATTGGCATGATTTTCCAACATTTTAATCTTTTATCATCGCGCACGGTCTATGACAATGTGGCATTTCCATTGGAATTGCAAGGCTTGAGCAAGGCTGAAATTAAGGAGCGCATCACTCCGATTCTCGATATCGTAGGCTTATCGGACCGCGTGAATAACTATCCATCGCAACTATCCGGCGGTCAAAAGCAACGCGTTGGCATTGCTCGCGCTTTGGCTTCTAATCCAAAGGTATTATTGTGCGATGAAGCTACATCTGCGTTGGATCCACAAACAACAGAATCCATCTTGGAATTGTTGAAGGATATTAATGAACGCATGGGCCTTACCATTGTGCTCATCACCCATGAAATGCAGGTTATCCGTGAAATTTGTGACCGCGTAGCCGTTATTGAAGGTGGTGTTATCTTAGAAGAAGGCAGCACGCTCGAAGTATTTACAAATCCGAAGAAACCGACTACAAAAGATTTCGTCGGCTCTGTCGTAAGCGATAACCTACCACAAGAAGCGCTTGAGCATCTAGAGCTTCATGATGACTGGATTGCTGGTACATCACCGCTTGTAAAATTGAAGTTTACCGGCCAAGCTACAGATGAACCTGTTGTGGCTGGTTTAGTACGTCGTTTTGATCTCGATGTAAAGCATCTTATTCGGTGGTATCGATTACATTCAAAAACACTAGCGTAGGCCGTCTTATCGTCATTTTGAATGGTGACCCTATGAAAGCGCAAGAAGGGCTAGAATATATCAGAACATTACCAATTGAAAGCGAGGTGATCGGTTATGTCAGAGCAAGTAATTAAATTGTTGATAACCGGTACCTTGGATACATTGCAAATGACCGTTATTTCTACAATCATGGCTATGATTATTGGTATACCGCTCGGCGTAGTATTGGTGGTTACATCTAAAGGGCACATTCTAGAAAATGCAGCGCTTAATAAAATTCTTGGCGCTATTGTGAATGCAACTCGATCCATCCCGTTTATCATCTTGATGGTGGCCATCATTCCATTTACACGCATGGTTGTTGGTACATCCATTGGTACGACGGCCGCTTGTGTACCGTTGACATTGGCAGCGATTCCGTTTTTGGCACGTCTTGTTGAAACATCTATTAAAGATATTCAATTCGGTGTTATCGAAGCGGCGCAATCGATGGGGGCAAGCCCATTCCAAATTATCCGCAAGGTATTGTTGCCAGAAGCATTGCCAACTATTATCGATAATGTGACAGTGCTTATCGTTAACTTAATCGGTTACTCCGCGATGGCGGGTGCTATCGGTGGCGGTGGCCTTGGTGATATTGCTATCCGCTATGGTTACCAACGTTTCCAAGGGGATATCATGCTCGCTACCATCATCATTCTTATCATCATGGTTCAAGTTATCCAAATGATTGGTGACGGATTATCCAAAGCGATGAATAAAAAATAGGAGGCGTTATGAGCGTCAATGAGAAATTGAGAAGTGCTCAACATGACGAGCTCTTTGAAGGTATCTTACAACTTCAAACTGTGGAAGAATGTTATGCGTTCTTTGAGGATATTTGTACTGTTAATGAATTGAAAGCATTATCGCAACGACTTCAAGTAGCTAAGATGTTACGCGCTGGCGATAGCTATGAAACTATTGTAGAGGAAACTGGTGCTAGTACAGCTACAATTAGCCGTGTGAAACGATGCCTTGTGTATGGTGCCGATGGTTATACAGTAGTGTTAGATCGATTGGCAGGTACGAAATAGTTAAAAATATTTACATCTATATCGATGTAGGCAACGGTGGCCGATGGTCACCGTTGTTTTATATATGTATCTATTGTTTTTACCGATACGAATGGTAAATGATAGTATACTTGTGATACATGAGATACATGAGATAGGGAGGACGTATATGGATTGGCTGATTTCTATTACCGGATTACCCTATGAGGTGATGATACTCATATTGCTTGGCGTAGCCGGAGCCTTTGCAGGCTTTGTTGATTCTATCGTAGGTGGTGGTGGCTTGATTTCTGTGCCAGCCATGTTGCTAACCAATTTACCTCCTAGCATGGCTCTAGGCAGTAATAAACTATCTAGCATCTTTGGTGCTGGTAGTGCGTCGATTACGTTTCTACGGAATCACATGGTCGATTTCGCATTAGTTCGCAAATTGCTACCATTTACCTTTATAGGCTCCATGCTCGGTACCTTGGCGGTCGTATCATTGCCTCCGCTCTATGTAAAACCGATTATTATTGTATTGCTTGTGGCTGTTACTCTATTCGTAGTATTTAAGAAAAATTGGGGCGAAGTGAACCGTACCTCCCAAGTAATGGGGCGAGCACTTTATATCTGCATGGCCTTTGCTCTTGGTATCGGTATTTATGATGGCTTCATTGGACCTGGTACAGGTACATTTCTTATTATGGGCTTTATCTTTACGGGGTTTGATTTTCTCCATGCTTCGGCAAATGCAAAAATATTAAACTTTACCAGTAATTTAGCATCCTTGTTGGTATTTATATATTTAGGGCATGTTAATTATATGTACGGCCTTGCCGCTGCGGTGGGCCAAGTGGTTGGTGCCTATTTAGGATCCCATTTAGCTATTGCGAAAGGGTCCTCTTTGGTGCGTGTTGTATTCCTGTCTGTTACGACAGTGATGTTGTTAAAATTAGTGTTTGATTATATTTCTACCTTGTAGGAGGTGTGAGTATGCCTCATAAAAGTGATGTTCAAGTGGCATTGATTAGCGGTGGTACATCGGGTATCGGATTTGCTACAGCCAAGCTATTATTGCAAGAAGGTTGGTGCGTGGTTATCAATGGCCGCGATGAACAAGCGGGACAAAGGGCAAAGATGAAATTGCGCCGCTATTCTTCGAAGGTGCGATATGTGAAAGGCGACGTATCCAGTGTGAGTGATTGCCAGCGCATTGTAAAGAAACGGTAGATTTCTTTGGCAGTATTTCTGCTCTTGTGACGGCGGCTGGATATTATGAAGAAGAGCTACTAGCCGATGTATCTGAATCTGCCTTTGATGAAATGTTTGGAACGAATGTAAAAGGAACGGTGTTCTTGTGCCAAGCGGCATTGCCTTATTTACGTCAAGTAAAGGGCAGTATTGTTACCGTATCTAGTGATGCGGGCTTGCAAGGTAATGTGGCCTGTTCAGTATATGGTGCATCAAAAGGTGCTATCGTAAGCTTTACAAAATCCCTATCCCTTGAGATGGCACCCCATGAGGTGCGCGTTAACTGCGTGTGCCCTGGCGATGTAGATACATCCCTTGTAGATAAACAAATCGCTCAATCTCATCAAGATGCGGAGCAAGCAAAAGAGGAGATGGGGCAACATTATCCATTAGGACGTATTGCAAAACCTCACGAAATTGGCGAAGTTATAGCCTTTTTAATTAGTTCCAAGGCATCTTTTGTTACCGGTGCTGCTTGGACGATTGATGGAGGACTCACAAGCTGGTAGTGTATAGAGTATTATCTATTACTAATAGTTATAATAAACCCGTTTATACAGGGTAAAATATATATTATTCATTTCAATTCTGCATTGAGAATGGTATAATAATACTAATGAACGATACATACATTCACAAGTGGAATCCGGAAAAAAGGAGAACGATTATGGCAGAATACAATGGCGTTAGAATTGAACCGCTTAGCGATGGTGGTCAAGATTTAAATTATCAAGTTGAACAATTTATTTTCTGGGGCGCAGGCCGTGCTGCTGTATTGGCTTTGTCTCCAAAATTCAGCAATGTTGCACTATGCACAAATGCAACATACATGGTAACTCGCATTGCTCATTTATATGATGTGGAATTACAAACAGGTGCTGTTGTAGGTTTAGTAGGTGGCTTGAGCACTGCTATTGCTACGGCTGCTATTTCCTTACTCGTACCTTTTAAAGCGGTACGCGTGCCTGTAGCTGTAGGTTTGACCTATGCTATTGGTAAGGTAGCTCATATCTGGATCGAAGATGGTATGCCATCCGATATCGAACGCTATAAACCTATGATTGCTGAGTTCTATGAAAATGGTAAAGCCATTGCTGGCGAAATCGCTCGCGATGCAGCAGCAAGTATTCCTTTCACTCAAGGCCAACGCGATGTATGGGCTGGTATTGCCAACGAAACAGGTCTTGCAAAAGAACAATTAGAACAAGTATATTCTGAAAAAGTAGCACCTGCTATTGAAAAATGGAATACGGAAACGAAATACCAATTGCATGATAATGCAGCAGAAGCAGTAGCAAAAGTAACTGATGCGGCAAAAGAAAAAATCGATGTAGCAAAAGAAAAATTGGATACGGCTAAAGAATTGGCTAAAGGTGGCGTAGAAGTAGCGAAAGCAACAACTCAAGTGGCTGTGGAAAATGCAAAAACTACAGCGGCTCAAGCTGTGGAAAATGCGAAAGATACTGCGTTCCAAGCTGTTGAAACAGTTAAAGAAACAACAAAATCTACAATTAACGGTTTCCGTAAATAGTTAGAAGGATCGGTATGAATCCATTAAAGATTATCAAATATGGCAAGTATTTTAGCGAGTCTCGCTTTTTAGCGTTTGCTACTCGCTATGGTAAAAAACTTGCCTTTGTACAAAAAGCAGTGGTGTTATTCTTGTGTTTACGTGATCAAGATACACCAAAATATGTAAAGGCTATTTTAGCCGGCGCTTTAGGGTATCTCATCCTACCAATCGATATCATCCCTGATACGATTGCAGGCCTTGGCTGGGTAGACGATGTAGCAGTTCTTGGCATTGCTTTCAAAATCGCCAATCGCTATATCAAAACGTCCCATGAAGAACAAGCGAAAAAGCTATTCCCTTTTGGCAACTAACAAGTACATAAAAAGGCAGTTTAATCATTGTTATTGATTGGACTGCCTTTGTTTATTTGACACCCTTTGTTAATAGATATACAATTGAATTTGTATTGTAATAAGAAGGATGAATAAATGTATACAGCGACAATTAACGTCCGTTTCTATGAAACCGATATGATGGGAATTGCTCACCATAGCAATCATTTTCGGTGGTTTGAAATGGCGCGTATTGAATTCCTTCGTCACATCGGTGTCACCTTGTGGGATATGATGGACGAGGATATAGTATTTCCAATTATGAATGTATCGTGTAACTATAAGGAACCTGCTCGGTTCGATGACACGATTAATATAGAAACCTATTTAGTCAAAATGACCCGTGCTCAGATGGTATTTAAGTACCGCATGCGCCGCGCTAGCGATGGTGCTCTATTGGCGACGGGTGAGACTAAGAATGCCTTTATGTCTAAATCGTCTGGGAAAATCGTACGATTAGAGGATCGCTTTTATCAACCTATTCTAAATGCTGTTGAGGAGATGCCTCATGACTAATATAGATACACAACGACTGCCTATCGGCGTCTTTGACTCAGGTGTAGGTGGTCTATCCGTTTTGAAAGTTCTACAGGAACAATTTCCCAATGAAAACTTCATCTATATAGGGGATAATGCTAATAATCCCGTTGGCAATCGTCCAACCGAGGAGATTACAGAAATCGCTTGCCGTATTGCAGAAACATTACATCAAGTACCTGTAAAATTGATGGTTATCGCTTGCAATACTTTCACCGTAGTGGCCCTCGATGAGGTGCGCAGTCGCGTCAATGTGCCGGTTATCGGCGTATCGCAAGGCGTTAAGACTGCTATTCGTGAAAGCAATAGTAATACCATCGGTATTATGGCGACGGTAGCGACCGTTAATAGTCATATTCATAAATATGTGGCTATGGACATCGACCATGAGGTTTTTGTATGGGAACAACCATGCCCAGAACTAGCCGGCTTAATTGAACAAGGTCATTTGCATGATGACGCTGTTCGTAAAGCCGCTAAGGAGTACTTAGCACCTATGCTAGAACGGGATATCGATGTTGTCGTATTGGGATGTACTCATTTCCCATTTGTTAGCCCTGTCCTGCAGGAGTTATCAGGTGACCGCATCCGATATATCGACCCTGCTTATGAGACTAGCGATCTAGTACGACGTACGATGGACAGCAATCATCTGCATAATCCATCTACAGAGAAGGGCCGTAGTACCTTGTATTTCACAAAGGATATTGCCCTAGGGGCTGATTTGGGTGCCCAATTCTTAGATACTGATGATTTTTCGGTGGAATTGATTACACTATAAAGGAGAATTCACATGTGGTTTTATGACATAATAAATGTGATAGTTGCCATTGCAGTTATCGTAGCTATTTTGTACTTATTATTCCGTCTATTCGTATTAAAACAAGGTAATGAACGCGTTATTTTGTTGCCAAAGCGGAAAACAAGCTTTCAGTTGGCAGATATGAACATGAGTTCCATGACATTGTTCTGCGATGTGCCATTTGTGAACAAAGGCCGTCAACTTGGTACGATCATGGATTTATTTCCACGTCCTTTGCTTCCAGAAGAACATTTTGATGGCGTGAAAGTAGACGCTTGGGCTATGGATATCGATCGTCCACGCCACGATGGTTATTTTGAAGCTATTATCATCAAGCCTCGCAAGGGTGGTACAATTCGCGTTTACGTTACCTTAACAGGTAGAAATGGCAACATTCGTGAAGATATTAGGGATTCCCTTATATGGACATCGACATTTATTACCAAATCGTAGGTCGTACCGATTACCATATCGATAAACAACGTATTCGTTTGACTGCAGAAGAAGTACAAGCAGCATTGGTTCACTAAGGAGGCATAACAATGGCAGAATTAGAATTAGTATGTGTTCCTACACGTATTCTTACAGATAATGATGACATCGTTGATGCTATCGTTGAATTTGGTGGTCACAATATTGGACCAGAAGACATCGTATGCGTAGCAGAATCCGTTGTGGCTATTACACAAGGTCGCTTTACACGTCCAGAAGAACTCAATGTGTGCTGGCAAGCGCGCATGATTAACCGCTTTATCCATCCAGATGGTTCCATGGCTTCTATTTATGGTATGCAATCCGCTATGAACCTGGATGGTAAATGGAAGGTATTAGGTGCGTTCTTCTTAGGCGCTATTGCTAAAATTTTCCGCAAACCAGGTGTATTCTACGCCATCGCTCGTGCTGCATCCTTAACAGATGACGTAACAGGTACCATGCCTCCATTCGATAAACACATCGTATTTGGTCCAAAGGATCCAGATAAGGTGGCTGAAAAAATCGTTCAACGCACAGGTTGCTATGGCGCTGTTGTAGCAGACGTAAACGACTTGAAACGCTCTGCTATCCTCGGTACAAGCCGCGGTATTGATGCGAAGAAAATCGCTAAATTGTTGATTGATAATCCATTTGGTAATGATAGCCAAATGACACCAATCGTTATCATTAAAAACTACGCTTCCGTTTCGGCAGCAAAATAAGAAATTCTCGATGTTTCCGGTGCAGAACTGGTAAGTCTAGAGATTAACAAAAGAGACTGCTCCGGCGGTCTCTTTTCTGTTTAAAGGAGGACATATGTTATTAGGCATAGATGTAGGCGGCACCTTTACGGATGCCGTTATCATAGATGGGGGTGCCATCATTTCATCGGCTAAGCGGCGAACCACGAAGGACAATCTCATGAATGGCATAACGGACGCCTTAGGTGCGGTGATGAGTGGTGTGGACTCTGCACAAATAGAACAGGTAACGCTATCCACTACGGTAGTGACAAATACAATTGTGGAGCATAAAGAACAACCTGTAGATCTCTATGTAGTAGCGGGGCCAGGGCGCAATGTAGACGATATATTCCCGGTAAGACCTGTGTATCTTAAAGGGTATACGGACCATCGCGGCATTGTGGTGGAACGTACGGATGTAGGGGGTACTCGCCAACTGGCGAACATGGTGCAATCCAAGAGTGGTACTGATTTGGCTGCTGTATCCGCAAATTTGGCGTTCGCAATCCGAAGGAAGAAATCGATGTTGCTCAGGCTCTAGCTGACACATATAGCACGATTTCTACAGGCAGTGCACTAAGTGGCAATCTTAACTTCCCACGCCGCACTATAAGCGCCTATTTTAATAGTGCCGTAGCCGCTGTATTTAAGGAATTTAAGACCGCTGTTTACCACGCATTAGAAACCTTTCATATTACGGCACCTGTATATATTTTGAAAGCTGACGGCGGTTCGCTACCGATTGATACGGTGGAATCCATTCCTGTAGAAACTGTATTTACCGGACCCGCCGCTACGGTACTTGGCTTGGAAGCATTGCGCAGCACAAAAGAAGCCCATACGGTGGCCCTTGATATTGGCGGGACTACGACGGATATTTCCTTATGGAAACAGGGCAAACCACTGATGACAAAAGAGGGCGTATCCATCCGTGAATATCCAAGTGCAGTACGCTCCTTTGCGGTTACCTCGGTGGGCATTGGCGGTGAATCGGCTGTGCGCTATGAAGATGGAGAACTCATGGTTGGCCCTGAACGGCTCGGTCCGTCTGTTGCACTTGGCGGTACTATCCCTACATTAGGAGATGCCCTCATCGTGCTTGGTAACGCGCATTATGGTGATGAACAGAAGGCGTACGATGCTATTACACAGATTGATACGACCATTGATGCGAAAATCATGGCTCAGCGTATCGTAGATACAGCAGTCCGCGTTGTACAACAAGGCATTGATACGGTTGTGGCAAAGGAAAATAAACGACCTATTTATGTAGTAGCCGATATTGTGCATCCTGATCCATTTGTACCGGCCCAGCTTGTTATCGTCGGTGGCACGGCGGCTAGTTTGGGCCCTATTATTGGGGACCAACTAGGATTGCCTGTTCATATTCCAGCCGATGCGGCCGTGGCTAATGCCATCGGTGCTGGTGTGGCTAATCATACGATGGCGATTACGGTTCACGTCGATACAAAACGTCGTACCATGGTGGTGCCAGAATTGGGCATTCAAGATAAAGGTAGCTCTTTGCGTTCAGCTCAAGCTGTCGAAGAGGTAGCTTATGGCTTATTGCGCGAGGCTGCTCAGGAACAAGGGCTTGTACCTCAAGGTGTAATGCCTGCTATAGAAACGATTAGCGTTGAAGATTTTCCTGTTGTCGATGGATGGCAATCGATGGAACGTATTATCACTGTGAAAGTACAATTGAAAGCGGGGGTGAGCAACTATGTGGAATCATAAGGACAGTTACGGTGTGCGAAATGGAATTGTACCGGCTAGTACAATAGAACATCCTTCATTAGGTCTCGTATTTTTCCCTGCCTTTGATTGGAAATTTCCGCTACCCATCCAGAACGGCAAGAACGGTTGCTCTATACGCGAGATCAAATCGTAGAAGAAGGTTTATTGGATGTACCGAATATTCGAGAGTACAATCCTATCGTAGCTGATTGGGACGTTATAGAACGGGTTCATGTTGGGGCCCCTGATTTAGCATCTTGGGTAACCGATGCGCATCGAGTATCGGCTGGTGGTGCCATTGCGGCGGCTGATGCGGTGCTACGAGGTGAGGTGGACCGTGCCTTTGCCCTCGTTAGACCACCAGGGCATCATGCGATGGCTATGGTTCATGGCATCCGTGGATTCTGTACCATCAATATTGAAGCTGTCATGATTCAACATATACGCCAAACCTATGGTGTAAAAAGGGTGGCCATCGTCGATACCGATGTCCATCATGGGGATGGATCCCAAGATGTGTTCTACCACGATCCAGATACATTGTATATCAGCTTTCACCAAGATGGACGAACCTTATATCCTGATACAGGATTTATGGATGAATTCGGTGGACCGCAAGCCATCGGTGCCAATATCGATATTCCGTTGCCACCAGGTACGGGTGATGAAGGCCTGTTAAAGGTCATGCGCGAATTAGTATTGCCTATTCTACATGAGTTCAAACCGGATATCGTCATCAACTCAGCAGGTCAGGACAACCATTTCTCGGACCCCTTAGCGAATATGAATGTTACCGCTAAGGGCTATGCAGAACTAGTCGACCTATTGCAAGCAGATATTGCTGTCCTTGAAGGAGGCTATTCCGTACAAGAGGCTTTGCCTTACGTAAACACAGGCATCATCTTATCCATGGCGGGGTTAGATTACAGTCGTGTTATCGAGCCAAACTATGTAGAACAACATCAATCGGCTGATGTAACGAGATATATAGATGATCTTATTTTGAAATGGAAGGACCAATGGGCACGGCGTGAGGACATTGCACGAGATGAACTTATCGGTCACAAGGATAGATGGGTGCGTGATTATTCTGTGTATTACGACGAATCTGGTGTACAAGAAGAGCGCCGTGAAACAGTGCGCCTCTATCCGGATAAAATTGGTTGGCATAGCATCGAATCCTATGGTAATTATGGGCCCTATGCAAAGCAAAGTGTGTACGCCATGTTTATTCCATGGCAGGCCGATGAAGCTACGCGCGAAGAGGCTTTCACAGAAGCACGCTGCATGAAAGAGCAAGGTGGGCTTAATCGCTATGTAGTGGTGGACCCTATGGGACAGGGTCAAGTTGAAATTTAGCCTGTCGAATGGAAACCACTGTTCATGATATAATAGAATAAACGAGATAGCGCCCCTCGTGTGAGGGGCGTTTCTATTGTGATACATATCCTATAATGAACGGTTCAGCATGGGTATACTAGAGATAAAGGGGGCATTGTTATGCGCAGTGATAATAGAACAGCAGGTCAATTAAGACCCATTAAAATAACAAGACATTTTACAGAATATGCAGAAGGCTCTGTCCTCATCGAATGTGGCAAGACAAAGGTCATTTGTACAGCTACTATCGAGGAAAATGTACCGCGCTGGCTTAAAGGTTCTGGTCAAGGTTGGGTGACAGCAGAGTATTCATTGTTGCCACGTTCTACAAAAACACGGGTAAGCCGTGAGGCCGCTCGTGGGAAACAAACGGGTCGTACCGTTGAAATTCAGCGCTTAATCGGTCGTGCATTGCGCGCCGTTGTAGATTTAAAAGCCCTAGGGGAACGTTCCATCACCGTAGACTGCGATGTTATCCAAGCCGATGGCGGTACTCGTACCGCATCCATTACAGGTGCCTTCGTAGCCCTTGTGGATGCCATCGATTTTACATTCGGTGGCTTTGGCAAATTCCCTATTACCGATTTCTGTGCCGCTATTTCCGTTGGCATTGGTCCAGACGGCCCTATTGCAGACCTTTGCTATGAAGAAGATAGCGCTGCCGTAGTGGACATGAACGTGGTGCGCACTGGTACCGGTAATCTTATCGAAGTACAAGGTACAGGCGAACATGGTACCTTTAGCCGCGATGAGCTTAACCAATTATTAGACCTTGCCGAATCTGCTACCGATGAGTTGATGGCGGTACAACGCAATGTACTCGGTTCTGTAGCGGACAAAATTGGCAAGGTGTATCCTGATGTACCTGTTCAAGCTGCTGAAGGAGAACAGTAATATGGAACGCATTGTATTAGCAACGGGCAATAAGGGAAAAATACGCGAATTTGAACGAGCTTTTTCTCATATGAATATTACCTGTGTGCCTGTGAAAGACATAGTAGACGTTCCGGAACCAGAGGAAACGGGCACGACCTTTATGGAAAATGCCATCCTCAAAGCGAAATACTATAGTGAAAAAACGGGACTACCTTGTTTGGCCGACGATTCGGGACTTGCTGTCGATGCCCTCGATGGGGCACCTGGTGTATACTCTGCACGCTATGCAGGTGTTCACGGCGATGACGGGGCAAATAATGAAAAATTAATTCGCGAATTACAAGGTAAATCGGATAGAACTGCGCACTATGTATGCGCTTTAGCATTGGTGCATCCAGATGGTGCTAGCGTGACGGCCGAAGCCTCCTGTGATGGCGAAATTCAAGATACGCCGGTTGGTACTAATGGATTTGGCTATGATCCATACTTCTTTGTTCCTCAATTTGGTAAAACCATGGCGGAACTCGATATCGATACGAAGGAATCCATCAGTCATCGTGGCAAGGCGTTGCAACAATTAGTTGCGAAGGTGAACAAATGAAACGAATAGGTATTATTAGTGATACACATGGCTATCTCGACACCATTGATCTCGTGTTAAATGCGACGGTGGACCAAGATATCGACATGTGGCTACACGCAGGTGACTATGGCGACGATGCGCGGTATATGCAAACGCGCACCAATGTGCCGGTCTATGCCGTGCGCGGCAATAATGACCGAGTGCATCCTTTAGAACCTAAGGAACAGTTGATTCCCTTAGAGGATACCTATATTTACATGACCCATGGTCATGAGGTATCATATGATAAACGAATACAAGAATTGGTACACGTTGGCAACGCCATGGGGGCACGTCTCATCGTATGCGGGCACAGTCATATTCGTAAAGAGAAACTTTTAGGTGACACATTATTTGTCAATCCAGGTAGTATTGCATTACCTCGGGATGGAACGGGTGGTACCTTTGCTATTGTAACCTACGAAGACGGTGTCTTTGATGTAAAATTTAAGTATAAACGAGATATTATATAGAATATGTGTGAAAGTTGGATTTTGTATGACTTTCACAAAAAATAGTAAGTCTATGCATAGAAAGGGTTATGGCATATCATGGATACACCAGTTAAGGCAAAGCCTAAAATGAAGTTATATGGGTTTAATAATCTCACGAAGACGTTGAGTTTTAATATTTATGATATTTGTTATACTCGTACAGAGGAAGAAAAGAAGCAATATATTCAATATATTGATGAAGTATACAACGCGGAACGTTTGACGAATATTTTGACCGAAGTGAGTCATATTATCGGTGCCAATATTTTGAACATTGCGAAACAAGATTACGATCCACAAGGGGCATCGGTTACGATTTTGATTTCCGAAGAAGAAATTGAAAAAGAAGATGTGGTTATGCATTTGGATAAATCCCATCTTACGGTTCATACCTACCCTGAAAGCCATCCGCATAAGGGAATTAGCACATTCCGTGCCGATATCGAGGTATCCACATGTGGTCAAATCTCTCCACTTAAGGCACTCAATTACTTGATCAATAGCTTTGATTCAGATATTTTGACCTTGGACTATCACGTGCGTGGCTTTACGCGCGACGTGTCGGGCAAGAAAATCTACATCGACCATCGTATCAACTCCATTCAAAACTACATTAATGCGAAAACTCGCAATTTGTATAACATGATCGATGTGAACGTGTACCAAGAAATATCTTCCACACTAAGATGATGCTCAAGGACTTTGATTTGGATAACTACTTATTCGGTATTACCGAAGCTGAGTTAAGTGAACGGGAAATCAAGCAAATTAAACACCAATTGCGACAAGAAATGACAGAAATCTTCTACGGCCGTAACTTGCCGTCTGTGAAAGCGTAGTTGCTTTCAATATGTAAGGTAAAAATCGTTTACATGGCTGATTTTCTTAGTGTATAGCTAATATTAAATCAACTGATAGGGGCAATATTATTGCTAATTCTAAAATTTTCGAAAAACTATATCGAAAAATCTTGTATTATTGGTTCCGATTCTGTATAATAAAATTGTAAAAGGGATTGATACTTAATCCCATATAAATAATGTGTGCGTTGTCATCCACAAAGGAGAATTACTATGGACGTACGTGAAGAAGCAGTATTAAAAAAACGTGAATTAAAAGGTTTCCTTACAGTAGGAACTAAATATGAATTAAAAGACGCTCATGATTTATCCGTTGCTTACACACCAGGTGTAGCAGAACCATGCTTGCGTATTAAAGACAATGAAGCAGAATCCTTCGAATTAACTTGCCGTTCCAACATGGTCGCCGTTGTATCCGACGGTACTCGTGTACTAGGCCTTGGCGATATCGGCGCTGCCGCAGCATTGCCTGTAATGGAAGGTAAATCCTTATTGTTCAAAAAATTTGGCGATGTAGACTGCATTCCATTGGTAGTAGATACTAAAGATGCTGATACACTGATCAACACTGTTAAATTATTGCAAAAGAACTTTGCTGGCATCAACTTGGAAGACATTTCCTCTCCTAAATGCTACGAAATCGAAAATCGTTTGAAAGAAGAATTGGAAATCCCTGTATTCCATGATGACCAACACGGTACAGCAATCGCATGTTTGGCTGGCGTAAAAGGTGCTCTTCGCCTCGTTAAAAAAGATTTAGCAACTGCTAAAATCGTTGTAAATGGTGCTGGTGCCGCTGGTGCAAACATCGCTCGTTTGTTATACCTTGCGGGCGCTCGTGATATTACTGTATTGGTATCCTCTGGTGTATTGCACAAAGACTACAAACGCCTCGATTCCTTGCAAACTGAATTAATCGACATGCTCGGCCTTGAAGAAAAACATGGCAACTTGGCTGAAAACGCTAAAGGCGCTGACATCCTTCTTGGCGTATCTGCAGCTGGTGCTTTCACAAAAGAAATCTTGGAAAACTTGGCTGACGACGCTATCGTATTCGCTATGGCGAACCCTAATCCAGAAGCAACATACGCTGATATGAAAGCTGCTGGCGTTCGCATCGCAGGTACAGGCCGTTCTGACGCTCCTAACCAAATCAATAACGTAGCTGTATTCCCTGGCATCTTCCGCGGTGCTATTGACGTTCGCGCATCCAAAATCACTGACGAAATGAAATTGGCTGCTGCTGATGCATTGGCACACTTGATTCCAGACAGCGAATTGAATGATGAAAACATCATGCCATCCGTATTCGATCCTCGCGTAGCTCCTGCAGTTGCCAAAGCAGTTGCTGAAATTGCTGTTAAACAAGGTATTGCTAAAAAACCTCAAATCGTTGAAGACGGTCACTACGAAGGCTAATTTTAACTAAATAAAATATGCTTTTGAACATGCATCCTACGGGGTGCATGTTTTTTTACATAAAATTTTAATGAAGTTATAAAAAAATACTTGTCAGAATAGTGCTCCGATGATATAATAATTTTCGTTGCAGAGAGGTACTCACAACTGAGTAAAACTCAGCAAAAGTAGTGGTTGACATCAACTACCGGGTTTGCTATAATTAGCAAGTAATTAATGACGGGGCATAGCGCAGTTTGGTAGCGCACCTGGCTTGGGACCAGGGGGTCGCAGGTTCGAATCCTGCTGCTCCGACCATTTTTTATTTTGCGGGTGTAGCTCAATGGTAGAGCCCCAGCCTTCCAAGCTGGTCGCGAGGGTTCGATTCCCTTCACCCGCTCCATTTTTTTTTGCCTTTTTTAGGGTGAACGAAAAATGACGTCATTAGTTGACGATACATGCCACATAATTTATACTATAATAGATAATTACATATAAAGGTAATCCACATGGTTCAGTAGCTCAGTTGGATAGAGCAACGGCCTTCTAAGCCGTGGGTCGGGGGTTCGAATCCCTCCTGGATCACCAAAGAAATAAGCGGATAGTTCGTAATGAGCTATCCGCTTTTGCATTGCTATTTTAAATTAGAACAGGCCTGTTCTAATTTGTAGGACCCTATGTATCCCTGCCAAACCATTAGTTCGTATCTATTTCTACAGTATTCTCCCGCAACCATTGTGTCAGTTCCGCATTAGTCATATTACCTGCGGCAACATCGATGATCATATTTTCTACGTCTTGTTGTGTTGCGGTAATATCAAATCCATTAATAATTAAATACACATACATGCTATGCAGTGCAGTTCGCTTGTTTCCGTCCGTAAAAGGGTGATTGTTGGCAATGCCATAACATAATTGTGCCGCTTTATCGTAGATGGATGGGTATAGATCATTCCCTATAAATGTTTGGAAGGGTGTATTCACGGCTGACGCTAATAGGTTTTCATCGCGTACGCCCGGTGAAAGTACAAATGCATTTTCTAATTGGGTGTGGAGTTCGTAGATATCTTGTTGGGTGAATTGAATGTTAGTTGTATTCATTTGTTCTCCAATGCTTTATATAGTTCATAATTTCGTTTTAGTACTTGCTGAGAAATGTCTTTGATGCGCTTTGCTAGTTCTTTATTATTAGCACTTGTCGTGATAGGGGCATCATGGAGTGTAGTGGAATCGGCATGTGGTGAAGAATTTTGTGCCATAGTTTGATCTCCTTTGATATATTTTGACCTTTATTTCTATTATATAGGTAAAAAATCAATATGAACAATACAAATTGCAATAATAATTTGAAAAAAATTCAAAAATTAAAAAAATCCCTATTAACCCATTATTTATCGGCACTTTCACTAATAAAATTATATTTGTCAAAAATAAAAAGTCAAAAAAAGTCAAAAATCTTTTAATTTGACCTATTGACTTTTTGACTTAATGAGTTTATTATAATGACATAAGGTTAAAGAAACCTAGAAATAAAGCAAGAAATTAAAGAGACTTAAAAGGTCAAACAGATATACTTGTAGTGAAAAAGTGAGGTAATTTATATGAACAACAATTTCAATAACTTTGGTAGCGATTTTGGTAGCATGAATGATTTGTTCAATCAATTGATGGGTAACATGGGTGGTTATTCCACAGAAAACCGTCGTTATAAAATTAATGGTCGTGAAGTAACTCCTGAAGAGTTTGCTTATTATCGTCAAACAGGTCATTTACCTACTAACGAAGAAATCCAAGCAGCACAAGCTGCAGCTCAACAAGGCAAAATGAAAAAGGATGGTATCCTTGCTCGTTTAGGTACGAACTTAACAGATGAAGCTCGTAATGGTAAGCTCGATCCTGTTATCGGTCGTAACAAAGAAATTCAAGAAACCGCTGAAATCTTAGCACGTCGTACAAAAAACAATCCAGTTCTAGTCGGCGATGCTGGTGTTGGTAAAACAGCCGTTGTAGAAGGCTTGGCACAAGCAATCGTAAATGGTGATGTTCCAGCAGCGATTAAAAATAAAGAAATCATTTCTATCGATATTTCCGGTTTGGAAGCTGGTACTCAATATCGTGGTTCCTTCGAAGAAAATATCCAAAACCTTATCAAAGAAGTTAAGGCTGCTGGTAATATCATCTTGTTCTTCGACGAAATCCACCAAATCTTGGGGGCTGGTTCCACCGGTGATGGTCAAGGCTCCAAAGGCTTGGCAGATATTTTGAAACCTGCTTTGTCCCGCGGTGAATTAACAGTTATCGGTGCTACTACACAAGATGAATACCGTAACACAATCATGAAAAACGCAGCCCTTGCTCGTCGTTTTAATGAAGTAAAGGTAAACGCACCATCTGCAGAAGATACTTTCAAAATACTACAAGGCATTCGTCCATTGTACGAAGCGCATCATAACATCGAATTGCCAGATGCAGTGTTGAAAGCAGCTGTAGATTATTCCGTACAATACATCCCTCAACGTAGCTTGCCAGACAAAGCCATCGACTTGATCGATGTAACAGCAGCTCACTTAGCTTCCCAACATCCTGTAACTGATATCAAAACATTAGAAGCAGATATTGCAGAAGCTAAAGCAAAACAAGAAGAGTTTGCTCAAAAAGAAGATTACGAATCCGCTATCAACGAAAAAATGCGTATTCAAAAATTACAAGAAGAAATCGACAAACACACTGATAACCAAAAGGTTGTGGCTAAGGTTAACGATGTAGCCGAAGCAGTAGAACGTATGACTGGTATCCCTGTATCTCAAATGGGTGCATCCGATATCGAACGCTTGAAAGACATGAAATCTCGTTTGCAAGCTCACGTAATTGGTCAAGATAAAGCCGTAGAAGCTGTATCTAAAGCTATTCGTCGTAACCGTGCCGGCTTTGACGAAGGTAACCGTCCAATCGGTAGCTTCTTATTCGTAGGTCCTACTGGTGTTGGTAAAACAGAATTGGCTAAACAATTAGCTCTTGATATGTTTGGTAACAAAGATGCTATCATTCGTTTGGATATGTCCGAATACAGTGATCGCACAGCCGTTTCTAAATTGATTGGTGCTACTGCTGGTTATGTTGGTTACGAAGATAACTCCAACACATTGACTGAACGCGTTCGTCGTAATCCTTACTCCATCGTATTGTTCGACGAAATTGAAAAAGCAGACCCTCAAGTTATTACATTACTTCTTCAAGTATTGGACGATGGTCGCTTAACAGATGGTCAAGGTAACACAGTAAACTTCAAAAACACTGTTATCATTGCTACATCCAATGCAGGCTTTGGTTATGGCAGCGACAACGACGATGAAAACAAAGTTGATGTAATGGACCGCATTGCTCCATTCTTCCGTCCTGAATTCTTGAACCGTTTCAATGCTGTTATCGAATTCAATCAATTGAGCAAAGAAGATTTGAAGAAAATCGTTGATTTGATGCTCGACCAAGTTAACAAAACTTTGGCTAAAAAACAAATTACATTAGATGTAACTGATGCAGCTAAAGATTTGTTGATGGAACAAGGTTACGATAAACTATGGGCGCTCGTCCATTACGCCGTGTTATTGAATCTGAAATTCGTGATAATGTAACAGATTACTACTTGGATCACATCGATACGAAACACTTGTTGGCTGATGTTGTGGATGGCCACATCGTGATCAGCGACAAGGATGCTGCTAACACATCCGATGCTAAATCCGATGATGACAAATCTGCAGACCACAGCAAACAAGCTGATGATGCTGCATCCAAGGACAATAAATAATCGGTAGGCTATTGACCCTTTCATTGAATCCCTTACAACTCTCTCCAAACACAAATAAATAACAATAGTCCTATTGATGGTAAAAGCACTCGACATTACGTCGAGTGCTTTTTTGCGTTAATAGGTCATTTTATAGTTACATCTTATACCAATACATGTAAGAAAAATCACATTTTGCATAGATATTTATATAAGCTGGATTATGTATACATGAATACATGCTAAGAATTTTGTATACATAGGAAAAATCACTTGAATTATGAACCTCATAATTTGTATAATCTTACTACAAGTTATATTCTATAGAATTTAAGAGAAAGATGTGTATTATATGAACTCTATGAGATGTACATCTGAATTGAATGAAATATAGATACAAAATGAATTAATAAGAATATAGACATATGAGAGGTACAGATAATGAAACAATACATAGATCTAAACAGCGATTTAGGTGAAAGCTTTGGCAATTATACATTGGGTATGGATAGTGAGGTGTTAAATCACGTTACGAGTGCTAATGTGGCCTGTGGTTGGCATGCCGGCGATCCTCTCATTATGGAGGCTACTGTTAAGATGTGCAAAGAGAAGGGCGTAGCCGTCGGGGCCCATCCAGGATATCCCGATTTGATGGGCTTTGGGCGCCGCAAGATGGTGGTGAGTCCTGATGAGGCACGAGCGTATATGGTATACCAACTCGGTGCATTGCAAGCCTTTTGTCATCTATACGATGTAGAGTTACAGCACATGAAGTTGCATGGCGCCTTTTACAATATGGCGTGTGTAACGCCGGAACTTGCTGATGCGGTGTTGGACGGCCTGCAAGCGGTGAATCCCAAGGTGCGTGCCATGGTGCTCAGCGGTAGTTATATCGCGAAAGAAGCTGAGCGACGAGGTATTCCTGTCATTCAAGAGGTCTTTGCGGACCGCGGTTATACGGAAGAAGGTACCTTAGTGCCTCGTACGGAAGAAGGGGCTTTCATCAAAGACCCACAAGAGGCCTTGGAACGGGTGCTCATGATGGTGCAAGAAGGTAAGGTCGTAACGAATACGGGCAAAACAATCGATATTGTGGCCGATTCCGTATGCGTTCATGGCGATAATCCGAAAGCGATAGCTTTCACAAAGTATATTCGTGAAGGCCTTACTAAGGCGGGCGTCATTGTTGCGAATTTCCAACATCGATAGTTTACATTCGATTGCGTAAGAATAGATAGTATCAGAATAGATAAAAGGAGTCAGTATGAAACCGATTACAGGTAAAGCGAGTTTGTCTGTCCTCTTAGGGGCAGCGTTTTTGATGGCCACGTCGTCCATCGGGCCAGGATTTATGTTACAAACGGCGGCGTTTACAGGCCAGTTACAGGCGGATTTTGCGTTCGCCATTGTGGTGTCCGTTATTTTCTCCATCATTGCACAGCTCAATGTGTGGACCATCATCGGCATATCTCAAATGCGGGGCCAAGATATTGCGAATAAGGTCTTGCCCGGCCTTGGTTACTTCGTAGCATTCTTGATTTCCCTTGGAGGCCTTGCGTTCAATATCGGCAACATTGGGGGTGCGTCCATGGGCCTTAATATCGTATTCGGTATCGATACGACGACGGCAGCAGCCATCAGTGGTATCTTGGGAATTTTATTATTTGCATCTCCTAAAATGGGTGGCGTTCTCGATAATACGGCGAAAGTGTTGGGTACAGTGATGCTCGTACTCATCGGTTATGTAGCGTTTTCTACTAATCCTCCTGTAGCAGAGGCTGCAACCCATGCCATCGTGCCAACCAATTACCCTTGGCTAGCTACGATTACCCTTATCGGCGGTACCGTAGGTGGATACATTACATTCTCCGGCGGCCATCGCTTGATTGATGCGGGCATTACAGGCCGTGAACATTTAAAGATGTGCGTCGCGCTGCCTTCATGGGCATGTCCGTAGATGCCATCGTTCGTATATTGCTATTCTTGGCTGTACTTGGCGTCGTATCCATGGGCTTTGCATTAGATCCAAAGGACCCAGCAGGTTCCGCGTTCTTACTCGGTGCTGGTGAAATCGGTCATAAATTATTCGGTATCGTATTCTTCTGCGCTGCGTTGACCTCCGTTGTGGGTGCTGCCTATACATCGGTATCCTTCCTTAAAACCTTGTTCAAGGTGGTGGAACGGTATGAAAAATTGACCATCATGGCATTCATTTTCGTGTCCACATGCATTCTTATTTTTATCGGTAAACCAGCTACGCTGTTAATCGTGGCGGGCTCTGTGAATGGTTTGATCTTGCCTGTTACCTTAGCCGTTATGTTATTGGCGACGCGTAAGACGAATATCGTAGGGGACTATAAGCACAATCCGATTTTATTCTATACCGGCTGGATTGTCGTGCTTGTGACTGCCTATATCGGCGTTACATCCTTGCAAGGTATTGCAAAATTATTAGGTTAGGGGGTACATATGAATCCCACAATTTCTCCGGTTGGGGATAGTGCTATCTCCATCGAATTTGGTCAAGTGATTGACCCTAAGATTAATCAGCGTATCCGTCAGACTGTGGCGGGTATTGAAGCCTCCATTTAGAGGGCATTATTGAGATGGTGCCTACCTATTGTGCGCTCCTCATTCAGTATGATGCGTTACGTTACACTTATGCTGAGCTGTGCCGCATTCTTGAACCTATCTGTACGCAGCCTATGAGTGCTGATGAAAGTGAACTCGTGACGGTCGTAGAGATACCGACCGTCTATGGTGGTGAATTTGGTCCAGACCTTGGATTTGTAGCCTCTCATAATCACTTAACAGAGGCTGATGTGGTGCGCATTCATAGTGGTACGGATTACCTCGTGTACATGATGGGCTTTATCCCCGGTTTTACCTATTTAGGTGGCATGAATCCGCGCATCGCTACGCCTCGCTTGTCCTCGCCGCGCACGCATATTCCGGCAGGATCCGTAGGCATCGCGGGTGAGCAGACCGGTACCTATCCGTCGGATTCCCCTGGAGGATGGCAAATTATTGGACGTACACCTGTGTCCATGTATGATGAGTCTCGAGAACAGGCGGCCCTTCTTAAGGCGGGCGACTATGTGCGCTATGTTCCTATTGATGAAAGTGAGTTCCACTGTATTAAGAAATTGGGCTCTTCTTTTAAGCCCGTTGTACATCATGTAAAGGTAGGTGACCTCCGTGGCGGTATGTGAATATAAGAATGCGTCATTTGAGGTGGTTGCGCCTGGTATGATGACCACCGTCCAAGATGGAGGGCGCATAGGCTTTCAACAATATGGTATGCCCGTGGCTGGCCCCATGGATGGTGAAAGCTATGCTATCGGACAAGCCCTTGTAGGGAATACGACACCCGTAGGTGCTTTGGAGTGTACCGTACTCAGCCCTACGCTGAAGGTGAAAGGCACATGTATTGTTGCTTTCACAGGCGCCGATATGCAGCCTACCATTAATAATGTAGAGGTGCCTCGGTACATTCCCTTTGTCTGTCATGACGGTGATATCATCTCTGGCAGTTTTAGCCAATGTGGGGTACGCATGTATATTTCCTTCGCCGGTGGTATCGATGTGCCTGAAATCAACGGCAGCGTGGCGACACATACAAAAAGCGAATATTGGCGGATTTGAGGGACGTCCCTTAGTGGCGGGTGACGAAGTGCGTTTAAAAGACTGCATGCGTGATACTATCATCTGCGATTATACTAGAGAATCAAATCATTTATTTAATACGGTTCTATTTAATCGGGGTGGCCGTGAATGCCATGAACCGCTACGCGTTGTACTGGGCTCGCAAGCAAAGCACTTTACAGAAGCAGGTATCCGCAATTTTAGCGGTGAACTCTATACATTGACCATCCAATGCGACCGCATGGGATTTAGATTAGATGGAGTCCCTGTTGAACACATCGACGGTGCCGATATCATCTCCGATGGCGCTGTGTTTGGATCTATTCAAGTTCCATCCGATGGTAATCCAATTATCCTCATGGCGGATCGACAAACGACGGGGGGGTATACGAAAATCGGTACCGTTATTACCGCTGATTTGCCTAGACTGAGCCAGTTGCCTATTGGAGATGGAATTACCTTTGATATTGTATCTGTGGAAGAGGCACAAGAGATGTATAGGGTATATATGCAAAATTTGCATAGCAAAATTAACTTGGCTTCCGCACAAAGTACATTTGTATTCTCTGTGAAAAAAACATCTGTTACTTGAGTATGAATTGATGATATTATACTTAGTATGTATATATTATTGCTACATTTGTATATTTTTGATGAATGAATATGTATATGATGAAAGACACTACTCTATTTGAGTAGTGTCTTTTTGTATGTAGAGTTATCTAATTAATAAAAAAATATTATCTTAAAAAAATAAAATGAAATAGGTATATCACTCTTAAATATAAAAAAATATCTATACATATAAATATGAGATGAAAAATACACGTATCAAAAATTAAAGTGGTATTTCTTGGTCTGTAATGCTCTATATTTGATATGAATAAATACTTATAAATATTTATTCATAAGTAAATAATATACATCGAATAAGATGATAAATATAGATTATATCTGTTTTTAGAGTGCTTTTGAAGAATTATTAATTTTCAATTAAATATTCTAAAAAAACATAGGGAATTTTATTGTTAGATACTAGTGAAATATGATAAAAATTATGAAATGAGCTTTAAAAATATAATGCGTATATTTTATAACATTGTGAAAATTGGAATATTAGAAAATGATTAGTAAATTATATGGTTTTGAGAGATAGTTAGTGAAAAGGAAAACGAATGAACAAGATTTTTAAAGTAATTTGGTCTAAGTCAAAACAGTGCTACATTGTAGTATCTGAAATTGCAAAGAACAAAACAGGTAAAAAGAAAATTGTAGTAGCTAGTATTTTAGCAGCATTAGCGATGGCTTCATCAGTACAAGATGTAAGTGCTGTTACCGGATCGGGAGGGACTAATAACTTTTCTAATGCTGGATCAGGCGTATCTTTTAAACAAGGTGAAGGTTTAGCCATTGGTACTAATGCTACCGTTGCAAGTGGAAATACTAATACTGTTGCAATTGGTGTAGCATCCGTAGCTAATGGATCATCCTCATTTGCTGCTAGTGGTGGTTCAACTGCTTCTGGTAAAGATGGGCAAATTGCTATAGGTTGGAGCTCTACTAATGGGAAAGGTGCTGTTGCAATTGGTGGTACTTCAGATACTGCTAGTGGCCGTGATACTCGTGCGACTGGAACTTCAGCGGTAGCTTTAGGTGTTGGATCCGCTGCAAATGGTAGTAATGCGTTTGTTGCTAGCGGTGGTAGTGCTACAGGTAATAATGCAATTGCTATAAGTGGTGGCACAGCTAATGGTAATGGCTCTATTGCTATTGGTTGGCAAACTAATGCAAAAAATGATGCAACTGCTGTGGGAAGTAACGCACAAGCAACCGATAAAGATTCTGTAGCAGTTGGTAAAAACAGTAATGCTGCTGGTGAAAGTGCTACTGCTGTTGGCTCTAGTGCAACGGTTAGTGGTCGTGGTGGTGTAGCTGTTGGCTGGAATGCAGAAAGTGCAGTGAATGCTGTAGGTGTAGGCTTTAATGCTAAGGCAAAAGCAAATAATACAGTTGCTATTGGTGTTGAAGCAAATAATGATAAGGTTAATGCTATTAGTAATAACTATTCTAGTGTATCTGTCGGTGTTGCAACTCGAGCTAGAGCAGTAGGGTCTATGGCGATGGGGGTTAGCGCTGATGCATCTGGTAACTACTCTATTGCCTTAGGCAGTGGGGATGTTCGTGGTGACTTTACGGCTAATGCAAATTATCCTAAAGCCACTGGAGAAAAGGCTATTGCTATTGGTCATAATTCTAATAGTAGTAATACAGCAGCCACTGCCATCGGTGCAGGTGCAACTGCAAGTGGACAAGATTCTTTTGCAGGTGGCTCTGGCACAGCTGGTGGGAATTCATCTATTGCTATTGGTAAATCTTCAGGTGCAACTAATGACAGAGCTTTGGCCGTTGGTGTTAATGCTAAGGCGACAGGGAAAGATACTGTGGCTGTTGGTAGTGGTGCGGGAGGTACAGTTGGATTAGGATTTGCATCTAGTATCGATGACAACAAGGGCGTTGTTCAAACAATTAAAAATATTAATGTAGCTACTACAGCGGATGGTGATAATGCAGTTGCTGTAGGGCACTATGCTAATGCAATGAATAGTGGCGTTGCTTTAGGTCAAAATACGCTAGCTGCAACTGGAGGTGTGGCTATTGGTAAAGGCGTTTTTGAAGATACAAATAATGTCGATGCTGGTGGTACAGTAATTGGTCAAGATTCTACTGTAACAGGTTTCTATTCTTTAGCTGTGGGGCGTTATACATTTGCTAGTGGATCTACCTCTATGGCTATGGGGTACGATGCAAGTGCTAAAGGTAACTATGCTGTCGCTATGGGACGAAAAGTGATTGCCGATGGTACCTCTACGGCCATAGGCCATCATGCAGTAGCTATTAATGGTGGTTTGGCTATTGGTAGTCAAGATAATGATGCATCAAAAGATAAAACGACTGCGTCTGCTAGCGGTGCTGTCGCTATTGGTAAATACACAATCAACTTTGAAGGGAGCAGTAGCTTTAGGTAGTGATTCTACTACAGCAACAAATGCTACCAAACAAGAGAGTGTTACTATTAATGGCATCACATATAATTTTGCTGGTGCAACCTCTGATACAGGAATGCAGGTTTCTGTTGGTGCAGCAGGAAAAGAACGTCAAATCAAAAACGTGGCAGCAGGGGAAGTGTCTGCTACAAGTACTGATGCTATTAATGGCTCTCAACTGTTTGCCATAGCTAGTCAAATTAAACCAATACAGTATTTTGCTGTAAATTCTAGTGTTGCAGATAATAAGGATAATACTGGTGCAACAGGATCAGATTCAGTTGCCATTGGTCCAAAAGCAAAGGCGCAAGCTGTGAGTTCTATTGCTTTAGGTAATAACGCTACAGCAGCTGGTGGAAACTCTATTGCCATTGGTAATACTAGTTCCGCAACTGATAAACAATCGCCAATTTCTATTGGTTATGGTGCGACTGCTAATGGTGATTTTAGTATTGCTATAGGTGGTGGTGATAATAATACGAATTATGGTGCGACTGCTAATGGTGTAGGAGGTACAGCGCTTGGTGGAAGAACCAAAACTACTGGAGGAAATTTCCAAACAGCAGTTGGTTTTGGTGCGACTACGACGGCAGAAAATGCTTCTGCATTTGGTTATAATACCACAACCAGTGTTGAAGGTGGTGTCGCACTTGGGTTTAACTCTTCTTCAAAAACTGGAGTTAACAAAGGATATAATCCAAATGATAATCGTACTAATAAATATAATGATCTAAATGGTAATGTTCTTACTAGTACGACTGGTGCCATAGCTGTAGGTAATGGTAGTACTGTAACCCGTCAAATTACAGGAGTGGCAGCGGGTACAAAAGATACTGATGCAGTTAACGTAGCCCAACTGAAAAGTGTCAACTTAGCTTTCAAAGGTAATGTTGGTAGTGGCGATGTCAATCTTGCAACTAATGATAGTGATAAGAAGTTAACCATACAAGGTGATAGAACTTATATTACTACCAATGCAAGTGGGAATACACTTACTATATCTGCAAATAAAAAAGACATTAATGTTACGAATGGAACTGCAAGAGCTGATGCAGGTGTAGCGGATGCTAAGAATGTGGCAGAAGCCATCAATAATGCTGTTTCACAGAATAAATATAAATGGTATCTAACAGCAGATAATGATACTGGGGGGGAGCAGAGCGACTATTGATAAGGAAGGCACCGTAAAGTTTAGTGGTGATTCCAATATTACTGTGTCACGAAATGGTAATACGATTACTACCAGTTTAAATAAAGCAATTACCGTTGATTCTGTGAAAGCAAATAAGACTATAACAGTTGGTACTAACAAAATTACATTAGATGGTAATACTGGAGCTGTAACAGGTAAAGCTTTTATAGGTGATTCCTTTACCGCAGGGAATAATGTGTTGAGTAATACTACACTTCAGATTGGTTCTCCTACTGGTGGAAATAATGTGTCAATTACTAGAGAAGGTCTTACTGCCAAAGCTGGTACAAAAACTATTAAGTTTGGTACTAATGGTATTGATGCAGGTAATCAAAAAATTAATAATGTTGAAAGTGCTGGTGGAGTTAGTACAAATGCAGCAAATTATGGCGATGTTACAAATGCTGTTTATGGAGTAACCCTCAAAATTAAAGATGGTAATGCATCTAGTAAAGAAAGTACCGTTAAACTTGCCGACCAAACTCTTGTAGTTAAGGTGGTACTGGTGTAAATACAACTGTAAGTGGACAATCTATCATTATTGGGTTAAATAATGATATACAGAATGCTACTAGTAAAGGTATTGGTATCAAAGGTGATAGTGGATTTGCCACAAAAAAATATCTTAAAGATGGTGATGTAATCTTTAATGTAACCGGCGATGGTAATCTTGTTAAGACTAGTTCTACTACAACAGGAGTTCAAGTATCTGTTGATTCCACAAAAGTAAAAGATTTAGCTGTAGAAGCAGTAACTGTAAGTAAAGCTAATAATATTTCTGATAACCCTATTACTGTAACTTCAAAAGCTAGTACTAATTCTAAAGACTATGCTATTGGCATCGATACTACGAAACTTGCTAATAAAACGAATTTGGCTTATACAGCCAATGGTGGTACAGCAAAAACTGTGTCTTTAGCAAAAGGTCTTAACTTTGTTGATGGTAAAAATACGGTGTCATCTGTAGATTCTGACGGCAAGGTATCCTTTGACTTGAATCAGGCCACAAAAGATTCCATTAATAAATCTGCTACAGCAGTAGGTCGTACGATTACGCTTAACGCAGATAGCGGTACAGGTTCTAGTCAGTCTTTAAGCAATGGTAATGTGTCCTTTGCGGTGAGTGGTACAACTGGTGACTATATCTCTACTACAATGGATGGTAGTGCCGTAAAAGTATCTACAAAGCGTGCAACTATCAATAGTGATGCCAATACTGGCAAGGCTTCTGTAACAGGTGCTGATGGTTTAGCTACTGCTAAGAACGTAGCTAGTGCTATTAATGCTGCTGTTAATGGTTTATCTCAAAATTTAAACATCAGTGATGGCACAAAAGACAGTTCCGTGGCTCTAAAAAATCAAAAATTAACGGTTACAGGTACGGGCGCTGCGAAAGCTACTGTTAACAATCAAACTATTACTGTTGATGTAGCAGAAGGTACATTAACACCCTAATACAACGGATGGTACTGTAACGGGTACTACTGGTGTAGCTAAAGCCACAGAGGTTGCTGCGGCAATTAACAATACAAATACTGTATTGGGTGATAAGATTGCAACAAACACAACCAACATCGCTCATACAATTGCTTTTAGCTGATGATGCAGGCGCATCTACGACTGCTAAGTCCTTAAAGGATGGCAATGTATCTTTTCAACATCAAAGGCGATAACAAGTTTATCTCTACTGCTGCATCTGGTAATGATGTAACGTTGACGGTTGATGAACAAGCGATTAAGGATGCTGCTAAGTCTGCTTCTTCTTTCAAGGTGAAAGCGAATGCTCATGCTGAAGAAGATGTAAAAGGTGGAGATACTATTACTTTTAACAATGGTGACAACATCGAAATCAGCCAAACGGGCAAGACTTTCACCATCGGAACGACTAAGAATATAACTGTTGATTCTGTTACTGCAGGTAATACGGTTATTAATACATCTGGTTTAACAAATGGCACAACTGCTATTACAGGCACAGGCATTACAACAGATAAAGTAACTGTTGGTGGCTTGTCTATTGATAAAACTGCTGGTATTAATGCAGGTGGTAAAGTTATCTCTAATGTAGCTAGCGGTACTGTAAACAACAATGCTACTGATAATTCCAATGCAGCTAACATTGGCGATGTGAAACAAGCGGTTGCTAACTTGTCTCAAAACCTCAATATTACTGATGGAACGAACAACGGCACTGTGGACCTTAAAACCCAAAACCTTAATGTGGCGGGTGCAAATGGCGTAACAGCGAATGTTAATAACCAAACGATTACGGTTGGTTTAGATGCTGACACTGTTAATGCTACAACGAAGGGCATTGGCCTCACTGGAGATACAGGTTCCACAGGTAACAAATATCTCAAAGATGGCGATGTATCCTTTGCTGTCACTGGCGATGGCAATCTTGTGAGCACAACTGCTACAACAGCAGGTGTAAAAGTTGCTGTTGATGCGGCTAAGGTAAAAGATTTAGCTGTTTCTGCTGTAACGGTAAGTAAGGATGCGCAAGCGGATAATCCTATTACGGTAACCCCAACAGCGAGCACAAATTCTAAGGATTATGCCATCGGTATCGATACAACAAAACTTGCGGCTAAAACGGATTTAACATACCGTGCTAACAGTGTGGCAGATGCTAATGCGAAGAAGGTTTCTTTATCTAAAGGTCTTAACTTTGTAGATGGTGACTCCACAGTTGCTACTGTTGATAATGATGGTAAAGTATCCTTTGATCTTAATACAACAACTAAGAATCAAATCAATACGAATACCACAGATATTGCTACTAATAAAGGTAAAATTGCGATTAATACAACTAATATCGCAGCTAATACAACTGCGTTAGCTAGAAATATCTCCCTTGGTGCAGAGGCTGGCACTGCGTCCAGCCAATCCTTGAGCACTGCTGATGTGGCATTTAATGTGAAAGGCGCAACAGGTGACTTTGTATCTACTAATATGAATGGTAATACGGTTGAGATTTCTACAAAGCGTGCTACGATTAACAATAATGCTACGACAGGTGAAGCATCTGTAACTGGTAATGATGGCTTGGCAACTGCGCAAAATGTAGCTGATGCTATCAACAAAGCAGCTGATGCAGCAAAGCAGGTGCGGCATGGAATATTACAACGAATTCCAGCACAACCGATAAAACGACTGTTAAAGGCGGCGATACAGTAAATCTTGTTAATGGTGATAACATCGAGATTACACAAGATGGTACAGATAAAAAGAAAATCACTGTTGCTACTAAGAAAGATATTACTGTTGATTCTGTAACTGCTAATAACAAAGTAACTGTTGGCTCTGGTGCGAATAAAATTACCTTGGATGGCACTGATGGCTCTGTAACGGGTAAAGCTTTCACAGGAACTACTTTCACAGGCACATCATTTACAGGTACGTCCTTCACCGCAGGTAATATGGTTATCAATACAAACGGTTTAACGAATGGTACAACGGCTATTACAGGCACTGGTGTAACAACAGATAATGTGACTGTTGGTGATATTTCTATTGATAAAACGACTGGCATCAATGCTGGTAATAAGGTGATTAGCAATGTGGCTAGCGGTGGTACAACTGCGACGAATGCGGCGAATATCGGCGATGTTCAAAATGCAGTGGCTAACTTGTCTCAAAACCTCAATATTACGGACGGCACAAATAATGGCACTGTAGACCTTAAAAACCAAAAACTTAATGTAGCTGGTGCTAATGGCGTAACGGCGATCGTTAATAATCAAACTATTACAGTTGGTTTAGATGCTGACACAGTTAACGCTACAACGAAGGGCATTGGTCTCACTGCTGACAATGGTTCCACAGGTAATAAATACCTTAAAGATGGGGACGTGTCCTTTGCCGTGACCGGCGATGGTAGTCTTGTGAGCACAACTGCCACGACGGCGGGTGTGAAAGTTGCCGTTAATTCCGCAACTATCACTGCTGGTACAGATGGTACAATCACAGGTCCAACTACAGACGGTGTAGCAACAGCTAAAAACGTAGCTGACGCTATCAATGCAGCTAAAAAGCGTCTAAAACTGAAATCACTGCTAATACAGGTGAAGCAGCTAATGCAACAACAGGTAATGTGACATTAACATCTACCACGGCAGCTGATGGTCATACTATTTATGACGTAAAACTCAACGATAAGGTAACACTTGGTACTGGTGCTAATGCGGTAACTATCGATGGTACAACGGGTGCTATTACAGGTAAAACGGCTACTATTGGTGGCGTTACTGTAAATGGTACAGCTAATACTATTGGCGGCTTATCTAATACAACTTGGAATGGCACAGCCGTATCTGGACGTGCTGCAACAGAAGACCAATTGAAAGCAGCAACTGGTGCTACGACATTGAAGTTCACCGGTGATGTAGCAACTAATACTGGATCTGTAAATCTTAAGGATGATACATTTGGTATTAAAGGCGATGGTAAATATATATCCACAGATGCAAATGGTAAGAAAATGTAAATCGTGACAGTCTCTGAAGCAGAAGTTAAAAAATCTGCTGTAGCTGCTGTAACAGTCAGCACAGATACAACAGATGCTAATAATCCATTGACTGTAACACCTACAACTAGTGCGGATGGTACAACTAAGGATTACAAGGTAACTATCGATGGTACTAAGATTGCGAATAAGACGAACTTGTCCTACAAAGGCAAATGATGGTACTGCAAAACAAGTATCCTTAGCCGATGGCTTGAACTTCAAGAATGGTACGTTAACAACTGCATCTATCGATGATAATGGCGTTGTAAAATATGATGTAAATACAGCATCTATCACTGCTGGTACAGATGGCACAATTACAGGCCCAACTACAGATGGTGTAGCAACAGCTCAAAATGTAGCTGATGCTATCAATGCAGCTAAAAAAGCATCTAAAACTGAAATCACTGCTAACACTGGTGAAGCAGCTAATGCAACAACAGGTAATGTAACGCTTACATCTACTACAGCCGCTGATGGTCATACTATCTATGATGTAAAACTTAACGATAAGGTGACACTTGGTACTGGTGCTAATGCGGTAACTATCGATGGTACAACGGGTGCTATTACAGGTAAAACTGCTAATATCGGTGGTGTTACTGTTAACGGTACGGCTAATACTATTGGCGGCTTATCCAATACAACATGGAATGGCACAGCTACTACTGGCCGTGCTGCAACAGAAGATCAATTGAAAGTTGTCGCAGATGCTGCAGGTAGCCAAACTTGGAATATTACGGCAGACAAAGCTGGTACAACTGGTAATCAAACAGGTACTAAGAAAAATGCTACTGTTGGTAAGGATGAAACTGTTGAATTAGTCGCAGGGGATAACCTTACAATCAATCAAAATGAACGTAAGTTTACTTATTCCTTGAATAAAGACCTTGCTAATTTGACTAGCGTATCTGTCGGTACTGGTACAACTGAAACTATTAAACTTGATGGTGCAACTGGTAAAATCACTGCTAAAAATGCATCTATCGGTGGTGTAACTATCGATGGTGATAACAATCATGTAACGGGCTTGGCCAATACAACTTGGAATGGTACAGCTACAACTGGCCGTGCAGCGACGGAAGATCAATTGAAAGCCGTAGCTGACACAGCTAAAACAACTACTGATGCTGTTAACTTGAAATTCTCTGGTGATACAAATACCTCCCCTGGTGTAGTAAATCTTAAGGATGATACATTGGGTATTATAGGCGATGGTAAGTATGTATCTACTGATGCAAATGGCAAGAATTTGACTGTGAAAGTCTCTGAAGTAGAAGTTAAAAAATCTGCTGTATCTGCTGTAACAGTAAGTACAGATACAACAGATACTAATAATCCATTGACTGTAACACCTACAACTAGTGCAGATGGTACAACTAAGAATTACAAAGTAACGATTGATGGTACTAAGATTGCTAACAAGACAAACTTGTCCTATAAAGCAAATGATGGTACAGCAAAACAAGTTTCCTTAGCCGATGGCTTGAACTTCAAAAATGGTACGTTAACAACTGCATCCATCGATGATAATGGCGTTGTGAAATACGATGTAAACACAGCAATAATCACAGCTGGTGCAGATGGCACAATTACAGGCCCAACTACAGATGGTGTAGCAACTGCTCAAAACGTAGCTGATGCAATTAATGCCGCTAAAAAAGCGTCTACAACTGAAATTACTGCTAATACTGGTGAAGCAGCTAATGCTACAACAGGTAATGTGACATTAACATCTACCACAGCTGCTGATGGTCATACTATTTATGACGTGAAACTCAATGATAAGGTGACACTTGGTACGGGTGCTAATGCTGTAACTGTTGATGGTACAGCTGGTAAAGCTACGATTGGTTCTTCCATTGTGGATGGTGTAAACAATACATTCACAACAGGTGGTGCAAGCCCTGTAACATTAAATGGTGCGACAGGTACAATTACAGGTAAGACTGCTAATATCGGTGGTGTTACTGTTAACGGTACGGCTAATACTATTGGTGGCTTATCTAATACAACTTGGAATGGTACTGCTACTACTGGCCAAGCTGCAACAGAAGACCAATTGAAAGCTGTTGCAGATGCTGCAGGTAGCCAAACTTGGGAAATTACAGCCGATAAGAAAGCTGGCACTTCTGGTGTTCAAACTGGCACAAAAGAAAATGCTAAGGTTGGTAAGGACGATAAGGTGTCCTTAATTGCTGGTGAAAACCTAACTGTAGACCAAGCAGGTAAAAACTTAACATACTCCTTGAATAAGGATCTTGTGAAGATGAACTCTGCCACATTCCTTGGCACAGGTACTAATACAACTGTTATTACTGGTGATTCCATTACGCAAACTGCAGGTACTCAAACGAATACATCTACAGCAGCTGGTAATACTGTAGCAAATGGTACTAAGTCCACAGAAACTACAGCAACTGGTCAAGTGATTAAAGATGGTACTAAGACTAATACATCTACTGTTGATGAAAATACAATTGTTGATGGTGCTAAATCTAACAAGTCTACTGTAGATAACAATGTGATTGATGACGGTACTGGTAATGTAAATACATCCAATGCTACATCTAATACAATTACAGATGGTACAAATACAAGTACTATTACTGCTGGTAAGGCAACGATTGGTTCTTCCATTATTGATGGTGTCAATAAGACATTTACTACTGGCGGTAACAATGCTGTAACTATGAATGGTGCGGCAGGAACAATTAAAACTGGTGCAGTTACTGTAACTGGTGGTACAACTAACGATATCACTGGCTTGTCTAACACAACAGTAACTGGTGCAGATTTTGCAACAAAAGGCCGTGCGGCTACAGAAGAACAATTGAAGGCTGCCACTGGTGCAACTACACTGAAGTTCACTGGTGATGTAGTAGCGAATACTGGATCTGTAAATCTTAAAGATGATACATTTGGTATTAAAGGCGATGGTAAATATGTATCCACTGATACAAATGGTAAGAATTTGATTGTGAAAGTATCCGAAGCAGAGGTTAAAAAATCTGCTGTCGCTGCTGTAACAGTAAGTACAGATACAACGGATACTGATAACCCATTGACTGTAACACCTAATGCTAGTGCGGATGGTACAACTAAGGATTACAAGGTAACTATTGATGGTACTAAGATTGCGAATAAGACGAACTTGTCCTATAAGGCAAATGATGGTACAGCAAAACAAGTTTCCTTAGCCGATGGCTTGAACTTCAAAAATGGTACATTAACAACTGCATCCATCGATGATAATGGCGTTGTAAAATACGATATAAATACAGCAGCGATCACTGCTGGTGCAGATGGTACAATTACAGGCCCAACTACAGATGGTGTAGCAACAGCTAAAAATGTAGCTGATGCTATTAATGCAGCTAAAAAAGCATCTAAAACAGAAATCACTGCTAATACTGGTGAAGCAGCTAATGCTACAACAGGTAATGTGACATTAACATCTACTACAGCCGCTGATGGTCATACTATCTATGATGTAAAACTCAATGATAAGGTGACACTTGGTACTGGTGCTAATGCTGTAACTGTTGATGGTACAGCTGGTAAAGCAACTATTGGTTCTTCCATTGTTGATGGTGTAAACAATACATTCACAACAGGTGGTGCAAGCCCTGTAACATTAAATGGTGCTACAGGTACAATCACAGGTAAGACTGCTAATATTGGTGGTGTTACTGTAGATGGTACAAATAACCATGTAATGGGTCTTGCGAATAAAGATTGGACTCCAGGTGTAACACAAGCTGTTTCTGGTCGTGCCGCTACAGAGGATCAATTACAAAAGGTATCTGACGCAGTTGGCGCTGGCTGGAAGGTTAACACGGGTAAGGTTACTGGTTCTACTGGTGAATCTAATGGTGCTGCATCTACTAAGGTAGCAAGCGGTGAAGAGGTTCAATTCCAAGCTGGGAACAACTTAATCGTTGACCAAAATGGTAAAACCGTTGCGTACTCCTTGAATAAGGCACTTAAAGATATGGAATCTGCTACGTTCAATGGCACAGGTACTAACAATACTGTTATTACTGGTGATTCCATTACGCAAACTGCTGGTACACGAACGAATACAGCTACAGCAGCTGGTCAAGTGATTAAAGATGGTACTAAGACAAATACATCTACTGTTGATGAAAATACAATTGTAGATGGTACTAAGTCTAATAAATCCACTGTGGATGGTAATACTATTACAGATGGTACAAATACTACAGCAACAACATCTAACTCTGTAACTGTCAAAGATAATGCTGGCAACAGCACAGTTATTACAAAAGACAACGTTACAACAGGTGTTGGTGGTAACAAAATCACTCTTGATGGTACAGCCGGTAAGGCTACAATTGGTTCTTCCATTGTGGATGGTGTAAACAACACATTCACTACAGGTGGTATTAATGCGGTAACTATGAATGGTGCTGCAGGAACAATTAAAACTGGTACTGTAACAGTAACCGGTGGTACAACAAACGATATCACTGGTTTGTCTAACACAACTGTAAATTCTGCAGACTTTGCAACAAAAGGCCGTGCGGCTACAGAAGAACAATTAAAAGCTGTAGGCGAACAAACATGGCAAATCACTGCAGATAAAGATCGTACTACTTCTGGTGCCCAAACAGGTACTAAGAAAGATGCTAAGGTTGGTAAAGATAACAAAGTTCAATTGATTGCTGGCGAAAATATGACCATAAATCAAATGAACGAGACTTTACTTTCACCCTTAACAAAGACCTTGTGAAGATGAATTCTGCTACATTCCTTGGCACAGGCAGTAATACAACAGTCATTACTGGTAACAGTATTACACAAACTGCAGGTACGCAAACGAATACATTTACAGCAGGTGGTAACACTGTAGCTGATGGCACTAAGTCCACAGAAACTACAGCAACAGGTCAAGTTATCAAAGATGGTAATAAGTCCAATAAGTCTACTGTAGATAGTAATATAATCGATGATGGTAATGGTAATAAAAATACTTCCAATGCTACATCGAATACGATTACAGACGGTACAAATACATCTACTATAACTGCTGGTAAAGCTAATATCGGAAACATTGCTGTTGATGGTGTGAACAATAAGATTACTATGGGTAATGGTGCAACTCCTGTTACACTAGATGGCGCTAATGGTCATTTGGATGGATTAACTAATACAACATGGGTTCCAGGTGTAACAAAAGCTACTACTGGTCGTGCAGCCACAGAAGACCAATTACAACAAGTGTCTGATGCAGTAGGCGCTGGTTGGAAGGTGAATACTGGTACCGTTGCTGGTTCTAGCGGTGTATCTAATGGTGCTGCTTCTACAAAAGTATCTAGTGGTGAAGAAGTAAAACTTCAAGCTGGGGATAACCTTGTTATTGACCAAAATGGTAAAACAGTATCGTACTCCTTGAATAAAGATCTTACTAAGATGAATTCCGCGACCTTTGAAGCAACAGGTGGTAAAACAACTGTTATTAAAGGCGATAGCATCGTTCAAACAGATGGTGGTAAAACAAATACCTCTAATGCGGCGGGTAACACTGTTGTAGATGGTAATAAATCCACTGCTACAACTGCAGCAGGTACTACTATTACTGATGGCGCTAAGACGAACATATCTACAGCTGATAAAAATGTAATTGATGATGGTGCAGGTAATAAATCTACTTTCACGAAGGATGGCATAACGATTACAAAAGCTGGTAAAGATACAGTTTCCTTGACTAGCAATGGCCTCGATAATGGCAAGAATAAGATTGTGAATGTGGCGGCTGGTGTGGCGAATACAGATGCTGTCAATGTTGGTCAGTTGAAAGAGTATGCTGCTAAGTCCACTACTGAATTGACTGCTAATAATGGTGAAACTGCAGGTAGTACGACGGGCAATATCGTATTAACTAAGACAACTGCTGCCGATGGTCATACAATTTATGACAATAAGTTGAATGATAAGATTACATTAGGGACAGATCCAACTAAGGCGGTTACAGTAGATGGTACTACTGGTACGGTAACAGGCTTAACTAATAAAACTTGGACTCCAGGTTCTATCGTTTCTGGCCGTGCGGCTACAGAAGATCAATTAAAAGATGCCGTAGCTGATTCTGGTTGGAAGGTTGCTGTTGGAAAAGAAGATTCTGGTCAAAGCACTGTTGTAGGTACAAGCCCTGAAAAATCAAGGCAGAAGAAACAGTTACTTTCAAAGCAGGCAATAACATGATGGTTACTCAAACAGGTAAATCTATCAGTTATGCCGTAAATCCTGAGCTTACAGACATGAAGTCTGCTACATTTAAGGATGCAGCTGGCAATACAACGGTAACGAATGGTAATGGTATTACCATTACGCCTGGTAGTGCGAACCCTACGAATCCACATGCAGGCCCTGTATCCTTAACGAAGGATGGCCTCAATAATGGTAATAACCAAATTAAAGGGGTTGCGCCTGGTACAGATCCAACAGATGCAGTGAATGTAGCTCAATTAAATGCGTCTAATACAAATACTAGCCAAGCTATCAATCAAATAGCTGGTGAAGTGCAACATGTTGGTGCTCATGCGGCGGCAATGGCAGCATTGAAACCTATTCAATACGACCCATTGGAACCAACACAAGTCATGGCCAGTGTCGGCAACTATCGAGGTGAAACTGCGGCAGCTCTTGGTCTTGCTCATTACACAAATGAAAACACTATGTTCAACGTAGGCGTTTCCGTTGGTGGTAACCATAATATGGTTAATGCTGGTGTAACTCATAAATTTGGTTACAGTCCAGAAAAGAAAAATATTCCAGATCGTTACAAAGCAGGTCCTATTAGCTCTGTGTATGTAATGCAAGATGAAGTATCTAGCCTTAAAAAGGAAAATGCGGAACAAAAATATGTTATCGCGGATCAAGCGGCTCGTCTTACTACGTTAGAAGCTGAGAACGAACAACAACGTCGTGAATTGGCAGAAACAAAGAAAGGCTTAGATGATTTGAAAGCAGCGGTAGATAAATTGTTAGCATCCAAAGGCTAAGCAATAATAATTGATAATAAAAATCAAGTTGTAAAGATACAATAATCTTGGAATAAAATAAAGAACCCTCTTAACTACGATACTTATACCTTATTGGGTATAAAGTGTATACAAGAGGGTTCTTTGCATTTTTGATATAAGTTATTATTTAAATTGCATAACATATGAATGACTTCTCATATGTTATATGATATAATACGGTAATATTATGGGAAGTTTAATGTAATCTCTTTGGGTTCATTATGGGGAGTCATTATGTTAACATCATTACAACGCTGGTTCTCAGTAGATACCATATTACCGATGAAGGATCGACTGGGACCGGTAGATACTACAAAAAACTTATATAATAAATACTTAAAAATCGCATGGCCTGCGACCTTACAAGGGCTCATGATGCAGCTGATGACTGCCATCGATTTAGCCATGGTAGGCTCGTTAGGGGCCTCTGCACTGGCTTCGGTAGGCATTATGGGTCAGCCAGAAATGGTTATGCTCGTCATCTGCCGTGCCTTATCGATTGCAGTAACCGCGATTATTGCTCGCCGTCATGGTGAAGGTGATGTAGATGGCATGAATGCAGTGCTCAAGCAATCGATTCTATTGAATTTTTATATATATATTCCATTGCTCGCCATATGCTTATTTAATTTAGAGCATATTTTGCGATTTACCGGCGCAGAGGATGGGTATATTGAAACAGCTGTTTGGTATGGTCGATTCATTGTCATGAGCCTTGTATTCCAGTCCTTTAGCCAAATTGTAGGGGGCGCCCTCATCGGGTATGGCAATACAAAGATTATCTTTAAATCCAATGTGGTGGGGAATATCTTAAATACGATTATGAACTTCTTCTTGATCTATGGTATTGCCTTTTTCCCAGAATTTGGTGTCATGGGGGCCGGTATTTCAACACTCATTAGTAGTGCCGTTATCGCAGCATTGCTATTGCGAGCTATCTCGCAACATACCAAGACTGGTCTCACATTGTTGCATCCGTCCAAATGGCGCTTTGAGCGTTCCGTACTTCATACGGTGTTCCACGTAGGGGGCAGCTCCTTAGGGGAACAGTTCTTTGAACGTTTTGGTATGTATACATATACCATGATTGTAGCCTCCCTTGGTGCTGTACCATTGGCTGCTCATTATGTGTGCATGAACTTGATGGATATATTCTATTACTTCGCTATGGGTCTTGGCTTTGCCGGCGCCTCTCATACGGGTCAAAACTTGGGTCATAAACGGCCGGATTTAGCGAAGGCTTTTGGTCGTATCGGGGCTCGTATGGGTCTATTTGTAGGACTCGTTAGCGGTCTTATATTCATTAGTGCAGGTCATGTGCTTGTACAAGCCTATACTCGTGAAAGTGAGGTTGTCACACTGGCTACCACATTGATGGGGATTATGGCCATTGCCGCCTTTCCACAAGCGTTACAACAAGTCTTTGCAGGCGTGTTGAAAGGGGCCGGCGATACATTCTATATCATGAAATATTCATTAATTAGCGTCGCTGTTATTCGCCCAATCATTACCTATGTGCTATGCATTACCTTAGGCCTTGGTCTATATGGAGCGTGGATTTCCCTATGTTTAGATCAATCGTTACGCCTGGTTTGTGCGTATATACGTTTCATCGGTGGCTCATGGCAGCATAAGGTGGTATAGGTACATTGAAACTTTTAAAATAATTTATGAAAGTTTTATGAAAAACTTCTTGATTAGAAATTGGGAATAGTATACAATACAGATGTGGAATAAATGACACGTTGGGGAACGTGTTATTTGTAAAAATTATTAATTTCACGTATATATGTAAGGGATATATATATGAATATAAAGAGGCATCGGCCAATAATGGTCGATGCCTCTTTTGTATGCGTGCGCACATGACTAAGCCCCCAGATAAACTGGGGGCTTGTAGTATGTTTATGAGATTAATTATAAGTTATTACATTCTAGCCATGAGGTCATAGCTTTTTTGCCTGCTGTTGGTAGGGACTCGGAGAATACTCGTGCATCTTTGCGAATCGTAGGAATATCAATGCCTGCATTGCATAGCTCTGCACAGTGGCCCACAAGCCAGCTTTCAATAACGGTTGGATCTGCCTCTAGGTGAAATTGCAATCCTAAAATATGATTGCCAATGGCAAAGGCTTGATTAGGGCAGAGGTCTGTTTCAGCAAGGCGAACGGTGCCTTCTGGAATATCAAATTCATCACCATGCCAGTGGAGAACAGGCGTATCTCCTAAAAGAGCTAATGGTGTATGTTGACCTTCGGCAGTAAAACGCAATGGACCAAAGCCGATTTCCTTCTTACCATGGCTCATAGGGCCTACGTGACCGCCCATGATGCGGGAAATAAGTTGCGCCCCAAGACAGATGCCGAGCAATGGTTTGTTACTATCGATACGGTCCTTTATAAATTTGATTTCATCGGTCAAAAAAGGATAGATTTCTTCATCGTATGCGCCAATAGGGGCCCCACAGACGATGACAAGATCTGCCTTCGTTGCATCGTACTGATTAAAGTCAGCAAGAGGTGCCTCAATATATTCTAAGGTAAAGCCCCGTTCTATTAATAAAGGTTCTAAAATACCGGCATTTTCAAAGTGGATATGACGTACTACATAGGCTGTTTTACTCATGATTCCTCCTTATAACTATGTACAACTATTCTATTGCTAGTATATCACATTCTATAGAATTTTATGTGAGAGGTAGCACAGATTCATGAGAACCTCATTGAAATATTGATTTTTTTCGAAGAATTGTATACAATAGAATTATCGTTAAAAAAGCCCTTATGTGTGTAAGGGTGATTAATGGAGGGAATAATACAATGAATAAAAAATTAGTAGCATTATTGGCTGTAGCTACAATGGGTATTTCTGTTGTAGGTGCTACACCACAAACACAATTCACAAAAGGTGAAACACAAGTTGATCTTGGCGCTGCAAGCGTTGAAACTAAAGCAGACGGTTTAAAGCTGCTCACAAATGGAACTTCGATGGCGATATCACTCACGCATTGCGCGACAAAACTGCTGTTCAATACGGTTACCATGGTTTGAACTCCAAACATGTTGATTCCAACATGCAAGAAGTAAACTTGATTCAAACATTGAGCAAAAACTTTGCATTGTATGGTGGTTGGGGTCGCATTCATAGCGATGCTATTAAACATACAAACAACGTCGCTCAAGTTGGTATCATCGGTAAAGCTGCTTTAGGTTCTAAAGTAGACGTATACGGCAAAGCTGGTATCGGTACAAAAGAAACTACAACTTGGGAAGCAGGTTTAGGTTACAAAGCAACTGATGATCTTGATATCAATGCTGGTTACCGTTATGTAAACACAAAAGCAACTGATAACCACAACGTATCCTTCCAAGGTCCTGTAGTGGGCTTGTCCTACCGTTTCGGTGGCGCTGAAAAAGCTGAACCTATCGCTGTAACTCCAGCACCAGCTCCAGCTCCTGTAGTTGAACACACTACTGCACCTGTACAAAAACCAGCTAAAGCTGATTACTATGTACAATCCATCTACTTCGATTCTGACCAAGACGTTCCTCGTGCAGACCAAGGTGCTAACTTACAAGCTGCATTGAACGCTGCTAACCAATACAAAAACGACCAAGTAAAATTGTTGGGTAATGCTGATACTGATGCTAACCCTCAATACAACATTGGCTTGTCCGAACGCCGTGTACAAGATGTTGCACAATACTTGGTAAACAATGGTGTAGATGCTAACCGTTTGATCGGTATCGCTAATGGTGATGCTAAACCTGTTGCAACTAATGCAACTGCAAACGGCAAAGCTGAAAATCGTCGTGTAGACGTTTTCATTCACCGTTAATTTGAGCTCTCTCAATTTAATTTAAACCCATATAAGTCCATCTTTTCGTCTCTCTATATATTTTGAGTGCGATAAGATGGACTTTTGTGTTATACTAAATCTATTAGAAATACTACTGTACATATGTAATATGCTCGTTGTCATATAGCTTTCATTTACATTGTGTACAATACTTACCATGTGTTTAGTAAAAGTGAGTTATTAGTATGGAAAAATTTAAATATTATAAGGAGCTTATCGGCGCGATTATCCTTGCAGGACTCATGATATTGGTGGCCTTGCGCATTAGCGATATAGCATCGGGCATCGATGCATTGATAACGGCCTTTGTACCGCTTATCGTAGGTGCCTGTATGGCCTTTGTCCTCGATATTCTCGTCGTCCGCTATGAACGTTGGCTATGGCCGCGTATCGAATCGGGGTGGCGGTATAAGATTCGTCGTCCGTTGAGCATTATCCTATCCTTTGTGACGATTAGTCTCATCGTGTACTTTATTGCTCGTATGGCTGTGCCGCAGTTAGTGCATTCCATTACACTTATCGTGTCCGCAGCACCGCAGCTATATCTAGACTTTCAACAATGGATTTACCATTTAAGTGATACCATTCCGTTGGCCTCGAATCCTACGGTATTAAATACATTGAATGGTGAAAGTATAGTTAACTACACGCGTGAATGGGGGACCAAGGGTGGCACCTATGTGGTGAATACGATGGGTACTATCCTATCGTGGACCGTAAATATTGCATTAGGGCTTATCTTTGCCATTTACATGCTACTCGATAAGGAACGCCTCATGTCGCAAGGCAAGCGCATTTTGAAAGCCTATGCATCTGATACGTGGGTCAATCGCGTAACCTATGTGGCTAAGGTTGCTGTTCAAACATTTAGTAGTTTCTTTGTAGGACAGTTTATCGATGCCTTGATCTTAGGTATAATGGTGGGCGTTACATTATGGATTTGTAACATCTCCTATGCTACGACCATTGCCTGTGTTATCGGTCTCACCGGATTAATTCCATTAGTGGGTATATATGTAGGCGGCGTGATGGGGGCAGTTATATTGCTTACCATTAGTCCTATGGATGCGTTGATTTACGTCATCATTCTAGAAGTTTTGCATCAAATTGAAAGCAATGTGATTTATCCAAAAATCGTAGGTAATTCTGTAGGCTTACCTGGCTTATGGGTATTTGCCGCTGTTATCATAGGCGGTAGTTTGATGGGCGTTACAGGTATGATTATAGGCGTGCCATTAGTAGCAACCTGTTACAAATTATTGATGACTGATGTTGAAGAACGATTAGCCTCTAACGAAGGTTTATAACGGTTAGTCACATTAGATACGTCCTTTTGAGCTTGATAGCTCTATATGAAATATAAAGTTGAATAGATTACATACAAGTTTGTAGAATCCGATTACTATTGGGAGGATTATAATGAATAAAAAATTACTATCTTTGGTTATGACTGGCGTGTTGGCCGTTGGTGTTTTTCCGTAGCCACACCGTATGAAGCACAAGCGCGTAAGACTAAACCAGAAACAAGCACAGATATTACGATTAAACGTGCACCTGGTCAATCTGTGGTTATGACAATGAGCGAAATTGGTACGATTTTCCAAAATCGTTTCCCTAATGCAGCGTTGCACTCTGTAGAATTGAATTCCAATGATTTGGCCTATGCTTATAAAGTAACTGGATATAGTAAATATCACGAATACAAAATGAAGATTGATATCATCACTGGCAATCAATCCGATATGAGTGAAGGTGGCAAACCTAAACGCGTTATTGGTGAAATTTTCAACAAAGATAAGGTTATCGAACCATCTCAAGCGGAAGCCGCTGCTAAAGCACAATTAGGTGCAGATGCTGTTATGAAGGGCTGGAAGGTTGAAGCTCACAATGGTAAAGTTAATTACTATGTAACAATGCATCAAAATGGTAAGAAAACAGTCGTGACTGTTGATGGTAATACAGGTGCTTACATTGAACAAAGTAAAGCAACAAAATTACCGCCAGAACCAGATCAAGGTTTTGACAAACGCCGTACGAACCTCGTATGGGGCCATGACATCGTCATGGATAAAAAATAATATGAAATAAGCCTCACCAACTCAATTAGATGAACTAAAAGAGAAGGTGAGGCTTTTCTTTTGAAAAAACAGGGAGTACACATCATTTGATGTGTACTCCCTGTTATATTGTTACGTACGATCGATTACCAGCGGTTTTCGTAGTACACTTGTGTCCACATAATAACTTCGATAAGAGATGGATGTGGGCTCATAGTTTCACCAACGGTGATTACGGACTTAGGATCCATGTTACGCATGATGCCTTTTGTGCGCAATCGTTTTGTGCGTTCAGACGCGATTTCTTCATTGATGGCTGTCAATGGGGTTACACCGCTATTCATAAGGTTTACGTATGGTTGGAATAGGATGGAGGCTTGTGGTCCAATCACATGGATACCAAGGATATGGTTTGTATCTTTGTCGACCACGATTTTTACAAAGCCGTCGTTTACATCACCAGGATCAATGCCCATAGCATAGCCTTTGGCAGTAGAGGAGTAGAAGTTTTTGCCTACGCCTACATTGTAACCAGCCTTAGTCGCTTCTGCTTCGGTAAGACCTACGCTACCAATTTCAGGATAGGAGAAGGTAACCTTTGGCAACACGTCGTAGCGGGCCCAACGGAAATCTGCTTCGTTTTTAGCAAAGTAAAGATTATGTGCAATAATATCCGCTTCGTAGTTGGCGCGATGACGGAATGCAGGTTCACCGTTCACATCGCCTAACGCATAGATACCGTCCACAGATGTTTCAAGAAACTCGTTTGTTTTGATCCATCCCTTTGGCCATGTTTCAATACCTGTATTTTCAAGGTGCAACTCTTCGGTAGCAGGGCGGATGCCAGCGGCTACAAGAATTTCTTCCACCTTAGTTTCTGTAATTTCCCCTGTTGTACGATCTTTTGTGACTACGACCTTTAAGCCATCTTCTTGGCGAATCTCTACAGTATCTTGATTAAGAATCACGTTGATACCACGTTCTCTATAGTTGTTAAGGAGATGTTCAGACATATCCGCATCTTCCTTTGGTACTAGACGTACGTTATGCTGAATAATTGTTACATCCGTACCGGCAGAGTCAAATACATGAGCGAACTCTACGCCGATAGGACCAGCGCCTAAGACGGCAAGGGATTTGTACGGTTGTTTAGGAAACTTGTCGCCAAAGAGGCTTTCACTAGACAGATAACCGGCCTCTTGTAAGCCTGGTACGTTTGGAATATTACTGTAACCACCAGTGCCAAGAACGATGGTAGGGGCTGTAATTTCTACAATGCTAGAACCGTCGTTGAGGTGGATATTCATCACCTTATCGGATACAAAGCTAGCTGCACCACGGTACACGTCCACATTGTCGTACGCGTTGTAGTAATCGTAGATACCAGCAGATTCATCGATTTTGTGCCATGTACGTTTGGACACGATATCCCAATCCATAGTCGCTTCGCTAACATTAACGCCAATTTTACCGAATTCTTTTACCTCTTGTACAGCATTCGCAGCTGTTACCATAACCTTTGTAGGAATACAACCGCGTGTTAAGCAGGTACCGCCAAATTTACCTTTTTCTATGATGGCCACTTTTTGGCCTTTTTTGATAGCTGCATCAGCTACGATCGTTGCGCCGCCTGTGCCAACTACAATAATATCGTATTGTTTCATGTTGATTCCTTTCTATATATATCTAGTAATAGTTATTATCATTAAATCTATTATACCATTACATTGAAAATAATCAATATAGTAAACATATTGTTTTTATTATTGGTGAAAACTGGCGCAAGGGGAAACTTTCACAAAAAAGAAAAGACGACCCCATGGATCGTCTTGTTCTATATGATATTTTAATCCCAGTTTTCGTTGTAACCGCGTTTTGCATAATCTGCTGTAGCAGTGAATAGAATATCAGTACTGGAATTGAGGGCTGTTTCTGTGGAGTCTTGTAATACGCCGATGATGAAACCAACGCCTACTACTTGCATAGCCACATCGTTGGAGATACCGAATAGGGAACATGCCAACGGAATGAGAAGCAAGGAACCGCCTGCTACGCCAGAAGCGCCACATGCGCCGATAGTAGCGATAACAGATAAAAGGATGGCTGTAGGTACATCCACGATGATGCCCAATGTATGAGCAGCAGCCAATGTCATAACTGTAATTGTAATTGCAGCACCGCCCATGTTGATAGTCGCACCCAATGGAATGGATACGGAATACATATCAGGGTTAAGTTTCAAACGTTTAGCCAAGTCAAGGTTTACAGGAATGTTGGCTGCAGAGCTGCGTGTGAAGAATGCGTAGATAGCAGATTCACGCAAACATTTGAACACCAATGGATATGGGTTACGGCGCAAATAAATAAAGGATAAAAGTGGGTTGACTACCAAGGCTACGAAAATCATGGAGCCTAAGAGTAATACGAGAAGTTGGAAGTAGCTGATAAGTGCTTCGATACCATTTGTTGCAATGGAATCAGCCACAAGGCCCATGATACCAAGAGGAGCGAAACGGATAATCCAACCTACTACAGTAGTAATCGCTTGAGCGATGGATTCCATTACTTCTTTTGTATTCATAGGTGCATGACGTAAAGCACCACCGATGATAAGTGCCCAGCCTAAAATGCCGATGTAGTTGGCGGACATTAATGCTTTCACAGGGTTATCTACGATATTTTTGAGTATGTTTTCATGACTTCCGCAATGCCTTGTGGAGGCGCTGCATCAGCGGCACTAGCTGCTAGATGCAATGTAGTTGGGAAGAACCAGCTCACAAGTACGGCAAGTGCAGCAGAAAGGAATGTACCCAATAGGTAGAGCGTAATTACGGAGCCCATACCAGTTTTTTGTCCGGAGCGATGTTTACTAATCGCCGCGATGACTAAGAAGAATACAAGGATTGGTGCGATACCTTTGAGGGCACCAACAAATAATACCCCTAATAGCGATAATTCGTTTGCAATATCAGGGACATAGAGAGCCGTCAAAATACCGATAATCATACCGATGATGATTTGTTGGATGAGGCTGACTCTATTAATGGATTTCATAAATCGATTCATAATAGACTCCAATACTTAATTAGACTACATAAAACAATGAATTCTGTCGTTTATCGAAGAGAAATAATAAATCCTCATAGAAAAGACATATGTCATTATATAACGAACATTGTTATAATTCAATAGATAAATGCTAATTATATGATGCGTTTTTTATGTGAACATTTTGTAATTCTTTGTATATATAGTATATATATTAGAATCGTTCTAAGTTCTAGAATGTCATCGCAGGTTGTGGTATACTGTCAACATGTGACATTCTTAATTATGAAAGTGGGTACCATGAATACTAAAGAATTTAACACGTATGAAGACAAAGAACAATTTGTGCAAGGTGTATTTTCTAATATTGCCAAACATTATGATTTGATGAATACATTGCTTAGCTTTGGGCAAGACTATTTCTGGCGTAAGTTCGCCGTTAAAGAAATGAATATTGGACCTTATCAACATGTGCTTGACGTAGCTTGTGGTACTTGTGTATTTACAAAGGAAGCATTGCGCCAAGAGCCGACTTTGACAGTGGAAGCATTAGACTTTAATGCAGAAATGTTAGAGCAAGGTCGTGAGCGTATGGCTCAAGCGGATCTGTTAGACCAGGTGAACTTGGTCCAAGGTGATGCTATGGCATTGCCTTATGCGGACAATACATTTGATGCGGCTATGAGTGGATTTGCAATGCGTAATGTGCCTGATATCAAACAAGTGCTATCCGAAATGCAACGCGTTGTAAACCAGGTGGCAAGGTGGTAGTCTTGGAATTGGCTAAGCCAAGTGCATTTGGGTTTAAGCAATTATATAATTTCTACTTCTCCTATATATTACCTATTATAGGCAAATTGAGTAAGGATAATTCTTCCTATGCCTGGTTGCCTGAATCCTTGCGTCGCTATCCTCATCAAAGTGAGATTTTAGAAATCTGGAAATCCTTGGGCTATGAAAATGCTAAGTATACTGAATTAACAGGTGGCATTGTGGCGGTCCACGAAGGTGTTGTGCCAGAATCCACTACAAAATAATATAAATAAAGACCGTATAACATAGTTAGTATCATATGTTATACGGTCTTTTGTTATGTTTGTTGTTTGAAAGTAATTGAGTGTAGAGCTTAGAGCATAGCCAATTAAATTGTTAGAACGTAATGGCTATAGCGTGTAGCTAACAATCTATAAACAACAGTTGTTATTGTAGATAGTATACAATATCCGCATCTTGGGATACGATTAAAGAACCTTTTTCGACAGGCGTAGAAGTGCTTAGATTTGCAGCAAGCACTTTGGCACTACGATAATAGCCTTGATCGAATGTACTTGTTTCTGTGTTGCTAATATTTACAGTTTTTACAGGGCCCAAGGTGCGACCTAGCGCAGCAGCAATTACCTCAGCCTTGTGTTGGCCATTTTGGATGGCTTCTGTAGTTAAAGAATCGGATAATTGTTGAGATGGGTCATTTTGGAATGAAAGGCTATTTATATCATTAGCCCCCGCATTGACAGCTGCATCTACTACTTTTCCTACGTTATCTAAATTGTTGATTTTAACTGTTACAAGGTTGGATACTCTGTATCCTGTATTAACGCGTTTGCCATCTTGGTAATCATTTGTTGGGTTAATGGAAATGTTAGATGTGTAAATATCCTTTTTGGCAACGTTTAAATTTGAAAGTTTGCTAATGAGGTCACTCATGATGCGGTCGTTATTTGACTTTAGCGGCGTTGATATTTGTGTTTTCACTAGTAATACCTAATGTAAGTATGGCATAGGTAGGTGCCACAGAACGAGAAGCTTGACCTGTAACATGGATTTCGGATGTATCGAATGAGCCTTGTGGTGCTGCAAAAGCTAGCTGTAGCAACAGAAGCGCAAATAGCAGCTAAAAGCAACTGTTTTTAGTAAATAAGAGTTTTGAGAATTTCATATATATCTCCTTATATATAGTATTAAAAAGAAAGGGGTAGGAATGCCCCACTGAGATATGACATGTATATCTTCATATATATATATTTAAAAGAAAGGGCAGTGAGTTCGCTATAAGTATAGTACTAATAGAAGGTGCAAAGATCCCACTCATTGAAACATAACATGTATATCTTCATAAGTTATATATTGTACAAAAATAGATTGCGTAAAAATCAATATATTTTATTAAAAAAATGAGCTAAAAAGTGAAAGTTTTATAAAAAAATGAGAATTAGGGGTTGCATAGGTATGTGGTTTATACTATAATAACCATACAGTCGTTGAGGCGACTGTTTCTTAATGAGAAGACATATACATGGCTTCTTATTAAAAACTTTGTTTTTTTTTGATTCGATAACGACTCTATGGAAAACAAAAAAGATTATAAAAAAGTGCTTGACACTGAATGGTCAACATGATATTATAATCTAGTCGCCAGTTGGTGAAACACTTAGAACGAAAGTGCTTTAAAGCTAGATATTATCTGGCAAAACTGGTACAGATCTTTGAAAACTGAACAATGATAGGTAATCAATCATATGATTGAACATATGCCAGAGTGCGGGTTTTGACATAGTCAAACCAACCATAATTCAAAGTTACTTAACAGTAACGACAACACATAATGAGCTATTCAAATAGCTTCAAGATATCTTGGAGAGTTTGATCCTGGCTCAGGACGAACGCTGGCGGCGTGCTTAACACATGCAAGTCGAACGAAGAGCGATGGAAGCTTGCTTCTATCAATCTTAGTGGCGAACGGGTGAGTAACGCGTAATCAACCTGCCCTTCAGAGGGGGACAACAGTTGGAAACGACTGCTAATACCGCATACGATCCAATCCTGGCATCGGGACTGGATGAAAGGTGGCCTCTATTTATAAGCTATCGCTGGAGGAGGGGATTGCGTCTGATTAGCTAGTTGGAGGGGTAACGGCCCACCAAGGCAATGATCAGTAGCCGGTCTGAGAGGATGAACGGCCACATTGGGACTGAGACACGGCCCAGACTCCTACGGGAGGCAGCAGTGGGGAATCTTCCGCAATGGACGAAAGTCTGACGGAGCAACGCCGCGTGAGTGATGACGGCCTTCGGGTTGTAAAGCTCTGTTAATCGGGACGAATGGTTCTTGTGCGAATAGTGCGAGGATTTGACGGTACCGGAATAGAAAGCCACGGCTAACTACGTGCCAGCAGCCGCGGTAATACGTAGGTGGCAAGCGTTGTCCGGAATTATTGGGCGTAAAGCGCGCGCAGGCGGATTGGTCAGTCTGTCTTAAAAGTTCGGGGCTTAACCCCGTGATGGGATGGAAACTGCCAATCTAGAGTATCGGAGAGGAAAGTGGAATTCCTAGTGTAGCGGTGAAATGCGTAGATATTAGGAAGAACACCAGTGGCGAAGGCGACTTTCTGGACGAAAACTGACGCTGAGGCGCGAAAGCCAGGGGAGCGAACGGGATTAGATACCCCGGTAGTCCTGGCCGTAAACGATGGGTACTAGGTGTAGGAGGTATCGACCCCTTCTGTGCCGGAGTTAACGCAATAAGTACCCCGCCTGGGGAGTACGACCGCAAGGTTGAAACTCAAAGGAATTGACGGGGGCCCGCACAAGCGGTGGAGTATGTGGTTTAATTCGACGCAACGCGAAGAACCTTACCAGGTCTTGACATTGATGGACAGAACCAGAGATGGTTCCTCTTCTTCGGAAGCCAGAAAACAGGTGGTGCACGGTTGTCGTCAGCTCGTGTCGTGAGATGTTGGGTTAAGTCCCGCAACGAGCGCAACCCCTATCTTATGTTGCCAGCACGTTATGGTGGGAACTCATGAGAGACTGCCGCAGACAATGCGGAGGAAGGCGGGGATGACGTCAAATCATCATGCCCCTTATGACCTGGGCTACACACGTACTACAATGGGAGTTAATAGACGGAAGCGAAACCGCGAGGTGGAGCAAACCCGAGAAACACTCTCTCAGTTCGGATCGTAGGCTGCAACTCGCCTACGTGAAGTCGGAATCGCTAGTAATCGCAGGTCAGCATACTGCGGTGAATACGTTCCCGGGCCTTGTACACACCGCCCGTCACACCACGAAAGTCGGAAGTGCCCAAAGCCGGTGGGGTAACCTTCGGGAGCCAGCCGTCTAAGGTAAAGTCGATGATTGGGGTGAAGTCGTAACAAGGTAGCCGTATCGGAAGGTGCGGCTGGATCACCTCCTTTCTAGGGAGACATACACCAAGCCAAGAGCTTGGATGTCACTTAGGTCGACACTTTGGCCGCCTAACATTGTTCGGTTTTGAGAGATCTGTAAAAGATTTCTCAATTTTATATGACGAATAAATTACGCGTTAATCTAGGCGCATGAGTTGAACGACGTCGCCACGTAATGGTAATTACGTAAGACAAGTGAAACGAATGCAACGACGAGTAACACGGAATTTATCGGCAGATTTGTTCTTTGAAAACTGCATAGAAGATAATTATTATATATATTTGTAAGGTCATCTCTTAGAATTTCTAAGTAGGTTGACCCGAGCACATAGGAAATAATTCTCTGACTTATTGGTGACGTACATGAAAATGTACGGCTACAAAATAAACGACAATGTATCTAATGCATGTCATAAAAATCAGAAATCAATAGATTTCGATGAGTATCAAGGAATACCAGTGAGGCGTAGTCGCCGCGTACTAGCGTACGCAAGACAAGCCGAGCGCAGTATGACGAAGATAATCGCGAAATATATTGCATTTTAAGTAAAGATTTTAAGGGCGTACGGCGGATGCCTTGGCGATATCAGCCGAAGAAGGACGCGGTAAGCTGCGATAAGCTACGGAGAGGTGCAAGCAACCTTTGACCCGTAGATTTCCGAATGGGGGAACCCGGCAGTGGTTATGCACTGTCACCCATACCTTTGAGTATGAGGAGGGCACCTGGGGAACTGAAACATCTAATTACCCAGAGGAAGAGTAATCAAACGAGATTTTCTTAGTAGCGGCGAGCGAACGGGAAAGAGGCCAAACCGGAGCGGGCAACCGCACCGGGGTTGAGGACAGTCATCAAATGTAAATGAGGTAGAAGAATTGAGTTGGAAAGCTCAGCCGCAGAAGGTGAAAGCCCTGTAATCGAAACCTTGCATACATGGGACTGTATCCAGAGTACCACGAGACACGTGAAACCTTGTGGGAAGCAGGGGGGACCACCCTCCAAGCCAAAATACTGATATCGACCGATAGCGCATAGTACCGTGAGGGAAAGGTGAAAAGAACCCCTGGCGGGGAGTGAAAGAGAACC